>JADMIO010932559.1_pt1 | contig 145407 bp, 117 predicted proteins | sample 8958161 | NCBI WGS metagenome assembly JADMIO01 (sample SAMN16585339, study PRJNA669376) | soil metagenome | isolation source: Crop rotation soil | place: USA: Cullars Rotation, Alabama | collected 2011 | reverse complement strand
CGACTTCAAGTCACGTGAATTCCAAGCTTCGGATCCCACTGTGCTGGAAAGATGAAGGCCTATTTGGAGCGCGGCGCGCGAAGAATGTGCCTCTACGGCTTCAGCCAAAGCAGCGATATCTGCAAGTACCGGGAGCCCCGATGAATCTTGCATAAGTATACGTCCCGGGTGGAACGCAATGCTTCGCTGATGGGCAGCGCTATTGGAGGCGCTGTGACCTATGAAACGAATGTCTTCTTTGGTGATGCGAGTACCGGTCTCATTGCGCAGCAGGTTCTCAGTGAGAATGCGCAATGAATACGGGAGACGAGAAATCGGCCCAGCGCCCGCGGCTTCAGCTTCAGGTAGGCTGAAAAACCACGTGTTGTCGAAGTTCGGTAAGGGGCGACGGCACCGAAAGCTATCCAACGATACGGTCATCACCGGATGCTATCACTGATCCAATAGTTCGGCTGGCACGCCTTTCTTACGCAGGATAGCGTTGAACCGGTCCGGATCTGTTGAATTAGAAAGAATGGCGGCTCGCTGGCGCGCTTCCTTTTCAGCATGGGCGCGCACCAGAGGCAGAAGGGCGTAGAGTTTGGCCGCTGGGATAGAGATGACTCCATCGGCATCCCCGAGGATGAGGTCACCGGGCTGTACCATCATTCCAGCGCAGGCAATCGGCACATTGATCTCGCCGGGGCCATCTTTACTCGGCCCTCGATGATTTACGCCGCGCGCAAAACAAGGAAAGCCACCCTCGCGAAACTCGGCGACGTCGCGCAAGGCGCCGTCGATCACAAACCCCGCCAATTTCCGTTTGATCGCGGTCGTTCTCATTAAGCCGCCGACAACGGCTTGGGTGACGTCGCCGCCGCCATCTACGACGATGACGTCGCCGGGCTGCGCCATAGTCACAGCTTTGTGGATCATCAGGTTGTCGCCGGGTCTAACGCGCACGGTGAATGCAGATCCGCACAGAACTGCGTCCCCGTGGAACGGCTGGAGGCCGACTGCGCCAACATGGCGACCAAGGCAGTCGCTGGCGTGAGCTGTAGGAACTTTCCGAAACGCCTCGATAAACTCAGGCGAAATATTCGCGACACGGGGATTGATAACGTATCCCTCCGGCCAGCGGTGTTCTGAAATCACGTTCATGGAATTGCCCGACCACTTCCCCAAATAACAGAGCGCTTTTCAGATTTGACTCCGAGGCGCTCCAAGAGAACTCACTAGCGAACGTGGGCAACCTAACAATGTAAATCTATTCGCTAATTTTCATTCTTTCATTACTTCGGGTTATCGATTGCTGAGGCACCGAAAATCGGGCCCGCCTACGCTGATTTTGCCCGTCGTGCCGGACCGACCTCGCCAATTGGAGTCCAGCCATCAGGCGAAGAAGCCAGAATTGCGACGAGATCGATCAATCGCTTTGCGACGGGCGATAGATAGCTATTGCTTCGAAACAGCACGCCCATGCGCCGCGACATGGTGGTCTCCTTGAGGGGAATCTCCCGCAGCGGAGACGCAACGCGCCCCACCCCAAGATTTTTCCGGGAAATAAACGTCAATAGGTCCGTTGCCGCAATGACCCGAGGCAGCAGAGAGATTGAGGTCGACTCGATTTGAACAGTCGGCGGCGGCAGGCCGCGCGACACAAAAACACGATCAAGCCATTGGCGCATGGCCACGGTGGGCGCTGGCAGCACCCACCGATGAGCTAGTAAATCGCGAAGCTTGACGCGACGATCCGTCAGAGGATGACCGCTCCTAGCGACCACAACAACCTCGTCTTCCATAGCGGAAACACAGCTAAACTCGGTGCTATCTTCTATGGGCAATGGACCGATTACGAGGTCAAGATGCCCATCGAGCAGCGCCCTTCGAAGGACATCGTTCATTCCGATTACGAGCTCCAGCGTAACCTTCGGTGTCTCCTTCAAGACCTCTCGGCAGAGGCGAGGAAGCAGGTATTCAGTTGTCGTCGCCGCCGACCCGATGCGGACATGTCCAGCCTCGCCGTTGGCAAAGTCTGTGACTTCGCGCACCGCCGTATCCATTGAATTTCGCAATTGGCGTGTTCGAGCGAGCAACACCTCACCAACCGACGTCAGCTTGAGGCCCCGCCCCACGCGCTCGAAAAGCTGAGCGCCGATCGACGACTCAAGCCGCCGCAGACATTTCGTCAATGCCGGTTGGGTTCGGCCGAGCTGCAAAGCGGCTCGACCCAAATTTCCGGTTTCAGCGATGAGCTGAAAATAGGCGAGATCGCGAAGCTCCACCGATAACTCCGAGTTTGTAAAACATGAGAATTAGAGAATAGACGTACCGAAAAATAGCGTCAACTCTACGACCAGAACTTGTGGGTTCTTACGGTGGGAGAGCCGAGAACCACGATGCGAATTGCGGTTGCTGCATTTATCCAAGTTCTCAGGGAGGGAAGATGACATCGAAATCGAAGATTCAGACTGCGCCGGATCAGAAAACCATCGGGAATGGTCGCCGTGCGTTTATCAAAGGATTGGGACTCGCAGGCGTAGCAGGTCTCGCTTCCAAGGCCGCACTGCCTGCAGCACCTGCAGCGCCAGCGACTGCAGCATGCTCGGGGATATCAATCCCATCGGACCGTGAAGACCCAAAAGCGCCTCCCGGTTTCAAAGCGGGAGATATGCTCGATAACCGCTACCGGGTGACGTACGAGCGCTCGGTCCCCGCCGCCATGTCGGTCATTACCCAGCATTTCGCCGCGATCAGCGAGCGCAATCTGGACGGTATCGCGGAAACGATGCATTTCCCGTTTGCGATTTACGAACAATGGGCGATCCGCATGCCCGTGATCGTGAAGACCAAGGATGCGTTCATAAAGCGCCAGCCGGCATCCCTTGGGATGTCAATGCATCCCCAAAGGTTCACTGATCACGATAGCTGGCTCCGACCGGGTCTATACGACGTTCTCGTTTCTGCCGAGGTGCTGCAATTCGATCCGACCATGGCGAATGTTGCCATGACCTATGACCGGTTTGACGAGAACGGGCACCGGCTCTTGCGCTGTGAGGGCGTCTACGCCATCACAAATTGCGACGGCAAGTGGGGCATTACGATCGCGTCAACAATCTTCAAGCCGGCTGAGCAGATCGGAATCGTTTCGCAAGACGCAGTAGTCAATGCCTACATGTCGCGTAAGAATCACGTGCAGAGCTACTGGGACAATAATCCCGATCTAGAAGAGTTGAGCGGGCACGATACTTATCCCAGTGCCGGAATCACCGGCGGCGGCGTCGGCAATTTGACCGCTAATTCCGCTAAAGATCCAATGGCAGCCTTTAAGACAAAGGGCGTGAAGACGCGTCTCAGCGTGCGGGAAGCGCCGCCGCCGGGACCTCGACTGACCACTCGTCAACGTATCGAGCAACGAAATCTACCGCCGCCATCCAACGGCAATGATGGGGGCGCACGGTGGAACGATACGCAGGAAGGCTTCGACAAGCTCGGTAAAGACATCGAGCGTGGGACTTACGCGGTGCAGATGCTTGACTCTCGCATCATTCACCAAAGTCCCAACAAGGTTCACGTGACCTTGGGCAATCAGCGCATCAACGTCACCGGCGAAGGCATCAGCACAACGTTCCAGACGCAGATCGTCACCTACAAGAATGGCGTGTGGGCCTCTGATGCAGCCCTCGGCTACTTCACAACGCACGCTCGCCTCAACGACCTCCCAGTGCTTCGCAAGGGCTAGCTACGTTGGTCTGTGGAGGCCGCATCAGTTCCGGCTGGTGCGGCCCCGCAGGCAAACTTCTTGTGGCAGCGATCAGTCATTGAAGTCAGGACGCATAACTCTCAGTTCGCGAAACATAAGAATTAGAAAATAGACGCGGATTAGCCACGAGAAGAAATTCGGGCGGGATTTTTTAAGATGACGAGAGAGAGCGGCGGCAACGAGGGTGCCGAGGTTCGCCGCGTGACTAACAGCAGGCGCCTAACAGGTCGGGTACTTGGACAAAAGCTTGGGGGAAAGAGAAATGAATATTAAGACCGCGCCGTGGTGCAGAGCAAAGACTGCGCTGCTCACGACAACCGGGTTGATTTCGCTTGCAGTGGCACTTTCCGGCAATTCAGCACAGGCAGCTCAAGCAGCTGCAGCCCAGCCTGAAGTGGAAGAGATTACAGTGACCGGGTCGCGCATCGCGCGAACGACCTTTGAAACGCCAACGCCTGTCACGGTGGTCAGCACTGAGCAGTTGGCGGAAATGGAGACGCTGGTCTCCGAAGCTCTCGATGATCTGCCGGCGTTGAACGTCGGCAATCAAAGGACAGCGGGTCCAGGAACGGGTGGCAACGGAAACGCACAGATCAGTCTCCGGAATCTTGGCGCGGGGCGTACGCTAGTTCTGATTGACGGTCGTCGGCTATTAGCAAGCAGCGGCGCCGGCGCCGCTGACACCAGCTTAGTCCCCAATAACATAATTGGGCGGGTCGACGTGGTTACCGGTGGCGCGTCCGCAGCGTATGGCGCGGATGCGGTCGCCGGTGTGGTGAACTACATCCTGGATAAGGATTACACCGGCGCAAAGGTCAGCGCCGAGTACGGCATTTCAGAATACGGCGATGTTCCGCGATATAGCGCGTCCTTCGCTGTTGGTGCGCCGATCCAAGAAGGTAAGGGCCATGTGATCTTCAGTGCTGAGGCCTACACTTCGACGGGCATTCGCACGACAGATCGCGCTTTCTATGCAGGAAGAGAAAACCTGCTGCCTAACCCGTGCGCGCCCGCAACCACTGTCGTTTCTACCAACTGTCCGGCATGGGCGATCGGAGGCCCGCTTCGCTACCGCACTGATGACGTCCATCAGGCCAACGGTACGCCAGGTGGCATCATAACGGCGGGTCCTCTGAAGGGAATAGTGTTCGAGGACAAAGGCCAAACGCGCATGTTCAATTATGGCATCCTTTGTTCTACGCAGTTTTGCTTGGGCGGGGAGGGTGATACTTCTCCCAGCGGTGATAGCGGTCCTTTGCCTTCAGCCATCGGCAATCTCAAGCGCTGGAATGGATTCCTTCACGCCCAATATGATATTTCCGACAATATCAACGTATTTGCGGAAACGCTTTATGCCTACACGCTGAACGTCAGTCACGGCGGCTATCCCTATGCTATCGGCTCGACCGCACTGACGATCAAACGCGACAACGCGTTTTTGCCGACGGCCATCCGCGATCGGATGGTGGCGTTGAATTTGCAGACTTTCTCAATGGGCAAGCAGATTGCGATGTGGCCCAGATACGATGTCACGACCGGGGTCATGACGACGCGAACCGTGGTTGGTGGCAAAGTCAAAATTGGCGACAAGTGGTCGGGCGAAGCGTTTTTCATGCATGGCTACAATTACCGCAATCACAGATTGCCAGGTAATCTCGACCAAATTCGCTACTTCCAGGGTGTCGATTCAGTGATCGTGCCGGCAACTGGCGCGCCGGCAGGGCTCGTCCCTGGCACTGCCGTCTGCAGATCTACCCTGACCAATCCGCGCGATGGATGTATCCCGATCGACCCGTTTGGTCCCACCTCCGGCTCGCCTGAGGCTATCCGTTACTCGAGTACATATGTCGCGGGTCAGGACCGATCCGAAGATCACTACACCTGGGCACACACTGACTATAGCCAAGACGTGATTTCAGCTTCGGCAACAGGTGAGGTCTACGAAGGATTTGGAGGTGGCCCGGTTTCCGTAGCGTTCGGCGGTGAGTATCGGTGGGAAAGCCTGGTTCATAAGACTGACCCGTACTCCCAGATCATTAGCCCAGTAACGAACGTGTTTGGTGGCTGGCGCGCGGGCAATCAGCTTCCCTTTGAGGGGAAGCTAAACGTGAATGAGTTCTTTACGGAAGCCGTGGTCCCAATCGCAAAGGGCGCACCGGTTGCCGACTACTTGGAAGTGAACGCGGCTGCACGACGGACGGACTACAGCACCAGCGGCGTTGTCTATACCTGGAAAGTCGGCGTGCTGTATAACCCCATCAGCGACGTACGTCTGCGACTGACGCGGTCGCGGGACATTAGAGCGCCTACGGCCAACAATCTTTTCCAGGCAGGCAGCGCTGGCACGGCCAACCTTCGCGACCCGTTCCAGGGTAATGCCGTTGTTGCTGGCGTAAAAACTGTCACCCGTGGCAATCCGACTCTGCGTCCCGAAGTGGCCGATACGCTGGTCTATGGCGTCGTCTTCCAACCGACCTGGCTCGAGGGATTTAGCCTTGCGGTTGACCGCTGGGAGATCGACATCAAAGACTCGATTGCCAGCGTAGGCAACCAGAACGTCTTAGATCAATGCTTCGCTAATCAAGCGTCGGATGTGTGTGCCTTCATTATTCGTGACAATACGAACAGACTCAACGCAATCGACAACAAGCCGTTCAACTTTGCATTCGCGAACACCGACGGCATCGATATCGAAGCTACTCTGCGTAGGCCGATCTATAGCTGGATGCCCGTCGTCGGCGATGGGGACTTTACCCTGCGAGCGCTGTTTACGAATACATTACACAACACCACCCAAACGCCGGGTGAGGTCCCGAACGAAGGCGCTGGAGAGGTCGGACAACCTAAGTGGCTCGGCGTAGGTCAATTCGGGGTCACCAAGGGTTCGTGGCGCGGCTTCTTGCAGGCCAAGTACATTGGGCCGGTTGTATACGACAACATTTATAAGAGCGGTGTCGATATCAACGACAATAGCATCGGTGACGTGACGTACTTCTCCGGCCGTCTTAGCTACGAGTTCGACGTCTTTGGTAGCGAGGGCGAGATCAGTCTCGGCATCAACAACCTGCTTGATCGCAAACCACCGCTGGGCCAAGCGGGCGGCGACTACGATGAGGTCGGACGAAACTATCGCCTGACGCTCAACTTCCGCTTCTGATTGGGTGGGCCATGCCTGTTAATCATCCCCAGGTATGGCCCACACCTCCCATCACTCGGCTACCAACGGAAAGCCCGTGACATTTACAGTTTTAGTTACTGCGCCAACACTAGCGGCACCGGGGCTTAAGCGTCTGAAAGACGCCGAGTGTCGCGTCCTGTTTGTCGATAAAGGCGAGGCGCAGCTCGATAGCTTACTGGCGCATGAGCCAATCGACGCGGTCATTTCTCGTGCCATGACCTTGAGCGGTCAGGCGATGAGCGCATGCAGAACGCTTCGTGTGATCTCGAAGCACGGTGCCGGCGTGAACAATATTGACGTCGATGCGGCGACAAACATGGCTGTACCGGTTTTCTATACGCCGGGCGCCAATGCGGATGCCGTGGTCGAGCTGACATTTGGGCTACTGCTTTCTGTCGCCCGGACCATTCCTGTTCACGACCGGGCCATACGATCGGGTCAATGGATAAGATCTGGTGATGGTATGCAGCTCGCCGGTAGAACGATGGGTATTGTCGGGCTAGGTCAGATCGGCAGCCGCGTGGCGCGTGTGGCTCAAGCATTTGGAATGAAAGTGTTAGCCGTAGATCCACACGTCCAAAGCACGTCCGTGGAAATGGTTCAGAGTATCGACCAGCTTTTGCCGCGGGTGGATGTAGTAAGTCTGCATTGTCCGCTCACACCTGCCACAAAAGGGATGATCGGTGCCCGTGCGCTCGGCCTGCTGCGGAGTTCTGCAATTATTCTCAACACCAGCCGCGGCCCTGTGATCGACGAGCCGGCGCTCATAGACGCGCTGACACAGCGCAAGATACACGGTGCCGGCCTGGATACGTATGCGGCCGAACCCCTAACGGCGGATCATCCGCTTTGCAAATGCCCCAACGTGGTGCTGACGCCTCACGTCGGCGGTTCAACAGTCGCGGCGCTCGATTCAGTAGCTGAAGGCGCGGCGACGACGGCGGTAGCCTTCTTACGTGGCGAACAGGTCGACCCGTCGCTATGCGTCAACCCGACTGCATTACGAACGGCGAAGGCGACATCTACCCAGTGACTTCGCTGTTCCATGACACTTTCGCTTCATTCATCATCTGACGTTATGCCACTTAAGCGACGAGCGGCATAATTCCGATGTATACGACGATATGCTCGACTATAGTTGACGGCCAATCAGCGGGAACTCAATTGCCATGAACCGGAACCCGGACAGCACCGTCCGCTGGCAAGATCAGCTCTATGATCTGCTTCGTGATTCGGGGGTAACGATATTCAGCTACGTGCCCGACGCGGGGCACAAAATCCTGATCGAACGCTCGCTGGCGGACGACAAGGCCTTCTCGGTACCGCTAACGACGGAACAAGAGGGAGTGGCCTTGGCGGCAGGCGCCCACCTGGGAGGAGCGAAGGCGGTTCTCCTCGTGCAGAGCAGCGGCGTCGGCAACTGTATCAATATGCTTTCGCTGATCCGGAATGGCTTATTTCCGTTCTTAACCATTGTTTCGATGCGTGGTGACTTCGGCGAGCAGAACCCCTGGCAGGTTCCTATGGGACAGGCGGTCGAGGCCACACTGTCCGCGATGGGGATCAAGTGTCTACGAGCAGAGACCCCAGATGATGTCGTGCCGGTTGCGACTGCGGCTTTGAACATGGCTTTCCAATCGGAAATGGGTGTAGCCATGCTGTTGTCGCAGCGGCTGCTGGGCGCAAAGAGATTCCCACCCGCGGGAGTGGCGGCGTGAATAAGGTCGAACAAACCTCGAAGTATCTTGACCGCCGCCTGGCCCTTCCGAAATTGGTCGGCAATCCCAGTGATTTTCTTATCGTCTCGGGATTGGCTGGCGCCGCCAAAGACGTCGGCCAGCTCGCAAAGGAAGCGCCGAATACGTTTTTATTCGGCGGCGCAATGGGCGGAGCGACCATGACTGGCCTCGGTCTTGCGCTTGCCCAGCCCTCGCGGCGCGTCCTCGTGGTTCTCGGGGATGGGGATTTGCTGATGTGCGTTGGGTCTCTTGCAACGATTAGCGCGATGCACCCCAAAAACCTAGCTGTCATCTGCGTTGACAATGAACTGTACGGTGAAACAGGCGAGCAGCGCACTCATACGCAGCTGGGAACAGATCTGAGCGCGGTCGCGTCTGGTTTTGGGATTCCCGTCGTCCATAAGATCGTCACTGAGCAGGACATCGGCCCGGCAGCCTCATCCATCCGTCAGTCGAATTCACCGGTATTTGTACTGCTCAAGGTGAACGGTGGACCACCTCCCAACTACAACAGAAATTGGCACGCAGAAGAGTGCAAAGTGGCCTTCAGAAAAGCACTCTTGGGCCGTCGCTAAACCTTACCGTCGGACGGGCGTCACATGTCACCCAGGGATTGCGACGTCATCGTAGTAGGGGCTGGGAACGCGGCATTTTGCGCAGCTTTGGCGGCGCAAGAAAAAGGCGCCCGTGTAGTGATGTTGGAACGGGCGCCGAAGGAGGAGAGCGGGGGCAATAGCCGCTTCACTGCCGGTGCCATTCGATTTGCATATCGCGGCATAGATGATCTGAAAGCGGTCATGCCGGATTTATCTTCGGACGAGATCGCCAATACAGATTTTGGCGCCTACACGACCGACCAATTCTTCGATGATATGTTCCGCGTGACCCGGTACAGGACAGACCCGGGCCTTTGCGAGTGCCTTGTAAACGAATCTTTTGAGAGTATTCAGTGGATGCGGAAGAAAGGCATCCGCTTTGTTCCAATTTATGGTCGGCAAGCTTTCAAGATCGATGGACGCTTTAAATTTTGGGGAGGCCTTACAGTTGAGGCATGGGGCGGCGGTCCGGGGCTCGTCGACCAGCAGACCAACATTGCTAAGAGGAATGGAGTTGTCATTCGCTATGGCGCTCGCGTTGTCTCTCTCGTCTATGACGGTCATTCTGTTCAAGGCGTGCGCGTCAAGGAAGGCACCGGGATAACAACGCTTCGTGCTCCTGCCGTTGTGCTTGCCTGTGGCGGATTCGAGTCAAACGCTGAGTGGCGCACGCGATATCTAGGGCCCGGGTGGGAATTGGCGAAAGTTCGTGGGACCCGGTTCAATACCGGCGATGGCTTGCAGATCGCGTTGGAGATTGGCGCCTCGCCCTACGGGAATTGGTCCGGATGCCACGCAGTTGGCTGGGATTACAATGCACCCGAGTTCGGCGACCTAACCGTCGGGGATGGCTTTCAAAAGCATTCCTACCCTTGGGGCATCATGGTCAATGCGTTAGGTCAGCGCTTTGTTGACGAAGGCGCGGACTTCAGAAATTACACCTATGCAAAATACGGCCGGCGGATTCTCGAGCAACCGGACCAGTTCGCTTGGCAGATATTCGACAATAAAGTACGTGGCCTCCTGAGGGATGAGTACCGGATCAAGAGAGTCACCAAAGTGTCGGCGGATACTGTCGAAGAACTAGCTGACAAACTTGAGGGCGTTGATCGCGAGGGGTTCCTGCGCGAGGTTCGCGCCTACAATGCCGCCGTTCGGAAAGACATCCCATTCAACGCGAATGTTAAAGATGGCCGACGGACGGAAGGGCTTCTCGTGCCCAAGTCGAACTGGGCCAATACGATAGATGAGCCGCCCTTTGAGGCCTACCAGGTGGGATGCGGCATAACATTCTCTTTCGGCGGCCTTCGTATCCAGCCCGAAAGTGCACAAGTTCTCAATACCGATTTGGACCCAATTCCCGGCCTCTTTGCTGCCGGCGAATTGGTGGGCGGCATTTTTTATTTCAACTATCCGGGCGGCACGGGCCTGATGTCTGGAACGGTCTTTGGGCGGCACGCAGGCGTGTCGGCGGCTCGCGCGGCACTTATACCCAACGCTCAAGCTGTATAGCGACGAAACTGCTTCCGATCCCGGGGGACTCATATGTCACCATTGAATAGTGGACGAACCTCCGGGTTGGACGAGTTCAGCGCATCGCTCGTCCTTCCATCTACCAAGCTCCTGATTGCCGGAAAGTGGATATCGGGTCCGACCACCTTTTCGGTTCGCGACAAATATACAGGGCTGGTCATTGCCGAGATGAGCGCCTGTTCAAAAGAACAACTGACCGAAGCCGTAACGGCGCTAGACAAGGCCTTTAAGAAAGGAACCTTCCCGCCGTACGAGAGGGGACGGATTCTCGAGCGAACTCTGGAAATTGTCGAACGCTGGCAAGATCGGTTCATCGATTTGATGGTCGCGGAGACTGGTTTTACTATCGCCGATGTGAAGGGCGACTTTGACCGAACACTAGTGACTTTGAGGTTGTGCGCTCAAGAAGCAACCCGCATTGTCGGGGAGACGGTGGCTTTTGGTGCAAGCCCCGGTCAGCATGAGCGGGTGGGATTTACGATCCGCGCTCCCCGTGGAATTGTCGCAGCCATTACCCCGTTCAACTCTCCACTGAATACGGTAGCTCACAAGATTGCTCCGGCCTTGGCCGCGGGTAATGCCGTAATCCTGAAGCCCTCAAATCTCACGCCTCTTTCCGCAACGCTTCTTTGCGAGGCGTTATTAGAGGCCGGATTGCCTCCGGAACTGCTTTCTCTCGTGCATGGATCAGGATCCACCGTCGGCACATGGTTGGTGGAGAATCAAGCCATCGCATTCTACAGCTTCACGGGCAGCACCAAGGTTGGCCGCTTTATCCAACAGGGAGCGGGACTGCGGCGGACACAGATGGAACTGGGTAGCATCGCCAGCACAATACTCTGCGCGGACGCAGATATGGACCGCGCCATACCGAAAATAGCCAATGCTGGCTTCCGCAAAGCGGGCCAGGTTTGCACATCGGTGCAAAGGCTTTACGTAGAAGAGTCGGTTTTGGAGGAAGTAGCGCGGCGCCTCTCCGCAGAGGCTGAGAAGATGCCAGTGGGAAATCCCCGCAATCCTGCCACGCGGATTGGACCAATGATTACTGAGCAGGATGCCGAGCGTGCGGAAACGTGGATCAAAGAAGCTGCGCTCGGGCAAGCCCGTATAGTCCGCGGTGGGAACCGAACTGGATCGCTGCTTGACCCTACGATCGTCACCAATACACGGCCAGGGATGCGCGTTGTCGATGAAGAGATATTTGCACCGTGTGTTGTGCTGTTGCCGTTCTCGGACTTGGGAAACGCCGTTGCCGAAGCTAACGGCACGCCGTTCGGTCTGGCGGCCGGAATTTTCACGCGCGATATCAACCGCGCCCTAGCAGCCGCGAAGACCCTCCGCTTTGGGGCGATTCATATTAATGAGACATCCAGCAGCAGGGCCGACGGGATGCCCTTTGGTGGGGTGAAGGACTCCGGATTTGGTCATGAGGGCCCGCGCTATGCCATACGCGAGCTTACGGAGGAGCGCCTCGTTACCTTCAATCCTTAAGTATCGCTCCAAGGAGAGACATACGGGGAGACCTCCAATGAAATTGAAACAGGCGATTTTCGCAAGCTCCGTGAGCTTCGCGCTGGCGCTGCCGGCAGCGGCTGCCTCCGACTGCGTTGCGCCCCGAGTCTTACACACCATGCCCATGGTTGCTTTGCGAGATGGCCGTTTTGCGATTCAGGTCATGTTTGGTGCGGAGCCGGGCAAGCTAGTTCTCGACAGCGCAGGTGTTGCCGTCCCGACAGTCGGCCAAGCCCGCCAAACGGCCGTGCCGACGACGAGGACCGACCTCCAAGAAGCAGTAGTCGACGCACCAAGCTACGCGGGAGTCGCGGGATCCTTGACGTCGGCTGCGGTTCAGAAACTCGGGTTGAAATCGGATGTTACCGGCGGCCGAGTTGTCGCTGGAGGCAAAGACCGGTCCGAAGAGAAAGTGACAGTCCCGGAATTATCGTTCCAGGGACTAACGCCTTTCAAGACGCAGTTCCTAATAGCCAAAGACGACGGCAGAACTCTCGATTACTCCGGAACGTTTTCTATCAATAATTTTCGACAAATCAGTTTCGAATTCGATCTGGACTTTGCAGCACGAACAGTGCGGTTTTTTTCGCGTGAGCATTGTTCGGAACGCGCAGTAGATTGGACAACGCCGACGGTTTCCACGCTGAAATTCACGATCGACGGCAACGGCTATATTCGGTTTCCCGTGACCGTCGACGGCAAAGAAGTGTTGGCGGTGCTGGATACCGGGCTGGGCGTGACTTCGCTTGATTTCGCGTACGCGGGTCGTATCTTTGGCATTAAGAAGGGTGATCCTTCCTTGACCAAGGTAAGGGAGCTGCCCGATGGCCGGGTGGTTTATAGTCGGCCCTTTCAAACCATTGCTTTCGGCGACATCAAGGTTGAAAGCCCAACGATCATCCTTGTGCCCGACGCGCTAGGTCGAGGGGAAGGGACGGCACCGACCGGGTCCCGCGTTAACCGAGCGACTAGCGGCTCGTTGCCGCCCCTCGTAGTCGGGATGTCGGTACTTCGAAACCTCCGGGTCCACATTTCACCAGACGAGGGCCGCCTCTATTTTGCGCAAGGCGAACCCCGCGCGCCCTAGAGCCGAAGAAATGCCGACACCCTCAGCATCCGAACCACTTCGTGTCTTTTGGCAGCCGGGCTGCTCTAGCTGCGTCAGGGTCAAGGAATTTCTGAACAAGTTGGGCGTTGATTACCAATCCATCAACATTCTGGAAAACGCGGACGGGCGGAAAGAGCTGGAGCGACTTGGTGCGCGGTCGGTACCGATCGTCAGCCAGGGATCTCGGTACACCTTCGCCCAGTCATTGACGGACGTGGCTACTTTTGTAGGGAAGCCGGTGCAAACCAGCGTGCGGCTGCCGCCGGCCGACTTAGTCGCCCGCTGGCTACATATCCTCACCGCAGCCCAGCGCTATGTCGCACAGATCCCAGATGCGCACTTTCGCGATCAGGCTGTGCCAGGGCGCAACAGGAGCGTCTGCGACTTGGCGCATCACATATTCGAGATTCCCGAAGCCTTCCTAGCAACCGCCAAAGATGGCCGGGAAGATTGGAAAATCCATATTCGTGACCACGCGCCGGCGGGCGTACAGAATATCCACGACATTCTCGTTTATGCCCGCATGCAAACCAGTGCTCTCGTGCGTTGGTGGCACGCTCAGGCATTTTTTCCCACTGAGGCTTTTACTCAGTCAACCCAGCGCGTTTCCAATTTTGGCGGCCGTCACGTAATGCACGAGTTCCTCGAGCGCTGCACCTGGCACTCGGCGCAACATACGCGGCAGTTGATCGCGGTCCTCGAGTCCTTCGGCGTCTCGGTCAACACGCCGTTATCAAAACAAGATTACGAAGGCCTTCCTTTACCCGAGGGGCTGTGGGCGTAAAATCCGGCACGGAGGCTTTTGGCGGGTGGGCCGCTTCGTGCGCCTCTCTTGAGATGCATCCGATTGCAGCGAACTCGCCATAGACCTGTTTCGCGTGAGTAAGCGGCTCAGACTGCCCGGAAAAGGACGTAATCGGTGTGCTACACACCGATCATGAGCAATCAGCAAGCCGAAGACTACTTGCAGCGCGCCAAACAGGCTCGTCGTGAGGCGGAACGAGCAAAAGACCCCGCCATCAAAGACGGCTTCCTCAAAGTCGCGGAAGAATACGAGCGCATGGCGAAGGCCGCGTTCCAAGGCGCTACGTCCAATTTCAGTCCGAGCATTTAGAGGCTTCGCCGCACGACGTGATCAAAGCTAGGCTAGCGCCGTCAGCTCAGTGACTTGTCGAGTTTTTTGATTAGGTCTTCGCGCGGCGCGGAAGCAAGTTCCGGATACTTTGTCGCCTGGTCTGCCAGCCGGTCCCATTGGGCAGCAATTTGCAGAAATGCGCGGTGCACGTTGGGCTCGTGCGCATTTCTGGCCGCGTCGGCGCGGGCCATGGATGCGCGCTTGCGATATTCGTCTTCCATTACGCGTGCGTTCCCTAGCCAGCCAAGGTAACCCGAGCCCGCAAATGTAACGCAGGTTAACTTCAATTGTTCCGCTAGGGGGGTAACGAGTTTGCAACCCGAGGGCGCCGCGGAATTCGCTACGACCGGGCTGGCGCGGCGTTCGCACGCTAGGCCGGCTTCCGCCTCTACTTCCGGATTGGCGTTTCGCACGGGCCTGCCCCTGGATAATCCTTGCTTCGAATCAGCAAAAAGGCCGGTGCGTTTGTCGGCCTTAAGCCGCCCGCCACCGGCCTCGCATTGTATGGGTAATCCGGTACCCCTTAGTCCCCCAGACCCCCGATCTCAACCACTTAGTAGCCCCCATGGCCCACCCAAGCTCCCGGTACTCCGGGACGCACAAGCTAGGAGTTTTTGGCTCGGGTGCCCATCAGGCTAAAAATGATTCTTCGCCCACTGGCGCGCATTGCGGGAAACGTTGACCCCTCCGCAGGGGGGTGCGGAGGGGATTTACCAACGAGTGCGTGGCCGCAGTGATTGGGGGCTATGGGGACGCCGCCACGCACAGGACTCAAACGAATGATGGCGAGCATAGTTCCCGGGGGAAGCAACCGGCCGCGATTACACGTCAGTTAGCCGTGCTGCACTTCGGACGCTACTCAACTGCCGACAGGGAGCGCTGGATGCCGCTCACGAGTTCGTAAAGGAGCTTGGTGTGACCGTTCTCGCAGTTGAGAACGACCATAACAGGCGTCGCCTGCCGCTTCGAAAAGATGGTGGCTATTGTTTTCGCCCTACGTTCAGTCTCGGCGTGGCTGAGCCATTCCCTACGCCCATCAGCGTATAAATAGAATATTTCGTACACGGCGCCTTTCTCACCGCAGTTGATCCAAGCGTGCTTAACGAATACGCACTGCAATTGTTCCGTGCCGAAATAGCCAAGGGCCCAGCGAACACAACCTCGCTTTTAATGGTGTGCCCGATTTTTTCCCTATTGGTGCCCAAGCATCGCCAGCCGAGGTGAGTTGAATCACACAGTTCCGGTCACAGCATCGATGAGGTGCCGTAATGGAAAAAAGGATTCAATCTCTGAAAAGGGACATCATCTCCGTCCGCACTCTTGCAGAGTCATGCGACGCCGATATTGCAGAGCAGCTTCTCCAGCTTGCCAACGAAATGGCTGAGCTTGTGTTATCGATTGAACGCGATGTGGCAGGCAGGGCATCGCCGAAGCGCCCGTGGCAGCAAGACCATGTATGACGCCCCGCCATCCGCTCCATCTGCGCAGTACAGGCAGAAGGCCGAGGAATGCCGGACGAGAGCTGAGCGGGCGCTTACTTTGCTCGAACGCCAGGAATGGCTGTGGCTTGCAGGTGCTTGGCAGCGCCTAGCCGCTCAGGGGAAACCTGAGCCGGCACCTGCAGAAGCTGGGGGACGTGTTTATTCCTTAGCGGAGTACCGTACTCGGATTCAGGGACACGGCACTCACGTGAATCCCGAACTGCGCCTACAATAGCCCAATCAGGTTCGATCTTTCAGATGCGGAAGCCCCAAGAGATGCTGGCGTTCGATCCGCTGGGGTTCAACGAGTAATGCTTGCGCCTTCCGCGCCTGCTGGATCGCGTCGTGCCGAGCGGCCCACGCTTCAACTTTCTTAACCAGCCACCGGAAAAGAGCGCCGGCCAACATCAGAAACAGGATCTGCCCAGCCATGGTCAGTGTTTCGTCGTTCATCCATGAAGCTTAGCACCTTCGCAGTTCGTCAGGGAGCACCGGCGAGAGAAAATGCCGCGTCTTCGAATGGGCGCTGCTACTGGTCAAATCGCAGCTGTGATCGAAAAGCCTACGCTGCTACCTGGCCGCCAGTTTGGTAACGTCTAAGACGGTTGGGCACTTGCCGCAAGATCACCCGACCCTGCTCGTCAATTAATTCCAGGCGCGTGTAGTTTTTCGAATGAAGTTGGGACAGCGCTTCGCATACGGCGCTGTTCGTGTCGTTAGACGCCAAGAATAACGACTCAGGCTTGCCGTCGCGCACAAAATTGCAATGAAACGTTTTCATCTGAAGTTCCCCTGATCAAGCGGCCAAGGTGCAGCGGCCATAAATGACCGCTGCACAAAGGTTCGCAACCTACGAGGCGCTATTCGACTGGTCTGTCGAGGCAACAAGGCCGGGATTAATGAGCGGCTGCGTCGGCTTGCAGCTCTGCGACCATGTCATTGTCTCGCCGCTTTCCTGCCGGACCATCTTGAGCGCATTTTTCGTGCGGTCGAGCGTCCCTTCCCAGTGAGGGCCCTGGTAGGGCATTCCCTCACCGCCGGCCCATTTAATGACCTTCGGCGAGTACTCAATGACACGCACAAGGCTGAGCCGCTGGAATTTTGGAGAGTACGCAAAGAGGTTCTTGGTGACGTCGTTGTAGGCATAAGTATCGATAGCGGGGGCGGTTTGGGCCTCCTTGCCTTTGACGGTTGTGACCGTGCCTTCGCACTCCAGCCAATTCTCTTCGGCGGCGTAAGCGCCGCTGGTGAAAGCCAAGGCAGCGGCGGCGATGGCCGCTATAAACGCAGTAGTCCTCATGGCGATTTCCTCCATTCTAGCCACATAGGGTTCGGTTTTATTGCGCGTGCGTCCCTAAAGTTTTTTTGCTCCTCGGCCGGCAATTAGGAGCCGGCATTGAGCCTTCAAGAGTTTCCGCGGATGACATTTTTGCAAGGTTTTAGGGTGAGCAGAGCGTAGGCCTACCGGCGGAAGCGACGGTCATGCAGGTCGCTCGGGGAGTGTCTGGGCCGATCCGTGGGAATTTTTGTTTACTCCCTCTTGATTTCGCCCGGACCTGTTCCTAATTCGCCGCCGAAAAATCCGGCCGGCTGAGTGGCAATGGGTTGGTGTGGACTTCTCGCCGTGCCGATAAACGGAGGAGATTTACATGCAAATGAAAAGCAAACTCGGTACTTCGGCATTCTTGGCCGTTGCGGCAATTTTTGCGTCTTTGGTGTCCGCGAACGAGGTTTCCGCCGACCAACCGGTTGGAAGTCGTATGTCCGCGACGAAGTTTAGCGGGTGCTTTTCGGGCCGCGTAAGGCAAGAGGCATTGACGCCGCTAATCCGGCCCAAGGTTACACAGAACAGCCGCAGCCAGTGCTTAACGCCGCTCAAGGTTTGTCCCAGGACGTTCGACAAGTGCTGGGTCGGATTGTTTGACCAAGAGACGCGCTCACCCACAGCCAAATCCACATCGGCTAGGCAGGAAGGGCAGATTCCGGCGGAGTATTTTCATTTCCTTAAGAGTGGGAGTTAGGGGGGGCACACCCTGCTAGACGGGATACTGCGTAGTCGCATGCCGCGCACTCTGGAAAACGTTCAATACTTCCGGTGTCCCAAATGCCGAAGGTTAGGAGGAGCTATTTGGAATGCTGGTCAGACGGCGCGAACGCTCGTGACTATGACTCAAGGCTTCGACCACAGCAGTGGCGGTGAATTGGTCTGCAAGACGTGCGGCGTGCCAGTCACCCAAATCCCCACAAATCGCATTCGGACTTGACGAAACCGGGGATTTTTTTATCTCGCGCGTCGAAAAAAGGAGGTAATCATGAACCTTGCCATTCTCCCCGTGGCAGCGCTTACAGTCGCGATGCCCCTTTCAGAACAGCCGGTTATCAAGGCAGTGCGTGTTGCTGAATATTGTCAGGGTTACACTCACTCTCTCCTGGATGAAATCCGGATCGCTCAGGCGCTTCGGCGCGATGCAGCAATAGATGTAACTTCGCTCGATGTAGCCGAGGCTCTTCAAAAGGCGCGCGAAGGTGAACCGCCTCGCTGCGAGACTTCGCAGGCAAAAGAATACCTCAACAGCTTTCAGAGTGTTGTGCTCCCCCGATTGAGGGGGGCAACGCCGCCGGGCCAATCCGCGGAAGCCGGGAGCGCTCATCCTCGTGGCGTTGGCCAATCGTAAGCGGACATACATAAAGCTGTTTAGCGACATTGGCGGGGCGTGAATCGCCTTAGCCGGAATAAAAAGGCCGCCACGATCTGACGGCCAAACTTGGGGTTTAGTTTGGCATTGTTCCGACTAAGCCAAAAATAGATCTCCTGTTGGGCCGTGGTGACAATGCGCGGACGCGACTAAACTCATCGGCACCGACCGCACATCCGTGCGCTTGGAGTACTCTGCGGGAGGCGGTCTGCTTCAGGCTGTCGCAGAGGGCATTGGGCCCGAGGGCACCCCCCGCCGGGCCCTTTGCTTTTGAGAGGGGGGACTACTTTCCTGCCTTCGGATTTATTGCCGCCGACCAGCTAGTCGAACCGCTCCCGCCATAGCCTTGTGCGGCAAGTGCGGCTTGCAGATCCCGAAGATGCACCCCGACTTCAATCTCGGCGCCTTGCCGATTTCGGAACGTGAGCTTGATCGATTTGCGGTCGAGACTTGGTAATGCTTCGACTTGGGCCGCTACGAACACCGCCATTTTACCCCCCACGAATTTCCCCAGGGATACTTTGGCTCTCGGTGCTCAATTCCTCCAGCGCATTAATGAAGGAATTACATGGGTGTGAAAACGGTGGCGGTAGGGCTCACCTGTTCGCGGTGCGTCGGGACATTAGCAGTAGCGGGGTTTCGGCTCAGCTTCGTCGGCCCACTGCATCGGACGGGAATAAGAATTGGCCTGCCCATTCTGGCCGATTAGATCCGTCACATAATACGAGAGCGGGTTTTGTTGTTTCAGGCGGGCCTTGGCCCACGCGAACCACTCCGCCGCGTGGGCACCAAGAGCCCCGCCCTCGGCTTGCGCCAGGGCCAGAGCCTCAAAACGTTTCAAAAACATCGCCGCCTCGCGGGTTCGCCGCCAGCGCTTGGCCATATCGATCACATGCAGCCAGCGGTTTTCATCAATTTTCTCCCTCTGCTCACGCTCATAGCGCTTGTGGTCTTCCTCTGCCCGGATGCGCGCCTCTTCCTTCCGCTCGCGGTCAAGTTCCACCAGCAACGCTCCCGCAGTGACAAAGCCCAGCACAATGTCGGCCATTTGCTCCTCCAGCGGCTGATCGGGAAGGTCCTTCCACTTCACCTTGGCCGCGTTGTTATAGAGGTGGGACTTGATTTCAAGCTGCAGCTCGCCCGTGTCCTTGGTCCTAAACTCAAATTTGCGGTCGTAAGTAAATTGGCCGGGCGGGAGTTCATAGCGGGTGCGCCGGGTTCGTTCATGCAGCCTAAACTCCACACGCTGACCTGAGACCACGACATCCGGGTCATAGGTGGTCCCTCCATTAACTTTGTGCCCCCGACGCTCCAGTTCCTTAAAGAGCGCGCTCAAGATCCTAAGGCGCCGCCGCTGCACCAAAGTCTTGGTAATGAGATCCGGCACATAGCTGCACCATTTGCGCCCACTCGCAATGTCGGCGGCGTTTGTGTCAAGCCAACCCTGAACGACAGGGTGCGCGCCTTTAAGTGTTTTTGCGACCTTGATCCCGCAATCCCGCTGCTTCTCCTTGGCAACGATCGTCTCGACAGAGGCGGGGAAGGGGTCAGGCGCGGCCGGCTCTGGTGTCGCGGAGATCGTTACATTTAAAATTGTGTCTGAACCCGGGGCAGGGAGCTTGAATTTAACGGCCTTCTTGCCGGCTGCCACCTTCGCCCAATAACCCCGCGACGGGACGGGCACATCAAGCCGCGCGCAAATCTTACTCAGCCCCCGCCCCGAGATGCCGAACTCTTTAGCTAACCGCTCAATGGGCGTCGCCCAAGCACGCTCATAGAGTTCCTGTCGTGTGAGGGTTAACGCTGGCGGATGGTCATTCATTGCGCGCTCCTGCATGTGTTCGAAGGTCCACAGAGGGCAAATGACTGGCTGTCCGAATGCCCTATGGTAAGGTTTTGATATCGCAATCTGCCGCCTTGGGGGCTCCATGCGCAGAGTGCTCTTTACTCTACTTTTTTTCGTTGTGTGTCTCATCCCAGCACTGCCGAATGACGCCCGCGCCTGGGGTGACGACGGCCACCGCATCGTGTGCGCCATCGCCTGGGACGAGCTGCAGCCTGCCGTGCGCACGAAGGTCGAAAGCCTGCTAAACACCAAGGGCCGCGACGCCTTCGCCGACGCCTGCAACTGGGCGGACGACTATCGCACCGGGCACCCGGAGACGGCCGGCTGGCACTTCCTCAACCTGCCGCCCTCGGCCAAGCACATCGATCTCGCACACGACTGCAAGGCGCCGACGAGCTGCGTCGTCGAACAAATACTCGAGCAGTTCGAAACTCTGAAAAGCGATTCGCCCAAAGAAGCGCGGGCGATGGCGCTTAAATTCGTTGGACACTTCGTCGGCGATATTCACCAGCCCCTTCATGTTAGTTACGCCGAGGACCGTGGCGGCAACCGTATCCGAGGTCTGTTTTTCGGCGAGAAGATGGACATGCATGGGGTCTGGGACGCAGGCCTGATCTCCCGGATGCACCGGCCCTGGCAGGACATCGCCAATGTGCTCGAAAGCAGGATTAAGCCGACCGATCGTCGCCTTTGGCAGCGCTCGGTGCCGCTGACGTGGGCGGAGGAGTCGTTGGCGGTTGCTCGGGCGCCTTCCACTCGATATGTGAACCACCCACAAGTGTTTGACCTCGCGGATGACTACGCGAAATCCGAAATTGTCGTCGTGAATGACCGGCTTAGTCGTGCAGGCGTACGCCTCGGGGCGTTGCTCAACGGGGCGCTTCGGTGAACGACGACCCACGAAAAGCTGCAGCGGCTGCCCCTCATCACCCTTCACCAGAGAAAGCAGAGGCATCTGTCCATACCGGCCACCCGGTAGCGGCTACTCCATCAATGCCGTCTGACCTCGATATCTACCGGTCCGCCAAGCTGCTCATAGACCAGCACGGTGACTGGGCGCAAACCGAAGCGGTACGCATGTTCGACTTGATGACGGAGCGCGGCGATCTGCCCGGCCGGCGGCTATGGCGGCGGCTCGAACGGGCCATCCTGGAAATTACCAAAGTGCAACCAGGCGAAGCGAGAATGTAGTGAACAGCCATTCGTCGATAGGAGATGCCGGTTCGTCTGGTGTCACATACCTGTAACCCAGCCCAGCGCTATTCTCGCAATGGGTCGGCGGCAACGGGAGAATCGAGATGGCGCACAGCGAGGACTACCTGAAGAAAGTGGAGCGAGCACATTCCGATGCGGGGAGGACGTCAAACGCGGAAATGCGCGTCATCCTGCTGAAGCTAGCGCGACAGTGGGAAGCCCTTGCCGCTGACGAACTTCGTAAGCAGAGATCCGCAGACTAGGAGCGGCCCGGTTACTCTGGCTTGATCTTCATCTCGGCCAGCGTCGCGGTCAGCATTGCGTCCAGCGCCTTGCGGTTCTCATAATTCGAATACGCCGTGAACATATAGAACAGCGGCACTTTGCTGCTTTCGTCGTCGTTCACGCCGCGCTGAATGATCACCGATTTTTTGAACTTGCCGCTCTCATACGTGCGCACGCACCCGCGCGCCGGAAAGCCGCCCGCAATCTTGCCCATCTCCAGGAACTCGGCCGAGACGATGTCCCGGTTCTTGCGGCAATCGCGCTTCATCACGACCCAAGGATCGTTCTCGGGTTCCATGAGGTGATCGACGTGGAAGTCGATGTACTCCACCATCGGCTGGGGAAGCTTGTCGCAGGTCGCTGCCTTGTCGAGCGGCATGGTGAACGACGGGCGCGTGAAGAAGATGCCGTCGGGATTGCTGCACATGGTGTAGCCCGCCGGTGGCTTGACCGAGAAGTAGTACTCCGCCGCCGCCACTTCGGGCACTTTCGTCGGACCCTTCGATGCGGCCGCCACGGCCGCTGTTGATACCAGCGCCAGCGCTGCTGCCGCCACCAAGCCCGTTACCATCTTCGCCATGTGCTTCCTCGCCATCATTTTGTAATCGCTCCCGAATCCCCTCCCGGGATACTACATGTTAGCAGCATACCGGCTTCAGCGGACAAGCCATTCGTAACAGGCCATAACCACTGGTTCGAGCTGATTATATTGCCCCCTGCCATAGTGACGGGAGTTGGTCCCGGCCGGAACGGTAAGACCTGACAGTCGCGCACGCCTCACGGATGCGTTGAATTGCGGTCAGCGTCCGAATAGGAGGGCGACATGGCGGGAAAGCGGAACCCTAGATTTGAATTCGCACCAATGAATGCAGTCGCAGCGGCAGCACATGTTGCATCCGCGTCGCAACATCGCCAGCGCATGCGCGAGGCTGTCTCGAAGCAACCGGGGATAGATGTGCTGGACGGCGAGTGGCGGAAAAACTTTTCTGACCAACGCGCCGCCGGACAAACACCGGAAGTAAGCCTTTGGGATGCTGTCCAACGATATTGCGAGGTAATGCATAAAACAAAACACGCGCGCAGATTCCGCGCAATCCGGAACGGATACCTACGAGCTCTCGAAATTCTCGGCCGAGACACACTCGTACATAACGTTACGAACGAGGAGTTGCTCAAATACCGTGATTACCAACTTGGCAGAGGTTGGAAGGTGTCGACAGTGAACCGCAACATGTCCTCAATCTATATGTTGCTACTATGCTGCCGAGATGTCTGGGGACTCATTGACTCGTTCCCACGGATTAAGCCATTGAAGGAGAAGCAGCGCCAATTTCGGTTTCTGAATCACGCCGAAGAGCAGAAACTACTCGCGGCGGCGCCCGTGCATTTGCATCGCTTCATGACCTTTATATTAGGCACTGGCGCACGAAAGGCGGAAGCGATCGGTCTCACCTGGAACGACGTTTATCTTCATCGGAGCAAGCGTAGTTGGGTTCGCTTTCCAGTCACGAAAAACGGGCGCTCACACGCGGTTCCACTACCGACACATGTTGCGACAATGCTCCGACGGATGAAGAAAGAACGACACCCAGAAGTCGACTATGTTTTCACCTACCTCCCTGAAAAAGACTCCCGCCGGTATGATGGAAGGGTGTACATCCGCGCTGGGGTGCCAGCTCATTTCTGTTGGCCCGATCGCGACTTCAATCAAACGCGCACGAGGGCGGGGGTGAAAAACATCACGATTCACGGGCTAAGGCATACTTACGCGAGCCGCCTCGTAATGAACGGCGTGGGAGTATTCGATGTTGCAAGACTCCTTAATCATGCCTCTCTGTCTTCAACGTTGCATTACCTCCATCTGGCCCCGGAGCACCTCGAGAATGCAATATCGTCGCTCGATAAGTAGAGGGCGGGTTTGACTCCAGCGGAGTCGGCTCGGTACACAGGTACCCAGCCCAAAGGGAGCACCATAATGCAAATGTCCATGTACCAGGCCTCCGTGCCTGTCATCCTGCGCGGCTTCGCCGCAACCTCAGCCATCATCGACAAGGCCGTCGCCCACGCCGCTGCCAAGAAGATCGATCCTTCGGTTCTCGTGAATTTTCGCCTCGCGCCGGACATGCTGCCCCTCAAGGCGCAGATCGGCATCATGAGCGATGTCAGCAAAGGCGGCGTCGGCCGTCTTGCCGGCGTTGAGATCCCGTCGTTCGCCGATACCGAAACCACTTTCGAGGAGCTGAGGGCGCGTATCGATAAGACGGTTTCGTTCCTAAACGGCATCAAGCCGGCCCAGGTCGATGGCACTGAAGACAAGCAAATTACCCTTCAGCTAGGCCCCGCCAACGCCAAGGTCGAGATGAAGTTCACTGGCATCCACTATCTCTTGGATTTTGTGATGCCTAACTTTTACTTCCACGCCACGACCGTCTACGCGATCCTACGTCACTGCGGTGTCGAACTCGGCAAGCGCGATTTCCTCGGCCCGCCGCGGTAAGGCGCACTCGCGATGCCACGCGAGGGCCATTGGTTGATGCTCGTTGGCAAGAGCAGTGGATCGGGATTGCCCCTCTACCGAATGGAACCGATGTTGTTTTACGGCCTCGATGAGATTCGACGTTTTTCAGCGCCACGCAGCTTGCTGCGCTCTTGTGGCGCTCCAGAGCAAGAGACGACGTTACCGCGATGGGCGCGCCGATTAGACGATGGCAGTAAGTAAATAGCTGGCTAGGGGTCTTGGGCGACCGCGCTTCCTCGGGCCGCAGATCACGATGCCGTCGCCTCAGCCAGGGCCTCGCGAGCATGAGCTATAGCAGTGATTTGCCGGAACGGGTCTCGGGGGTCTTGCCAACCTCGAGCGCGCGCCACGGCTGTTCCCGTGGCCACTGGGCAGGTAGCTACCGTGTTGGCCGGAATGCGGCGGCGGCAAGGTAGAGGTAGCGCTGGCGGCCCCAAGTTCCCTGATCTCGCGCCTGAACGATCAGTGACGTAGGTAGGAAATTCACGAACTCTGGGCTTTTAGGGGACAGGTTGCCCCATTCCCTGTTGTTTCCCTGTTTGCCGTAACCTGCCATGGCGCAGTGGCAGCTAGGAAACGTGTGAAACTTGGGCTTTCGCGGGCTCAGGTGGCCCGTTTGGCGGCGGGAACTCCCAGTTTTTCCCTGTAATTACGCTGTTAGCAGGGAATACGGACGCCCCCGGCGGAGCGTAGTTAGTTGGGACTGCCCCCACCGCCAGAACGGAGATTCCCGCGGCGCTTCCGACGAGTTCCGGAATCTCCAGAGACTGGGCGCTAGGCAGACGAAACCGGAGACGCTGAAACGGGAACAGAGATTTTTTCCCTCGGCGCGCCGGAGCGCGTTCCCGCGGGAAACCGACGTCTTAGTAGCCAACTGCGTAGTACAGGCGGCGCGGGTCTGCGCCAGCCATCCGGGTCCCTTCCGGCGACACCAGGATCCCTTGGACGGCGCCGATTGAGTAGGGCTCGACTGTCCGCACCTTGTGGCCCATGGCCGTCAAGCCGGCGGCGACATCCGGCGAGAAGCGGGACTCAAGCTGCACCGTGATCTCTGCGCCGGGCGTGTAGAAGCCGGGCGAGGCTGAAATGGCGATCCGCGGCGCCTCGATCGCGGCCTGGATGGGCATGTTGCGGTCGACCAGGTCGAGCAGGATCTGAAATTGAGTCTGACTGATGGTTTCGCCCCCCGGCGTGCCGAAAATCGCGCGGAACTTGCCCTTCTCGATCAGGATTGTCGGGCAAGTGGTGAGCAGCGGGATGCGCCCACCGTGCACGAAATTCGGATGGTCGCGAAATGGCGCGGTGTTGCTGAAGCGTAGGCCATCGTTGCAGAAAAGACCGGTCTCTCCCATCACCACGCCTGTGCCGTAGTCCTCCCCAAGCGTCGTGGTGCACGCCACCGCATTGCCTTCGCTGTCGACCGCCGAAAGGCTGGTGGTCTCACCCGGTACCTTGGATGCGGTGTTCTCCGCACGCGGGCTCGGACGCGGTCCCCCTAGGTCGGCGCCGGCGGGGAAAGGTATCGCGCGGTTCCGGTCGATCAGGGCGCGGCGCTGGTCGGCAAACTTTTTCGAAATGATCGTCGCCGTCGGCGTCGGGCTTGAAGCCGGGTCGGCGGCGTAGCGATAGACGTCGGCCTTGGCGATCTTCATTGCCTCGGCGATGAGATGGAGCGCTTCGTGGCTATTCGGCTTGGTGGCGGCGAAATCGAACCCTTCGATCAGATTGAGTTGCTCGCACAGCTCCAGGCCTGCGCGGCAGGTGAGGGGGGGAACGTAGACATCGACGCCATGGTAATTGGTCATGAGTGGCTCAAGCCATTTCGCGCGATGGGCACGCATGTCGTCCATGCGCAGCCAGCCGCCGTTGGCTTCGGAATAACGAGTCATCTCCTGCGCAATCGGGCCGGTGTAAAAGTAGTCGTAGGCGGCCTGCAGGGCCCGGTCGCGATCCGCGCCGCCCTTCAGGGCCCCCGTTTCAGCGTCGGCCAAAGCCTGCAAGGTCCGCGAGAGCGGCACGTTCTTGAACATGGAGCGAGGAGCCGGAAGCTGGCCGCCCGGCAGGAAGATCGCAGCCGTGGTCGGGTATTTGCTGAGATTGGCACGTTGCTCGCCGATGGTCTGGACAAGCAAAGGGTCGATCGGATGGCCATCGCGGGCGTAGCCGATCGCCGGCTCAAGCAGGGTCGAAAGCGGCAATCTGCCGAGCCTGCGAGCCAGCTCGATCCAGCCGCTAAACGAGCCGGGAGTGACCACCGCCTTTTGGCCGTAGGTCAGCTCTTCAGTGCTCGTCTTGTCATCGAGGAGCTTCGGCGCAGCTCCCGCGAAGGACAGAGAAATCACCTTGCCGGTCTTTTTCTCGTAGACGTTGGCGAAGCCGACGCCAGCGGCGCTGGAAGAGTCCGGCTCACAGACGTTAAGCACGGCCATCGCCGCAACCACAGCGTCGGCGGCGGTGCCACCCTTCATCAGCATCTGCAGGCCGGCCTGCGCAGCGAGCGGGTGACCGGCGGTTACCGCGCCATTCGGCGCCGGCACCTCGGGGCGGTGCTGCGCAACCGAGGCGGCGCCCATCTGCGGGGCGTCCGGCGCATTGCGGCCGACACCTGGGAGATCCGATGGGGTCTGGGCAGCTAGCGCGAGGCTGGCTGGAGCAACGGCGGCGCCGCCAGCGGCCAGACCGGCCAACAGAATTTCCCGGCGGCCGATCGCAGTGCCGTCAGTCGCTTTCCCTTGGGATGTCTGTTTCGTCGAGCGAACCTTCATGGATGCGCCTCCCGCGCTTGTCTTAGCTTGTTCGAATGCTGATTGGCTCCGTGACTCAGTGGTTTGCTTTGAACATGAGAGAGCCCCTTTGATCGGCGGGATCAACTGCAGGCTTGGGTCATCATAGCATCGTCCGGCTTAGTCCCCGCTCCCCTTCTCGATCACACTTCGGAGCCAGCGCCCTCATAGTTCACCCAAACCCCTCCGCAACTGTGCTACAGTAATTTTGTGTAGTCTCACGGGATCGTCATGCTGAAACTATTGCGCTGCGTGCTGCTCGTCGCCGCTGCCGGAATCGCTGTGTCGTGCAGCACCCTGAACGCACCGCACCGCTCATCCATGTCAGCACCGCCTCCGCCACATGTGCCGCAGACCTACGTGGTGTTCTTTGACTTCGACAAAGCCATATTGCGCGCGGACGCGCAGAAAATCATCGAGGAAGCGGCCGACTACGCGCGTCAGAACGATACTGCCGCGCTGACCGCCATTGGTCACGCCGATACGGCCGGAGCCTCGACTTACAACATGGACCTGTCGAAACGCCGCGCGGCAGCGGTGAAGGCCGCGCTGATCGCACGCGGTATCGCTGCGCAGAAAATTGCCGCCAAGTCTGTGGGCGAGGCTCAAGCTGTACCGCCTGAGGGCGCCGCCCCCAGGGAACCGCAATATCGGCGCGTCGAGATAGTTCTTGAGTAAAGGCAGCGGCCAGCGCGTAGCGCCTCAGAAATTCTGAAAGCCCGGGCCCTCTTTCAACAAGGCGCACATGAACGACGAGATGAAGTTCACCGGCATCCACTATCTCTTGGATTTCATGATGCCGAACGTCTATTTCCACGCCACCACCGTTTACGCGATCCTACGTCACTGCGGCGTCGAGCTCGGCGACCGCGCTTCCTCGGCCGGCAGATCGCGATGGGGTCGCCTCAGCCTGGGCGCGCGAGCATGAGCTATCGCAGCGATTTTCCGGGACGGGTCTCGGGGATCACGCCAGCCCCAGCGCACGCCACGGCTGTTCCAGGGGTCACTGGGTAGGCAGTCCTACGTGCTGGCCGGGAATGTGGCGGCGTCGAGGTATCGGCAGCAGTTGGCCCTAAACCCCCTGATCTCGCGTCAGACGTATAAAACACCTACGTGGAAATTCATGAACGCTGGGCCTTTAGGGGACAAGTTGTCCCCATTCCCTGTTGTTTCCCTGTTTGCAGCAACTTGCCATGGCGCAGTGGCAGCTCGGAAAGGTGTGAAACTAGGGCTTTTCGTGGGCTCAGGTGGCCCGTTTGGGGGCGGGAACTCCCAGTTTTTCCCTGTAATTACGCTGTTAGCAGGGAATAGTGGCGCCCCCGGCGGAGCGTAGTTAGTTGGGACTGCGCCCACCGCCAGTCAATTTTTCTTTGTGCACCGATGGGAGGGTTTCGAACCCTCGGTCTTTGTCGTGTTTGCGCGTTTCGCGCGCGCGGGGGGCTGGCGCGGATCGGCACGGACTAACACCCGCGAACCTCGTCGGAAAAAAACCGCTGGTGCCCGGGATACAATTGCCCGCGGCTGCATTGAGGTTCCGCCGCAAGGAGGACTCGAATGAACAGCTTTGTCCCGAAGAGAATGTTTTTCACCAAGGGTGTGGGTCGCCATAAAGAGCAGCTGCAATCGTTCGAGATGGCGTTGCGGGATGCGGGTATGGCTGAATACAATCTCGTCCAAGTCAGTTCCATCTTCCCCCCCAACTGCAAGAGAATATCCAAGGAAGAAGGCCGGAAATCCCTTCAGCCCGGCCAGGTCGTATTCTCGGTGATGGCCAGAATTGCGACCAACGAGCCGAACCGACTCATCGTTTCATCCATAGGGCTGGCATTGCCGGCCGACGCCAACCAGCACGGCTACATCTCCGAACATCATGCCTATGGCGAAACCGAAGCCAAGGCCGGGGAATATGCGGAGGATCTTGCCGCGACCATGTTGGCATCGACCCTCGGCTTGGAATTCGACCCGGAGGCAGCATGGGACGACAGAGAGCAGGTTTATAAGTCCTCCGGCAAAATCTTCCGGACAAGCCACGTCACGCAATCGGCCGAAGGCCACAAAGATGGACTATGGACGACCGTCGTCGCCGCGGCCGTCCTGGTCCCCGACTGATGAACCATCGGCGCCGCGCGGAGCAACCGTCGCCGCAGTATTCCCCGGCGGTTTGGAACCGATCCGCCGCTGCGCCGTTGCCACCTGAGAACCTTAACCGGAGGCGACAACATGGGATTGCTCAATAACGTCTTAGGTGCGTCACAAGGCTTGGGAATGATGGGCGGCGGCTTTGGGAGGTCGCGCGGCGGCATGTCGCCACTCACACTTGCGCTGTTGGGTACACTCGCTTACCGCACCATCAAGGGCAAAGGGCGCTTGGCCGACATTCTCGGTATCCAAAGCGCGCCACCCAAACCCGCCCCGCAGCCAGGCGCTGCGCCAGATGACGTGCTATCGCCTCGCGCCATCAGTGGTGGACTTGCCGACCTACTGAATCGCTTCCGTCAGAATGGTCACGCCGACAAAGCGCAAAGCTGGATCGAGACCGGCGAGAATAAATCCATTGCCCCGTCGGAACTGGAAGAGGCGCTGGGAGAGGAGCGCATCGCCTGGCTGATGACGCAGACCGGCATGTCGAGGGAAGACCTGCTGGCAGGCCTCAGCCGCACGCTGCCGGACGCGGTGGACACGCTGACGCCGGAAGGCCACATACCGACCGAGGAGGAAGCGCGCCGGTTGATGTGAGCGGAACTGCAGCTTCTCGAACTGTACCCCTCATAACATCGGCTATGGCGTGGTAGCTACGACCCGCTCGGGCGGTATGGACGTGCTCGCCAGCTGTTCATCGGCCGGCTCGAGCAGCGACTGAATGGCGGGCTCCATCAACTTGAGAAGCTGCACGGGGAGGGAGCTCGTGAAGTGATAGTTGTCGGCCTCCGCACCGAAAACGTAGGCCGTAATCGTCCCGTATAGCCGATCGCCGATGAAAAAGACGAAGGTAGCCGTGCGATCGACGCTGCGGGAATCGATCAGGTCCCCCGTCGGGCTAAAGGTCTTGAAGCGGTTGTCGCCGGTGCCGGTCTTGCCGCCGATGGGCAGCACGCCGTCTTTGGTGGCGAATGCGTTGCGCACGCGGACAGCAGTGCCGCCATCTACGACACCGATGAGTGCTCGCCGCAGTGTCCTGGCGACCTCGGGCGCGAACACCCGCGTCGGGGCCGGGGGCGCGCCAAGGGTCAGATCGGTCTGGTAGGGCGTTGCCGCCGCGAACGATACCCGTTCGATCATCGACGTGGACGAATCCATGCCGTCATTCAAAATGATACCCATCAGCCTCGCCAGAGCGTCGGGACGATCGCCAGAGCTGCCGATGGCCGTGGCGAACGACGGGATGATCTGCGAAAACGGATAGCCCTGTGCCCGCCAGTCGCTTAGCAGGTGCTTATAGGCATCTTCCTGTATCAAGGCATTGATGCGCTTGTCCTGACGCTGACGATGGTTCGTGTGGAACAGCCAATCGTAGGCTTGTTGGCGCTCGTCACTGCTGGCCGACATGATCTCGCTGCGAGATGCGTCCACATGGTGCTGCAGATACGACACGAGCCAGAGCTCGAGCGGGTGCACGCCCGAAATGTACGCACGATCGGCTAAGGCGTACTTGTCAGGCGCGTACGTTGCTAGAAGCTTGGCGGCGGTTGCATCGTCGGTCTTGGTGGATAGGTAGGTGGCCAGGAACGTGCGCAGGGCCTGTGGGGAAGGCGAGGGGGCTATGGCGGTGTAGACAAGTACCAGGCTGGTGAGTTTGCGGTCGCTGCGGCTGGCCAATAAAGCTAAGCGCTCGTCCGGCGTCAGATTCCGGTAGTCTTCGTAGAAGCGGGTAAGGAACTCGCGGCCTTCTCTATCGGCGAAGCGCCGCAGATATGCTTCCCGGTCGGGGCTCGCGAGTTGCTGGCTGTCGATGGCAAGGTAGTAGCGCGTGATGTCCCGCATCAGGCGGATGAACGAAAGATTGGTGGAGTGGCGCAGAGCGTCCTCCACCGTGGGCTGAAGATAATCATCCGTCTTATTGAAGTTCGCGAAAGTGTGCCGACCGCCGCCCGTGAAAAATGCCTCGTTAGGGCTCGCGGAATAGTGCCGCTGCATGGCCGCATCCAGCATGGCCTGCAAGCTCTTATCGCGGGCGTTGCTCAGGTAGTCGATCGCCCACGTGGTCAGCGGGTCTTTGGCCGTCGGAGCCGCCGCGCGCAGGTCGGCGGCTGATGCTTGAGCAAAGCGCTCATGCAGCGCAGAGATGATCGTCAAATAAGTCGTCGTCGTGCGCAGCTTGGCAGTAGAGCCCAGGATAAGCTTGGCCCCGCTGTTCAGGTTGAACGGCTTATCGAGCGTGTCGGCGTGCACGCGGACTTTGTCGAAGTGCGCGTCACGCTCATAGATCACCACGCTATAAGCCACGCGCGCCGGATCCGCATCGCCGAGCAACCGGTCGCCCACGAGGCCATTGGCTTTAACGTATGCAGGATCGGCCAGTTTCTTCAGCCGCGTCGTGACGATATCCTGGGCGTTCCTGTCAATGGTCGAACGGATCGAGACGTCAAGCCGGTCGAGGCTGTACAGACCCGGCAAGTGAAGGGCGGCTTGCAAGTCCGTGCGCATGGCATCGACCGCTTTGCGGTCGACAAAGCCGCCGGCCTCGATCACCGGCGGACTGGTGCGGAATGCGAGCTTCACGTCCCGCGCCGCCGCGAAGAGATCCGCGCCAATGAAGTCCGCGTTCCTCAAAAGCCGCAGGTACTGATTGGTGAGCTCGTTGAGCGCATGGATATCGTTGAGGTAAAAAGCCGGGCGTCGCTGTGCGAGGAGTAGGCTGAGCACCTGCTTGTAGGTTTGCGCTTTTAGCGTCAGCGCCGCCGGTGTTTCCGCCGGCTCGCGCAAGACACGGTTTGCTGCCGCGAAGTCGGTTCCGTACCAAGCAAAAAGTCCATCGGCGATGCCGATCACTTCACCAAAGCCGGGATAGGATCCAAGCGGAGTGGAGTTAAGATAGGTGACGAGGAGGCGCCGTCGCGCTTCCGTCGTATCGGGTCCGTCCATGTAAGCGCGCATGCTCGCGCTCAGCATCTGGGTGAGCTTTTCCTGCGCATTGTTGGTACGGCCACCGGGAGAATGTCGGAACTTCTCGATCTGCGTTGCTAGTGTGCTTGCGCCGCCGCGTACGGGCGCGACTTCGGCGAGCAATGGAATGCGGCCGGCTGCCGCGCCAAGAAAGCGATCCCACACCACGGCCGGGTTGCGACGTGGATGCTCGGTATCGAGAAGCTGCCGGTCCTCAATATAAAGCAGCGTGTCCGAGACCAGCCGCGGCACGGCGCTCAAATCGTCGTAAGCCCACTGCGGGTACAGGCGCCTAAAGACCGGGACCCCATGCTCATCGTAGATGTGCAGTCCGGCCTGCATTTTTTCGCGATAGATGGCATAGCCGCCCTGCGCGACAAATTCGGCCATTTCCTGGGAGGGGGCCGCCTGCTGCTCGATGACGAAGCCGCGTTTGCCGAGTCGTTCGACGAACGAGGGAATTCCCGCATAGCCCAGTCGCTCATCATAGGGGCCGGTCTTGGGGAACTGCGCACCAACGGCAGCGCCGGGTTGAAGTGCGAAGGCCATTCCTCGCGCCCATTCAGTCAGGAAACGCGATTGAACCTGAGAGCTTCGCACCTCGAAGCCAATCAGCCCTGCCGCGGCAACCGCGCCCAAAACCAAGGCGACGGACATTGGAAGTTTCGACGTTCCCACACCGATCCCCTGACGTGACAAATGGGGTGCCTCAACGCGCGAACTGTTGCGGCACGCTGATGCTAAGACGCGAGTGGGATGGGTTTGGTTCCGACCGGACGGTTATTCATCCCGACGTCGCCATTTTGGCCACGGGCAACGACGTCGGTGTGAGCCGGGTTTAGCTTTGCCGCGTGCTCGTGCGCCCACCCCATTCAACGGTGGGAGCGCCTGCCGTTGTGCCGGATGACTCTTTATGGCGCGCATAGGGAACGTAACTTGCTATCGCTGCGTTAGATGGCTGTCCGTGTAACCGATTTTCGCGCTCTCAATCGGGCACAACCATCAGCGGCCGCCTCTCCGTGGCGGTCAAAGGCAAAACCCATGAAAAGACTCCTCCTTGGCGCCGTTGCCCTCAGCCTATTGGTCAGCCCCGCCTTTGCACAGCAACGCGGCGACAATCGCCGGCCGGGCTACGACCAGCAGCAGCGCTGGCAGCGCGGTGCGCGCATACCTTCCGAATATCGATCAGATCAGTATGTATATTTCGGATGGCGTGGTGCCGGGCTTCGGCCCCCGCAGCGCGGCTATCGCTGGCTGCAAATCGGGGATCAGTATGTGCTCGCCGATATGCGCAGCGGCAGGATCATCGATGTGGTCGTGCTGGCCCGCCGCGATTTCGGCCGCGATCGAAACGAGCAGTGGCGCGCGCGATATTCCCGCGCCTACACGCTCAACGACGATCGGGCCTACACCGAATGCCGCAACGAGCCAGATCCCGCGGGGGCCCTTGCCGGAGCCTTCATTGGCGGCCTTCTTGGCAACGCGGCCGGTGGCCGGGGTGACCGCGGTGGTGCCACGGTGGCGGGCGTCATCGCCGGCGGCGCAATCGGTGCCGCCCTGACGAGCAATCTAAAGTGCGAAGACCGGAGCTATGCGTACGATGCGTATTCGCGCGGCTTCAACGGTGGCCGCGCCAATGCGCGCTACGAGTGGCGCAATCCCAGGAACGGCGACCGCGGCGAACTGCACATCCTCGACTACTATGACGACGAGGATGATTTCCGCTGCGCGGTTTACAGCCACACGATCTACATCGACGGCCGCCCGCAAGAAGCGCGTGGGCGCGCCTGCCAACAGCCGAACGGCTCTTGGGCCATCATCGACTGAGCGACAACCTGTAGATTGCCAAGCACCGGCCCGCTGGGATTTGAGGCGGGCCGGTTGCGTTCAGGCTTCACTATCAATGCTCAGACCAAAAGAGAGGGTCAGTTGCGAGCACTGACCGCGGCGTTCATTTGACGAGCGAGCGGAAATCCATGCTCTGGGCCATTGGACTCACGGCGCTCGTCACCAGCCTGACGCTGGTCCTGCTGCAGAATTTCAAGACGCCAGAGAAGGTGCTGGAGCACAAGGTCGAGCATCGCTACGCAATGCACGACCCGCAGTTTCGGCGCGAGATGTCCGTGTTGCTGGGCCCACAAATCGTGCAAGGCAATCAAGTAACCGCGCTGCAGAATGGCGACGAGATTTTTCCGGCGATGCTGCTGGCAATTGGATCGGCGCAGACGTCGATCACTTTCGAAACCTACATTTATTGGTCTGGCCAGATAGGCGAGGCATTCTCGCGCGCTCTTTCCGAGCGCGCGCGCGGGAGTGCCTGTCAGCGTCATTATCGACTGGGTCGGCAGCACCAAGATGGACAAAGCGCAGCTGGTTTCTCTGCAAGCCGCCGGTGTTCAGCTGCATCAATATAGGCCGCTGCATTGGTACAACCTCGGACGCATGAATAACCGCACCCACCGCAAGCTGTTGGTGGTCGATGGGCGTATTGGGTTTACCGGAGGGGTCGGTATCGCGGATCAATGGAGTGGCAACGGCGGCGATCCGGAGCACTGGCGAGATACTCACTTCCGCATTGAAGGAGCGGCTGTCGCCCAGATGCAAGCGGCCTTCAACGACAACTGGATCAAGACCACCGGCCATGTACTGAACGGCGCGAGCTACTTTCCTCCTCTGTCCGCAAAGGGCGCGCTAGACGCTCACGTTTTTATAGCCTCGCCATCCGGTGGGAGCGAGAGCATGCATCTAATGTATTTGCTTGCCATCGCAGCGGCCGGGAGGTCTATCGACCTGGCGGCATCCTACTTCGTCCCCGACGAACTGCTGACCGACGCATTGATCGCTGCCCGCGGTCGGGGCGTGCGCGTTCGCATTCTGGTGCCGGGGCCGCACATCGACTCGCTCACGGTGAAGAGTGCCTCCAAGGCTGGCTGGGGCACGCTCTTGGAAGCGGGTGTCGAGATCTACGTCTTTCAACCGACCATGCTACACACCAAGCTGCTGGTCATCGATGCCGAGTTTGTTTCGGTGGGATCGACTAACTTCGACATTCGTTCAATTCGGCTCAATGATGAAGCAAGTCTGAATGCCTACGGTGGTGACTTCGCTACCCAAATGACTGCGGCATTCGAAGCCGACCTCTTGAAGGCTGAGGCGTATTCCTTTGCGCGCTGGAAGAACCGCCCGCTGCGTGAAAAACTCTTCGAGAAGGTACTGCTGCTCGTCAAATCTCAGCTCTGATTCGAAAGACTATCTAGGAAGCCGGGCAAATCAGGGGGTCGTTCAACGTAGGATGGCACCCAAGCCGGAAGTTCATCTCAACCCTTGCTGAGTCCCCAGGAAGCCACGACTAGCCGGCGCGCCTCGGAACTGGCCGCCCCTAAGCAACGTTGCGCTTGCGTGGATGTGGATGTGGACCTAGCGAAAAAGTATCGGCGGCGGGCAGCAGAACTGCGTACGACGGCGCGCCGCATGAGCGATGAAGAAATGCGCCAGAGCGTGCGCGAACTGGCAGTCACATACGAGCGACTAGCTCGCACGTTCGACGGAATTGTCGCGTCGGAACTGCAGCGCCAAGAGAATCTCCGGCACTAGGGCTACTCGGGATGTTCTTGGCGCGCCCCGGCGCAAGCTGATGCGAGGACCGGATGCTTGCCATAATCAGGATTGCTTTGGCACCGCTTCGAACCGTCGCGGCCATGACCGCGCTATCGCTCGTGGTGCCTGCTTCGGCCGCGACGCACGACGCCCAGTTATCCGGGGAGGTGCTTTCCGTGCCCCCCGGCGGTGTTGTTCGCTGGCCTTCCCCCGGCACCACACTCTGCCGCATGGCCGGGCTGGTCTTCGAGGCCGTCGAGAGTACCTGCTACTACCCCATCGACGTATTGCACAAGCCGGGCATGATCAGCCTTACGCGGCAAAATGCCGATGGGCAAAAGGAGACCGCGCGCGTCCGGATCGAGCCGCGCAATTACGGGAAGGAGGAAATCGAACTTCCCGACATCCCACAGGCGCACCCGTCCCTTGAGGATCAGAAGCGCAATCAGCGGGAGCAAGCCGTGCTGGGCAAGATTTTTCTCGCCAAGGAAAGGCCCAGGCAATTCTCGCTGCCCATTGGCAAGCCCGCGAGTCCTCTTCCAAAAGGCAATGCTTTCGGGGTGGACCGCGTATTCAATGGGAAGCCGGCGCCGCAGCCACATATGGGAAGCGACTATCCGGTATCAGTTGGCTCGCCGGTGGTTGCCGCGGCTGATGGAACCGTCGTGTTGGCGGAGGACCTGTTCTATCCCGGCCAGGCAGTCATCATTGATCACGGCCACGGCCTGATGAGCATGTATTTCCACCTGTCTGAGATCAAAGCGCAGGCGGGTCAAAGCATCAAGAAAGGCACGCCCATCGGCTTGGTCGGTTCAACGGGCCGTGCAACCGGCCCCCACCTGTTCTTCGCCTTGCGCTGGCACAATTCTCGTATTGATCCGCAATGGCTTTTGAACGACCCAACCCGCATGCCGACGGTTGCGAAACGGCCAGATGACAAGGTCGCCCGGCGCTAGCCGAACGGCTCCTGGGCCCCATCGTCGAGAGTTCCCGCGCGAATCCCTCCGGCCACCCTAGAGGTCAGCTTGCTCCCTGGACTGTCACCACCACCGTCGCGGTGTTGGAGAGGCCGGCACTCGTGCGGATTTGGTAGGTGAAAGTCGCCACGCCTGTGCGGGACGGCGTATAGCCGAAACCGCTGTCGGCACGAAAGATCGTTCCGTTCGCAGTGCCGTCGGTTGTGGGTGTGGTGACGTTCTCGAGAATCCCGCCGGCCGCGTTCTGGTCGTTGGCAGTCAAGACGCCAATTGAAACGGTTGTTGTGTGTCCGACCGTAAAGACCTGGCTCAAGCTGTCGTTGACGGCCACCGGATTCGTGTTTGCTCCCGCGACGGTCAGCGTGACCGTCGCGACATTGGAAACGCCGGCGCTGTTGCGGAGCTGGTAGGTCAACGTCACCGTGCCGGAGCGCGCTGGAGTGTAAGCAATTCCTCCGTTTACCGTCGTGAAGCTGCCGTTGACGGCGCCATCGGTCGTGGGTGTGGTGATGCTCACGAATGTGGCGCCGGACGCGTTCTGGTCGTTTGCGGTGAGGGCCGACAGCAGCACCGTCGTCGCCTGCCCGACGGTGAAGGCTTGGGTGAGCCGGTCATCGACAGCGACCGGGAGCGCGCTTGACCCGCTGACGGTGAGTATGACTGTGGCAGAGTTAGAGAGGCCCGCGGCCGTTCGGATCCGGTAAGTGAAGGTGGCCGTGCCGCTTCTGGCTGGCGTATAGCCAAAGCCGCTGTCAGCCCGGATGATGGATCCATTCGCAGTGCCGTCCGTCGTGGGCGTCGTGACGCTATCAAGGACCGCGCCGGAGGCGTTCTGATCGTTAGCGGTCAGAACGCCGAGAGAGACGGTGGTGGTTTGGCCCACGGTGAATGTCTGTGTAAGCCGATCTTCAGCGGCCACGGGAGTGCTGTTGGTCCCTTCAACTGTGACTACCGCCGTCGCGGTATTGGAGAGCCCAGCACTTGTCCGAATCTGATACGTGAAGGTGGCTCTGCCAGTGCGGGCTGGTGTGTAGCCAAAGCCGCTATCAACGCGAAAGATCGTTCCATTCGCGGTGCCGTCGGTTGTGGGTGTCGAGACGTTATCGAGAATGGCACCGGTCGCGTTCTGGTCGTTGGCCGTCAAGACCCCGACCGAGACGGTGGTTGTTTGTCCGACGATGAATCTTTGGCTCAAGCTGTCGTTGACGGCAGTGGGAAGCGTACTCGACCCACCCACCGTCAAAATGACGGCCGCAACATTGGAAAGACCGCTGCTGTTGCGCAATTGATATGTGAAGGTGACGGTCCCGGCCCGTGAGGGCGTGTAGGAGAGGCTTTCGCTTCCAACCGTCAGAGTGCCGTTGGCGCTGCCCTCGGTGGTGGGAGACGTTGCGATATTGAACGTAGCGCCGCTGATGTTGTGATCGTTGGCCAAAAGCGTCGATAGCGGAATAGTCGACGCGGTTCCCACCGCGAAGGATTGCGTGAGACGGTCGCCGTCGGTCACCGGTGCGCTGTCCGAAATGTTCACCGTGACGGTTGCGAAGCTCGAATCCGCCGCCGAAGTCCGAATGCGGTATTGGAAAGTTGCAATGCCGGCACGCGCCGCCGTGAAGGTGAGATCATTGGCGCTTTGAACCAAAGTGCCGTTTTGCGTTCCGTTGGTGAGGGGCGCAGTGACGTCAAGGAGTGACGCGCCGGCGGTGTTTTGGTCGTTGGCGGTGAGGGTCGTGAAAGGTATGGCGAACGCCTGGCCTACCTGAGCGCCGCTCACATTGTCATTGTTGGCAACCGGCAGTGCGCTGACCGAGGACTCGACGGTGCAGAAGTTGGTGAGATTCAGAAAGGCGCCGAGCCTGTTATTGTAGATGGTGTGAGAGATCAGCGCGCTGCGCGACCCGGACACGGGAAGCGCCACGACGTTGGCATGAAATTCGCTGGGTGAGGGACTCCATTGCACCTGCTCCTGAAACCAGGAAAGCGGTTGCTCAAACGTGCTGTTCGGATCAACCGATACCCTGACCATGCCCTTCAGAGTCCCCGTCGTGGCCTCATACACCTGCACGTCATACGCCGCGGTAGTGCTCGTGTAGTTGTAGATCGTCACGTACGACACGTAGTCCGTGATGGTGGTTGTGTGGAGGTTCATGAGCGCCGTGTTGGCGTCCGACACCGACGAGTTTTGGCACGCGCTCATGTTCTCGAGGAAACCGGCCGACTGGCTATAAAGAACGTGTTGCACCGTGACGGGCGTGGCGTCGCTGCGAAGGTATAGGGCAAGTCGGGTGTCGGGGCTGATTGGACCGGTGAGGCCGACGTCGCTCAACAGCTGCGTCACGGGGATCTGGCGCGACGCGTGATTGGCGATGTTGATTTGCGTGGTGCCGTAATTGCGACCACTGGGCGACCCGATGATGGTTGCGCTCACCGTCGCGGCGTCGCCGCTCAAGTTCAGGAATCGGACGTACGAGACATTTCCCGCTTCATCCAGAAATACGCGTCCGATCACAGTATAATCGGAGCCGGCGAGCGCAGTGCCATGCACGATCGGGGTTTCGGCTGCGGCCAGGGGTCTTCCGAAGCACAGAAGCAAAAGTGCCGTGAGAACCCGCGCGATGAGGCGCTTCATGCAGAGCTCCTTTCTGAATTCTGTCAGAGGCGAGATGCGGCTTAGGGTCGTCTGAAGGGCCTGTTCGCAAGCCCCGGCTGTGATTCGAGCCGCCAAAGGTTAATTTTTAGGTAACAAGGATTAACCCCGGCGGTACCGGCGCACGGCCGCGTCAGATAGGGGGCCCAAGACCGGGACGAACAGGGATTCGTCCCCGGCGAAATCTGCCGCGACCCCATGTATCCTACTCGTGAGGCAAGAAGCCCCGGAGGTTCAATGCAGCGGTCTCATTTTTCCCGCCATGCCACGTTGGCTGTCGCCGCGGCCCTGTGCTCCGGCATCGCGGCCGCCGCCCACGCGGAAACGCGGACGTATGTCGTCAGCGAGTGGAATTTGGCGAACTACTCGCACGCTGGCGACTGTGGCGCCGACGGCAAAATAAATCCGATGGCTGCCGATATCTTTCCACCGCAGCTTAAAGCGGCCGGTCTTAGCGACAAAGAGATCGAAAAGATCATGAGCGAGTTCAACGGGGGCAACGCTTCCGATGCGACACGGGAAGCGCTGGTTTTTCGCGGCCGCATTAACGGCAAGCCGGTGAATGTCTACAACTATCCCCAATCGGTGCCCGATCCAAAACTGCGCACGATCATCGGTACAAGCGCCTACGGCTTCAATCTCGACGGCAAGGTGGAGACCGGCGGCTTCGAGGAACTGGAGACGCACGAGAAGGGTATCGACAATCAGCTGTTCCGGGCGATCGGTTGCATCAGCACGGAACGTGAAGCCAGCGAGGAGATCGGTCCCGGAAGGCCCGTCGATACGGGTAACTCGGCCTTTGAATGGAATCTTTTACGCTCGGCAACGCCGGCCTGGATCATGACCATCACCGGGCAAGACCTCTCCAAGGACGGCGATGTTCTCGTCACTTTCGACAAGTCCATGGATCATATGTGGATGGATGGCGCGGGCGTCATGCGCGACAAGACCTACCGGCTCGACAATAATCCGAGGTGGCACAACGAGTTCAAGGCGACGCTGAAGAACCATGTCGTTACCAGCCTCGAGCCCACGAATTTTCTGATGGATGGCGATTCAAACTATTTCACGCAGTACGACCTGCACAAGGCGCACCTGCGCTTCACCATGATGCCCAACGGCTCGATCGACGGGACGCTGGGCGGGTACGTGCCATGGGTGGACGCGGTGTTTTACTACACCAATTTTGCGTACTTCAAAGAAACGATGCAGGGCATCGATATGCCGGGAGCCTACTACGCGATCAAACGCCTGGCGGACGCGGAGCCCGACCCCAGGACTGGGATTAACATGCGCATTTCCAGTGCATGGCGCGTGCAGGCCGTTCCGGCCTACATGAGTAAGGAGCCTGTCGTCGTCCGCTCGCTGCGCGCCGCCGAGGGGCGTTAGGCGCTAAGACCGCGAGGCCGAGGGGACCGCGGCGTTTTTTGGCTTACTGGCAACGTAGCCAACGTCGCAGTGCGGGGAGCAATAAGGCCGTCCGCCCTCGACAGGACGGCCGCAGAACTGAAAATCCTCATCCTTCGGGTCGCCGCTCGGCCAACAACACGTCTGCGATGTTAGGTCGGCCATCGTGTAGATGCGTGGCGCCTTTTTCTTCGTCGTTCCGACTTTTTTATCTCGCATGATTTGCGCTCCTTGATTGGTCTCCGGTCACCCAAATGCGGCGCGGTCTATGCGCGCTTGGCCTCTCGGCGGGCTTGACGCGCGGCGTATTTGGCATCGCGCCCGGCCTTTTGCGCGGCTTTGAGGGCGAGGGCGTCGTTCATCGCCCGGTTCACTTCCGCGTCTCTCGCGGCTTGCTCGGCATCGGCCGCTAGCTGCGCGAGGGCTGCCGCCGCTGCCTTTTCTTCTGCAACACGCGCGGCCTCGGCACGTTTCCGCGCTTCACCTTCCGCTTTGCGTTGCTCGCGCGCGACACTCACTGCGACACGCTGGGCCTGTTGCTCGGCATGGCCGGGGGAATTGGAGGGAGCGTTGGCGTTTGCCCTCGCGCGCATGTCCAGTTTCGCTTTTGCCGCGGTTTGAAGCCGTTCGGCGAAGTCCTGCTTAGCCATCAAGTCTGCGTCTCCTTTGGTTCATAGTTGGGAATGCCGGCCACGACGTTCGACCTCAAACCCAAGAAAAAAGCTCGGGGCCTAAGCCCCGAGCTCTCGTTCTCGATTTTCGTCGGGCGATCAAGCAGCCTTCAAATTGGCGGCGGCGTCTTTGCCGCGCTCATTGACGACGTCGTATGTCACCTTCTGGCCTTCGCTGAGGGAATTCAGGCCGGCACGTTCGAGAGCGCTGATGTGAACGAACACATCCTTGCCGCCATCGCTCGGCTGAATGAACCCGAAGCCCTTCTGAGTATTAAACCATTTGACTGTTCCGTTGGCCATTGTGGCCTCCTTCATAAACGCAAAATGCGTATTCACCGGCGCGACATCGCGGCGGTGGTTATTCCGAATTCAGCGTTGACTTGGGAGGGCCGAAGGCAGTGCCCGCGGGATCTTCTAAGACAGGACTTAAATTCGACCGTGAGTATATGGGAGGCCGGGGCGCCCCGCGCAAGTACCCGTCGACCCCCCGTCCTTGTTTGCGCACTGCGCGCCGCCGAGGGCCATTAGGCGTAAAGCGCGGATCATGTGCGCTCCGCTGGTTCTTAGGAACCGGCGGACTTTACAGCCCATTTCAAGCTCCTAGCAGCTGAACGGACGCTGGCCGTTCTGGCGCGGTTGATCCGAGGGCCCCTTCACGGGGGGTGCCAGGGACTTTGTAACGTCTCCTATAGGGGTACTCGGAGAGTGGGGACTGCGTCGGCTTCGCCCGCAGAGAGATATCGTCCTTTATTAGAGGTTTGTTTTTTTGGCTCCGAAGCGGAGTCCGCATGCGCAGACGATTCCAGTACCCGCGACGAGAAGTGGCCATTTACAGCGTGGACCAACAGCATCTCAGACCGGAGGGGGGATTTATGCGAGTTATTGGTACCGTCAGTGGGCGTCAGCGCCTTCACCTTAGAAATCGTGCACTAACCACCGTGAGCGCACTCGCGCTCGCAAGCGGCGCGTTCGCCGCGCCGAGCAGTGCGTATGCCGCCGAAACAACGCAATCGGCCGAAGCCGATCTTCAAGAAATCGTCGTTACCGGTTCGCGCATCGTCCGCGAAGGTTACGAAGCTCCTACACCGCTCGCTGTCGTGGGCGTCGAGGAACTTGAGAGCCAAGCCGGCGGTAACATCACGAACTACCTGAACACCCTGACAGTGTTCTCCGGCAACGTTCAGCCGAACACCAACCAGGCGGGCATCAGCGCCGGCACGGCCGGCCTTGCCACCATCAACATCCGCGGCCTCGGCGGCTCACGATCGCTGGTGCTGCTGGACGGTCAGCGGTCGGTGGCCTCGCTCGCGACCGGCGCGGTGGACATCAGCAACTTCCCGCAGCAGCTCATCGCTCGCGTAGAAACGGTGACCGGCGGTGCGTCGGCCGTGTACGGCTCCGATGCGGTGGGTGGTGTGACCAACTTCATCCTCGACAAGACCTTCACCGGCATGAAGGGCGACATCTCAGGCGGCGTCACCTCGTACGGCGACGGCCGCAATTACAAGATCGACCTCGCCGGCGGCTTTGGTTTTGCGAACGACCGCGGGCACGCGCTGCTCGCCGGCACTCACGTCATGAAGTCCGAGATGTGGGGACCCGGTAAGCGCGAGTGGGTGTGGGAAGCCTGGTGCGATATGATCAACCCGGCCTACAACGCCACTACCAACAGCAGCGTCCCACAGCGCCTGATCCTCAACCACTGCGGCATCAGCAACGCCACGCACGGCGGCATCATCACCACCGGCCCCTTGAAGGGCACAGCCTTCGGCCCCGGCGGTACGGTGTACAAGCTCGACTACGGCGATCTGGTCAACGACCCGTTCATGCACGGCGGTGACTGGCGCTCAACACTGGTGGCGCAAGACGGCCGCGGCAACTCGATGGATCCCGGCGAGCGTCGCCAGAACGTCTATACGCGCTTCAGCTACGACATCACCGACAGCTTCAACATCGCCTACTCGTGGTCTTGGGGCCGCAACAAGGTGCTGAACCACTGCTGCACGCAGTTCCAGCAGGGCAACGCCGGTACCATCACGTCGGACAACGCCTTCATTCCGGCCGCCCTCAAGGCCGTGATGCCGGCGTCGATCACGTCGTTCCGCATGGGCAGCATGAACTACGATCTGCCCACCTTCGGCGCGGACTCCGAGCGCTTCGTTACCCGTCACGTCGTCACGCTGTCCGGCAAGTTCGACTTCTTCGACTCCGGTTGGACGTGGGATGCCTACTATCAGCGCGGCAAGTCCCGCAACAACGTCAACGACCCGGGCACCGCCTCGCGCGCGCGCTTCGTGAAAGCTATCGATGCGGTTCGTAACACCAACGGCCAGATTGTCTGCCGCGTGAACGCCAATGCCATCACGACCGACGACGATCCGTTGTGCCAACCGTACAACCTGTTCGGCGAAGGCGTGAACACCCAGGCCGCGATCGACTACCTGGTGTACGGCAACGCGCACATGAACTCGCGCATCTGGCAGGATGTGTGGGCAGCGTCCACCACCGGTGAGCCCTTCTCGATTTGGGCCGGCCCGGTGTCGGTCGCCATCAGCGCCGAGCATCGCAAAGAGCGCACCAACGGCACCGCCACGGCGGGCGACTTGGCGACCGATTGGTTCGCCGGCAACTACAAGCCCGTCGTCGGCCAATACAGTGTGACCGAAGGCGCGGTGGAAGTGCTCGTTCCGCTCGCCAACGGCAAGCCCTGGGCCGACAGCTTCGACTTCTCGGCGGCCGCGCGCTTCACCGGCTACACGACATCGGGCTTTGTGGTGACCTGGAAGGTGGGTTCAACTTACTCGCCGATCCCGGATATCAAGGTCCGCGCCGTGCTATCGCGCGACATCCGTGCCCCCAACCTGCAAGAACTGTATGCACCCGGCACTTCGAGCCAGGGCACCCAGAACGATCCATTCACCAACACCACGCCGCTTGTACGCGGTCTGAGCGTCGGCAATCCGAATCTCGGGCCTGAAAAAGCCGACAGCTTGGGTGTCGGCGTGGTGCTGCAGCCGAGCTTCGTTCCCGGCTTCAACTTTTCGATCGACTACTGGCGCGTCAAGATCAAGGAAGCCATCGTCGGCTCGGGCAATCCGACGGCGCTGTGTTTCAACGGTAACGCCAACGTGTGCCAGTTCGTCCATCGCAGCACGACCACGTTCTCGCCCGGCTTTGGCGCCTATGCCGGCCAACAGTTCGGCGTGATCCTTGAAACCGTCACAACCCAGATCAATAACGACACGTCCGACGACGCGGGCATCGACGTGGCTTTCACATACCGCATGCGGCTTGCCGACATCACGGATAGCCTGTCGGGAACCCTCACCTTCAAAGGTGACGGCACCTTCACCACGAAGAACTACTCGCTGAGCGGCCAAGTCGGCGCGCTGCCGAGCAACGGCCGTCACAACTGGCGTTCGAACTTCGGCCTCAACTACGACAATGATCCGTACCGGATTGGCTTCACGTTCCGGTACACGCCGGCGACCAAGCTGCCCGAGACGCGCATCATCTGCACCAGCGGGTGCCCAGTCTCGACGCCGGACCGCACGACCTACAATATCTACCCGGCGAAAGCGTCGCTCTATATCGATGCGAACACGAGCTACAAGTTCAACTTCGCCGACACCCAGGCCGAAGTTTACCTGAACATCCGCAACCTTCTGAACCGTGACCCGAACCCGCCCACGTCACCGCCGGGCGCGTTCTACTACCAGTATCCCAGCAGCGGCGATAACACGCTGGGCCGTATCTTCCGTCTCGGTTTCAGATTCCAACTCTGATCTCCTGCTTACTGTATCCCCGACTACCACAGTAAGCGCGGCTGGTCGCCCACCCCGGGCGACCAGCCTTCTCTTTTTTGGGGGGCAGGGTCGGGATTTCCCCAATTCCATTCCCAGACAGATCAAAATGGAAACGCGCGGCATTTCCCTGTAATTACGCTGCTGGCTAGACGTTCTTCGCATGCAGCTGGTTATTCGTGAGCAACGCAAGTCCCACCACAAAGTTCGACTTCCTCGTGCTGACCGCCCATGGCGCGGCGGAACACGCGATCTTTCGTTACCTCGACCTTCATCCGGACGTCTTTCCCACCTTCATCGAAACTAGCGCCCAAGCTGCGCTCAGCTCGTATGCCGAACCGATCAAGCGGGTATGGGGCGACAAGGTGCGCACAGGGCTCGTGTTCGCGACGGCGCATGAGCGGCCCATCGCGGCCGTGCTGAACGACTTGGTGCAGTGCACCGAGAAGCGCCTATTGATCCAATTGGTCCGCGACCCGATCCGACTGTTGCTGTCGCTCTACAACAACACCATGAAGCTGCGCGCCTACGAACGGTTCACGGACCTCAATGTCGACGATTTCTTTATGAAGCATCTGCCGGCGGCATTCTACCACGCCGCGGCGCAGGCGCTCGGCGCGAGCTTCGATCACTGGGAGATCATCGATACCAGCGATATCACAGGCGAGAAGACCCCCGGGACGTTGGCGCGGTTGTTTGGGCTGATGAAGCTTCCGGTTGACGCGGCCTTGCTCGAGCACCCCGCGCTCAAGGTGGCGCAAAACGATCTGGTGCAGTCGTTCTTGCGGCTAGCTCCCGGAAGCACGGCCATTTTCGGCGCGCCGCTCCGGTTCCTGCTGCAGACCGACGGCAGCCTCGATCATATGGGGTCACGAACGCCGCGCGCCGTGGCGACGGAGGAGCGCTACGAAGTCGTCGCCGGAGTGGTGGACCGTATTCCCCCCGAGGTGCAAGAGATGCTGAAGGCCTCCCGATTACGGATCATGGCCGAAACGCATGATTGGCTGGCAGTGCACCCGAAAATCCGCGAGCGCATTGTGCGCGAGAACCTCCTGGGCAAGGACGCTGTCGGCGCCATGGGGAAGCTGGCGGAACGGATCAAATCGCGCATGAATTTTCAGCGCTTAACAGTGGCGGATTTGGATGCTGGCCTCGTAGAGCGCGTGAAGTCAGCGATCGCGGACGATGCGCGCGCGCTATTCGAGAGGGCGCCGGGGCTGCGGAAAAAGTGGGACGTGTGCGGGGACGTTTAGAGGCGGGCTCTCAGATATCGCCGCAAATATCCCATTTGTCGCGGAGTGACGGATCCTTGCGGAAGAGTTCCCGCACGTCCGGTGCGAGCATAGCCTTGACGCGACCGATCATGTCTTTGCCAAGATCCTCGGCGGTGAGGCGCGGGCTGGACGTACGTGAATTCAATTCGCTTAACAACCTGGGCATCAGCTCGGCCGCGTAGGCCTTGCCAAGTTCATTGTCCCGCACGATCAGCGCGCGGATCTTGGGGTGGATGGCGGCCCAGTCGCGTGTTTCCACCATCACCTTGAGCGTTGAAGTCTTGAGGGCGGTCTGAATTTCCGGTGGCACGTGCGCAATGATCCCGCCCACGATTTCAAAGCGCGCATCCTCGCCCGCGGCGACCGGTGTGCGGCTGCCGGTGGCGTCGAGGCTGCCATCGGTTTGGAGCATGCAACGGACCCGCGTGCCGAAAACCTCGAGCTCGAGGATGCCGATGCGCAACATCGACTGCACCAGATCGTTCTGCGGCATTGTCAGGGCGGGATGCCGAAGAACGGCTTCGTCAGCCGGCACGCCTAAGAGACCGAACAAGTGGCGCATGGTCCCGGCTGTTTTGGCGCCGGTGATGTCGGTGGTGTCGATGATCTCCCAGCGCTTGAAATGGGGGGCGAGGGCGCTGCCGGCGCGGTGATAAAGCGCGGTTTGAATCTGATGGACGAAAAACTCGCCAACCTCGTACGGAGGTTTGTTTTGCAGGTACGATACCTTCAGGCTGTTGTTGTAGAGCGACAGCAATAGTCGCACCGGATCACGGACCAACTGGATCAGGAGCTCGCCCTTCACACGGCGAGTGATCTCCTGCGCATTATGCAGGTTGGTCTGAAGCAGGTGCATATCGGCGAACACCCAGCCGGTGCGCACACGATCGCGAAACATGTGTTTGACGCGCGATGTGTAGGATGTCGCGGCGGTCACGTCGCCCGCATCCGCGGCGACGGGGAAGATGTCCGGGTGGAGTTCGAGATAACGGAATATGGCGTGCTCTGCGGCACCGTGGGCCGTCAGCACAAAAAAATCGAACTTGGTGAGGTAGTCGATATCCATCGGCGTTCCCGGTGGGTCGCTTTGTCGGATCGGCGCGACTGGCGCCAAACCCATGCCCTACCGGCGTTCTGAGGGGCTCCTAAAGCCGGGAATTTAGCTTGCGCTGCAAGATGTTAATAAACTGTTTGGGTCCGGTATGGCATACCAGGATTTTGCGAGCGCCCGACCCCTTTGAAGACATATTCGCACCTCATGGGTTCCGTCATCTGGATCACCGGGTTCTCCGGGTCCGGCAAGACGACCATTGCCCGGATGCTGGAGGCGCGGCTCGCCGCCGCGGGCGTCAAGGCGATCGCGTTGGATGGGGATGTAATGCGCGCCGTGCTGGGGCGGGAGCGCGCCTTCGCGCGCGAGGAGCGGCTTGAGCTGGCGTGGATCTATGCGCGGTTGTGCCGGGCGCTGGCATGCCAGGGGTTCCCGGTAATCTGCGCGACGATCTCCATGTTCCACGATGTGCGTGCCTGGAACCGCGCAAACCTGCCATCGTACTACGAGGTTTACCTGCGGGTTCCGGTTGAAGAGCGCGCTGCGCGAGACCCGAAGGCGCTATACGGCGCCAAAGGTGATATGGCCCATCGTATGGTAGGCCGCGACGATCCGGCGGAAGAGCCGCACGCGCCCGATCTTGTCGTCGAAAATTGGGGTAACATGACCGCCGATCTTGCCGTGGACGGCATTTGGCGGCTTCTGTCGAAAGTGAAACAGTGATGCAGGCAAAAGGGATGAAGCTCGGCGATTTCACGGGCATAGCGGTCGACTATGCCAAGTTCCGGCAGGGCTATTCCGAAAGCGCGCTGACGGCGTTTTTGGCATTGCTCGGCAAGCCCGCGTCCGAGGTTGACGCGGTGGACCTTGGCGCCGGCACCGGCATTTGGACACGCATGCTGGCGAGCCGCGGTTTGCGTTCGGTCACCGGTGTCGAACCGAATGCAGACATGCGTCACCAGGCGCAGCTTAGCTCGAAGGCAATCACCTGGATCGCGGCACCCGCCGAGGCCACGACGCTGCCCGGCCGGTGTTGCGATCTTGTGACCGCGGCATCTTCTTTCCATTGGATGGACTATGAGCGCACGACCGGGGAGATCAAACGCCTTCTGCGGCCGGGCGGACGGTTTGTGGCCCTGTGGAATCCCAGGTTCATCGAAGCCAGCCCGCTTCTGAGCGAAATCGAGAATCAGGTGAAAGTGCTGGCGCCCGAAATCAAGCGCGTATCGTCAGGCCGTTCGGCGTTCACCGACACTCTTTCCGCGCGGCTGGCAGCAACCGCCGGGTTCGATGATCTCCTGTTTCTCGAGGGCAGGCACATCGTGCAGCAAACGCCGGACGAATATTTGGGCGCCTGGAAGTCCGTCAACGACGTCCAAGCTCAGCTTGGCGCGGCGCGTTGGAACCAGTTCCTGGAGTTCGTTCAACGCCGCATCGCCGCGGAAAAGGTGATCGAAACCACATTCCTGACACGTGCCTGGACTGTGCGCAGCGTGCCCTAGCCATGACGATCCAATTCGGCACCAAGGCCGAAACACTTGAGCGCCTGGAGACGGCCGTAACGACCGCGCGCATCTTGCCGCAATTGCGCACGGACTGGCGTGGCTGGTCGACGGATGCCGGCAAGTTGCTGGCTGCGATCGAGGCTGAAGGATGGATCGATCAGCCCGTCATCGTTCGGTCCAGCGCGCAGGCTGAGGATCGTTCCGGCGGCTCGCTGGCGGGGCACTACCTGTCCATTCCGAATGTACGAGGAAGGGAAGCGATCAGAGAAGCGGTCGGGCGGGTCTTTAAGTCGTATGGCAAGACTATACGGGCGGATGACCAGGTGCTCGTGCAGCCGTACCTCGATGATGTGACGGCCAGCGGCGTCGCCTTCAGCCGGGAGCCGAGTTCGGGTGCTCCGTACATCGTCATCAATTACAGCCTCTCGTCCGCTGCCGACGCAGTGACAGGCGGGGCCAGCGATGATCTGCGCACATTTTATTATTGGCGCCATGGGCGGTTGGAGGTCGAGGGGTTCCTCGCTGGTGTGGTCGCGCTGGTGAAAGAACTGGAGCGGCTGCTGCAGTCCGAGGCCATCGACGTTGAATTCGCGATTAGCGTCAAGCAGGGCCCGTGCTTGCTGCAGGTCCGGCCGCTGCACGTGGCCAAGGCGGCAATCGACGCCAACCATCACAAGACGCTTCTGAGCCGGATTGCGCAGCGCATCGAGTCCGGAAGCCTGCCGCACCCCTATCTGCACGGCCGGCGCAGCATGTTTGGGGTCATGCCAGATTGGAATCCCGCAGAGATCATCGGCACGCGTCCGCGACCACTGGCGCTGTCGCTGTATCGCAACCTCATTACCGACCAGATTTGGGCCTATCAACGCAGCAATTACGGCTACAAGAACCTCCGCAGCTTTCCACTGCTCGTGTCGTTCTGCGGTCTGCCGTATGTCGACGTCAGGGTCAGTTTCAATTCGTTCGTGCCTTTTGACATCGAGTCTGGCCTCGCGGACCGGCTGGTCGACTACTACCTTTCGCGCCTACGGAGCGCGCCGGCGCTGCATGACAAGGTGGAGTTCGAGATTGTCTTCTCCTGCTACACGATCGATCTGCCGCAGCGCCTTAATACACTGCTAACCAACGGGTTCTCGAAAGCCGAGATTCAGGCGCTGACACATAGTCTCCGGCGGCTCACGAACCAAATCATTCACACCGACAAACCGCTGTGGCGCGAGGAGTTCGAGCGCATCCGCGAGCTCGAGGTTCGCCGTGAAGCCATACTGAACGCCGAGATCGACGAGGTCTCGCGGATCTACTGGCTCATCGAAGATTGCAAGCGATGGGGCACGTTGCCGTTTGCCGGCCTCGCGCGCGCGGGCTTCATCGCCATGCAGTTGCTGCGTTCGGTGGTGGCTGCCGGGATCATCAGCGAGGCGCAGTACACGGCGTTCATGGCGGGACTCGACACCATCACGAGCCAAATGGTCCACGACCTTCGGACCATGAAGCGCGCCGCATTCCTGGCGAAGTACGGCCACCTGCGACCTGGGACCTACGACATTCTCTCCGCTCGCTATGACGAGGCGCCGGATCGCTATCTTGGCGGTGAGGCCGCGATCGCGCATGAACCGAAGGCTGTGGAACCCTTCCAGCTGACGGCCGAGCAGGGTCGGGCCCTGTCGTCCTTGTTGGCCGAGCACGGCCTGACGATGAATGCGGCCGAGTTGTTCGAGTTTTTCCGCTTTGCCATCCAAGGACGCGAGCATGCGAAATTTGTGTTCACGCGTTCGCTCAGCGATGTCCTGCGTCTGGTGAGAGAACTCGGCCGTAAACATGGGCTTGATGTCGAGGACATGTCGTTCGCCGACATTTCCGTGATCGAACAGCTCTATGGTTCGGCCGCCGAGCCGGCGGAAGCTTTGCGCCAGAGCATCGCGGGTGGCCGGGCCCGTTACGCTGAGGCGCGCCAGATCATTTTGCCGCCGCTGATTGTGAGCTCGGCCGACGTTTGGTCGTTCCATATGCCGCCCAATGAGCCGAATTACGTCACCCAAGGGATGGCGGAAGGGCGCGTATGCACCTGTGACGACGAAGATTTGAAGGGGGCGATCGTTTTCATCAATCAGGCCGATCCCGGCTTCGATTGGATTTTCTCAAAAGGCATTGCGGGCTTGGTGACGGCCTACGGCGGCGTCAACTCGCACATGGCAATTCGTGCGGGCGAGGCCGGCTTGCCGGCGGTCATCGGCGCCGGTGAATCGCTGTTTGAAATATGGCGGCGCGCAAAACGCATCAGATTGGACTGCGCCGCCCGACGGGTCGAAGTGCTGCAGTCATGAGTGAGCGGGCTAAAATTATCGCTATTAGCCAGCGCGTCGATGTCATTGCCGACCGCGGCGAACGGCGCGATGCGCTTGATCAGCGCTGGTCAGGGTTCTTACAGGCCTGTGGGTACCAGATGGCGCCGTTGCCGAATGCCGCCGGCACTATTCCGGCGCTGCTCGATGCGCTGCGGCCGGTTGGCATCATTCTCTCGGGCGGTAACGATCTGGCCGAACTCGGCGGCGATGCCCCGGAACGCGATGCGGCCGAGCGTGCAATGCTGGCGTGGGCGTCCAAGGGTGGGGTGCCTGTGGTTGGCGTCTGCCGCGGCCTCCAGCTCATTCTTCATGACGCCGGCGCGCCTTTGAAGCGCGTGTCGGAGCATGTGGCGAAGCGCCATCGCTTATCTTGGCTCGGGTGTGAAATCGACGTGAATAGCTATCACAATTGGAGCACGCAGAGCGTGCCGGCCGGGTATGAGGCGACGGCGCGCAGCGACGATGGTAACATCGAGGCCCTCCAGCACACCTCGAAACCTGTGGCCGGCGTTATGTGGCACCCCGAGCGGGAGACGCCGTTCGCTCAGCACGATATCGACTACTTTCGCACGGCATTCGAGGCCAAACGATGAGGGCGATCATTCTCGCGGCCGGCCGTGGCAGCCGCATGGGCGCGGAAACCGCAGCGAAGCCGAAGTGCTTTGTCGAAGTCGCGGGCCGGACGTTGCTATCGATGCAATGCGCCTCGCTGCGGCAAGCGGGAGTTACGCGCATCGGCGTGGTGACGGGATATCGGGCCGAAAGCTTTGCGGGCACTGGGCTCGAAATGTTGAATAATCCGCGCTGGGCGGAGACCAACATGGTGATGTCCCTCGCGTGTGCCGCATCGTGGCTGCGCAGCGAACCGTGCATTGTGAGCTATGCTGATATTTTCTACGCGCCAGCGACGATTGCCCGGCTGGTTGCGAATACCGACGACATCGCGATTGCCTACGACCCGGCGTGGTATGAGCTTTGGCGGCGACGCTTTCCCGATCCGCTTGTGGATGCCGAGACGTTCGAGATCGATGCGATGGGCTGGATCACGACGATCGGGGGTAAGCCGTCGGCGCTTGCGGAGATCAAAGGCCAGTACATGGGCCTTCTCCGGTTTTCGCCGCGTGGGTGGGCGAGCGTCGAAAGTCATCTAGCCCAGCTTACAGATCAAGCGCGCGACCGCCTCGACATGACGAGCTTGTTGATGCAGCTGATCAAGGGCGGCCAAACTATCCGCGGCGTACCGATCGCGGAAAGTTGGGGGGAGGTCGACAACCCATCCGATGTCGCGGTTTACGAGGCAATGCTTCGCAATGGGGAGCTCCAGTTACCGGCGTAGCGCACTATACTGGGTCTCCTAAACTTTTGGGAGGACGACCCATGCCGCGTTTCACGACCTTCAAAGAATATAGGGACCGCTACCCGGACTTTGCGCTCGATAAGACCGATGACGGCATCCTCATGGTGCGGATGCACCGCAACGGCGGGCCGCTGTTCTGGGACCCGAAGTCCCATCACGACCAGGCGAATTTGTTTTCCGACATCGCCGGAGATCGGGACCTGCGGGTGGTGATTCTCACCGGCACGGGCGACTTATTCAACGCGAACTGGGGCGCGGAAAGCGAGAAGGCCTTCTCATCAGGCAACGTCGAGTTCGTCGAGGAGATGGGCTGGTACGGGCGCCTGCGCCACCAGAACTTCCTCGACATCCAGGCGATCATGATCGCGGCGGTCAACGGCCCGGTGAACATCCACGCTGAGATCCCGCTCATGTGCGACGTGGTGCTAGCATCGGAAGATGCCTACTTCCAAGATGCCGCGCATTTCCCGCGTAATCTGTCGCCCGGCGACGGCATCCAGAATATTTGGCCGATGATCATTGGCCGCAATCGCTGGCGGTACGCGCAATTGATGGGTCAGAAAATCACCGCGCAGATGGCCTATGAATGGGGCGCAGTCAACGAAGTGCTGCCGAAGACCGAGGTGGTGCACCGCGCCTGGGAAATCGCCCGGTACCTCCTGCGTTTCTCGCCGATGGTGCTGCGCCATACGCGGGAGACCTTCGTGCGTGAGTTCAAGAAGGCGGCCGTCAGCGACCTTGGCTATGGGCAATATATGGAACTGCTGGGCATGACCCAATTCACCCCGTCGGGCGGCAAGATGGAGCCGCTGGACCGGGCCTGGAACGACAAGGACCTGTGGAAGAAAAAACGCTGAAACCGCGTGTCGCTACGCCCCGGCCGCTGGCGTAGTACTGCAGGAGGGGTAGAATTGCCGTCCTATTGCGGGATCGGCGCGGACAAGGGGAGACGATCATGAATCGGCTTATCGCCAGCGCGTTTATCGTACCGGGTGCGCTCGTGCTTATGGCAGCAGCGCCGCCGGCGCCCACCCAGCCGGCGCCGGTCGATCCGGCAAAAGTGACCATGCAGACAACCAACCTCGGACCCAACGTGGCGGTGATCGTCGGGTCGGGCGGCAATATCGGCGCGTCCTACGGTCCGGACGGTGTGATTCTGATCGATGACCAGTTCGCGCCGCTGACGCCGAAGGTCATCGCGGCGGCCGCCGCGCTGGACCCCAAGCCCGTCCGGTTCATCATCAACACGCACTATCACTTCGATCACACCGGCGGTAACGAGAACTTCGGCAAGGCCGGCGCAATCATCGTGGCGCAGGACAATGTGCGTACGCGCATGTCTAAGGAAAGCTTCATCGAGCTTTTGAACTATCAGTTCCCGGCATCGCCGAAGGCCGCGTTGCCCATCATCACGTTCACCGACGGCATGACCTTCCACTTCAACGGCGACACGTTGCATGTTTTCCATACGCCGCCCGCGCACACCGACGGCGATGCCATGATCAAGTGGGAGAACGCCAACGTTCTGCACACGGGCGATGTATTCGTGACGTCCAGCACGCCCATCGTTGACCGCAGCGCCGGTGGCACCACCGAGGGCATGATCGCGGCCATTGACCAGGCGCTGACGCACGTCGACGCCAATACGAAAGTCGTTCCGGGGCATGGGCCGGTGGCCGATCGCGCCGCCATGATCGCGTACCGCGATCAGCTGAAAGCGCTGCTCGAGCGGGTGACGGCCGAGGTGAAGGCAGGCAAGGACCTCGACCAGATCCTGGCGCTGAAGCTGGAGTGGAAGTCGGTGCTTCGCAGCAGCCCCGCGGATGGCCTGGTGAAGTCGACGTATCAAGGCCTCACTAAGCGCTAGCTTCGGAGGTTGGGGTGTCGGAGCTCGTTCAGGTTGGCGTCGCGGACAACATCGCCACCATCACGCTGAACAAGCCCGAGCTGCGTAATCCCATCTCCGACCTCGACATGGTCGAGGCACTGGTGGCGGCGCTGGCGCGTGTGAACAGCGATCTGACGATCCGTGCCGCGATCCTGACCGGGGCGGGCAAAGCCTTCAGCTCCGGCGGCAACTTGCGCAAGCTGGGGCAAGCGAGCGAGCTCGGCGGCGGCGAACCGGTGGAAACGCGGCGCGGCTACAAGGATGGCATTCAGCGCATTCCCCTCGCGTTCCAGGCCCTCGAGGTGCCGATCATCGCGGCGGTGAATGGTCCTGCCGTCGGCGCCGGCTGCGACCTCGCCTGCATGTGCGACATCCGGATCGCGGGAGAGAGCGCGACGTTCGCCGAGAGCTTTGTGAAGCTTTCGCTCATTCCTGGGGATGGCGGGGCGTGGTTGTTGCCGCGCGTTGTTGGATATTCCAAAGCCTGTGAGATGGCGTTCACGGGCGACCCGGTAAACGCGGACGAAGCGCTGCGATGTAGTTTGGTGTCGCAGGTAGTGCCCGATCGTGAGTTAATGGACGCGGCTCTCGCGCTCGCGCGGCGAATTGCGCTCCATTCACCCGAGGTACTCCGTATGACCAAGCGCCTGCTCATGTCAGCCCGGAACACCTCATTGGCGGAGCATTTGGATTTGGCCGCGGCCATGCAATCGCTCGCGCACGCGACCAAGGACCATCAGGTCGCTGTGGCGGCCTTCCTTAAGAAGAGCCAAAAACCATAGGGCAGCGACCATGTCTGATGGCGCACGGTTGGCTTTGGCGATAGTGGCGGCCATCATCGTCGGCCGGTTGTGGGCGGCGTATCGGGGCAGCGCGCGCCAGAGTAAGCCGCCGGATGTTCCTGTGGATAGCGATAGCCCCAAAAGCCGGATCAAGCTGCGGCGCAGCAATAAGGCGCCGTAACGCCTACATGCCAATGGCGTCGAGCTGTTCCGTCGTCATCACCCCGAGCTGAGCGAAGGTGAAGGCCGAAGCCTGAGTCGGGTTGAGCCCACCCAGGGCGGTGGTGGTGAGGAAGGTGATCTGGGTAGTGGTGAAGGCGGCGATCTCCACCGGCACCAGGCCCTGCATCTGGCTCGCCAGGAATTCGGAAACGTTCGTATCCGTGAGGGCGACGATCTGAGCGGACGTGAGCGCGCCGACCTGCTGCGCCGTCAGGGCGGTGAACTGCGTCATCGCAAGGTCGGCGACGATGGTGGTGGTGAGGCTGGTGATCTGCGCCGTGGTGAGGGCGGATATCTCGGTGCTGACCAGGCCGGCGAGCTGGCTCGTGGTCAATCTTGCTATGTCGGTGGTGTTGAACCCCGCCAGCTGGGTGGTAGCCATCATGCTGAGCTGTGTCGGCGTCAGTACGTCGAATTCCGTGGTGCTGAACACGCCCACTTGAGTCGCGGTGAAGGCCGTCAGTTGCGTGGTCGTGAGGCTGGCGATGACCTCGGAGCTGAGGCTCGGTACCTGCGTCGTGGTGAGGGCGCCGATCTGCGTCGAGCTGAGGCCCGACAGCTGGCCGGTGGTGAGCAGGGCGAGGTCCGTGGTGTTGAACCCGGTGATCTGGGTGGTGCTGAAGCCCGTGAGCTGACCAGACGACAGGGCGCCGAAGGCCGCCGCGCTGAGGTCCGTGAGCTGCGTGGTGGTGAGGCCCGTGAGCTGCAGGGTGGTCAGCAGTGCCACGTTGGTGGTGGTCAGGGCATTGACTTGGGTGGTGGTGAGCGCGCGCACCTGGAGCGAGCCGAAGGCCCCGAGCTCGGTGGTGGTGAGGTCGGCGACCACCGTGGTGTTGAGGCTGGGCACCTGGGTGGTGGTCAGCGCGCTCAGCTGCGTGGTCGTAAGGCCGGCGAACTGAGTGGTGGTGAAGGCGTCGATATCGGCCGTGTTGAGGCTGGTCACCTGCGTGGTGGTGAGGCTGCCGAGCTGGGTCGCCGTGAGGGCGCTGAAGGTCAAGGTGCCGAGCACCGAGACCTGGGTGGTGGTGAGGCCGGTGAGCTGGCCGGTGCTGAGCTCGGCCACGACGTTGGTGGCGAGGGCGTTGATCTGAGTCGTGAGGAACCCGCTGATCTGGGTCGAGCTAAGGCCGGCCACCTGGGCCGTCGACAACGCATTCACAGCTGCTGCGCTGAGGGCCGTGAGCTGAGTGGCCCCGAACTGACCGAGCTGGGCGGCGGTGAAGCCGTGAAGCTGGGTGGTAGTGAGGCCCGAGAGGGCCGCCGTGCCGAGGGCGCCGGCCTGCGTCGTGGTGAGGGAGCCGAGCTGCCCGGCGGAGAGGGCGCCGAACTCAGTGGTGGTAAGCCCCGCGAGCTGCGTGGTGGTGAGGCCGCTGAGCTGGGCGGTGATCAGATCGGCGATGGCCGACGTGCTCAGCGAATTGAGCTGCGTGGTGGACAAGAGACCAAGCTGCGCGCCCGTGAGGCCTGCTAGCTGGGTGGTCGTCAGCTGCGCAAGGTCGGTGGTGCCGAGGTTGGTGACTTGCGTATTCAGGAAATTGGCCAGCTGGATCGACGATAGGCCGCCAAAGCTGGTTGTGGTGAGGGCGCCGACTTGCGTTGTCGTCAGCCCGCGGAGCTGTGTGGTTGTCAGGTCGGCGATCACATTTGGAGTGAGCGCGTTGACCTGGGTGGTAAGCAGTTGGCCGACCTGCGTGGAGGTGAAGCCCGCGGCTTGCGTGGTCGAGAGCGCGTCCACGACTTCGGTGCTCAAAGCGGTGAGTTGCGTCGCCGCGAAGCGTGCGATCTGAGCCGCCGTGAAGCCGTGGACCTGTGTGGTCGTGAGGCCCGATAGGGCCGCCGTGCTGAACGCGCTGGCCTGCGAGGTGGTAAGCGAGCCGATCTGTCCGGATGACAGGGCGCCGAATTCCGTAGTCGTGAGTCCCGCGAGTTGGGTGGTGGTCAGCCCGTTGAGCTGGGTGGTGGTCAGGTCGGCGATGGCCGACGTGCTGAGGGCATTGACCTGGGTGGTCGAGAACAGCCCAATCTGCGTTGACGTCAGCCCCTGCAACTGCGTCGTCGTCAGTTGCCCGAGGTCGGTGGTGCTGAGGTTGGTGACCTGAGTGTTCAGGAAATCGCCCAACTGGCTCGACGTCAGCGCGCCGAAGCTCACGGTGCTGAGGGCCGCGACCTGAGTCGTCGTCAGGCCGTGGATCTGGGTAGTGGTGAGGTCGGCGATAACGCCGGTGGTGAGCGCATTGACCTGGGTGGTGAGCAACTGGCCGATTTGCGTGGACGTGAAACCAGCGGCCTGCGTTGTCGAGAGCGTGTCCATAACCTCAGTGGCCAAAGCGGTCAGCTGCGTCGCCGCGAAGCGCGCGATCTGAGCCGCCGTGAAGCCATGAACCTGGGTGGTCGTAAGGCCCGACAGCGCCGCCGTGCTCAGCGCGCTGGCCTGGCTCGTCGTCAACGAACCGATCTGGCCGGACGACAGAGCGCCGAACTCCGTTGTCGAGAGTCCCGCGAGCTGTGTGGTGGTGAGGCCGTTGAGCTGGGTGGTTGTGAGGTCTGCGATAGCTGATGTGCTGAGGGCGTTGACCTGAGTGGTCGAGAACAGGCCGATCTGTGTGGACGTCAGCCCCTGCAGCTGCGTGGTCGTCAACTGGCCTAGGTCGGTGGTGCTAAGGTTGGTGACCTGGGTGTTGAGGAAATCGCCGAGCTGGCTGGAGGTAAGGGCGCCGAAGCCTACGGTGCTCAAGGCTGCAACCTGGGTGGTTGTGAGGCCGTGAATCTGGGTGGTGGTCAGGTCCGCAATGACGCCGGTCGTGAGGGCGTTGATCTGGGTGGTGAGCAGCGCACCGATTTGGGTGGATGTCAGCCCTGCCGTCTGCGCGGTGGAGAGCGCATCAACGACCGTCGTCGCCAGAACAGTCAGCTGCGCGGCCGAGAACTGGGCAATTTGAGCCGCCGTGAAGCCGTGGACCTGGGTGGTCGTGAGGCCCGATAGCGCCGCCGTGCTCAGTGCGCCGGCCTGCGAAGTGGTGAGCGAGCCGATCTGGCCGGAGGATAAGGCGCCGAATTCGGTGGTGGTGAGCCCCGCGAGCTGGGTGGTCGTCAGCCCATTGAGCTGGGTGGTGGTCAGGTCGGCGATGGCTGAGGTGCTGAGGGCGTTGACCTGGTTCGTCGACAGCAAGCCCAGCTGCGTGGACGTCAGGCCATGGAGCTGCGTCGTCGTCAGCTGGCCGAGGTCCGTGGTGCTGAGGTTGGTGACCTGCGTATTCAGGAAGTCGGCGAGCTGGCTCGAGGTGATGGCGCCGAAGCTCACGGTGCTAAGAGCAGCGACCTGCGTGGTCGTCAGACCATGGATCTGGGTGGTCGACAGGTCGGTGATGACGCCGGCCGTGAGGGCGTTGACCTGGGTGGTAAGCAGTTGGCCGATCTGCGTGGACGTGAGGCCGGCCGCCTGCGTGGTCGAGAGCGCATCCACCACCGTCGTGGCCAGAGCCGTGATCTGCGCGGCCGAGAACTGCGCGAGCTGGGCGGCGGTGAAGCCGTGCAGCTGCGTCGTCGTTAGGCCGGAAAGGGCAGCCGTGCTCAGTGCGCCTGCTTGCGTGGTGGTCAACGAGCCAAGCTGGCCGGACGAGAGCGCGCCGAAGGCAGTGGTGGTGAGGCCGGAGAGTTGGGTGGTGGTGAGCCCGTTCAGCTGCGTCGTCGTCAGGTCCGCGACCGCGAGGGTGCTGAGCACGTTGACCTGAGTTGTGGAGAACAGGCTGATCTGGGTGGACGACAGGCCTTGCAGCTGGGTGGTGGTCAACTGTCCGAGGTCGGTGGTGCTGAGGGCCGTGACCTGGGTGTTCAGGAACTCGCCCAGCTGAGTCGAGGACAGCGTGCCAAAGCTCGTGGTGCTGAGGGCGCCGACCTGCGTGGTCGTGAGGCCGTGCAGCTGCGTGGTCGTGAGGTCAGCGACGACGGAGGTGGTGAGCGCATTGATCTGGGTGGTCAGCAGCTGACCGATCTGGGTCGACGTCAGGCCGGCGGCCTGGGTGGTGGACAGCGCATCGATGACCGGCGCGCTGAGGGCCGTGAGCTGCGCCGCCGAGAACTGCGCGAGCTGCGCGGCGGTGATGCCGTGGAGCTGGGTGGTGGTAAGGCCCGACAGCGCCGCCGTGCTGAGGGCACCAGCCTGAGTCGTGGTGAGCGAGCCGATCTGGCCGGACGCGAGGGCGCCGAACTCGGTGGTCGTGAGCCCCGCGAGCTGGGTGGTGGTGAGACCGTTGAGCTGCGTGGTGGTCAGGTCGGCAATCGCCAAAGTGCTGAGCGCATTGACCTGGGTGGTTGAGAACAAGCCGATCTGGGTCGAGCTAAGACCTTGCAACTGGGTGGTGGTCAGCTGCCCGAGGTCTGTGGTGTTGAGCGCGGTGACCTGGGTGTTGAGGAGTTCCCCAAGCTGCGACGACGATAGGGCGCCGAAGCCGACGGTTCCGAGCGCGCCAACCTGGGTCGTCGTAAGGCCGTGCAGCTGCGTGGTGGTGAGGTCGGCGATCACGCCAGTGGTGATGGCGTTGATCTGGGTGGTCAGCAGCTGGCCGATCTGGGTGGAAGTCAGCCCGGCGGCTTGGGTAGTCGAGAGCGCATCGATGACGGGCGTACTCAGGACCGTGATCTGCGCCGTCGAGAACACGGCGAGCTGAGCTGCCGTGAAGCCATGAAGCTGTGTGGTCGTGAGGCCCGAGAGCGCCGTGGTGCTGAGTGCGCCGGCTTGGGTGGTGGTGAGTGAGCCGAGCTGGCCAGACGAGAGCGCGCCGAAGGCGGTGGTAGTGAGGCCGCTCAACTGCGTGGTCGTGAGGCCATTCAATTGTGTCGTGGTCAAATCCGCGACGGCGAGGGTGCTCAGCACGTTGACCTGCGTCGTGGAGAACAATCCGATCTGCGTCGACGAGAGGCCTTGCAGCTGGGTGGTGGTCAGCTGCCCGAGGTCGGTGGTGTTGAGGGCCGTGACTTGTGTGTTGAGCAGCTCGCCGAGCTGGGACGACGACAGGGCGCCAAAGCCCACAGTTCCGAGGGCGCCGACTTGGGTGGTCGTCAGGCCGTGGAGCTGGGTGGTGGTGAGGTCGGCGACGACGTACGTCGTGAGCGCATTGATCTGCGTGGTGAGCAGCTGGCCGACCTGCGTGGAGGTTAGCCCGGCGGCTTGCGTGGTGGAGAGGGCATCGACAACCGGCGTGCTGAGCACCGTAAGCTGCGCGGCCGAGAATACGGCCAGCTGTGCCGCCGTGAAGCCATGCAGCTGGGTGGTGGTGAGGCCCGCGAGAGCGGCCGTGCTGAGAGCCGTGGCCTGGGTCGTGGTCAGGGAGCCGATTTCGCCGGCAGTGAGAGCACCGAACTCCGTGGTCGAGAGGCCCGCAATCTGGGTGGTGGTGAGGCCGTTGACCTGGGCCGTGGTCAGGTCAGCGAACGCCGTGGTGGCGACGGCATTTATTTGTGTGGTGGACAGCAGGCCCAGCTGCGCGCCCGTGAGGCCGCCGAGCTGGCTCGTGGTCAGTTGGCCGAGATCCGTGGTGCTGAGGCTAGTGACCTGGGCGTTGAGGAAATCGCTGAGCTGCGTGCCCGTCAGCGCGCCGAAGCCGGTGGTGGCAAGGGCGGCGACTTGGGTGGTGGTGAGGCCGTGGATCTGCGTGCTGCTAAGGCTGCCGACAACCTCGGTGCTGAAGGCGTTGACTTGGGTGGTGGCGAGGCCGCCGATTTGGGTCGACGACAGCCCACTGACCTGGAGGCTCGAGAGCGCGCCGATGGGCAGCGTGGTGATGGCGTTGAGCTGGGCCTGCAGGAATTGCCCAAGCTGGGTGGAGCTGAAGCCGGCGACCTGGGTCGTCGTCAGCTGAGCAAGATCGGTGGTGCTGAGCGCCGTGACCTGCGTGGCCTGCAGGCCCGTGAGCTGGAACGACTGCAGCGCGCCGAAGGTCGTGGTGGTGAGGCCGGCGATTTGCGTCGTTGTCAGCCCGGCGATCTGCGTCGTGTTCAAGCCGCCGATGGCCACGGTGTTGATGGCGTTGATCTGCGTTGACGACAGCACCGCGAGCTCGGTGGTCGTCACGCCGGCGAGCTGGGTGGTGGTGAGCACGCCGAGGTCGGTGGTGTTGAGTGCCACGAACTGGGTGGTGGCAAGACCGGTAAGCTGCCCGGACGTGAGCCGCGAGAAGGTGATGGAGCCCAGCGAGGCTACCTGCGCGGTGGTGAGACCCGAAAGCTGCGCCGTGGAGAGATCGGCAACGATGCTGGTGGTCAGGGCGTCGAACTGCGATGTGAACATCGCGCTGATCTGCGTCGAGGTGAGACCCGAGAGGTTCACCGTCGAGAAACTTGCCAGCAGCGTCGCCGACAGCGCCTGCACTTGCGGCGCGATCAGCTGCCCGATCTGAGTGGTCGAGAGGCCGGCGAATTGCGTTGTCGTCAGCGCGCGGATGTCGGTGGCGTTGAGCGCGGTGAGCTGTGTGGTGGCGAGATCGGCGAGCTGCGTGGCCTTGAGGCCAGCGAAGGTGGCGGCGCTGAGCTCGCTAAGCTGAACGGTGGTGAGGCCGCTTAGCTGGGTCGTGCTCATGGAGCCGAGGTTGATGCTGCCCAGCGCCGTGATCTGGGTTGCCGCCAAGTAGCCCAATTGCGTCGAACTGAAGCCGGCAAGCTGCGTGGTCAAGAGGGCGGCATAGTCGACCAGAGACACAGCCGCGAGCTGAGTGGTGGCGAAGCCGCCGAGCTGCGTCGCGCTGAAGGCGCCAAAGGTGCCGGTGGAAATATTGGCGATCTGGGCGGACGTTAGGCCCACGATCTGCGTGCTGGACAGGGCGCCCACGGCCGCGGCGCTGAGGGCGTTGATCTGCGTGCTGGCGAGCGCGGCGATCTGGGTGGTCTTGAATCCGCCGATCTGGGTGGTGGTGAGGGACCCGGCGATGATGGTGTTCAGCGCGCCGACTTGGGTGGTCGCCAAGGCGCCGATCTGGGTGCTGGTGATGCCTTTGAGCTGAGTGGTGGTCAGCAGGCCAAGGTCGGTGGTGCTGAGGCCGCGCGCCTGAGTGGTGGAGAACGCGCCGAGTTGGGTCGAGGAGAGCGCACCGAACGAGGTGCTGTTCAGGCCGCCGATTTGGGTTGAGGTGAGCCCGTTCAGCTGCGCCGAGGTGAGCGAGCTCGTCACCAAGGTTGTCAGGGCATTGAGCTGCGCGGCGGTCAGAACGGCAACCTGCGTGGACGTCAGCCCGGAGAACTGGGTGGTCGACAGCAAGGCGAGACCGGTGACAGTGAGCGCCTTGATCTGCGTGGTCGAGAAGGACGCCAACTGTGTGGAGGAGACCGCGGTATAGTAGGAGGCGCTGAGCTGCGCGGCCTGGGTGGACGTAAGCCCATCGAGCTGGGAGGCAGTGAGCTCGCCGATCGCCGTGGCCGTGAGCGCGCCAAGCTGCGCGCTGGTGAACCGGCTGAGCTCGGTGGAGGTCAGGCCGCCGATCTGGGTGGTGGTGAGGCCGGTGATGACGGCGGTGCTGAGAGCCGGCACCTGCGCCAGCGTCAGGTTGCCGATGGCGGTGGACGTGAGGCCGGTCAGCTGCGTCGTCGTCAACGCCGCCATGGCCGTGGTGTTGAAGGCGCGGAGCTGGGTGCTGGTGAGGTTTGCCAGCTGCGTGGCGCTAAGGGCCACGAACGCCGTGGCGTTGATGTCATCGATGGTTGCCGTCACCAGCCCGCTGAGCTGTACCGAGGACAACGCGGCGATGACCTGCGCGTTCATGGCGTTGAGCTGCGTGCCCACAAGGCCGCTGATCTCGGTGGACGTGACCCCCAAGAGCTGGGTGGTGGTGAGCGCGCCGGCGTCTGTGGTGCTGATGGCCCTGACCTGCGTGCTGGTCAAGGTGCCGAGCTGAGTGGAGGTGAGGACCTGGAACTGCGTGGCGTTGAGGCCGGTGATCTGCGCGGCCTTGAGGCCGTCGAGCTGCGTACTTGTCAGCCCCAACACATTGGCCGTCGACAAGGCATTGATCTGCGTGGTCGACAGGGCGCCGATCAGCGTCGCGGTAAGGCCGCCGAATTGCGTGGTGGTGAGCAGTCCGACGGCGCTGGGGGCGAGGCCGGGGATTTGCGTCGTCAGCAGCTGGCCGATCTGCGCCGCGGTGAAGCCGCCGATCTGGCTGGTGCTCAGCGTTCCGAGTTGGGTGTTCTTGAGGCCGCGGATCTGGGTGGTGCTGAAGCTGCCGAGCTGCGTGGCGGTGAGGGAGCTGAAGGTGGTGGTGTCGAGGCCCCCGATCTGCACCGACGACAGCCCGTCGATCTGCCCTGTAGCAAGCGACGCCACTACGTTGGCCGGGAGGGCGTTGAGCTGCACCAGCGACATGGCCCCGACCTGCGTCGACGACATGCCGCTGAGCTGGCTGGTCGTCAGACCTTCGAGTTCGGTGACGCTGAAGCCCCTGACCTGAAGCGTCGTAAGGGTGCCGATCTGCGAGCTGGTGAGGGCACCGAAGTTGGTGGTGCTAAGGGCGCCGATCTGGGCCGATGTCAGGCCGTCGAGTTGGGCCGTACTCAGCGTGCCGATCGCCAGCGTGCTAAGGGCGTTGAGCTGAGGCCCCGTCAGGGCGCCGACTTGGGGCGACGTGAACCCGCGCAGCTGCGTGGTGGTGAGGCCCGCAAGGTCCCTGGTGCTGAAGGCCCGCACCTGGGTCGTAGTGAGGGTGCCGATCTGGCCGGACTTGAGCGCGCCGAAGTTCGTGGTGCTGAGGCTGCCGATCTGCGGCCCGGTCAGGCCGTCGAGCTGAACCGTCGTGAGGCCGCCGATGAGGGTGGTGGAGAATGCGTTGATCTGGACGGTCGAGAAAATCTTGATATGCGTCGCCACCAGCTGCGCCGCTTGGGTGGTGGTGAGGTCGTGCAGGTCAGCGATGCTGAAGCCGGCCACCTGGAGCGACGTGAGGCTGCCGATCTGGGTTGAGGTCAACGCGCCGAAGTTGGTGGTGCTGAGGCCGGCGAGCTGCGTGGACGTCACGCCGTTGAGCTGGATGGGCGTGAGGGTGGCGAGGTTGGCGGGGGTGAGGGAGTCGAACTGGATGGCCGACAGATAGCCGATCTCGGTCGCGCTAAAGCCTCCCAGCTGAACGGCGGTGAACGCGCCGAGCTGCGTGGTGGTCAACGCCTGTATCTGGGTCTGGGTGAGACTCAACCGGCCGCCCGTCCAAATGCCCTTTTCGCCGCGCGAAAAGCCAGCCGCCGACTATCGGGCCCGCGGCGTTAAGTTTTCCTAAATTTCGCGCTCAGGAGGCGGGGTGGAGGGGTGGTCGGTGGGACGGTAAAAATATTTATAAATCAAATAGATATAGGATGGGTCCGGAGTCGTACGCGGGCGGCCCGGGCAACATTAAAAGCACACGTTGCAGCGAGCGGGCCTCTGGCGCCTGCGGGCCGCGAAAAATCGCGGCTCTTTGGCCGCCGGTCGCGCGGGATAATCCCGCGCGATGGAATGGTGGCTCAGGCTTGCGGGATGGCCAGCGGTGCGACTTGGTCGCCCCAGGCGGAACGGCGATTGTGGTACCGCATGGTGCGGTTCATCTCGACGATCAGCCCGGCCTCGACGGCCTCGGCAATGGCGCTGTTGAGGGCGTTGGCCCTCTCGACCACCGCGTCCAGCGCAGCCTTCTGACTCTGGCTGAGGGTGGTTGGCGTGGTTGCGTCTGGGGGCATGCGAGTCATGGGGATCTCCTTCTACTCGGCGGCTTGGGTAACGGGGGTAGTGAATTGGGCGGTCTCGGTGGATTCAGCCATGGCGCTCGTGCTGGCTGCGCCGCCGGTGATGACTTCCGACACGGCATCGAAGTAGCCGGTGCCGACCTCGCGCTGGTGGCGGGTGGCGGTGTAGCCCTGCGCCTCGCTGGCGAACTCGCGGGCCTGGAACTCCGCGTAGGCGGCCATGCCGCGATCACGGTAGCCGGACGCGAGTTCAAACATACCGTGATTGAGCTGATGGAAGCCCGCGAGGGTGACGAACTGGAACTTGTAGCCCATGGCGCCGAGCTCGCGCTGGAACTTGGCGATGGTGGCGGTGTCGAGTTTGGCGTTCCAGTTGAACGACGGCGAGCAGTTGTAGGCCAGTAGCTTACCTGGGTAGGCCTTGTGCACGGCCTCGGCGAACTTGCGGGCGTCACCCAGATGCGGCGTGGAGGTTTCCCACCACAGGAGATCGGCGTACGGCGCATAAGCAATCCCGCGTGCGATGCAGGCGTCGACACCGTGGGTGATGTGGAAGAACCCCTCCGGCGTGCGCGGCTGAGTCTTGATGAACGGGCGATCGCGTTCATCCACGTCGCTGGTGAGGAGCTTGGCGCTTTCGGCGTCGGTGCGGGCGACGATGAGGCTCGGCGTGCCCATGACGTCGGCCGCGAGGCGCGCCGCTACAAGCGAGCGGATGTGCTGGCCGGTGGGCACGAGCACCTTGCCGCCCAGATGGCCGCATTTCTTTTCTGACGAAAGCTGATCTTCGAAGTGCACGGCTGCCGCGCCAGCCTCGATGAAGCTCTTCATGATCTCGAAGGCGTTCAAGGGGCCGCCGAAGCCGGCTTCGGCGTCGGCGACGATGGGCGCGAACCAATCGCACTGGGCGCCGCCCTCGGAGCACTCGATCTGGTCAGCGCGCTGCAGGGCGCGGTTAATCTTGCGGCAAAGCTCCGGCGCCGAGTTGGCGGGGTAGAGGCTTTGATCGGGATACATGGCGCCGGCGGTGTTGTTGTCGGCCGCTACTTGCCAGCCGGAGAGATAGATCGCCTTAAGCCCGGCACGCACCATCTGCATGGCCTGGTTGCCGGAGATAGCGCCGAGGGCATGGACATAGTCTTCGCTGTGCAGGAGCTGCCACAGGCGATTGGCGCCGCGCTCGGCGAGAGTCTGGGCCGGCACGACGGAGCCGCGCAGCTTGATCACGTCCGCGACGGTGTAGGGCCGCTGGATGCCGTCGAAACGGCCGCGCGGCGCGGCGGGAACGAGTTCGTCAAACGTCGTGATCTTCATGATGCAGCATCCTTTTGGGAACGGGTTTCGCTCGCGAGCAGGCGGCGGTACGCGGGCAGGGTGAGGAAGTCAGCGAAGTTGGGCGCGAGGGCGACTTCCTCGAAGAGCTCCGACGCTTCGGCAAGGGCAGCGGCATCCTGGCCGCCATCCACCAACGTCGTGACTGTGTTGCCAAGGACAGCGCGCACCAGCTCGGCATCAACGGTGCGTCCGCCGTCGAGGCGTACATGGTGTCGCGCCCACTGCCAGACCTGGGCGCGGCTAATCTCGGCGGTGGCGGCGTCTTCCATGAGGTGGTCGATGGGAACGCAGCCGGCGCCACGCAGCCACGCGGCGAGATAGAGGAGACCGACGCGCACGTTCTGGCGCAGGCCGGCCTCGGTCGCGGACCCGGGCGGGATGGCGAGAAGGTCGGCGGCTGTGGGGATGGGATGATGGGTGGTGCGCCCAATCTGGTTGCGGTCGGGCATCCGGGCGTCGAACACCTGGCGCGCGATGCCGACGAGGTCCGGGTGGGCGACCCAGGTGCCATCGTGTCCGTCGTTGGCTTCGCGCTCTTTGTCGCGCATGACCTTGGCCAGTGCGGCGGCGTTTGCGGTCGGGTCGTTCTTGATCGGGATTTGCGCCGCCATGCCGCCCATGGCGTGGGCGCCGCGGCGATGGCAGGTCTCGATCAACAGGCGGCTGTAGTTCCGCAGCGCGTGGGTCTCCATGGTGACGCTGCCGCGATCCGGCAGCACGCAATCGGCGCGGTTCCGGAATTTCTTGATGAACGAGAAGATGTAGTCCCAGCGGCCGCAATTGAGCCCGACGATGTAGTCGCGCAGTTCGTACAGGATTTCGTCCATCTCGAAGGCCGCGAGGATGGTCTCGATCAGGACGGTAGCGCGGATGGTGCGCGAGGGCAGGCCCAGCTGTTGCTCGGTGTAGGCGAACACCTCGCGCCAGAGGGCGGCCTCGTGGCGGCTTTCGAGCTTGGGCAGATAGACGTAAACGCCGGTGCCCTTGGCCAAGAGCGCGGCGGCGTTGTGGAAGGCGAAGAGGCCAAAGTCGCACAGCGAGGCCGACATAGCGCTGCCATCGACAACAACGTGGGCTTCTTCGAGATGCCAGCCGCGCGGCCGCACAATCAGAACGGCCGGCTTGCCGATGAGGCGATAGGACTTGCCGCGGATGGGGTCGTCGAAGCTGATGCTGCCGGCGACGGCGTCTTTCACGTTCTGCTGGCCGGCGACGATGTTCTCCCAGGTGGGCGCTGTGGAATCCTCGAAGTCCGCCATAAAGACGTTGGCCCCGGCGTTGAGGCCGTTGATGAGCATCTTGCGGTCCACGGGACCGGTGATTTCCACGCGTCGGTCCTGAAGGTCGGCGGGCGCCAGCGCCACGCGCCAATCGCTTTCGCGGATCTTGCGGGTCTCGGCCGGAAAATCGGGCCGCCAGCCGTCGTCGAGCCGGGCTTGGACCTCGCGGCGGGCCGCCAGCAAGGACCGCCGGGTCAGGCCGAAACGGCGCTCCAGGTCGACAATGAAGGCAAGCGCCGGAGTGGTCAGGATATTGGCCACGGCGGGGCGGACGGCGGCCGTAGAGCTTACCGAGACGCTGGCGTTGGTGGGGCCTTGGGGAGGGGCATAATTCACGGCGTTACTCACAGATGTTGTAACGCCAACTCTTTACGAAACAGCCAGTACGGTCTATAAGTATATGAAATAAAAAGAGTAAATATGTGTGTTTTTGAAACTATGAGTTTGTAAATCGGATAATCTTGTAAAGTGTCGCGCGACTCATCCCAAAAGGTCTTCGCAGGTCCCCGCGTGCGCCGGCTGCGGCGCGATCTGGGTCTCAATCAGGCGCAGATGGCCGAGGGCCTCGGCATCTCCGCCAGCTACCTCAATCTGATTGAGCGCAATCAGCGGCCATTGAGCGCGCAACTGTTGCTGAAGCTGGCCGACACGTACGACATCAACCTCAAGGGGCTTGGCGGCGACGAAGGCGGCCAGACCATCTCCGACCTCAAAGAGGCCTTCAGCGATCCGCTGCTCGAGGGCTGGGCGCTGAGCGCGCAGGATCTGATCGATTTCGCCGCGTCATCGCCGACGGCCGCCACGGCGTTGATCGCGCTTTACCGTGCCTATCGGAACACGCAGGAGCGCTTCGCGGGCGTCGCGGAGAAAATGTCCGACCAGAACGGCACCCAGGCGATGGAGCCGTCGTCGTTCCCGGCGGAGGAGGTGCGCGATTTCCTGGTCACGCGGCGCAACTACTTCCCCGAACTTGAAAGCGCGGCCGATAACTTGTGGGAAAGCTCGCTGCGCGGCGCCGACACGGTAGCTGCAGGCCTGCGCCAGCACCTGAAAACCACGCGCAGCATCGCCGTGCAGGTGATGCCGATCGATTTTATGGGCCAGCTGATCCGCCGCTTCGATCGTCACGGCAACCGGCTGTTCTTGTCGGAAGCGTTGTCACCGGAGACGCGCAACTTCCAGATGGCGTATCAGGTCGGCTTACTCGAGCACGGGGCGCTGCTGGATGAGATCGTGGGCCACGCACCCACCACACAGAATGAGACGCGTCGGCTTTTGCGTATCGCGCTGGCAAACTATTTCGCCGGTGCCGTGCTCATGCCGTACGACCGCTTTTTCCGCGCGGCGGAGAAGAAGCGCTACGACATGGAGTTGTTGTGCCAGAGCTTTGGCGTGACGTACGAGCAAGCCTGCCACCGGGTCACCACGCTGCAGCGGCCGGGGGCGGCGGGTGTCCCCTTCTTCTTCCTCCGCATCGATCCGGTCGGAAATATCTCCAAGCGCCTTAGCGCCGGCGGCTTCCACTTTGCGCGCTTCGGCGGGGCCTGCCCGCGCTGGAATGTGCACGAAGCTTTCCGCACGCCCGGCAAGATCGTCACACAATTGATCGAGATGCCCGACAAGACGCGCTACTTCTCGATTTCACGCACGGTGGACGGGCCGTCCGGCGGCCATAAGGAACCTGCGACCCAGCATGCCATCGCCCTTGGCTGCGATGTCACTCACGCCGCGCGCACGGTTTATGCCGATGCCTACAACCTCGAGGACACGCGTACCGTGACGGCGGTTGGCGTAACGTGCCGCCTGTGCGACCGCGTGGCTTGCCCGCAACGCGCGTTCCCTCCGCTCGGCCGCGGCTTGGTGGTGGACGAGACAATGAAGTCGATCTCACCCTATCTGTTCCACAATCAGGATGCCGCACCGGCTGCGGCGACGCGGCTCGTACGCGATCGCTCGTAGCCGATAAACAAAAAGCCGGCAGGTGGGTACCTGCCGGCTTTCTGCCATCGATAGAAGAAGCGCCTTAGTCCATTACGATCTCGACACGGCGATTCTGAGGTTCGCGGACACCGTCCGGCGTTGGCACGAGCGGCTCACTCTCGCCCTTGAAGGCGACCGTGACCTCGGTTTCCTTGAAGCCGAGCTTGATCAGCGCAGCCTTCACCGCATTAGCACGGCGCTCCGAGAGGCCTACGTTGTAGCTCGCCGTACCCGACGTATCGGCGTGGCCCGTGGTGTGGATCACGACTTTGCCGTTGCGCTTGGCGTACTCGGCGGCCTCCTGGACGATCTTCTGAGCATCGGCCCGCAGGTTGGCGCGGTCCCAATCGAAGAACACCAGGAACTTCTGCGGTACCGGCGGAGGCGGCGGCGGTGCAGCAACCTTCGGCGGAGGAGGCGGCGGCGGCGGAGGCGGCGGAGGCGGAGGCGGCGGCGGAGCCGCGACCGGCTTCGGTTCCGGAGCGCCAAAGTAGAAGCGCGCGCCGACAAGGATATTGTGGCTGCGGTCGCCGTGCTCACTGATCTTGGTGACGCCGGGGCCGCGGAAGTGATTGTCGACGATGCCGATGTAACGGTACTCGATGAACAGATCGCTCTGCCGCATCGGGAAGCTCAAGCCGGCGATGCCCTGCCACTGCAGGGACTTGTCGGTATCGGTGGTCGACTGAAGGCGCGTGGCGAAGCGGGCCGCCGCGGTGGTGCCGGTGCCGTTGCGAGCCACGTGTTGCCAGCGGTTCCAGGCGCCGCCGATGCCTAACCCGACGTACGGCTGGACGCTGCTCTCGCGGTTAAAGTCATAGTACCCGTTGACCATGCCGCTCAGGACGCGCTGCGAGCCGGTGGCACGAATGCCGCCAATATCGTTCAGAAGCGCCGTGCGGTAACCGAACTCGATTTCGCTACGGAAATTCGGGCCAAAGGTGCGGCCAAGGGCGAAATTGGCTAGCCAGCCGTCACTGAATGTGGCGTCGGTTTCGAGCGGTCGCTGCCCAGGTAGCACGATCTTGATGTTAGATTTTGTCGGGAAGCTCAGGCCTGCCCCGACGGCGAAATAGGATCCCTCTTGGGCCGCGATCGCCGGTGATGCGGCAAGCATCGCGCCAACGGCCAACACGGCCAACCCACGTTGTTTCATTTGCTCAGCTCCATTTCATTGCGATGGCATCAAGTCGGTACGCCTGGCGCACCCCGCTTCTTCGCGGACTGGCTGGACGCGGCAACAGGTGCTTAGTGACGACGGCCCGTGCGCCCCACATTCAGCGTGCGGCGCGCACGACCTGTCACATACAACTGACCTGACGCGTGAAAGTTCCTAAATACGCGAAACTATTAAGCGAGTTGTATTAGGTTGCCCTCAATGCAATCGACAACCTAGAGACGGTTGTGCGAGGAGGTGCTGGGTTCGCGCAGCATGAAGCAATCAAACTCGAGCAGCAGTGGGAAATGGCCCCCATTGTTGGGGTAGATGCCACTCATGGCGAAGCCTCGACTCTCGAGGTAAGTGATCACCTCACCGTAACGCGGCATGCCCACGTAGATTGGCCGAACGCACATTTCGGACTGTAAGGCCGGAATTGAGTCGAGCGCATTTTTGGCCCCGCGCAGCACCTCCAGATCGTAACCCTGGGTATCGAGCTTAAGGTAGATGTTCTTGGCGCCGTGTTGCGCCTTCAGCTCCGCGACCACGTCATCCAGTACGCGCACATCCACCTTGACGGTCTCGACCACGGCGTTGGCACCGCCGAAGGTCGATGTACGGTCATTGAGGGGCGACAAAAATGAGCTGAATTCCGTATTGGACATGACGTGGAAGTCGAGCTGCGACCGCTCGGCGCCGAGAGCGCAGTTCTCCACGATCCACTTCCCGCCGCCGGCCCCTTTGGCCTTAAGTTTTCGCGCCAGCTCCGGCACCGGCTCGAACGAAGCCACAAGTCCCTCAAAGCCAACTTCGCTTCGCAGGAATTCATGGTACTGACCGGCGTTGGCGCCGACGTCAATCACCGTATCGATCCGCAGGAGTTGGAACAGGCGACGGAGATAATCGGCTGTCCGGAAGGTATCGACCTGCCAATTCGGCACGACGGTGTAGCCGACCTTGTGGGCCAGTTGTGCGCACGTGCGTTTAATCCAATTCTTGGTGGGCATCTCCAACCTCGCTGTCATCGCGCTTGTACCATGTGTTCGGCCGTAGCCTCCGTGCCGGGATAACGCTTCAACAGGTCTGCATTCGCAGCCGCGAAGACGCTAAACACGGCTGCGGGGCCGTAGGATGCGCGCCACAGTTCATTGCCGGCGTGCGCTACCGCTGAGCGCCGTGCCGGTTCGGCCATCAGGCAGGCGCAGGCACGCGCGAAGTCTTCCGGGCCATCAGCGATCTCGGCATGCTTTCCGGGCACGGCTTCAAGCCCTTCGGCCCCGATTGCTGTGGCGACGACAGGTTTGGCGAAGCTGAATGCTTCAAGAATCTTGATGCGGGTCCCGCCGCCCGCGTAGATGGGCGCAATGCAGACATCGGCGGCGCGATAGAAGCCGCTGATATCGGGCGGGTTGGCGACGACCTCGACGTCTTTACGGTTGGCGAGCTCCAGCACATCAGAACCGGGATTGCGTCCGACGATGAGGACGCGGAACGGAGCCGGAGCAGTAACCCGCAACAGGGGGAGGACCTCGCGGCAAAACCGCACAATGCCTTCTTTGTTTGGAGGGTAATCGAGAGCGCCAACGAATAGGAAGGTGAAGACCGGCGCGGGTTCGGACACGGTGTTCGCTGGTGGCAGCACGACGTTACGCAGGACCCGAAAAGACTCCCCGCCGAAACGGCGCCCCAGACCTACACGATCGATCTCGGAGCAGACGTAGGTAATTTTGAAGCGCGGTACGAGGGCTGCTTCCAGCGAGGCGTATTTCAGGGCTTCGATCGCGTGGCTAGCGGCGGTGAAGAGGTGGCCTTCCGCCAGCAGTGCTCGGGCATACCGGAAACGGGCGTGAGATTCGTAATCGTCGATATCGAGCACCCACTGCGAGGCGGCCTGCACAGCCGGGGACACGAGCTTGGCGATCCAGGCGGTATGCAGGCGAAAGCAGTGCACGACATCGAAGGCTTGAAAATCGAGGTTGGGCGCGAGTTCCTCAATGGCCTGCTTGGTGGCCGCCACGGCAGGAGGCCAGGGCCACGCGGCTTCGAATAGCTTCTTGAACTGCCAGATCGGCAGGTAGCGCGCGATCGCCTCAAACCAGGCGCGACGTTTGATCGTCATGACCTTTTTGCAAGCGCTCCAAATGTCCAGGTTCAGCTGTTCCAGCTCTCGTGGGTCCGGATTGATGATGACCAGGGTGACGTCGAAAAGCGCGCACAACGCCTGAATGTGCGCCGCCGCTCGCATTGACGTACCGCGACCCTGAAACTGCGGGACGACCGGGCTCACGTAGAGGAGAGCCGGGCGCGGTTCTATTCTCGCAGCTGATAGTTGCATGTTCATTTGGTGCGGTAATGCAAGGGGGCAGCCTAAAGTTGCCCGCGCGAACCGATTTTTATTGCGGGGCAGAGAGGGACCTTTGCCTAGAGTGGCGAGGCGTCGTCCAAGATGCTGCATCAGTCGCGCGCGGACCGTCCGAAACGCAAGAAATCTGAACCTCCGGCGAACTTTAGACGGCTGCCGCCGTTTCCGTCGCGTAACGCGTGCCTCGCCGCCAGGCTGCGCGGCCCAAAGTGGATGCTCGTTATGGTCCCGTGTCCTTCCCCCGCCGACAGCACCGACCCTCGTGTTGGCCGGCAAATGGTGTCCGGAGCGTCGTGGGTCGTGGCGCAGCGGCTCCTGGTCAGGTTGATCGGCTTCATCAGCACGCTCATCCTGGCTCGGCTATTGGTGCCGCAGGACTTCGGCCTGGTGGCGCTCGCCACCGCGTTTACTTCGGCGCTCGACGGTCTCCTGGAACTCGGCTTCGATCTCAACCTGATCCAAAAACAGAGCGCGACCCGCGAGCGCTACGATACGGCTTGGACTTTGTCCGTGATCCGCGGCGTTCTCGTAGCGGTTGTGCTATGCGCGGGTGCCGCGCCGCTGGCAGCTTTCTATGGTGAGCCCCGGTTGCTGTGGGTGCTGATGGCGCTGGCCTTTGCCTATTTCGTGATGGGGTTCCAGAACATCGGCATTGTGGAATTTCGCCTCGCGCTCCGGTTCGACCGCGAGTGCCGCCTGCTTGTGCTCACCAAGTTAATCTCATTCGCAGTGACGCTGGCGCTGGCGGTGGTGTGGCGCGACTACCGCGCCCTGGTGGTCGGCATCGTCGTCAATAAATGCGCCGGCTTCGTGCTGAGCTACACGATGCACCCCTACCGGCCGCGGTTCTCACTGGTAGGGGCCGGCAGCTTCATCCACTTCTCCAAGTGGCTAGGCATGGCGAATGTGCTCGGCATCATCAACACGCGCCTCGATGCCATGATCCTCGGCAAGCTGGTCGGCGCGGCCTCCCTTGGCATCTACACCGTCGCGGCGGAGCTTTCGAACCTTGCCACCACTGAGCTGATCTGGCCGATCGCTCGGGCGTTGTTTCCGGGCTATGCCAAGATCGCGCACGACCGCCCCGCGCTTTCGGCAACGTTCCTGGATGCCTTTTCGCTCATCATGCTGCTGGCGGCGCCGGTCACGGTAGGCATTGCGGTGATGGCCGAGCCCATTGTGCGCCTTGCTCTCGGCCCGGCGTGGCTCGCGGCGATCCCGATCATTCAGATCCTTGCCCTCTACGGCCTTCTGGACATGCCCACGTCGAACGTGAAGGCGCTATTCCTGGCGCTTGGCCGTCCCGATCTGATCCTGTGGCGCGATATTCCGGCGTCCGTAGTGCTGATCCCGTCGCTCTTCATCGGGGCGAGCTACTGGGGCACCACCGGCGCCGCGTGGGCGCTCGTGCTCGGCGCAGTGGTCAGCTTCACCTTCGCTTTCGGGCTCCTGCGCCGGTATCTGGACGTAGGGATCGGCGACATCGCGGCCCGCGCCTGGCGGCCTCTCGTGGCGGCAATCGGCATGGCCGGAGTGGTGCACACCGCGATCTCCAAACTGCCGCACCCCGAAGCGACGCCGATGATGATCATGCAAACTGGCGCCGAGGTCTTGTTGGGAATCGTGGCCTACGTGGCGTTCATGGTTGGTCTGTGGTTCGTATCGGGCAGGCCCGCTGGCGCCGAAGCCCACCTGCTCGTCTATGGGCGGGCGCAGCTCGCCGCGCGGCGAACCGGCCCTCAAACCGGCGGATCACGCCCGGAGACTTTCCCTGTAATATGATCCCCGGTCTTGGCGCTACACGGCGCCGAGGGAACGGGGAATCACATGCATCGCCGCGTGGCTGTCGTTGGCGCCGGGGCCGTCGGGTCCTATTTCGGGGCAAAGCTTGCGCAAGCTGGCATACCGGTGACCTTGATCGCCCGCGAAGCCCACGCCGCGGCCATCAATCGCAACGGACTCATCCTAGAAACGCGCGAGGGGCCGCAGAGCGTCCGCCTCGACGCCGCCAGCGACATTGCCGCGGCGCGCGGGGCGGATTTGGTTCTCCTCTGCGTAAAGACCCGCGACACGGTTGCCACGGCCGCCGCGCTGAAGCCCCATCTTCAGCCGGACGCGGTGATAGTCAGTCTGCAGAACGGCGTCGACAATCCCGAGCGCGTGGCGCGTGAGGTGGGCCTCGCTGTTGTGCCAGCTGTGGTGTATGTGGCCGTGGCGCTGCCGGAGCCAGGGCGCGTGAAGCATGCTGGGCGCGGCGATCTGGTCATCGGCGGCCCGTTCGCAAAGCCGGTTCTCGAACGCATCGCGGCGACCTTTGCAAAAGCGAACGTGCCGTGCCGGATCAGCGACACCATTGCCACGGCTATGTGGACCAAGCTCGCGCAGAACTGCGCCTACAATCCCATCTCCGCCCTGACCGGTGCGACCTATGGCGTCATCATCAAGGATGCTGGGATGCTCGCGGTCATGCGGGCGGTGGTGGAAGAATGCGTCGCCGTGGCCACGGCTAAGGCGATCGCGCTCGATTTGGCCGCAACCCTCGAAGCTGTGTTCGGATTGGCGGCGGCCATGCCGCAGCAAATATCGTCTACCGCTCAAGACATTGCGCGCGGCAAGCTGACGGAGACCGATTCACTGAATGGGTACGTCTCCACCGAGGGCGAACGTCTAAAAATCCCAACGGCCGTAAACGCGACCTTGCATCGTCTCGTGCGGCTGCGGGAGCTCCAGACCGCTGCGGTTGGGACGAGCCAAAGGAATTAGCGGCCCGATTGAAGAATTCGTCGATTGCGACGTGGGCCGACGATCCTTTCGCTGAACGGTGGCAAGCAGCTAACAGAGCTGTAATTGCTTATTGTCGAACGCCTCGGAACCAAAATAGGCCCGCTACGTTCTCCTCTGTGCAATCCGCGTGGCCGTGCCCCCATAGCCCCCCAATCCCGCACGGTCCACGGATCCCCCTAAGGCCCCTCCGCTCCCCCCAGCGGAGGGGTTGCCATTTCTGCGTTCCCCCGTTGCGCGTTCCGCTGTGCGTCGCCGCAACGGTTACGATAGGATGACGGACGGGACGTTGGGGGAATAATGAATCCGTTGAGTCTTGAACACCTGGCCGGGTACTGGGCTGACCCCGAGCTGGGCGCCAGCATCATCATCATCCTCAATTTGCTGGGTGCGTTGGTGCTTGGCTCGCTCGTCGGGTACGAGCGCACCTATCGCAGCCGCGCGGCCGGTATGCGTACGCTTGGCCTGGTGTGCATGGGATCGGCGGCATTCACTGTCGTGTGTGGGTACTCGCCGCTTTGGTTTGGCGGCCAGTTCCCCAGCGAAACGGTTGAAGCAACCACGCGCGTGATCCAGGGCATCCTGACCGGTATCGGGTTCCTCGGCGCCGGCGTCATCATGAAGGACGGCGCGCAGATCAGCGGCCTCACTACCGCTGCGACGATTTGGGTGGTTGCAGCCGTCGGCGTGCTGATCGGCGTTGGCCTTTACCCCGCGGCCATCATCCTGGCTTTCGTGTCGACGGCATTCACAATGTGGGGGTCGCGGTTCGAAGCGAAGCTGCCGACGCAGTCGGCGTTGGTGGTCAGCATGAAGTTCGATGCGAACGTGGCGGTGGACGAGACCCAGCTGAAGGAGTTCTTCGCGACCTGCGGCTATATCATCGCCAAGAACACCATCTCGATCGTCGTGCACGACAATGTCTTAGAGTGGCGGTTTATTGCCATCGGCAAACGCCGCCGCCTCGCGCAAACCATTCCGGTGCTGGCAGGGCAAATCAAAGCCCTGCCGCACCTCAAGCACTACAATCTCACGTACGCCCGAAACTAGTTTCGGGCGGCCTCGACCAGCGGGATAAGAGCTGCGAGCGACTGATTCAGCGCCCGGCCACCCGCGCCGGCACCACGCTGGTGGCCCATCCGCACGATGACCAAATCATGCGTCGGTACGATGATGGTCGACTGTCCGCCGGCGCCGGACATGTAATAGGCGCTCTTGGGCAGATTGAAGGTGCCCCGTGAGTTGAGCCAGAACTGACCGCCGTATTCCTGGTTCTTCCACGCGGGCGCGGGCGTCGAGACGAATTTGGCAAAGCCCTCGGGCAAGATGCGTTCGCCGTTCCACATGCCGTCCTGCAAGTACAGTTGCCCAAGCCGCGCCCAGTTGCGCGCGGTGCCATAGTCGTAGCCGCTGATGAGGAAGTTGCCCCAGGCATCGGTTTCCAGCACCTGATGGCGGATGCCGATTTTGTCGAACAGGGCGCGCTGCGGGAAGGTGAGGTAGTCCTCGCCGCGCTTCTCCACCCATTGCTTCACGATGTAGCCGAGAGTCATCGGATCGGAATTGCGGTAACGTCCGACCACGTTCGGCGCGAACTCGATCGGCGATGAGATGGCGTAGGAATACGCGTTCACGCCGCCGGCGTAGATGAAGAAGTGGTCGTGGTACTGGGTCGCAGGATCGAGCCAGCGGTCGTCCTGGCCGGTGAAGCTGAGTCCGCTGCTCATATGCATGACGTCGGCGATGGTGATGGGACCGCGCGGATCGCCCGGGCGCCGCCACTCGGCAATCGGCACCGGGTCATCGAGCTTGAACGCGCCGTTTTGGATGGCAACGCCGACAAAGGTGGCGCCGAGGCTTTTGCCCATGGACCAGCTCTCGAGCTGGGTGTCCTTGGTGATGCCCTGCATATAGCGCTCGCCGATGATCTCGCCCTTGTAGAGCACGACCATGGCCGCGGTGAGGCCTTCCGGATCGGCAAAGGCCAGATCGACCGCCGCCTGTACCTTGGCCTTATCGAGGCCCTTTGGGTACGGTTTGCGCGATGGCGCGTCCCCCATGGGCCAGGGTTGCTTGGCAGCGTCCGGCAGCTTGCTCACGACCGGCTTCGGCGCGAAGAAGATCTTGTCCTCGCCCACCGGATGGATGATGCAGCCCTGATCGCCGTAGAAGGCGGCGGTGCGGGTAACGCCCTTCAGCGTCACGGTTACGCGCTTGCGGTCGCTGTCGAGCTGTACGCCGACCGGCTCTTTGCGATCAGGTTCGACCATCAGGAAATAAGCGCTGTTCTGACGCGCTTCGTCGGGATTGCGGTGCGAGACGAACACCGCCGAGCACAGCACCTTGGCGTAACCGCCTGCACCTAGCGACGCCGGCGACTGATACGGTACATCGGGATGATGTGGACGGGTCGGCGTTGCCGGCTGTGCGGAAGACTGTGCTGCTTCAACCGCCGCGCTGCTCGTTCCTACGAGCAGCGTAAATAACAACCCTCTGACAAGTGCGCGCATAGCGGCCTCCAGTGCTGAGTTGCGGATCGGGAAGAGATCGCAACCTTAGCACGCCGCGCGGCGTCCCACGTAGTTCGTAAATCTCGGTTACAGGCCCTGCGTAGGCCTATCTCGCTTATTTGCGATTCACCGACTGTCGCCGGCGGCTCTTCTTCTGCGCTACCGCGGCGAGGGCTGCTAGGCCCATCAAAAGCACCACCCAACTCGCCGGCTCGGGCACTGGCGTGGCCAGCGGGTCTACCACTTCCGAGATTATCGTGGGGGTGGGTGCTGGCACCCCCGGGGTCACGCCGGGCACTGGGCCTTGAGGCGCTGGCCCTTGGGGCGACGGTCCTTGGGGCGTATTTGGATCGGTCGGATCCCCGGCCACAATTGGGTCCGTCGGCTTCGTGGGATCAATCCCAAGCGTCGGCGGATCGCCGGTGTTGACCGGCGGCGGCTGGAGCGGCGGTGGGGCGGGAGTCCCTGGAGGTTGCGCGCCGATATCCGGCATCGCCATTCCTCCTCCGCCCCCGCCGGCCATGGCGAGGGACGGGAACGCGGGCGCGCCGCCGGACGGACCGAACGCGGTCGGCATCGCAAGGAAGCCGCTGTCGGGGCTGCCGGCGGGTATGTCGATGTTGGCCGCGAGGGCCGGGATCTCTGTAACGTAATCGCCCGTGACCTCCGGAAGGAGGTCGTAGGCCGCCGCAGTCGTGTCGGAGGCCGTCACCACGCTCGATGTCGCGGGTTCTTTAGCGGCGAACCTGGATCCAGAGTTCATGCCGGTATACGGCAGGCGTTCTTCCGTGCGTGGCGGCTCGCGCTCGGCGACCTCCGGCTCCTCGGTGAACGTCACCTCGGCCTCCTCGGGGGCGGCGGGAGTGACGTCGGGGCGCGAAGCGGCAAACAGCACGCCAAAGACGCCAACGCTGACGGCTGCGGTGGCCGCTAAAAGCAGTCTCCTTCGCCGTTGTGACATTGTTGGCTCCAGGCGTGCCTCCCCCTGTACAGGTTCCAAGCCTCGTACCAACGCCGGTTTTGCCGCCTAAGTTCCTGAGAAACACGGGGGCGTTGCACGTGATTGGGCGGGTTTGACGCCATGATTGCGCGACGCGAGGGCGCTCGCCCCAAGGGGCGTCGGCTCCACTGGCCTGCAACAGAACTAACACCGAGATTTGAAGGCCTTATGCGCGGAGGCGACGATATAGTGCCGCCGCATTCAAGGGAGGAGAGCCTGTCATGACTCGCTTTTTCAGCGTGTTCGTCATCTGCCTGAGTTTCGCGTTCGGTTCCGCGGCGCTGGCCGCGGAAGCGCCTGCCGCCGTAAAGGCCGCGGTCGCGGATCCGGCCCGGCCGGCCGCCGACACTGCGCGCGACGCCAACCGCAAGCCCGTCGATGTGGTCGCTTTTTCCGGGCTCAAGGCCGGCGACAAGATCGCCGACGTCAATCCTGGCGGCGGCTATTTCACGCGCATTTTCGCGAAAGTCGTGGGTGCGAACGGCAAGGTCTACGCCGTGCCGCGCCAGGCCAACGACAACCTGAACACCCTGGCTTCCGGTTATCCCAACGTCGTCGTTCACCCGTCGGAGTTCGACAAGCTTTCGGTTCCCGAGGCGCTCGACGTGGCGTGGACGTCGGACAATTACCACGACTTCAAGAATCGCGGTGAGGGCTACACCGACGCCATGAACAAGGCGATCTTCGCAGCCTTGAAACCGGGCGGTACCTACATTGTCATCGATCACGCCGCCGAGAAGGGCTCAGGTGGCCGCGACACCCGGACGCTGCATCGCGTCGATCCGGACCTCGTGAAGAAGGAAGTATTGGCGGCTGGGTTCACGCTGGACGGCGAGAGCAATACGCTCGCCAATCCGGCCGACGATCACAAGGCCGGTGTCAGTGACGGCGCCGTCCAAGGGAAGACCGACCAGTTTGTCTTCCGCTTTCGAAAGCCGGCGCGCTAGCCAAATCGTCAGCAGTTAGTGGCGAGGGGCGTTCGCGCGTCCCTCGCCATTTTTATTCGGCTGCCCGCTCCTCAGGCTGTTTGCCGAAGGGGATCGAGCGAGCCTCCGGGCACCGCAGGGACTCCAAGTGATTTTAGATAGACCTGGCGCGAGCCCTGCCAAACTTCGACCCGAGAATGAACGGAATGGGCCAAAAGGAGATCGGCCTCGGCAATGGCCGAGGCGTCTGACGGGTAGTGAATTACAAAGACCGCGACAACGTCCGTCGATGGCTCATCGAAGAACGTGAAACGATAGCCCAGCCTTTGGACACGTGCGGGCTCCATGGAATGAGAACGCCCTCCAAGGGGCGACGTTCCCAAATAATTGAGCGTACGGCGATCAATTCGCGCACTGGCTTACGTGCGCACCGTATCCCGTTTCGCAGGCAGGTCGGCCGCGCAGAATTTGCACCGCACCGCCGCGCGAGGGATCGTCGACAGACACAATTCGCACGTCTTTTCGCTGGCCTCAGGCGGCGGGGCAGGGTGAGTCTGGTGCAAGCGGTTGATGAGCCGCACGATGAAGAACACCACCAGCGCAAGAAGCAGGAATTCCACCAGTGTATTGATGAAGGCCCCGATGGCGATCACAGGCGCGCCGGCGGCCTTGGCTTCGGCAAGGCTGGCATATCGATCGCCGGACAGCGGAATGTAGTATTGCGAAAAGTCGATTTTGCCGAGCAGCAGCCCGAGAGGCGGCATGAAAATGTCGCTCACTAACGAGCTGACGATCTTGCCGAAGGCCGCGCCAATGATGACGCCAACCGCGAGGTCGACGACGTTGCCGCGTAGGATAAAAGTCCGGAAGTCCTTGAGCATGGGGTGCGCCTTTTGCTGCCAACTGAACGCCGGCGTCGCCGTCTGGTTCGGGCGCGCTGCGAGATCATTATAGCGCCCGTTAGCCCAAAGACCGGGCGGCACAACATTTCGTTGCGGACCCGCCATATCTTGGGGGTGGGCGAGGAACCATTTTCAATTACTGGGGGTTCCAGGCCGTTGACCGGGAACTTTTTCTACTATTTGGCGTTCTCAACTTAACTTCGATCAATTTATCGAACCCCGCTTTGGCCGGTCGAAGGGGGATGGAATGAAAAGGGATAAGCCTGAGGTTGGTGTCGATCGCGTGGAGGGAGCGCCAGGAACCCCCGTCCTCGAAATCCACCTTGGCACCTCACCCGAACTCGCCATCAAGGTCGCCTATGATTTTGCTCGGAAGCTGCGAATGGAAGGTGCGTCCGAGCGCGATTTCGATAATCTTCTGACCAACTGGGCTGGGCCATTTGATGGCACGCCGTTGGCGCTTTACGTCCGCAGCGGCTTTACGGCCGGGTACCATTTTTTATCGCTGCCGTGGCGCCGTCAGATCGATGACGTTCCCGGTGGAGGGACACCCAAATCCTAGGGAACCTAGGGGTCTAAAGTTTCCGTACCGCGGAATCCCCATAGAAAAGAGGGATACCGCGACGCGTGCATATCCATGTTACAGTTTTCATCCGAGAGTAGAAACCGCACGTGAGTCTGCGGTAAAGCAGGAAGAGGCGGTTTGGGGGCGGGCCAATGGCAGTAGAAACTAAAATGCGAGCCTTGGGCCCGGGCGACGAAATCGCCCTTGAGCAGCACCTGCAGCGTTCCTGGACCACCTCGATGTTCTTGCGGGCCAATGCGCGGGCGGCCGGCTTAGTCGATGAGGGACAGCCGGGCCAGGGCACCTACATGGCTGCCTTTGAAGGCGCCACCATTCTCGGCATTGCGGCTCACTATTGGAACGGCGTGCTGGCCATTCAGGCCCAGCGCGGGCTCGCCTATGTGGTGCGCATGGCCACTGCCAATACGCAGCGCCCGATCTCGGGCATCCTCGGGCCGTGGCAGCAAGTGGAAGGCGCGATCAGCGCACTCGGGATTCCGCCGCGCCGCCGCCTTGGCGGCAAAGCCCAAGTCATCATGACCATCGATTTCAATCGCATCCAAACGCCGGAAGCCGTCAAGAAGGGCGAAGCCAAGCACCGAGTAGCGACAGCAGCGGATCTCGAGCGCCTTGTCGCAATGCGTCTAACGGAAAAAACGCCCGACGCAGCTCAGGCCGCGGATGCCCGCGCCAATCTCCGCGTGATGCTCGAGCAGCAAATCGCCGCCGGCGACGTGTTCGTTGCCGAGGCGGCGGGCAAACTTCTCGGGATGGCGCTCTTCGAATTGACCGTACCGGACGCCGTGCAGATCGGCGGCATCCATGCGTCGATGAACGCCAAAGGCGACAAGAGCTTCGCGGCGGTTGCCGTGGCCGCGGCCGTGTCGGCAGCCCAGGCACGCGGGTTCAAGCGCCTCGTCGCGGCGGTGGATAAGACCAACCTCCACGCACTCAACAGTTTGCGCGCCTACGGCTTCACAGCCACCGCCGACTATGGGCAGTTCGACATCGCAGCCACCACCCAGTCCGACGCGCCGGCTCTCGCGGGGGCTTAAGCCGCTATTGCGGGCCGCCCGGCCCGCGTCCAGCACCAGGTGCGCGCGGCGGCGCAATGTTGATCATTTCGGCGCTGCCGGTTTTGGCGCCGGCCTTCTGCCAACGGATCATGCCGCGCAGCTCGCCTTCGCCGGCGAGGGTGACTGAGTAGTCCTGCTCGTCTTTCGGCCCGCTCTTGGCGAGCTGCCATACCGCCACGGTGCCCTTTGCCTCGGCGTCGGCCTTTGTACCCTGGTAGCCGGCGCCAGTGGTGGCAACGACCTTCGCGCCTTCCGGCAGCAAAAGGCTAATGGTCAGGCCTTCAGCGGTGATGCCGCGGTCCTTCACACCGCCGTTCTGGACGTGGAGCTTGTAAGTGACGCCTTTGTCGTCTTTCGCGCCCGCGCTTAGCTGGGCGACGATCGGCGGGCGGAAGCCGATGTCATCGCGTGCCCACTGGTAGATCTGGCGGAGATTGGCTTCCCACAGGCGCGTCGGCGAGAAGTTGCCCATTTGGAGTCGGCGGCCGCCGCCACCTTGCTCGCCCTTCAGGGCCTGATGCTTCGGCATGGCGTCGGTGTGGTGATAGACGAGGTCGCGGAAATACTCGAAGTCGGCGTTAACCGCGCCAAGGTCGGTGCGCGGACCGTTGAGGGTCGCGCCATGACACTGACCGCAGCCCATGTTGACCACGATCTGCTGGCCGAGCGGTGCATTGGCCGGAACCTCCGTGCGCCACGGTCCGGGTTGTTCACGCTTCGGCAGTGTCGCGAACCACGCCGCGAGATTGGCGAGGTCCTGGTCGCTCACCTGGGAGTCCACGAACGCCGGCATGATGCCCCAGGGCTTGCGGACGGCCTGGCTGAATTGTTGCGCATTGAGGCCACGGCCGGCGAGGTCGGGCCCGAAGGCACCTTCCGCCATGGTGCCGTGACAATTCTTGCAGCCGGTTTGGTTGCCTTCCCACAAGGCCTGCCCGGCTTTCGGATCGGGGGCGCTTTGTGCGAGAGCGGCGGACGGTACGAGCGGAAGCAGCAGTAGCGCAGCGATAAATCTCTTCATGGTGGAGGTCTCCCCTTGGACGCTGCGCACGCCCTTCGCCCCAACATGCCCCGACTGGGTCGGTATGCGCTGATGGCTAGATTTTAGCACCCGGGGGCCAGTAAACTAGGGCCATGGCAAACAAACCCCGCATTCCCGCCGCTGGCCTTGCCGCGCTCGTCGTGGCCGCTGCCGGCGTGGCGGCCGCGTCGCTGATGGTGAACCGCGAGGCCGAGCCTCAAGCCACCATGCCGACGGCCAGCACAACGGCAGGCCCGAAAGAAGAGTGCTACGGCGTTGCCAAGGCTGGCGAAAATGATTGTGCGGCGGCCGACAACACCCACACCTGCGGGGGCCTGGCCAAGATCGATTTCAATGGTCAGGACTTCAAAGAAGTCCCCACCGGCACCTGCATCGCCATGGGCGGCAAGCTGCAGCCCTTCAAAAAAGAAGGCTAGAAGTCGGCCGTCAGGCGGACCAGGTACTTGCGCGGCGTGCTCGGCGAGAGCCGTCCTGACGCGCCATCCACGTTCCAATTGTACACGTTGGTCAGATTGGTCATCTGCAGCCGCAGCGTCGCGCGGTAGCCGAAGGCGGTAAAGTTATAGCGCGTGCCGAGCGAAAGGATATTGGTCGAAGCGACCTTGAGCGTGTTGGCACGGTTCGCATAAGCCCCGCCGGTGTGCTCGAGCTGACCGTCGATCGAGAGGCCCTTCACCGCGGGAATGTCGTACTGCACGTTGAGGCGGATGAGGCGCGGTGGTGTCCCCGCCGGCACGTTGCCGATGGCGCCGGCGCTAACTGGAGCACCCGACACACGGGCTTGCAGGAAGAGGGCGCCGCCGACGACGGTTAGGTTCGGCGCGATGCGGCCAGCAAGCGACATCTCGACGCCGCGGTGGCGCAAATCACCGACAGTGGTGAACACGTTGGCGGCATTGCGATCGAAGTACGGCTTGCTGACCTCGAACACGCCGACCATCAGGTTGACGCCCGGCATGAGACGGTAGCGCAAGCCCGCATCGATCTGCTTGGTGAGCTGGGCGGGCAACGGCTCGCCGGCGTTGGCGGCGTTATCCGGGGCGGTGCCGAACTCCTCGATGCCGCGCGTATAGCCGGCGTAGATGGCGAGCTTGGGTGTGGCGTAAAGCGCAACCGTACCATTGTAGAGCCAGGGCTGACTGCTGGTGGTGGTAGGAGCAACACCGAGCTTGCCGAATTCGCGGTGATAGAAGCTCTTCTGGAGGCCGACGCTGAACTCGCCGACGTTGGCCCATTCGCCGACATAGGAGACGCCCGGCGTGACCTGACGAACCACGTCGCGATCGCGATTGTGGAAAGTGAACGTCGGCTCGGTGACGGGCTTGAAAACACCGATGGTGGCCGGCCCGAACGCGACCGTGTCGCCACCGCCGAACAAGCGATCGGTATCGCGGCCGCGGACCGCGAGATGGACTGTGTGGCGGTAACTGCCTTGCGTGAAGACGCCTGAGGCGCGCGCTTCGCCCGACGTGGACGCCGATTGCTGGAACGGAAACCCGGTGACGTCGAGCGTGCCGGCGCCATTGGGCTGAACGTTGCGATAAAAAATCACAAAGTTGTGGTGCCGGTCTTGCACCGAGCGGAACAAGCCTGCCTGCAGGCGCCAATGATCGAAGGCCGAAGAGCGCACGATGAGGCCGGCGTCGAGGTCGTTGTTGTGGCGCACGGCCCAGTCTTGTCCGAAGAACACACCGCGCTTGTAGCGCGGCGGCAAGAATGCGCCGCCGGGTAAAATGAACGGCTGCACTTCGGAGTTGAAGGAGTCGTTATTGTAGATGAACGGGATCACGTCGATTTTGTCATTCGGCGTCCAGCGGAACAGCGCACCACTGGTCACGCTATAGCCGGCGCTGCCCGCATCGGAGGCGAGCCGGTAGCCGTGTATGCCGGCCGCCAGCCCGAGCTTGCCGGGAACGAGCGTGGTGGTGAGGTCGACCGTGGGGCCTTGCTGGCCGGACGGGCCCTCGTACTCGGCCTCGACGCTCACCACGGTTTTCTCGGTAGGCGTCACAAGCTGAATGTCGACGATGCCGGTCGGCGCGGGGAATGGATAGGACTGCGCCGACAGACCGATACGCATGGTCTGGCTGTGGGTCAGCCGGCTGCCAAAGATGGCTTGCTGATCGAAGTACAGGCCTTCGATGCGCATATTGCCCGCCAGCTGCGGATCGAAACCGCGGGCGTTGCGCGAGTTGTAAAGGCCGATGCTGTCGTTGCCCACCTTGGTGCCGAAAGCATCCTCGGCCGCGGTGACGACATTTTCCTGCGCGCGCTGCGCCCACGCGGCACGCGCCGTCATGCTGAGGGCCGCGAGTGCGAAGCACCCCCAGTACCATCCCCGATGTCTCAACATATCCCCCTAAGCCCTCGGGCCCGCCTAACAAAACGCCAGCCAAGGGGCGCCTAATAGCAAACTGGGACGGCCAAAGCGACCCAGAACTTACCTCGCAGTCAGAAGGGGTTCTGGGCTCCGGCCGACGTTGGGACGTGACGGCCTGTTGGCCGCGGGGGGTCTTGGGATATGCTGGGTTTCCTGCATTCCGCCGGCATTTTTCAGATCCGGTCGCCGGCGTCTTCGCTGCGCTTGCTTACTCGCTTTAGCTTACGGGCGTCACACACTGATCTTTGAGGGAGGCTCAGTCATGAAGAAGCATTTCGTTCGAGCGTTGTTGGCATCCACGTGTTTCGCGGCCGCCGGCCTGGCGGGAATGGGAACGAGTTTTGGCGCCGCCGCACCCGCGGTCCCCATCGTGGCCGATGGAATCGGCGGCGTGGTCACCAGCGCGAAGGGGCCCGAGGCCGGCGTGTGGGTGATCGCCGAGACGAATGACCTCAAGAACCGCTACATCAAGATGGTCGTCACCGACGATCAAGGGCGCTTCATGCTGCCCGATATGCCCAAGGCCAAATACGACATTTGGGTGCGCGGCTATGGCCTCGTGGACTCGAAACATGTGCAGGGCGAGACGGGCAAAAACATCAACCTAACGGCGATCGTCGCACCAGATGCGGCCAGCGCGGCGCAGATTTATCCCGCCAACTACTGGGAAGCGATGCTGAAGATCCCGGCGGAATCGGAATTCCCGGGCACCGGTCCCAACGGCAACGGCATAGCGCCGGCGATGGTCACGCAGCAGCGTTGGCTGACAACGCTGAAGAACGGCTGCCACCAGTGCCATCAGATCGGCGACCGCACGACCCGTAGTCTCGCCAACAACACGCCGGAAGGTTGGGCGGAGCGCATCACCAAGGCGCGGCCGCTGGGTGAGACGGCGTTCGGCGATCACGGTGCTGACCTGTCGAGCCAGATGCAGAACACCATGACCTCCTTCGGCCGCACCCGGTCGCTCGGGATGTATGCCGACTGGACGCAACGCATCGAAAAGGGCGAGCTTCCCAAGGAAGCGCCGCCACGGCCCGCCGGTGTCGAGCGCAATCTCGTGCTGACGTCCGTGGACTGGTCCAACGGGCGCTACGATCACGACAATATCTCCACCGACCGCCACGATCCGACGGTGAATGCCAACGGTCTCATCTTCGGCGTGATCGCGTACTGGGGTTATGTGGAGATGCTGGACCCGAAGACCCTGGAAGCTACGGAATTCGGCTACGAAGTGACGCCGAACAAGAGCGTGCGCATCCTGCCGCCTGACCAAAAGCCTGACGCGTTCCCGCACAATCCGATGTTCGATCGTCACGGCAAGGTGTGGATCACCGACCGTGGCCGCGTCGGCGGCCCGAAGCCGGGCGCGGTGCCGTATCCGGACTTGATGCCGTATTGCAACGATCCGGCCTTGAGTAAGTACGCCAAGTACTATCCGCAGGTCGGCAAGACCAGCAACACCACCATCCACTACGATCCGCAGACCAAGCAGATCGAAGGCATCCCGATGTGCAACGGGTTGCACCATCTGATGTTCGCCGGCGACCGCAAGACGCTGTACTTCAGCGGTGGCGGCAGCGGCAATGGCGCCACCGTCATGAGCTGGCTCGACATCGACACCTATGCCGCCACCAAGGACCCGGCGAAGTCCCTGGGCTGGTGCCCGCTGGTGATCGACACCAGCGGCGACGGCAAGATCACGCCGGACCGCAATCAGTGGAACACGCCGCGCTTGCGTGCGGGCGGCAACGATCCCGAAGGCGGACCAGCCGGCGGTGCGGCGCGTGGCCAGCAGGCGGCACAAGCTCCGCTGCCGCCGTTCGATCCGAAGAAGGATACGTTGGTGGTCGGTGGCCTCTACGGCATCGATGCCGACATCTCCGACAACAGCATGTGGGCGGTGAAGACCTCGCCGTTCCCGACCGGCATCGTCAAGTTCAGTCAGGGCGCCAACCCGCCGGAAACCTGCATGACCGAGTTCTATGAGCCCACGAAGCTTCCCGACGGCAAAATGTATGAGGCTTTCAACGCCCGCGGCATGAGCGCGGACTCCAAGGGCGTGGCATGGGTCGCGTTTGCCAACGGCCGCCTCGGCAAGCTCGATCGCACCAAGTGCAAGGTGAAGAATGGTCCGACCATCGCGGACGGTCAGCACTGCCCCGAGGGCTGGAGCTACTACAACACTCCGGGCCCCAACTATGACGGCGTGAAGAACGGGTCAGCGGACTTCCACTATCTCATGTGGGTGGATCTGCACGACACGCTCGGCCTCGGCAAGGATGTACCAATTGTTGCCGGTTCGAACTCGGACTCGCTGCTCGCGTTCGACACTAAGACCGAGAAGTTCAACGTGCTTCGCGTACCGTATCCGATGGACTTCCATACCCGCGGCATGGATGGCCGCTTCGATGACGTGTCGAAGGGATGGAAGGGCAAAAGCCTGTTCGCGACCTATGCGTCGCAGCCCGTCTGGCACCAGGAGGGCGGCGAGGACTCGACGTCCGGCCCGCAGCTGGTGAAGTTCCAGATCCGGCCCGACCCGCTCGCTCACTAGAGTCGGATTTTAACGATCGTCGCTGGCCGCCCCCCTAGGGCGGCCAGCTTCGTTTTGAGAAGATCATTATTTATCAGATGGTTACGCTGATTCTGCCGATCGGTCCGGCATTAAGCAGTTCTTTATGACCGGCCATTAACATTGCTCCCTGAACACACCCCGCCGGCGGCAGAAGCGCGCCGGTGGTCACGACGGAAAATCCGGGGGAAGTCACCATGGCCAAAGTGAAGGAAGACTACCGCAGTCTTCAGGGCCGCGAGAAAGCTGCAATCTTGATCATGTCGCTGTCGCCCGATCAGGCGGGCAACCTCCTTGCCAAGATGGAGGACGACGAGATCAAGGAACTCTCGCAGACGATGTCGAACCTCGGCACCATCAGCGCCAACATCGTTGAGCGCTTGTTCGTCGACTTCGCCGACGCCATCTCGAGCACCGGCAACCTGGTCGGCTCCTACGCCACCACCGAGCGCCTGTTGATGAAGGGCCTCGATAAAGACCGCGCCGCGATGATCATGGAGGAAATCCGTGGTCCCGCCGGTCGTACCATGTGGGACAAGTTGGGCAACGTGCACGAGCAGGTGCTGGCCAACTACCTCAAGAACGAATACCCGCAGACCGTCGCCGTCGTGCTGTCGAAGATCAAGCCCGATCATTCGAGCCGCGTGCTGGCGCTGCTGCCTGAAGGCTTCTCGATGGAAGTCATCATGCGCATGCTCCACATGGAAGCGGTGCAGAAGGAAGTGCTGGAAAGCATGGAAAAGACCCTGCGCGTCGAGTTCATGTCCAACCTGGCCAAGACCGCGCGTGTGGATTCTCACGAGATGATGGCCGAGATCTTCAACAACCTCGACCGCAGCACCGAAGCGCGCTTCATGACCGCGCTGGAAGAACGCAACCGCGAGTCCGCCGAGAAGATTCGCGCGCTCATGTTCACCTTCGAAGACCTCATCCGCCTCGATGCGGCCGGCGTCCAGACGCTGCTGCGCCATGTCGAGAAGGAAAAGCTGGCCCTCGGTCTCAAAGGCGGGTCGGACGCGGTCAAGGAACTGTTCTTCGCGAACATGTCCGGCCGTGCCGCCAAGATGCTCAAGGAAGATATGGAGTCCCTCGGGCCCGTGCGCCTCAAGGACGTCGAGGAAGCACAGGCGGAAGTCGTCACGCTCACCAAGGAGCTGTCGAACTCCGGCCAGATCACCATCTCCGAAGGCAAGGACGACGGCGAACTCGTTTACTAACGGCGGCTCATCGCCGCCATTGGTTCGTCGTCCGGCTGTGTTGCGGCGTGTGTGCGCCTCGCAGTACGCTGGCCGCGCCGATGAAGCCCTTCAACGTCACCCTGATCCGCCCCGACGGCTACGTCCATACGCTCGCGCTGCTCGAGGCGGCGGAGTACGTGACGGCGTGCCTTACGGCCGGCGGCCATGCCGCCGGGCTCACCACCAACGTCATCGACCCGGACCGGCACAACATCGTCTTCTGTGCTCATCTGCTGGAGCGGACGCACCTTCAGGCCGTCCCAGCGGACACCATCATCTTCAACAGCGAGCAGCTGCGCGATAAGGCCGGCTGGCACTTTGGCGGCTTTTATCGGGACTACCTCGAACGCTTCTATGTCTGGGACTATTCGCTGGCGAACCTCGGTGAGATCAGCCACGGCCGGAAGGATTTCATCCCGTTCTTGTTCGCGCGTGAGCTCGCCCGCGTCACTCACACCCCGGTACCCGGCGCGCCGCTGTTGTTCTACGGCCGGATCACCGAGCGGCGCGCGCAGCTGATCGAGGACATCAAATCCGCCGGCGTGCCGGTGGAAATCGCCTTCGGCCTATACGGCGCCGAACGCGACGCGGCCATGGTGCGGGCCTGGGCGGTGCTCAACATCCGCCACACCGACGCGCTGACCACCTTCGAGCCGATCCGCTGCTTCTATCCGCTGACCAATGGCGTGCCGGTGATATCCGAGTCCTCAGCCAGCGATCCGACCTTCGGGCTGTACGAGGATTGGCTGGTCACGTTCGACAAGGCGGCCCTGCCGCAGGCCGTGGCGGCGCTTTATCGTGATAAAGTGGGCTTCAGCGCCATAGCGGCCGAGAAGGCCGCGGCCTTCCGCACGACGTCGGGCGTCGAGCCAGTGCTCGACGCCGTCGCTGCTTACGCCAAATCGCTTGAGTGAAGCCTAGGCCATCACCTGCGCGATGGTCTTCGAGGTCATGTTGGACTCGGTGCCCCACGTACCGATGGGAACCCCGAACGCCTGCATGACCGTGAGGCCAACGCGGGTGACCGGATCGGCCTTGGCCGAGACGTGCACGCCGGTCTTGATCTTGCCGCCGGCGCTGCCGATGGTCATGAGCGGAATGTTCTCGCGCGAGTGCGTCTTGGCATAACCAAGGTCGGTCGCGTACATGACCAGCGAGCGGTCGAGCAGCGTGCCGTCGCCTTCTTTGATGCTTTCCAGCGTGCGGACGAATTCGAGCAGCGTCTCGGCCACGCGGTTGCTGAACCACTCCACTTCTTTCTGATACCCGAGGACCGGGTCGATCATTTCCTCGTGGGTGTACATGTGGAAGGTCTGCTGCATGCCGGCCTTGCGCAGGTTGGACTGCGACCCGGCGAAGTTGATGTTGGCGACCTGGGTCTGACCGCAGGCCAGCGCGTGGGTGATGAGGCCGGAGAAAATCCGGTGATTGACGATGGCGTCGTCGATCACAAGGCCTTGCATCGCGGGCTCGCCGCGGGCCGGGATCGAGCAGGCTTCCAGCGGCGCCGGCTTTTGCAGCTCGAGATCCAGCCGCTGTTCCAGCTCGCGCAACGCGGTGAAATACTCGTCAATGCGCGCCTTGTCCGCGGTGCCGATCCGGCGCTCGATGTCGTGGCGCTGCTCGGTAACCATCGACAGCACGCTGCGGCGCGCCATGACTTGTGGGTCCGGCTTGAAGTCGGCCGCGTTCGGGTCGCGGAAGTCTGGTCCGAAGATGCGCGTATACAGCGCCGCCGGTGACGGCTCGGACGGATTGTTCGCCGTCGCGTTGCGCCGGCTATAGCTCTCCTGGCTGCCGTCGCAGGCCACTTCGATGGAGCGGAAGCGGGTCTTGGTGCCGATGTGATCGGCGATGAGCTGGTCGACGCTCGGGCGGGTTTGCGAGACGTCATCGACGCCGCCCTGCAGGATGCACTGGGGACCGCCGTTGTGGCCGCCGGCGGCATGGCCGTCGAGGTAGGCCTTGAGGCCGCTGTAGATATTGACCTTGTCCTTGATCGGCGTCAGGGCGCGCAGATTGTGCGCCATGTCGTAACCGGGACCTTCCTTCTTCGGCTCCCAGAAGCCCGGGGCGAAGGCGAGGCCCTGGAACCACATGACAAAATTCGACGGGATCGGCTGGCCGCTGGCGAGCGCCGTGCCGTTGGTGTTGAGGAAGCAATCGAGGAGGGGCAGTCCAACCGTGATCGCGGAACCGCCCAACATGCCGCGCAGGACGTGCCTGCGATTTAAGGTGCTCATAAGCCTCTCCTCCCGGATTGCCACGCGAACCTGTTACAAAGCGGCCTAACGCCGCGCGCCACCATAACAAAATCTACGCCACAGTAGAACGCATCAAAACCAAAAGACAACCTAGCCTCTGACCCCTGCAAGGGGCTCGAGTCGATTACGATTGCAGCGAAATCAGCATGTTATATATGTAACGGCCCGCCTCTTGAGGGAGAGGTGGGACCCGCGTGTTTGTTGGGGGATCGCTGCGTTGAAAAGGATTTTGCCGCTGATCGCGCTTGGCGCGGTCGCGGGTTACGCCGACTGCGCGTTTGCCCAGCGCGCCAGCGAGAATCCGCTGGCGTCGGCGCAGGATGCGTTCGGCACCACGGTTGGTAACGAGTCCATCGGGCTCTACACCGCGCGCGACGTGCGCGGGTTCGATCCCGTGCAGGCCGGCAACGTGCGGCTCGAGGGGCTGTATTTCGACCGCCAGCTCCCGAACCCCAACGAAATCCTCACCAGCTCGCTGGTGTCGGGCTCGACCGTGCGCGTGGGCCTTACAGCGCAGTCGTATCTGTTCCCGGCGCCTTCGGGCATCGCCGACGTGCGCTTGCGCATTCCCGGCGATAAGCAGGTGAACAGCGTGGTGGCGGCGTTTGGGCCCTACACCAAGCTCTCGCTCGAAGGCACCAGCGATATCCCGCTCATCGCCGGCAAGCTCAGCACCATGGTGGGCATCGGGCTTGTGCGCGACGACAACCAGGACGCCAGCAAGCCCAAGACAATTGCCGGCGCGATGATCACGCGCTGGCGCCCAACCGACCGGCTCGAATTCATCCCCTTCTGGAGCAAGAAGAACTCCTACGGCATGAACGCGCGGGCCAATATCACCACCGCCGGCCCCTATCTCCCGCCGGAGGTCCCGCGCCACGTGTTCGTGTCCCAGGATTGGGCGCGCAACCAGACCCGCGATTCCAATTTCGGCTTCATTGCTAACACGGCTATCACCGATGATTGGCGGTTCCGCCTCGGCCTGTTCCGCTCGCTCCTGATCCGCAAGCGGTTCTTCAACAGCCTGTTCCAGAACACGCTGCCGGACGGCACGTCGGACCACACCATCGTCGCCTATCCCTCGCAGCACTTCGGGTCCTACTCGGGTGAGGCGCGCCTTTCCGGCGTCATGGCCACCGAGGGCTGGCGGCACACCGTCCACTTTGCGCTGCGCGGCCGTTCGGTGCGGCGCAATTTCGGCGGCTCCGACTCCAAGTTCATGGGCCGCATCAACATCCTCGACGTGCCGGAATTCGCGATGCCCGCCTACGTCGCCAAGCCCCAGAACCACGATCAGGCGCGGCAAGGTACGGCAGGGGTCGCCTACGAAGGGCTCATCACCAATTTCGGCGAATTCAGCGTCGGTGTGCAGAAGACGTTCTATAAGCGCACGCTGACTCCCGGCACCGGCTTGTCGACCGTGATCAAGAACACGCCGGTTCTGCCCAGCGCCACTCTTGCCCTGTATGCGACACCGGACATCACGGTGTTTGCCAGCTTCACCCGTGGGCTCGAAGAGTCCGGGGAAGCCCCCAACACCGCCAGCAACCGCGGCGACGCGCTTCCAGCCGTGCGCACCGAGCAGGTGGACGCCGGCATCCGCTACAAGCTCACACCGCGCCTCACGGCTGTTGCGGCGCTGTTCCAGGTGAAGAAGCCCTACCTCAGCTTCGATGCGTCCAACCTCTTCACCGAGGTGGGCAATGTGCGGCACCGCGGCCTGGAGTTCTCCATCGCGGGGCGTGTGACCGAGAGCTTACGCGTCGTCGCGGGTTCGATCTTCCTGCAAGCGCGGGTGTCCGGTGATGCCGTCGACCGCGGGATCATCGGGCACGTCCCGCTGGGCCGCACGCCGCGCTTCAGCAACCTCGATCTCGAGTACGAGCCCAAGTCCTGGGGTGGCTTCTCGGCGGATTTGCAGGTGGAGAACCGGTCGTCGCGGGTCGGCTCCCACGACAATATCGCCCGCATTCCGGGGATTACCCTGATGAACCTCGGCGCGCGCTACCGCTTCAAGCTCGAGGGCGCGCCGGCCACGCTGCGTTTCCAGGTGCGCAACCTGTTCGACACCTTCGGCTGGGACATCAACGCCAACCAGCTCGCGTTCAATCCGGTCGAGAAGCGCCGCTTCTCGCTGCAGCTCGCGGTGGATTTCTAGGCGACTAGGGTTCGGCGATCAGCCAATAGAGGGCCGGTGCTCCGATCTGCGGCGTCCCCACGTCGTTCTTCTTGGTGGGGTCCAGCTGCATGGCGATGTCGTAGGTGTCATTGCCGTTCATTTCGCCGGGCTTCTTGTCGCCGTCGTAGGTGTACATGGCAAAGCCCTTGTAGCCCCACTGCCGCGTGCCGTCGGCCCGGGTGAAGATCTCCCAGTAGCCAGTGGGCTGCGCCGTAGCCGGGGCGAGGTAAGGATGCCAGCGCTGCTGGCACGCCGTGTCACAGCTGCCCGTGCCAATCTGACGGCCGACGCCCGGGCGCACGATCACGCCGCGGCGCAGGCTGTGGCCGGCGCCGGTCTGATAGGCGACGGCGTCATGCCGATACAGCGTCTGGCCCTTGGTGGTGGCGAGCACGAGGCCACGGCCCAGCGTACGCTCCATCTTCACTTCGGGCGGCATGTAGTAGGCGGACACGATCGCCACGCGCCAACGCTTGTCGACGCCCATGCCGTTGGCGTAGCCCACGGCGCGGTCGCCCTCGAAGGTGTAGAGCGCGGCGCCCTTGTAGGCCCACTGCTTGATGCCGTCATTGCGCACCACGACCGAGAAATCGCCGACGCCGGTGGCGATCTGCGGGGCCGCCAGTGGCTTCCACGGGCTCGTACACGGCGCGGCGCAGTTCGGCTTGTCTTTGTTCGGATCGCCCTCATAGGCGTAGATCGTCAACTGGTCCTCGGCGGTGACGAACCCGCGTCCGCCCGCGTCGGAGATGTCCTTGATAGCAAGCCCGCGCGGCATCTGGATGTCGGCCTCGGGCTCGTAATAAGCCGCCGCCCACTCTTGGCCCATGGCCTTGGCGGAAGCGGCCTGCGGCGCGCGGCCGCGGCCGATGAGCTGGCCATTGAGCGAGCCCGGTAGCTTGTCTTCGACGTAGGTGTAGAGCGGCTTGCCCTTGAGGGCCCACTGCTTGGTACCATCATCGCGCTTGATCACCGACCAGTCGCCAAAGGGCTTGGCATCGTCGCGAGCCACCGCCGGCGGGAACGTCTTGGCGCACTCATCGACGCAGGTCGACTTGCCGGGCTGATCCTTCCCGTAGGTGTACAGCGTCATGCCGGTGGCATCGGCGAAGGCTGTGCGATGGGGCGGCAGGTACCCGCCCGAAGCGCTGCCCTCCATGCCGAGGCCCTGACCGGCGCCCAGCCCTTCGAGCTTGATACCGACGGGCGTGGCCTGCGCGCTCGTGAACTTCACACTGGCGGCGGAAGCCCCGGTGGCAATTGCCACCAACGCGACCGACAGCACTGTCACTGGTACCCGTTTCATGACGCTCTCCTTCGGCGGCGGCTAGGCCACGATCTCGGTGACGGTACGGTTGGTGTTGTTCGACAAGGTGCCCCAGTTGCTGAGCGGCACGCCGAGCGCCTGCATGAGCGTCAAGCCCACGCGGGTGATGGGATCGCCCGCCGCGGCGATGTGGTAGCCGCCCTTGATGCGGCCCATGGCGCCGCCGGCCGTGAGGGTCGGCATGTTGTCGAGGGTGTGCAGGCGGGCGTAGCCGTTGTCGGTGAAGTAGTAGAGCACGATACGGTCGAGGAGGGTGTGATCGCCCTCTTTGATGCCGTCCAGCGTCGCCAGCATATTGGCAAAGCCTTCGAGGCACTTGCCCTGGAGCCACGTGACGTTCGGCTGGTAGCCGAGCTTGGGATCGATGCCTTCCTCGTGGGTCCACTGGTGGAAGTTCTGCGAGCTGCCGGGGATGCGTACCAGCGAGCCGCCGCCGGAGCCCGAGAAGGCCACGTTGATGACGCGCGTCTGGCCGCAGGCCAGGGCATGGGCCAGCAATCCTGCATGCAGCTTGCCGTTGGCGACGACGTCGTTGACGTCCGCGCCGACCTTGGCTTCCTGCTGCTCGGCGGGAACCTTGCAGGCTTCCATCGGCGCGGGCTTTTGCAGCGACAGGTCCAGCTGCTGCTCGAGGCCGCGAATGGCGGTGAAGTACTCGTCGAGGCGGACGCGGTCGGCGGCGCCGAGATCACGCACCAGCTCCTCGCGCTGTTCGGTCACGTAGGACAGCACGCTGCGGCGCGCCATGTCCTGCGGATCGGGCTCGAAGGTGGCCGCATTGGGGTCCTTGAAGTCCGGCCCGAAGATGCGCTTGTACAGGCGCACCGGGGACGGCTCCGACGGGTTCACCACGCTCGCGCTGCGGCGGCTCTGGGAGCCGCTGCCGCCGTCGCAGGAAACCTCGATGGAGCGGAAGCGGGTCTTAGTGCCGATGGTGTCGGCGATGATGCTGTCGAGGCTCGGCGGCGAGCCCGCGGCGCTCGGCACGTCGCCCATGGCCGACACTTGGAAGCCGGTGGAGTGGGGCGTCGCCTGGCGGCCGTCCAAGAAGACTTTAAGCCCGCTGAAGACGTTGACCTTGTCCTTGAAGGGCTCGAGGATTTGGAACTGGACGTTGTTGGTGTAGCCCTTGCCGACGACTTTCGGTTCCCAGAAACCAGGATTGAAGCCGAGGCCTTGCACCCAGGTGCCGAAGCAAGCCGGCAGTTCGACGCCGCTTGCCAGCGCCGTGCCGTGCCCGTTCAGGAAGCAATCGAGGAACGGAATTCCAACGGTGATGGCCGCGCCGTTCATCATTCCGCGTAATACGCGCCGGCGGGTGTGAGTGGTGGTCATTTTGCTCTCCCAGTCGCTTGATCGGACAAAGCCGCAGTCTTGGTTAGGGGTACGCGATAAAACGCCTCGCTCGTAGCGATGCGCCGCAAAAGGTCGGGGATGCGGTAGCCGTCCTTCGCGAAATTCTGTTGTAGGGACTTCATGAGATCGGCGTCGAGCGCCGCTGCCGGCTTGCCCAACGCATAGGCCGCCAAACGGTCGACCACGCAGCGCGTCGCAGCCGGGCTGTCGTGCACGACCTTGGCCAGCTCCGAGCCGTTGGCGAACTTCACGCCATCCATGATGCCCGAGGTATCGATGGGCGCGCCGTTCTCGGTGAAGCGCAACGCGCCTGCGCCGTCGAGGTTCTCGAGCGCAAGACCGAGCGGGTCCATGATCTTGTGGCAGCCCGTGCACATGGCTTCGGTGGCGTGAGCGTTCAGGCGCTCGCGTGCGGTCTTGAAGTTCGGGTTGGTGGTGTCCTCGACGAACTTGAATTCCACGTTGCCCGGCGGGTCGGGCACCTTCTGGCACAGCATGATTTCGCGCACGGCCTTGCCGCGGATCGTCGGCGAGCTGCGTCCGGCGTGGGAATGCAACGCGACGAAGCTGATGTGCATCAGGATGCCGACGCGCGGATCGCTGGCGGGATATTCGTAAGGCAGCCACGGATCGGGCGCGCCGTTGACGTGGCCCTCGCGCACCAGCGGCACGTTGTAGACCGAAGCCAGGGTCGGCGTGAGGAAGGTCTTCTTGGTGGTGAAGATGTCGCGGTAGTCGCCGCGACGGGTGATGAGCAGATCGGTGACCGTGCGCAGCGTTTCCTCGGCGGCGTCGCGGTTCACTTCCATGCTGAACTGCGGGTAGATCTTCGCGTCCTTGGCCAGCTGCTCAAAGTCGTCATAAGCGAACATGTCGCTGAAGAACGCCCGAGCGCCGCTGACGAGGCGCGGCGAGGCGAGCATACGGTCGACCTGCCGGGCGAGGCCCTTCGGCGTGGTGAGCTCACCCTTTTCCGCTGCGTCCAGCAGCAGCGTGTCGGGGGCGGCGTTCCACAGCAGGAAGCTCAGCTTCGAAGCGACCGAGTAGCCATCAAGCCGGTAATCGCCGGGATGACCCGGGTCTGGCACCGACACTTCGCGGCGGAACAGGAACTGCGGCGCTTCCAGCATGGTGGCGAGGCTTAGCTCCAGCCCGCCGTAGAAGTTCTTGAGCTTGGTGGCCGCGGCATTCGCGGCGCCAACCTGGGCCTTGAGCTCGGTGTCGGTGAGGGGACGGCGGTAGAGGAGGCGCCCCACCGAGCCGAGGAACTTGGCGGCGCACGCATCGTCCGGTGCACGCTCGGACGCCGGCTTGCAGGGGATGGTGTCCCGGGTCTTGATCACCTGGGCGGCGATGGTGCGCGCCATGCCGTCGTATTGCTCGATTCCGGATTCCGTCACGCTGATCTTGGCCGAGCCCAGGGCCATGAGGCCGTTCTCGCGCCGGTCAGGCTCGAAGCGTCCGCCGATCTCGACGTCGGCGCCGAACACATCGGTGATGATCTGGCGATACTGGTCCGGGCTGATGCGGCGCATCGCCACGGTCTGGGTATTGGCCGGTGCGCCGGCTGCAAGCGCGGGCAGCGCGACCGCAACCAGGGCCGTGAGGCTTACAGCAGAAACCAGAACTGAACGCATTCCGCCGAAGTCCTTCACTTCTTGTTCGACGCTTGCAGCTTGCTGTCCTTGCTCACCGGCACGGCGTACGCGGGCACCGCTTCGATGCGCCAGGTCGCCGAAATGGCCATGTTCTGGCCGGTCTTGGGATCGGGCTCGGCGTCAGCGTTGCGTCGCAGGAGGTGGTAGATGCCGGGGAGGTCGTGGCCGACGTTCTGCTCGAAATTGTTGCCGCCATGCCCGATGGCATAGAAGCGCTCGAGCCACGGCTCATAGCCGCCGATGAAACCGTCGATGCTGCCGTCCGGCAGCAACTTGATGCGTGCGTGCAGCTTGTGCAGCTCCAGGCTCTGCAGCACCAGCACGTCACCCACCATGAACAGCGTTTGGTCGGTGGCGGCGTGGAACACTTTGTTTTTCAGCTCGCCCTTGACCTCGAGGTGCGACCGCGGATCCGGGTCGATGCGGTAGGTCATGTTGGGGCGCGTGTTGGAATTGGCGTCGCGCGACGGATGCTCCAGGGCGCGGTCGAAGGTCAGCGTCGCCGGGCCATCCTTGGAGAAGTCGTCGGAGTTGATCGACAGCAGCCAGGCCTGCTGCGAGTCCTGAATCAGGTACCACCATTGCTCGGTGTCCGACGCGCGGTCTGGCGGCGCGGCGCGGTAGTTGTGGATGCAGCCCAACGCGCGAAACAGCTGGTTATCCACGCCCTTGTCGTGAGTCTCCGGATCCTCGAACGAGCCGGGCGTGCCCGCGCCGCGCTTGTCGAGATCGAAGCCGAAGCCGAACTTGCCGTCGACCGATTTCATCATCGGGTCTTTGACGGTCTGAGGATTGTTGTAGGCGTTGACGGGCTGGCCGTTGATGCGCCCGCGGTTGATGATGATCTCGTGGGCGGCGCGATCGCCGTTGCCGATGGCGACCACGATCTTGCCGGCTTCCTCCTCGGTCTTGCCGAGGTCCATCAAGTCCTTCACCCACTGCTCTTCGATGCGCGGGTTCTCGCCGCCGGGGCAGTCGCCTTCCTGCGAGTACATGCCTTCGGTGAACCACGACACCACATAGCTGCGGGTTTCTGCGGCGGCCGGAGCCGCGGCGAACGCCGTCAGCGCAGCGGCGGCGGTACCAGTGAGCGCGATTTTTCGGGCGATGGAATTTGAACGATGGTCGGTCATGTGATGCGCCTTACTCTCCCATTGATCCTGCCCCGGCAACGGCGGCGGGGCGCGGTCAAACACAGGCAGCCATGATGACATACGGAAACGGCGCGCCAATCCTGTCATCCCTCCGCGGACTGACACGCACAAGCGTGAAATTTTAGCACGGAAAAGAAAGGGCCGCGCGGTGGAAAACCGTGCGGCCCTGTAACAAACGGCAGGGTTTAAGGCCCTGCAATTCCTTGGATTTACTACTTCTTCGGGGCGCCTTCGCCGGTCGGCTTCCAGGCGGCTACGAGCTTATTGGATTGCTCGAGCTGGGCCGGGGTCAAGCGGGCGGCAATTCGGTCGCGGCGGGTGCCCGCAGCGGCGTCTTCCTTGGCGGCGATACTGAACCAGAAGTGCGCCTGCACGGGATCCGGCTTAAACTTGTTATCACCCGTGGAGTAGAGGATCCCGAGGGTGTTCTGGGCCGACAAGAGCCCCTGGTCGGCGGCCATGCGGTAGTACTTCACGGCATTGGCCAGGTCCTTCGGAGTGCCTTCGCCCCGCTCATAGGCCATCGCGGAAGCGTTCTGGCCGTTGCGCGAGCCCTTTTCGGCGGCCTGCGTGAACCACTTCAGGGCCTCGGGCAGGTTCTTCTGGACACCCTTACCGTCCTTGTACATCAGGCCTAAGTTGTACATGGCGTAAGCCACGCCACCTTTGGCGGCGTTGGTGTAGTTGCGCAGCGCGTTCGGGAAATCGCCCTTCTGCTCGGCATCGAAACCGGCGCGCGCGTCTTCATCGGGTGTGGCTAGCGCGGGTCCGGCAAGTGTAAGCGCGACGGCACCGGCAGCCAGCAGAGTACGGACGAAGTGAGCCATGGTTGGTATTCCTCCCTTAATTGGGGAGAAGTGTACGCGCGCCGGGCATCTCCGGGAAGCCCGTGCGTAATCAAATGGATAGGAGCCGGTCAGCCGGGCCGTCGGGGGCTATTTCTTAACGCGCGGTTTTTCAACCACTTGGCCAATGATTGCGCGGTGATTTGAGAAAAGGGCCCGCCCGCCTATCATGGCGTCAGTGACGTCGCGGAGGTACCCCCCATGATCGAGTCACGCCCACGTTTCACCACCCGGTTGCTCGCAACACTTGCTCTGAGTGCGCCGGCCCTCAAGGCCCACGCCTGCCAGATGATCGACGGCGATGGAGGCCTGGTCTGCGACATGGTTGTCGGTGATGCCTACGAAGCCCTCGCCGAGACGCCTGAAAATGCCATGAGCGCCAGGGTCGCCAGCGCGGTCAATCGGGCGCGCAAGCTTGCCCAGGCGCAAAAATATGCCGACATGGCCGCCGCGCTGAAGCCCGCCCTCGCGCTCAAGAGCCAAACACCGCGAGAAAAATTCGCGCTTCAGCAGATGGCGTTCGTGGCCAACTACGGCGTTGGCGACTATCGCGGCGCGGCCGATGCCCTGGGCGCGGCCCTCGAGTCGGGTGTCGCCCCCGACGCCAAAGTCGGCGGCCTGCTCGCAGGGATGACGCAGATTTATTATCGGGCCGGTGACTATCCGCACACCATCGACGCCGGCAGCCGCTATATCGCCCACGACGGTCCCGATGCGGACATCCACATGCTGGTCGGCCAGGCGCGCTACATCACCAAGGATTTTCCCGCGGCCATGGACTCGTTCCGCGCCGCCCTCAAGGTGGCGGCGGACCAGAAGCTCGACGTATCCGAGGAATGGCTGCGGCTCTTAGTGAGCGGCGCCTATCAGTTGCACGACAATGCCCAAGTGATTGCGGCACTCGAGCAGCTGGTCGCCAGCTACCCCAAACCCGAGCACTGGCGCGACCTCTTGCAGATGGTCGCCTACGCCTATCGCGACCCGGCGCTGCTTGATGTCTACCGTCTGCGCCTTGCAACGGGCGTCATGGCCAAGCCGGCCGATTACACGGAGATGGTCGCGCTGGCGCTCGAGCAGAACCTGCCGGGCGAGGCGAGGGCGGTGCTCGAGCGCGGCTACGCCAGCGGCGCGGTGGCAGCCGATGCGGCCGCGCGCGACCGCATCACCGCAAGCATTCAGGAGCGTATCGACGCCGACCAGCTCGACCTCGCGCACACCTCCGCGCCGACGGGCGATGGGGACATCGCCATCGGCGAGGCGCTGCGGAGTTATGGCCGGTACGACGAGGCCATCGCCGCAATCGAGCGGGGCCTCGCGCGGGGCGCCAGCGATCCCGACGCCGCGCATTTGCGGCTCGGCATGACAAACCTCAGCGCGGGCCGAACGGACGCAGCACAGCAAGCGTTTCTTGCCATCACGCCCGGCACGATGTCCGCCCAACTCGCCCGCTTGTGGGTGCTCGCCGCTGCAAAAGAAAACGCGGCGGTGAGGGTGGTCACCGCCGCGCCGGAATAACCGCTACAGCCTCAAGCGAAACGCAGCTGGAGTTTGCCGTACGGGTTGGTGGTGTACTGCGACATCACGCCCTTTGGCACATTCTCGATGCCATCGATGACGGTATTGATCGGCTTGATCTGATTGGTCAGCAGCAGGTTCGACAACTCGTCCTCGCACTTGAAGCGCTCGAAGTAGTGCACGTGCACGATCCACGACACGTACTTGATGTTGCGCTCGTCCATGATCTTGTCGATGGTCGGCGATGCCCGTGTACGGCGGGCCGGCGGGTTCGCGCCGCCGCGGCCACCGCCGCCGCCGCCACCACCACCACCCTGCGCGCGCGCGGTCAGCGTATCTTCGTCGTAGATCGAGGCCGAGCTACCGTATGAGTGATAGCGGGCGTTCTTGTTCATGAGCTTGGCGACTGTCTCCGAAAGCTCGCCGCCGACGCCGTCGGAGTAGAAGTCGATGCCGTTAGGAGCGGCCGCGCGCAACTTGGCTTCGAGCTGCGGGTCGCGATAGTCGAAAGCGTGTTGGACCCCGAGGGTGTCCACCACCCATTTGGCACGATCGGCGCCGCCGCCAAAACCGATCACAGTGGCGCCAGCCGCCTTGGCCAACTGCGCCGCCAGAGCGCCCACCGAACCGGTGGTGCCGGAGATCGCGACCGTATCGCGCGGCGTGATCGGGCCGCAATCTTGATGGCCGAAGTAAGCCGTGGTGCCCGAGGTGCCGAACACATCCATCAGGATGTCCGGCTTCCACATCTTCACCATCTGCGGACGCCACACATAGTTCCAGTGCGACTTGGTGCCGTTGACGGCGATGGTCATCTCGTTGGCCGGACCGTAGCCAATGGACTCGTCTTCGCTCGAGATGACCTGGTGAGTTTGCCAGCCGGCCTGACAGGCGATCAGATCGCCTTCCTTGAAGGTCTTGTCCCGCGACTGCAGCACCGTGGCGCAGCCGTAGTTGGTCTTGTCGGTGTCGCCCATCTTGGTGGTGCCGTTCATCATGCGATTGCGCGTGCTCGCATGGACGTTGATCACCTTCACCTGGATCAGGCATTTGCCCTGCTCGACGGTGGGCATCGGCTGCTCAAGCATCTTGAAATTGTCCTCGGACAGCTTGCCGCCGACGACCGGCTTGTTGAGGACCCACTTCTTATATGTCTTGGGCGTTTCCGCTGCCCATGCGACGCCGCCGAGGGCGCGGAACGGCGACATCAGGCCCGCCGCGACGGTGGCTTTGCCCGCGCCGCGCAGTGCGGCACGACGGCTTACCGGCTTCTCGATCATGGTTATCCTCCCCTACTCAATGCGCGCTTCCCGAGGCGCTCGGGCAATGATACTCGGTCGAGGCCGGGGATGGCAGACAACTCGCTCTTGAAACATCGATTTTGCGGCGCAACAAAGGAACCTTGCGGCGGACCTTTGTTACCTCGTACGGCCGCGCAGTATGGCAGAACACGCAGTGACCCAGACAACTCAAGGACCTCTCGCCGGCCTCCGCGTCATTGAGATCGCGGTGTTCGTGGCCGCGCCGCTCGGCGGTATGACGCTGGCGCAGCTCGGCGCGGAAGTCATCCGCATCGATCCCATCGGCGGCAACATCGACTTCAAACGCTGGCCGGTGACACAGGACGGCAACAGTCTCTATTGGGCGGGGCTCAATAAGGCCAAGAAATCGGTGACGCTGGCCCTCGACAAGCCCGAGGGCCGGGCGCTGGCCGAAGCGCTTATCACCGCGCCCGGTGCCGACGCAGGCATTCTGCTCACCAACTTGCCTGATTCAGGATGGATGAGCTACGCCGCGCTCTCGAAGAAGCGCAGCGACCTGATCATGCTGCGGCTCACCGGCAACTACGACGGCACCGGCGCCGTCGATTATACCGTCAACGCCTCCAGCGGTTTTCCGCTGACCACGGGCCGCGGTGGCGGGCCGGTGAATCACGTGCTGCCGGCGTGGGACGTGAGCGCGGGACTTTATCTGGCGACCGGATTGCTGGCCGCCGAACGCGTGCGCCGGCAAACCGGCAAAGGGCAGGAGGTCAAGCTCGCGCTGTCCGATGTCATGCTCGCCACCGTGGCCAATCTCGGCTATGTCGGCGACGTGCAAATCAACAATCACGTGCGTCCGCCCGTGGGTAACGATCTCTGGGGCGCCTTTGGCCGGGACTTCCCCACCGCCGATGGGCGCCGCGTCATGATCGTGGCCTTTTCCAATAGTCAGTGGCGCGCGGTCGTCGAGGCCACCGGCCTTGCGACTGAACTCGCGGCCATCGGCCCGCGGCTGAAAGTGGATATGAACACCGAAGACGGGCGCTACGCCGCCACTGATGAGATCAGCAACGTGCTGGCACCATGGTTCGCCGCACGCACGCTGACCGACGTGCGCACGGCTTTCGCGGGAACGCGCGTGCTCTGGGGACCGTACCAGGACTTCGCCCAGCTGGTGGCGGAGGACCCGCGCTGCTCGCCGGCCAATCCGATGTTCGCGACGATCAACCAGCCCGGCATCGGCTCCTTGTTGGCTCCCGGCATCCCGCTCGGCTTTAGTCTCACGGAAGCGCCACCGCCGCTTCCGGCACCTCGGCTCGGCGCCAACACCGCCGACGTGCTCGGCAACATTCTCGGCCTATCGGCGTCGGACGTGAGCGGCCTGCGGGACCGCGGCATCATCGCGCGGGCCGCATCATGAGTTGGCTCGCATCGGCAAAAGCGGCGCTCGCGCCGGCGCAGAGTCTGCGCGACGAAGCGCGCCAGCGCGTGAGCCAGAAGGTCACTGCCGCCGGCAAGCTCGACGGCGATCTGCTCGATCGCCACCAGCGGGCGGCCCACGGGTTCGCCTGGATCGCCACTTACGTCGCTACTCTTGAGCAACTTGTGGATTGGGCCGAGCGTCTCGACGCCACGGAGACTTTGCGTGCGGCCGAGCAGGCCATCGTGCGCATCGGCTTTGCCGAATACCTCGCCCAGCTCGCCGGCGGCATTCCCATGAGCCAGACTGAGATGGTGCGGCCGACAGATGTGGGCGTGCCGGCGGCGATGGTCGCCGCTTTCGTCGCCGATCCCGCGGTCGCGCGCATGTGCGATCCGCGTCAGCTTGAAGAGGCGCACGCTTTGCTCGCACAGGAGATCGCCGAAGGTCATTTCGGCACGCTCGGTCTTGAAGACGAAGCCGCCACCGCCATCCGCGATCAATTCCAGCGTTTCGCCGCCGCCGAGGTCACACCCCACGCGCAGGGCTGGCACCAGCGCGACGAACTCATCCCGGATCAGGTCATCAAGGCCCTCAGCGACATGGGTGTGTTCGGCCTCACGGTTTCCGAAGACTTCGGCGGCTCGGGCCTTGGCAAGATCGCCATGTGCCTCGTCTCGGAAATCCTCAGCGAAGGATTCCTCGGTGTCGGCTCTCTCGGCACGCGCTCGGAGATCGCCGCCGAGCTCGTCGCGACCCACGGCACGCCTGCGCAAAAGGAGAAGTGGTTGCGCCGCCTCGCCAGCGGCGAGGTGCTGCCCACTGCCGTGTTCACCGAGCCCGACACCGGTTCCGATCTCGGCTCGTTGCGTACCCGCGCGGTGCGCGAGGGCGACCACTACAAGATCTACGGCGCCAAAACCTGGATCACTCATGCGGCCCGCTCCGACCTGATGACGCTGCTGGTGCGCACCGACCAAAGCGTGCGCGACCATCGCGGGCTTTCCATGTTCCTCGCCGAGAAGCCGCGCGGCACGGTCGCCAATCCGTTCCCCGCACCGGGCATGAGCGGCACCGAGATCACCGTGCTCGGCTATCGCGGCATGAAGGAATACGAGCTCGCCTTCGACGGCTTCGTTGTTCCGGCCGATGCGCTCCTGGGCGGCGTCGAGGGCCAAGGCTTCAAGCAGCTCATGGCGACGTTTGAATCCGCGCGCATCCAAACCGCGGCCCGCGCCCTCGGTGTGGCGCAGAATGCCCTGCAGCTCGGCCTCGGTTACGCCAAAGAGCGCCGCCAGTTCGGTAATGCGTTGATCCAGTATCCGCGCGTGTTCGGCAAGCTCGCTTGGATGGCCACCGAAACTATGATGGCCCGCCAACTCACCTACTTCGCCGCGCGCCAAAAGGATGCCGGTTATCGCTGCGACATCGAGGCCGGCATGGCCAAGCTGCTCGCGGCTCGTGTGGCCTGGTCTAACGCCGACTGCGCTCTGCAGATTCACGGCGGCAACGGCTATGCGGTGGAATATCCGATCAGCCGCGTTCTGTGTGACTCGCGCATTCTGTCAATCTTCGAGGGCGCCGCCGAAATCCAGGCCCACGTCATCGTGCGCGGCCTGCTCGCCCGCCGGAACTGACCATGACCGCCACATATATAAAGGCGGAAATCCAAGACCGGGTCCTGCGCGTTACCATCGATCGCCCGGCCAAGCGTAATGCCTTGAGCCTCGCCGTTCTCGCGGCCCTGCGCAAAGCCTTCGACGATCATGCCGGTGACGAGAGTCTCATCCTCGCGGTGCTCACGGGGGCCGGTGATAAGTCTTTCGCAGCCGGCGGTGATCTGCACGAACTTGCCTCCAAGCGCAGTGAAGAGGCGGGGCGGGCCCTGGCCGAGGACGGCTACGCCGCTCTCGATGCCATCCGCCGCTTCCCGGTGCCGGTGATCGCGGCGATCAACGGCGATGCCCTCGGCGGCGGCGCGGAGACGGCATTCGCTTGCGATCTGCGCATCGCCGCGGCTCATGCGCGCATTGGCTTTCTCCAAGGCAAATTGAAAATCGCCACTGCCTGGGGCGGCGGCATCGATCTTGCCCGTAGCGTCGGCCCCATGCGCGCGCTTGAGATCCTCGGCACCAGCAAGATCCACTCGGCCCACGAAGCGCTCGAGCAAGGCATCGTTACGCGCGTTGCGCCGGCCGATGTCGCGTTTGAAGATTTTATTTCCAGTTACATTGCAGCGTTCGCGCATCAATCGCCCCAGGTCATGCGGGCGTTCAAAGCCCAGGTGCATGCCGATCGCGCCAGCCCGCTGCATTCCGAGCGCGTCGAAATCGAACGCCGGCACTTCGCCGCCACCTGGGCCCATGACGACCACTGGCAGGCGTCCGACGCGGCCGTGGCCGCATTGAACAAAGGTAAGCGCGGCAATTGATTACCGAAGGGTAGTATGGCCTTGCAAAGGCCCGTACCCCCGGCCCAAAATGCGCGCGCGTACGCTGGGAATATCCGCGTCAACCGCCGGCGGCGCACGGGAGGATTGTCATGAATTGTCGCTCAGCCCTTACCATTTCCGCTTTGCTCCTCGCCACATCCGCGCTGGTCGCTCCGGCGGCCGCGGCGACGTGCGAAAGCCTGGCCAAGACCGCGCTGCCAAGCGCCACGGTCGATGCCGCTCAAGCCATTCCCGCCGGCACCTACAAGGCGCCCGACGGAAAAGAATACGCGAACATGCCCGCGTTCTGCCGCGTGGCCGTGTCAGCTCACCCCACCGCTGACTCTGACATCAAATATGAGGTGTGGATGCCGGCGCAGGGCTGGAATGGGAAATTCCTCGGCCTCGGAGTTGGTGGCTTCGCCGGCGCGCCCGCCTTTTCCGCAATGATTGACGGCGTGCGCAGTGGCTATGCCAGTGCCTCCACCGACAGTGGCCACGCCGGCGGCGGTGGCGAGTTCGCCTACAAGCACCCGGAGAAGATCGTCGACTTCGGCTACCGCGCCGAACACATCATGGCGCAGCAGGGCCAGCAGATCGTAGAGGCCTTCTACGGCAAGAAGTCGGCGCACAATTACTTCAGTGGATGCTCGGGCGGCGGACGCCAGGCCATGGTGGAGCTGCAGCGGTATCCCGAGGATTACGACGGCATCGTCATGGGCGATCCGGCGCACAACTGGACCAATCACTACGTTGGCGCGCACCTGTGGCTGGCGTCGGCCTTCTTCGACAAAGGCCCCAAGAACGCGCTGCCCATGAGCAAGTCCAAGATCATCGGTAACGCCACCAACGCGGCGTGCGATGAGCTCGATGGTCTCAAGGACGGCATCCTCAACGATCCGCGCCGCTGCAAGTTCGATGTGGCGACGCTGCTGTGCAAGTCCGGCCAGGACGAGAACACCTGCTTGACGCCGGGCGACCTCGCCATCGTCCAGCGCTACTACAAGGGCCCCGAAGAAATGACCCGGCCCGGATATTACCCGGCCTTCGATCCGGGCGCCGAAGGCTCCAACTGGGGCACGATGATCGCCGAGCAGGATTACGGCGGCATCCACGGGCGCCAGGGCTTCCCGTTCTTCCGCTTCTTCGTGTTCGACGATCCCAATTGGGATTTCCACTCCTTCAAGTGGGGCAGGGCCGCCGTCGACGAAGTGGACAATAGAGTCGTGCTGCCCGGCCAATCGCTGGCGCAAGTATTGAACGCCACCAACCCGGACCTCTCCAAGTTCAAGGCCCGCGGCGGCAAGCTGATCCACTATCACGGCTATAACGACCCCGACATTCCGGGGCGCAACTCCATCAACTTCTTCGAAGCGGTCGTCGCCGAGCAAGGCAAGGCTCACGGCGCCGCGAAGGCCCTCGACGAAACCCAGAGCTTCTATCGCCTGTTCATGGTGCCGGGCATGGGTCACTGCTCGGGTGGCCCGGGCCCCAACACCTTCGACATGCTGCCCGCGCTCGATGCGTGGGTGGACAAGGGTGTTGCGCCCGCCAGCGTGCCGGCCACCAAGTACACCGACGCCAAGCGCACGTCGGTCGAGATGACCCGGCCGCTATGCCCGTTCCCGCAGGAAGCCCGCTACAAGGGTACCGGTGACGTCAAGAGTGCGGCCAACTTTGCTTGCGTTGATGGGCGCACGCCCATCAAGTCCGCGCAGAAGTGATCATGCGACGGCCGGGCAGGGAGGTATCCTGCTCGGCCGGACGCTGTGAGCTTCATGGACACTGTTAATCTCAAGGCCTGGATCGGCCGCACCGAAACCATCGACGATGTTGCCGCGCAAGCGCCGCTCTATGGCCTTGCGGCGACGCTCGACTATGCCGCGCCGCCGTGGCCCAAGGGCGTGCTGCCGCCGCTGGCCCACTGGCTGCACTTCCTGCCGCGGGCGCGGCAATCGGACATGGACCACGACGGCCATCCCAAGCGCGGCGGCTTCCTGCCGCCCATCACCCTGCCGCGCCGCATGTGGGCGGGCTCGCGTATCACCTTCCACGCGCCGATTCCGATCGGAGCCAAGATCGAAAAGCGCTCGCGTATCGCCGACGTGGTGGAGAAGTCCGGCGCCACGGGTCCGCTGATTTTCGTCCACCTGCATCACGAAATTTTCGTCGAGGGTAAGCTCGCCGTCACCGACGAGCAGGACGCGGTGTACCGCGACGCGCCACCAAAGGCCGCACCCGCGCCGCGCGCGGCGGCCGTCCCGCCGCCGGCGGGTAACGTGCGCACCGTGCATCCGGATATCGTGCAGCTCTTCCGCTACTCGGCCATCACCTTCAACGGCCACCGCATCCACTACGACCGCGATCATGCGCGCGAGGAAGGCTATCCGGGCCTCGTCGTGCACGGACCGCTCACCGCGACGTTCTTGATGGACCACTTCCAGCGCCATCGCCCGGACGCGAGAGTGGCCAAGCTCGATATCCGCATGAAGGCGCCGCTGTTCGACACCGATCCGTATCACCTGGTTCTGGTCGAAACGCCGACCGGAGCGGACCTCAGCGCCGTCAATCACGCCGGCCAGCTTTGCGCTACCGCCAAGCTCGACGTCACCAAATAATCACGTTTAGGGGGAAGTCACTTTGTCAACCGACACCAACATCGGAGGCCGGCTCGATCGCCTGCCCTTGTCGCGCTTCCACTGGAAGCTGTTCACGCTGCTCGGCATCGCCATGTTCTTTGACGGCTATGACCTCTTGATCACCGGCGTGATCATTCCGTTCCTGCGCGGTGTCGGAAAGCTCGACCCCGGCACCACCGTGTACTTCGCCTCGTTGCCGCTGGTGGCCGCTGCCCTCGGCTCGGTCGCGTCGGGATTTCTCGGCGACCACTTTGGTCGCCGCAAGCTCACCAAGATCAACGTCGCCATCTACGGCCTTGGCAGCGTGCTGTGCGCCCTCGCGCCAGATACTACGTGGCTGATCGCCTTCCGCATTATTACCGGCTTCGGTCTCGGCATGCAGATCGTCACCGGCTACTCCTACATGAACGAGATGACCCCGACCGCTTTGCGCGGGCGCTTCCAGGCGGCCATGGCCTTGATCGTCAATTCCGGATTGCCGATCGGAGCCCTACTCGGCGCTTTCCTGGTGCCGCTCGTCGACCCCGACATGGGCTGGCGGATCCTGTTCTTCTTCTCGGTGATTCCGCTGTTCGTATTGTTTCTGGGCAAGCACACACTGCCGGAATCGCCCCGGTGGCTCGCATCCAAGAGCCGCGAAGCGGAGGCCGACGCCATCGTCAGCCGCCTCGAGAGCGAGATCGTGGCCGAAACCGGCGTGACCCTGCCGCCGCCCAAGGCCGCCCCACCGCCGGCGCGCGACCACGGTTGGCACACGCTCATGTCCCACGGCATCCGCAGCCGCTTTGCCATGACCATCCTCTTGTCCATCTGCCATCTCACGGGGATCTACATTTTTGTGACCTGGCTGCCCACGATCCTCATTGCCAAGGGCCTCAGCTTCGTCAGCAGCTTCACCTTCTCGGCGGTTACATTCTCGGGCTCGCTGTTTGGACCCCTGATCGCGGTGATCATCAGCGACCGCCTAGAGCGCCGCTGGACCCTCGTGGGCGCATCCATCGTGGCCGCCGCCGCCGGGCTCATCTATGCCGAGCAGGATTCGCCCACGGCCCTCATGCTGATCGGCTTTGTGCTGGCCTCGGCCATCAACTTCATCTCGGCCGTGGCGCTGGCCACTTACATCCCGGAAATCCTGCCCACGGGCGTGCGTTTGCGGGGTGTCGGCACCTCGTTCCTCATCGGCCGGCTATCATCCGCCGCTAGCCCCTTCGTTGTCGCCGCCATCCTGCCGCTGGTCGCCAATCCCTTGGTGGTGGTGTCCACGGTGGGCGGCCTTTACCTCGTCATGGCCGGGGTGGTGGCGATCATGGGGCCCAATACCACGCGCCGGACACTGGAATCGCTCGAGCGGCCAGCGTAGAACTTCGCCGGTATTCACCAGCGAAGGAGTTCTGACGTGTCACGGGTAGCGATCGTCGGCTGCGGCGCCATGGGCTCGGTCTATGCGGCGCTGATGGCTTCGGCGGGCCATGAGATTTATGCAATCACATCGTGGCCTGACCACGCCGCCGCCATGGCGAAGAACGGCCTGCGGGTCGAAGGCTTCAGCGGCGACCGCACGGTGAAGGTCCACGCCAGCACCACGACCGACGGGATGCCACAGATGGATCTCGTCATCATCGCCACCAAGGCGATGGATGTGGAGGAGGCCGCGCGGGCCTCGCTTAAGATCCTGGGACCGAACACGCCGGTGCAGGCGATTCAGAACGGCCTCGGCTCCGCCGAGAAGGTCGCGACCATCGTCGGCCCGGATCGGACGGTCGTCGGCGTGGTCGGGGGCTTTGGCGCATCCATGCGTGGACCCGGCCATGTCCACCACAACGGCATGGAGATCATCCACTTCGGCTCCTACCGTAACTTGCCGCGAGCAGCCCTCGAGGCCTCTGCTGCCGTCTGGTCGTCCGGCGGCTTCAACGTCGAGCTCTACGACGACACCGACCAGATGGTGTGGCAGAAACTGGTCATGAATGTAGCCTTTTCAGCTACTTGCACCCTGACTGGCCTCACCATTGGCGAGGTCATGAAGAACGAGAACTCATGGCGCATTGCACGTGCATGCATTCTCGAGGCGGCGTCCGTCGCGGCCGGCAAGGGCATCGCCCTCAACGTTGGAGACCCCGTCCAACACGTGTATAAAATAGCCAGCCGGATCCCCCATGCGCGGCCATCGATGCTCCTCGACCACATGGAGCGCCGCAAATCGGAGATCAACGAGATCAACGGTGCGATTCCGCGCGAAGCGGCCAAAGTGAACATGACCGCACCGATCAACGAGACCTTGGTCACCCTCGTGAAAGCGCGCGAGGCTTATTTCTAGTCCGAGAAGGCGCTGAAGAACGGACGCGAGCAACTCGAAATATTTGGGAGAGATCCAATGAAGCTTATGCGTATGAGCGCGACGCTTTTGGCCACCACGGCGTTGGTGGCTGCGATTGCCAGCTGCGGCGATTCCAAGCCGCCGGCTTTGACCGTGTCGAGCGTGGCCGCGCCGAAGAACATCGCCACGGGCGGTGACGCGCTGCTGAAGATCGGCGGCCTGCCGACCAGCGCCTCGGCTTCGGCTGTGACCCTTAGCGTGAACGGCACGCCCGCCACCGCGACGGTGAAGGCCGACGCGTCCGGCGCGCTGCTCGCCAAGGTGTCCGGCATGAACATGGGCACCAACAAAGTGGCCGTGCTCTATAAGGGCAAGGAAGCCGCCACCATCACGCTCGAGAATTACTCGGCTGCTGGCCCGGTGTTCACCGGACCGCACCAAATGCCGTTTGCCTGCACGACGGAAAGCTTCAAGCTGCCGGGCAGCGACGCCACTCTCGGGGCGGCGACGGATGCTGATTGCAGCGCCAAGACCCGCGTCGATTACGTCTACCGTTCAACCGACGGCAAGTTCAAACCGCTGCCTAACCCGGCCGAGCTGCCGGCCGACGTCGCGACCACCACCACCAGCGACAAGAAGACGGTGAAGTACATCGTCCGTGTCGAAACCGGCACGGCCAACCGCGCCATCTATCAGATCGCCATTCTGCAGGACCCGACCGTCGATAAGGTCGTAGACACCTGGACCCACTCGCAAGGTTGGAACGGCAAGCTGGTCTATACGTACGGCGGCGGCTACGGCGCGGCCTTCAATCAGGGCAGCGGCACCGGCGGCGTGCTCAACGACATTCACCTGAGCCGCGGTTATGCGGTGGCCTCCTCGACCCTCAATGTCGCCGGCAGCGATGCCAACGACGCCATGTCGGCCGAGACCACCATGCTCGTGAAAGAGAAATTCATCGAGACCTATGGTCCGGTCCCCTACACCATCGGCTGGGGCACCTCCGGCGGCGCCATGCAGCAGCATCACATCGCCCAGAACTATCCGGGCCTGCTCGACGGCATCACCCCGGCGGCAGCTTCACCCGACTCAACTACGCGCGTCGGCTGGGTCACCGATTGCTCGCTCCTGAATAAGGTGTTCGAGTCCGAGCCCGGCAAGTGGACGGAAGAGCAGAAGACCGCCGTGGCGGGCTTTGCCTCGTGGAAGGCTTGCACGGGCGGCGAAGGCTTCACCGGTTCGGCCTGGATGAAGAGCGGCTATTCGCCGGGCTGGATCGATCCGAAGTTCTGCGCCAAGGGCGTGCCGGAAGCGGATCGCTATCACCCGACCAACAATCCGAAGGGCGCACGCTGCACGGCCCAGGATGACATGGCCAATATCTACGGCCGTGACGATCAGGGCCGCGCTCGCCGTCCCCTCGACAGCGTCGGCATCCAGTACGGCCTTAATGCTTACAACGACGGCAAGATCTCGGCCGAGCAGTTCGTGAGCCTTAATGAAAAGATCGGCGGCTGGGACATCGACGCCAACTGGCAGCCCCAGCGCACCGTGGCTGATCCCGAGGCGTTGCGCATCGCCTACGAGACCGGCCGTGTCAACGAAGGCGGCGGCGGCATGCCCACCACGCCCATCATCGACATGCGTACTTACACCGATCCGTTCGACTTCCATGACCGGGTGCGGGCGCTCATCACCAAGGCGCGCATGATCGCCACCAACGGCGACGTCAATAACCGCGTCATGATCCTGTTCTCCGGCAAGGGCGCGGGCCCGCGGGCGCCGTACGATGCCTTTGCCCTCGAGAAGATGGATCAATGGCTCGCCAATATCGCCAAGGACACCGGCGACGGCAGCGTCCGTGACAAGGTCATCCGCAGCAAGCCGGCCGACGTGAAGGAAGGCTGCTATGACGAGGAAGGCGCCTTGATCGAGGAAGACATGCAGTACGGCGTGGCTTCCAAGTGCAACGAGCTGTTCCCGCCCCACGGCGATGCGCGCATGGTGGCCGGGGCCACCATCAAGCACGACGTGTTGAAGTGCCAGCTAAAGCCCATCGACGACGCCGACTACAAGACCGCGCTCCCGGCCCGCCTCATGACGCGCATGAAGGCCGCGTTCCCGGACGGCGTGTGCGACTGGAATAAGCCCAGCGTCGGCTTTACCCAGCAGGCCGGCACCTGGCTGAAGTACGACGGCACCGGCAAGTACACGATCATGCAGTAATGGTTGCATCCGGCAGCTAAAGCCGGAGCGCTACACGTAAAGTTAACGGGGGCGGCGTAGTCGAATTCCTTGACTACGCCGCTTTCGTTCCTCAAATGCGGGGCAGGTTCCGGAAAAGTGTGATGCGGTTTTCCGACGAGAACATGCCCAAATAAAAAGAAACCATGAATATTACCGTCACCCAGCCGCGTCAGATCTTCTCCTACAAGAAGCATTGGGCGCACCGTTTCGGCACCGCGCCGTTCCTGCCTATGTCACGGGCGGAGATGGACCTGCTCGGCTGGGATGCGTGCGACATCGTGCTGGTGACGGGCGACGCCTATATCGACCACCCCAGCTTCGGCATGGCCATCATCGGCCGGCTTCTCGAAGCCCAGGGCTTCCGGGTGGGCATCATCGCCCAGCCCGACTGGCAAAGCGCCGAACCCTTCATGGCGCTCGGCAAGCCGGCGCTGTTCTTCGGCGTTACCGGCGGCAACATGGATTCGATGGTCAACCGCTACACGTCGGACCGCCGATTGCGCCACAACGACAGCTACACGCCGGGTGGGGAAGGGGGCAAACGCCCCGACCGCTCGGTCATCGTCTATTCCCAGCGCTGCCGCGAAGCTTACAAGGACGTGCCCATCGTCCTCGGCGGCATCGAGAGCTCGCTTCGCCGCATCGCGCATTTCGACTACTGGTCCGAGAAAGTGCGGCGCTCCATTCTCGCCGACGCCAAGGGTGACATTCTTTTGTACGGCAACGCCGAGCGGGCCGTGGTGGAAGTCGCTCATCGCCTTGCCAAGGGTGCTGCGCCCGGCGAACTCGATGATATCCGCGGCGTGGCCATTCTCCGGCCCTCCGTGCCCGAGGGTTGGACCGAGGTGCCCGCCGATGACGTCGAGGCCGCCGACGAAGGCGCGCGCATGGTCCCGGGCCGCGCCGTGGTGCGGTTGCCGGCTTTCGAGCAATTGGAAAACGACCCCGAAGCCTATGCCCGCGCCTCCCGCGTGCTCCACCGCGAGAGCAATCCCGGCAACGCCCGCGCGCTCGTCCAAAAGCATGGCGACCGCGAGCTCTGGGTAACGCCGCCGCCGATCCCGCTCACCACGCCCGAAATGGACGGCGTATACGACCTTCCTTATGCCCGCGCGCCGCATCCTTCGTACGGCGATGCCAAGATCCCGGCGTGGGAGATGATCCGGTTCTCCGTCACCATCATGCGCGGCTGCTTCGGCGGCTGCTCCTTCTGCTCCATCACCGAGCACGAAGGCCGCATCATCCAAAACCGCTCAGAGCCCTCGATCCTCCGCGAGATCGAGACCATCCGCGACAAGACCCCGGGCTTCACTGGCATCATCTCCGATATTGGCGGGCCCACCGCCAACATGTACCGCATGGCCTGCAAGGACAAAGAGACGGAGTCCCTGTGCCGCCGGCCGTCATGCGTGTTCCCGGGCATCTGTCCGAACCTCAACACCAGCCACGACTCATTGATCCAGCTTTACCAGAAAGCGCGCGAGCTCCCGGGGATCAAGAAGGTCATGGTGGCCTCGGGCGTACGCTATGACCTCGCCGTCAAGAGCCCGGCCTACATCAAGGAGCTAGTGACCCACCACGTTGGCGGTTACTTGAAGATTGCGCCCGAGCACACCGAAGCCGGGCCGCTGTCGAAGATGATGAAGCCGGGCATTGGCGCCTACGATCGCTTCAAGCAGCTGTTCGACAAGGCCGCCAAGGAAGCCGGCAAGAAGTACTTCCTCATCCCGTACTTCATCGCGGCCCATCCCGGCACCACCGACGAGGACATGATGAACCTCGCCCTGTGGCTGAAACGGAACGGATATCGCGCCGACCAGGTGCAGACCTTCCTGCCGTCGCCCATGGCGCTGGCCACAGCCATGTATCATTCGGGCGTCAACCCGTTGCGCCCGGTGCGCCGCGGGGCGTCGGAGAAGGTGGAGACCATCCGCGGCCTGAAGCAGCGGCGCCTGCACAAGGCGTTCCTGCGCTACCACGATGCCGAGAACTGGCCCATCCTGCGCGAGGCCCTGAAGCGCATGGGGCGCGCCGATCTCATCGGCCCCGGCAAGCACCAGCTCATTCCTACCTGGCAGCCGGCGGGCACCGGGAAGGCCGGCGGCGAGGGGCGGCGCGTCGGCAAGAAGCACAAAGCTCAGCGCTTCGTCACCAAGGGCGTGTTCTAGGCCCCGTCGCGATTTTCTTGGCGCGCCTTCGGGGTCTGTTTGGCGCCCCTTCGGCGCGACGCGCGCTACTGCTCCGCGAAAATACGTTTCAGTTCAGCAGCGTCAGTTGCGAAATCGCGCAACGCCGCAGCGCTGAAAATGTTTCATCACATTTTTCCGCGCACAAAATTTTTCGCAAATTCAAAGCCACTCCCGCGATGAGTTTATCTCGCGGGAAACTCTGGCTTGCTGACCCATGCGAAATCTCAGATCACGTATGCGGGCTATGGGGGGTCGCTGGGGGCTCCACACCACAAGTAAGAATCCGAAACCGGGGTGGGTTCGGATTCTAATTTCCGCTCCCGACTGTCTCCTCACGTACGCGTGCACCTGTTGCGCGCATAACCGCTGCATGAGGAGAGCAGAAGTTGGAAAATTTTGGTCGGCGGCAGGCCCTTGGTTTGGGCCTGGCCGCGGTTGCGGGCTCGTCGTTTCACCCGGCCTTCGCGGCAACGGGAACTCTCAAGGCAGTTATCACCTATAAGGGGCAGTCGTACACCTACGATGAGAGCACCGGCCGCGACATGGGGGACTTCGTCTCCGATATCGGCGGCTTCACCCAGCGCTGCATACGCTCCGAGGTCGCAGCCCTGCCGCTCACGGTGTTCTTCCGTCCCGATCGCAATACCGATCGCGTCGAGGTGGTGTTCGAGCTCGGCCGCCTGTTCAACGGCACGCCGGTAAATTTCGACGCCTACACCGTGGTCATCTCCCGCGCCGGTCAGGTGCTGGCGAACGTCTCGGTGCCCGCGCACTACTGGTTCTCCCGCTGGCGCTGGCAGTCGACGCCGCGCCCGGTGGTCGGCAATATCGGAACGCTCATCAGCCAGGGTCTGCTGCCCAACTACGACCGCGCCGGCGTCGTCAATGACACCGCCTCGGTGCCCCCTGCGGCGCCTGCTCCCAGCGCTCCCGCTCCAAGCGCACCCGCCCCGAGCGCGCCGGCCCCAAGCGCGCCTGCTCCCGCCGCACCCGCCCCGAGCGCGCCGGCGGCCGCCGGTGGATTGGTGCCTGGTGGCTCGATGTCCGGCGTGCTGTCTGCCGCTGGCCAGAACGTGTCGCTCCCCCTCCAGCTGCAGGCGAACCAATCCTATAACTTCCACCTCGACCAGGGCGCGTCGCTCTTGTTTCTGGCCGTGCGTGACAGCGCCGGCAACAACCGCGCCATCAACTATGGCCCTGGTGGCCTGATGGCCGATCTCGCTTTCAGGCCGCCCGCCACGGGCTCTTACAGCCTCGTGATCGCCGCTCTCTCGCTGGCGACGTCGTACAAAGTGACCATGTCCGGGCCTGCGCCCGTGGCTGCCCCCGCCGCCGCTCCGGCGGCGGCCCCGGTCGCCGCGCCAACGGCGGCGCAGCCCGTTGCGGCACCGCTCAGCACGGCGGCAGTAGTCTTCGCGCCCATGACTCTCGCCGGTGTCCAAGCCTACATGCCCCAGACCGGCGAGCGCGACGATATCGGTCTCCTCACCGAGCCGCAGGCCGAGTACGTGTGCACGGGCAGCGCAACAGCATTAGCGACTGCGCGTTCGCAGGCCGAAGCGGCCGGCACTGCGCCTTGGCATATGCGCGATGAGAACACCGGCGCGCCCATCGACTTCAACACCTACCCGAAGGCCACCTGGTATTCCGATCCGCGCACCGGCTCGCCCTACGTCAAGACCATCGACTGCCCTGTGACGCTCGATAGCGCCCACATGCCAGCGCTGGCGTATCTGCCGTACCTGCTCACGGGCGATCCCTACCACCTCGAGGATCTGCAGTTTCAAGCCACCTGGAACTGGGGCACGTTGCCGCCGGCCTATCGGCCCAGCATTCCCCAATCCCGCACCTTCGCCTGGAACCTGCGTACGTTGGCTCAATGCGCCCGCATCACACCGACGACCACGCCGAGCTGGCTGCTGCCGCGGAACTACTGGCTGCAGATGCTCACGCAGACCCGCCAGTACTTCGAGGCCGAGTACGTCAACAGCATGCGACCCGAGCGTGCGCGCTTCCGCGCTTGCTGCAACATCGAAGCCGCTCGGGACGAGGTCAATGCGCCCGGAGGCACATGGGTGGATCCGTGGCAGGATGACTTTGTCTCCACGGTGCTCGGTTGGGTGGTCACCATGGGCCATACCGAGTGGCGCACCTCGTTCGAGTGGAGTGTCGGCAGCGCTATCGCTCGTCTCGGCACGACCAGTGGCTGGGTGAGGGCGATCGGTTCGCCCTACCGCATGATCCTGCGCGAGACTAAGACCTCGCCCTACGCCGACAGCTGGGCCCGGGCCTGGCAGCTCACGCAGCTGGTGGCCAAGGTCACGTACGCCGATCCCAACACCTGGGTCGGCAACGATCTGACCTATCTCACCTATGCGCGCGGCGCATTGGTGTTCGCGCAACGTCTCAATACAGCCAACGTCGGCAGCTCCATCACATGGGCCGACCAGCAGATCACCAGCCATAAGTGGAAACTGGCTTACAAGTGGCGGCTCCTCGCTAGCTAACCGGGACCCTCACATCGGCGGCCCCAGTTCGGGAAGCGTCACGCGTTTTTGCATAGGTGATGGTTCGCAACAGACGTGGTGACGCGGGGAGTGCTCCCCTAGCTTACACCGCGGCCGGAATTCCCACCGGCCGCGGACCACTTTTGGGGCACATCCATGGCTCGCCCGACGCTGCCTTGGTCGCACGCACTGCTGGCGTTTGTGACGGTCGCCATTTGGGGCACCAACTTCCCGCTCATTCGGGTGGCGCTCAATGAGATGCCGCCGCTACTATTCGCAGCGCTGCGGTTTTCGTTTGCGCTGCTGCCGGCCATTTTCTTCATTAGGCGCCCGGCGGTGCCGCACCGCGACTTGGCCGCCTACGGCCTGCTGATTGGCGTCGGCCAGTTCGGCCTCATGTACATGGCCATCCAGAGCCAAGTGACGCCAGGCCTTGCGTCGCTTTTGATGCAGATGCAGATATTCTTCACCATCGCGCTCTCCATGTGGTTCTACAAGGAGCGTGTCCAGGCGTCGCAATGGCTGGCGTTGCTGGTGGGCGTGGTGGGTATCGGTATCATCGCCGCCCACACCGACGCGACCACGACGCCGCTCGGCATCGTGATGATTACCGTGGCGGCATTCTCGTGGGCTGCGGGCAACATGGTGGCCAAGCGCGCGGCCAGCTCCGGCATCAGCGTCAACATGCTCGGCTTCATGGTGTGGGCCAGCCTCTATTCGGTCCCGCCGCTCCTGGCCTTGTCGTTCGCGTTCGAGGGTTGGCCGGCGATCCGCGCGGCGGTAACCACCGCTTCGCCGCTCGCCTGGGGCGCGGTGCTGTGGCAGTCCTACGGCAACACCCTGTTCGGGTTTGGCGTCTGGGCTTGGCTGCTGGCGCGCCATCCCGCCGCGACCGTTACGCCCATGGCGTTGCTGATTCCCGTGTTCGGCATGGCGACCTCGGCGCTATGGCTGGGGGAATCCCTGCCCGCGTGGAAGTTGGTGGCCGCATCCTTCGTGATTGGCGGGCTCGCGCTCAATCTCGTCACGCCGCGCCTTGTCGCCTATTGGCGGCCGCGGTTACCCAGCAACTGATTGTTGATCCGGGCTTCAACGGCAATCTCGGTGCCGCCTTCGAAGTGGAGCACTAGCGGTACCGACATGCCCGGTGTCACCGCGCTCTTGAGATCGCTCAAGGACACGAAGTACTGACCCGGCCGCAGGGTTTTGCGGCTCATGCCTTCCACTTCGATTTTCTCTATCTCTTGCGTGCGCAGCCGCGAACCCTGCCATTTCGCGCGGCTCAAGGTCACGTGCCCGGCTAGGGGCGAGGTGACCTCGACCAGCGTATTGTCGTCGTCGCGGTGGTTGACGATGTCGAAGTATGCGCTGACCGTGCCGTCATCCTTGTTGATGCGGGCCCACGGTCCTTCGATCTCAATCGGCGGGAAAACTTCGGCGGCCGCCACGGGCTGTGCGATAAGCACCCAGGCGACCGCCGCCAAAACAGAAAACCTAGTCAATGATCGCCCAGCTCCCATCCGGTTGCTGGCACGCGCGGCCACGAGCTTCTTCGCTCCGCCCGCCGATAAAGACTTCATGGCTGTACACGGCACAGCGGAAGTTATCTTCGTCCTCATAGTAATCGAGAACATGCATGCGTCCGCGGTGGCCGTTGCGGGGGTTGCTCCAATCGTAATAGGCGTTAGCGCGCCCTCGGTTGAAGCCGTCCGAGTAGGTTTTGTAGGCGTAGCTGCGGTCTTCGCACTCAAGGTTGGCGGTGAGGGCTGCGCCAATGGCGCCGCCCGCGATCACGCCCGCGAAGGTCGTGCCGGCCGAATTGTTGCGTCCGCCGGCCGTGTTACCCAAGATGCCGCCGAGCAGGGCGCCGGCGAGCACGCCCGCCGGATCAGGCTGGTTGCGGCACTCTTGATACATGCGATCGTCGTTGACGGTGTAGTGGCGGCCGTAACGCGCGCGCCAGCGATTGTCGAGGTCGACACGGCCTTGGCCGGCAAGATGCACCTCGCTGATCGTGCCATTGCGCATGGACGTCAGGATGTAGGTATCGCCTAGCTGGATCCACGAATAGCCCGCCGGCGGGCGCATCAGGCCGCGCTCACGCCAGCCGTTGAACACATAGCGCGGCTGACGATACTCGGGCGGCAGGCGCTCGCCGCGCTGCCACCGGTGATCCCGATCACCGCGCTCATCGCGCCGATCATTGTCATACCGATCGCGATCGTTATCGCGCCGGTCGTTGTCATATCTACTATCGCGGTCGTTGTCATAGCGATCGCGATCGTTGGAACGCTGTGCAAACGCTGTGGAGGTCACCAGCGAAGTTGTGCCCAGACACAGCGCCATCGCATAAATGGCATATTTCTTCATGACTCATCTCCTGGTGAGGCCAGCAAAGCAAACGTCAATGGCCTCTGTTACGTTCCGAACCAAAGCCGAGGTAAGCGCGTTAAGTGCGCGGGTGTAGATAGCGCTGCGGCCAATCAACAGCTTGCAAGGAGTTTGATATGAGCGAGAGTTCATCAGGCGGCGGCGGCAACAATGGGCTGTATTTCATTGTTGGCGGTCTGCTCGTCGTAGTTGTCGGCGCGTTCCTAGTATTTGGCGGCTATTTCGGCGAGCCCAAAGCGCCGTCAGGCAAGAGCACTACTACCATTGAGCGCACCATTACGCCGGGTAGTGACACCACCACAAAGTCCACCACGACCCAGTGATTGGGTCGCGCGCCGCTTAGCGCACGATATCGTTGTATTGCGGGTGTCGGCGGAACCAAGCCGCCGCGTATCCGCATAGCGGCACGATTGTGAGTCCCTCGGCGCGGGCGTAAGCGGCGAGGTGCTCCAATAGACGTCCAGCAGCCCCGGTCCCGCGCAGCGGTATCGGGGCTTCTACATATGGAATCACCAGTTCGCCCTCGGTGCGGCGATAAGTTGCAAATGCGGTGTGGCCGTTCTCGGCCCACTCGAACCGCTGATGCTCTACGTTGTCGATGAGCCTGGGCTTATCGTTCACTGGGATCACCTCCGCACGCGTCAAAATACCTTACAGCTGTTGACACCACCGCCGGTGGATTGGGGGCGTGTGTCTGACTTTTTTTACATCCTATTGCCCGGCGCCTTGGAAAGCCTCGGTTTTTTCCCTGGCACGGTTCTTGCGAGGAAGGGCACGTGCTGGGTGTTAGAGCGCAGAAATAGGAGATACCTCAATGTTGGCGCAACTTCGTTCCTCGTGGAAGCTTTTGGCGGCTGCCGCGGGCATCTTTGGTTCCTTGATTTTCTCTCCCGCCGCATCTGCCGCGCCAATCGGCAATGCTTCGTTCGGCATCGGCGGTGCCTTTACTGTTAGCCCGGGTACGCACCTGGGCACGACAAACTCCATCTTCATCAGCAATGGTGGCCAGGTTATCGTCACGGCGCCTGACACGATGGACCTCGCCGGCCTCGTCCATCTTAATGACACCGGCACACTGAAGGACCTTCCCAATCTTCATGCTTTCACCGCGATCGGGAATTACCTGACCCTCAGCAATGGCGTGTCGCTCGACCTCAACACGTTGACCATCTGGTCGCAGTCGGGCCCGGCTCCGGGCTACGTAAACCTCTCGGGTGATGTGACGATCCGCGCGCCGGGCTTCGACCCGACGGTTGGAAAGTTCACGTTTACCGGCACGACGTCGGACAACACCACCTTCACCCTCGCAGTGACTACGTCGACGGTGCCGGAGCCGTTGTCGCTGACGCTGCTGGGCCTCGGCCTTATCGGCATGTTCGTCGGAATGCGCCGTCGCCGTAACTTTGCTCAGCTGAGCGCCTAAGACTACTCGCGACACTATCAGAGATAAAAACCGCCGACCGGCAACGGTCGGCGGTTTTCTATTGGCTGCAGCGGGTGCGCGCGAGAACAACCGTGTTATCTGGCGCGGATGCGTTTTTCGCCGGCCGCGCGAACTCTTTGGAACAAGCCCCACTCTGGCGCGGTTAATTGCACCGGTTGGAGGCGACCGCCCGAGAGGCTGCAACGATGCCGTGTCCTGCTTTGCGTGCTTTGTTATTCGTGGTCCCCACTCTTGCTCTGGCTTTGCCGGTCGCGGCGGGCGGGATCGCGGACATCCCCGGCACGGCGCCGGTCTCCATCAAACTCGATTTCAGCGCTTACGACTGCGCTGCCATTCCGGCCTCGAGCGGCCGGCGCCACATTGGGCAGGTGATCGACGGGCGCTATCGCGAGTGGAACGAGAACGCCACTGGGGCGGCCATCCATTGCCTCACCCAGCTGAAACCCACTCTGCGTCAGATGACGCGGGCGGAGGCCGAGCAGCTCATGGCCGATTCCGCGCAGGTCGGCAAGCTTGCGGCGCCCGCGCCTATGGCCGCTGGCGTCGAGAAGGCGCAGAGCGCCGCCTCTGGCGACCCCAGTGCAACCACCCTGCCGCGGAGCGTCGATGGACCGGGTGCGCGTGAAACGGCCGACGGCGCAGCTCCGTCGACTCTTCAGCCGCTACTCGGGTCGGTCACCGGCAATACCGAAAACAAGATCCTCGACCTCGGCTTCCCAGCGCCTGCGTCCGGCACGAGAGAGACCGCCGCCGCCGCCCGCCGCGAAGCGCCGCTTGCCATAGGTACGGACGACCGCACGCGTGTTGTCAGTTCCGGGGGCCTACCCTGGAACACCATCGGTCAGCTGATCGTCACCTGGAAGGATGGCACCCAGACGGCCTGCACCGGCACCCTCGTCAGCCCCTACGTTGTGCTGACGGCCGGCCAGTGCGCCCACAATCGCGACAAGGGTGGCTTCGCCGCAGGCGCCTCATTCGCTCCTGGCCAGATCCAGAGCGGAAACCTCGCGAGCGTGGAGCAGCCGTACGGCGCCCGGAACGCGGACTTTGTGGAAACCAACGGACGCTGGACACAGATCTCCGGCGGCCAAACCATACAAACCCCCGACGCCCGCTCCGACTACGCCGCTTATTACTTTGTCGCGCCCTGGACGATCAGCACGTTCATGCCCGTGGTCTATGCCGACACCAACGATGGTGTGGTGAACACCGCGGGCTATCCCGTGGATGCCGGCAACTCTAAGAGCTTCAATCAGGGCACCTGGACCTCCTCGGGCGTCGAGACCGCCCGATCGAAGAACATCCTGCGCGCATTCCAAGTGCGAGAATTCAGCGCAGACGTCTCCGCCGGCCAAAACGGCGCGCCCTTTTGGACTTTGACACCCACCAGCGCGCGCAGCATCGTCGGCGTGGTATCCTACGGCGGCGATGAAGTCGCCGGCGGCGTCTGGTTCGGGGGCGAGAATTATACCGCCGTCAGCAACTTCGTGGCCTGGCAGCCAACCACATCTTCGCCGACCCACCAGCTGGACGATCTGCGTGTCCCGGTGGTCTATCCCTCGAGCACGACGTTCGCCCAATCGTTCCTGCGGTTCTACAATCCGACGCCGGCCACGGGCACGGTGACCGTCACCGTAGCCGACGGCAACACCGGGACGACTCTGGGCACGTGGACCAGCCCGTCGTTGGCGCCGTTCTCCTCGTTGCAATTCAACATCCGTGAGATCGAGCAACAGGCGACGCCCGCCATCGCCGTGGGCGGCCGCGACCGCTACACGCTCAATATCGCCTCGAACTTCCTCGGCTACTTCCAACATGTGCTATGGAACGTTCAAGGCGCATCGCTCACCAATCTCTCAGGCTGCTCCAATGGCATTTCGAGCGACGTGATCCACATGGGCAATGTCAACACCACCCAGGTGGGCGACTTCCCTAGCGTGATCATTGTGCACAATGTCGGCGCGCGCTCCACCAATGCTGTCGTCGGCGTCTATAACGCCAAGACCGGCGAGCGCATAGGCGGTGTCGTCATCCCCAATGTGCCACCCAACGCCGATGCGGCCTTCGGTATGAGCGACGTCGAAACCGCGCTCAATCACCATCCGGCTGCGGATGAGTATAACTATAACCTCGTGGTGGAGAGTGACTTCCCTGGCTACCTCCAGCACCTGGTTTACAACACCCGCGCTGGCCTGATCACCAACATGACGGCCAAGTGCAATATGCCCATTCACTAGGCGACCCCCGCCACTCTTGTTTTGACGCAAGGCCTAGCGGTACCCTCTGCTGTCGAAACAGGAGGGGGCCATGATCCATTTCAACAGGACCGTTGCGCGATGCGTGTTCGGTGTGGCGCTGGCGCTGGCAAGCGCGAGCAGCTACGCCGCCCAACCTGCGGCTCCTCCGGCTGAGCGCTATGTCTGGGACTTGCGCGACCTTTACCCCAACGTCGCGGCCTGGGATGCCGAACGCAAACGGTTGCTCGCAGAGCTGCCCAAGCTCGAGGCCTTGAGCGGTACGCTCGGGAAGGACGCCGCGTCGTTGCGGCGAGGGCTCGACACGATCTCCGCGGTGAAACTGTCGCTCAACCGGGTTGGGGTTTACGCATCGCTAGAGGCTGACGCCGATCAGCGTGTGTCTTCGGCTATCGAGCGCCGCGAGCTGGCGAAGAAACTCAGCAGCGACTTCGACAAGGCCACCAGCTGGCTCACCAACGATATCCTGGCCATCGGTGCCGCCACCGTGGACAAGTACATCGCCGCCGATCCTGGCCTTGCCAAGCACGCCTACTTCCTGCGCGACACTGTCCGCCGCGCGCCGCACACCTTGTCGCCGGAGGGCGAGAAGATCATGGCGGCAGCCTCCACCCTGCGCGAGGACCCGGAGAGTATCTATGAGATGATCTCCAACGCCGATATCCCGTGGCCCACCGTCAAGCTTGCCGACGGTACCGACGCCAAGCTCACCAACGCCGGTTACACCCGCTATCGCCAGGTCGACAACCGCGCCGACCGCAAGGCCGTGTTCGATAGTTTCTGGCAGGTCCACAAGGACTACCAGGATTCCCTGGGCGCAACACTGTTCGCCGAAGTGAAGGGCAATGTGTTCTCGGCCCAGACGCGTAAGTACCCCGGCGCGTTGGCCTCGGCGCTGGCGGGCGACAATCTTCCGGACGGCGTCTACCGCACGCTGGTGTCGGAAACCAACGCGGCGCTGCCGACGCTCCACCACTATCTCCAGCTCCGCAAGCGGCTGCTCAAGATCACCGATGACATGCGCTACTACGACATCTATCCGCCGATGTTCAGCTTGAAGAAGGTATTCAACATCGAGGACACCAAGACCATCACGCTGGCGGCGGTGGCGCCGCTCGGCCGCGAGTACCAGAGCACCCTGCGCGAAGCAGTCAACGCCCGCTGGATGCACGTCTATCCGGGTGAGGGGAAGCGTTCGGGCGCCTACATGAACGGTTCGGCCTACGGCCTGCATCCGTACCTCTTGCTGAACCACAACGACGACTATGAAGGTCTCAGCACCTTCGCCCACGAGTGGGGCCATGGCATGCACTCGATCCTGGCCGACAAGGCGCAGCCGTTTGAAACGTCCAGCTACTCCACCTTCACGGCGGAGATCGCCTCCATCACCAACGAGTTCCTGCTGAACGACTATATGGTCGCCAACGCCAAGACCAAGGACGAGAAGCTCTACTATCTCGGCGCGGCCCTCGAGAATATTCGCGGCACCATGTTCCGCCAGGTGATGTTCGCCGAGTTCGAGCTGCTCATCCATGAAGCGGTGGAGAAGGGCGAGGCGCTCACCGGGGAGAAGCTGACGGAGATCTATTGCGGGCTGCTCAAGCGCTACCACGGCGAAGCCGCGGGGGTGATGAAGATCGACGATCTTTACTGCACTGAGTGGTCCTACATCCCGCACTTCTATTACAACTTCTATGTCTTCCAATATGCGACCTCCATGGTGGCCGCGGGCTACTTCGCCGACCAGATCACCAAGGGCAACGCACAGCGCGACACCTACTTGAATGTGCTGAAGGCGGGCGGTTCCGATTACCCCTACGAGATCTTGAAAAAGGCCGGCCTCGATATGGCGACGCCGACGCCCTACCGGACGTTGTTCGCACGCATGGATCGGGTGATCGCGCAGATCGAGGAGCTTGAGCGCACGCCCGGCAAATAGAGCGCCGCGCGATGGCCGACCTCTTCCGCAAGATGCCCATCGATCAGCTGGTGGGCGAGCGCAAAAGCGGTTTGCGCCGCGTCCTCGGGTTCTGGCAGTTGACGGCCATCGGCCTCGGCGGCTTGATAGGCGTCGGGATCTTCGTGCTCACCGGCATCGTCGCCGCCACCAAGGCCGGGCCGGCCGTGGCGCTGTCGTTCCTGATCGCCGGCGTGGCCAGCGGCGCGGCGGCGCTGTGTTATGCCGAGTTCGCCGGCATGATCCCCGTGGCGGGCAGCGCCTACACCTACAGCTTCGCGGTACTGGGTGAGTTCGTCGCCTGGCTCATGGGGTGGGCCATCCTGCTTGAATACGCGCTGATCGTGGCCGCTGTGTCCATCGGCTGGTCCGGGTATTTTCAAGCTATCCTCACCACCCTCGGCGTACGCATCCCAGCTTGGGCGGCAGGCGCGCCCGGCACCGGCGATGGGCATGTCATCAACATCATCGCCGTACTGGGCACGTTGGCCGTCGCAGCGCTCCTAACAGTCCGCACGGAGTTCGGGGCGCGTTTCAACACCGCCATGGTGCTGGTGAAGGTGGCGGCCATCGTCTTCGTCATCGCCGCTGGGGCCTACTATATCGACCCCCAGAATTGGCAGCCGTTCATGCCCTTCGGATTCTCGGGGGTCACGCAGGGCGCGGCTGTCGTGTTCTTTGCCGTGTTCGGCTACGAGACCCTCACGGCCGCCGCCGAGGAGGCGCGCGATCCCCAGCGCGACGTGCCCCTCGCCGTGCTCGCCTCCCTCGGCATCGCCATGGTGCTCTACATAGCCATGTGTTTCGTGCTGACGGGCGTGGTGCCTTACACCACCCTCAACACCGATGCTCCCGTCGCCACGGCCTTCACATCCCTCGGGCTCACGTCCATCAGCTTCATCGTCTCGGTGGCCGCCGTCGCGGGCATCACCTCGGTGATGATCGCCTTCCTGCTCAGCTGCGCGCGCATTGGCTTTGCCATGAGCCGGGACGGGCTCCTGCCGCGCTATTTCGCCGCCGTGCATCCCACCCATGGCACGCCCTACCGCACGACGCTGTGGGCCGCTGCCTTCATCGCCGTCACCGCCGGCGTGCTCCCCATCGACGAGCTCGCCCAGCTCATCAACATGGGCGTGTTGTCGGCGTTCCTGGTGGTATGCGGGGCGATCATCGTCCTGCGCCGCCGCCGTCCGGATCTCCACCGCAGCTTCCGCACGCCGTGGGTCCCCTTCGTGCCCCTGGTGGGGATCGGGTTTTCGCTGTGGCTGATGTCCAACCTGCCGCTCATCACCTGGACGGCGTTCGCGATCTGGCTGGTGGTGGGAGTGGTGGTGTATTTCGTCTACAGCCGGCACAGGAGCGTGCTGGCGACGGCGGAGTGATTACCAGTAACGCACGCGACCGACGTCGACGTGCACGAACTCCGATTTCGGGTAATAGCCGACGCCGCCCGCTTTGAGGCTTTTGGCGGCATCCCGCAGATGGGCCAGTTCAACGCCCGGAACCCGGATGTCGATGGCTTGGCCTTCCATGTGCAGGCTGTGCTCGGCGACGCCGTCGCTGGCGGCATGCAGCTTGGCGTTGGATTCCGGCGAGCGGTAGCCGGAGATGACCTCGAAGTCCTTCTGCACTTCGAGCCGGTCGCGCAGCAGGAACAGCGTGTCGAGCAGCTTGGGATCGATCTCGTGAGTCGTGCCGTTGCGGTGGTCGCGCAGTACATGGGCGATCTTCGACAGCCCCTCGGCGATATACTCGGCGCCAGAGGCGTAGGCGATCTTCACCTTCTCGCCGGTGTGCAGGTTGGCGAAGGACAGGATGCGCGGGCGATCAGGCAACAGGCCCGCAAACGCCGGGCGGGCGCCAAGAAGCGTGCATGCACCAAGGCCGCACAAAAGCGTGCGGCGCGACGTAACTGCCGTGGACGAGCTGGGAGCCCCCATGCATTGGGATGTACCATCCCCTGGCCGGTTCGCTCAACGGGTGAGCGAACAGCTCGCATGGAATTAATCTGCCGCCCGCGCGTAACGCGCGAAACTCAGCGCTTGTTCGCGCTCAGCGCAGCAACAATCGAAGCATCGCGCCCATAAACGTCCGGGCGGAAGTTGAGTTCACCGCGGTCATCAACCAATGCGGTCCAATATAGCACCTGCACGGGAATCGTCGGCTTGATGGCGGTGCGGCTGGTGCGGCCCGTGGCGATGGCGCTATCGATATCGTCTCTCTCCCATTCGCCATCGGCGAGCAGTGTCGCCGCCAGCTCTCGCGGGTTCTCCACCCGAACGCAGCCGTGGCTCAAATGGCGCTCGGGCTTGTTGAACAGCTCCCGCGACGACGTGTCGTGCAGGTAGATGTTCCAAGGGTTCTGCATCTCGAACTTCAGATAGCCGAGGGAGTTGCCCGCGCCCGGTCGCTGGCGGAAGTGGAACGGCGCAGAGTCTTCGTACTGAGCCCAGTTCATGTAGTAGCCGTGCGGGTCCGACTCCGATCCGTTCACCACGGTCATGCGGTTATTGGCGAGATAGGTCGGGTCCTGTTTCAGTTTCGGCAGGATTTCGTTGCGCGCGATCGACTCCGGGATCTCCCACGGCGGATTGAACGTGACCGCGCTGATGTTAGAGACTAGCTCGGGTGTGGCGTGCCACGGTGCGCCGGTGATGGCTCGGTGCGTGGCAACCACCTCGCCGTCGCGAATCACGCGCACGGTCGCGTCGGCGGTGTTCACCGCGACGTAGGTGTCGGCCTGTAAGCGCGGCAGATGGCGCCACCGCTCGAGGTTGGCGAGGATCTGTTGAACCCGCTGTTCGGCGGTCACATTGAGTTCGGCGAGGGTCGACTTGCCCACGCGCCCGTCAGGCTCGAGCCCGTGGCGTGCCTGGAACGCAGCCACGGCCGCGGCGAGATCGTCCACGTCGTAGCCTTCCGCCCGCAGCCGTTCCCGCAGCAGCTCGGCGCGCGGGTCCTTGCCATCCAGCATAAGCTCTTTGTCGCCGGGAATGGTCGCCCAGCCGGCGGCCGTCCGCGTGCGATACTCGGCCAGCGCTTTCACCAGCTTGCCATAAGCGGGATCGACCGGCGCCAAGCCCGCAAACAGGCTCGGCAGTTTGTCGGTGCTCACGGTCGACACCAGCGCAGGCGCGGCGTCGAACTGTTCAGCGGGGATCTTCCAATGGGACTGCAGGGCCGACATCGGCACGGTGCCCACACGTACGGCCTGCATGGCCGCCAGCGTCAGCTTGGTCACGCGCATGTCGGCCGCGGCGAGGTCGTCCGGCGCAGCGCTCGCGAGGCTCTCCAGCGCTGCTTTCAGGCCGCTCGCGTCGATGCCTTGGCTCTCCAGATCGGGCAACTGCCGCGTCAGCGCCTTGGCGCGGGCCTCGGCGTCCTTATTGCCGGTCCACAGAGGGCCATTCTCGAAGGCCTGATAGATCTGCCCGAGTACGGGGTCGGTCGGCGTCACTGATATCGTCCGAACCGGGCGCGACTTCAGGAGCTCCGGTGTCACTACCACTGGCTGCGTGGACACCGGCTGAATCTGCGGCTTGTCGGTGGGGTGCGGCCGTGTAACGAAAAAGGCTCCGGTGCCGGCAAGGACGACACAGAGGGCGGTAGCTGCCAACGCTTTGCTGCGCCGGCTGGAGTGTGGGAGTGGGGTTTGGTTCATGGACTGCCAACGCGCCCCAAGTGCATTTCGTGGCGTCGGCAGATACGAATATCTGTGCTGTGTATTTGCACATTCGCACCAGAAAAGTGCAATGCGATACAGACAGGCAACTTTCAATAGCTGCACGCGTCGAACGAAGTCGGTTATAAGTTTCGCGCCAGTCAAAACGGCGGCGGAAAAGCGACACCAAAAAGGCAGGCCAAAAGGCCCGCCAAACGAAACGAAAGGGAGGCACCGTGAAGCACTACGATCTCTTCATTGGGGGCGCGGCCGCCAAGCCGCAAAGCGGCGTATGGTTCGACAGCATCAACCCCTACACCGGTGAGGTGTGGGCCAAGATCGCCAAGGCCGACAGCAACGACGTCAGCGCCGCCGTCGCATCCGCCAAAGCCGCCTTCGAAGGCTGGGCCGGCACCCATCCCTCCCAGCGCGGGCGTCTGCTCTACAAGCTGGCCGACATCATCGAGGCCAACGCCGAACGCCTCGCCGAGATCGAAGTGCGTTCCAACGGCAAGCTCTACGCCGAGATGCTGGGGCAACTCCGCTACTTGCCGCAGTGGTACCGCTACTTCGGTGGCCTGGCCGACAAGATCGAGGGCGCTGTTCTCCCCACGGACAAGGCCAATATCTTCAACTTCACGCGTTACGAGCCGCTCGGCGTGGTGGCGCTCATCACCGCTTGGAACTCGCCGCTGCTGCTGTTGTCGTTCAAGCTGGCCGCCGCGCTGGCCGCCGGCAACACCGCGGTCATCAAGCCGTCGGAGTTCACATCTGCCTCGGCGCTTGAGTTCGCCGAGCTCTGCGTGCAGGCGGGATTCCCCAAGGGCGTGGTGAACGTCGTCACCGGCCTTGGCGCCGAAACCGGCCAGATCCTCTGCCGCCATCCCGACGTCGCCAAGATCTCCTTCACCGGCTCCGACGCCACCGGCGCCAAGATCGCCGAGCAGGCCGGCAAGGACCTAAAGCGCGTGTCGCTGGAGCTTGGTGGCAAGTCGCCCAACATCGTGTTCGAAGATGCGGATCAAGAGGCCGCCGTCATGGGCGCCATCTCGGGCATCTTCGCGGCCAGCGGCCAGACCTGCATTGCCGGCTCGCGCCTACTCCTGCAAAGCACGATCCATGACAAGTTCATGGCGCGTCTGCTCGAAGTCGCCCGCGCGGCCAAAGTGGGCGATCCCATGAACCCCGATACCAACGTCGGACCGGTCGCCACCGAGCCGCAGTACAAGAAGGTGCTCGGCTATCTCGACATCGCCAAGAAGGAAGGCGCTAAGTGCGTTCTCGGCGGCGGGCCGTACACCGGACCGGGCGCCAAGGGCAACCTGTTCGTCGAGCCCACCATCTTCACCGGCGTGAACAACAAGATGCGCATCGCGCAGGAAGAGGTGTTCGGGCCGGTGCTGGCGGTGATTCCGTTCAAGGACGAGGCGGAAGCCCTTGCCATCGCCAACGACATCCCGTTCGGTCTCGCGGCGGGCGTGTGGACCAAGGACGTCGGCCGCATGATCCGTATGTCGGAAAAGCTGCGCGCTGGCACCGTGTGGGTGAACACCTACCGCGCCATCAGTTACATGTCGCCGTTCGGCGGCTACAAGCGCAGCGGCATGGGGCGCGAGAACGGCCAGGACGAGATCTACGAATACCTGCAGACCAAATCGGTGTGGATCGCCACCGAGACGGCGGCGGTCAATCCGTTCGTGATGCGGTAAGCGGCTTAGCGCGGCAGCTCGGACGTACCCATCAGGTATTCATCGACTGCCCGCGCCGCTTGGCGGCCTTCGCGGATGGCCCACACCACCAGGCTCTGGCCGCGCCGCATATCGCCGGCGGCGAACACCTTGGGGTTCGAGCTCTGATACTTGAGGGTATCGGCCAGCACGTTGCCGCGGGCATCGAGCTTCAGCTCCAGGTCCTTCAGGAGGCCCGTGTGCGTCGGGTGCATGAAGCCCATCGCCAGCAGCACCAGATCGGCCTTCAGCACGATGTCGCTGCCGGGCACTTCTTTATTGTTGATCACCCGCACGATGGTTTGTGATTCCACCTTGCCGTTGCCGGTGAAGGCCTTGGTCGCCACCGCGAATTCACGCTCGCAGCCTTCTTCCTGCGAGGAAGAGGTGCGGAACTTCAGCGGCCAGTAGGGCCATACCAGCGGCTTGTTCTCCTGCTCGGGCGGCCGGGGCAGGATTTCCAGCTGGGTGATGGACGCGGCGCCCATGCGCTTGGACGTGCCGATGCAGTCCGAGCCTGTGTCGCCGCCGCCGATCACGATCACATGCTTATCCTTGGCGGAGATCGCTTCTTTCTCAGGAATTTTGTCGCCCGCCACGCGCTTGTTGTTCTGGCCCAGGAATTCCATGGCGAAATGGATGCCTTTCAGGTCGCGGCCCGTGACGGGTAGATCGCGGGGCACCTGGGCGCCACCGGTCAGCAGTATGGCGTCGTAATCCTTCAGCAGCTTGTCGACCTTCACGTCCACGCCGACATGGCAGCTGGTCTTGAACACCACGCCCTCAGCGGTCATCTGCGCGATGCGCCGGTCGATCAGGTGCTTCTCCATCTTGAAGTCGGGGATGCCGTAGCGCAGCAGGCCACCGACACGGTCATCCTTCTCGAACAGCACGACGGCATGCCCAGCGCGAGCGAGCTGCTGCGCCGCCGCCATACCTGCCGGGCCTGAGCCCACCACGCCTACGCGTTTGCCGGTCTGGCGCGCCGCGCGCACGGGTTCGATCCAGCCCTCGGTCCAACCACGGTCGACAATGGCGCACTCGATGGTCTTGATGGTGACCGAGTCATCATTGATGTTGAGCGTGCAGGCGGCCTCGCACGGCGCCGGGCACACGCGCCCGGTGAATTCGGGGAAGTTGTTGGTGGAATGCAGCGTGTTCAGCGCGTCGCGCCACTGCTGCTTATACGTAAGGTGGTTCCAGTCCGGGATCAGGTTATTGACCGGACAGCCGTTGTGGCAAAATGGAATGCCGCAATCCATGCAGCGCCCGGCCTGCGCTTGCAACGCCTCGTCGGCGAGCGGCTTCATGAACTCGCGCCAAGTCTTAACGCGCTCGCCCACCTTCTCGTAGGGGCGGTCTTCGCGCCCCAATTCCAGAAATCCCGTCGGCTTACCCATGAAACTCAAACGTCCCTGATTCTTCGGTTTCACGCATGCGCGACGCGGCCAAGATCTTGAGCGACTTGCGGTAGTCCACCGGCATCACTTTCACGAACTTGGGCAAGAGGCTGTCCCAGTTCTCAAGGATGCGCTTGGCGGACGCGCTGCCGGTGTAGTGGCGATGGCGTTCGATCAGACGATGAAGCCGCGCGGCATCGTGGGCGAGGTGGTTGCTCATGATGCGGCGCAAGGCGCCATTTTCCGTCGGGACAATGGGCTCGGGCGCCACGGTCTCGAGTTCCACCATGGAGAGATTGCAGCGCTGGCGGAAACTGCCGTCCTCGTCGAGCACATAGGCGATGCCGCCCGACATGCCGGCCGCGAAGTTCCGTCCCGTGCCGCCGATCACCACCACCACGCCGCCGGTCATGTATTCGCAGCCATGGTCGCCGACGCCTTCCACCACGGCGATGGCGCCGGAGTTACGCACGGCGAAGCGCTCGCCGGCGACGCCGGAGAAGTAGCACTCGCCGTCGATGGCGCCATACAGCACGGTGTTGCCGACGATGATGTTTTGCGCCGGTTCCGCGGGGCACTCCGCCGGCGGATACACCGCGATGCGTCCGCCCGACAGACCCTTGCCGACATAGTCGTTGGCCGCGCCGGACAGCTCGATCGAGATGCCTTTGGCGAGGAACGCGCCGAAGCTCTGGCCGGCGATACCCTTCATCTTGATGGAGATAGTGTCTTCGGGTAGGCCGGTGTGGCCGTAGCGCTTGGCCACTTCGCCCGACAGCATGGCGCCGACCGTGCGGTTCACGTTCCGGATCTGCGATTCAATGATGATCGGCTGCTTGCTCTCGAGCGCCTTCGTCGCACTGGCGATCAGGGTGTGATCGAGCGCCTTATCGAGGCCGTGGTTTTGCCTAGCCTTGTTGCTGGTGAGAACATGCTTCTCGACCCGCGGCTTGAACAGAAGGCGCGAGAAGTCCAGGCCTTTGGCTTTGTAATGGGTGATGGCGCGGCGAGTATCGATCAGGTCCACGCGGCCGATCAGATCGCCGAACTTGCGGATGCCGAGCTTCGCCATGATCTCGCGGGCTTCCTCGGCCATCATGAACAGGAAGTTCACGACATGCTCGGGCTGGCCGGCGAAGCGCTTGCGCAGGATCGGGTCTTGAGTGGCGACGCCCACCGGGCAGGTGTTGAGGTGACACTTGCGCATCATGATGCAGCCGAGGGTCACCAGCGGCGCCGTGGCAAAGCCGAACTCGTCGGCGCCGAGCAGGGCCCCGATGATGACGTCGCGCCCCGTTCGGAGGCCACCGTCAACCTGCACGGCGATACGCCCGCGCAGATCGTTCAGCACGAGTGTTTGATGGGTCTCAGCGAGGCCGATCTCCCATGGGGAGCCGGCATGGGTGAGGGAGGTGAGGGGCGACGCGCCCGTGCCGCCCTCGAAGCCGGAGATGGTTACATGGTCCGCGCGGGCTTTGGACACACCGGCCGCCACGGTACCGACGCCGATTTCCGAAACCAGCTTTACCGAAATGCGCGCGCCCGGGTTCACGTTCTTGAGGTCGTGGATGAGCTGGGCGAGATCCTCGATGGAATAAATGTCGTGGTGCGGCGGCGGCGAGATCAGGCCGACGCCCGGCGTCGAGTGGCGCACCTTCGCGATTGGGCCATTCACCTTGTGGCCGGGCAGCTGGCCGCCTTCGCCGGGCTTGGCACCCTGGGCCATCTTGATCTGGATATCGTCGGCGTTCACCAGGTACTCGGCGGTCACGCCGAAGCGCCCGGACGCCACCTGCTTGATGGCCGAGCGCATGGAATCGCCGTTGGCCAGGGGCTTGAAGCGGTCGACTTCCTCGCCGCCTTCGCCGGTGTTCGAGCGCCCGCCGATGCGGTTCATGGCGATGGCAAGCGTGGTGTGGGCTTCGCGGCTGATGGAGCCGTACGACATGGCGCCGGTGGAGAAGCGCTTGACGATGTCCTTGGCCGGCTCGACTTCGTCGAGCGGGATCGGCGTTGCCGCGTCCTTCAGCTCGAACAACCCGCGCAGCGTCATCAGACGCTCCTGCTGGTCGTTCATCAGCCGAGCGTACTCTTTATATGTGTCGACGCTGTTGGACCGCGCCGCGTGCTGCAGCTTGGCGATGGTGTCCGGCGTCCACATATGATCTTCGCCGCGCAGGCGATAGGTGTATTCGCCGCCCGGATCCAGCGCATCGCGCAGGTGTAGGGCGTTGCCGAACGCGAGGCGATGGCGCTCCACGGTCTCGCGTGCGATTTCGGCAAGGCCGACGCCGCCCACGGGCGAACCGGTGCCGGTGAAATACTTCTCGATGAATTCCGGGGCCAAACCGATGGCGTCGAAAATCTGCGCGCCGCAATAGGACTGGAAGGTGGAGATGCCCATCTTCGACATCACCTTCAGCATGCCCTTGCCCATGGCCTTGATGAATTGCTTCTGAAGCTTCTCATCCGTCAGGTCGCGGGGCAGCTCCCGCCCGCGCATAGCGCCCATGGACTCGAACGCGAGGTAGGGGTTGATGGCCTCGGCGCCAAAGCCCGCCAGGGTGCAGAAGTGATGCACTTCACGCGCTTCGCCGGTCTCCAGCACCACGCCCGTCTCGGTACGTAGACCCTTGCGGATCAGGTGGTGATGCACGGCTGCGGTGGCGAGCAACGCCGGGATCGCGATGCGGTCGCGCGAGAGGCGCCGGTCGGAGAGGATCAGGATATTGAAGCCGTCGAGCACGGCCTTGTGAGCTTCGGCGCACAGGCTATCGAGCGCCGGCTCCATGCCTTCGACGCCGCGCTCCATCGGATAGGTCAGATCGAGCGTGCAGGTCTTGAAGGCGTCGCCCGCGAGCTTGTTGAGCTGGCGGATCTTGTCGAGGTCGGCGTCGGTCAGGATCGGCTGGCGCACTTCCAGCCGCAGGTGGCCTTGCGCGCCCAGCCCCAGCAAATTCGGCTTCGGCCCCACCAACGATACCAGCGACATCACCAGCTCCTCGCGGATGGCGTCGATGGGCGGATTGGTCACCTGGGCGAAGCACTGCTTGAAATAGGTGTAGAGCAGCTTGGATTTCCGCGACAGCACCGACAGCGCCGTGTCCGTGCCCATGGATCCGATCGGGTCCTCGCCCGTCTGCACGATCGGCTCGAGGAAGGTATTGATGTCCTCTTGGGTGTAGCCAAAAGCCTGCTGGCGATCGAGCAACGTCTCGTTGGAGACGTGGCGCTCCGACACCGCATTATTGGGCAGGTCTTCGAGGACGATCTGGGTCTTCTCGAGGATGGCCTTGTAGGGCTTCGCGCTCGACAACGAGGCCTTCAGCTCGGCGTCATCTATGATGCGGCCGACTTCGAGATCGATCAGGAACATCTTGCCCGGCTGCAGACGCCACTTCTTGACGATCTTGCTTTCCGGAATGTTGAGCACGCCCGCTTCCGACGCCATCACCACCAGGCCGTCGTCGGTGACGAGATAGCGCGCGGGGCGCAGGCCGTTGCGGTCCAGGGTCGCGCCGATCTGGCGCCCGTCGGTGAAGGCCAGCGCGGCCGGGCCGTCCCATGGCTCCATCAGCGCGGCGTGATATTCGTAGAACGCCCGGCGCTTCTCATCCATCAGCGGATTACCGGCCCAGGCCTCCGGGATCATCATCATGACGGCGTGGGCGAGGGAGTAGCCGCCCTGCACCAAGAGCTCGAGCGCGTTATCAAGGCTCGCCGTATCCGACTGACCGGCGGCGATAATGGGCCACAGCTTTTCCATGTCGTCGCCGAACAGCTCGGACTTCATGGCGTGGCGGCGGGCTTCCATCCAGTTGAGGTTGCCGCGCAGGGTGTTGATCTCGCCGTTGTGGCAGACCATGCGATACGGGTGCGCGAGCCGCCACGACGGGAAGGTGTTGGTGGAGAAGCGCTGGTGTACCAACGCCAACGCCGAGTCGAGGCGCGGGTCTTTCAGGTCGGTGTAGTACTCGCCTACCTGCGGGGCCAGCATCATGCCTTTATAGACCAGCGTGCGCGACGAGAAGCTCGGGATGTAGAACTCGTTCCGCACCGCCGCCTTGTGGGCGTGCACAAAATTCTCGATGGTCTTGCGGACGACGTACAGCTTGCGCTCGAAGGCATCGCCGGCGGCGGTGTTCTTGCCGCGGCCGATGAACACCTGCCGGATCCAGGGCTCGCACGCCTTCACGCTCTCGCCGAGGCCCGAGGAGTCCACCGGAACGTCGCGCCAGCCCAGCACTTCTTGGCCTGCTTCGACGATCGTCTGCTCGATCAGCAGAATCGCATCGCGCGCCGCCAGCGGCGCCTTCGGCAGGAACATCATGCCGACGCCGTAGTCGCCGGCGGCCGGCAGCTTGACGGATTTTTCCTTCATCACCGCGCGGAAAAACGCGTCCGGAACCTGGATCAGAATGCCCGCGCCGTCGCCGGCCAATGGGTCGGCGCCCACCGCGCCGCGGTGCTCCAGGTTGATGAGGATTTGCAGACCCTGGCGGACGATGTCGTGAGACTTTTTGCCTTTGCTGTGGGCAACAAAGGCAACGCCGCAACTGTCATGCTCGTGGCGTGGGTCATAAAGGCCCTGTGCCGGCGGCAAAGTCATTTGTAACTACCAACTCCAACGGCATTCGGCGACGCGTGCGCATCGGGCTTCAATCGAGGCCCGGCAAGCACCTCCGCCGAGATGAAAATGCCACCCCCCTACGGGTAGCCATTAATCAATAAAGCCTATGGGACGGGCGTCAAGACTTGTGCTTTCCGATGGCCAAAGGAGTTAGAAAATTACCCTGACCCATCGGCGGGGCCCACGTACATGTATCGACGCCGCGACTATTTGAGGCGAGGGACGTGGCTTTTCGCAACCAAGGGCGGGCTCTTTTGGGCCTAGCGCGGAGCCTTCGGCCGCACCGCCACGGTCAGCCGCGAGACGCAGACCAGCCGGTTTTGAGGGTCGCGAATCTCGATTCCCCAGACTTGGCTGCTGCCGCCTATGTGAAACGGCCGCGCGGTCCCCGTGACGAGGCCGTCACTAATGCCGCGCAGGTGGTTGGCGTTGATCTCCTGGCCCACGCAGTGAAGCTTGTCGGTGTCGACCGTCATCAGCGCGGCGATACTGCCCAAGGTCTCCGCCAGCACCACCGACGCGCCGCCGTGCAGCATGCGGAACGGCTGCCAGGTGCGCGCGTCCACGGGCATCGTGCCGCGAAGGTAGTCGTCGCCGATCTCATTGATGGCGATGCCCATGTGGTCCGCCAGCGTGCCGGCCTGCAGGCGCGCGAACTCTTCGAGCGTATACGGCCGGAACCAGATGCTGCTCATGGCATATCCCCCGCTGATCGGCGGGGAACATACCTGATTCGCGCGGAACTTAGTGTCCGATGTGATGCGTGCGCGGCTTTTGCGTGATCCAGCTGATGATCTGCGCCGGCAAGCCGTCGGCGGGCTGGGGAATCGCAGGGCGGGGCGGGGCGTTCGTACGGCGCGGCTTCGCCACGGTGCTGGCCGGATCGATAACGGTGACGAAGCGCACCGGCGCCTCGACGCGCGGCGGACGCACTACGTCGTAGAGTTCGGCGAAAGCGCTCCACCAGTTCGGCGCGGCCAAAGCCAGAGGCTCGCACAGGGTCTGGCGCAGTAGCAGCTGCGTCATCAAATGCTGGGTGGCCTTGCGCTTGTCGACGCCGACGCGCTCGAGCAGTGTCTCTATCACATAGTCATGGGCGATCTCGTTGCCCTCGAGCCGGCCCTTGCGGATACGAGTGAGGGCAACAAACACCAAGTGCGAAACCGTGCTGTCGGTGCGCCCGACCGCCGCGTCCACCTGCACCGCCAACTCGCGCATCAGGCTCTCGGCCACATCGCTGGAGAAGGTCACGCGGATGGCGTTGGCATGCAAGGCGACAAGCCCGGCGAAGAAGTAGTCATCGAGGGGATGGCTCTGGAGTAAGGCGGCCTGCTCGCGCGGCGACAGGGGACACTCGGCGATGGCCTCGCTCAGGGCCTTATTCCAGCGGCGAAAGGCGCGCTCGGACGTAAGCCGCATATCTACGAGAAATTTTCCGACCGCTGGCTTGGCCTTAATCGGGAAACGTACGGGCAGTGTCGGCATTTTTTACGCACCAAAATTACGTTCCCCTCCACCCGCGCTAACGTCCCCTTCGTGCGCACAGTTCCTTCTGGGCCGACGAAAAAGTGCTGATTAGTCATTGAACTTCCTCATCTTTTCCGAGCAGAAAATGCCACATTGCCGCCACCTTTGGGCCGGTTGCGCTCGCACCAGCTGCTTAAGTCCGCCCTTTTTCAGCCTGACGGAGAACACTTTCCCGTTTCCCGCGTTATCCCTCGCGTCGGTGTAACCGCATCATTGAGGGACGAGGGAATTCATGGGCCTGCAACAGAGCACCACTTCTGAGATTCGTAACGTAGGGCGGGATTTTTCGCCGGTTTCGCGGGCTTCGAGCACCCCGAGCTCCCAGGCCAAGCCAAATCCGGTCGACGCACACGTCGGTAATCGCCTGCGCGTTCGGCGCACGCTTCTTGGCCTGAGCCAGGAGAAAGTCGGCGAGGCCATGGGCCTCACCTTCCAGCAAGTACAAAAGTATGAGCGCGGCGCGAACCGCATCGGCGCAAGTCGCCTGTGGGATATGAGCCGCATTCTCAATTGTCCCGTGTCGTATTTCTTTGAGGAAATGGACGACGAGACGGCCAGTGCAAGCCCACGCAACGCGAATGGACCCGTCAGCCCACCGCGCGAGGATGATCCCCTGCTGCAGCGTGAAACACTTGAACTGGTGCGCGCCTACTACAGCATCACTGACTACGACGTCCGTCGGCGCATCTACGATCTGGCGCGCTCGCTGGCGATGATGAGTGGCGGCACCACCGGATCGGTCGCCGCTGCCGAGTAGAGCACCAGCCTTACTGGCCATCTAAAGCGTGACCACGCAACCCGGGCTGGCCCTTAGCGGGCAGCCCGGGTTTTCTTTTGCCACTCCAGGGCGATAGCTCCGGCCGTGGACGGCGGGCTGGAACTCCTGACACCGGCGCCACGTTGTCAGTTGCAGCGGGAGATGTGCAATGAAACCAAACACGAGCGCCGGCCATGACTAACCCTGTCCTTGCCGGTAAGCGCGTCGCCGTCATCGAAGACGAGCGGCCGCTCAATATTGTCCTCGGCATCATGCTCGACGAACTTGGCTGCATCCAGGCTGGCACCGCCCATACCCTGGCCGAGGCCATGGAGCTGGCCGACGACGTCGAGGCCGATGCGGTGCTGCTTGACTACCGGCTCAAGGACGAACGCAGTGGCCCCGCCGCCGTGCGCTTCCTCGAGCGCGGCATCAAGGTCATCCTTACGACCGGCGTGAACGAAGACACGCTACCCGAGGCACTGCGGGTCTGTGCGGTCATTCAAAAGCCTTTTGGCCTCACCAATCTCGAAGCCGGGCTCGTACGCGTGCTCGGCGCTTGATAGCGCTCCGCACATAACCTCAACCGGTTACAGTACAAATCGCTGCGTGCAGCGCGGCAAAAGAAAATTCATCCATCGCGGGAACTTCCACGGTTACGCGCCGTTTTGCTTCTGATCCTGGCGCGTTCCCCCAAGCGCACCCCCCCCCGCGCTACGCCAGGATTCCTGTGACTACCAAACGGCCCTTCCGCTTCGGCGGAAGGGCCTTTTTCTTCACATATGTGGAAAGCGAGACGCCCGCGTAGGGCGTCTCGAAACCGGCAGTGGAATTACTCCCGCCGGCCGAAAGCGCTGTCGGGATAGACCTCCCGGGGCTGCGGGCGCGCAATCGAAACGCGAAACCACTCGGTACGATCGGCGTACCACGGACGATCCCGATAGTTGTCTTCCCAGTAGTCTTGCACATCAAAATCGACCACCGGCACGCCCGTGAGATGGCCGGAGTCCGCGGTGCCGACCCGGCGCTCGCGGGACAGCGCCTCGAGCGCGAACCCGGTGACCCAGCCGCGGTTGCCGCGCCAGGAAACATCGCACCAGGCAAAGTCCGGGAGACAGCCATGAATGGTGAGCGGACGACCGGCCGATAGCCGCATGACGGCGGGATATTGATCGCTCGGGCCGGCGAACATGTGAACGCTATCGGTGGTGTAGCCGTTCGCCGCAACCGCCGCACCGACGCCGAATAGACAAAGGGCACCAACAACAACCAGTACAAATCTCATGACACTCACTAACAAAAATAACGCACATCCAATGGGCCCCTTTTCATCGCGATTAACGCGGTTCGCGCGAGCCCAGTTCCGATGTGTTTTACGCGTGTAGTGGGGGCGTAACTTCCCGCAGATCCTGGCGTTTATTGTTCAGCAGACGCGCGTACGGCGCGCGCAGTGGAAACTCAGGAGCAACCCATGCTGTACAAATCACCCCCGGATACCAGCGTCCCGCCGAAGGATCCGGAAGCTCTGTCCACCGACGAAGTGCGTCAGGGCGAAACCGGTCACGGTGTGCGCTACGTGCTGATGGTCTCTCTCACGGCCGCGCTGATCGCGCTCGCGGTTGCGTGGGTCTACGTCGTCTAAAGCAACATGCGGCTTTGATGCGGGAGCGGCGATAGCGTCGCTCCCGTTCATCTTAAAGGGGCATTCGGGGCTATGCGTTTTATCGGCAGTCTGACGTTCTCGCTGCTGGTGCTGGGAGCGATCCTGGTGGCCGGCCTCGTGTGGATCGCGGGCGATATCCTTGCGCTCTTCCTCGTCGCCTTCATCCTCGCCTATCTCTTCAATCCCATTGCCAGCTGGCTGACGGCGCGCGGCCTCTCGCGCACCATGGCGGCTTTGCTCATCACCGGCGGCATTGTGATTTTGATCGCCGTGGTCCTCGCGCTCATCGGTCCCATCGCCTACGTCCAGCTTCAGGAAATGCTGCGCGTGTTGCAGGGCGTACTGACCAGCACCATGGCCAAAGTGCGCCACGAACTGACGCCCTATTTCCCGGCCCTCAGTCAGATCGGCCTCGGTGCGCTCGTGAAACCCGAGACCACACCCGCCCAACCCATCGCCGGGCCGCTCGCGGCGTCGTTGCTTGTGACACTCGGCCTAACTTTGCTCACGCCGGTGGTGACCTTTTACCTGCTTAAGGACTGGCCGCGGATGCTGGATGCCCTCCTCAGGGAGATCCCCAAGGAACGCCGTCCCGAAGTCCGTAAGCTCGCGCGCAAGATCGATGCCGTGCTCTCCGGTTTCCTGCATGGCCAGGCGTGGGTGTGCCTATGCGTCGGTGTGATCTTCACGGTCGGCTATCTCATCATCGGGCTGCAGTACGCCGTCGTGATCGGGATGCTCTCCGGCGCCTTCAAGTTCCTGCCTTATGTCGGCACGGCCATGGCGCTGCTTATGGCGATCGCCACGTCGGTAGGACAGGCGGGGTGGGACCCGTTCTTGGTGGCAGGCATCATCTCCACGCTGCTGGTCGCGGAGTTCATGGAAACCTGCATTCTGTCGCCGCGCATCATCGGCAATCGCGTGCGCCTCGCGCCGGCGCTGGTGATCTTCGCGGTGCTGGTGGGTGGCAAGCTGCTGGGCGTCATTGGCGTGTTCATCGCCATCCCGACTTTCGCGGTCGGCCGCGTGCTAGTGAGCTTCTGGCTCGATCGCCAGCGCGCCGCATCGCGTCAACGTCGCGCGCGCATCGCTGTGCGCGCCGGCAAGCCCGCGCCGCCGGCCAGTCAAGAACTTCGCATTGTGCGTGAAGCCAAGCCCTGAGAGGCTGACAGTTGACTACTTCTTATCTTTCTTCGGCGCGCCCTCGGTCTCGTCGAGCTTTTCGAGCAACTTGAGCAGATCCTTCGGGATCGGCTCCATGGCCGCCGCGTCGAAGATGTGGTGAAGCTTCTTCTCCAGCCAATCGTCGAAGGCCGGGTTGATGCGCGGTTGCGCCGACCGCGGTGGCTCTGCACCGGACTTCCGCATTTTTTTTGGATTAGCCTTTTCGGTCATGTCTAGTTCAGTCGCAAACGCTGCTGGTCGTGATGTGGACGCTCATTCCCGCCGCTTGATTCCTGCGCCGCGCGCTCACGCGCCCGGCGCAGCCGCATCTCTGGCGGGTTCCAGCAGCGGCCCACCGTCCCCGCCGCCGTCGCCTTTTTCGTTGCCCATGATCAAGGCCGACATACGCGCCCGCGCGCGCCACAAACGGCTTTTGATCGTCCCGACCGAACAGCCGAGGGCTTCGGCCGCCTCTTCGTAAGACAAGCCGCTCGCGCAGATGAGGATCAGCACTTCGCGCTGGCCGTGTTGCAGTTTGTCCATGGCCTGGATGATCTCGCGCGACAGCACGTCGTTTTCCTGTTCGCCTTTGCGCGAGAGGAACTCGACCGGCATGTCCTCGATCGGCACTGGCTGGCGTTTCTTGCGGCGGAGCGAGCTGATGTATTCGTTGCGCAGGATTCTTTCCAGCACATTGGGATCCTAAGCTTAGAATTCCACGTGGACAAGTTGTCGC
>JADMIO012880302.1_pt1 | contig 145642 bp, 109 predicted proteins | sample 8958161 | NCBI WGS metagenome assembly JADMIO01 (sample SAMN16585339, study PRJNA669376) | soil metagenome | isolation source: Crop rotation soil | place: USA: Cullars Rotation, Alabama | collected 2011 | reverse complement strand
ACCACGGTCCCACTCGTATCGTCGGTCTGATTATTAGTCTGGGACCACGGTCCCACTCGTATCGTCGGTCTGATTATTAGTCTGGAACCACGGTCCCACTCGTATCGTCGGTCTGATTATTAGTCTGGGACCACGGTCCCACTCGTATCGTCGGTCTGATTATTAGTCTGGGACCACGATCCCACTCGTGTTGTCGGTCTGATTATCGGTCTGGGACCACGGTCCCACTTGTATTGTCGATCAGACTATCAGCGTGAGACTACGATTCCATCAATGCCTGTCAAGGGCAAGTATTGACATTCGTCGTAACCTGTAGAACGGAGTAACCTCGGTGTGCGGTTGTATGCCTGCTGTGGATTGCTGCTGTGTCCTGCTTATCCACAACATTTTGCGCACGGTTATGTGGACAAAATACCTGGTTACCCAGGCCGTGCCGGCACGTTAACCGGGCTGCATCCGATGCAAGTGTGTCGCTGTCGACGAGCTCGCGAGCTCGGACATGAGGTTGCCCCGTATTCAGTGTCGCTGATTTGTATTGTCTGAAGTTGCTTTTACGTTAAGTTGATGCAGATCAATTAATACGATACCTGCGTCATAATTGATTATTTGACGTGGTTTGATGGCCTCCACGCACGTTGTGATATGTAGATGATAATCATTATCACTTTACGGGTCCTTTCCGGTGATCCGACAGGTTACGGGGCGGCGACCTCGCGGGTTTTCGCTATTTATGAAAATTTTCCGGTTTAAGGCGTTTCCGTTCTTCTTCGTCATAACTTAATGTTTTTATTTAAAATACCCTCTGAAAAGAAAGGAAACGACAGGTGCTGAAAGCGAGCTTTTTGGCCTCTGTCGTTTCCTTTCTCTGTTTTTGTCCGTGGAATGAACAATGGAAGTCCGAGCTCATCGCTAATAACTTCGTATAGCATACATTATACGAAGTTATATTCGATGCGGCCGATCTAGCAGAAAGTCAAAAGCCTCCGACCGGAGGCTTTTAACTTCTGTCACCTAGGTTACGCCCCGCCCTGCCACTCATCGCAGTACTGTTGTAATTCATTAAGCATTCTGCCGACATGGAAGCCATCACAAACGGCATGATGAACCTGAATCGCCAGCGGCATCAGCACCTTGTCGCCTTGCGTATAATATTTGCCCATGGTGAAAACGGGGGCGAAGAAGTTGTCCATATTGGCCACGTTTAAATCAAAACTGGTGAAACTCACCCAGGGATTGGCTGAGACGAAAAACATATTCTCAATAAACCCTTTAGGGAAATAGGCCAGGTTTTCACCGTAACACGCCACATCTTGCGAATATATGTGTAGAAACTGCCGGAAATCGTCGTGGTATTCACTCCAGAGCGATGAAAACGTTTCAGTTTGCTCATGGAAAACGGTGTAACAAGGGTGAACACTATCCCATATCACCAGCTCACCGTCTTTCATTGCCATACGAAATTCCGGATGAGCATTCATCAGGCGGGCAAGAATGTGAATAAAGGCCGGATAAAACTTGTGCTTATTTTTCTTTACGGTCTTTAAAAAGGCCGTAATATCCAGCTGAACGGTCTGGTTATAGGTACATTGAGCAACTGACTGAAATGCCTCAAAATGTTCTTTACGATGCCATTGGGATATATCAACGGTGGTATATCCAGTGATTTTTTTCTCCATTTTAGCTTCCTTAGCTCCTGAAAATCTCGATAACTCAAAAAATACGCCCGGTAGTGATCTTATTTCATTATGGTGAAAGTTGGAACCTCTTACGTGCCGATCAGATTAAAACGAAAGGCCCAGTCTTTCGACTGAGCCTTTCGTTTTATTTGACCATGTTGGTATGATTTAAATTAATACGACTCACTATAGGGTCAGTGCGGCCGCGACTTCAAGTCACGTGAATTCCAAGCTTCGGATCCCACTGTGCTGGAAAGAGCGTCTTCGACGTCGGGCGCGAGGAGTTTGCGGTCAGCTTCGGAAATCAAACTCAGCGGTTCGGTCTTCACCGGCTGCAAATCATCTTCCGCCAGCGCCGCGTCCTCACGATCTACGTCCTGCGCGATCTCGGCGATGGTGCTGTGACGAAACAATTGATGCAGCGGAAACTTCAGTCCTCTTTCGCGGGCCTTCGCGTGGACCTGTATGCTGCGAATCGAATCTCCGCCTAGATCGAAGAAGTTGTCGTGGATGCCGACGCGATTAATCCGCAGCGTCTCTGCCCAGATTTCCGCCAGCACCTTTTCGATCGACGTCCGCGGCGGAGAGTATTCCTCGCCGAGGTGCGGCCGCTCCATCTCCGGTTCGGGCAGTGACTTGAAATCAACTTTTCCGTGAGCAGTCAACGGCAGGCTATCGAGCGTGACGAAGTACGCCGGAACCATATACTCCGGCAATCTCTCCTTGAGCGATCTCCGCAGTTCAGTGACATCGATCTGCATGCCCGCACGCAAAACGATATAGGCGATCAAGCGCTTCTCGTCGCCGAATTCCCGCGCGACGACCGAAGCTTCGCGCACCGCTTCCTGTTGGCGCAGGACAGACTCGATTTCTCCCAACTCGATGCGAAAGCCGCGAATCTTTACCTGCAAATCGACGCGGCCCAGGTACTCGATATCGCCGTTCGGAAGATATCGACCCAAATCACCTGATTTATAGAGACGCGCGCCAGGCCGTTTGCTGAAAGGATGGGGCACGAATCTTTGGCTCGTCAGCTCCGGCAGATCGAGATAGCCGCGAGCCAGACCGGCGCCGCCAACATGAATCTCACCCGGCACGCCGATAGGAACCGGTCGCAGATACTGGTCGAGCAGGTAGACTTCCAAGTCCGGTATCGGCACTCCGATATAACTCTTGCCGGCCGCCGCCACGTCAGCCATCTGCAACGGCCGATACGTTACATGCACCGTCGTCTCGGTGATGCCGTACATGTTCACCAGTTGTGGACGCTGATCGCCGTAACGTTCAAACCATGGTTTTAGGCTGCCAAGCTCCAGCGCCTCACCGCCGAAGATGACCAGGCGCAGATCCAGTCTTGCTTCGTTGCGCAGCAACTCCTCCTGGCGAATCAACTGCCGGAAGGCCGAAGGCGTTTGATTGAGAACAGTCACATGCTCGTCGGCCAACAGATCGCGAAATGCTTCCGGCGATCTGCTCACCGCATAAGAGACGATTACCAGCCGTCCGCCATAGAGAAACGCGCCCCACAATTCCCACACTGAGAAGTCGAACGCGTAAGAGTGAAACAGCGTCCAGACGTGGCTTTCGTTGAAGTTGAACCAGGCTTGCGTGGCGTCGAAGAGTCGCGTCACGTTGGCGTGAGTGATTAGCGTGCCTTTGGGTTTTCCGGTAGACCCGGAAGTGTAGATCACGTAAGCCAGGTTTGCCGGCCGCACCTCAGTCGACGGATTCTGTTCGCTCTGGCTGTTGATGCTTTCACTCGCCGCATCGAGGCAAAGAACACGCGCGTCGTGGGGCGGCAATTTATCGCGCAGCTCCTGTTGAGTGAGAATCACGTTGGTCCGGGAGTCTTCCAGGATCAGCGCGACTCTTTGCGCCGGGTAGAAAGGATCGAGTGGAACGTAAGCGCCGCCCGCTTTGAGTATGCCCAGCAGGCCGACTACCAGTTCGACGCTGCGTTCCATGTAGATGCCAACCAGCGTATCCGGGCTGACGCCGAGTGCGCCCAGGTAGTGCGCGAGTTGATTGGCCCGCCGATTCAGTTGATCGTAGGTCAGGCGAATGTCTTCAAAGACCAACGCTATCGCGTGAGGCGTGCGTTCGACTTGCGCTTCGAACAACTCGTGCAGGCAGGCGTGCGCCTCGTGCGTTGCACCGGCGGTGGCCCAACCGAGTTGCAATGCATACTCTTCGCCGGTGAGCATTGATAGTTTTGAGACGGGTTGTTCCGGAGCCTCGACTATGCTTTGCAGCAGGGCCTGGTAATGATCGAGCAGACGCGCGATGCGTGAAGCGTCGAAAAGATCCGTGTTGTATTCGACTGCCAACGCCAGCCCTTCCTCGACTTCCGTTACTTCCAGCGTCAGATCGAATTTCGAGGTGCCGGTTCCCAGCGGCATGGGAGTAAAGGTCAGTCCGGGCAGTTTCAACTCCTGCGACGGCGTGTTCTGGAGGACAAACGCGACTTGAAAAAGCGCCGAGCGGCTCACGTCTCGTCGCGGTTGCAATTCTTCAATCAGGCGCTCAAACGGCAAGTCCTGATGGTTGTAAGCACCCAGTGCTTCTGCGCGAACGCGATCCAGCAGGTCCAGAAAACTCGGATCGCCCGAGGTGTCCGCGCGCAGGACCAGCGTGTTGGCAAAGTAACCGATCAATCCTTCGATCTCCGCGCGGGTTCGGTTGGCGATCGGAGTGCCGATGAGCAGATCGTCCTGGCTGGTGTAGCGATAGAGCAGTAATTCAAACGCTGCGAGCAGCACCATGAACAGCGTGCCGTCGTAGCGCTGGCACAACTCATAGATCGCAACAGTCAGTGTTTTGGGGATTAAAGAATTTTCTCGAGCGCCGTTGAACGTCTGCACCGCTGGTCGCGGACGATCGGTCGGCAGATCCAGAACCGGAAGCCTGCCGCGCAGCCGCTGTTTCCAATACGACAGTTGCTTTTCCAGCACGTTTCCCTGAAGCCACCGGCGCTGTTCGACGGCGAAATCGGCGTACTGGATTGGCAGAGGCGGAAGTTGGGGATCCTTGTGCGACGTGAAGGCTTCGTAAAAATGCGCGAACTCCTTGACCAGCACGCCAATCGACCAGCCGTCGGAAACGATGTGATGAGTGTTCACGAGCAACACGTGCTCGGCTTCACTCAACTTCAAGACTTTCATCCGCAGCAGCGGGCCGATGCTGAGATCAAATGGCTGCCGCACTTCTTCCGCGGCGAGTTTTTCGACCAGGCGCTGAACTTCCTCTTTCCTATCGACAGTCGCGGCTTTGCTGAGATCAATGACTGGAATTTCCAGTTGGAGATCAGGCAGGACATGCTGACGCGGCTGCGCATCGACGATCACAAAGTTGGTACGCAGTACTTCATGGCGCTTGACGATCTCGTTAACGCTTCGTTCCAGCGCGGAAAGATCGAGATGGCCCTTAAGGTGAACGCCGCCGCTAACGTTGTAAACCGGGCTGTTCGGATTGAGCCGGTCGAAGATCCAGAGCCGTTCCTGAGCATAAGAAAGCGGCAGCGGCTCGTCGCGTGACAAGCGCACGACAGCCGGAGCGGCGGGCTGCACCATCGCACCGACCTGCCCGAGGAAATTCATGAGCTCGGGCCGTCGTTCCACCAACTGCCGCTGCAACTCGGCAGTCATGATTCCCGGCGGAGCGCTGTAGCGGAGACGATCGCCTTCGATCCAAAGCTTGACGTCGAGGGAGCGCAGGTAGGAAAGAAACTCAGACAACATTACAGCTCACCACTAACGCGCTGGTCACTGACGTTTTCAGTGGAACGGATCAGTGCCTCGAAGGCCCAGCGAATCGTTTCGATTTCTTCCGCCATCGCGGCGATGGTTGGACGTTCGAATACCACCTGCAACGGCAGCTCCAGGTTGAAGGTCGTGCGAACGCGAGAGATCAGTTGCGTAGCCAGCAATGAATGGCCGCCCATTTTAAAGAAGTTGTCGTGGACGCCGATTTCGTCAATTCGCAGCAAGTCGGTCCAGATGCCGGACAGCGTTTGCTCTGTCTCGGTGCGTGGCGCCACGAAGTCGGTTTCGAATTGGCGCGGCCTACGATCGGGTGCGGGGAGGGCTTTGCGATCGACCTTGCCGTTTGGTGTTAACGGCAAACTCGGAAGTAGCAGAAAAGCGGAAGGCTGCATGTAGTCCGGCAACTTCCGCGCAAGGAAAATGTGTAGCTCCTCGACCGTGGTAGTCGCTTCCTGACGCAACACGACATACGCAACGATTCGTTTGTCGCCGGGAACATCTTCGCGGACGGTGATCACGGCGTCTAACACGCTCTCGTGCTTGAGCAAAACCGTTTCGATCTCACCGAGCTCAATGCGGAAGCCGCGAATCTTGACCTGGTGATCGATGCGGCCAAGGAAATCCAGATTTCCATCGGACAGGTAACGTGCGACGTCTCCGGTGCGATACATACGCGCGCCAGGCTGATCGCTGAACGGATTCGGAAGGAAACGTTCGGCCGTAAGCTCGGGTCGATGCAGGTAACCGCGGGCCAGGCCTTCGCCGCCAAGATAAAGTTCGCCGCTCGCGCCTCTCGGTACCAGTTGCAGATTCTTGTCGAGCAGGTAGGCCTGCGTGTTGGCAATCGGACGTCCGATCACGGGCGCGCGCGCTGCGCCCTGTTCGATCAACGCGAAGGTGGAATAGGTGGTGTCTTCCGATGGTCCATAGAGGTTCCATACCTTCGCGGCCTTCGTTTGCTTGTAGATTTGTTCAACCAGAGCGCTGGTTAACGGCTCGCCTGCGAGATTGATCACCTTGACTGACTCAGGAACGCCTTGAAGACGCAGCAACTCCGTCATCACTGACGGCACCGTGTTTATTAGCGTGACCGGTTGCGTCTTCAGTAGTGAAGGAATTTCCAAAGCGTCAGTAGCAACGACTATCGTGCCGCCGCTGGCGAGCGTCGTGAAGATTTCGTAGACGGAGAGATCGAAACAGATGGAGGTCGAAGCGAGCACCTGCGCGAGCTCAGCCGAACTAAATACCGTCCGCGCCCAGCTAACCAGTCCGAAGGCGCTTTGATGAGCGATCGCCACTCCCTTCGGCAGACCGGTCGAACCCGAGGTGTAAATCACATAGGCAAGATTCTGCGCGGATGTCGTCGCGGCTGGATTCGCAACACTTTGTTTGGCGATCGTCTTCCATTCGGAATCGAGACAAAGCACCTGCGCTTCGTGCTGCGGCAGACTGTCAACGAGGTGTTGTTGCGTCAGCAGGACGCGAACGCCCGAGTCTTCGAGCATGAAGCGGATACGGTCCGGGGGATAGTGCACGTCAAACGGCACGTACGCACCACCCGCCTTCAGGATGCCGAGCATGCCGACAATCATCTCGATCCCGCGTTCGATATAAATGCCGACAAGTGTTTCGATGCCGACGCCCATTGAACGAAGATGGTGGGCCAACTGGTTAGCTCGGCGGTTTAGCTCGCGATAAGTGATTTTGCTATCCGCGAAGACCAATGCAATGTCGTTGGGAGTACGTTCCGCCTGCGCCTCAAACAGCTCGTGCAGTAGCCCGGTCCGGCGATAGTCGGCGGCGGTGTCATTCCATTGCGCCAGTTGACGGCGCTGCCGTTCGGAAATGAATTGCACTTGCGAGACGCGCTGATCCTGGTTGTCGACGATGCTCTCGAGCAGGCATAAGAAGTCGTCGCTGATTTGGACCACCGTCTCCTCGTCGAACAAACCCGTGTTGTATTCGAGCAAGCCGTGGAACTGTCCATCAAACTCCGCGATGATCATCGTCAGATCAAACTGCGCGAAGCCGCGTTCCAAAGAAATCGGTTTCAGCGTCAGCTCACCCAGCTTCATTTGTCCGCCCGCCTGATTAATCGACAACGCGGCCAGTCCTTCTTCATCCAGCAGGTGTGGTTGTTGAAAGACGAACATGACCTGGAAGATCGGTTGCCGGCCGAAGGGGCGTTCCGGTTGCAGGCGTGCGGTCAGTAGCGCAAGCGGATAGTCTTGATGCTCGAAAACCTTCAGCACCGTGTTGCGGACCTGGCCCAGAAACTCCTTCACGGTCGGATCGCCCGAGAGGTTAGAGCGCATCGGCAGGGGATTCACGAAATGACCCACTATTCGCGCCATCTCGGGACGCGTGCGGCCAATCACGGGCGAGCCGATGATGATGTCGTCCTGACCTGAATAGCGATGGACCAGCATCTGAAAAGCGGCGAGCATGGTCATGTTGGGAGTCGCGTTGTATGCGCGCCCCAGATCCTTGACCTGCTGCGTCAGTTTCCGGTCCAGGTAAAAATAGCGAGCCGCGCCGACAAAGGTTTGCTGTGGCGGATGTGGCCGATCGGTCGGAAAGTGAAGCGTCGGCAACTCGCCCGACAATTGCTCCTGCCAGTAGGACCAGAGTTGATCGCCGCGAGGACTCGCCAGCATTTCGTGCTGCCAGCGGACGAAATCGGCAAAGTCGAAGGCGACTGGCGGCAACTCTATGGGCACGCCTTGTTGAAGGGCCGGATATATCTTGCCCAGTTCCTCGACGAACACCACCATGGACCAGAGATCGACGACGGTGTGGTGGATCACGACCATGAGAAAGTATTCCTGCTCCGAGCGCTTGAACAGGTAGACTCGAATGAGCGGTCCGTTTTCCAGATCGAAAGGACGGCGAGATTCGAGCGCCATTCGTTTTGTCAGCGCGGCTTCGCTCTCGTTCGTCGTGTCTTCCTCATGAAACCAGAGTTTCATGCGATCGTGAATCAATTGAATCGGTTCACCGTCTTTGGCGCTGAAGGTGGTGCGCAGTGCTGGATGGCGATCGACGAGCGTCTGATACGAATCGCGCAGGGCGGCGGTGTTGAGATCTGCCTCGATCCGCACCGCGCCCCAAACGTTATAGGCCCCGCTCTCGGGCGCCATCTGATGCAGGAACCAAAGTGACTTCTGGCCCTGCGACAACGGATGCACACTCGTGACTGCGTCATTGGCGTCGCGGCCGAATCTGATTTCACCTTCGCGATTGGTTCCCACCGCTTGCGCCGCCAGTTCAGAGATGCTGGGCCCCTGAAGCAGATTCCACATCGGCAAGCGCACGCCGAGAGTGGACTCGATGTTGTGCATCAACTCGATTGCGGCGATTGAATCCAGACCGAATTGCGTGATCGGTTTTTGCTTGTCTATGCGTTCGGGAGCAACTCCGATCCGGGCGGCGAGCACTTGCGCCAACCATGATTCGATCTCGTCGGCGCTGCGCGTGCTGTGCGCGGGTTCCGCGGCTGAACCACCTTGTATGGGCACCGCATCGATCTGCCATTGCGCCAGGACAGCGAGACCGTTGTTGAGAAAGGCATCACGCGTCGCTGATCTCTGGATCTTGCCGCTGAGGGTTTTGGGGATCGAGTTCTCCCTGATGAGCACGACGGCGTGGACCTGGATTCCGTGGGCTTTGGCAATCGCCTGCCTGATTGCTTCGATCACTTCCGGCGCCGTTGCGCCGGCATCCTTCAACTCCTGCACGACGACCAGGTGCTCTTCGTCATTCTGTTCGACAGAAAACGCCGCACCGAATCCGGGATGCAGTGCGGGATGGCATAGTCCCATCGTCAACTCGATATCCTGCGGGTAGTGGTTACGCCCGCGAATGATGATCAAGTCCTTCAGCCGACCGGTAACGAAGAGTTGCCTGTTGTCCAGATAGCCGAGATCGCCGGTGCGAAGAAAAGGCCCTTCACCCGTAGTCGCGATGAAGCCGGCAAACGTCTCTTCAGTTTCCGCCAGTCGTTCCCAATAGCCGCGGGCCACACTGGGTCCTCTGGCCCAGATCTCGCCGACCTCGGCTGGTGCGCACTCGCTCAAGGTTGTCGGATTGACGATGACTACTCGGTCGCTCGCCATGACCTGGCCGCTGCCCACCATTTCCTTGCCGCCGCCATTGGCGGCCGGCGTTTCCACGATCAGGTTGTTTTCGAGTGCCGCTGTTTGCAGGTTTTTCGTCACGACTTTTGAGAGCTTTGGACCACCGGAAACGATGAGCGTAGATTCCGTGAGTCCGTAACAGGGAAAGAAAGCTTCGCGCCGGAAACCGCAAGGGCCAAATGCTTCGACGAAGCGGTCGATCGTCTTGACCCGAATGGGCTCGGCGCCGTTGATGGCTGTATCCCACGTTTTTAGATCGAGCCTCTCACGTACTTCCGGGGGCACCGCGGACACGCAAACGTCGTAAGCGAAATTGGGCCCGGCACTGACAGTCGCGTGGTAACGCGTGATTGCTTCCAGCCAGCGGGCCGGCCTTTCGAGAAACGCGAGCGGCGGCATGAAAGCGAGCGGAAACCCGCCGTAGATCACTTGCAGCACTACACCGATCAGTCCGGTGTTGTGATGCATCGGCAACCACGTCACGCAGGAAGTCTTCGGCTCGTAAGCGAAGATGCGTGAGAGCTGATACGACTGCTGGACCAGGTTGCCGTGCGTAATGATCACGCCCTTCGGCGTGCCGGTCGAGCCGGACGTATACTGCAAAAGCGCGACCGTGTCGCCGGTCACATCCGGTTGGCGCCATTCGGTCTCGATGCTTTTCGGATCGTCCGCAGCCCGCCACGTAAGTCGTTGCAGTTCGGGTAAGTTTTGGATCAGCGGCGGGACTGATTCGAGGATCTGAGCAGTGGTCAGAGCAAATGAAGCTTGAGCATCCCGCGAAACTGCTGCGATGCGCTGCAGGCTTTGGCTTAGTTGCGGCACTGCGACGGGCACGGCGATCGCGCCGGCGTAAAAACAACCGCAGATGGCGGCAACGTAATCGAGGCCGGAAGGAAAGAGCAGCAGCACGCGTGCTCCGTGTGCGTGTTGCGCCTGGAGACTCGCCGCGATGGCGCGGGCTCGGCGATCTAATTCACCGAAAGTGAAATGGTCTGTTTCTGCCTCTCCGTTTGCGAGAAAGATGTAAGCCTTCTTCGCACTTTGATTCAGCCCCCGCCAACGCAGGAGATCGACAAAACTTTCAGCTTTCAGATCAGCACCTGAAACAAACCCGCCTTCCATACATGCCCTTTCAGCCGCGAGGGGAGTTGACCCAGGCAATCACGCAGCGCTTCATTCAGTAAATCATCGAAAATGAAAAAGCAGCGAGCTCATTCACTGCGCAACGCGACGAGCGGATCAACCCTGGTCGCTCCGAACGCCGGAATCAAGCAAGCCGCCAGCGAAACTCCAATAAGCAGAAGCGGAACTAACAGGAAGGTGAAAGGATCGATAGCGCCCACGCCGAAGAGCAGGGTCGATAACAACCGCGCAGTGACAAACGATAGAGCGACGCCGACGAACAAGCCGAGGAGCGTAAGCAGCAGCCCCTGTTTCATCACCAGCAGCAGCACGTCGCTTCTTTGCGCGCCCAACGCGACCCGAATTCCCAACTCATGCGACCGCTGCGCCACCATGTAACTCATAACCCCGTAAATCCCGACAACCGCCAGCAACAGCGCCACTCCGGCGAAGATTCCCAGAATCAGCGCGTAGAAACGTGGTTGCACTATCGCATTGTCCAACTGCTGCGTCAGCGTGCGGTGCGCGACCGGCTGATCCGGATCGATCGCTTTTACTGCCTGCCGAATCGGCGCCGCCAGGCTTGTCGGATCGCCTTTCGTTCGAACCAACACGTACATGAAAGTAACTGGACTCTCCAGATAGTGCGTGAAGATCTCCGGACGTGCCGGCTCGGCGAGGCTGAACTGTTTGGCATCACCGACAACTCCTACGATCTGATAAGGTGTATTGCCATCGCGTAGCAGAAGCCTTTGGCCAAGCGGATCCTGATTGGGAAACACTGTGTGCGCCAGCGTCTCGTTGATCAGTACGGTCTTGAGCGACTTGTCGTCGTCCTGTTCCGTAAAGAGGCGTCCGGTTCGCAAGGGGATAGCCATCGCCGGGAAGTAATCCAGGCCCACCGTGTTTATGACAGCCGTGAGCTCCTGGCCTTTCGGGCGCGGCGCCGCGCCGGCCACGGCGTACGCTTGCAACGCGCTATTACTTTGCAGCGGCAGCGCAGTGATGCCGCCCACTGATTCGACGCCGGGCATTGCACGCACGCGTTGGAACAAGTCTTTAAAGAAGGCCACACCACGATTGTTCTCGGAGTATTTCGGGGGCAAAACGAGTTGACTGTTAACCAGCACACCTTCCGTTTTGAACCCGGGGTCAACACTCCTCAGCGCGAGGAAGCTGCGAATGAGCAATCCGGCTCCGACCAACAGGACCAGCGACAGCGCTACTTCAGAAGCGACCGATATCTTTCTGACGAGATGCTGGCCTTTGCCGCCCGTCGAACCACGGCTTCCTTCCTTCAAAGTTGAATTCATGTCTTCGCGGGTGCTTTGCACGGTTGGCAGCAGACCGAAGATCAGCGCGGTAATGACTGAAACCAGCAGCGTGAAGCCGAGCACTGCCGCGTTGATCCCGACCTGTTCAATGCGCGGTATGCCGGCGGGTGCATAAGCGACCAAAACTTTCATGGCCACGATGCCCAACACCACACCACCGACGCCGGAGATCAGTGCCAGCAGCAGGCTCTCAGTTAAAAGTTGCCTGAAAATGCGAAACTGCGTGGCGCCAATCGCCATTCGCAACGCTACTTCTTTGCGTCGCGCGGCCATGCGCGCAGAAAGCAGGTTGGCGACGTTGATGCAGGCGATTAGCAGCAGGAAAAACGTCGCCGCGAGCAACACGAGCATTGCCGGACGCACATTGGCGACGAGCGCTTCCTGGATCGGCCTGACGCTGACGGTCCAGCCAGCGTCGGTCGCGGGATAGGCTTGCTGTAGTTGGCCGGAGAGGGAGTTCATGTCCGCGCGGGCTTCGCTGAGTGAAACGTTGTCCTTGAGCCGGCCGATAACTCCCAGCATGTAAGCGGTACGGTTCTGTAACACCGCGGGATCGAAAGCGAGCGGAGTCCAGACAACGACCTGCTGTTGGGCGATGGAGGTGTCGAAACGGCTCGAGAGGATGCCGACCACCGTGAATGTGCGATCGTTCATCGTCACGGTCTTGCCGATGATGCCGGGATCGCCGCCGAAAACGCGCTGCCACAATGCTTCGCCCAAAACCATGACATTCTCTTTGCCACGCTGTTCTTCTTCAGGCGTGAAGAAGCGTCCGAGCACAGGCTTTTCACCGAGCAGCGTGAAGAAATTCGAACTGACTGAACCACCGACCAACCGTTCCGCGCCGTAGTCGGTTCGGAAGCGGTAGACGACTCCACGATACGCGGCTAGATCGGCGAACGAGTGGTTCCGCGATTTCCAGTCTGTATAGACCGCGGGGGAGACGAGGGAGTTGATGAGGTTGCGTTGGACGTTGCTTTCCAGCAGCAGCATGACGCGATCCGGCGCGGCGTACGGCAGTGGACGCAGGACCACGGCGTAAGCGATCGAGAAGATGCCGGTAGTGGCGCCGATTCCGAGCGCGAGCGTGAGTACGGCGACAATGGTAAAGACCCGGTTCTTCCTGAGCTTGCGAAGACCGTAACGACAGTCCTGCCACAGGGTTTCCACGATTAGCCTCCGCGAAGTAATGCTACCGCCTTGTGAGAAGGCGGGTTGGTTGACAGAAACCTCAGGAAGCGAAAGGCTTGCCTGTTAATTCGTGTTTACTGCTGCAAAGTCTCGACTGGGTTGCGTTAGCAATCCGGTAGAAGAGGTGCTTTTGGGGAATGTTTCCGGGCATTGCGGCGGGTTTGACGCCTACCAAGAAACATTGCGCCAGCACTTAAGTAACGAGGCCGCACAATTTATCACGAAGGCAAGTTCCTGAGAAGGGGGAAATCTTCAGTCGGCGCGCCGACGCCATTGTTTACGCCGAGCCGGTCGGGTTGCCCTGCGCGCCGCCAGCGCCTGGCATGTTATTTCGGCCTGAATCGCATTGGTGGCGATGTTGAAAAGCGTGGTTTTGCCCGGAATGGCGCCGTCGGAGACGATATTGTGTTGGGCCTAAAACAGCGATGGGCTAAGGCTCACGTTGCCCATCGTTGGTTCTGCGGTAAGAGCAAGAACGGCAAGTCTCGCGTTTTTTCCTTAAACGACGAAGCGCCCCAGCATCGTCAATAATCACCTTCTCGTTGCAGAGGGCGGCCATTCTCGCGGTTTGAAATTCTCATCGACAATCAATTCCTTCGTTCCCGGAGGCAAGACCTGGAGCGATTTGAGAAACTCAATGAGAGAATTCTGCTCGTAGGTTGGGAGCGCCTGGAAAGCGCGTCTCGAATCGAGAGCCTCACCCGAATGCGCCGATACCGCCTGGCGAAGTGTTGTGAAGAGGCCATGATGAAAGAAAGGTGGTTCATTGGCTGCGCCCCAGAGCCGCTTGGTAAGAAAGCGACAATTGCCTTCCTTGAACTTCCTGGACCAGGGAGACTGATTCATGTCGATTGCTTCAGCCTCACCTGGTTCGCAGATATTGTGAAGCTTGAAATCGGTGTACGCTTCGACCCAAACAGTTCCAGAGGAATCTGGCCGTAGACGCGGCGCAGGTAACAGGGAGCTTGAGAGATCAACTCTTAACTCGTGCGTCTCGCCACTGCGCAGGTTACCTGACGGATTGAAAGGATTAGGCTCGGAATAAATCCAACCCTGCTTGTCTAGCGGCAGCCGCGGGATATGACACGCAGCGCAACCAATCCGCTCAAAAGTGCGCTCACCTATTAGGACCGCATCCTCGATTTCAGGTTCGCGCGGAATAACCCGGCCCGGTACTTGAAGAGTCGCTTGCCAAACTGTCACTGCCGTAATATCGGCGCGAGTTAGTTCATTTTTAAAACCATCGCCGTCAGGATCCGTATTCAGCCCGAATCGTTCGGTGGACTGTATTCCGTGATGCTGATTGAATGCCGTATTGCTGAATTCCCGGAGCGAGACGACATTGCTGGCCTGGTGCCAAGGCCGGATAACTAATGTGGGCGGATCGTTTGACCCTTTAGATAGCAGGCTTAACCGGCCGAGACCTTCAACCTGAGAAGTGTCCCACAGGCCGGTTTTCGTCAGAGTCAGTTTTCCAAAGTGAACGCCCTTCGCAACCAATTCGCGCGTCTCACCCAGGTGAATGGAATCACGTATCCGCTGCAATTCCTGCGTCATTTGGCGGGCCATCATTTCCAGGTAGCCGGCACCGAACATTCCAGTTGAGGCGCGCAAGTCAGCCGCAGTTTGCAGGGATGCGGGTTGCCCAGTTTCATCGACTGTGCCGCGCGTGGGAAGTTTGTCTGATGGATCAAATGTAGTGAAGTCGAATCTTTGGCCCAGCAGGAAAACATTAGTAACGAAATCGCCACTGCCCCCGGTAATTCCGTAGGGTAGATTGTGGCAACCGGCACATGAATTCGCATCAGGCGCAGAGATACGATTGAACGCCCGGGAGCCCGTCAAAGGTCGCGATGGATCTGAGAGTGGACGGCCGGTACCCTTGGTTAAGGGACGCCCGCCTCCCTCCTGTTCGGTCCAGTTAGCGCTGAAGAGAAGTTTACCGTGAGCGAGCAGCTTTTCCAGCGGGATAGTAAATTCCTCACCATCCCGTAGATGAGTGGGAACCGATAACTCGCGGCCGATTGAGGATTCGCGCTCTCGTGCTTTCTCGGTCTGCGCAGCCGAACCAGGCGCCAACAATTGAGCAATCGTGAATCCACACAGAATTGCCAACAGGGCACAAGCTAAGGAAGATCTCAGCTTACTTAACCTCAATACGAACCATGTTTTCATCGTATCGGTGCTAACTATTTGCCAATCTCGATCAAGGTCCAAATGCTAATGCGTCCAAACCCGTAATGGTCGTGCCGATGATCGTAACGACACCTGTTGTTGTATTGATGGTGACCAGGTAGTTCGCGCGTGGGATGCCACCAGCAATCCCGCCACCAATATTTAACGAGCCGAACAAAATGCCGGTTCCTGGCTGGTAATCCATGGCGCTGATTCTGGGGAATTCACTCGAGGGTCGTGGGAAAGACATGGGCGCTACAATGGTGGCTTGGCCTGTAATCTGATTCAAAGTGTGCAATGACTCTTCGTTCGAGTGGAACAACACGTCTTCAGGTGAAAATACGATTCCATTACCACAGCAGGAAACTCCGGTCCCGCCAAGGGCGGTCGCCACACCTGTTGACTTGTCAATTCTGCCAAGTCCATCCCCGGCCTCGAGGTAGGCATACAATGCGCCATCCGAGTGACGGAACGAGATGTCAGCTACGCTATCTCCGAAGCCTAAGGTTTCAACACCAGTTGGACCTATCTGTGTCCCGGCGCCGGTCGTCGTGTTGATAGTCAGCAGAACGCTGGTTCCATCCGAGGGACGTCTGCCAACGGCATATAACGTCCCGGAGACGTCGAAAGCCATCGCGCTGATCGCGTTAAAACCGATCGGTCCTATCTCGTTCGCTGCTCCTGTCGTGGGGTCAATTGAATAGAGTTTAGTCGGACCACTTGGGCCGGAGAACACTGCACCATACAGTCTCCCGCTGACAACGACTATGTCACCAACATTTGTGACACCGCGCGGTACAGGCGGAAGGCCGGCTGATCTTCCGCTGAGTGTCTTCCCATCGACGATGATGGAAGCTGAGGCGACGATATTTCCCAGAATCGTCGGCACAGATGAGATCGAGAACGTCCCGTCGGCGCCTGAAGTCGTCGTCTTACCTCCGTTGGTTGACACGAGGGCGCCTGATACAGGGTTTTGATCACGATCAAGCACTCGGCCTGTGACAGTAGTATTAGGATCGGGGATCAGATTGAGCGTGATATCAGGTGCTTGTCCGGCGTTGTTGCCAAAATCCAGCGCTAACGCGCCAATGGTAAACGTCGAACCGGTGGTGGGGGCGGTGAACGTAAACTTATAAGGTGCCGTAGAGGTTGTCGAAACCAGTTGTCCGTTTACGAAGAGGCTCACTGACGCAACCGCTACATCATCCACCGCATTCGCGGTGACTGTGACTGTGTCGCCTTTGATTATCTCGGCTCCGGAAGCAGGAGAGATGATCTGAACGGTTGGGGGAATCCCGAAGTTGTCTTGAATGTCTCTGTACTGGCCGATGAATAGCCTGGTATTCCCAGTGGTCCCATTGTCCGGGCCTACAATGAAGAACTCGCCTGTCATGTAGACAAACTGCGAGTCGAGAGCGATTCCGGTCCCGGCGTAGTCTCCGAGCCCGGCAAAGTTTATAGTCGTGCGAAAGATCGGGTTGGCTGCGTTCGTTATATCAACTATGGGGACCGCATTCGGAAAAAGTTGCTCGGCTGCGAATGCGAAGTTACCTGAGAGTTCCACATCGCGAGGGACAAAACTGCTTGGAAGTGCTCCAACAATCCGCGGGTTGGTCGGCGTGCTGAAATCAACTACTTGAAATCCACCCGTGAATGCGACTACGTAAGCCAGTGTGTTTCGGACAACAAGATCCTTCACATCACCTGGAATTGTTACGTTGCCTACAATCTGCGGCCTTGTGGCGTCCGATACGTCAACAATTCGCACGGCGTTAGCAGTCGAGCCATCTGCCACCGCCGCAAAATTCCCTGAAACGTCGACTCCTCTTGCTATTCCAGGTGTATCTACAGAGCCGAGTATTGCAGGCGAAGATGGATTGCTTACGTCGATTATCTGAAGTCCAGCGACTCCATCCGCAACATAGGCACGCGTGCCTGAAACAATTACATCCTGCGCCTCTCCAGGCGTATCAACTGAGCCAAGGAGAGTCGGCCTGGTTGGATCGCTGACATCTATGATCTGTAGCCCTGCGGAACCGTCAGCTATATAGGCCCGATTGCCAACAACCCTCACGTCATTCGCGTTACCGGGGGTATCAACCGATCCCACGATCCGAGGAAGTAGCTTGTCAGAGACATCGACGACCTGCAAACCGGTGGCCCCGGCCGCGACGTACGCAGTGTTGCCACTCACATCAACATTGTTCGCATAGCCGGGAATGTTGATAAATGACAAAGCCGTCGGCGTGAAAGTTTTCGCCGTGCCAGGAACGGTTACACTTAATGTGCTGTTTGTGATCGTGATGATGCAGGTTCCCGGGTTACCTGCAAAGACTTCTCCCTTCTTCGCTCCGAAGTTGCAAATAGTTAAATCGTTCGAGACGTAATTCGTGCGCGGATCGTCTGTTAGATCCAGGGTTGTTTTCCCATCGATCAGATTTACTTTCCAACTTAACTGTTGGGACGCGATGGGGAACAAGATGCTGGTTGTCAAAATAAATGAGGGTGGCTTCAGGATTGAACTCGCAGTGGCTTTCTTTAAATCGTAACTGTTGCGGTCGAGCGGGTTCGTTCCCGTTTGAACCTCGATGCCATCGGGAATCAAATCGCCATCTGTGTCGGCAAGCAATGGATTTGTATTGTGCGTGTTGATTTCACTGCTATCAGACAACCCATCGCCATCGGTGTCGGCGTTGCGGATGTCAGTGCCAAACGAAAACTCCTGAAGATTGGTTAGGTTGTCACGATCAAAGTCTTCCTGAGCGTCAACTGGATTATGCGGATCCAAGCCGAGGCGGAGCTCCGCGTCATCGGGAATGCCATCGCCATCTGAATCAACACCGGTGAGAGCAACCTTCGCAGTAATAATGCCGGTAGCGCCGTCGTTCGTCGCCTGAATAACAACAGTGCCCCCCGATACAGCGGTGACTAGTCCGTCTGCATTCACGGTTGCGATCGTGGGATTGCTGGTAGTGTAGTTAGTGCCGGTGTTTGCCGCACTCACGTCTTTGGTCGAGTTATCAGGATAAGTTGCATTAACACTGAGCTGGAGCGTCTGCCCCAAAGCACTCAGCGAAGGATTCCCAGGCGTGATGGTGAGCGAAACCGGGATCTGGGTAGTTGAACCCAGAATGATCTGCGGAATCGCATTCATGCGATTCGGACTGATCGTAAAGAAATCCGACTCTCCGCTTCTGGTGATGCCATTTTCAATGCACGTGGCGCGAGCGCGCACCTGGCCAATACCCGACGGTATATTTGGTAGCACCCAAGTTCCATCGGGATTCACCCGGACATTGCGATTGAGGACACTGACTACGCAATTTTCATTTAACTGCTGGGCAAAAGAGGAGGAGACCGCCAAACCTAGTGCGAAGAGCAAGAGTGGAATTCTTTGCAACAGTTTCTGTCGAGTAATCACATTCCACCTCCCTGCGGTCTAACCATCAGGGAATCCACATGCGATATTGCTAACTCAAAGCCCTTTAGCCGGTATGCGAACTGCGCTGATTAATTGATAGTTTTCACCAAGCACAAGCTCAGCGGAATCCTTGTTTGGTCCATCCAGAGTGAGGTGCCATTGACCGTCTTTCCTTGTGACTTCTTTGAGTTTCGGCCCAAAAACCGGAGAGGCGTTTCCCTTCAAGTGAAAAAAATCATACCCCACTGATTTCCCGACGTTAATTCCACGAAACCATTCAACAGAACCGGTTTCAATTTCCTGGCTGGTTTTTTTTAATGTAGCCAGGACACTATTCCTACCCTCGTCGATAGTTGGGTAATGATCCGTCGACTCTCGCACCCAAACGAAAGGTTTCCTAAACTTGAAGACTACAATTTTCTCTTCGGTGACACAGATGATGGAAGTTGATTGAAAAGCTGCGATTCCTTCGCTGGACTGACTGGGATCAAGGCCTTGGTATGTCCACCAAAATAACCCAGTCTTAGGTTCATGCAGCAATATGATTTCAGCTTTGCGCCACGTGCTATCAGCAAATGGCATGGTCACTTGCATGTCTTGTAGATCCAACTGAATCGGTTGGCCGTTCTTCGTAACTTGCATGGAACTAGATTCAATTCTTCCCTCAATGGACTGGAGCCTGGAGTCGCACAACGGACTACCAGCGGCAATGAGAAGAAACGCTAAAAACAACCGGAACATGTTCGGCACCTACTTATTGAAATTTATGTTCTTCAGCCCGCTTGATTTTCGCACTCGAAACACATTGAATGGATCGCCCAGCACACTTATCAGATATCCGTCAATTGCCTTGTTCTCAAAATCATCTGCGTTAAGATAAGTCACTCCGTAAGAGGGATCGTAATAAGAAGGAGAAACTCCGGGTAGTGTCACCTTCACGATAAAGTGGGCGTCAAATATTTTCTCAGAAGGCGGAGCCGTATTTTGTCCCACGAGCGTGGGACGACTGGTCAAGTCTCCATAGATATCCCCTGGCTGTTTCGGAACCATGATATCTGACGCAACAGCGGCAGGATTGAGAATCAACCTCCACTTGAACTGGGGGGCAGATGAAAAAGACGGCGTGCCGAAAAGCCAGTCCTTTACCAGGAAACTCGTTGTATCATTCGAATGAATTTCTGTGAATTCCCCGATAATGCCGTTAATCCCAAGCGAGCCAATTAAGAGGAACGCAAAAGAACCACATTGACCACTACCATTTGCAATGGTCAGCAGTTCTTCTTCGTTAAGCGCACAACCCCTAAAACCAACTCCGTCACGATAATAATAGAGTCTACGATTATCCCAGCTCTTCACATTCGCTGGACCAGCAAATTGCGCCCAGGTTTTTTGAAATGCCGTTGTCTGGTCTGCTGCACCACCGTCTGCTACTGCCAATTTCAAAGACGTCAGGAACACCTTCCTGAGAGGTGTGTCAAGCGTCACATACACTTTATGCGAACTGCTGCCATCGTTCGTGCAGTTCGGGCAGTTCTTACCGTCTGCCATGTGCCGCCAGTTGATTGTCAGTGGGTCGAAGAATTTTGTCGTGTTTGGCAGGTTTGTGTCAGCGACGATATCACTGACTGTCACCTCCGATGCGGCGGGTATCGTAACGCCCGTTTTCTTAAATTTACCCAATCCCGGAATCTCACCCTCAACTGTGACATTACTTACGGGACTCGTCGGCACCGGATCGATAGCAAACTTCACCGTCACCTTCATGGCGGAGTTGCGGACGTAAGCGACTGGATCGTTTTGCTCCAGTGTATTTGTGTCTTTCCACACTGGGTCCATAATCTTGGGAGCACTGCCCACTTGATCCTTAAAAATGTCTATGTCGCTAGTGAAACTGACCTCCTTCGGTGTCAAGCCAATCTTGAATTTAACTTTGACTATCGATGACGTGACCTGGTTTCCCGTCGTCGTACACATAAAAGTGACGCGGACAGAAACTATTCCGATCTTCGTTCCTTTTAGCTTCGCTATGCATGAAGGTTGACCATCGCAACTAGGGCTCGTTTCGAAAGTTGCCGCTGTAGGATCGTCGTCTGGGTCGCCAGGGTCGTCAATTACTTCCCAATTTATATATTTTCCATCCTGCGGGGGAGATCCGTTCGCGGTCATGTCAACCGTATTACCGGCAGGTACTTCTGCAGATGCCGCAGACAGAGTCACGCTCAGACTTCCGGTGTTGCCACTCTGGTTTGGATTTCCGCCACAATGCCACCCAGCCTTCAAGACTCCAACACCGGGACTTGATCGGATCACCAGTCCGTCATCACTCACTACACCCGTGCCGATCGCTACGAACGATCCAATATCGTGATCGAACGAGTACATCTCCGTCACGGCCCTTGGCTTAAGTCCGTCAACATTCGGGAGGGTAATTGCTGCGGGGATATTGAATACGGCGCCGGACGGTTGGATCGTCACAATAAATCTTGGCTGCTGCCCGAAGCCCGGCACCATCGGCACCTTATCTCCATGGACCACTGTGACGTTGATGCATCCTTCTTTCGAGCCACCCGGGAAAGTCACTTGCCCTGGACCAAAGCTGAGCGAGAAGCCCGGTGCTTCGGGAATCGTCAGTGTTCCGCCTCCTGTGGTTGCGGTCACACAAAGCTCATTACTGGTCTTTAGAGGTAAGAGGTAGATTGGCAAACCCAAAGTGTTGTCCTGGCCGGCGACCGTTACCATATCGTAGTCCAGTGTTGGGAATTTACCAGGACGTTGTGCTGTCGATCCGTCTACCAGGAGTTCCACAAAACCTACAGGCGCCGGGGATATTTTGAATTGCCCCTGGTCATCAGCCTGAACCGAGGCAACTGATTGAATGATGCTGCTATTTGAATTGATGAGATTCGTGAGCACCGCACGGATAGTGACGCCTGGAATCGGCACATTACTGTTGTCGAGGACCACACCGGAAATTGTGGTTTTGTTGGGATCACCGGCCACCCGCCCTGAAGCCGAGAAGCTAACTGAAGTGTCTTGACTTGACGGAAAGCTTGCTTCCACCAGGTTGTTCGCGTTGCCCTCCTTGGCACCCAGAGTCAGAGTGGCTGCTACTCGGCCATCAGAATCAGAAACAACGGTGAAGGTTGGTTGGCCACCGAAACTCCCGCCACCCTCCTTAACTGTAAAGGTCACGGGAACTCCTGCAAGCCTGTTGTTGCCGTTGTCCACCACGACCGCAATGAAGGGCTTGGGCAGCGCTTGATTGATCTCGCCGACCTGATCGTTGCCTGTATCAATGACGATGTTTCCCGCTGGGCCTTGTGTGCCGGTCGCTGTAAAGATGGCAGTTCCGCTTACGCCAACCACGTACGCCTCGACGGTGTTGCCACCCGCTCCGGCGCGCATTCCTAACTTCCATTGCACCTGTGCCTGGCCCAGCGAATCGGTGTTTGTAATCACAGTGGCAGCAGGTGGACCACCGGCATTAACCATTCCATCATCCTGAATGACCTTGAAGATGACCGGCTTGTTTGAAGCGGGGTTGCCGTTTGCGTCCGTGACTGCTACTACCAACGGTACTGGTAAAACAGAGCCAATCGTTCCGGTTTGATTGTTACCGGAAATCACACGAATCCGTGAAGGAGGCGGCGCTTGGCGCGTTACCGTGATCTGCGTTGTGGCTGCATTCCCAACCCGGTCTCGTCCCACGGCCTGGATGATATTGTCTCCCCTATTTAATGGGACGTTCGTGGCAACGAACATTCGGTTAGCGACCTGAGCCGTAGTCCCATTGACGCTTACGTGAGCTTGTTCGTCGTTGACCGTGCCCACCACTATGTCGTTGACGCTGCCTGAAACTGTGATTGACTCTTCAGTAGTGACAAATTTATCAGCAGGCGTATTGATGTTTACGCGAGGCGGTGTGGTATCGAGATTTACCTCGATGCTGCTGTTTCCGACACCTCCTGCGGCTGAAGTAGCGGTAGCAGTTATGATGTTTGGTCCTTCAGCCAGCGGCACTTGCGCACTGAACTGGCCATTAGCTACTGGCGCCTGAATAGAATTGATCGTTATCGTCGCTGTTGAATCGTCGACAGTACCTGTAACCGTTGTAGGACTGAGATTGAGATAACTAAGATGAGCAGGTGCCGTCAGCTTAACCGTAGGCGCTCGCGTATAGGTCAAGTTAAGTGCGGACACGCTGGAATTCCCGGCAACATCGATTGCAGTCGTGTTGATTAAATTGGCGTCTGGCGTCAGCGTCACGGTGCAGTTGAAGCTGCTCCCGTTTATGAGTGCCGGTACTCCACTACAACTCACACTGGACAGGCCGGAAAATGCATCCGACGCAGTTCCATTGACGTTAATTGGCGAAGCGAAGACTTTTGCGCCAGTCACTGGCGAAGTAATAGCAACACTCGGCGCTGTTTTGTCGAGCTTTACTGTTACCGATACCGAAGCGGTGTTTCCTGCCTTATCGATGGCAGTTCCTACGACGATCTGACCACCGGTCTCTGCAGAGACGACAATTGGTTCACTACAAAAAGCGATCCCGCTGTCGCTGTCGGCGCACGTGAACGTAACTGTCGGATCACTGTTATTCCATCCCGCTGCATTTGGCGCGGGAGATACGCTGGCAGTGATAGTGGGCGGCACGGCGTCCGTAACAATATTTGCGCCGAACCTGGAAATACGGTTTGCCGCATCAAAATACAGACGCAGACCCACAGCGTTACTGTGGCCTCCACAACTGGCCCCCGACGCGTTGGTCCCAATCCGCGTCAATATTTTTACGGATAACACATCGACTGTGCCGTCGAACAAAGTCTGCGAAAACGGGGCGATTGGAACAGCAACCTCTTTCGCGTTGCTAGCGTTTCTGGTCACACCAGTAACGCAGCGAGTCAGGCCGGATGACAACAGAGTGTTGTTTTTAAGTACCTCAACCTGGACGTCAAAGTTCGTGCCCTGATCGTCGCTATTCTTAAGCCCCAGCCACACGCGAAGGTCACTTAAACTGGTAAGAGTTCCTCGAGTGAGCCCTGGTGAAGCGTTCCAAGTACCCACTTCTTTCCAAGGATTTCCACCGCTGAAATTAATAGAAGAAGAGTCTTTGAATTTTGCGCTGGCAGCAATCGGAACGGTGTTATCCAGAAATAAAGTTGGTGGGTTATCAAGGGGACCAGCGCCGTGCAGATAGAAGTTGCTGGCGGCTTGGACCACCATTATGTTTTTCGATGTTGCGCCGACTGGGTTAGGTTTCGTGGGAGAGTTGGTGTTCCAAAACTCGTTTAAGGAACCAAAGAAACCTCCCGATGAATTCAAACGCAGGTTCGTCTGGTCATCGGGCGACCTTGCGTTGCTGACAACTATCGACAGTGACGTGACTACAACTGCCGCAAGAAAGACAGCGATTACTATTTTACTGATTGGACCAATGAACACTCGGGCTCTCCTGATGATAGGAAAGGTCTGATCTCTCAGTAACGCGCCCTGAGTTTGATAAGCTTCTGATGTAAACTCTGCGTGAAGTTGATCCTGTACTGGATTAAACGAGTGGGGGCTCGTGAGAATTCAGCTACTTGAAACAGCACATCAGCTTTTTGTATCCGCGAGGCAGGCGAACACTATTACAAAGTAGTAAACGTGTCAACAGGTTTTTGGACACATGTTACTGCTCAATTAAAATGTCCGCTTAACTGCTCAGTGAAAATGTCCGCATGCTAACAGCATGGGGACAATCACCTTGAATGAGAAACAACGACGTCGTTGCGAGATAGTGACCCGGTTAATAAGCACGAGAGATCAGCAGCGGAGCAAGCGAGTTGTTGGGCGTAACTGATTGCACCTTCGTGCGGATGGCGGGCTGCGTCTTGCTCTATCGCTAGCGCGAGCGAGCACAGATGGTTTAAGATGCGTCCAAATAAATCAGCTTGCAGGTAGTTGGCTGGTCCGATTCACCCTGCTAACTGCTGATTAAGAACTGATTGCCCGCTTGGCTCAGTAAACGGGCTCCCGCTCACAACTTAAACTTTGTCAGTCACTTACAGAGGTTAGTTTCAACATTGACGGGAAGGTTGACGGCAGGTCACACGTGGCCGCATTCAGCGCCTTTCAGCTTACTTGTGAGAGTTGGTACTAGGCCTTTGTGCTCCCCGTCACCAAGGTGGGTCGCACTCAATCTCACAATCGGTCCATGACAGAGAAAGAGATCGCTCTGAAACTATTCGGGCCTTGCCGGACGACTGTTCGCTCGAAGATCGCCGAGCGTATTGGGTTTATGGCTGCGGTACAAAAAAGTCTCGATCAACTCAAGGCGAAGGTATTCCTCACGACGAAGTAAAAAACAACGAGCCTCATGGGCTTACAAACTAATCTGGTCCCCGCTTCGCGAGACGACCTTCAGGATATAGTCGTCTTCGTCGCACGCGATAATCCCAACCGCACAATGTCGTTTGGTTACGAGCTAATTTCCGAGACAGACCGCCTGCAAGAATTTCCAGAACCCAGTCGCATCGTTCCTGAATAGAAGAATCACCATTGCCGGAATGTCATCCCTCGACAAGGTAAAGTAATGAATGTGAGACCTAAGACATTAGGGGTGAATGTTTGCTGATTCTCGGCTTAGAAGGCATTAAAATGTCAACGGTTTTGTTTACTGACGGCGTGCTTGCAAATTCGATAACGTCATGTGACAGCGTACTGGAACAGTATGTTGTCTCTGCCGAATCGCGCCAAGCGTTAGAGGCTTTGCAGAAGCAGCGGGTACGAATGGGGCTCATTGTGCTCTTAAGAAACCAACCACAAAAAACTGTAGAGAAGACACTCGCGATGAGCGGGCTTCTAAATTTTTTTGAGCCGCAACAGGTTGTTTACGGTTATGACCTCAATGAACGCTTAGTGAGCGAGGCTCAGTACAAAGCGAAAGAGGCAAGTCAAAAAGCCATCTTTGTCAGTCAGCATTGCAGCGAACGCGTTCGTGCGATGGAACTAGGCTTTGATGCTGCAATTCCTCACCCGCTGCTCGTTTCGGAGGTTGTGAACGGAGAGAGTCTCATTTACGCACGAGTCTCGAGAATCAAGAGCAAACCTGGCGGGTCAGGGAAAGAGCTGCTCCTTACGATGCCGCTCATTCCGTTCTATTTAACTCCTGAAGACGATCAATCGATTTACGTCATCACCACCAGCAGAACGGCCCAGGCGCTTCGTGAAAAGGGTTTCGAAGTCACTGTTTTTGGTCAGCAGCACGATCCTCAAACCACCGATCTCTACCTTGCTCACGATGATCGTCAACACGCGAAGGGTAAAGATCGAGCGAAATACACAAGGAAATTTCTGGAGGACGAGGGCAAAGCACACCTCATTGTAGACGTTGTGGACCAAGCCGCCTTATTAGCCCTGCCTGCTTCGGTTTCAATTGAGGAAGTTCATTTCCCGAACTCGTTCCATGGTCACAATAGGAGACTACCGTTTAATCCCGCGCTGCTGGCGGTGCTTACACACACGGCCCCGCAGGAGTCGGCTAAAGCGACCGTTAACTTTGCTGCCAGTGCGTCTTTGACAGTCAAGGAAGTAGAGGAAATTAAAAACGGAATTGATGCGAACACCATAAGACAGTTCCACGCCCCATACGCCGGCGACGCTCCGCTCGACGCTGCAGGAACAATGGTGGAGTCGAGACATGTCTTACACAAGCACAACGCACTGGTGACGGATGCTCTGTGCAAACAACTCACAGATATAGGCAAGGGGATCATGATTCCCAAGCGCTATAACTTTGAATATCAGTCCAAAACCGTGAGCAATATCGTCGCGGACCTTCCCGGACAAGACGCCAACTCTTTCATCATCATCAGCGCACACTTTGACTCAACTGCCGTCTATAGTCAGCCTTACAACCCTGTAGTTAATATAGCGCCGGGCGCAGACGATGATGCAAGCGGTATCGCTGCCGTTCTCGCCGCGGCGACAGTGGCAGTCAAGCTACATCTCGAAGTGGGCCCGCTTAAAAAATCACTACGCTTCATCCTGTTCAACGCCGAGGAGGATTATCTCTACGGCAGTTATCAGTTTGTTTCAAACCACCTGGTGGGAACCGCCACGAAAGTAGACGGCGTCTTCCAAATGGACATGATTGGATATTCGGGCGGCATTGTACAAAAAGAATTCGAGGTTCATATTGGCTGCGTTGAAAATCCAACGGCCGAGGAAAACTCTGTAACTCTGGCAGCAACCATCGACAGCGTGGTTTCTCTGGTCTCAACACTAAATAGTTCCCAGATGTACCCGCCATTTCCAGGCAAGTCTTTTGACCCAATGAACGGCCGTAGCGATCATAGTTCCTTCCTTGCAAACGGTTATCCTGCCTGCGTAGTCACGGAGGACGGCACTATGGGTCCACTGGATACTTCGCCAAAACCCAAAACTAACGACGACTACCACAAGAAAACAGACAGAACGGTTGACCCCTGGTATGCAGCCCAAATCGCCCGCGTCGTTACCGCCGCTGCTATCCAAATGGCTAAATTGTAGTAAGTGATAACACGCTGACTGACTCACTTTTCCGGCGAGAGCAGTCAGCGTGCAGCTAAGCGTTGCGAGAGGCCTATGGAAGAGTGTTCGTTAACCCCATGAAGCCAACATTGCAGACTTGAGGCGGCCCATTTGCACCAAACGCATCAAATCCCGGCGGAATGGGGAGATTAAGCTCCGTCAAAAACTGTACCATCGTTTTTGTCTCATCTGCCGCTCCTTTCAACTTTAGCTCGTAGACGTCAAACTTGATGTCGTCGATATCGGACACAACATCGTAATAGTGGGTGAAATCACTGGTCGTTCCACAGCCTACGCGACATAAGTTGGTGATATCGATCCGGTAGCGAGTCAATAACCCATCCGATTTCAGCACAATTTCATCGTCCTTGATCTTCACTTTTACCATGCCTTTGATAGGGTCAACCACGATGTCCGCGCCAACTTTGTCGGCCATTTTCCCGAGGGGCTGAATGCCAGTGTTGATGCTTCCGACCATGGGACGCCGAAAATACTTATGTGCCGACTTGCTGTGTGTGTAGAAAATGCCGTGGGGGATGTTGATTTTTGGTTTGCACTTATAGTCATGTTTCATACTTGCCGCGTTGCCGTGCATCAATGATCCTTGCAAGTCTAAAACCCACCTGAAGTCCTCTGGATCACCTGTGTCAGCAGTGCGGTCGAAGGGATCTGTGGGGAGGTCGCGCGTGAACGTCGTAACGCCCAGAGGAGTTGCTTCGACCGCTTCTATCATTACGTGGTCATCGTCTCCCAGTGGATGGACCGGAGGAACTAATTCCTCATCTCCATCCGCTTTGATTTTCGTGATTGTGAGCAGACGCTGATGATCCTGAAGGGACACCATTCCCATCTCACAACGATTTGGGTCAGCGCGTTTGTTCAGGCAGAAAATTATTATACCGTCGAAGGTAACCCTCACGAATGCTTTTGAATGATCAACTCCCATCGCTTCTTCTCCTTCCAAAATTTGAAAATCTCTGCTACCGATGTCGCAAGCTGGATTTTCATTACATAAAAACGAACTGCGGCAATAAGCTTTGCACAAAGCCTAATGCCTTGGTTCTCTGCGCAACCTGGGTGTTCCTGTGTCTCTTTGGTGGGTTCTAGCTGGGAATTAGTTAACCACAGAGCAACAGAGAACACGGAGGTTGCACAACGTAGAGAGTGATCTCATGAGTTTTGGTGCAAAGCCGCGGCAATCGTTAATTTTGCGCGGGAAATTTCAGAAGCTCGCGTATCCGCCAATGGTGACGAACGGAGCCCAGAAATATGGATGTTTATAAGTTTCTGAGTTTCTGATTTCAGTCTGGGATAAGCGAAGCGCTTCCGCAGTAGAAAGCCCACCGCGACGGCGGTGCTCATGAAACTTGATCATTAATTCCCCAGTGGAGGTGGTTTCAACGGGCCAGTAACTGGCAACTACCAGTGGAACACCCGCGGCCAAAAAGGCTCGAGCCATTCCAATCATGCCCTCCCCGTTGTAATAACGCTCGACACCGGTGCGACAAGCTGCCAGAACTGCTAAACGAGGCCGGATAAGCTTCATGTTGTAGATCTCGCCAGCCTGGAGAGACTCGCCGGAAGCATCCGCAGGCGGCTCCTGTCCGGTAGCCTTTGCTAATAACAATTGCGAGTGCATCGGCCATCGTTCGTCAACGACGTAGTGGGAGGCAAAGTGCAGCACGTCGGCATCGACCATTGCATTGACGACAGAAACTTTCGTAGCGCTTTTCCCTTTTAGCACGAGCGGTGCAGGTGAGTTGTAGTATTCGGCCACCGCCTGGGCCTCTCTTGCGGCAGAGGGTAGTTCAGGAAGCGCACCAAAAAGGACGCGATCAAAATCCGGATCGCCGACGCTCAACAACTTCTCTCCCGAACGCGCTTGTTTCCGCGTGGCCCATGCCGTGTTGAGTAAGAATACGCTAGCACTCGGAGAAAAAAGTAAAGCATGGTCATCGATGAGATACCGGTCCGACTTTGACGAAGCCAGCGCAGCAAACGGTAAATAGTTCAGAATCTTGTCCGGTACGATGCAAAGCGTCTTATCCGCAACCAATTGGTCTTGAACTGGACCAATGAGGATATCGTAGAGCGTTCGAGCAGATGCACGAAGACGACTGAGGTCAGACGACGGGCTTGTTACCAAAGCTAAGAAAGTTTGCGCTTCCTTTGTCAATTGTTCTCGGGAGACAGGCATCTCCCTGACGAGAAATTGCGATCGCGAAATTACCCAGATCAGGATCTTGTCACTGAGAACCGCGTAAAAAACAATCTGGACCTGATCGGGCATGCGTCTTTGTATTTCTGAGCTGCCGTTTGGCTTATTAATTCCAGTCTCCGCATTCGGTCCGGTAGCAGTAAACATCGTTGCGAGCAGGGACCTGGCACGAGAATCTTCTGAGAATGTGAAGGCGGCTTCGTCATCTTTGAGTGTTGAATGTTTGAAATCAATGGCAGCGTCGTAGACTTCTTGTGCTACATCAAAAAAATAAGTTCGATTTTCGTCATCTTTGATCTTATTTCTATATTCATCAAAAAGATCTAATAAGAGAGTTAACTCTTGACTGGCTTCGGTATTCCTTCTCTGCGCCAGATACGTGAAGAAGCGACCTTTATGCGCGACGAATTTGAAGGGCTGGAATGACATTTGATCATAGAGGGAAATCGCCTCGTCATATTTTTGCGCGGCCTCGTTGAGTTCTCCTTTTTGTCGATACAACTCGCCGAGTTGTAATGACGCGTAAGCCTTGATCTCCTTGCCTTTTGCGTCTCCCAGTGATTCTCCGATTGCCAATCCTGCTTGCGCATGTATAACCCCCTCGGCATAGTCGCCGGAACGACCATAGACCATTCCGAGGTGAGTGTAAGAAACATAGATCAAGGAAGGATCTTTTGACTCCAACGCCAAACGCAGCGCTGCTTCACCGTAACAGGCCGCAGCCGAGTAAAGTCCGATTCGATTAAAAACCTGGACCGCAGTGTCATAGTTCCGCCATGCCTGTCGCAGGCCAGGCCAAAAGTCATTTGCCAGCAACAAACACCGCGCGAGCTTATTGAGGGATTCTGAGAAGTTATAAAGATTGGAGTATTTGCTGGCCAGGGAAGCGAGATATTTCTGCGTCCCGTAAGCGTCGCCGACCTGCTCGGCCAACGAAAGAGCTTCCTGATCGAGATCGAGCAGGTATGTCTGCTCGTGAAAACTTGTTTCAATATTCGATAACAGGCTGAGCGTCTGTGCGAGTAACCACTTGTAACTTCGTTCGCGGCAATAGCGGATCAAAACCTCCGAAGCCGAGCGACTCTCCTCGATACGTTGGTCCTGGAAGTAGCTGTAAGCCAGCCAATACGCAATTAGTGCTGACTCGACTTCATCACCCGCGGATGTGAATAGCTGGCGTGCGGCGGTAAAAGAAACCATGGCCTCGTCGAAACCGCGGTGCCGACAAAGATCATATCCATTGAGTGCAGACTGGTGGGCTTTTGTGAGGGTAGCGAGATGAAGGGGTGAAAATGATCTATAGAACCGAGCAAGTTTTGCGGTGTACAAGTCGCCGGACTTCCGCGTTTCCAATTCGCCGGCATAGTCGAGCGCGTCCAGCATCTGCGCGGCGTCTTCCCGGCGTCCTTCCGCCGTAAATTCGAGAAAAGCATTTACTAATTTGAGAGGAACGAATTTTCCTGTAATGACTTCGCGGTTCCAACCGAGAATTCGCCAGGCAAACTCTTCATCCCTGTTGCGGTAGGCCAACAAGAAGTCTTCGAGCGGCCGACTATTGTTCGCTGCGCTGGCTTTCTGACGTCTCTCTTCGAGAATTCGCAGACGATCGCGCGCCTCCTGAGACCATTTCGAGTTCGGATCTTTTTCAAGGTATGTTCGCCAGGCTTTTTCCGCAGTTTCTGGTGGGCCCAACTGCTCCTGTACCAATCCCAAATTGAAGCGAGCCTCCAGCAGTGAGCTGTCAAGCTCAAGTGCCTTAGTTAACTCCATATGGCTTTGGCCGAAGTAACTAAAGCCAGTTTTGAGATCCTCGTTCCGTTGGGCTTCTTTGCCGAGTTCAAGATACGCAACTCCCAAATCATTATGAGCCTTCGAGTCTTTAGCATTTAGGTCGACGGAAGCCTTGAGTTGATCGACAGCATCCTTGAATCGGCCCGTGGCAAGGTAGTATTGGCCCAGGGCACGGAGGGAGTAGGCGTCACGATTTTTAGTGGCCTCACTCGTCAGTAGAGTAGTGGCCAAGTCGCGTTGGACGACATCAACCTTCTCTGGTCCGCGCACTATCGGGGCATAATTAAAATCGCTAATCCATCCCTCAACCGGTCTCTGATCGCGATATGCTGTTCGTAGTGCAGAGAGTCCGTTATCGACATTCGAGCGTGAAAAGAATGCCTTCCAAATGCCGAAACCAGTAATAAGTAGAAGAGAAGCGGCGATTGGCAAGTACAGACGCAGAAGCTTTGCTGTCCGCCGTTTCCGTTCTCTTAACACTACGGATCGTTTCTTGAGCGCGAGTACGAATTTGAGTTTCTTCTGCCGCTCCGGTGATGCAAACACAAATCGTTCCAGCGCTATACGTTCTTCATCCGGAACCTGTTCGTTTGCATACCTCTCGATGAACTCGTCAGTCAGAATATTTAACTGTTCAGAGTAATCCAGATCGGTAAGCAGGCGAGTTTCCACCTTTTCCTCTTCCGCTTCGTCGAGTCGGCCAAGAAGATAATTCTGGAGTTGATTTTGATCGTTCGGTTTGATGGTCAACGCTCCTCGATTGCCGTACCGCTTAAGCTAACCATCCCTCAATCAATGTCCTTTGGTCGGGTTTCATTTCTGGTATTCCTCGCTAAACAGTCAAACACGCACTTTTCCAACCTGACTCTGATTCGATATGCCTTCACTCGCAGGGCGTTCACCGTTATTTTCAACTCCGTGGCCATGGTTATGTGATTGGCAACTTTATCAGCGCCATCGTAAACGTAATAATCAAGAATTAATTCCCGATCCTCAGGTGCGACAAACTTTAGACACGTCATCAGGCACCTGTACTCATCACTAATCTCGACAGGTTTTGTTGGGCGTTCAGGAAGCCGATCAGTTGGAAATTCTTTACGCCGTCCAACCTCGAAAATTATATTCCGCGCCACACCTCGAAAATAGTAGGCTGGGTCGCCCTCATATTCAGGACCAATCTCAGACAGTCGATCTATAACTCGATCAATCGTCTCATCGGCTAGATCTTCGGCATCACTGCAGCCTTTTGCAGAAAAAATTCCGATCAGTCCTTTTTGAATAGCTTCATATTTTTTACAAGCGACTTGGCGGTCTGAGTTTAACCACACCAAGAGAGCTTCGAGTTTGTCTTTCGTCAGAGGCAAAGGCAATGGCATCCTCGAGGCCAGAGGCGACCCCGCTCTTCACGGTCAGTCTCCACTGGGTAGGAATGGCACATACGGTAATTCAAATGTACAGGTCTGACAACTACCGGAAAGTCGAGCAATTCTCCTGTAACTCTTTCAAGCGTGATTTTATCGTAGCGGCTGTAATGTTTATTTCACAAGCGTCATTTGTCACTGGAGAAGGCTGATCGTCCGGCCTGAAGGTGCACTTGGAAACGACGAGCAGTTCTACGTGGAAGGACGGCGATAGATTCCTTACTGAAGAGTCACACAGGGTGCCTGACCATCTTTCTCAGAAAATGGATCTCAATAATGTGAAATGAATTTCCTAATATCGCCATTTTTAAAGAGTGCCGAGTCCATTCCCAGACAAAGGAGAAATCATGCGACAAACGAAACTGCTCTTTGGAATCATTGGCCTGGCCATCTTCATGTTCATATCGCCCTCTCAGATTTCAGCTCAAGATTCGTCTCCCTCTCCAAGTCCTTCCCCATCACCTGAAAGCGAAGAGCTCAAACGGTTGAAGGAGCGCAACGAAATTCTCGCGGAGGAGAAAAAGGCCGCCGAGGCTGAAAGCGATATTGCAAAAGCTAAGAAGAGCGAGCTGGAAACGAAGTTTCCAAAACCGAGTGCCACGCCCCTTGCCGGCGACACTACCGTCGACTCCGGTGTCAAAATAGAAAGCGAAATGATGGCGTATAAAGCAATGGCTGATGCCGCTGAGAAAGTTGCTAAGGAGCTGGAAGAGCAGGGCCTCAGATCATTGGCTATCTACAACGAGAAGGACATCAAAGCACTACTGGCTTACATGCTCGTCTCAAATCAAATCCAGGTAATGCAAACAGAATATGAAAAATTACTCGCGCCCCCACCAACAGCACCAACAATAGTCATAAGCAACCGTCCATCCCTGACAAATCGTCATTCGCTTTTGGGGCCAGCTGCGGTTTCGAGCGGAATAAGCATCGCGACTAGCGTGCTCGGTTCTTTCATTGATTTGGTGGCGCTTCTCCGAACCGATACTACGATTAAGGGAATGGATTTCAATATTGAGGAAACTGCATTTGTTTCCGAGGTTTTTAAGGCACTGAAGGCTAAGCACACTGAGTGCCGGTTCTATTACCCCGCGACATTTCCACCAAACATCGATCCCAACAAAACCACATTCCGAATACTGGTGCGCCTTGAACAATTGTATCTCCTTAAGGCCCGTGGTGAGGCTCTTATAACGACCATCGGAGAAACCGAAAAGTCTCTCGAAGACACGAAAGCTGAAGTCGCTAGCTTAAAGGCAAGGCTGAAACAGATCACTGAGGATATTCCGGCCCTCGATAAGGAACTGGAGCGCCTGCAAAAGATCTATTGGCGTTGGCCATCAGGAAGACTGGCCGAACGAATCGAAGAGGTAACAGGAAAAATAGACAAACTCACTGGCGATAAAGCGAAACTTCCAACTCAGATCGAGCAGAAGACTGGCGAAGTCGCTGAGCTTGAGCAGAAACTTGATGACTTATATAGCCAGATCTTGCCTCGTCTCGAGGCCGACTTCGAAGTGCTAACGGATATTCAATCGGCGGAAACAAAGATACGAGATGTTTCTAAGATCCTCGGCCGCGCATTCACTCCGGATGAACTTGCAATTTTCTACGGGGACGGTTTTTCAGAGGCCCAACAAAAAGGACTCACAAAAGAGGCCGAGAAGTTTTTGGGCCATAAACTTTCCGCGCAGGAAAAAGCAAGGCTTCTTAACCCCGTTTCAGATGCAGAACTATCCGCGCTCAAGAAGATCCATGCCCAGGAGATAGCAACGGGAACTACTGTTCCAGATGATGAAAAGGTTTCCCTTCTTTCGGAGTCAGAGCAGGCCCATCTGCTGAGTGATGCCGAACAGAACACGCTACGGAAACTTAAACAGTCTTCACTAACTAAGCTCAAGGCATTAAATACACAGTACGACAAACTGATCGCCGAGCTGACTACAGTTGATAGCAGTGCGGGCATTAACGCGCTTACTGCCTACTTACAATCCGAGAATCTCTTTGACGCCCTGTGTCCACAAGATGATTCCCTGGACACCCCGTCAGCTTGCAACAATGCCTTTATCATGCAGTTAAAAGTGATCAGGGCCGGCGGAAACAATAAGATCGAAAAGAACCTCATCACAAATCTATTCACTGGAGCGAAACTCTCCCACAGTGGTGGCGCAATCGTCCAGTACGTTCTTTACGATCTCAGAGGAGCCGCCCACTTTTCAAACACCTTTACAGTTTACGAAAGCTACAAGTCGTCAGACGACGTCAAGAAACTCGCCAACCATTGAAGACTTGGAAGGTCATTAGCGTAATGCTGGATCGTCACGTCAGTTTCGCGCAACCGAGATAGCAGATTCGACCTAGAGGCTAAGACTATGAAGAAACTTCTTTTACTTCTGCTCATCATTTTTTTGTGCGTCAACACAACCAGGGCACAACGTCCACTAAATATCCAACGCGAGAGTTCACCGTCCGTATCCGGCCTTCTTTGGAAATCGAAACAGATTCCAGTGTGCTGGCTAAACCCTGAAACTGATGTAAGTGGAAAAAGAACAGTGATCATTCAGGCGATCAAAGAATCGTGGGCGAAGTACATCGGCAACGAGTTTCAATGGGTTGATAAGTGTAGGCCTATAAACGAAGTGAGTTTGCCGGAAATCCGTATCTTAATAAATGCAAAGCCAGATCGATCGTATTCGAGTATTGGGACTTACAGTTGGGTCAACATAAATGGACGATGGACTTTTCCTGATACCTCCCGCAAGAGAGTACAGGGACTAAGTAGCCCTGAGTGGGATACCCATACGATGTATTTGAGTTTTGGACACTACTATACAGGCGTCTCCGAACGACAAGCCCTACGATTTACTGCGATTCATGAATTCGGACACGCTCTGGGTTTTTTGCATGAACAGACCGCAGACAACGTTCCTCAGAGCTGTATCGATAGATTGCCGAGTTTGGGTAGCCAAATCGATGAAAGAAAGATATATGAGGATACGTATGGCAGCTTTGGGATTATTTTTACGAGTTACGACATCGATTCGATCAAGAACTATTGTCGACCGGATTTGCTGAAGGACCGGTTAAGTGTCCAGGACATTGTTTCAGTTCAATCTATATATCCCAGAGTCGAACAAACCGTCGCGAATGCAACGGAATATTTCTCTATTTCTGATTTGCATCAAGAAAAATGTCTCACGGTCGCAGGTACGTCGTCAGTTCAGATGAACGAGTGCGCAGTTGGTGATGACAATCAGTTGTGGATATTCCAGGAGAATGCGGACCACAGTTTCACAATTAGCCCTAAAACAAATACGAACAGATCTTTGACAGTCAGCAGTGAAGCGATAGGGAAACTAGTCTCTGGTGAATTGAAGACAAATTATGAGGAGATATTAGCGCTCCTTGGAGAGCCTCAAGGCACAACCTCTAATTGGTTCAGGACTCCGACAAGTAAAGATGGATTCATTTTACAGTTGTCATTTAGTGGTTTTGTTTTAGACCGCGATACCTGGGATGACAATCGGAAGAAGGTGATTCTGTACAAGAATTGGAGAGGCAGCAATCAAGTCTGGAAAATCACAAAGCTCTCAACAGACTTGCAAGGCGTCAAACGGAACTAGCCAGTCATTTCTGACGATTGTCACAGGGGATGAGGATCGGGCAGATCCACTCGGAGTGAAACAAAGGACACTACTGCTCTTGTGAGATCGTTCATCTTTCATTAGACGTCGGTGGTTTTTTTGTCGTCGCTGAAACCCCGAGCTACGAGTTTCGAACGGAGCCAGTGATCTCTTTATTCTGCCGATTGCTTCACCATGTTGAACATTTTCGGGTTCGGACCTTTGCGGATGAAGCATTCCTGATCTTACAAAGAGGAGATCCTTTGCATGACAGCCGGTCCCAGACGAGCTTTATTATCTACAAGTGATTGAGTGGACATGTCACAGCCTCCGACGCACTTTTATCACTCATCTCATGAAAGTCACCCGTAACGATGTCGGCCGTGATGAAGTACAGCTTTTCAAACTACATTCATCCGACCGATGAGGGCTAGAGTTGAGTATGCAGGCGCTCGACAACGTCGACGCAACCTTGACGACTCGGGTAGCTTTGAGAGCGTTCGGAGCGTTGAGCGCGTCGAAACAGAGCCGTTAATCCCGTTGCAAAATAACTAAGTCGCGATGTAGGATGCGTTTACGACAAAACGACGCCCGCTTGGCTCAGCGGTAGAGCACTCGCTTCACACGCGAGGGGTCAGTAGTTCGAATCTACTAGCGGGCACCACAATTTACACGCACTTACGGGCGACCGGAGGTCGCCCGTTTTGCTTTACGCCACTCAAACCGCATAGTGCTCTCAAACCGAAGTGATCTTTTCCTCAATTCAGCCACAGAGATCTAGAGAAGGCGAATTGGAGGGCGTCAAATGCTTCAATATCTATTGCGTGCGTTGATTGTGGCCATATTTTTAGGGACCGTCGCCGCTTCAGGACAGGGGCAGGGGCTGGCGCGTCAAATGAGCGCGGCGGGGGTGACCGGCACGTGGAGTGGCGAGTCGATCTGCGTGGGCAATCGTTCGGCTTGCAAGAACGAAATGGTCACTTACAGACTTGAGCCGGTTGCAGGCAAATCAACACTCGTAACGCTTCTCGCTGACAAGATCATCAGAGGCAAACGTGTCCCGATGTACAAACTCGATCTTGAATACGACGAAGCCAGGCGTACGCTCTCCTGCGAGTTCACGCAGGGACACACGCGCGGCACGTGGGAATACAAGGTAAACGGCGATGCGATGGAAGGTATGGGTATCGTGCGGACAGGTAAATCAGTTGCGCGTCGTGTTAAGGTGAAGCGAGCCAGAGAAGATCAAATGCCTGCAGCACCGGATCGCGATTCGTATGGACCATAAGCCTAAGACATCGGAGCACCTCTTCTCATACGGCACGCTGCAAACAGACTCCGTTCAACTCTCTACTTTCGGTAGAAGACTCGAAGGTAGCCCCGATAAGTTAGTCGGATATCGCTTGCGAATGATTCAAATTACCGATCAGGAATTCGTCGCGACGAGCGGTGCTGAATATCATCGCAATCTCGAATTCACCGGCAGCGCGTCAGATTTTGTCGAGGGCACAGTGTTCTCCCTAACTCAACAGGAACTCGAACAAGCCGACGCCTACGAACCGGACGGTTATGAACGCGTGCAGGTAAAGTTGCGATCAGGCACTGACGCATGGGTTTATTTGAAAGCAGGCTGGTCTAACTAATATCAAACACGCAGCCCGAAGAAGTCTCACAAAGTATGACGTCATAACTTTCGAGCAGCGGCATCGCGAGTCGTTCGAGGTCATTCTTCCACAACTCACCACCATAAAACGCCTCACGCATGCGCTCGCGTTCCTCAAGTGACGGAAAACTACGCAGGAACACAAACTTGTTTGGATTCTCGACGTCCAGGAATGGACCAGTAACCTTCATGCCATACGTGCGTTGCGCGGGAATGGCGCGCGTCTCAAACAACTTGATGAATTCTTCGCGCTTGCCGGGCTTGATCCGGTAACTGCGGACTTCTACTATCATTTGTAAACCTCCATTCTGTTCCGCGAAGCACTGTAAACCGACCCATAAGCGTCAGAAAACTAACCACGCATTAGACTGATTTGGAAAGCTGATTTATTGGATTCTTTAGCGACTGCTTCTTCTTCAACATGTCGGCCCACAAGTCGCCGGTAGCAGCAAGTCGTTGGGCCATCGTTCGCAGCGTGAACGTTTTTGGTCCAACCGCGCCGCATTCAACTTCTTCCCACGTGCACGGCGCAGACACAGGCGCGCCGGGCTTCGCACGCACCGTGTAAGTGGCGGCGTAAGTTGCGCTGTAACTATTGCGACCGACGTCCACCAGTATGCGATCACCGCGATCGATTTTCAGAAACTCAAGCGTCAGGTGATCCGGATCGCGGCTGACAAGAATTGCTGCGACCTTGTGCGCAAAACGCGCTACTTCACCAAAGTCAGACTTACCGTTGAGCGGAATCGCAATGTGAAAGCCTTTCGATCCGGAAGTCTTGATCCAACTCCGGAGGCCGAGCTCAGCGAGCAGATCTCGCACCTTCAGAGCTGCCGCACGAAGCCCGTCCAGATCGTCTTCCTTCGACGGATCAAGATCAAAAATACAAATATCCGGCTTGTACAAATTCGGCGTGCGCGACGGCCAAACATGAATCGTGATGCTGTTCTGATTCGCCAGCCACAGCAATGAGCGCACATCGTTCGCGATGGGATGATGGACCGTGCCGCCGTGCTTCGGCACTTCAACACGCTTGAGCCACTCCGGAAACCCTTTCACGACATCCTTCTGAAAGAAGCCCGGCTCACCGATGCCGCGATGAAAACGTTCCATCGTGATCGGGCGACGCCGCAAGTGCGGCAACATCACGGGCGCGATCATTTCGTAGTACGACGCAAGCTCACCTTTCGTGATCCCATCATCGGGAAACAAGATCTTTTCGGGATGAGTGATCATCTGACGACACTAAGCAGACGCGGGTGACGCAGCTTGCCGTGCGTGGTCCACTCGATAAACCCGACATGGACCACAATCTCAGGTTGAACCCAGTGCGCACGCAAACGCGGTAGGCCCTTGGCTTTCGTGAACGGAGACTTCGGAATCTCAAGTTTGTCGAGCCGGGCGCGGAGATCGAGAAGCAGTGTCGTATCGAAGCCGGTTCCGATCTTGCCCGCAAAAAAGAACTCGCCGTCCTTGTGATAGCCGACGAGCAACGCCCCGAGACCGACTCGCTTGCCCTGTGGATCCGTAAAGCCGCCGACCACAAAATCCTGCGACAACTCGCACTTCATCTTCAGCCACTCTTTCGAGCGGCGATGTTCGTAGATCGAGCCGCGTCGTTTCGCGATCACGCCTTCCCAGCCTTCATTCTGCGCGCGTTCCCACGGCGACGGATCGTCGATCAAAGCTACGCGTCGGAGTGGTTCTTCAAATGGCAACTGTGCGAGTAGATCGCGACGTTCTTCGAGTGGCAGCGTCGCGACGTTTCGGCCGTCGAGCCACATGATGTCAAACACGTGATACTCAACTTTGCCGCCGCCCCACGTGATCTCGCCGTCAAGAATTAGTTCGTTGTGTGGAAGACGTTCGATGGCGTGTTGGATTGCGGGAAGGTCTTGCGGCAGATGGTTGCGTGAAAACAACTGCACGTCGTCGTCTTTTTTGTAGGCGAGCAAACGGATGCCGTCGTATTTTCGTTCGAATATCCAGTCGGGCCCGCTGAAGCGCTCCTGCGTCAGAGTCGCCGCCATCGGCACGAGCCATTCCGGAAACGCAGTCATGGCAACAGTATTACCCACATTGCGGAGACGAGTAAATCTCCGTAATCTGCGGTTCAGAGTTCAACCGCGTTCAGAGTTCAACCGCGTTCAGAGTTCAACCTTTAGGTTGTGCTTTGCTACGAGCAAGCTGAAGCTTGAACTCTAAACTGAACCTCAGTGAATCCAATGATCAAACGACGTGATTTCCTGCGTGGCGCCGCGATGACTGGTGCTGCGCTGATCGCCGCGCGCTCCGCGTTGGCCTTCGACACGAAGCGTCATTTTGCGCCCGTCAACGTTGCGCGTAATCGCATCATTCGCGAAGTCGTGGGGCTGAGACCGTATCGACCGAGCGGTTTCGTCGTCGACGCGCAACGTTTCGGCAGCAAGCTCCTTGTTCACAACTACGGACACGGCGGCGGTGGCGTAACGCTCTCCTGGGGCACGGCGTCGCTCGCTGTCGATATGGCGCGTGACTTTCTCATCGCGCACAAACAACCGCGACCAACACACTTCGCCGTGCTTGGTAGCGGCGTGAGCGGGCTCTCGACCGCACGACTGCTGCAACGTCGATTCCAGAATGGTCCAGGCACCGTTACGATCTATGCGAAAGACTTGCCGCCTGACACGACGTCGAACATCGCGGGCGCGCACTGGTCACCAACAACTGTGTTCGAAACGTCGACGCCGAAGTTCAACGAACAATTCCGCCAGGCGTCTCGCATTTCAAACAGAGCTTTTCAATTGCTCGTCGGACCCGAATACGGCATTCGTTGGATCGACACGTTTGAATTTATACACAACGAAGCGTCGCTCGGGCGTGAACTGCCGGGCGGCAACGATCTTTATCCGCAATTCGAAATTCATCGCGATCCGGAAAACTACTTCGGCTTTCCGTTCGTGCGACAGTATTCGACGATGCTGATCGAACCGTCGATCTATCTGAGCGCGCTCTTGCGTGATTTCTATATCGCCGGCGGCAGAGTTATCGTGAAGGAGTTTCGCAACCGGCAGGAGATCGCGCGGTTGCGTGAGCCAGTGATCTTCAACTGCACCGGACTGGGCGCGCGCACGCTTTTTGACGATGAAGAGCTAACACCGGTGCGCGGCCAGTTGGAAATACTGCTGCCGCAGCCTGAAGTCGATTACTGCTATCTCGGCCCGGGTTACATGTTTCCGCGTCGCGATGGCATCGTCCTCGGCGGCACCTGGGACCATGACGACTGGTCGCTAACACCAAATCCGGAACAAGCCACAGGCATCCTCGAAGCCCACATGCAGATCATGAAAACTCTGCGTTAATCCGCGGTTAATAACGCCAACTCTTCACGTCTGCTCCGGGCGGAGCGCTCTTCAGAATTCGCTCGACGATCTTCGGCGCGTAGAACTGGTGATACCGCAGACGGGCGAGCGCGTTCGGTCGCGTGTGATCGCCGTTCCAGCAATGCTCAGCACGCGGCTCGTAATCGACTTCGCCGCCGTAGTACGGATTCTTCGTCGACTTCAAAAAGTCTTCAACGAGATACACCGCGTTGTTCAGAAAGTAGTTGTCAGCTTCACCGACGTAGATGTGCAACTTGCCCTCGAGCTTCGGACCGAGCTTCGCCCAATCACGTTTCAGGATGTAACCGAGATCGTAATGCTCACGCCAATAGTCCGCGACGGAGCGATCGATCTTCCCTGTCAGCTTGTCCCAGATCGGCTTCGGATAACCATCGCTGCCTGCCGGTGAAAACACTGCTTGCCAGATGTCCCACTGACCACCGGAGCGACTATTCGTTCCGAGTGCAAGCTCCATGTGGTTCATGTCTTCGACCGTCGCGGCGAGTTCACCGAGATAGTTCCGCTTACCCGGACGCGGCATGTGTTTCCACGGCGACTCGGCGTAGTAAGCATTCTCGTGCTCGTAAATGTTGATGACTGTGTACGCGCGGAAATCGATAGGATCAGGACACGCGATCCACGCGCCGTTGTACTCGTCGGGATAGAACACCTGCACGGCCATCGCTTCCCAGCCACCGGTCGAACCGCCGTAAACGAAGCGCGCCCAGCCTTTGCCGATGCCGCGAAAACGTTTCTCGATCTCGGGAACCAGCTCGTAAGTAATCGCGTCGCCGTATGGACCAAGATTCGCGGAATTTACTGCGTATGAATCATCGTAGTAAGGATTCGCGTGCTGGATCTCGATGATGATAAAGCGTGGAAAGTTTGGACCAGTCCAATCCTTGTAAAACTGGTATGCATATTCCTGTTGGATGCGGTTGTAGCCAGCGAGTTTGAAACGCTCGCTGTAATCCGGTTTCAGGTTCGGATCGGGCGGCGTCTCGCGAAAGCCGTCGAAGTCGGCGGGAAAGTGTCCATGAAAGATGACGAGCGGGTAACGAGCTTCGGGATGCGTGTCGAAACCTTCCGGCAAGAGCACGTGCGCGCCGAGATACATCGGTCGGCCCCAGAACTTCGTCAGCCGTTCGCTCTGAATCTTGATGTGCTTAATGTACTTCGTGTCTTTGGGCGGCTCGATTGGCGGAATCACCTGGTCCAGCGTGATGGAGACTGGTTCGCTGTTCGCGTCAATGCGGATCTTCTTTGGCGTGCTGTAGACATTGCCGGGCGCGCGGCTCCATTGCTGGCCTTCGCCGCGGTCCATCGGCAGCTTGACTGTGTGGCCGTCAGAACGTCTGAAGGTCTCGTAACGATGCAGCAGCGCCTGGACCCAGTACTCGCCGGGTTTAATATCGGAGAGACTACGAACTGGATAGCCGAAGGCGCTCTGATCGATCGTTTTTGTATCGCCGGCTTTCCAGGCGTCGACGTCGATGCCGAAGACTTGTTGTGTAGTCAGGTCTTCGCTGATCTGGAAACGGGGCTCGTCGGTGTTGTTGGTTGAGATCAGTAAAAGCAGACGGCCATCGAGAGCTTCTTTGCTCGCACTCGCAGGAAATGTGATGTCGAAGCGTTGATTCGCGGAATTCATTTCTGCTTTACCGGGCCAGGAGAAACTCAGCACGCCGACAATGATAAGCAAAATCGTTCTTTTCATCAGTTTTAGATCTCCACTGGTAAGCCTTCAAGGCGCATGATCTTTAACGCATTCGTCGTCGGACACGGACCGGACCGCAGCCGATAGTCAAACACCATGCGGCCGTCGAATACATCTTCACGGAAATGATAGTTCGTCACCCCTTTGATCTCGTCTGCTAACTTGATCAACTCGAGATCGTGCGTCGCGAGTAATCCCATCGCACGTCGTTGCGACAACGTGCGAATGTAAGATCGACTTCCGATCAACCGCTCGCGACTATTCGTGCCGCGAAAGATCTCGTCGATCAAAAACAGCAACGGCAATTCATTATCGATCTCGGTCGCGGCAAGTAGCGCCTGCAATCTTTTCACTTCAGCATAGAAATAGGAAAGTCCATCCTGTACTGAATCGCTGACCTTGATGCAAGTGAACAGTCGAAACAGCGACGTCTGCATGCTCGAGGCGTTCACGGGCGCGCCGGCGTAAGCGAGTGCGAGATTGACGCCGACCGTTCTCAGGAACGTGCTCTTGCCCGCCATGTTTGAGCCCGTGAGGATCACGACCCGCTGGTCCTCGTCCATCTCAAAATCGTTGCAGACCTTCGCGTCCGGTTTCAGGAGCGGATGTCCGAGGTCACGTGCCGCAAAGCGATCTACACCGGTGCGGCACTCGGGAAATACGTAACCGGGATTGAGATAGGCGAAGTTTGCGAGCGAGTTTAGCGTCTCGAGCTCGTGCCACGCGTTGAGCCAGCGTGGCAGCAGGTGCGCGATCTCTTTCTTCACCAACTCGAGCCGATAGCTGAAATAAAAATCCCACGGCACAAGTGCATTGAACAGCAAAGCCAGTAGTGGGTTTGTGCGCACTCCGAGCGCGGCGGCAAGACGTTCCAGCTTTCGAAATTCGACGGACGGCTGGGTGCCTCCCGTGCCAAACGGCGCACAAATCTCAGCGAGCCCGGGCGTGTTTTGATAGCAACGCGATTCCAGGTACCCGAAAACCGCTTTGAAGTGTGTCAACGCCTTTTCAAGATCTTGTAGCTCATTCCACGCGGTCGCGATTTTCGACTGGCTTAGAAGCGAAACGGCAACGTAGATTAAGAACACGAGAGGCCAAATGCGCGGTAGTAGCTCGACGAGCCAGAGCCATATGCAGATCAGATTTGCGACTGCGAGGATCGTGAGAACTATGAGCGTCGGCAGCAAAGACTTCTTCGATCCGCTTTGTTCGATCCAGTCGACGAGTATTCTCGAGTTCCAGTGACTGGAGCCGCGCTTTGTTGGTCCAGCGGTGCTGAGACGCGCAAATGCCGACAGCAATTGCAGCCTATCGCGAAACACAGAGTGGTCCTTCAACTCTCGGACGAGTTTCTGTCTGTGTTGCATCAATTCGGGATTAGGTCGAGGATTAAGTAGCCAGGACTTTAGCCGCTCGCTTCCCTCTTTAGTGACGGCGCAGTCGATCAGCCGATGCAGCGATCGTTCGCCGGTGATGTCGAGATCGCTCTCGAACGGATGACCGGGAACAGGAGGATCCGGGTCTGCCATGGGAATGCGATCCCAATCGAGGTTGATCCGCGCCATCTGAACCTGTTTGATCTCGATCAGGAGCGAGTTTCGTGTGATGCTATCGCGAACTCTCGTATGGAAGATCGTGACGATTGAGAACCCGATCGCGAGTAGCGCGGCGACAAACCACGCGGTGGTGCTGCCGGCAAAGTTACAAAATGCCAGAGCCAACAAAGCTCCGGCAACAAAGATGATTCTGCGCACGGTCCAATACTTCCGACTAATCGCGTTGAGAAATTCGCCCCTGCGACTCAACCGCGCGGTTTGCCTGTCGAGCTGCTCCAAACGAGTCATGCTCGTCGAACATAACCTGATTTCCGTCGAACCAGCAAAGATCGATCATGCGTGAGTTGAAACTCAAAGCTGCGGAATGGAACGTTGCGCTCGATGAAATCCGTGAAACACCAACGTCGCTACTCGGCTTTGGGACACGCGACGGCATCGGCGTCGTACTGAAGATAACCAAGCAGCTTAGTGACGAGTCGCATTCCGGCGAAGTGCTGAACGCGTATGGCGGCAATGGCGCGGCGAAAGTCTTCGAATACGAGACGGGTGCGGTGTTAGTTGAACGACTCGAACCGGGTGAATCGTTAGTGAGTGTCGTCAAACGCGGCGGTGATGATGAGGCGACGAAGATCCTCGCTGAAGTAATCGCGAAACTCGCTAATCACAAAGCACCGGCGACATGTCCGACAGTCGCTGATTGGGGACGCGGTTTCGATCGTTATCTGCAAAGTGGTGACGAGCAGATATCTCGCGAGCTGGTCGAGAACGCGCGCGAAATGTACTACGAGCTCGTATCATCACAGCGCCAAACGATGCTGCTTCACGGCGATCTACAGCATTACAACGTTCTGTTTGACAACAAACACGGTTGGACCGTGATCGACCCGAAAGGCGTTGTCGGCGAACTCGAATACGAACTCGGCGCACTACTTCGCAATCCCGTCGAACTGCCCGACGTCTTCACAAATCCCGACAGAATAAAACGCCGTCTCGAAATCCTAACAACTTCGCTGCAACTCGATTACCGACGCGCCCTTCGCTGGCCGTACGCCCAATCAATCCTCTCCGCCATCTGGGACATCGAAGACGGCCACCCACTTACTCCAAACAACCCATCCCTCCTCCTTGCTCGCATTCTAAAAGCCGAATTTTAGCCACAAAGAAGCACAAGAAGCTCAAAAGAGGTCCACTCACGCGCAGGGTGGTGTCGGGCATTCGGAGTCGTGGAGGGTGGGTGAGTGTTCGCGGCCGAAGGTTGTGATCAGGATTACCGAGCTGATGATGACGGCGGCGGCGACGAGCATTTGACGCGTGAGGGGTTCACTGGCAATGAGCCAACCTAACAACACCGCCACTACCGGATTCACGTATGCGTAAGTCGCAGCGCGTGCAGGCGCCACGTTGTTCAGCAACCAACTGTATGCAGTGAACCCAACGAGCGATCCAAACACCAACAAGTAAAAGAACGCGCCGATCGAAGTCCACGAAGCGTTCGCAAGGTTCAAGCGCATAGGATCACCCGTGGCTACGGCCAGTAACAAAAGCAAAACGCCACCGCAAATCATCTGCATTCCCGCCGCCATCAATGTCGATACCGGGAGCGGTCGACGATTCGAGTAAACCGATCCAGCCGCCCACGAAAACGCCGCGACCAACACCACACCGCCTGCGATCAGAGTGAACTTTGAATGTCCATTACTGCTCAGCCCATCACCCACAAGCATTGCGACACCAACGAGACCGATCAACACTCCGAGTAATACTTTCCAGTTCGGACGCTGGCGACTAATCGCCCAGTTGAGTATCACAACCCACAAAGGCTCGGTCGAAACCAGCAACGCCGCCAAACCCGTGGCGACGTATCTCTCAGACCAAACCACGCCACCATTGCCACCAAGCAAAAGCAGTCCACCAATCACGAACGCACGACGCCATAGATGAAGCGGCGGAATAAAGCGCTCACCGTTAAGCACTGCCCAGGTGAACAGGATCAGCCCGGCGAGCGTGAATCGCGTTCCAGTCATCAGGAACGGTGGCAGAGTTTCGATGGCGAGGCGGATAGCGAGGTAAGTTGAGCCCCACAGGGTATAAACCGCAGCGAAGGCGAGAACAATCTTTACGGGAGATGGTCGAGTCGCTGTCATCGAGAGCGGCTAAAGTACCAGAAAGGGGTCTCGTCACAAAAAAGCGCAAAAGGCACAAAAGCGATTATGTGTCTTTTGTGCCTTCTGTGGCGGTTTGGTTTTTGCCTTTTTTGCGGCCGGCTTAGTCAGGTCTGTCGCGCTTGTCTCGTTTGGGAGGTGGTTGATTGGTGTTCTGCCGCGGTGGTCGTTGATCTTTCCGGTCGTTCGTAATCACCTTCGCCGGTTCTTTCGGAGGCCGTTTATCCTGATCTTTACGCTGCGCGAAGGCCCCGGCGGACACCACGCCGAGCATCGCTAGCACCAGTAATAACTGTCGCAGTACGTTAATCATTTTCAGCCATTTCTCCTCTTGCCAATTCTGCGCAGGAGGGAGAAAGAGATGCGCTGACCCGGAAGGCAGCAAGCGAGGTGCCACGTATTTTCGGACGAAAAGTCTAACAAAACGCGCAGAAAATCGCACGGTTTCGAGTTTGTGCGCACCTTATCGTGCAAGACGTTAGCCAAGAAAAGGCACAAAAAGCACAAAGTCTTATTGAGATGCACAGCGCCATTCAATAAACCTTTGTGCTTTTTGTGCCTTTTCGTGGCTAACGTCTGATAGTGACGCTAAAAGTGCCGACGTTGCCGCTCGTATCAAATACCCGCAGCGAGATCGTGTGTTCGCCCGGAGCAAGGCCGCTGAAATCGACTGAATAAACTTCGTGCCCGCTGTCCGCAATGCCATCATCCGGAAAGACCGGTACCCACGCCGCACCATCAAGACTCGCATCCGCCTTTTTCACTTTCCCAGTCGCATCGTCAGCGGAGAACACCACTCGAACTGAGTCTCCCTTTAACTGCGGTTGGCCCATTGCTTTCACCACCGGTGGCGTGTTGTCGATGTCGACCGGCTCACTCAAGCGCTCGCCCGTGAGCTTCTGGTCCGGTGGATTGTCGGGCGCGTCCGATGCCACGACTTTGATGATGTAACGACCATCAGCGAGCGTCGCGCCGTCGATGGTGTAAAAGTTGTCGCGCAGCTTGTCTTTCAACAGCCGAAACGTCTGCTCATTCAACGCACGATAGTAGATCGCATACTCGAGCGTATCGGAATTTCGATCTTCCGCCTGCCACTGAAACGACCGCGCACCTCGTTGATAAAAACGCCGCGGCGGCACCTGGGCCACTGGACCAAACACCGACGGATCCAATCCAGACGACTCAACATTCGGATCAACAGCAACATTCGCGATCTGCTGCAAACCAACTCCATTCGGCAACGCCGTAATCGACAAAACTTCGGGCGCTACGTTGCGCGGCAGGTAGGCGACATTCACATCTTCAACCCACGACGGCGCACCCGGCGAACCGGAAGCACGCACCGTCGCACGCCACTGAATAAAGCGCGCGCGCGGGCTCGAGATCTGAGTGCCTTCAGGACTCTTGTACGCCGCACTCCAATCACTCCACGTCGCATCGGGACGCTCACCATTGCCTGTACGTGTTTGCACTTCGACACTTCCAGCGCCGCGCCACCAAATGCGTCCCCACGACGCTGTCAGCTTCGCATCTCTCACTGGGGATTCAAACGTCCCTTCAGTCACGAGCTCGTTGCCGAATCGAAAGAGTTTTCCCTGGTTACTCGAAGCCGCATAGACCTGATTGTTTCGCACCAGCAGCGAGGAGATTTGTCCTTCCGGCGACTGCAGGAGCAGCGTGTCGCGACCGTCATTTGTAACTGAGTAGATGCGACCTTTATCGGCCGTGCCAATCAGCACACTGCCAGCTTGCAGTGACGGAGCAATCGCGAAAGCTGTCACCGTTGGCGAACTCCAAACAACGTCAGTCGCACCATCAGGAAGTATGCGGAACACGGCGCTGCGAGCAGTCGAGACGTCGTTGCGACTACGCGCGGGTGCCTGCTGCTGGCCCTGAATCGGCGTACCAGTCTCGTCAATGGCAGTGATCGTTACAGACGTCGACGGCGTAGCGCCTTCGGTTGGTTGTGGTGTCACTGCCGGTGTTGACGGTGTACGGGCCGTGGCAGCCGCATCGCTCAACGCGAGCGCGTAAATCGATCCATCAGCAGCAGGAGCAAGCGCGTGAATCTCGCGCAGTTGCGTATCGAAGAGCGCGAACATCTTGCCTTCCGGAGAAACTCGCAAAACGAGACCGCCTGAATCAGTGCCCGCAATCAGATCGCCCTGCGGCGTGACTGCAAGCGAGATCACGTGCGTTTGATTGGTGTTCGCGAGTAGAGACGATTCGGGACTCGCATTCGCAGCACGCACGCGATAGAGCTTGCCGGTGTCGCCTGTACCAACCGCGAGCGAACCGTCATTCATGACTGCGAGCGACCAGATGTACTTGTCGCCCGGATCGAAATAAACGTCAGCCTTGCCATCCGCAGTGATGTGATAGACCTTGCCATCAGGCGACGTGCCCGCGTAGACAGAACCATCACGCGCGATCGCGAGCGCAGTCACGTCCAACTCCGGCGCGTCGTAAAGCAGCGAACCAGTGCCGGCGCTCGAAACCTTGAAAATCTTGCCATCGTGGCCGGTGCCGAGAATCACATTGCCCTGATTATCGATAGCACTGGACCACACGTACGTCTGCTGTGTGTTGAAAATTTCCGTGAGCTTTGGCGCCAGCATCAATACACCGGTGTCGCTGATTGAAACGCCGCGCGAATCGCCCTTCAGCAGTTCGGTGCGACCACTCGTCTCCCAAACAACTGGTTGACCGGCGCGTACAGGCAAAATAAAAAGAGTGAACAAGATTGCGAGGGTGGTTAGTCGTTTGATGGTCATCTGTTCGTCAGGTTCCTATGTACTTGGCGTAAAGCGAGCGAGCGGTAGCGATTTCGTCGGTGCCGCGAATGATGGAACGCGCATCCTGAAAAACGGTTAGCTCAAAATTTTCGGTCTTGAAGCGTAGGAGATACTCGTTGAACTTAACTTCACCAGCACGTTTGAGTCTTTCGGCGAGCGTCGCGAAGTTGAGGCGCGTTGGTTGAGATGGTGAAATCTGGATTGCATCGCGACCACAAAGCACTGCGGCGCCTTCGTCCGCACGCGACAGCGTTTCGTAAACTCCGAGACCGCACGTTTGACAGTCTTCGCGAGGTTTGCCAGTGCCGATTCGTCTCCACTCGTTTTGCCACACGTCAAACTGCATCAACGATCCGTGCAGTGCCGTGATTTGTCCGGTGATCAGTTTGAACGCTTCAGAAATTTGCACTGCTGAAACGATGTTGATGATGGGCATGATCACGCCCGACGTGTCGCACGTTGGAGCACTCGCGGCCGGCGGCGCTTCTTCGAACACGCAACGCAAACACGCGCTCTGGTGCGGACGAATCGTCATCGTGACGCCGTACGAGCCGACCGCGGCGCCGTAGATCCAGTTTATGTTGTGCTTCACGCAGGCGTCGTTGATGAGATAGCGAGTGGAGAAGTTGTCAGTGCCGTCGATAACGAGGTCACATTCCTCGATAAGACGCTCGACGGTTGAATAGTTGACGTCGATTATATGAGGTTCGACTTCGATCTCGGAGTTGATTTCGTGCAGGTGATTGGCAGCGGCGATGGCTTTCGGCAGACGCTTCTCAGCGTCGCTCTCGGTGAACATCGTCTGCCGCTGTAGATTTGAAGGCTCGACGAAATCGCGATCCACGATGCGCAGGTGGCCCACACCCGCACGCGCCAACGCTTCAGCGTGGGCCGAACCTAGCGCCCCGCAACCGACAATCAATACTCGCGCGGCCAGCAGCCGTCGCTGTCCTTCCTCGCCAATGCCACTGAAGAGAATCTGTCTGCTGTAACGATCGTCCACCGCGATTAGTATAGCAGTGAACAAGCCAGCGATGCGGGCGACAGCCTACGCCATAATTCCGTAGCGCTTGATCTTGGCGTTCAGCGTGGTCGGCTTCAGTCCCAGCAACTTCGCCGCGCGCGTTTGGCTGCCGGATGTCCGGCCGAGCGCCGTCCGAATGAGACTCACTTCAAACTGCCTTACTTCGTCTGAAAAAACAGCCCCTCGCTTGATGTCCACCGGCCGTGAGATAGCCAGCGACTCGACTTCATCCAATAACTGTAGAACCGTTTCGCGTAGTGTATTTAGCCGCACATCAACGTTCGGCTCTGTGGAAGACTCTTCAACCGCTGCGGTCCTGTTTTCTTCTAACCCGAGAACTGATTCGCTTATCATATTTCCTCCGAGGAATTTTGCGGCAGCAACCGCTCACCGCCTGGGCCTGTTGGGGAGTCCTTGGTGCGGCTGCGGACGCAATATTCTCAGAAACCTTCACCGGAACATTCAGCTCTGTGACGGAACGGCTAATTTTTGGGATGGAGCGGTACTATTGACCACAAAAAGCACAAAGTAAGTCATAAGAAGCACAAATGAAATGCTGTCTTTCTGATTTTTGGGCTTACTTTGTGCCCTTTGTGGCCTAGATTGCATTCCCGACGGCGCCCTGGAAGTTTGCGCGGTAGTTACGGCTCAGAGTGAGTTCCTTGCCGTTCTCCATGATGATGCGATACTCGCCATGAAACCACGGCTGCATCTCCTTGATCCGATCGATCTTAACAATCGCTGAGCGATGAATCCGGCGGAACTGTTTCGGATCCAGTTGCTCTTCCAGACTGCTGATCGTTTCGCGCAGGAGATAGCCTTTCTGGTTGTCGTAGACGCGCACGTAGTTCCCTTCTGACTCGATGCAGTGCACGTCCTGCACATTGAGGAAGAAGACGCGACCGCCGTTCTTGATCACGAGTCGCTCGAGATGGCGCGGTCCGCTCTTCAGCTCTTCGAGGAGAGCCAGTATGTGCCGATCGCGTTCGCCTGTCTGATCCAGTTTGATCTGGTCCTTGACGCGGTGCCAGGCAGCGTCGAACCGTTCGTGATCGAAAGGCTTGAGCAAGTAGTCGAAGGCATGCACCTCAAAGGCGCGTACGGCGTACTGATCGTAAGCGGTTACGAAGATGATGTAAGGCGATGTTTGCGGATCGAGCGACTCGAGCACCTCGAAGCCACCCAGCTCGGGCATTTGAATGTCCAGGAAGACGAGGTCCGGCCGCAACGATTTGATCGCGTCAACTGCTTCACGACCATTCGCACATTCTCCCACTATCTCGACATCCGAATCCTCACCCAGCATCTCGCGAATCATCTCGCGAGCGAGTGGTTCATCGTCGACGACCAACGCGCAAATACTTCTTGCGTTCGTCACTTTGCCTCCTAACAAGACGTGAATAACGCAATGAACTGTGAAGTAAGGTCAATCAGTGAATGAACACCACCGTCTAAAAAGTTGTGGCGCTCATCGGCTGGTTACGACAAATTTGGATGCGAAGTTTCCTACTTGCGATGGACGGACGAGAAAGTGGATCTTGATTGCGAGTTAATGGAGAAGTTATCCACAGATTACGCAGACTGTTTATGACCATCTACGTAATCTGTGGATGAATGGAACGTTAACTTAAGGCTGGCGCGGAATCTCGAGCGCTATGACCAGCCCGCCAGTCGGGATATTGCGCATCTCGAATCGCGCCGCTGTGCCGTAAAGTCCGGCAAGTCTCGCCTGAGTGTTTGCCAAACCAACGCCGTTGCCGCGCCGCGATTCGAGGAGTTTCTCGGCATCGATGCCGGGGCCGTTGTCTTTCACTTCAATCCGCACACAGCCATTGCGCGCCGCCGCGGTCACTTCAACCCGGCCAGAAGTCGAATTGCCGATCGCATGGCGCATTGCATTCTCGACAATTGGCTGAAGGATCAGGTTCGGAACGCGCACGTCCAACACTTCCGGATCGACGTGGATGTCCGTAGTGAGTCGATCCTGAAAACGAATCCGCTCGATTTCGAGATAGCCGTTGAGAAACTCGAGTTCCTGTTGCAAGGTCACTTCCATCGATCCTGAATTCTCGAGTGTCAGCCTCAGGAAATCCCCGAGCCTCGTGATCATTTTGCGCGCGCCTTCTGTGTCTTTGCTCAGCAGCGCTGAAATCGAGTGCAGGGTGTTGAAAAGGAAGTGGGGATGAACCTGCATTTTCAGGGCTTCCAACTGCGACTGCACGAGCTGCGTCCGAAGCTGGGAAGCTTTTAACTCACCCTTTCGATAGCTGTTGTAGTAACTGAATGCGTGACTGATCAGCAGTATGACCCAATAGAAGAGCATCCAGTGATCGAGGTTGAAGTAAACAACACTAAAGACCTCGAACGGTGTGATATACGAGGTACGGCCCAGGACGATCAAGACAGCAATGTTGTGTACCGCAAGCAGCACACTGGCGACGACGATACTGGTGACAAAGTGGAAAGCCGAGCGGCGCAACCAGTTATGGCGTTGAATGCAGTAACGGCGCGAGAGCCAGAGAACGAATGGCGTAGCGAGCGCCCAGAAATAGCAGGCGCTCGTTTGTATCAGAAACTGCCGTCCATAGCGGATCGGCTGCTTTTCTGAAATTCCCATCACGAAGACCTGGGTAGTGAAGAAGAGCGCAACGATCGTCCACACTCCCCAGATCAATCCATAACGGACCAGCCGTCTGGACAAAATCGATTTTGTGTCATCCATGGCAGGCTCGTTCATTGAGTTTGCGGCGCGGGGCTCGGGAGGTACATGGGCAATGCAATCCTGAGCGTATACGTTCGACTAACACCAGAGGGGAGCACTTTGTGACCAAAAGGACTGATTCTGATGCAGACGGGCCTCAAGGCTACAGATTTTCACGCAGAACACGGATCAAGTCCGTCTTCATCTGTGACAACCCGTGGCTAAATTTTTTCCCTGTCCACAACTCAAACTGCTTTTCAGCCTGCGCAATGAGCATTTCGAGGCCGCCGAGCGTTTCGCATCCGGCTTCTCTTGCTTCCAGCAGGAGTCGTGTTTCGACAGGATTGTAGATGAGATCATAAACGCAACGGCTGCCTGCGAGTTGTTCTCGCGTCGCTGGCGATTCGTTGATGTGGTTTCCTGAGCCCAATGGTGTCGCGTTAATGACGAGGTCGTAACCAGCGAATGAGACGTCTGCCAGGGCCATACACGGAACTTCGAACAAGTCGGCAAGCGGGCGGGCTTTGTTCGGATCGCGGGCAAAGAGCGTCACGTTTGCCGATTCTCGCTTTAGGGCCCAAATCGCTGCTCGTGCGGCACCGCCCGCGCCGATGACAGCGACTCGCGCGTCAGTCAAAGACCCGAATTTTTTTTGCAATGGATGGATGAAACCGGGCGCGTCGGTGTTGTAACCCAGCAGTCGATCGTCTTCGATCACGACCGTGTTGACTGCGCCGATCTCTTTTACGTCCGCGTCAAGCCAGTCGAGACAATCCATCACTGCCTGTTTGTGAGGGGCAGTCACGCTCAGTCCGCGCAGGTTCCAGTTCAACTCGCGCGTACGCGGGTGGACCATGCGGTTGAAGAACTGCTCAGCGTTTTGAACTTCAAACGGAAGATAGACACCGTTCACGCCTTCTGAAACGAAAGCAGAGTTGTGAATGTGTGGTGAGACTGAGTGCATCACCGGCAAGCCTACGAGGCCGCAGATCATAGTTTCCTCGTCGATCGTGTCGAGATGATAAAGCGAGCGCAATTTGCGAGCGTTGACCTGGCCCGGTGCAGTAGCGTGTTGATCTTCCAGAGCGCCGTAAGTGAGAAACGAGCCGCGCGACGGGCCAAGTATGCGCGTGGCGATTCCGGCGTTGCCCATCGCGATGGCGATCAGATCTCTTCCCTCGTTGCGAGCACGATCGAGCAGGTTGAAGATGCGAATGCAGTCGAGGACGTCGTTGGCCTGAACAGCGATCTTCAGGACGGCGGCAGGTGTGCGTGCGAGACGCTCGTAGATCTGTTCGAGATCGTTGGGAACGGCTGAGAAGTCGTGATGCGAGACGATCACGCGTGACCAATCGAGGGCAAGGTCGTGGGCCAGATCGCTTTCGATATCCCACCAGACTGACTCGGCTTGTGGAGCTGTCGAAGACCAGAAGCTTTGTCGTTCCTCGCGAGTTAACTGACGATGTCCGCCCTGTTCCGCGGGACGAAAAGTGAGAATCACCGGGCGCGCGACTTCGGGAAGTCGTTCAGGAATCTCTGCGAGACAATCCAGCCGCAGTTCGATCAAGTCAGCCCACTCGACCGCTCGCTCACACGTCTGCCCCAGCGCATCGAGATCCTTCTCGCACACGGAGACGCAGATACGGGCTGAGTGTTTGTGATTCACTGAAGATTTCTCACGCAAAGTGGAAGGAAAAAGTTCAGAGTTCCAGCTTTAGCTTGCTCGCTCGAAGCCCGAGACCGCAGCCTAAAGGCTGAACTCTGAACTTTCTTCTTACTTCCGTTCGGGATCCAAGTGACGTGTGGGTGCTTCGACTCCGAGATGGCGCGTCGTGCCTTCAGTGACACTGCCAACCGGGTTTCTTAATTCTTCAGGCGTTCGCGGCGGCGGCTCGACAAAAGATCTATTCACCGGCGGCGGTGCAAGCGCGACATGCTTCTGATGATCTTGCAGCCGAATAAACTGCGCGACCCCCTTCGCCATAAGCGAGAACGCTGGTATCAACATCCAAAACCACCAGACCTGCCCAATAGTTCTCGATAGCACAATCGAAATGATGACGAATGCAATACCGAGGAAAAAGTTTTGGACTGGCTGTTCGAGCGTGAGTTCCCGCCGGCGTCTCTTCCGATAAGATCCACCATCTTCAGTCATGGGAGGCTCTGGCGCGAGCTGTCCCGACAAAGCCTGCGGCACGAGGCTGATATTCGCCCCGCACGAGCGACAAAAATGCGCGCCGTCGAGATTTTGTGTAGCGCACTTAGGACAGAACATCACTTTTCGCCTTTCACGGTTAGGGTTCGCTGGCGCCTCGCCTCGTAAAGCAGCACTCCTGCCGCCACCGAAACATTCAACGACTCTAATTTTCCGACCACGGGAATACGTACGAGCGTGTCGCAGTGTTCTCTGACCAACCGGTGCAAACCGTGACCTTCACTTCCGAGAACGATCGCGGCCGGCAGTCTCCAGTCCCATTCCGTATACGACTGTTTCGCTTCCGTCGCGGCGCCAACTACCCAGATGTTACGTTCTTTCAACTGGTCTATCAATCGCACGAGGTTCGTGACGCGCGCGACGGGAACATACTCGAGCGCGCCCGCGGCGACCTTCGCGACGACGCTCGTCAAACCCACGGCGCGGCGCTCGGCGATGAATACTCCATGAACACCCGCGCACTCCGCCGTACGTAGGATCGATCCCATGTTGCGCGGATCTTCGACGCCGTCCAGTCCGAGCACTAATGGTGGATCGGCGGTACCGATTTTTGCGTCAAGCTGGTCCAACAGATCATCCGCATCAGCGTACCGTGCAGCCGCGACGCGTGCGATGACGCCCTGGTGCCGCACGTCGCCGAGTGTGCGGTCGAGATCGAGACGCGGGACACGATGAACAGGCACGCCTTTCTCGCGCGCGAGATCGATCAGCGACTTCAGACGCTCGGGCCGCGCGCTTTCGAGGATCGTGATTGTTTCGATCTGGCGACTGCCAGCACGCAGCGCTTCGAAAACTGCGTTCGGACCATAGATGAGATCTTGAGAACCTCTGTCTGATTTGGATGTCATCGAAGATGGAGTACAAGATTACAAGACTGTTCAGGATTAACATGAAAATCCTGTAAAGTCTTGTAAATCCTGTAAACGACTGCGCTAACCACTCAGCGTGTAAAGTAGAACCGCAAACGTGAATAACGAGTGAACTGCCTCTCGTTGCTCTTGGTGGTCGCTACTCCAACACTGAGCTTCCCCGGACGCTCGCGGCGCCAACCACTCGATTGCATCTCCTGTTGCGTGCCCCACGCCAGTTCCAAAAGACTCCGCACACGCTGGTAGGAATCATCAAACTGGGCATTCACTGATTTTTCAACCAGCAAGCGCTGCAACGTCCTGATGTTTTCGTTTGCCACGAGCGCCTTCTCACGCCCGAGACACGAGAAATCAAAACCCGTCGCATTCACACGCCACGTAAACGAATCCGCGGCAGTGTAGAAATCAATCACTGCCTCATCGCGAAAATACTCACTCGTATCGAGAATCTCTTTCTCAGGTTTGCGCGTCATCCGCTCTTTGATCTCGACCCGTGTCTCGACTAGCCGCGCCGGCAGAATCAAGACCACATTCGACCACGACACATTCGTCTCTTCAGTGGCCGAGTGAGAAATCAGCACACGCTCATCATCAAACTTCATTCCCCTTACGCGCTTCAACACGCTATCAGTAGACGCGAGCCCAAGCTCCTCGTCGCTAACAGTCACGCAATTCAATCCGAGATCTCGCAATCTCAGCGTTACTAATTCAGCCTCTTCACGACTGGCAGTGCGCGCCACGGGCATCGGCACGTTTTGAGACATTAACTGCTCGACATTCTCCGTCGAGAGTTTCAAAAGCGCAGCAGCCTCGCTAACGCTCTCCCTCGTCATGTCGCTTTGCACCGGCAATAGAATGTTGTTGTAACCTAACTCGTGCTTCTCAGGCTGTCGCAGGACCGGCTTGCGTAATCGCGCGGAAGTTTCCGTTACTGGCAACGGAGCGACACAATACAGACAACTTACTCGTGTAGGAGGATTAATTCTCAAACACTCCTCGCAGCGAATCATTTGCTCGGCGGGGAAACCAAGCGGCTCCGAAGGTTCGACTGGTCCAAGAAAGGGAATGTTTTCGTTATCTTTAGGCAACAGCTCCTCCAACTGTTTTAATTATACGACGATGAGAAAATCCCGGGCGAAGAGAATGTCTCCAATTGGAAAGATCTTGTTACTGACACTCGCGCTCGCCGCAGTTGTTACTGCCGGCGCGTGTGCCGCATTCCAACCGACCGACGCTAACGGTCCAACCGCTAACCGCCCGCAATATCCGATCGCACTGTCAGACACAGGTCAAAGACTCGAAGAAGCATCAGTTGCCTGGTACCAGTTGTCGCAACGAAATGGTCTGCCGGTTAAGACCGAAGCCAACCTGAATCCATACACGGCGACACTCGAGAACTTGCCGGCAAGTCTGCCTGCCCCAATCTATCTTCCCAAGCTGGGCTCGACAACGAATCCAACAGAAGACGACTTCCGCGAGTCGCTGCGCCGGTTCATCGTCGAATGGCAGACAGTAATCGGCGCAGATCCAAATCAACTGTCGTTGGTGGAAAGAACTGACGAGCCATCCGGTGTCAAAGTCGCTCGTTACGAACAGAAACCGTTTCGTTATCCACTGCGCGGAGACTTCGGCACTCTTGTGATCCGTTTTCGCAGTGACTGGCAGCTCGTCGGATTGTCGAGCAACTGCATTCCAAACGCCGATCGTCTTCAGGGAACGCTGAACAATCTCACCCCGAAGATCACGGCCGAGCAGGCTGTAAACCATATCAAGACACAATCTCTAACGGTCGTAAACGGCCAGACTATCTCGCTGCCCGCAAACGCTACAGTCGCGGCCCGGCAGTTAGTAGTCTACGCCCAACCCTCAAAAGGCCCGCCCAGCGGTCTGATACTCCGGCTTGCGTGGGAGGTCGACGTCACTAACGGCCCCGTCAGCAAGGTCTATCTGGACGCAATTTCTGATGAAATAATTGCAACAACTTAGTGACGGTCCAACACACTTTCCTCACTTGACCCGTGGGCAGCAAAACAGCATTCTAGATTCAAAAACCAGGGGGCATGTTCGGAGTCATTTATGCACAATTTTGATCCTACAAATAACATCTCATGGCAGTTAGGTCATCGTGGCAGAGTCGCAGTTTTCATAGACGGTAATAATCTTTTCCATGCAGCTCGTTTCCACAACATCGACATCGACTACAACAAACTGCTTCGTGTTTTGTTGGGCGATGGACGATTGTTGCGGGCCTTCTTCTACACGGGAGTGGACATAGGCGCCGAGCGGCAGCAGGGCTTTCTCTTGTGGATGCGTCGCAACGGTTTTCGGGTTATTCAAAAGGAGCTGAAAACCTTCTACGACGGCACCAGAAAAGCGAACCTCGACGTTGAGATTGCGGTAGACATGTTGTCGCTTGCAGGTCGTTACGACACGGCGGTACTTGTCTCCGGCGATGAAGATTTTGTTTACGCGGTCAATGCAGTTGCATATAAAGGGTGTCGCGTCGAGATTGCTGGTTTTCGTTCGAACACGGCGCCGAAGCTGATCGACGTTTCTGATTACTTTATCGATCTGGGCGAGATTGCGGACAAAGTTCGTAAGGAGATTTCGCACGGAACGCGTTATGATGAGCGGGATCTGCATTGTCCGATGCCTGCGCAGTATCTTCCGGATCAGATGGAGATGCAGAAGTCGCAGCCACCTGATGTTTATGAGCACGCCATGCGCGTAGTCATCGAAGCGGAGATCGAAGAAGAAGCTGCTGAGTTTGAAGCTGCGACAGAGTTCATCAGGATCACTGACGACCACTGAATGAAGATCTTCACAGTTGAGGAAGCCAACGCGCTACTTCCCAACGTTCGCACGATCGTTGGGAAGATTCAGCGCGCGCATCGACGGCTTGCCCATTATCGCGAAGACGCAAAGAAAGCCTCTGAAGCCGCTGAACGAGGTGGCGGCGGATTCGTGGACGGCGTCGCGTATGCCGCCGTATTGACAGAATTGACTGCTCAACTCGCGGAATTGGAAGCGCTCGGCGTCCAGCTCAAAGACTTCGAGCGCGGTCTGGTCGATTTTCCTTCACTCCGTGACGGCCGCGTCGTGTTGCTTTGCTGGCAACTCGGTGAGGGCGACGAACTCGAATGGTGGCACGACGTCGACGCCGGCTTCGCTGGAAGGACGCCGCTTTAACCACGGATAACCTCAAGCCCATCTTAATTTCTCATTGACCACTTAAAGTTATTCTTGTAGTATGCGGCCTCGAATATGGACTCATCCCCCAACGATTCGACTCGGGCCACAGAGAAAAGATCGACGCTCATCGAGTTTCCCGGGGTTTCGCGAAACTCGATGCCGGAGTGGCGTAAAGAGTTGAGCGAGCGCGTGCGTGAAGTTCAGGAAAAACGCGCACGCGAAGCCGCTCGCGAGGCAGCCGAAGCCGAGCGCAAACGGGTTGAGGCCGAAGTTAACCCGCCGCAATTGGAATTGCCGCAATTGGAATTATTGCCGCCTGCGCCAATGCCGGCCATGAATCCTCTGGTCGCCGCCGCGCTTAAACGAATCGAAAGAGCGCACCAATCAGCACCCGCCGAGCATCGTCAACCACGCACCAATTTGGCGACTGCGGTTGCATACGCACCCGAGCGAGAAGATAACGACATGAGCGATACGGTTCCCTCAACCCCGGAACTCGCTTTTGAGCCGGAGGTTTCTACCGTTGAACCAGGGGTGACAGTGGAGAAGACACATCATCTCGCGGTTGTACCGGTGAGCGAGCCTGTCGAAGAACCCACAATCGAGCCGCCAAAACCGCCGAAGCGATTGATACGCGACGATAACGATCCCGCGCTCAATTATCTGGATTCCATTTCGAAGACGCTTTGCGTGGACGATTTGGACCGTCGCAGCGCGCCTGGTTCTCGTCGTGTGTTGAGTGCGCTGATCGATCTGATTTTCTGTGCGTTGTTGAGTTCGCCAATCGCGGGCGCGATGTACTTCACCGGCAGCAACCTGCGCGATCCGCAAGTCATTGGCGTGCTGGCGGGAAGTTTTGTCGTAGTCACTTTTCTTTACCTGACACTGCTGACTGCGCTGACCGGCCGCACCTGGGCCATGCGCTTGCTATCCCTGCGCGTGATTGACACGAAGACTGGCCTGATTCCGACGGGTGGTCAGTCGATTGGTCGCTCGTTTTTCTACCTTTTCTCGCTGGCGACGGTCGTTGGCGTTCTTTTCGCTTTGATTAGCCGCGAAGGACACACGATGCACGATCGCTTCACACGTACCGCCGTCGTTACTACCTAACTCCTGTAAATCTTGTAAAATCCTGCAATCCTGTTAATAACTACTGCGGTGGATCAGGCGCTAATTCAAAGTGTCGTCGAAGAACTTCAACAGGTTCTTATCGGGCGCTTCTTTGGAAAAATTTTTCAACTCGGGCCCGTTTCATTTGCCATCGATTTCGGTTTGCGTGGTGAATTTCTTTTCATCAGCGTCGATCCAGCGAGTCCGCGGCTTTATCTGATTAGGCGTCGCACAAAGGATTTAGAGAAGCAGTCGACGGGGTTGAGTGCGTTCGGGCAGGCGATGCGATCGAAGCTCAGTGGCGCTCATGTAATCGACATCTCCAAAGCTCCTTTAGACCGGATAGTTCGGCTCACTTTCCGCGCAGAAGATGTCTTTCGCCGGCTCGTCATTCAACTCACCGGACGGACGGCAGACGTTTTTCTCCTCGACGAACTGAATCGTATCGAAGCAATCTTGCGCGAACCGGCGCAGACGCGGATTCAGCAGTTGTATGAACCACCACCTCGTCCGCTGAAGGAACCCACGGAATTACTCAAGCTCGACGCCGGACCACCATCCGCGCAACTCGACAAACATTTCTCCGCACTCGATGCAGCGAAGGCGTTTAACGTAAAAGCGAAAGCGATGCGCTCGCGACTGACAAAGTCCATCCGCCAGCAGCGCACGCTACAAAACAATCTTCGAAATGATCTCGTGCGCCACGGAGATCCGGAGGAACACAAGCGCACTGGCGATCTGCTGCTCGCAAACATCGCGACGGCTGTGCGTGAAGAAAACAAAGTCCGGCTGACCGATTATTACGCCGACGGCGCACCCGTGATCGAGATTGAAGTAGATGCAAATCGTTCGCTTCAGGACGAAGCTGCCGCGCGGTTTCGGCAGTACACAAAAGCAAAACACGCAGCGGATGAGATCGCAGAACGGCTAAAACAGATCGATCGCGAAACGTCTTCACTTGAACGACGTTTGCAACAACTCGATTCAATCATTCACTCACGAGATGAAGCGGCGTTGGAGACGTTCGAGAAACCAGCGCCGGCTCCGAAATCTGTTCCGAAGAAGTCTGCCAAAACTGAAAAGATCAGCGGCGTGCGTCGATATCTTTCGACTGACGGGTACGAGATCCTCGTCGGACGTGCAGCGCGTGATAACGACAATCTGACATTTCGTGTGGCCCAACCAAACGATCTCTGGATGCACGCCGGTGATTATCCGGGCTCGCACGTCGTCGTACGGAATCCGACGCGCAAGGAGATTCCGCAACGAACCATCATCGAAGCCGCACAACTCGCAGGAAAGTTCAGCCAGGCGAGTGAAGATGCGAAGGTCGTGATCCACTACACAGAGCGAAAATTTTTATCGAAACCGAAAGGCGCCGCCCCCGGCCTCGTACGCCTCTCACGCTTCCGCTCAATCACCGTCGAGCCAAAGGAATCCGTGCAGCGATTGTGACGAGTTAGTTATTAGACAGGAATAACAAGATTTGACAGGATTGACATATTCATCCTGAATAATCTTGTAAATCCTGTCCACAAATATGAAACAAACGCAGTCAGACCAGCTATTCGCGATCGCTCAGAACCTCATCCCCGGAGGTGTTAACTCGCCCGTCCGTGCATTTCGCGGCGTGGGCGGCACACCGCGCTTCATTCGCTCCGCACGCGGCGCCACGATCACAGACGTCGACGGCAACACATACATCGACTACGTCGGCTCATGGGGACCGATGATCCTCGGTCACGCCGACGAAGAACTCGTCGCCGCAGTGCAGGAAGTCGCAGCGGGAGGCACGAGCTTCGGTATGCCAACAGAGCTCGAAGTCGAACTCGCACAAGAGGTCGTCGACGCCGTTCCATCGATCGAGATGGTACGCATGGTCAGCAGCGGCACCGAAGCCACGATGTCCGCCATTCGCCTCGCACGCGGCATCACCGGCCGAACGAAGCTCGTGAAATTCGAAGGTTGTTATCACGGACACGCTGACAGTTTGCTCGTGAAAGCCGGTTCGGGCGTCGCCACACTCGGCCTGCCTGACAGCCCCGGCGTTCCCGCAGCGCTCGCGCAAAACACGCTCACACTTCCCTTCAACGATGTTCCCGCGCTCGAAAAAGTCTTTGCCGAACACGCAGATATCGCGACAGTGATCATCGAGCCCGTCGTCGGCAACATGGGTTGCGTGCCACCGCGCGAAGGCTATCTCGAAGCGGTTCGAAAACTCACTCGAGACCACGGCGCCCTTTTGATCTTCGATGAAGTGATGACAGGCTTTCGCCTCGCTCGCGGTGGCGCGCAGGAGCTTTACGGCATCACGCCTGATATCACGACGCTCGGGAAAATCATCGGCGGCGGCCTGCCGGTCGGAGCTTACGGCAGCAGTCGGGAAATCATGAACAACATCGCACCGGCGGGACCGATTTATCAGGCGGGTACGTTGTCCGGAAATCCGCTTTCGATGACCGCCGGGCTCGTGACGCTGAGACGTTTACGCGATACATCTGTTTACGATCGACTCGAAGCGGCGAGTAAAAAGTTGTGTGAGGGATTGTCGGAGGCAGCCGGAGAGGCCGGCGTTAAGACCGTGACGAACCGCGTCGGCTCGATGTGGACCAGTTTCTTTACTGACGAGCCGGTAGTGGATTGGAACACCGCGAACAAATCTGACCGGCAACGATATGGAAAGTTCTTTCACGCGATGCTGGAGGAAGGTGTTTATCTCGCGCCGTCGCAGTTCGAGGCGGGGTTTGTGAGCCTCGCGCATACAGATGAAATAATCGAACGCACGGTTGCGGCAGCGCGCAAAGCTCTCATAACTGATTGACCCCGATGGCCAGTAGCTTATCGTTCAGCTTCAATAGAACTTTCCTGTTTAGCAACGCGTCGATTGCCGGCTCCAATTCCTCGCCGGGTAGCTGAGAGTCGAGCGTCGCCATTGTCTGAGCGGAATCACACCGGCGATAAATCTGCGCCGCCAATCCCTCGATGGTCCAACTGCGCTGTATCGCGCATGGCCGCGTATCGAAAACTCGCAAGCAATCACCGTCATCGTGAACCTGAAGCATGGGTTTCGAGCTGCGCCACAGCTCGTTCCACCACACCACGAGTTGCTGCAACTGATATTGGCCAGGTTCATCCGATAAACCACGATGCATGTGTTGCGGGCGCTTGCTGTCTTCAAACGAATACGCCAGTCGGCGCAACGATTCCCTGGCGAGCGGATAGACGTAAGGATAAGCACGACTCGGTTCGAGCGTGAGATCGAAATCGTGAGGGCGCATCTGATAGGGACTGAATCGATCGTAACGTACTCGGGCCACTCCGGTCGGCGGCTGAAGATGAAAGATCGCCGGCAGCCAGTTCGCCATGTTCGCGTACCAACTGTCTGATTCTCCGGGAATCCCGCACAGCAGGTTCCACGACACATCGATGCCCAACTCGCAGCACCATTTCAGGAGCTGCAGGTTAATCGTCGTCGAATTTCCCTTCTCCAGCAATTTTAGAGCGCGGTCGTCCAGGCTCTCGATGCCGGGCTGAATCCAATAGACTCCGGCCCGCGCCAGCAGCTCGACCTGCTCGCGTTTGAGATTGGCTTTGGTCTCGTAGAAGAGTGCGTATTTCTCGTCCGCTTCCGCGAGCTTGGGGAGCACCGTCTTGAAGAACGACATGTCGAGGATGTTGTCGACGAATTGAATGTTTCCGATACCGTACAGCCGCTTCAGTTCCGACAGTTCCTCGAGTACGCGCTCCGCTGATTTCAACCGGTACTTCATGCCCACGCCGTTCAGGCCACAGAAAGTGCAGTGAAACTTCTCGCCCCACCAACAGCCGCGCGAGCTCTCGGCCAACAGCCCAGGCTTGATCAGGTTTGTGAGTGTGGAAGCATTGAGGGTCTGAAAGTAGTGATGATAATCAGGGAGCGGCAACGAATCCATGTCATGAATCAGTGAGCGCGGCGGCTGCACTGGCTGCTGAGAAAGGACGCGAAACGGGTTCTGCAACTGGCGCTGCGAGACTGCGCCGTCGGGCAGAGAATCAGCAGCGCGCCCTTGTTCGAGCAACACTCTGCACAGGTCAGGAAAGAGAGCGTCTGCTTCACCGGAGACGATGCAGTCGATCCATGGAAACGACCGCAGCGTCTCTACACCCATCTCACCCTCGCAGTTTGCGCCGCCCATTATCAAGACAGTGTCGGGACTCAACTCACGAATTCGCTTGAGCAAGGCGAGCGAGGCGCAATGTTGTTGAAATACAGAACTACAGCCAACGATGCGAGGATTCTTTGCAACGATGATATCGGCCAGGCGGTCCACGTAGGCAACACACTGTCGCCGCACCCAACGCATCAGATCTTTTCGCTCTTCAAGCTCGGCAGGAAAGCCGGCACACCGCACTTCAAGCACGAGATTGAGGTATTCCTCATCCGGCGCTTCAGCGGTTTCAAACAGGTAACTCGCAAAGCACCATTCACCAAGCAAGTGATCGGTGGGCGCCGATTGCATCGCCTGATAAGCCACGAGTCCGATCCGCTCGGCTAACCCGAAGTTGCCGTAGACGACTTCACTTTGAATACCGGTACCGGCCAGTGATGCCTGCAAAAGGCCCAGCGCTATCGAAGGCCGCTGGACCTCCGCAAAAGGCATGGAGACGAGAACGACTTCCATTTGAGGGCCACACTACAACTATGCCACCTGGATACCCGCCGCTTCGCGGTCGCCTTCATAGAAGGTCCACGTCTTTTCAAAACCACCGGCGGGACCCGGTATCGGACTGTGATCCTGGTGGACCCACTCGTAATAACTGACCACTTCGTTGACGAGTCGTGACTCTTCTTTCTTTTCGTGTTCAGTCAGACCGTCGAGATAAACAGAATCCCGTTGCAGGTCGGCAAGCGGCGTTGCTTCGACGTAGTCAATCGCGCGCCGCAGCGTGTAGCAGGCGACGCGATTGCAGACTGCGGTGAGGTAGTGAAGATAGTTCTTCTGCGCTTCCGACACCGGATTCGGTGACGGCAACCGGAGATGTGCTTCAAAGAGCAAACCGCGCAGGATGTGACACAACCCTTCATTGGTAAAGTTTCTTTCGTAGAATGTGTTCACCATCCAGTCGTAAAACAGGTCGAGTTTGGGATCGAGAAAACGGTAGTCAGGATCGAATGACGTACCGAGCAAGCGTCCCTCTGATTCAAGCCGGCGTTTGATTGGCGTGCCCGCGTACGGCAACATCCGGCAGAATGGTGCGACCGTCCATCCGTCGCCGATGAACTCTTCGAGGAAAGTTACTTGCTGGCGAATACTGCGAAACGTCGAATAAGGATCGACGAGCATGAAACCAAAGTCGAAAGACAAGTCGAAGCTTCTCAAGATGCGACCGGCTCGCAAGTGTGCCTCCGGTTTGAGGCGCTTGCTCATATTGATCAAACCTTCTTCGTCACCTGATTCGACACCCATGTAGACGTGAGTTAACCCACCCGCGATGAGACGCTCGATGACGTCTTCGTTGATCTCGTCGGAGCGGCAACTGATCTTGAACGCCATTTTGCCGGTCAGACCTTCCGCAACGATCAGATCCGCGATCTCCATCGCCCATTCTTTAGCTTTCCGTCCCCCGGCCAGGAAATCGTCGTCCTGAAACAGAAAGATCGGAACGCCACGATTGCGATGTAGATCGATCATCTCGTCGACGACAGCGCGTGGCGCTCGCAGGCGACGCAATGGACCACCTTGCTCCTCGTAGAACGGTCGAATGCTGCAAAAGGAACAGTCCCAGGGACAACCGCGGCTGCCGAGAACTGAAGCCGTCGGCATCGGATGACCTTCGTAGTCAATCCCGCGCCGGTCGGGAAACGGCAAAAGATCGAGGTCTTCCACTACGGTCGCCAGGGGTGCGACGTTGACTTCACCATCATCCGTCCGAAATGCAATGCCGGGCAGACCGCGCCACTCCGAGCCGGTGCTCAAGCAGTTCAGCAATTTGACGAGCGTGATTTCGCCGTCGAATCGCACCACTGAATCCAGGCCGGGAATGCGCCTGAGAATCTCCGAGGGTTCGAAGCTGGCGTAATGACCGCCCATCGTGAAGTGCGCGGTCACACCCGCGGCGCGCAGCGCTTCGATGACCTGGCCAAAATCGGGCGCCATGTATTGAAAGATCAGCGAGAAGCCGACCACGTCCGGCTGATCGTGACGGATGCGCTGAAGAATCTTGTCGGCATCCGAACGATAAGTCATGATCGACGCCTCGTGGCCCGAGGTGTTCACGGTCGACATCAGATAACGCAGTCCGAGATTGTCCTGGTCCTGAAAACCGACCAGCAGGACCTTCTGTGGGCGGCCGGTTGGCTCGCATACGGGTATTTGCACCGGTAGGGATGGCAGATTTCGCACCACTAGCCTCCGTTTCTAGAGAAAGAACTCTCTGCTAAAAGGCTTTTCCTCAAAGTCTTTTATGGCCACAAAGAAGCACAAAAAGCTCAAAATAGGTTCTTACAATTTTTTTGAGCTTTTGTGCCCTTTGTGGCAAAACATTTTCCTATTGCTGGCCTTGCTGCTTCTTCAGCGTTTCTATTTGCTTGTTGACCATTGCCTCCATCGCATCGAGGCGTGCTCGCTCGGCGCTGATGGTGTGGATGGTGGCTTCAAGTTGTTGAACTGACAATCTGCTCAAGTCTGGTGGCGGTGGATCTCCGCCGGTGGGTCGAAGTCGTCCGAGCGCGGCCGCAGCAAGGGTTTGCGAGAACACTGCCGGATCAACTACCGGACTGGGCCAGGGCGCGGGATCCACGACGGGATGAGGGTATGGCCGTCCCCAACCCCAACCTCCCCAATACGGCCACGGAGCTGGGTCAACAACGGGCGAAGGTATCGGTCTGGCGAACTGTAGTTGGCTGGCGGCAAACGCCGCCGGATCAACGACGCCTCCACCGGGAATATGAGAAACACCAGTGGGTCGCTGGGATATCGCAGCTTCTATTCGGGTCAATCTCTCTTCAAGAATTTTTATTCTGTCGTCTGCCATGATTGGCCTCCGTTGATTGGATGGGTCGAGAGGGTTCTCGACAACGGACTAGGGGGGTTACCGAGTTTGAGTCAGCAGGTTTTGCGAGCGCGTAGAATAGTACCAAGACCAATTTGCGTCAATAATCTTTTGTCAAAGATTTGCGCAAAAGATGTGACGAGAAATTTTCTAAACAGGCAGGTCGATCTTGAACTTGGAACCCTCGCCCGGTTCGCTGGTGACGCTGATCCGGCCACCGTGTTGTTCGACGATTTGCTTCACGATTGCGAGGCCCAGTCCGGTGCCGCGTTTCTTCGTCGAGAAGAACGGTTCGAAGATCCGATCGCGGGTGGTTTTGTCCATTCCTTTGCCGTGGTCTGCGATCGTGATGCGCGCGAAGCCGCGAGCCGGCTGTCCGTCGCCGTTCGTCTCGGGTGCGAGGAGCTCCGTCGAAATCCGCACTTCGGAATTTTCCTGACTCGCGTCGACAGCGTTCGCGATCACGTTCACAAACACCTGCCGCAACTGGTACGGATCCCACTGGCCCACGATCTTTCTTTCAGCGAACTGCTTCTCCACTGTCGTGTTCTTCTCGGCGATTCTTTCAGTAACGAGATCGATACTGCGTTCGAGTGATTCGTGCAGATCGACCTCCGACCGCTCCAGCTCTTTCTGACGCGAGAACTGCGTGACGTCAACCACGAGTTTGTTGAGATGCTTGATGCCGCGTTCGACGAGTTCGATCGTGTTCAGCGCGTCAGGATCGGAGACGCTGTCGCGCAACATCGAGACGCCGAGGCGAATGCTGCCGAGCGGATTGCGAATCTCGTGCGCGACCTGCGTCGTCGCCTGGCCCACAGCGGCGAGTGATTCGCTGCGACGCAACGTGCGCTCCGCTGCGGCTGCTTCGGTCGCGTCCACCAGCGTCACGATCTGTCCGGGGCCGCCGCTGATAGCGAGCGGCGACGAGTAAACGTCGAACGCTTTGTCTTCTTCCTCAACCTGTGCGATGAGACGACCATGATATGTAGCCTTCTTCACGCGAATGGAAGTCACCGTTTCCAGCATCTTCATCGCGTCGTCCGGTCCGAGTTTTTCGAACACAGACGCGCCGATGGTCGCATTCGGAAAGATCCGGAAAAACGCAGAGTTGGCACTGCGAATACGATCGTCGTTATCGATCGCGGCAATGGCACTCACCATCCCTTCGAGTAGTTGAGTTGCAAACATACGTTCGCGGCGCGTTTCCAACACGCTGTGACTCATATCCCGGAAATGTCGCTGTACCTGCCAGATTGTTCCGGTCGCGACCAGAGCACCGACAAAAAGTGCAATCACAGTCCAACTGATAATCGATCTACGTGAGGCTCTTTGAATTTCTAAGACGCGGGTCATCCTGTCGTCTTTTTCATTTTGCACTCGCTCGAACAATGCATTGAGTTCCTGATCGATGATGTGAAATTTCTCAAACCCATACAAACTATAACTTTTCGAGTCCTTAGTGATCTCGACGTAATATTTCAGATCGTCGCGTAACCTCGTCCAGTCCGGATCCTGGGTTAATGGGGGCGAGTCCAAACGAGGGAGCACCTCAACAACGTTGCCCCGCGCGATATTCAGTTGCAGGTCAAACGGCGGGGCCAGGGCACCGCGCATACCCTCGAGTCTGGCTCGTGCTCGTGCTTCGTTATCGAGCCTGTTCGCGGCGGCGTGCAGATCCCAAAGCAAAGTCAGCCGTCCTGAACGCTGCCGGCCGACATCAAGTGCCTCGTTGCTGGTCGCGTCCATCAACCGCACACTCAAAAGACCGACGGCTGAAATCAGTCCCAGCAACAGCAGAAATCCGATGATCAAAGGGGTGACGGCAGGCGCCCATCCATGCCGCCAACGTTCGAAAGGACTTGGTCGTGTTGCTGCCAGGCCTCCCTCAGGCGGACGGCGGTACACAACTTCAGGATGTTTGTCTGGCGCGGGCTGCATACGAAATCTCTAAGGCTTCGCGTCCATCCAATTGTCACCTACGCCAACATCAGCAACAAGTGGAACATCAAGCTCAACTGCCGTCTCCATCTCGTGCTTCAGTATCTCACTGACCTTCGCGACCTCTTTTTCCGGCACTTCCACCAGCAACTCGTCGTGCACCTGCATCAACAACCGCGATTCGAGTTTCGCACGTTTGAACTCCTCATCAACCTTCAACATCGCGATCTTCACGATGTCACTCGCCGTTCCCTGGATCGGCATGTTGATAGCTTCGCGCTCAGCCGCCTTGCGAATGTTTGCGTTGCGATCGGCGATTCCCTGCAGCGGTCGAATACGACCGTAAATCGATCTGACGTAACCATGCTCGCGCGCGCGAATCGGAACTTCTTCCATGTAACGGCGCACGCCTTTGTAAGTGTTGTAATAATCCTCGATGACTTTCTTCGCTTCCGCGCGAGAGATTCCCACACGCTGCGACAAGCCCCACGGCTCGATGGCATAGGCGATCGCGAAGTTCACGATTTTCGCAAAGCGACGCGCTTCTTTGAGCTCTGCATCAGTCTTCGCGCCGAAGACGAGACGCGCCGTGCGGGCGTGGATGTCCTCGCCTTTCTGAAACGCTTCGAGCATCACCGGATCCTGCGTGATGTGGGCCAGCAGTCGTAACTCGAGTTGCGAATAGTCAGCCGAGATGATCTTGTTGCCCTTATCGGCAACGAAGGCGCGGCGAATACGTCGTCCCATCTCGCTGCGGATCGGAATATTCTGAAGATTCGGATCGCTCGAAGACAGTCGTCCAGTCGCGGCTACGGTTTGATTGAGCTGGCAATGAATGCGGCCATCAGTCGCGATCTGTTGCGGCAAGGCGTCTGTGTAAACACTCTTCAGTTTGTCGAGCTCACGGTAATCGATGATGAGGCGCGGCAACTCAAACTGCTGCGCCAGTTCCTCCAACACAGCCTTGCTGGTCGAAATGCGCCCGGTCGAAGTCTTTCGGCCGATGTCGATGTTCAGATCGGAAAGCACTTCACCGACCTGCTTCGGCGAACCGATATTGAACTCGCGTCCGGCGAGTTGATAGATCTGCACGGTCAGCTTGTGCAGCTCCTGGCCAATGTAGTTTGAAAGATCCGCGAGGACTTTCGGATCGACTTTGAGCCCCGCACGCTCCATGCGATAGAGCAACGGCGCGAGCGGCAGTTCAACTTCCGAGTAGATCGTTTCCAAACCCTTTTCGAGTATTCGGTTGTGAAGGACGTGGGCGGTTTGCGCGGTCAAATCTGCGGCGAGAACAGTTTGCCAGGCAGTGTCGGGCCAGTTCGCGGCCGGTGTGCTGCTGTGTTCGACGTTCAACGCTTCCTTTGCGAGATCGTTGAGCTCATATTTGCTCCGCGACGGATCAAGTAGATATGCGGCCAGATAAGTGTCGTCCTTCACACCTTCGAGCGTGATATTGAAACGATCGAGCAGCCCGACGGCGCGCTTCACATCATGAACTGACTTCTCGATCAGGCCATTCGACAGCACATCGCGCAGCGTGGCGACTGCCTTACTAACATCGCCGGAAAACTTTTCCAGATCGACATACGCCGCGACTCCGGCTTTTGTCGAAAAAGCAATTCCGCGCGTTGCTTGCAGTTCAGTGAAGCATTCCTGCTCGCCTGTTCCGGCAGGTGTCGAATCAGCAACTGCGATTCCCACGTGTTCGGCGTCGAACAACGTGCGAATAAGGTCGTCCAGGTCGCTCGTCGTCTGGATGATCTTGTAGTTGCGTGCGGCCTCGGCTGAAGCAGGTCGCTGGACGGCGGCATCAGCGTATTCCTTCATCAGGTTTACGAACTCGAGCTCGTGGAAAAGCTCGTATGCGGCAGCGCGATCGGGTGGCCGCGCTTTGATCTCTTCAAGCGTCCAGGGCACTTCGAGATCGCAGCGAATGCGCGCAAGCTCGCGCGACTGTCGAATCAGATCCGCGTTGTTGCGCAATGATTCGCGGTAAGTCTTGTGCTTCACCGACTCCCAACCCGCAAGCGCCGCCTCGATCGATCCAAACTGCTGAATAATCTGCACCGCGCCCTTCGAGCCGATTCCCGGCGCACCGGGAATGTTGTCGATCGAGTCGCCCATCAAACCGAGAAGATCGACGAGCTTGTCGGCAGTCACGCCAAACTTGTTCTCGACCCACGCTTCGTCGCACCACTCGATCGGCGGCACAGGCTCTTTGCGCTTCACCACCTGCGAATTCTGCCGCATGCAGATGATGTAAGGATCATGAACGAGCTGGCACATGTCTTTATCGTTCGAAACGATCACGGCCTGCAACTTCATTTCCGCGACTTGCTGCGCGAGCGTGCCAATCACGTCGTCGGCTTCGTAACCGGGAAAATTGATGACCGGAATGTTGAGCACTTCGCAGAGCCGAAAAATGTATGGCATCTGTTTCGCGAGCTCTTCAGGCATCGCGAGCCGGTTGGCCTTATAGTCGGCAAACGTCTCGTGTCGAAACGTCTTTTCCTTTGATTCGAAGATGGCGGCGATGTAGTCAGGCTTCTCTTCACGCAGCAGCTTGAGCAGCATGTTCGTGAAGATGTAAGCGGCTTGCGTGACGAAGCCCTGCGAAGTCGCGAGCGGTGCCGCGCGGTTCTGCATCGGCGCGAAATGCGCACGAAAAATGTGCGACATCGAGTCGATTAGAAAGACACGTTGGGGCCGCTCATTATTTGCTACAGACTCTCGGGCAGGCATGTGAGGAAATGATACTACATCCTGAAAATCCTGCTTAATCCGGTCATCCTGTTTCCAACTCGGTGACGTGCGCACGAACCGTCTCACCAAGTGTTTGCAGGTTGTAACCGCCTTCCAGACACGAAACGAGTCGTCCCTGGCAACTGCTCTCAGCCCACTGCTTCAACGCTCGTGTCATGTCGATGAAATCGTCGTCCGTCAGTCGTAATTGCCCTAACGGATCGCCGAGATGCGAATCAAACCCCGCCGAAATGATGATCAGGTCAGGACTGAAATTCGCCGACATCTCTTCCAGCGCGGCTTCAAATGCGCGCTTGTGGTCTACGGCCGGAGTCGCCGCTCGCAATGGCAGATTCAACGTGAAGCCGAGACCACGACCGGTTCCCTTCTCGCCACGCGATCCGGTGCCCGGATACCACGGATACTGATGCGACGAGAAAAAGTAAACCGTCGGATCATCGTAAAAGATTCCCTGCGTGCCGTTGCCGTGATGCACGTCCCAATCGATGATCGCGACCTTCTCGATTTCAGGATACTTCTGTTGCGCATAACGCGCTGCGACTGCGACGTTGTTGAATAGACAAAAACCCATCGCTCGTTCTTCAGTCGCGTGATGGCCCGGCGGACGCACCGGCACGAAAGCATTCTTCACTTCGCCAGACATGATCAGATCGATCGCCTGGCACGGAGCCCCGGCCGCGCGTTTCGCAGCGTCGAGTGAACGCATCGAGACGATCGTGTCGCCGTCGAGATAACCGATACCTTCGCTGACGACTTTCTCGATGAGCTTGTAGAGCTGTGGTGAGTGTGCGGCTTGTATGTCGCCGCGTGGCGCTTCCCGCGCTTCTTCCTCGCGCAGCCTGGACCAGAGATCGGTATCACCACGCAACGCGTCCATCACGACGGTGTAGCGTGAAGGACTTTCAGGATGCCCCGGGCCGGTGTCGTGTTCGCGAAAGACTGGATGGTGAACGATGGCTGTTGTCATGTGCTTCAAAGTATCAAATAGAAATTCTCACGCAAAGGCACGGAGATACAGTTTAGAGTTCAGAGTTCAGCCTTTAGGCTGTCGTCTCGGACTTGAAGCGAACAAGCTAAAGCTTGAACTCTGAACCTCCTTTTGGAATGTATTGATTTGAAACGAGCCGCATTGGCGCTACTTCATTCGCTGAATCAAGCTAATACTCAAATTTCCCATCTTCTTAAACAAACCAACGGTTTACGGTTGAGGAATAGTGTTTGCCAAAGGCTTCTACAAGACCAAGGTCAGTATGAACAATGTAAGTTCAAGGGGAGGTCATTAATGAAGAGGTTACTCGCACTATTAATCGTCTGGACCTTGCTCGTCGTCACCGGAACGATCATGTCAGCAGATGCTGAAACGCGTTCGCAAGCGTTATCACAGACGGTATCGGTTTCTAAATAACATTTCCGACAAACTGTATCGAATAACGGAGGGTAATGATGGCATACGATGAAGAACAGGCAAGAAAAAGCCGAGTGGTAGTGGAAACACCAAACGAACGACGTGAGGTCGTGCATTCACAATCGGTGCGAGACAACAGCGGGATTTCCGCGGGCATGGTCGGTGTACTTGTCGTGGTAGCAATCGCGTTGATAACGATGCTGGTCCTGTTTTGGATAAGCAGTCAGCCGACAACCGATAACGCAAATGTCGCTGCAACGCAACCGGCAACCGTCGTGCAGCAACCTGCGCCAGTACAACAACCTCCGGTGATCATTCAGCAACCGGCACCGGCAACACAGCCGCAGCCGATCGTTGTAACTCCGCCCGCGGGTGGAACAACAGCTCCGTCGACTGCTCCTCCGGCTGAAACCGTGAACATGGACTCAACGATTCAGGCGGCAGTTGATAAGAAGATCTCGGACGATCCTGACATCTCGACACTCGGCATCACTGCTTCAGTGCTCGACGGCAAGGTGACGTTGTTGGGAACAGTGAAGACCGAAGCGTTGAAGACTCAGGTTGAAAAATTGGTGAAACAGGTGAAGGGCGTGAAGTCAGTTGATAACCAGCTGCTGGTCGTCGCTGAATAATATTTAGCCGCGGATGAACGCGGGTTAACGCTGATCTGCGTTAATCCGCGTGTATCTGCGGCTTAATGAAGTCTCTACAATCAACGATCCTTGTTCGCAGTTCAAAACCAAACGTCTCTCTTGTCCATCCTCAAACAACTCGACCGATTCGATCGGTCCGCACTCAACACTCGTTCTCTCCAGCAACTCTTCGTCAACACCTAACTCGGAAAGCGCCATCCGTTCCGGTACGAGTCCCATTTCGATATCGAGATAGATGTTCCAAATGAATCCAATGTCGAGCAGCACGTACGCAGTCTCGTCGTGGATGAAGTAACTGAGTGGCGTCGCGCCAATCACATGTGCGATGACGTGGTCCTGATGTTTGTTTGTCTCCGCGACCGTCCACGCCATTTACATCTCAAACTCCATCAGGCTTTTCGACTTCACCGCCGCCAGCGAAGCACATACGAGTGCGCCCACGCCACCTACCACGACCGAAAGTGGCGCCCCGATGAACGCGGCAAGTGTGCCGGCTTCCCATTCACCGAGTTGTGGCCCACCCATGAAGAACATCATGTTGATCGACGTCATGCGCCCGCGCAGATGATTGGGTGTAACGAGCTGCCGGATCGTCTGTCGCAGGACTGTACTAACCGTGTCAGCGGCACCCAAAGTGGCAAGCATCAACAACGAGATCCAATACACTGTCGAGACGCCGAATGCAGCCGTCGCAACACCAAACACTGCGACCGAAGCGACGACCAGCCGGCCTTGACGTCTGAGTGTTCCAAGCCGTGCCATCACTAGCGCTGTCAGAACTGATCCGACTGCGGGAGCCGCAGCGAGGAATCCGTAACCGCGCGCACCGACGTGCAAACGTTCCTGCGCGAAGATCGGCAGCAGCAATGTCGCCGAACCGAAGAACGTGGCCGCGAAATCGAGCGTCATCGTCTGCACGATGATCGGCGTCTGCCAAACGAATCGCAGTCCTTCTTTCAAAGCTCCGAAGCTCAATGCTTCTCGCCTTCCGCGTTGCAAGTCAGGCTTACCACTGGTTCGCATCGCGATCACGGCGGCAATTATGGCCATAAAAGAAATCGCGTTAATTCCGTAAATGATTCCCGGTCCGGTTTCGGCAAGTATGAAGCCTGCGATTGCTGGTCCAACGATAATGGCGACATTGAAAACAATCACGGCGAGGCTGACGGCATTCGGAAAATCTTCTTCCGGCACGAGCGTAGGCATGAGCGCCTGGCGCGCAGGCGTATCGAACGCCTGGGCGGCCGCAGCTAATCCGCTGAGCAAGTAAATGGGCCAAACGCTCTTGAGGCCGGTGAGCGTCGCCGCAGTCAACACCGCCGCACACGTAAGCATCACAGTTTGTGTCACGATCATCAGCTTCTTGCGATCGACTGCGTCTGCAACGACGCCGCCAGCCAACGAGCAGATGATGATCGGTACGCCGCGGGATAGTCCGACGAGGCCGAGTGCGAATGCGGATTTTGTGAGGAGGTAGACGTGCCAGTTGATCGCAACAAGCTGCATCTGCGATCCCGTGATAGACACAATCTGGCCTAACCAAAGAAGCCGAAAATCGCGGTGACGTAAAGCAGCAAAGGCCGAATGATTGGAAGAACTCACGTATCGCCGTAGGATTCGTTCAACTTACGGAAATGGTAGGCCATCGCCGCATGTCGTAGCAACTCCGTCATGCGATCACGATGCTTGTGCGCCGCTTCGATAAAGAAACGCCAGAACTCGCGACGCTCCGCATCGAGCACGCCGAGCTTGAACGCGATACGCAAAAACGCACTCAACGCTTTGAGCCCGTGATACTGGTGCGTTTCCGGAAAATCCTGCGGCGTGCGCTGCAACGACTCGAGCGCGCGACGGTAATACTCACGCGGCGTGTAAATCGTACGCATGATCGTTTGATAACCGGCGATGAGTTTTTCGACGTCCATCTTCGGGATGAAGTTGACGGTGGCGATGGTGTTGTTGCCGGTCGCGTCCGAGCCGAGTAGCCGGCCTTCGCGTTCGAGTCGTTTCCAGAGTTGCGTGTCGGGCAGCGCGTTGAGCATTCCGACCATCGCCATCGGGATCGCGCTTTCACGAATGAACTGGATCTGACGTTCGAAGATGTCTTCGGGGTCGTTGTCGAAACCGACGATGAAGCCGGCCATCACTTCCATGCCGCGGCTTTGGATCCTTCGCACTGAGTCGAGCAGGTTGCCGCGGTTCTGCGACTTCTGCGCTTCCTTGAGACTCTCCTCGACCGGGGTCTCGATGCCGAGGAACACGCGACGGAAGCCAGCCTCTTTCATTGCCACTAACAGGTCGTCGTCGTCCGCGAGGTTTACACTCGCTTCAGTCAACAACGAAAACGGAAATCCGTTCTTCTTCTGCCATTCGATCAACTCCGGCAGCAGCGTTCTGACGTTCTTCTTATTGCCGATGAAGTTGTCGTCGACGATGAACAGCGGTCCGCGCCAGCCGAGTCGATTCAACGCGTCAAACTCGGCGAGCATCTGCTGGTTACTCTTCGTGCGTGGAATACGGCCGTAGATCTCGATGATGTCGCAAAACTCACACGAGAATGGACAGCCGCGCGAGTACTGCACCGACATGCAACTGTATTTCTTGAGATTGACGAGACCGAAGTCCGGAGTCGGGGCCAATGCCATCGGCGGGCGCTCAGGTGCTTTGTAAGTGCGTTTTGTCTCGCCGCGCTCGAGATCTTTGAAGAACTGCGGCAGAGTCGTTTCGGCTTCGCCCTGAAAGATGTGGTCGGCGTAGGGCAATTCCTCGATGGTGCTGGTGACGTATGGTCCGCCCAGCACGATCCGCTTGCCGAGTTGTTTGCAGCGCCTCACCGTTTCGTGCAGCGACTCCTTTTGAGCCAGCATGCCCGTGATGAACACCATGTCAGCCCACTCGATCTGCGAGTCCTTCAGTCGCTCAATATTTAAATCAACCAGCCGCCGTTCGCAAGAGCGAGGCAACAGGCTGGAAACAGTCATCAGACTGAGCGGTGGAAACACACAGCGCTTGCCTTCGAAGGGCAGCGCGTGGCGAAAACTCCAATACGTATCCGGGAACTCCGGATTCACAAGCAGGATTTTCATAGTGTTTGTATAGCCGATGTTTGGCTGCGAAACCAATTCAGACGAGTAATAATTGTGTAAAACTCCCGTGATTGCAAATAAGACCGGAAATAACTGCTGGAGGTTGCCGGTCTTATTGATGGGTGAGTAGTGCCCTATTTTGAGATTTCTTCATCCACAGATTACGCAGAGGTATTAACCAATCTGCGTAATCTGTGGATAAGAGGGTCGAAATTAGGGCACCACCACGGGTGTTTAGCCTTTGCGGAACATACGTTGTGCTATAAAATCCGCTAACTCGCCTGAACAACGAAAGGTAAAACCGAATTATGAAAACTCAACTTTCGCGCGCACTCGCGACCATTTTGATGGTGCTATTCTCACTCTCCCCCGCGTGGGCCACCTGCGGCGGTGGTGGCGGCGGTGGAACTGGCGGTGTCAGCGGCGGTGGTGGCGGCCACGAAGGTCCGGCGCCTCCTGTTTACAATGTGCCGTGGAAGATCTGGGCAGCCAGTAGTGTTCCGAATAAAGGGCTGATCCTTTATTGGTTTCCTGCCACTAACGACGAGCTAAAGAAATCGAGCCTGCGCCAATCACGGATTCTAACACTCTACTCCGCGCAGTGCGTCACGATGACAGTTGCTGATGCGAAGACGCCTGAATTGCAGCCGATCATCGGCGACTCCGCACTCCCTGTCGCAATTTTGGCCAAGGCCGATGGCTCGCCGATCAAGAAGATCGAAAACACGGGCGGCAAACTCAAAGTCGATCAGGTCGAGAAAGTCGTCGACGCCGAGATGAAGCAGCGCGAGACTGCGGTCGACGCGCAGCTAAAGGACGCGAAAGATAAAATCAAAGCCGGCGACAACCAGGGCGCGATTGCGTTGTTGAAGCCGGTCGCGGAAGAGACGTGCCTGTTTCCAAAGAAGTCGAAAGAGGCCGCGAAGGAGTTGAAGAAGCTGGGTGTCGGTGAAGTCGGAAGCATTCCGGCCGCGCCGGTACTGGATCGTGTTCAGAGTGCACGCATTGAAGCCGTGATGCGCGCGGGCTTGCGAGCTGAGATTGCCGAGCAATACGTGACGGCCGAGCGGCTCTATCGAAAAGCGAGCCTGATGGATCCCGCCGATCCGACGCCGCTTCGTTACCTCGGTGAGGTTTATCGTCATCACACCGGCGAGTGGGATAAAGCACGAGCAACCTTCAACAAGATCCTCAACATGCCCGCCGACTCTATCGCACGCGCAGTTGCGTTGCACGGACTCGGCAAGATGACAATTCACGAAGGTGAGTTTAAGAAGGGGCTCTCGCTGATGGAGCAGTCAGTGGCGGAGTTTCCGCTCGCACTGGCATATCGCAATCTCGCGGTCTACTGGAACTCCGAAGGCGATCTCGTCCAGGGTAATGCTTACACGCAAAAAGCCCTCGCACTCGATCCGAAAGATCCGTACAACCTCGTGTTTGCGGCAGTCTTCATGGCGGCTTCGGGAAATGGTGACGAAGCGCTGAAGATCGCGCGTGAGAATCGTAACCTGCTGCCGGCGTCGTATAACCTCGCGGCGATTTTTGCGCAGACTGGTCATCGTCGCGAAGCACTCGCGCTGCTGCAACGGCACTTCTTCCGTTACGAGCGTTACCACGCTGTTCGTGCGAAGGAGATGATGGAAGCGCGCGTCGATGCGGTGTTTGATTCGCTCAGACAGGATTCAGCGTTTCTGGCGCTCACGAATGGCGCCGACGGCAGGCTCCAGATGCCGATGCGTAATATGACGGGTACGCAGAATCGTTAATGCTTAGGACGAGCCACGGATCTCCACGGCTGAACACCGTTTCTGTCTCTGGAAATCCGTGGCAAGTCATCGCCGCCTCCGCAGTCGGTACCATGATCGAGTGGTACGACTTCTACATCTTCGGCAGCCTCGCAGTCACAATCTCACCGCTCTTCTACCCGGAAGGTAACAACATACTCGCGCTGATCGCTTACCTCTCGACGTTTGCTGTCGGGTTTGTCGTCCGTCCTTTTGGTGCACTCTCCTCCTCGTGTTCATCCAGGTGTTCTTTGTCACGATGGTGTATGGCCCAATCGCGGCGTACCTGGTTGAAGCACGCACACGCTTATCTGGGATGAAATAGATTTGGTTGTAAAGGTGAACAAGAGCGCTACGGCACGACTTTGATAACGCCCGGCATTTGCCCCGTACCTGGAGGGGTTTTGCAATTGGGCGTGCCCAAATGGACTCCGCAGTGGTAGCCGTAGACTCCGACTTTGTCGAACGTTCTTGTCACGGGCGTTCCAGGAGCTATATGCCCGGGCGTATTAAAAGAGGCATCAAGATCCCCACATCCATTCTCAGCAGTCCCAGCCACTCTCTCCAGGCTATGCGGTGGTCCAGCAGTCGTAGTCCAGGTAACTTTTCCGCCAACCTTAATTGTGGTTACGGGCGTACCGCTTGCCTCATCCTGCCATTTCAGACCAACGTTTTTCACGTTAGCGGTAGTGGGAGCGGGAGCGGATGCGCTCGGCGTAGCTGATGGAACCGACGGCGCGGATGTGGGCGTTGCTGTTGCTGTGGTTGTACTTGTGGGAGCGTTAGTCGGCGAAGATGTAGTACAGCCGACAAACAAAATGGACGTTAGGGCAAATCCAAGAAGTCTATACATAGTGTCTCCTCTTTCTATCTCGGCCTATTCCAGTCGGCCTAAATGGTTCAAAATTCAATTCGCAATCCGACTTGAATCCAGCGACTTGACGATTCACGACGAGTCGGCACGTTCTGCTGTGTAACGACTCCGAAGCTGCCGGGGTTTGTTAACTCAAGTGCGGGGTTCGAGAAAATCGGATGATTGAAGATGTTGAAGAAATCAAGTGACAAGCGTGTTTGCACCTTCTCGTTAAGGCGCGTTGTCTTACCTACTGATAGATCTAAGTTCACGACGTCAAAGCCACGCAGCGGGTTCGCTCTTCCGGAACGTCCATCACGGCTGATTAGGACTCTCCTAAAACTTTCGAAAGCAGTCTCCGGATCATCAAACAGATTGATTCCAGAGCCGCCCGTTCCCGGGTTGCCGTTAGTCGCTATGTTGTTCGAGCCCGTGATGCCATGATTCACCCCGGTGCTGATGTTGCTGGTGTTCACGGTGGGAACTGCACCGCTTGGCGTGGTGAGCATTACCCCGCCACCGAGCGCTGAGACGCCCTGCGAAACTATGAGTGGTAGCCCTGATGCAGCGCGGAAAACTCCGGCGACAAACCATCCTCCCAAAAGCTTCTCGATTTTGCTGGTAGCGTATAGCCGGTGGCCACGACCAATCGGGATTTCATAAAGAAGCTGGCCATTGAAAGTGTGCGTGCGGTCGAAGTCTGAAGGACCGTAATCAAAATTCAAGTCAAAGGCACTCTGCAATGTGTTGGTTGAGTTCTGAAGTGCGCTCGATTGATCCAACGATTTCGAGAAGGTGTAATTGAGATCGAGTGTCAATCCGCGCGAGAGTAGTTGTCGTCCTGTCACGACGAAGGCATGGTAATTGGAGCGCCCGAGACTGGTCCGTACAAACGCCGTCTGAGTCTGAAGGTTGTTGAATGTCTTCAATCCTTCTCTCAAGCGTGCGAGATCGATAACTTGAAAAACGTTTGAGACGTTGCCGTTGATGAAATTCGCTTCGTTGCCGGCGATGACACGGGCTGTTCCGCCGGGCATATTGTTCTGAAACCACGGTTGCGCCGGAATATTAGCTGAGGTCACACCGCGGCGAAGTAACTCTGCAACCGCATCAAACGCTTGTGCGAAACTCTGACCCGACAGAGGGTCAACATGAAAGTATGGCGAGGAGTTGAAATTGACACTCGCCGGCAACTTCCGTCCAAGACGAGCGATCCAACCGAGCTCGATCACAAAACCACGCGGCAATCTCCGCTGAAGGGTGAAGTCGAAACTGTAGTTCTCACCTACCTTAAAGTTTGGATCGATCTGGAATGAAACGGCTTCCCCAAACGGCTGGGTGGGAATGTAAGGGAAACTCAGAGGCGGTTGAGTCGGAATAGGTATAGCGCCATCGATACCTACACGGAAGGCTGAAGCCGGAGCAGTGCCGTTCGCGACACAGTTCGCGCCTCCAGCACCAGTAAGGTTGCAAGCCGGAGCTCTGACACTGATTGTCTGACTAAAACCGGCGCCCAACGACGGCAGGATTACAGACTCAGATGTGTTGACGCGGTCGTACAGGATGCCGAAACCACCCCGAAAAACCGTGCTTTGATCTCCAAACAGCTTATTGAGGACACCAGGCTCTTTGAACGAAGGATTCCACGCTGCAGCTATGCGCGGCGCAAAATTGGTCCAGTCTGTTCGGAGGCCACCAACGAAGCTACTCCGCTCAAATCCTATGCGCGGGTTATAAATCTCACCTTGCAGCGCGGCCCGACGGCGCGGCTCGATGTAGTTCTCATATGTGAGTGCCTCGCCCGTCTCGACATTGATCACTTGTGTTTGCCTGTCAAACTTATCCAAAGGCGGTCTTTGCCAACCGTACGAGATACCCAACGTCATCGTGAAGGTGGGCTTGAGCTGCCACGAGTCGTGAAAGTAGAACTCGTAAGTATTGTGTCTCGTGTCTGCATTGATTGACGTGCCGAAAGGCAGAGGGTGGAGGTCGCTATCGCGGACTGCCAGAATGCTGACATTATCAATCATGCCTGTCACTCCAGCAAAGAGATTATCCCACTGCGCTACATCACTCGTGCGAAGGCAGTTACTCTGCGTGGGCACGGAGCACGAAGGCGGGCGTGACGACGGCGGGATCAGCAGGTTTGTGCCGCGCGAAACGTCAGCGACCAGCGACGCGAGTGACCCGAGGATTTTATCATTGCGCACGTGGCGCGTAATGATGTGACGCGCATTAAAGCCAAACTGCGTTGAGTGATTTAACGTGATCCAGGTGCCGTCATAAACGACTTGGAACGATTCGTTATCGTTACTTTGAAAACGACCGCGTTGGCTATCAACGTCAATTGGTTCGCTCACCAATTGATCGAGATTTCCGCCACCTATGTTGAGGGCTACAAATCCGGCACTAACGCTCGTTCCGGGTATCGCTAAGATATTAGCCACGCTGGAAGGATCGATGGGTGTGGTCGACTGGCGATCTCTGGTCCAACCAAGCTTCAAACCGCCGCTTGTTGTGGGCGTGAAAAAGCCCGTCAGGCCGAGGGTAAAATTCTGGCCTCGAAGCGGAGCTTGGCCAGTAAAGGCAGCGTGGCCTTCGCGTATGTCGAGTTGTTGGCGCAGTCCATTTGGTCCGCCCAGTGTGGAGAGCCGGCGTGCGTATGTTCCTGAAAAGTTGAGCCACCAGTTTTCTGTGAGGCCGCGATCATAACGAGCAACAACGAAATCGTTCTCTAAAGGAGCATCCGCTGTAGAGCGCCACCCGATCGTATTTAATCCGTCGCCGCTGGCGGCGTCGTTACCCTGTGGCATGAGCGACCAGAGCGCTGCGACACTCGGACTGATTCCGATTCTACGAGGGTCACACCGTCCGGTGTTCGTCAAACCGCAGAGTGTGGAAGTGGCGAGATCGTAAGACACGATCCGGCCGGCGTTGTCACGGAAACGTAAGATGCCTCGACGTAGTGTTTCTGACGGCACGATACGCAGCACGTCGAAGGGGCGGGAGAAGTTACGCCCTTCGTAATTCACAAAGAAGAACTCCTTGTCGCGGCGAAACGGCCCACCGAGTCTGAATCCGTATCGATTATCCTTGAGTTCCGGTCTGGGAATAGCACTGCGGTTGTTGGTCCAACTATTGGCGTTGAGGTTGTCGTTCTGGTGATACCAGTAACCGGCGAAGTGGAAGTCATTCGAGCCGCGACGTCCGATTAGCGCGACTTGTCCACCGGCTGAGCGACCGAATGACGCGTTGGGATTTGTCACTCCGGCTCGAAACTCCTCGACGCTCTCGACCGAGATCGGGATCATGGTGCGAAACCCGGCCCCACCTCCCGTTGAATTCTCCGTGATATCAATGCCATCGAGAGTGAAGGTGCTCTGATCGGTACGTGCTCCTGTGACCGATCCACCGCGGCTGCCATTGTCGCCGTCGCCGGCTTCGGGACTTGTGCCTGGTTGTAATGTTAGGAACTCGACTGAATTTCTTTCGAGCGATGGCAGGTAGAGCAGTAGCTTAGCCGGCACAACGTTACCAACAGTCGCGTCAGTTTTCTGAAGCTCGACACTTTCAGCGGCGACAATATTTACGGTCTCTGTAACATCACCAACCTCCAGCACCACGTCAGAGCCGTAAGACTTCGTCACTTCTACTCTCAAACCGGAGACGATCACTTGCCGGAAGCCAACTCTATGGATGAACAGGTCATACTCACCAGGAAGCACCCGCGAGAATAAAAATTGCCCGGAGCTGTTACTTAGCTGTTTCTGGCTCCATCCAGTTGCTGGGTTCCGCAACTCGACGTCGGCCCCTATCACAACTGCAGTGTTGCTATCTAATATCCTTCCGTAGACCGCGCCCGTTGATGAGGTTTGTGACAAAACGGTCGTCAGTGCATGGAAGAGCAGAGCGATTGTACAGAGTAAGATCCTCAAGCTGGGTTTGTGAGCTATTGAGGTTGACAGTTTCATAACGTACTTGCAGTCTTGAAACTGGAATGGAACTAGAATGCTTGACGCTCGCGTCCCCCCACACTCTGTGTAGGTCATTAGCGGGTGACAACCACACAAAAAAATCAGTGATGCTCGGGGATAGGCCCCTGACAGCCTTTACCTTTACCTTTATCGTACTGTGAGCTGGGCACAATACGAACGAGTTGCATCATGCCGCGGTCTTCGTGGGCCAGGATGTGGCAGTGCAGCACGAAGGTGCCAGTGAAATCCGGATACGCTTGCCGGATAACGACTCTTCCCGGAACAATGCTTGTGATATTGCCGCTGTCATCTGTTTTGATGTCGGCGGCCGGGATAGCGATCACGTCTTGCCACACGGGGTGGTCTGCCACATATAGCCGGTTGGCTGTATCAGTTGGCGCCTCAATCCGGATCACTTGAAAGGGATTGATATGGATGTGAAATGGGTGCGCGATAACAGAGGTGTAATTCTCGAGCACCCAATCCTGCAAGCCATCCTTAGGCATGCATTGATCAACCTTTGGACCATCTTGTCCGAACTGCTTGTCATTTATCATGAAGTGCGGCGGGTCGCCTGTTACCTGGTCTGGCCCTGGTCCGGACCGTTTTGGCTCCCATTGGAACTTCACCGGAGAATTAGGATTGGGTTCATCGTTTGGTCCGGGTTTGGGCAAATCGAGCAAAAAGCGCGGCATCGCCGCCCAGTCTGAGGGGAAGGAATTAGCCGTAGTGACCGGCTCGCCGGCGACCTCCACGATGAACAAAACGGCGTTGCCAGATTTAAATTCTGTGCGACCCAGCGTCGTTGGTGCTTTGACTAAGAGGTCGGCGCGGTTGCCCGCCGCCAGCTTGAAGCCGCCCGGAACCTGCCCATTAAGGAAGGGCTGCCGTCCGTAGTTGTCTGGACTAAACTGAACGCCGTCCTGAGCTGTTTGTCTGAAGTCGAATCCTGAAGTCGGCTTAACCCCAAATAGTCCTTCCTTGAGAGTCTTACCATCAATAATGCCAGGCGTATTTCCTTCAGTCGCGTTGACGAAACGCCACAACTGGACCTCACCTGGTCTCATACTTATTGTGGGTCTCAATTGGCCGTTGATTCGATCCTCGCTGCTACCGCGGCCGGTTCCTCGTGGTTTTCTTTCGAGATTCTGCGTAGGATCGTACTGCTGGAAGATAAAAATCTTCTCGTGGTCTCCATATTTATCTCCCCATCCGAAGGATTTCCGAATGAAATGATCGTATCCGCCTTCACGGCTTGATTCGATGATAAATACACCCGCGAGACCATTGCGAATGTTCAGTGAGGTCGAGCCATGTTTGTGCGCGTGGTACCAGTGTGTGCCTGGCGCCTGCCCCGCTTTAAAACCATTCCCACCCGAGTTGAACGGTGCACCGACCTTGTCATAGTCGGGAATCTCAAAATAGTTGGGAAACGCGCCGATGAAATATTGCGGCCATAGTCCTGCGGCGATCGCATCCAGATTCTTCTTTAACAGCGGCTGCGGCGGGTCCAACCCGTTTTTTCGCGCGTCCGTTGCGGCGTCGATGTCGTGCTGTCTAATCAATGCGAGTTGCTGGCGGCGGAATGCGATCGGCAACTCGCTCCATGTTTGTGGAATAAAGCGCGAGTTGAACAGTTGATTGAAGCTCGGCGTCCAGTCCGGCTGAATCATTTGGGGCAGCACTTGGACAAGCACGTTATCGCCCAAACCATCGGGACTTGTATGGGTACCATGGAAATGAATATTGGCGGTGTTTGAACCATGAAAGCAGTTTGGATACTTATCACTAGCGGGATAGTGATACTTACCTTTAGAGTCGGGCAATCCGACGTGGTCACAGCCCTCATCGCTAAATGGAGGCTCCTCCTTGCCTGTAACTTCGGTGTAAGGAAATCTTTTTGTATTGACCTTATTCAGAAACGCGATTTGCACTTGATCTCCAAGACGTGCACGCAGAGTTGGACCTGGTCCCACCTCGGTGCCAACATCAGCTTCCTCCTCATCAGCGTCCCAGCCGCGAAACTGCCGGTACTCATCATTCACACTCACATTTGGAATCGAAAATTTCTTATTGACCATTTTTATAATCGCCCGCAGCCGCTTCTCTTTGTCGCGCCGGGATACCTCAGGCGGATTGCGGAACGGAGGACTATCAGACTGTGCGCTGGTTGATTGAATTCCCAGTGACAAGAAAAGCATCAGCATGGCGAAGATGATGATTCCCAACGGGAAAGCCAGACTCTTTCGGGTGAAGTTCCGGGTCAACACTTCTCTCATATCAACCTTCCTTCTCTTACAATGACTACTCTCAACCAGCTCAGGTAAGAATGTGAACTTCTACGAACTAATGATGTTAATGATCCCCTGCTCACTCTCATGCCCGGCGATCCGACATCTGTAAGTGGGTTCCGTAGGGTCAGGGAAACACTGGCTCGAAGGCGCTGACGGCGCCGCTCCAACTGGATTCGCGCAGATGGTAGGCCAATGCTCCGACAGAGGATCCAGATTGAGAAAAAACACGGTTTCGGTGGTATCGACAGTGACGGTTTCGAAATGCACGTCACCGCTGCTGTCGCGAGTTATGGTTATTCGTTTCATCGACTTTCCTTTCACGATCGAACTCGCTTGTTGGTTCTCTATCACCAATAAATGTCAAAGATGCCAGTTTCATTTCATGGGTCTGGATGGATTTGATGTCGCAGCGCAGTGCTTCCTACAAGTGAAAGCAGCGATCCTATTGCCAATTAGTTGAGTAAAGAATGCTTGTAGATAAACTGCCACTAAGGTGAAAACTCTAAGCCCGATTTGAACCATCGTTCTTAAAGTGAGATCACCTTCGCCGAAGGGGGTGCACTCTAGTGCGTGAAAGTAATCTGGCAGGCTGGTTCGTAGCGAGTGTGCAAGGGAGCAGAGGCTCGGAGGAGTCAGCCTGTCGTTAGAACGTGCGGAATATATTTCTGTAGGTTTTGAAAGTCAATCAAATTTCTCGGTATTGCACGACAAATCAGCGTTTGCATATTGACTCAAAATTAAGCCGTTCGCATAATCTATGCGCGCCTCGCGGTCATTTTTGAACCTCTAACCATCCTCGGCTGTAGAGAAGGAGAAACTCACCATGGCAATCACTCTCAAAGTAAATGGCAATTCTGCAAACGAAGGATTCCTGATTGCTCCGTCAGGCGGAAAAGAGTTTGCGATGCCGGTGACGCTCAAAAGCACCGATCACACTACTGTCAATGCAACTCTGGTCGTGGTGGCGCCGGCTGGTGTCACAGTCAAATTATCCAATACGAACGTCACGATCGGTCCTGCCGGCACAACCGTAAAGATAACCGCGAAGACACCCAGCAAGAGCGCCGGCGACATTAAGCTCCAGGTTAAAGTAGGAAAAAGCGTCAAAGCGAGTTGTACCTTGACGTCTATTAAGAACGTGCGCATCCGTTTCACGGGGCGCTTTCAAGCGCGTTTTGCTACGGATGGAGATTTTTTTAATGAGGCGCGCGGAACTACCGCCGGCTGGACCTGGGCTCTTGAAGGAGAACCCGACTTTGTGCCCGCCACCAATAACATTCCGACACAACCTGGCATGGCGGTAGGCCGAGTAGTTCGTTTTCAAAATGCTGTTGCACCGCGCCCCCACGTGGCACCCATCGGTGTGACGGTCACAGCTGTTGAGGGCGATGTCGGAACTAAAACGATCTCATTCAACTCCGGCGATCCAATTATCGGAGAAGTCGTCAACCTTGGTCCAAACACTTACCTCGCGGCCAACGAACCTATCCCGGCCGGCCCTCAGCCTTTTGAGACCTATGATCCCGGCTTTGAGCCGATGGAGAACTTCGAAATCCATATCGGTACTAAGTTCTCAGGAAAACCGGCAGACTTGAACGAGCGGCCCAAGGCCAACGGCTTTTTCCAATTGACGACACAGGAAAAAACCCGTTATGGCGTGATTCCTCTAACCCAATTCGCCAGTCAGCGAAAACAGGTTTTGCTCACCGGCTATCACAACCTTTCACCTGCGGATCGAACCGGAACGGTTGCGGGACGCAATCTCGCAACACGCATCGGGCATCTGGGTGGGTCAGCAGCGGATAATATTCCAGCTACGCAAGCTACACTGTCGGGTGGATGGACCGGTAAGGAAACTTATAACGGTACCGTCAACTCAGATATTCAGATAACTCCAGGGTCGTCGAGGGTAATGAGCTATTTCCAGAACTTCAAGAGTTTTTTGTTTTCAGGGACTTTGTTGAACTTTCATTCGGACGAACTGTGTGGACAGTTTGACGGTACGCTACAACCACAGACTCTTCTCATGTTGCGACAGATCGAGAGGTGACGAAACCTTTATTGCTTGTAAATTAAGCCGTTCTTCATCACGAACACAACCTTCTGCATCGTCTCAATATCCTGCAACGGATTGCCTGAGACGGCGACGATGTCGGCCCATTTGCCGGCTGTTAACGAGCCGAGGTGTTTGTCCCAGCCTAATAACTTCGCGCCATTTAACGTTCCGGCGACGATCGAGTCCATCGGACTCATTCCGCCCCACTGGACCATCAACACAAACTCGCGTGCGTTCGTCCCGTGCGGCACGACGCCAGCATCTGTTCCGAGTGCGATCGGAATTTTGTTCGCGACCGCCAGTTTGATCGCGTGACGCGCAGCCGCGGCCGCGGCCAACGCCTTCTCGGCTCGCAAACCTTTCAACACTCCCATCTTCGCAGCACGCTCCACACTTTCGGCGGCAGACAACGTCGGCACCAGAAACGTTCCGTGCTCTTTCATTAGTCTCGCGCCTTCCTCGTCGAGAAAAGATCCGTGCTCGATCGACGAGACGCCCGCACGCACGGCGATCTTGATCCCTTCGGTGCCATGTGCGTGCGCTGCCACTTTCCGCTCCAACTTGTTCGCCTCGTCAACTAGCGCTTTCAACTCTTCGTACGTGTACTGCGTTGCGCCGACCGCATCCCCTTCCGACAACACACCGCCCGTCGCGCACGTCTTGATCACGTCAGCACCGTACTTGATCTGATAGCGCACTGCGGCGCGAACCTGCTCCGGTCCATCGGCTATGCCTTCCTCGATTCCGGGATCGAACAGTCCAGGCCGAAAGCCATTCTCATCGCAGTGACCGCCGCGCATCCCGATCGCGTGGCCCGCGCTCATCATGCGTGGTCCGGGCGTCCAACCTTCGTTGATGGCTTTCCGCAAAGCCATGTCGTCAAACTTTCCCCCAGCGCCGACATTACGTACGCTCGTAAAACCCGCCATCAAAGTCGCGCGTGCATTTCCCACGCTCAGGATTGCGGCAAACGATTCAAAGTCTCTAACCCCAGCATTGTCGCCCTCGGGATCACCCAGGACGCGACCGACCAAATGAGTATGCGCGTCGATGAAACCCGGCATCAGAGTCACATCGCCGAGATCGATCGTCCGCGCGTTTGCAGGAATACTCACCGCTCCAGCCGCTCCAACAGCCGTAATCGTATTGTCCGTGACGACCACGACAGCGTTATTGATCGGAGCAGCCCCGGTTCCATCGATAAGCCGCGCAGCCTTCAGCACTACGACACCTTTGCCGACTGGCGGCTCAGGTGTGATTCGTGTTTGGGCTGCAACTAGCGAGTGGACCAGCAACAATGCGACGCAGAAGAGTTTGAAGTGTTTCAAGTTATTCCTCTGAAGTTGGAATTAAAGAAGCGCCGCGGCATTGTAGCTACAAAAGGGCACAAAAGCACAAACAACTTAGCAAATCATTTTTGTGCTTTTGCGCCTTTTGTGGCTAAAACTACTCGTATCGAAGCGCGATGATCGGGTTCACTTTCGTGGCTCTGCGGGCAGGCACGTAGCTCGCCAGTACAGCAACTGCGATCAGTAACAACGAGATCAACGTGAACGTCGTCGGATCAGTTGCAGTCACGCCGAACAGCAGTGTCGACATCACTCGCGTCAGCGCAAACGCCGCAATTAACCCGATCACGAGTCCGACGAGAACCAGCTTCATTCCGTATCCAATGGCGAGTTTCAGCACGGCGCCAGTTTGTGCTCCGAGCGCCATCCGAATTCCGATCTCGTGCGTGCGTTGGGCCACGGAATAACTCATCACTCCGTAAATTCCCACACCCGCCAGCACCAGGGCCACACCAGCAAAGATCGCGAGCAGCAACATGCTGAATCGCTGTCGTGCGATCGAGTCGGCCATGATGTTTTGCATTGTCTGGATGTCCGAAACTGGTTGGTCCTTGTCGATTTCCCAGACCGTCTTTCGGACTGTCGCAGCGAGGCTCGCCGAATCGATATCAGTCTTTACCACGAGATCCTGTGCGTCAAAGAAACCGAACTGCCTGTACGTCAGGTACATCTGCGGTTTCGGGTCGGCAGTCAGTTCAAACTGTCGCACGTCTTTGACCACACCGATCACCTGAATCCAGTCTTCCGGCTTTCGTATCTTGCCAATTGCGATGCGCTTGCCGACCACCTCTTCACCGGGCCAGTAGCGACGGGCCATCGAGTCGCTGATCACCACCACATTCTGAGTTGTTTCAGTGTCTTGCTCAGAGAGCGGTCGTCCACGCAAGAGCGGGATGCCCATCGTATCGAAGTAACCGGGGCTGATGATTCGGGTCACAATGATCCTTTCCTGCCCAGGCGGTGGATCAGGCTTCCCGTCAATATTGATCCCAATCGAGTTTCCCTGGCGATACAACGGGAGGTTTGTCGTAACCGCTGCCGATTTCACGCCCGCCAACGATTGCACGCGCTGGATCAAATCGGTGTAGAACGCCGAGCGCTGCGCTCTCCGTTCGTACTTCGTATCAGGAAGCACGATCTTCATCGTCAACAGGTTCTCTGCACGAAAGCCCGGATCGACATTGCGGAGACGCAGGAAACTATTGATCAGTAACCCGGCTCCGATCAAAAGCACGAGTGAGATTGCGACTTCAGCCGTTACGAGCACGCTGCGCAGGCGTTTGCCGCTGCCACCGGTTGCCGCGTCGCGACCACCTTCTTTCAGCGTCTCAATCTGATTGAAACGAGCTGCCTGAACGGCGGGTGCGAGACCAAAGATGAGACCGGTTGCAACTGAAACCATAAACGTGAAGCCAAGGACTTTCAGGTCCATCGAGATTTCGCGCGCTTGCGAGATGTTCTCGGGGATGAAAGCCTTCAGCACGATCAGTCCGCCGTAAGCGATCGCGAGTCCGACCAGTCCGCCCAGCATCGAGAGCAACACACTCTCAGTTAAAAACTGTCGTATCAGTCGCGAGCGTTTCGCGCCGAGTGCGACACGTACCGCAATCTCTTTTTGACGCACCGCAGCGCGCGCGAGCAGTAAGTTCGCAACGTTTGCACACGCGATCAGCAACACGAGACCGACTGCACCCAACAACACGAGCAGCGCGGGTTTGATGTCACCCACGAGATATTCGTGGAGTGATTGCACCGCAGCGCCGAGATCCGTATTCGATTGCGGATACTGCTGCTGCAGACGCGCCGCTATCGTGTTCATCTCGCTTTGAGCCTGGGCCAACGACACACCGGGTTTCAAGCGCGCCACAACCTGCAGATAATGCCGGTCTCGGTTTGCAGCGTCCTCCTGAGTAAACGCTATGGGTACCCACACCTGACTATCAGTCGAAGGAAACTGAAACCGCGCCGGCATCACGCCGACGACGATGTGACTTTGGCCGTTGAGGGTTAAAGCGCGGCCTACGATGTTTGGGTCGGCGCCAAATCGTCTTTGCCATAACGCATAACTTAACAGGACCACGTGCTGTGCGCCTGGCTGGTCTTCTGCCGCGGTGAATACACGACCGATGTGTGGCTCAACTCCAAGCAGTGGAAACAGGCTGGCTGAAACGGTGTGGCCTTCGAGACGTTCCGGCTCGCCCGCGCCGGTTAGGTTGAAACTCTCATCGCTAATCGCGGCCATGCCTTCGAACACGTGGTTCTGATCGCGCCAGTCGACGAAGTTCGCAGCGGCTGGGGTGTCGCGTGGGTAACCTTGCTTCGTTGCGTCTTCCCAAACCAGTACGAGGCGTTCGGGATCTTTGTAAGGCAATGGGCGCAACAGGACGGTGTTCACAACGCTGAAGATAGCGGTGTTCGCGCCGATGCCTAAGGCGAGCGCGATGACTGCAACGATCGTGAAGCCGGGATTCTTGCGTTGCAGCCGCGCCGCGTACCGCACGTCGTGCAGGAAATCGGCTACTAAGTTTGACTTTGTTGGTCCACCAGCAACGGGCGGTTCTTTGAACGTTGTTTGAGATCGTCGCATTTCTCTTTGCAGTAAATCGTCAGTGGCGAGCTCGTTGAGAACGGCGCTTTTCGCTTCCGCTTCAGTCGCACCACTTTTTAGCGCGCGCTGGTATACGTCATCGAGGTGCTGGGCCAACTCTTCGACAACCTCAGCCTCATGTGCAGGTTCGAGGTTAAGCCGCGACAGTCGCTTTCGGAGTTCTTCTCTCCACTCAGGCATGTTCAATTCCCGTGATGCGGTTGATGGCCTCGACAAACTCCTGCCAACTGTGACGCTGTGCGGCCAGCACCTTCTTGCCTTCAGCCGTTAACCGATAGTAACGACGTCGTCGCTGCCCCGACTTCTCCACCCAACGCCCTTGAATCCACCCACGCTTTTCGAGTCTGTAAAGGAGCGGATACAGCGACGCCACATTGAACCGCAGTCTCCCTTTTGACCGCTGCTCGATTAAGTTTCCAATATCGTACCCATGCCTTGGCTGATCCTCGACGAGCGACAGAATCAACAACTCCGCACTCCCCTTCTTCAACTCCCGGTCCAACATCTGCGACAGCTTATATGGCATAGCGATATATTATTGAGATGCATATCACCCGTCAACTCTGGAATTTTCGGATCGCCGATACAAATTTAGCCACAAAAAAAGCACATAAGACTGGGGTGAACCCCTTCGTTGAGACAGTTTTCAATTAGCACACTTGCGATTGAATAAATTTACTTCTCAAACCAACGCTTGTATTTCAGAATCTCGGTCGGCTGGCGAAGCGGAGGCGAGCTCTGCTGGAGAGCAACTCGCCGAGGAATAGCCAGCCGGAGACTCATCGAAACCGATGGTCAAAGGAGCGGTCTGCGGGCCGCTCCTCGTCATTGAAGATGTATCATCGGATCGATAGTCCTCCCCATGCCTGAAAAAACTCATCGTCGCGGCGGCGGAAGTCCCGCCGTACTTTAAGTGCTGCTCGAACTCGTCCGGCGGTTGATAGCCGAGCGCTGAGTGCAAGCGGCAGCGATTGTAATACTGTTCGATGAACGCCTCGATGTTGCTGCGCAAGTGGTTGAGATCTACATAATCATTAGCATAGATCTCTTCCCGCTTGAGCGTCTTCATAAAGCTCTCACAACTCGCGTTGTCGTAGGGGTTCGCCGGCCGACTCATGCTGGAAATCATCTGGTGTTCTTGCAGCACCCGCACATACTCGTCTGAGGCGTACTGCACGCCGCGATCGGAATGATGGACCAACCCTGGTGCCGGTTGACGTTGAGCGATTGCTTGCTCCAAAGCAGTCCTGGTTAAGCGTGTAGCCAGCGTTCGTTCTAGCGCCCAGCCTACCACCTTACGCGAGAAACCATCGAGGATGACTGCCAGATAAACGAATTCTGATTTCAACCGAATGTAGGTAATATCAGCCACCCAGAGTTGATTAATGCCAGTTAGCATCATGCGGCTGGCGAGATTCAAATGCACTTCAAATTCGTGTTGCGAATCAGTCGTGACCACGAAAGCCCGCGGCTGAATCGCCAGCAGATTATCTTCACGCATCAGTCGTGCAACACGCTTATGATTAACAAGCAGGCCGCGCCGCCGCAGCTCTGCGGTTACTCGTCGATAGCCGTAACGGCGTCGATGTTCGAGCACGATCTGCTGAATGGTGGACCGCACCTCCATCTCTTCTTCGACCGGTACACGCTCCTGCAGCGAGCGATAAAAGCCGGCGCGACTTACCTGGGCCAAGTAACACATCCGTTCAATACTTAGGCTGCCTTGCAAGGACATCACTTCCCGGATTTGGTCGTAGATGCCTTCGCGCCAGAGCCACCGCTCTGCTGGCGTCGCGCCTCGACTTTTTGCAAGGCACCTTTGAAAAAATCTAGTTCCAGAGTTTTCTCGGCCAGCGCGCGCTTGAGTTGGCTGACCTCTTTACGCAATGTGGATTCTCGTGAGTTCTGTGGTGGCGGCCACTCACTTTTCTCCGCCGGTTCGAGTTGGTCACGCCAGCGGTACAACAGCCGCCGATGAATATTCAGTTCCTTGGCCAGCGCCACGATGTCGTCGCATTGTTTCATGCGCTCGACGCACATGCGCCGAAACTCATTCGTATACCGTCCCACTCGTCTCTTGGCCACTTGCAGCTCCTTTCTCTGCTAAGTGTGCCTATTTCGAGTGTCTCAATCTAGGGGTTCAGTCCAAGACACAAAATAAGGCTTTGTGCTTTATGTGCCTTTTCGTGGCAATAAATTTCGGAAGCTACTTACACTTGCTATATCCGCAGTCGCGGCAGAAATCGCAGCCGCTGGCGTGCTCGAGTTGGCCGTGGCATTCGGGGCAGATGCCGATCATGTTGGACATGATGGCGCCGGTGACGGGTTTCTGGGGATGGTGTTGTTTGCTCGCGACCGCGCGGGCGGAGTCGGGTAGATCCTGGACGCGGCGCACTGTGATCATGATGCACTCCGCGACCGCTTGTTCCGGTGAAGTAAGCAGGCGCTCGTTGAACCAAACTGCGTGCGTGCCGGTCACTTTATTCAAGCTGTAGGCCACTTCAGCAGCGTCAAAACCACCGCGCAGCATCTTCGACGCCAGCAAGCCCACACCACCGCTGATTGGACCAGTAGCAAAGACTTCCTGAATCATCTTGCCGTCGTGATTAACCGTGACGTAGAGGTTCTGACCGTCGAATGGAATCTGCCACGTCGCGCCGCGCAACTCGCGTGGGCGCTCGATGCGGATCGCAGTGACGGCCGGCACTTTGATCGTCTCAGAATGTTCGCGCGCGATCGCTTCCTGACGCGCCGAGGCATCGTCAGCCGCAGTCGCTTCCGCCGCACTCACAGACTCTTCCAACGGCTCAACCGCTGCTTCAGGATTGCAGGCAACCTCACCCTTGGGCTCTTCAGCCTTCATCGACGTAAGCACCTGATTTTCACGCGAACCATCGCGATAGTAACTAACAGCCTTGCAGCCAAGCTGACGGCCAAGGCGATAAAGCGCGTCGACTGATTCTACCGTGTCGTTCACCGCGCCATTGCACGTCTTCGACACACTATTATCGACGTTGCGCTGAGCAGCCGCGAGCACATGAACGTGCTGCTCAGCGCTTATGTTCATCGCCGAGATAAAGTGCGACGGCAACTCCTGTTCGTGTTCCACGACGTAAGCCGCAGCCGCATCTATCGATTCCTGATCACATTGGTCCACATCAACACCGAGTGCCTGCGCCGCGAGCGTGTGCACGTAAGTGCGCGTGCCGAGCGTGTCTTTGCGAACGTAGGCCCAGGAGAAGTTCGGCTCGATGCCCGACGAAGTCTCCGCTACGAGCGAGATCGTTCCGGTCGGCGCGATCGTCGTCACTTCATAGTTACGCGGCGTGAGCGGAATATCTTTCGGAATCCCGATCTGGTTGTAGAGAAAGTCACTGTAAGCTTCACGATTCGGCTCGAACTCCGGAAACGCGCCTTTCTCTGCGCCAAGACGGTTGCTCTCCATCCACGATTCGCGACGCACAAAGCCCATCACTTCGTCCATCAAATCGATCGATGCCGGCGAACCGTAAGTAACATTCAGATTCAAACAGAGATCCGCGAAACCCATGATGCCGAGGCCCACGGGACGCGTACGATGGACCACATCGTTAATCTCCGGCAAGGGCCAGGCACAAACGTCGATCACGTTGTCGAGAAAGCGCGTGCACAGGTGCGTCACCTCGCGCAGGCGGTCCCAGTCAATTCGTTTCTGCGGATCGTAAAACTTCGCGAGGTCGATCGAACCGAGATTGCACGAGTTTGAGAAGTGGAGAAATTGTTCGCCGCAGGGATTGCACGAGTAAATCGGTCCCATCGATTTCATCATGTGGTTATGACGATTCACTTCGTCGATGAAAGCGATACCCGGCTCAGCATACTTGTGAGCACTGGCGACAATCCGGTTCCACACATCCGGAGCGAAGATCATTCCCGGTCGCGGCGCTTCTTCGATCGTGCAGTTCGAAAGATCTGCCGAAAGGAATGCCTGCCGATCACAGAATGTCACACTCGACCCGTCCGGCGTGCGATAGACCACATACTCGCCATCGCGAACCGGATCTTGAATCGGTTCATTCCATGGCTCACCGTTAAACTCCAACTGAAACCACTCGTTGTTATCAACCGCTTTCAAAAACTTGTCCGTGACGTTCACCGAGATGTTGAAGTTAGTGAGCGAATGCTGATCGTTCTTGGCATGAATGAAGCGCAGCACGTCGGGATGTGTAACGCGCATCATGCCCATGTTCGCGCCACGACGCACGCCGCCCTGCTTCACTACATCGGTCACCTGGTTGACGATATTCATGAACGACACTGGACCAGACGCGACACCGGTCGCCGAGCTGACCATCGCGCCGTGGGGCCGGAGGAATTCATACGTCATGCCCGTTCCGCCGCCCGTCTGGTGAATGGTGGCCGCAGCCTTGGCGTGCTCCATGATTCCTGCGAGCGAGTCCGGAACGTCCAGCACGAAACACGCGGCGAGCTGACCGTTGGTTTTGCCGGCGTTGACCAGACAGGGCGTGTTCGGAATGAACTCGCGCGCCAGCATCACTTCGCTCATGGCGGCGAAGAACTTGTCTCGTTTTTCACCCGTTTCGGCCATGGAAACGTGCCCGACGACACGGCGGACGATATCCGACCACTCCTCGAGCGGACGCCCCTTCAAATCCTTCAATGAATACCGCTTGCTAACGACTTTTCTGGCATTGATTCCAAGCTGCTGGGACTTTCGACGTGGGGAAACGGCCGGGGAGCCGACGCTCTTGTTTCCGGTTGATTTGCCGATAGCTGCGCTCATTATCTCTGCCTTTCGAAAAGAGTTATGCCCGAACGTATTGCTACGCGGAGCCATAGTTTAGATGTATTTTGGGTGCTGCGGTTGGTTCCAATTACATAATTAGCAGCGGGCGGGAATATACGCCTTTAAGGATAAGGTGTCAACCATATATTGTGGCCGTCTGGTTTTAAGGGCCTATATGTAGCCACGGATAAACGCGGATTGAAAATGCGGATCTTCTACTTGCCCGTTCCCGTATTCGATACCAGTAGCTGGAAATTGCCGATATCGCGATTGTGGCTGTCGAGCGCGGCGAAGGTGTCTGACGTCTCCTCGAGCATTTGCTTGGTCATGGCAATCGAATCGCTGAGCTGCTCGAAGTCGAGCGACGAAACACGTTCCGGAGTAGGCAGGGTAACGACCTGATCGTTTACCAGTCCGAAGAAGTTTTCGATCGACTGGAGCTGTCCTTCCACGAGCTTCACGGAACGCTCGATGTCGTTGAAGGCAGCAATACGGCGTTTGAGAATCTCGACGTTTGCTTGTTGAATACGTCGCTCGCGATCGTCTTTTGCATTCTCGACTGATCGCTCGGCCTGGACCAACTGGTTCTGTACGGACTGTCGACTGATCGATCGCAGGTGGTGTTTGCGTCGACGATACACATCAAGCAGATCGACGAAGTCTTCCCAGCGTTGATCGAGACTCTGAATGTTGTGAGGGATCTGTTTAGTACCGGTGAACTTTTTGTAGTTCGAGTAGATTTGATTCTTCATCCAACGCAAGTACTCGACTGCTTCGCGCTCGCGCGGATCGAACAACTTGATTTGAGCTTCACGTTGCTGCTCGCGCAACTTATGTAAGCGCTGCTTTTCCCTGCGATCAACCAGACGACGATAGACATTACTCGCAGGCACAGTCGCGAGATAAAGCGTCTCAGTCGCTAACGCGGCAACGAGCGGTGTAACGTCCTGCACATACGCTGCGGCCACTGCAAACCCGGCCATCCCCCAAAAGTTTATGGGCTCCTTGAACGCTTCTCTCAGGTACTTCAAATCGAACTTAGGGAATTCCATAGGTAAGGCCACAGTTAGATGAATTCATTTACTTAATTGCCGCCAGTGCCGTTCTGACCACCCGTCGTGGTCGTCGTTTCGCCTTCGGCCGGCAGCGCTTGCGGCGCCGGCGCACTCGATCCAGTTCCCAACAATCCCATGTCGCGTTTGTATGCGAGCAACTTGTCGGCTAACTGCATGTCCAACGCCTCACGTTCAATTTCCTGCATTTGCGTATCGACTGAGGCGGACCCTAACTGCATCTTCGCTTCTGCTGCCGCTGCACGCCGGTCGATCTTGTCGCGCATCTCGTTGAACGTGGATGCGTCGTCGCCAAGCTGGAAAGACTCCATTGTCTGAGCAAGCTGTTCCTGAAGTTTTGCCTGCTTCGACTGGTTTATCAACTGCATCGCCTCGGCCGTGCGGCGTTGCATCTGAAGCACGTAATTGTCGCGCGCTTTAAGTGCCTGCTTCGATGCGGCGCCAGCGTGCTCCAGTTGCTGCGAGGTTTTTTGCAGATCGAGCTGCGCTTGTTGTAGTTGACCGATGTAAGCGGTTGCGATGTCGTCGCGACCCATCTTCACTGAAGCGCGAATCTTGGAGTCGAGATCGACCACCTGGGTCTCGAGCCGCTCTTTGTTTTTGGCGAGAAGTTTCTCAGTGGCCATGACCTGCGCCACAGAGTTGTTCAATTCCGGCACGCGGTCGCGCATGTCGCGGATAGTTTGCTGAAGAATGAGCTCGGGATCTTCAGTCTTCTCGATAATCCCTCCGAAAAGGGAGCGCATGGAGCGCTTCATTCTTGTCCAAAGTCCCATTCTCGCTCATCCTCCGACAGCGATGTGAAATCCTAAAACGTCTCTCAGCCTCGCTTTAGCGCTGATTCCGGGCCCATACGACGAGTTGATGTACGACACGTACGTTCAGGCGGTTTCAACTCCGGCGAAACTGGGTTTTGAGTATAACAGTACTGTGAAAACGCTTCCAGATAACGGATACATCTTGATAATCACGTAAAATCCTGTGATCCTATAAAAAACTTACTGAGTCGTTTGACAGGATTACAGGATTTTTCAGGATGTACGTCCGATATCGCGGCGGAATTGCATCCCCGGCCAGTGGATCTTGTCCAAGGCCGTGTAACACAGCGCGAGGGCGTCGGAAAGATGCTCAGCTCCGGCTGTAACTCCGAGGACGCGTCCGCCCGTGGCCGTAATCCCACCGCTCGCATTCCGCGCAGTGCCCGCGTGAAATACCTGCACGTCGCTCACCTCATCGAGGCCTTCAATAACAGCTCCACTCTCGTACTTACCGGGATAACCCTTGTTCGCCACAACTACGCACGCAGAAGCGCCTGCCGACCACTCAACCCCCAAACCACCAAGACTCTCTTCATAGATCGAATCAAATATCGAAACTAGATCTGTTTTCAATCTCACAAGGATCGCCTGTGTCTCAGGATCGCCAAAACGCACGTTGTATTCGAGCAGCTTCGGTCCATCGTCAGTCAACATCAAACCGAGAAACAGCACGCCCTTAAAAGCAAAACCTTCTTCACGAGCACCCGCAAGCGTCGGTTCCACGATCTCGCGCACCACTCGCTCTTGAGTGCTTTTGTCGAGCACGGTAACGTCGGTGATAGTTCCCATACCGCCCGTGTTTGGGCCCGTATCGTGTTCGCCGATGCGCTTGTGATCGCGCGCGGCTGGCATTAAAACGTAGTTACGTCCGTCCGCAAAGAGCAGCAGCGATGCTTCGGTTCCGACCAAAGCCTCTTCGATCACGACACGCTGCGCTGCCTCGCTTCCCGCAACATGTTGGATCATCAACTCCTCGACAGCTTTCTCGGCTTCAGCTCGATTCGAAGCAACAACGACGCCTTTTCCCGCCGCGAGCCCGTCGGCCTTGATGACCACCGGACCATAGCCAAATGCTCCACTCCTTAGACACTTAATCGCGTCTTCCGCCCCTTCGGCGGTGCGATATGGTGGGGTCGGTATCCCGTGGCGGGCCATGAAATCCTTCGCAAAGATCTTGCTTCCTTCGAGTCGTGCGGCCGCGGCGCTGGGGCCGACGATCCGCAGCCCGCGTTGAGTAAATAAGTCCACAATGCCGGATACGAGTGGCGCTTCAGGACCTACAAACGTGAGATCGATCTGCTGTGACTCGGCAAACTCTGCCAGACCCGCCTGATCGTTTACTGACAAGCTCGGCGTCTGAGCGAGTTGGGCAATACCAGCGTTACCTGGTGCGCAGAAAAGTTGAACCGGCTTCTGTGAAGTTTTTCGCAGAGCCCAGCTAATGGCATGTTCACGCCCACCTGACCCGATGATCAATATTTTTCTCATGTTTAGCGAGAGACGACGGTCATCCAGCAAGGATCCTGTCAAGCAAAGCTGTTTTTACCTTGACACATTTTCGACATAGTTATATACCAATTGACCAATAGCGGCCTTGCAAGGCTGGAACTTTACCCTCCTTGGTACGAAAACCGAAGAGCGTAGTTGTTCACGCATTTATTTATCGCCCGCCGGCATATTGATTCTAGGTAACGGACCCGAGGGGAGTAGATCATGGCACACGTGGAAGCCGCACAGGTAATGGAAAGAACTCAGGAAAGCGAGTATCAGGACCGCGCCATCAGGTGCGTAGACTGCAACGAGAATTTCATCTGGACTGCTGGCGAACAAGTCTTCTTTCACGACAAGGGACTGAAAAACGAACCAAAGCGTTGCAAACCCTGCAAGCAAGCCAAGAACGAGCGTCTGGCTGCAATCGCGGCAGCGCAGTCGTCGGGAGTGCGACAGCGCATCGAAGTATCAGTGCAATGCGCCCAATGCGGACAACAGACCACTGTCCCGTTTTACCCATCTCAGGGACGACCGGTCTATTGCCGCTCCTGTTTTCTCGCAGGGAAAGCACCAAACGCGGAAGTGGCGTAGCTCAGTTCCGACAACTCGCAGTCCAGCGGTGATGAACTCAAGTCAGCCCGGCTGACCCCGACCTTAGCTCGAATCACCCACCTACATGCACGATCGGACGTCTGTTCGAGTCGCGTTCTGCCTGACGTAAAACTTCATGCGTAACCGGCGCCGTATCGCCTTCACCAAAGGCGATGTACTTCAGTAGATAAGAAATCGGATTCCCCTCGCTCCAACCAAAGTAGACGTGCGGAAGTTTTCCCATCTCATCGCGCAGGTAAAGTAGGAATGCCGCAATCGCATTCGGCACCGCCGGAGACTCTGTTCGCAATATGCGGTAACCGTCGACCGACTCACCACGAATAGTCAACGTGCCTGAAAACTCGGAAGCATCGCCCGGAGTTACTTCGAAGAAAAGAATCGGTTCTCCGGTGGGTATGTGATTGCTGGTCCGTTTCTCGTGTTCTTTCTGCGCGTACTCGTCCGCGTCGCCTTTGTCTCTGCGGTTCGTGATAATGCGAATGGTTCCCTTCGCCGCGTCTTTAATGAACTGCCGTGCTTTATCGTCGAGCTCGATTTGCTCAACGCGAAGCTCAGTCGAACGATAGACTCGCGAGAACAGCGAAGCGAGAATGATCGTGAGAATGAAGAACGAAGCGATCTTGATGCCTTCGGGTCGTTCGTGAATGTTCTGGATCGTTGTGTAGACGAAGATCATTGCTATCGCGAGGTAGGGATACCAGTTTCCCTGCTTCCGGCGGGCAGACAGAGTCACGGCGATCGCAGCCGAAGTCATCAACACCAAAACGCCCGTTGCATAAGCTCCACCCTGGTCGTTCACATCCGCTTTGAAAATCACCGTTACGGCGAACGCGATTGTAATAATGACGATGACCAGCGGTCGCGCAGCCCGCGCCCACTCCGGCGCCATGCCGTAACGGGGCAGATAGCGCGGCACAATACTCAACAAGCCTGCCATAGCCGAAGCACCTGCAAACCAGAGAATCGTGATCGTGCTGAGATCGTAGACCGTGCCGAAGATGTTTCCGAAGAACTCGTGGGCCAGGTACGCGATGGCGCGTCCGTTCGCCTCGCCGCCTTCAGCAAACTTTTCCGCGGGTATGAGTATCGCGGTCACGAAGCTGCTGGAAATCAGCATGACGCTCATGATTATGGCTGCCGTGCGCAATAATTTTTTAGCGTTATGGATACGGCCTCGTAGTAACTGGCTTGTCCGGGGTTCTTCATGGCTGGTGCGCGTCGATTGAATGTTTGCCCAATCGACGTCACTCAACTCGCTTTCACCCTTAACGAGCGGCATCACGGCGACGCCAGTTTCAAATCCAGAGAGTCCGAGGGCCAGTTTTGGAAACAGGAATAACGACACACCAAAGATCAACCAGAAGTTTCCATGAACACTCGGATGTTGGAACAGCGCCTGCTTCCATTGCGGAAAGTGGGATGGATGAGTCGCAAGCTGAAATAAACCAAAGGATATGACGATCGTGTTTAGAAATAAGTAAACGCCGACCAGTACGACGGCTATTCCGATCGCTTCCTTGAATCCACGCAGGAAGATAATGCCGAGGACCGCAATGAGTGCGAGTGTCACTCCGACCTGATGCCGCAGTAGCGGTGGAGTGAACGGGTTCTCGATGATGTGTGCTGTGGCGTCAGCAGCGGAAAGCGTGATCGTAATGACGAAGTCCGTGGCCACAAACCCTAGCAGGACGAGTACGAAGAGCTTACCCTTCCAACGCGAGAGCTGGTGCTCCAGCATCGATATGGAACCCTCACCATGCGGGCTTTCTTCTGCAACGCGGTTGTAGATCGGCAACGCACCGAACAACGTCAGCAGCACGAGTATGAACGTTGCGATTGGTGAAAGCGCCTGCGCCGCGAGGAAGGCGATGCCGGGTTGATAGCCGAGAGTCGAAAAGTAGTCGACTCCGGTCAAACACATCACTTGCCACCAGGGATGTTGTTTATGAGGAGTAGCGTGAGCGGTGTCTTGTTGGGAGCCTTTGAATAACCAGAGATTTAAGCGTCTTCCTGCGTTTCTACCAATTAACCAATCGAGCATTCCTGCCCTTCCCTTTAGCCTACGAGGTTAGCTGTCGGACTCGAACTGGAAGTGTTCGTCGTGGCGACTACGCTTCACGATTAGCCCCTTGTTTCGACGTGCGAAACACTGGTTCCCCCGCGTTGCAAGCAACTTCGGCAGACATTTAATTTTCAACAAACGAGATGTTAGACATGATTACGGGATTGTACAAGAGCCTAATTCGGTTCTTTATCCACAGATTACGCAGATGGTTTATAACATCTGCGTAATCTGTGGTTGAAGTTCACCCACCCACGTGCACGATCGGCCTCTGATCCGGATCTTTCTCGGCCTGACGCAACACTTCCCGCCGAGAGTGTGATCGCGGTGATGAAGCTGGTAGTGGCAAACCCAAGCAAAGCGAGTACAAAAAGTTTTCCATTCCAACGCGAGAGCAGGTTCTCGAGCATCGCCGTGCGGACTCTCCGCAGCGACACGCCTGTACATCGGCAGTGCGCCAAAAAGCGTCAGCAGAATCAGTCGAGAGTCGCGACTGGCGAGAGTGCGCCGGCAGCGAGGAATGTTATGCCGGGTTGATATCCGAGTGTGGAGAAATAATCTGGAGAAATAATCCACACCGGTGAGGCACATTACCTGCCACCACAAATGTTGTTTGTGTGTAGTTGAAGAATCGCGGGTTGATGCGCTTCGTTTGAGGCCTTCCAAAAGTCAGAGTTGAAATTTACGTCGTGATCTCTGAAGCAGCCCAGTGGTTGTGTCAGTCAATCACAAGTATTCCGCATCCGTCCTGACAAAAAAAGCGGGCGGGGGCCTCCCACAGCCCCCACCCTAAGGCCACGTGTCCTCACCCCACGCGACCACTTCGTCCACCGGGGAGGTGAACGCATGCGGATTATGCAATAGTCCGTCTAAACTTTCAACCTGCTTATTTGTTTTAGGGGAATCGCAGAATTCCTTGCATTGATTGAAGTGCGCAGGAAAATTTATAGCCCGCATAAGCAACTTCAATCGCGAGAGATCCAGTCGTTCTGTTTGTCTCTCAACTGCGGTGCTGAAGGTCAACGTTCCCTGTTTCCAGGAGAGGGGGTATTAGGCGCTTGGGCCAGGTCTGGCGCTTTCTCATGGGCCAAGTCTGAGAAGGCGACGATCAAAAGAAGCACTGCAATACTGACGGTGCAGAGAAGGTAAAGTATCGCAATGCGTTCCCAATAGATGAGGGCAATCACAAGGATCCCGACACCTATGGACCAGAGGGCAGTGTTTAGTTTTCGACGCCGGCGATCGCCGGCCATTGTTTTCCGATTCATATTATTCCTAAATGCTGTAGCCTGCTTTGCCGACTGTTAATAAATAATTCGTGTCGGCAGGTATGTTCCTGTCGTCGAGATTGCGCCCGAGAAACCACTAGTCAACGCACCCATCAATGTCTGTCCGATGCGAGCCGACGAAAACATACCCGACTCGGGCACTTCGATGATGTCGTATGGTTGCAAGACCTCGTCCTGCTTCTGGTTTTTCTTAATGGCTGCAAGGTCGACATGAATAGTATCCGGATTTAACTTTCCCGGAACCTGTCGATAGATAATGACGTCGCTCATCTTCGCTTCTTTTCTCACGCCACCCACCATGGCGAGCGCACGACTCAACGTGAGTTGGTCGCGAAGATAAATTCCACCGGGTGATAGCACCGAGCCCGTAATGTAAACAGGCTCTGCTTCTGTAACCAGTACGTAATCTCCGGGTCGAATGACCGGATTCGCTGCTGGAACGCCAGCGCGCAGCTCTGAAATTTTAACGATCTGTAGCGGGATCTTCGTACCCTCGATCGGTGCTGCTTCGGCTTCTTCACCTGGCTCGGGACACATCAACGGCTCGGTGTGAAGTATTTGAATCGTGCCGGCGGCGCGTTCAGTGAAACCACCGGAAACCGCCATCAACTCGTTCAACCGCACCTTTCTCTTCATCTCAACGCGCGTGGCTTGTCGAACTGCGCCAAATACGGTTGCCGGCTGTCGACTATTCCGTTCTGAAACGCGAACGCTGACCTGTGGGTTGTTGATGAACTTGGCATACGCGGTCGCGACATCTTTTTGTACATCCTTGTCCGTGCGACACTGCGCGCGAATGGGCTTCTCGAGGAATGGCAACGCGCTGAGATTGCCGTCGCTGTCCACCTGCGCAGTGCTGCTCAAATCAGGCTGTCCGAATACTCGCACCTCAACCACATCGCCTGGTCCAAGCAGGTATTTTCTCATGCCCTGGACGTCCAACCCGGGTGAGGGCGGCGGCGCCGAAGTCTGCTCCGATTGAGGTTCCTGCGCGCAGACAAAGCCAGCTAACACGAACACAAACGCGATCGCTAGAAGTAAGGATTGTTTAGTCTTCATTCTCACCACCTCAACGCTGAAGTTTATGTTCCGTGGGTTTTTGACGCCGGTGCTTTTTCCGACGCCGCAATGTGCCGGGCATCACAAAGCCAGTGAAAAGTAAGTTGCAATGATCGCATAAAAGGTGATGGATGCCAACCAGACGCAGCACGAAAGGCGTCCTTCTATACCCTCTTCTAATCTGTGAACTCCCACATTTCGGGCACTTCTGAACTATCATTGATTGTGATTTGGTCCAGAGTTATCCGGGTTTTTCTGGTGTGCGCCGTTTCCGGACCGCAACCGCGTCTTCAGCTTCTCAATTTCACGCTCGATCTTCTCAGTTCCGGCAATACGAACATCCTGCTTGACGATATCCTGGTTGAGATAGAAAAGCGCGTCGCGATAACGATCGATCGCGCGGCGGTAATGACCCTTGAAAGCCGAACGCTCGGCCAGCTCGACCCAGTGTGCCACCTTCACCGACGCAATGAACTCTTCAATCGCAACTCGCGACGCCCTAAGATCAACCTCGTCCGGATAGATCCTTAAAGCTGAATCAAGACAGTCGAGGGCGCGTGTGGCAGTCTCGATCTTGTCGAACGTGCGCGCGCGTTGTTGCGCTTCGTGTGTTAACAACTGCGACTGTCCGCGTGCCCAGGTCAACAGGTGATGCCGGTGCAGCGAGCGCACGCGTTCCTGACCAGCGCGCAATGCAATTCCCTTCTCACTTCCATGACTACCGGATCGGATCGCTTCGTCAGTGCTTGCCAGATAGTCGTGGCACAATTGTGCTACGTCGAGATGCATCTCCGGAGTCGAACCCGGACGGTCTGCTGCCGACGACTGCTTCTGAATCGCGCGCAGAGCCGCGGAGTGCATTGATGCCGAGAATCCTTTTTTCTGACTGCGACTGCTCGGGCGTTGGGAACGACTCGGTGGTTTTTGGCTAATGCCATTTTCCAGAAGGTAACGAGTCCACGCGCGTCGCATCACGACTTCGCGTGCTGATAACGCAACAAGGAGGACCACGCTGGCGGCGAGTCCCGCAGGCAGCCATGGCGCTTCGTCGCCACCACTAACCAGTATCCACCACAGTCCAAAAAACAATCCCACCGCGATCACGATCGCAGAAACTAGATATCCTATGCTCGAAGGCATGCGAGCGCGGTGCGGGCGACCGTGCAAGTCACCAGGAGCACGCGGGCTTCTAGGGAAGAACTGATCCGCCGAGTTGTTTCCCAAGTACTATCCTCAATGCGAAAGGTGTCGTCGTACAGTCCGGGGGGATGACCTCACAACGCTGTCAGGGTAATAATAGTCGGCTTTTTGGGATTCCCCTGTCAATATGCGATCCATCCACAGATTACACAGACTCTGAAACAGTCTGGAATTTGTGGATAGAAGTAAAGGAACAACAAACATGAACGAGAAACAATTCACGGGCAAGGTGGCTTTTGTGACCGGCGCGACGTCCGGAATCGGACAAGCATGCGCAATCGCTTTCGCGGAGGCTGGAGCAAACGTCGTTTGCGTCGGCCGTAAGAAAGACGCGCTCAGCGAAGTTGAAGAAAAAATCCGCGAAATCGGCTCGCAACCATTAACAATCCAGGCCGATGTTGCACACGAAGAAGAAGCGGAGCACGCCGTCCAACAGGCGATTAATGTTTTCGGCGGCATGGACGTACTGGTCAACTCGGCTGGCCACATCAGCAGCGGCACGATTGAAAACACCTCGCTCACAGCCTGGGACGACATGATGAACATCAACGTCCGCGCTGCATTTGTCTTGATGCAGAAAGCACTGCCCAGCTTGATCGCCCGTCGTGGCAACATCGTCAACGTCTCGAGTGTCACAGGTCTGCGCGCATTTCCGGGCGTGCTCGCTTACTGCGTTTCGAAGGCGGCGTTGGACCAGTTAACACGATGTGCTTCGCTGGAACTCGCGGCGAAAGGCGTGCGCGTGAATGCTGTTAATCCCGGTGTCGTGGTGACGCAGATTCACAAACGCGGCGGTATGAGTGAAGAAGCTTACGCGGCTTTTCTCGAACACTCGAAGAGCACACACCCGCTGGGTCGCACAGGCCGGCCGGAAGAGATTGCGTCACTCGTTTTATATCTCGCATCCGACGCCGCGTCGTGGATCACAGGTGCAACTTATTCGATCGACGGCGGCCGCGCTCAAACCTGCGCCCGTTAAGCCACAAAACACACAAGGCTGATATACTGCCGCTCACATGAGCACCCCACCACCGATCGTCATCCGCGCGACCCCGCGAATCAGCGCGATCCGGCTCGTACTCGCAGTCTTCGCGGGACTGATCGCATTGTTCCTCGGACTGCTGGTCCTGCTGCTGATCGGCATCGAAACCGGACCCATCGCGCTGTTGCTTGGCTTGATAACTGCGACAATCCCGGTCCCGATCTACGTCGCTCTCGTCTTGTGGATCGATCGTTACGAAGCCGAACCACTCTGGATGCTGGCGACGGCTTTCTTCTGGGGAGCTCTATTCGCACCTTTCTTCGCGTTTCTCTTCAACACCGGAAGTGCGACCGCTGTTACATACATGGCCGGCGCGAAAGCGGGTGAAGCGTTCGGGGCCGTTGTTTCTGCGCCGATTGTTGAAGAGACCAGCAAAGCGTTCATCCTCTTCGTCTTCTTCTTCGGTATGAAAGACGAGTTTGATGGCGTCGTCGATGGCATCGTGTACGCCTCACTGGCCGCGCTCGGCTTTGCGATGACTGAAAACATTCTTTACTACGGTCGCGCCGCACTCGGTGGCGGAGGCTCGTTGACAGCCACTCTAATCATCCGCGGCTTCTTTGCACCGTTCTCGCATCCGCTGTTTACGAGTCTGACGGGCATCGGTCTCGGACTGTCACGACAATCAAACAACATCGTCGTTAAGATCGTGACTCCGATTGTCGGTCTGCTGATGGCAATCTTCACGCACAGCATTTGGAATGGCTCAGCCGTGTTTGGCGGCGGCGCTGTTTTTGTACTCACGTATCTCCTCGTGATGATTCCTGCTTTTCTCATCATGCTCGTCGTGATCGCGTTCGCATTGCGACGTGAAGGACAAGTCGTGCGCGAGTATCTCGTGATCGATCTTCAGCGCGGTTTCCTAACACAGGAAGAGTACAAAGAACTCGGTTCGATTCTGGGCAGGATGGGTTCGTCGTACAACGCTTTCTCGCGGAGCGGCATAAAAGGTTGGCGCGCGCGCCGGCGTTTCAATCAACTGGCGAGCGAACTCGCGTTCCATCGCAATCGCGTCGCACGTGGCGTATACTCCGCCGACCACGACGTGCTGTCACAGGAAACAGCCTACTTGCATGCGTTGCAGGGCCTTATCAATGAACTTCGCGGACGCTAGCGTGCACTCCTCCCGTATTAATGCTCGCTGACCGTCTGCTTTCTGGCATATACTTGGCGTGGTTGCGTAGTCATTTCATCAGAGCTGGAAGCTCGTGAGAGTCCAACTTCTACCCAGCACCTTTGACGCTCAGGGAGTAGCGACCCTTGAGCAACGCTTGACATGTTTTGTCATCGACGACTGCGTGGCGGTTGACGCCGGCAGTATAGCGATTGCTCTGAACAGCGAGCAGCGATCCAAAGTCAGAGACATAATCGTCACGCATCCTCACATGGACCACGTCGCGAGTCTTCCGATCTTCATCGACGATCTGTATCCGACTTTGAAAGAGCCGATCCGCATTTATGCGACGGAGGAAGTCGTCGGCCTGCTCGAGCGCGATATTTTTAACTGGAACCTTTACCCGCGCTTCTCCGACTTGAAAAACGATTATGGTCCAGTGATGGAATATATTCCCATTCCGATCGGTGAAGTGTTCCCAGTGGCCCATCTGAACGTCGTGGCCGTTCCGGTGAATCACATCGTGCCGACAGTGGGGCTGGTCGTCTCGGACGGACAGACGAGTGTGGCTTTCAGTTCAGACACTGCGGAGACCGAAGAGTTCTGGAAGATAGTGAATGAGATGACGGGTCTCGATGCGCTACTGATCGAGGCATCGTTTCCGGATCGACTTTCGAAGCTGGCCCACGTCTCTCGTCACTTCACGCCGGCGTCGTTGGGCCAGGAACTGAAGAAGCTAACTCACAACGGCATGGACATCATGGCCGTTCACCTCAAGCCGTCATATCGCCAGGAGATAATCGACCAGCTCAACGCCTTGAATATTCCGACTTTGAAAGCGATGGAACCCGGCAGGGTTTACGAGTGGTGATTTAACTCACTGGCCTGTCGAACTGAACCGGCTCGAATTCCTTTTCCGCGTGCTCGCCGTCTACATCATGAAGCGACACGCGCCCGCTTGGCAGCAATTCTTTTACGACGAACGTGCGCTCGTCGCGCTTGCGTCCTGGCATTAGTTCAGCCCTGAACGTCACCGGCATGCCGGGTCTGGCCCAAACGTCGCCGTCGTTCCTTTCCCTCTGTACGTTCTTTCTTTTCAAGTATGCATTGACGGCGCCGATGGCTCCCGCGCCCAGCGCTAATCCGCCCAGAAGCCATCGTGTGCGGTCTCTCATACAGGCAGCTTTGCCCTAAAAGTCAGAAAATGTGCTTGGATCGGGTCAGTACAGGGAGCGGTAGCGACCTGGTCAGTGATCAGCATGCGATATTTCCTAACGATTGTTGACTCCCATGATTTGACCAGGTCGCTACCGCTCCCTGTACTGACCCGATCCAAGTGTGATTCCCCACTTTTAGGGCAAAGCCCATACAGGCCTATTCGCAGAGCGGATCGAGTCTGGCGCTGATCGTCGGCAGCCCGCTCAAGGCGCGCTCAGCGTTGAGTGGCGTGAAGCTCGCCCAATCCGGGGGCACGTTTGCTTCTGAGAACACTGCTTCGACCGGGCACTCCGGAACACATGCATCGCAATCGATACACGTTTCCGGGTTGATCACGAGCATGTCATCGTCAAGATGAAAAGCCTCCACGGGACAAACAAGCGCGCAATCAGTGTAACGACAATTCACGCACGGCTCGGCCACGACATACGTCATTGAACTTTAGCTCCTTGAACGGAAAGGTTTAAGAAACGTCCACGCGAATCTTAACCAGAAACGGCACACACCGGCAACAAAAGCCAATTTTAGGTAGTGCCCTATTTTGAAATTTCTTCATCCACAGATTACGCACAGGTATTAACAATCTGCGTAATCTGTGGATAAGAGGGTCGAAATTAGGGCACCACCCAATTTTAGCCACAAAGAAGCACCAAAGCTCAAAAACCTATTTGCGGTTTTTCTGCTTTTTATGGCATGAAGACTCTGAGCTCGTGGAACAAATGCGCCGGACCAAGGTCTAAGTAGACGAACATCAACGTCGTGAAGGAGGTCGCCATGAATAAGCTGAGGGAGGACTTCAGAGTCGGAGTATTGGGTGCTGCCGCGGCCCTGTTTGCGATCAGCGTGGTGCTTCTCATCGCGCGGATCGACGCGTACTATGCCTACTTGTCATGGCTGCGCGAGACGAGTGATGGCCCATATGACAGATCAGTTGAAGATCTTTGGTGGATACCCGTCGGCATCTGGCACTTGATCCTGTCAGTCGCAGCATCGCTCCTGGTCCATCGACATTTGACCGCGCGGCTGAGATCGCCTTTCCTGCTCTGGCAAGTAATCAGTTGCAGCAGTCTACTCGGATGGGGCCTAACGTTTTTGCTTATCCTAACTATCGATAGCGTTATGACGGGAAGTGTGCATCCTGTACGACCACCGTTCCGCTTAGACGATCTGATACTAGTTGCCAAGTACGCTTCCGCCGCATTCGCCTGTAACGTTTTCTATGGCTCGTTAATGCAAGTCTCTTCCCGACAATACCCGCAATTCGAGGAGCTATCGTCAGACTCGGCCAGCGTTAACCACTTGTTGACGACAGAATGACTGGGATCGCGACAATCTTTACTCACTTCGTAACGCTGTCGAAGGACTAACCATCGTTGCGCGCCGGGCGGGGATATAGCACGCCACGAATGCTACTCCGAAAACCAGCAGAGCAACTGTCACAAACGTGGTCGGATCGTTGCCGCTAAGTCCAAAAACCGAACTACCAAGCCAACGCGTTAACGCGAAGGATCCTGCCAGCCCGAGTGTTAGACCAAGCAAGACATATCGCATTCCCTGTACGATGAGTAGCTTGAGAATGTCGCCAGCAGTAGATCCCAAAGCCATTCTGACGCCAATCTCACGTCTGCGCTGCCTAACCCAGTACGCCACTACTCCATAGATCCCGACCGCGACAAGCAGCAAAGCCACGACGCTGAAAATACTGGACAGCGAGGCTTGCAGACGCTGCTGCGACGTCGCATTGCCTATGAACTCATTCATCGTGCGAATGTTATAGACAGGTTGCTCCGCATCCAGTTGACGCACTTGCGCACGTAGCGCTGTCGCAAACGACTCCGGTTGACCAGTCGTGCGCACTGCCACGACCAGGCCGGGCATACCAATGTAGCCGTAAGGAAAATAAAACGCCGGTAGCTTCTCTTCCTGCCGATCGATAATTCGCACGTCGCCAACAATCCCGACCACCGTGCCGAATGGATTATTTGTTCCGGGACGAAAACGTTTGCCAATTGGATCTTCGTTGGGCCAGTAGCGGCGCGCGAAGCTTTCGCTGACAATTAACTCAAGCGGTCTATCGTCGCGATACTGCGCGCTGAATTCCTGACCTTGCAACAGCGGAATATTCATCGCACGGAAGTAGTGCGGCGTGGCGACATGTGCATCCGCAGACGTTCGAGTCTTATCAGTAACAGCCTCGCCACCCTCCAGCGTGATTTCGACCGTCCAGTTACCACCAGCGCCTGGAGGCAGTTCCGTTGCCGCCGCATCAATCACGCCGGGAACATGACGAAGCCGTTCCAACAATTGGTCGAAGAAGTTTACGCGTTGCACACGTTCACCGTACTTCGATCCCGGCAGACTCACTTGCATCGTAATCACGTTCTCAGGTGCAAAGCCTAAAGGCATCGCTCGCAAACGCAGTAGACTGCGCACCAGCAATCCCGCGCCAACGAGCAGGACCGCAGCGATTGCAACCTCTGCTACAACCAGGGAACCGCGCAGGCGTTGAGTTAGCCTCGTTCCGCCGATTCGGCCGGTCACTTTGAGTTTTTCCGTGAGATCGAAATGCGAAGTCCACCATGCTGGTGCCAACCCGAAAAGCAGTCCGATAAGAACTGTAATAAACAGAGTGAAACCAAGCACAGCGCCATCAATGCGAGTCTCGCTCAAGCGCGCAATGTTTGGCGCATTGATAGACGCGATCAGTTTCGTTCCCAAAAACGTGAGCAGCAACCCGAACAGTCCACCCAAGCCTGCGAGCAAAAGACTCTCAACCAGTAGTTGTCTGATCAAACGCAGCGGACGCGCACCCATCGCGGCGCGCACTGCGATTTCCTGTTGGCGCGTCGTTCCTCGTGCCAAAAGCAGGTTCGCGACATTCGCGCAGGCAACTAACAGGAGCAACTCGACAGCTATAAACAACGCGACCAGGGACCGGCGCACCTCTTCCGGCACGATCCAGTCGTAGAAGGTGCGCAAACGAACTCCCCAGCCGGTGTTCGAGTTCGCATATTGCTCTTGCAGCCGTTGGCCCACGAGGCCCATCTCGGTGTTTGCTTGATCGAATGTGACTGCAGGTTTGAGTCGTCCGAAGACCGATAGATTGCGATTGGTGCGATCCGTGCGCCACGGTTCTTTAACAGGATCGAAGGCGAGCGGGACCCAGAGCTCTCGGAGCGCAGGAAACTGGAATCCAGCAGGCATAACGCCGACGACTGTATAACTCTCGCCATTGAGTTGAATCGGCTTATTGATCAGCGATGCATCGCTGCCAAATTGGCGCTGCCACAAACCATGGCTCAGCAGCACGACATGATTGGCTCCCACTTTTTCTTCGTCAGGAAGAAAGCTTCGCCCGAGCGTCGGTGCAACGCCGAGGGTCGGGATTAAATTGGACGTGATCTTTGCGGCCGCGACTCTCTGTGGTTCGCCACTGCCTGTGAGGTTGAAAGTCGCATATTCCGAAGCTGCCAACTGCTCAAACACGGATTGGTCCTTCTGCCAATCCTGAAAGTTTGGAACCGAGACCGGGATCTCAGTCAGACCACCGCCAGGATTAGTCTCCCAAAGTCGAACGAGGCGATCAGGTTCTCTGTACGGGAGTGGCTCCAGCAATACTGCGTTGATGACACTGAAAATCGTGGTATTCGCTCCGATTCCGAGTCCCAGTGTAATCATCACCGTCAACGCAAAGCCTGGATGGTTCCGCAGCATCCGCATGCCGTAACGCACGTCGAGCCAGAGGGTGTCGAAAATCTGCTTCATTGCGTTCCTCCCGCAAAGTGTGACGATCGAAAGAGCTAAGGCTGGAATCCACCAAAAATACAGAACGTACAATTTTTTGATTGAGAAGTTCGCTTATGCTATTAGTCTAAATGCAAAGACAAACAACACCTGAATCACAGTTAGGGGCCCTATTATGCAACGAACACTTCTGAAGTCCATCGCTTTAGTTTTTTTGATCGTCGCTCTTTTTCTAATCTTCGATAGTCGCAGCGAAGTGGTGCGTGCAACGAAAGCACAGCCGCCACAGGAGAAAACTGTCGAACAAGTCGGCAAAAACATCAAGGTTTTGACCGGCATGCCGGAATCGCAACTAATTCCGGTGATGAATTTCTTTGCCGCGTCGATGGGCCGGCGTTGCAATTTTTGTCACGTCAACAATCAGGGCCAGTGGGACTACGCCTCAGACGCCAAGCCGGAGAAAGCCGCTGCACGTGAAATGATTAAGCTGGTGATGGATATCAACAAGACCACCGAACGGCTCAAGCTGGATCCGGTATCTTGTTACACCTGTCATCGTGGTCGCACGTCTCCACAATCGATCCCGATGCTGCCGTTGCCCGTGCCCTCTCCAGCGCCTAATGCCGGCGGACCTGGTGGACCAACGCCAGGCGCATCACCACAGGCATCACCAAGCCCTACGCCTGCATTGCCTACAGCAGACGAAATCTTCAGCAAGTACGCAGCCGCGCTGGGCGGCCAGACTTCGATCGACAAGCTTAAATCCCGAACAGCGAAAGGTACGGTCACACAAGCAAACGGAAATTCATTTCAGTTCGAACTGACGCAAGCTGCGCCTGATAAGTTCTATCTATTGGTGACGACGCCGCAGGGGACGGTAGAGCGCGGTTTCAACGGTCAAGTGGGTTGGGAGAAAACTACCCGCGGAGTGCGAGAGATAACGGGGGCGGAGTTGATCAATTTCAAGGCGACAAACGGGCTGTTTAGTCTGCTGAAGCTCAAGGAGCAATACAGCAAACCGCCGCGAGTCCGCAAAGATAAACTCAACGATCGGGATGTCTATGTCGTCGATGGTACGACGAACGAGAACCGGCGCATGCGGCTTTACTTCGATGCCACATCAGGGTTGTTGCTGCGACGCACAACGACAATGCCAACGATGGTCGGCATCATTCCCGATCAGGTTGATTTGGAAGATTACCGCGAAGCCGATGGGCTGAAGTTTCCGTTCACCGCCCGCGCGGCAGGGATTGAAGTTGGAAATCCGACCTCGACGCGAACGTTCACTGAAATAAAACTGAATGTGCCTGTTGATGACGCGAAATTCAATATGCCGCCGAAGCCCGCGACCCCGTAGACGAAAGGCGGTGGTGCCCTAATTTCGACCCTCTTATCCACAGATTACGCAGATTGTTAATACCTCTGCGTAATCTGTGGATCAGAAATCTCAAATAGGGCACTACTCGAAAGGCGCTACGTTACCGACATGAAACACATCGCGCTCATAATCTTTCTCACTGCGCTCTGCGTGTTAAATTTTGTCTTTGCTCTCTCTCCCGAACTTTCGCGTCGCCACTTTCGGTTCCCCAAAGGTGCTGGCGCTCGAAAGGCGATTCACCTCGCTTGTGCCATCGTGTTCCTGCTCGGGGTTTTGATGGTGTTTTACGCATTCCTGAATCCGAGAGGAACTTCGTAAGGATCGAAGTATCTCGGGCAAAGATCGGTGGTCCTTCACTTAATGCGCCTTCGATGATCTCGTGATAATCCGACCGCTCGGACCACCCTGGTCATAAAAAGTAAGAGTCTCCTGATTATGTTCGGCTTGAAGTCGCCATTCTCTACGATTGCGCGCAGATCTGGCATGACACCAATGCGGCCTGCGACTCCTCCGTCCTGGCCTGTGCCGGTGTTTGGATTAGAGAGCATATCGCGCATCTGTGCCGGCGAGAGTAGTGCCCCCTTTGCCGCAAAATGAAGTCCTTGTAACAGAAGGGCGCAGCCCGCGATGATTGACGCAGCTCCACTCGTACCACCAAAAGTATTCGTGTAGCTGCGTTGTCCAAAACCACCGGGAAGATTACCAAAGCCAGTCGATACAATGCTGTCGCCCCAGGCGTAACAGTCAATGCGCGATCCGAAGTTTGATCCGCCCGCGTTTGGCCATATAGATCTCTGGTGTGGAAATTTTGAGGTACCGGCTCCCACGATAATAGCGCCCGAATCCTGAAATTCGGGGCTATTCCGATTCAGCCTATGTTTTCCGAGCGGGTCGGTCCAAGTGTCGAGATTCCGACTTCCATTGCCCGCAGTTTCAACGACGATTACGCCACTTGCGACAGCGCTTCTAATCGCAGTAAGAGCCGAATCATCTGTTTCCGGGGGAAGGTCTTCGCCTCCCGATTGGTTCTCGACCAGCAATACGTGCGGCAGGGGAGGCTTAGTAATTGCGGCTGTGATCGCTTCAGCTACGTTGGACGTATTAGTCGTGTGATTCCAATGTGAAACTAACCGCACGCTCTTGACCTGGGGCGCGATACCGATGATCCCACGGTCGTTATCTACACCAGCTACAATGCCGACCACGGCTGTGCCATGATTGCCGTCGCTATTATTATCGTTGAAGATCAGTTGCGGATTTGGCAGATCCTCATGGTCGACAATCCAACCTTGCTCGACGTCGATGAAGTGCATGCCCTGACCTTCGCCATTTTGTTGAGTCCAGGCCCATCGCGCATCGACTCCAACCTTTGCAGCGTCGAGAAAGTTCTCGAGACCGGCATAAGTATCGTCGCCGGGGTTAGCCGGATCGGTCACGGTTTTCTCCCGATAGACCAAATCGACCTCGGGGAGGTGACGCAGTGCCGCTTCAATCTCTTCCAGCGATTTATAAGCACGTCTTGCATCGAGTCGCCAGTAGGACAACAGGCTATGCTCCGGTGCAAACTTTTTCTTCGCTATTCTGGCTTCCAGTTCCCGTACCTGGTTCCGCATGACTGAACGGATGGTCGGTGCAGCGATCAAATTAAAAGCCTTTAGCATTTTGTTGATGTGGAGCAAGCCGGCTTCCGCTGCCGCGTTTTCAAGGTTCGCGTGTTCCAGCCTGAGCGCATCTGGCTTGAACCGAACGATTAGAAAACCAGTATCGTCTGGAGGGCGTTCGCCTCCCAGATTGATCGGCGTCGGTGAATTAGGTCGGGAGTCGCTGTCCGGCATATCTGGTCCACGCTCGGATTCGGAGTTTTTCATGAGTCCACTACGTGCTCAGAGAGCCGCTGCCGCCCACCGACACGCCTCCACATTTGAATGGATCCGGAGCTGGTTCTACTTGACAACGTAAATCGCCTGCAGGACTAACTACCGGAAAATGCCGTAGAATGTCGAATCTTTCGTCCATTCCGACATGCCGAAACAAAATGTCGTAGAACAGATGGAAGTGCCCTCCCCCTCCTGCCAACGGCGTATTTTTAATCGAGATTTTGTAGTCTCTTTGATTCGTATTTTGAAGGCTAAAGATCTCGTGTGGTCGTTGCTGGTCCATAAAATACAATACCGGCACTTCACCTCTGGATGTATCTATTTCCAGACTAATCGTTCCGGCGATGAACCCACAGTTCGAACAAGTGTTCTGGCCTTGCTTTTTATCGATAGAATCAGTCAAGCAAGCAGTGAAAAGTCTGCCATTTGTCAGAGAGATTACCGGCATGAGTTGGCCCCGCGTTCTCTCAAGCGGGCCGTTATGAAACTCCAGGCTCTCAATGTTAATGATCCACCCGAAGTCTTGCCTGTTTTGAAACGTGGGGGTTTTCCGATCAGGAGGTATGCCGGTGTTGACGTCAAGTTCTTGCAACTGTTGGCCGTTTAGCGAAACATCAAGATTCCAACTCACGTGGCCCGTTGTTATAAACGATTCAAGTTCGGCCGGGTCCTTTATCAATTTCCCTGTCCCGGTTTGCGGATTTGGATCGACCTCAATTTGCAAAATATGAGAAGGCTCCTGAGGATCAGGGGGCACCCGTGCGCGAAGCACCCCCACTTCGCAAAGGCTGTTGTCGGGATCTGGTCGAAATACTAATAGACCCTCGAACGTGATTGTTGTTTTTGGCATTTGTCTTCTCCTTCAAATTCAAGTCATTACTTTTTTACTAGCTATGTCGCTGTGGGCGCGATCCATTTCATCTCATCGATACGCGCTCGCCGGTGAAACTCTCACAACCCCCGAAAACAGAAAACGCTGCCCAATAATACGGATGATGAAATCGCTGCTCGGCCCCGCTGAGCATTTTTAGTTGAGAACGTCTCAGCGCTTCGGCAGACGAAACGTGTTGCTCCCGGCGAATCTGGTGCAAGTCGATCATCAATGAAGTGGTGGCTTCAGAGTCGATGGGCCAAAGGCTCGCAACAACAACTGGTACGCCCGAAACCAAAAAAGCGCGGGCGAGACTGAAAGTACCTTCACCTCGATAGTACCGGCCAGTACCGGTCTGACACGCGCTTAATACCACCAACCGCGTGCGCGCCAACTCCAGATCGTATAGCTCCCGCGCTTCCAAAATACTCGCTCCAGTCGAGTCCTTCGCCAGCACGAGTTTCGAATGCATTTCCGCATATGGTTCTTCAATAGAATGAACCGCCAAATGCACGACGTCCGACTTACGCATTTCGTCCAGGACGTTACGCTTTGTCGCGGCTGGTCCAACGAGAACCGCTCCTCTGCTATACGAATCTCTGATTTGACGAGCCTCTCTCACCGCATCCTTAAGATCCGGCAGAAAGCCGTACTGCTTCTGGTCGAAACTCGGATTTCCGACCGTGAGGATGCGCTCCGCGGGATTCGAATCCTCGCCTGCCTTTTCCGAAGCCAGCGCGAGGACCGAGGCACTGGGCGCGTATGAGAGACAATAATCCTGAATTAGATACTTGCCTGAAGTAGTGGAAACCAGGGAATCGAAAGGCAGGGAATTTAGAATCTTGTCTGGAATGATATTGACTTGCTTTTGCCGGTCGAGCAGTTTTTCGACTGGTCTGATCAGCAAATCAAACAGCTCTTTTCCCTGCCTGGTTACCTCTTCCTCGGTGCTGCTGGGAGTTGATATCGAGCGCAAGTAACCGGTTACTCGGCTTTCGAGTTCCGCCCGGCTGACTTTTGATTCACCGACTTGCAAATCACCGTGTTTATTAACAACCCAGATGAGCGTCTTGTCCTCGAGGACGGTGTACTCAACAACCTGATGCGCTTCCGGAAGTCGCCGCTGGATTTCCGTCAATGGCAACGAATCGAAAACTCCATTAGCTTTTTGACCGCCATCCCCTTTCGATCTTCCACTCTCCATTAAATCCAGGAGCGACCTCGCTCGAGAATCCTCAGAGTAAGCAAATGCTGTTTGCCGATCGTTCTGACGGTCGAACGCATACTCTATTCCGAGGTCATAAACGCTCTGCTCGATATCAAAAAACTTGTTTCGGTCATCCGCTTCAAATATCGTCGAGCGATTATTGTTGATTATGCTTAACGTCGTTTGCAGTTCCCGACCCGCTTGCGAATCGTTATTCTGCTTGATGTAGCACAGCAGTCGGCCCTTGTGCCCCTGGTATAGATGCGTCAGAAAGTTTTGGCCCTCGTAGATGGCGATCGATTCATCGTAGTTCTTGAGCGCGTTTTCGCAGTCGCCCATCTCTCGCTCGAGATGGCCCAACTGTAACGACGCGTACGCCATCAAGCGCTTCCCGCTAATGTCGGTTGCGCGACTAGCGGCAGTTTCATAGCCCAATCTTGCGTTCTTGAGTCCCTCTTCATACTCGCCGAGTTTTCCAAGCATCAATCCAAGGTGAACGTACGATAAACACACCATTTCCGGATCGTCCGAAACCAACGCACGTCGAAGGGCTTCGCGCTCATATTCGATGGCGCCTGCGTAGAAACCGGCAGAGTAAAACGAGAATGCCACGACGCCGTAGTGCCGCCAGATTTTGATGGGGTTGAAGGCACAACAATCAAGCAACGGTTGACTGCGGCTAATCGAATTCATCGCTTGCTCGTAGTTATTGATTGCCCGGTAGAGTTCGGTAAGTGAATCGAGCGCGTTGAATGCGCCGATCTGATCGCCTACCTCATCGGCGAGCTCAAGCGCTTGCTGCGAATACTCAATTGCCTTTGAGTACTCTTTGAGGTCGTACTTTGCGCTGGAGATCGACTGAATAGTTCTCATCAAGAGCCATCGATAGCGCAACCTGGCGCAGTTCGTCGCCAAATCCGTGCGCAAGTCCAACGCACGTCGAGAATCGACCTCACAGTAGGCGATCCAAAACCTGGCATGCTGGAGTTGAACTCTGTCGCCGGCTTGTTCGAACGTCTGGGCTGCTTTTGCAAAGGCGCTGACTATGTCTGAAGGGCTAGCTGATTGCTCGTATAACTTGTAGCCCGTTCTCATCAGATTGCGCGCTTCGGAGAGCATAGTCTTTTGTCGAAGCGTCATCGATTTGCAGAGTTCAGTTAAATCAGCGTTGTAATGTTCACCCCCTCTTTTCACTTCGAGCTCGCCTACATAGGTAAGTGCTTGCAGTTGACGAGACGCGTCCCCCGCTCGGCCGTTAATTGAGGAATCGAGATACTTGTCTAATAACTGTTGGGAAATGCTGGTTCCGGAAAGATCATCACGGCTGATACTGATAAGTTTCCAGGCCTTCTCCTCATCGCCCAAATCGTAGGCGCCTAAAAAATCATTCAGCATTTGATCTCGGGTTTGAAGCGATACTGCAGACTGGGAGTGTTGCTCCAAAAGCTCGAGATTGCGCCTCGCTTCTTCGGCCCATTGCGAAGTGCTATCTCTTGCTAAATAATCACGCCACTCCGCCTGAGCTCTTACCGGCAGACGAAGATATTGGAAACACAGAGCACGATTGAAGAGGGCCGCTCGCGGTTTCTTCTCTCCTGCGAGTGCCTGGTTTAAATACGTCAGACTGTACCCAAGAGCCTCGATAGCTGTGCCGCCATTGTCGTTCGGATCCTTATCTTTGTTCGGCGCGATCTTTCCCTTTTCGAGCCATGCTGCTCCCATATCGCTAAGCAGCATCGGATTGTTCGGCTCGGTCTTGAGCGCTTCCTCAAACTCATGGACCGCATCTTCAAACCGCTTTTGAGCCAGGTAGAGTTGACCAAGCGCATGAAGAGTTTCGGCTGTCGGTGTTTTACCTTTCGCTTCGATTAAAGTGAGCTCGGCGTGACGCAGTTCAGCCTCAGCGGCGGGCGAAGTTCCAGAACCGCGGGTCATTAAAAATGGGGCGTAATCCAGCGATGAGATTCTCGATTCAACTGGCCGCTGATCGTGATAAGCCGATTGGAGTGACGATAACCCTTTTGCAACGCTGGACTGTTTGAAAAAACCGTTCCAAATACCGAACCCCAACGCCGCGAGCAACAGTGTAAAGGCAGCTATGGCTAAGTAGGAGAAATAACGTCGCGTAGGTCGAACGATGTTCATCGCCTTACCTTGTAACCAGCGACACCTCCCGCGGTAACTTCCTGGCGCTAAATGTAGTGAGTACGGGGTGGGTAGGCTGGATTCTCGGAAGTGTTCTTCTTTTGGTCTTCGATCGCACGGAGGTGCCGGTTGGCCTCCTCAGCCCATGGAGATGTGGAATCTTTTTGCAGATAGGTCCTCCAGGCGTCCTCGGCTTCCGGCAAACGACTCAATTCTTGCAGCACGAGACCGCGATTGAATAAAGCGTCGAGCAAAGAGTTGTTTAGCTGCAATGCGCGGTTAATATGTTCAAGGCTGCTTTCGAAATTCTTAGCAGCGCTCTGTTCATCGTTGTTTCGTTCTGCTTTTCCCAACTCCAGGAACGCCGCGGCTAAATCCGACTCGAGTTCAGCGTTCTGCGGTTCTAGCCGGAGTGCCTGCTCAAATTGCTCTTTTGCTTGCTCAAAGTTTCCCCTGGCCAGGTAGAAACGTCCCAGTGCGTGATACGAGGCTGCTGTGGGTTTCGTGTTGGCAGCCTCTGATAGGCGAAGTTCGGCCTCTTTCAGCGCAAGCGTATCGATATTCGCCCCTGGCCCACCACGCTCCGCAATTAGTGGGGAATAGTTTATTTCCGAGATCCGCGACTCTACCAGTCGTTGCTTTTTGTACGCTTTATTCAACGCTAACATTCCGCGTTCCACGTCAGACGTGCGACGGCCCATAAGAATCCAGCCGGCGAGAGCTATTCCTACAGCAATGATGATTCCCGCTGCGATCTTGAAAACGTGCGGCGTTAGGATCTTCCGCTGTGGCCGGTGCGATTCGAGTGAAACAGGCTTATTTGTGCGCGCGACATGATCGGTCGCTGTTTCGCTAAGCGCCATGGCGAACGCGAGCTTCTGATGTTGTTGCGGACTTTGCAGCAGGTGTTTTTCGAACAGCAGTCTTTCTTCATCTGAAAGACGCTGGTAGACGTATTGATCGATCAGCTCGTTTTCGATTAACTCATACTCTTCAAAGAATTCCCCATCCGAAAGCAAGCGTCGCTCGACCTGCTCTTCGCCCGCATCATCGAGACGACCTAGTAAATACTTCCGCAGTTGATGTTGTTCTGGCGAATTAATATGTAAATCCTCCGGGGTTGCCGCACCCCCACTACTATATGTCGGTAAACCGTCGCAATATTTCGTTTACGTGTTCATACACTGCGTGACGCATTTTTCCAGCACACCTCTAATGCGGTGCGCTCGAATGCGCAGGGCATTCACCGAAAGCCCAAGCTCAGTCGCCAGTTCCTCCCGGGATTTAATTTTTGCGCCCTTCTCGTCAACGTAATAGTCCAGCACCAAATCTCGCTGCTGCGTCGGCAATTGCGACAGGCAGTCGCGCAAGCAGTGCCGTGCCTGATTAAGAGCGACATCGGGAGTAGGAGTCACGGGAGTGTAGTCTATAGTGAATTCCTTGCGTCTTCGAGACTCGAAATACACCATTCGCGCCACTCCACAGAAATAGGCCGCCGGATCCCCGACGTAGTCCGTCGTGATTGTCTGGAGCTTTCCAATTACGCGATTGATGGTTGTGTCGGCAAGATCTTCGGGATCTGTGCACCCCTTTTTCATGAAAATCCGGATGAGCCTGGCGCGGATGGTCTCGTATTTCCGCGCACCTTCGTCTCGTGTGGTACCCAACCAACTGAGCAAAGCTTCGAACGAATCGGGAGTGATCACCTGGTTATTCATCAGGAAAATTCGTTGGTTCGCGGAGTTGCCGCTAGCAGAAACAGTAACGTGGGACCAGCGAAACGATACCCCACAAATTCCAAGATATCAACGGACCTACCGGCTATCTCTTTAATGGGGAATTGCAGAGTTTTTCGATTAGCTTTAGGAGAGCGAATAGACGAGAAGCGAGCGTGCTTAATCGTCGGAAGCCTTGATTACATAGTGACTACTTCCAAGCTTAAGACGATCTGGATGTTCAGGGGCGCCAGCGCTGCACAGGCACGCCGGTGTCGAACTCGTAGAAGCGCAGGTCGGTGGAGGTCATCATTTTCGTTAGCATGATGATCTGCCCGGTGTGCATCGAGAAGTGTTCGGTGACGTGGAAGATGGCTTCGAGGATGTCGACGTCGTTGCCCTGGATTTTGCGGTAGTCGAGGAGCGTTGCCGGGTGGACGGATTGAAGAGTGGTTTCGACGTCAGTGAGGGTGGAATGAAGCAACGCGACGAGCGCATCGCGAGAGATGATGTCGCGCTGTTCGAATTCAGCGTCGCGATTGCGATTGTCAGGTGCGGAGCCGACGCCGCAGACTATCCATTGCCGCGCGTTGCCGCACAGGTGCAGGATCAGGTTACCGATGCTGTTTGACTCTTCGTTTGCGCGCCACCAGATCTGTTCGTCACTCAGCTTTTCGAGACAGCGCTCAATCTTCGGCAAATAGTCATTCAGAAAATACGCGGACGCGCGTGCGATAAAAGCGCGCGCAATCGCGTGGTCGTCCGTCTTCTGCACTGTTGACATTAAACGTCCTCGTCCGTGGCTTCAGGCCGGCGCTTGTGTTTGGCTTTACGACCCGCCGGGCGCGCGACCTCATCCGGTTTGGCGCGCGAGATTGGATGACCCGGAGGCGCAGCAGGCTTGCGAATACTATCGAACAGCGGACGCACCTGCTGTCGTTTCCCTTTTCGTGGAGAACTCCTTCTAACCATAACTCAGCCTCCACTCAGTTTGTTTGGTTCACTGAGGATGCTAGCGCCAGCCGAAATCTAGTGTCAACGCAAAAGAAACCGGCGCGAGCTGGCTTTGAGCCAACTCGCGCCGTGTTTCCCTTCCGGCGTTCAGTGAACTTGGCTTTATGCTTCGCTGCCCCGCGGCGTCTTCGAAAGCATCCTCAACGCATTCGTCGTCTCAGCGCGGCGTTTCTGCTGAAACTCGTTGACCCAATTAGTCACGGTCTCAACCATATCGCGCGCCGTTTCACGAGCGGAAGCTGCTTTTACCTTCACAACTGGACGGGGTTTCTCGCCCTTTTTGATTACCTTGATTGTTTTCTTCTCAGACATTGCTTTATTTCGAGTTTCCGTTTGAATTCAATGTATCCAACGAAATTCTCGCCACACAGTTCCCAAATTAGTAAAAACTAGAACGCTGGACGGCGACTACACTTGCAAAGAAGAGGCCACATCAGCTAACGCGCGCGATAAGACGAAAAAGGGCCACTTCCCACAAAAATATTTTTTCAAATAGCGTATTCGGTGTAGCGACGGTCGCAAACCGTACACACACGGCGGCACTTTACCGAGACACAGGCTCCGATTTCCGTACGAGCTGCGCGTTCTTGGCTTCCATGTCGAGTTTCCAAATGATTTTGTGGGTGTGGTAAATCATGACAGCGAGGCCAATTGCCCCACCAATGTTCACGTATTTCAACCCGTTGATCATCCGGCGCGTACCGTAGTGAACCAAAAGGGCGTTGATGATGATGAGCGCGAGGCGAAACTCCGTGGGGCCGAACTTCAGGTAGCTGATCTTGAATCGATCAGTGGTACTAAACGCCAGAAACGTAGTCACCTCATAACCGGAACAGATCGCCAGCAGGATCAACACCTGCAAGCGCGATCGTTCAGGAAGAATGAACGCATAACCGATAATGACCGAACAAAGAAAGAAGTAGTCGAGCAGGTGATCCATGTAATAGCCCCACCTGACGAGGCCGGTGCCTCGATACTTGCCGACTTTCCCGTCGTAATGGTCGGTGACGTATTGCAGCGCAATCATCGCCGACACGCCCCAGAGCCAGCGCAGGTCTCGCGCTGCCCAGTAAGAGAAAAGCAGTATCAACGACGACCAAACGAGCGTGAGCATCGTTAAGTGGTACGTCTCCAACCAGGACGGGATGCGCGGCAGCACGCGTGGGGCGAGTCGACGCTCAAACGGAGTCAGGAATGAAGTGTTGGATTTGCTCGCGCCGGCGAACTGTTGCGTCTCGATCATGCACAGCGCGTTACTGCAACGCACACGCCAACGTTTTTAGAAGGATTTCTAAGCTTTTTTGAGGATCGTCAGAAGGCTGAATCCGACGACTGTCAGGTTTTTGCTTAATCTGCGTTAAATAAACACGACTGACTGTGAACTGGGAATCTCGAACCGTCGTCGACATCGCGCATTCCGGCACGCAAGCATATCGTCAATCCGCACCAGATAATCTCGCGACTTCTGAAAGCGCGCTCGATCCTGCTCGTTCGCGCCGCGCGGCAGTTGCTGTTTCTTCGTCCGCTTCAACCAGCGCACATCGTATTCAGCGCGTTCGCGGCAGTGAGGACAGCTATACGTCGCCTTTTTAACTTCTTCTTTCTCGTTAAAGAAATCGCGTTCGTTCATGATTCCGCATCCTGACTTTCACACAGTTCACGCAGGTATCGAAAACTGTAAATCCCCGTTTCGTGACCGTCGCTCCAGCGAAAGTTGAGCGCGTAACGCCCGACGATGCTGATGTCGCGGATTTCAATCTTCTCAGAAATAGTATCGGGCTTCAACATGCGTTCACCCGTCCATTCGTTCACGCATTGCGCACACGGACACGAACGCCTCAACTCGGCCGCATGATAGGTACAGCGCCGATCGTCGCCCCAGACGATGCTGACGGTGAAATCGTCGACTTGTTTGAGTTCTTTCGGTTCAATTGCGGGACCGCGTCGTTCCATCATCGGGCGCCTAACTATTCGATTCCAAGGCTCGCTTCACGTCTGCCGCTGTTACATCAAAATGCGACGCGTTCCACACGGCTTTACCATCACGCAGGATGATTACCTGCGGTGTTTCGTGACGCACGCCAGTTCGGTTCGCGAGTTCGTGTGAAACGTCACGGGCCGACTGAACTTCGACAATGTTGACGCCGTCGACCTTTTCCATCTCGCGATAAGCCCGCGCGCTAATCGAACAGGCGTTACTGTGCTTGAAGACAATGACAGGTTTCTTTGTCGAGTCGGTTAAAAGGTTCTCGAGTGTCGCGTGGTCGTCGATTCTGAAAAAGCTGTTTCCCATAGATCGAATTTTCCCTTTTTAATTTCCTGCGGCCGTTATAAGAATGGCAGAATTCCCTATTGACGGGCAAACCGAATCGGCTTATTGTGCGTGACGCTAACGAGAAAGATTGGCTGTCCTCAAAGCCTGGCCTAACTTACCGACGAGCCTCACGAGTCTCTGAACGAAGATTCTCCTGCTTTCTCATGGACGGACCAACGTGTGTCCAAAACCTCAACCAAGGAGAACGTGTATGTTTATTACGCCGGATTTTCGTCGCTCACGACGGATTCCTTTCAACCTCATCTGCGCTGTCTTGCTCTTTGTCGCTGCTTCTCAGGCGGTGATGGCCGACGAGCTGGCAGTCTGGAACTTCAACGATTCAAATCTGAATGTAGACCATGGTAGCGGCACGCTCACGACAACCATCAATGCCGCCAATGTACTTTTTGCCGCAGGAACGACGAATAACACGCGACAGGGAGACATAGCCGGTCAGGCGCTTTCTTTACAAGGCGGAACTGCTACCGCCAATAACGGACGAAATATCACTTTCAATGTCAGCACCCTGGGCTTCTCGAACATCGTCGTGAGTTTTGCGACGCAGGGGACCAGCACCGGGTTCAATAGTAACCAGTTCCAGTACAGCCTCGACGGTATTTCGTTTATCGATTTCGGATCGCCGTACATACCTGCAACAGCATTTGGCTCTGTGCCACTCGTCTTCAGTCTCGCTGCGATTGCTGGGTTGAATGACAATCCGAATGCGGCGTTTCGAATTATCTTCAATGGCGCGAGCTCAGCTACTGGCACCAACCGACTCGACAACATCGTCGTGGAAGGGACGACTCTGCCTACGAGCGAGGTCCCGGAACCTGCGAGTGTGTTGCTGCTGGCGAGCGGATTGGGCGGTCTTTACAAAATCAAACGGCGAAGAAAAGAAGCCACAAAAAGTCACTAAAGCTCTTTTGTGCTTTATGTGCTTTTTGTGGCTTAACTATTTGCTAATTCCAATCACCGACGAGTACGAACGGCGCCCAGTAAAACGGCGCGCTGTATCGCTTGCCGGAGATCATGTCCAACTGCGCGCCTCGCAGCGCGCTCGAGGAGGTGGTGCCTTCGGCGGGGCTTAAAAGCCGTTTGTAGAAGTCTGTCATCAGGTCGGCGGTGGATTTGTCTGCAACCGACCAGAGACTGACGCCGACAGTTGGCGCACCGGCGTACATGAACGCGCGCGTCAGGCCCATAACGCCTTCGCCACGCTTCTCTTTGCCGAGGCCTGTCTCACAGGCTGAAAGCATCACGAGCGGCGAGCCGAGGCGCAGGTTGAAGACCTCGTCCGTGCGAACGAAGCCATCGTTTGTCTTGTTGCCTACGAGCGACAGGACCACACCGGTGAACTGTGGACGCTCGGCATCCAGCAGACCGTGCGTCGCCACGTGAATCACGCGGTACTTCGTGACATCACGCGTGTCGAGATTGTCTTCGTTTGCGTCGAGATCCATCCAGACGTCTGCCTGGCCGCCTGAGGCTTTGGCAAGTTTGGAGATCTGATCGGCTTCCGTGCGCGTGCCGTTGAGTCGTGCGAGCGGCAATCCTTCCATCTGTGCTGTCGGCGCGGGTGGAGTGGATCCGCTGACGTCTGTGAGCGCGCTCTGAATGCCGAGGCCTCGGGCTTCAGCGTCGCTCGCGGGCGCCGCTGCGGTCTTCTTCTGCGCGCGCGCGTCGTTCGAGTTGAACACGGGGTCGGCGATGATCAGCATCGCTTTGCTCGCGTTCTTCGTGCGCTGTTGCTTGATCGCGCCCACCACCGATGCTGACGGCGCATAAATGATTTCATTTGTTTTGACGAGATAGCCGAGCGATGAGAAATCAGCGCCATCGGGAGTCTTGAGCAATACTTCGAATGGAACGTAATTGAGAGCGCCGTCGGCAACGACCATCAGGCGCTTGTCTCCAATCAGTCCCTCCGCGGGTTGTAGCACAAGTTTGTAAAGCGCGTTTGCGGCTGTGACAAACGGTGCGACATCTTCGGGGGCGGGGGTCGCGGCAATGCCGAGGCCTCGGTTCGCTTCGGCAACGTCGATGCCGACGATCCGGCGCTGAAGTTTCGACGGGATCAACTGTGCACGCAGGTCCATCGCAAGCTTTTCGATGTTCGCGCGTGGAGGCAGCTTGAACAGATTCACCGCGGTCTTGCTGACTGCGAAGAGATACGAATCGTCAGTTTGCAAAGCGTACTCGACCAGCGCCGTCTTATCGTCGAGGACGTTTTGCTGAACTTCCGATAACGTCAAAGGCTTGTTTGCCGTCAGCGTCGCGTATCGTGGACTCGCGGTGCGGATCTGGTTCTCGATCTCTTCGTATTCGGCCTGCAACTTCTCGAGATCTGCGTCGAGCTCGGACGGTTTCTTTTTGATCTCCTCACTCGAGATGTTCACGCCAGTGAGAATGTCAGCAATCTCCTGCTGGCGGTCGAGATTATCCTGCTTGCGTTTTAGCAAATCCGCCGGAACGCCTTCCGTGATCGCAGCGCCAGTTTCGTTGAGCATGTCGAGCAGCGAACGCGCTCTTGATTGCTCGTTGATGCGAAACGCTTCGCTGGCGTACTCGAGCGCTTTGCCACTCAGCGGATCGGTTGCCGACGGGCTTGTTAACAGCGCAAGCGCTGCATTCGCCGCCGCAGCTTCATCGAAGACGTCTTTGATCGAGGCGAGGAAGGTAGTGCGCGACTCATCAGCGCGCAGACTTCCCTCTCGCAACGTTTCAATTGTTCCAAGTGATTCGCGGTAGTTGGCCACCGCCTGCTCGCGCAAGCCCAACGCCTTCTTCTGATCTTTCTCCTGCAACGCCTGTAACCACAAACTCTTTCCAAGACCACGTTGCGCAGGCCACATCAGGTCGAGACGCTTGTCATCCTGCGCTCCCTTTTTGGCGTCGTTGTAAAACTTGGAAGCATCTTTGAACTTTCCTTGTCTTAATGCGACGTCTCCAAGGCTCGTCCGCGCAGCGGCGCGGAAGCGTCGCACTTGTCCGAGTTTGGCTACCCCGGCAAGCGAGCTCCCTGACGCTTCAAGTGCGTTGCTGAAGTGCTGTTTCGCTGCTTCAAGATCGTTGTCGGCGTAAGCGAGACGGCCGAGTCCTAATTCGTAGCTCGAATAAACGATCGAAGTGCGATATTCATCGAGTTCCTTCTTCGCTTCGAGCGCGACTGTCAGCGCGCTCGTCGGTGCGGACACCTCTACTTTCCCGGTTGAAATCGCACCCGTAATCGCACTCAGTCCACCAAACCTTCTGCTAACCTTCGACGCCGCGCCTTCAGGCTTCTTGACGACCATCCGGTCATACGCCGCTTTCGCGTCCGCTGTTTTGCCGAGACGGAAATTCACGTCGCCAATCTTGGCAAGCATCAGGTTCGCGTTGTACTTGTCGTCGGCGATGCTGGCGGCGGCTGATGCAGCGGTCGTAACAGCCGCGGGCGCCGCAGCCGAAGCGACGCCTGAAGTGACCGCATCCTGTTTTGGATTTCCGGCAAAGAATCCCTCGAATGCTTTTTGATAATGGTCAAGCGCGACCGCGTACTGGCCCTGTCGCATGTAAAGATCGCCAAGCTCATTGTGCGCAGCGGCGATGCCGCTGTTGTTCTTCGCTGCGGTGTACAGGTTGAGCGCGTTACGTAATTGAATGAGTGCCTTATCTGCCTGCCCGCGCTTCAACAACCGCCGCCCTTCGTGCAAAGCCGTGCCCGCCTGATCGCTCGTCTGCGCGAAGGCGGTGATTGGCGTAACTGATAGGAGTGCAATCAACAAAATGCCAACTAACTCTCTAATACGACTCATTTCACTTCCTTTCGAATTGCATGGAAACTGATTTTGTACTTTTTGTGGGCCGATTTATTTATGTATCAGGTCCAGGGTGGCAACGAGTGTCGAGCGCGCTGACGAAGCCATCATGACCAACGACGGCGGCGGATCTTCCTTCGACAATCCTATGCCGCGCGCCGTAGCCTGCTTCTCACTAGCCGTCTGTGCGTCACCGAATTGCTGCGTCTTGTCAGTCTTGAGCGGCTCCTGCAACTGCTTCTGGACGACTTCCCATACCTCCGCGCTCGGCTTCACCGGACATTTCGAGTCCTTGCAGAACGCGATTAAGTCATCATCAATAGGAACACCGCTCAATGGTTCACGCGTAAAAACAAAGAACAAGTGTTCAGTGCCCGCGACCTGGTCGAAAGTAAACCACCGCAACCGCTCATCGGTCGATACGCTGGAAGGTATTTCAAATGGTACGTGCGCCTGAAGGTAGTTACCGGCTTCATCGAGCTCAGCGTCCGGATAGATCATGGTCGCCGGTCCGTCATCAGTCGTGTTGAAGATATAGAGATACCCGTCCGCATTTGTTTCCAGCAACACGCGTACGCGATCGCCTTTCTGGAACGTGTGCTCTGGATCCACGCGCACCGCCAACCCATTCGAGTCGCGCATAAACAACGTCACACCAAGACCCATCCGACGCGCATTGACGGGAGAAGGTCCGGGTTTGTTTGGCGTTTTATCCGGTTTCGCGGGATGAGTCGGTCCTGGATTGCTTGAGCCACTACTGCTCGATCCGCTGCTGGTCGAACCGCCGCCAGACGGTTTCGGTTTTCGATGGCTCGGCCTGGCGGTCGTGCCCGAACTCGCGGGTTTATCCTTCGGTCGCGAGGTCAAAAACGCGCCACGAACGTCGTCATCATCTTGAACGAGCGGCGTGGCTGTTCCAATAACAAGGGCGCAAACACAAACGAGTCCGAATACCATCACACTCAATCGCATTACTCAGATCTCCTTTTCGTTGCATGGTGCCCGCACGAGGGCTAATTGTGCTGAATACGGATGTCGAAAACAATAGGATTGTTGGTTTGGTCAGGCGCCGCTTTCACCTTGAAAAACGGCGCCTTTGCGTTTGATTCATCGAGTTCGATTACAGGTGCTTTCGATTGAGACTTCGAAACGAAGGTTTTTAACTCCGCTTGCTGTTCGGTCGACAACGGATTGCCATTTACAGGCTCGCTCAAGAATGCCGGCGCCTCGAGTGGCACCTTTGAAAAGATGATCGTGAAGGTGTCTGTTCCGGGTTTCGTGTCCAACTCCAGGCTGTGCACATTGTCCTGATCATCCTGCGGAAAACCGAACTCGACTCCCTTGCTGACTTTGTTGGTTTTCAAACCAGTTCGTGCCGACGGCTTAGTGGTGAGAAAAGCGGTCGGCTGATTCTTCTCACCTGGACCAACGACATAGAGATAACCATCTTCACCGAATGTAAAGTGAAACTTAAACGACTGTCCTGACGCGATCGGCACTAGCGCTGCGACCTGCGTTCGTTGTCCACTTCCCTCCGCCGGATCGAGGTCAATCCAATATCGCATAACCTCAACCGGAGCACTTGGTACTACACCCGTCGTGTTGGCGTTTGTAGTAGTCGTGGTGCTCTTAGATCGCATTTTGTTCCAAACAAGGAAACCGCCGACACCAGCCACCAGCAGGATCACGAACACAACAACGACTCCGATCACCAGTCCAGCTTTGCCTTTTGAGCCTGTCGGCGTGGCGACGGCGACTGGCGGCGTTGGCGCAGGCTTCGTGACCTGCGGCACCGTCACAGTCTCAGCGCGATTGGCTGACTCGGCAATCGTCGCGGCAACGTTCGGCGTCGGTTGAGGAGGCGGCGTTTTGGCCGGTTCGTAAACCGTCGCATCGTGCGTGCTCGCTGCTCGTCCCGACACCGGCGCAGTCGAAGCTGGGTCAAGAGTCAGAACTGTCGGAGCGTTAACGTCAGCGTTTGTTTCGCGCTTGTCGCCGACGACAGTCTCAATAAGAACGGCTGGTTGAGCAGTAACTTGCGCCGCAGATCCGCTCGGCGTTGCAAGGCCGGCGCGCAACTCCTGCGCGAGTGCGCCTGCGGTCGCTTGTCGATCGCCACGATCCTTCGCAGTCGCACGCTCGATCGCATCACTGAATCCACGTGGCACGTCAGGCACGACTTCGACGAGCGGTTGCGGCCGCGTCTGCACATGCTCGCGTCGCAACTCATGCAGCGTGTTGCCCGCAAAACAGCGACGGCCCGCGATCATTTCGTAGAACACGAGACCGAGACTGTAAATGTCAGCACGACCATCGATCTCAGTGCTTCCGTCTCGCGGGATCTCACCCCACTGTTCCGGCGACATGTAATAAGGAGTCCCGAGCACTTGTCCGGCCATCGTGAGCGCCGTGTTGCCGCCGTTGTCGCTGCCCGCAATCTCACGCATTTTCGCGATACCGAGATCGAGCAGCTTCACAACCGGCTGACCGGTTTCGTCGGGGTTACCGATCATGATGTTTTCGGGTTTGAGATCGCGATGCACGACGCCCATCGTGTGTGCCGTGTCAAGCACGCTCATGATCGGAGTGAGAATGTCTAAAGCCTCAGCCGCCGGGAACCGTCCACGCGTCTTGATGGCGAGGTCGAGCGTGTGACCCTCGACATACTCCATCACCATGTAGATCGTGCCGTCCGCGGCGGTGCGCAGATCGTAGACGGTCACTGAGTTGGGATGGCGAAAACGACGCGCTGCCTGACCTTCGCGCCTGAAGCGTCGCAGCCACTCGGCGTTAGTCCTGACTTCGGGAGGAAGAACTTTGATAGCGACGCGATCGCCGAGCAGGATGTGACGCGCGCGGTAGACTGCGCCCATACCGCCTTTGCCGAGCAGCGCCTCCATCTGGTACTGGCCATCGAGCACGGTGTCGACGATGGAAGCCGGATCCGCCTCGAGGACCTCGCCATCGATTGCACAGAAGCTTACGGTGTCGTCGTATTTTGCTTTGCAGGCGGTGCAGTATTTCATGGACAGTCGTCTACAGGATTGCAGGATTTTACAGGATTAACAAGACAGATCCTGTAAATCTTGAAAATCCTGTAATCTGTCTACTACTCACTGTGCCAACTACGCGCTCAGGGATAAATCTTGCGCGCGTACTCCTCAACCATCCGGTCGCTGTTGTACTGCGGCCCGAGCGTCTGGATAGCGCGCTTCATCATCGCGATCCAGTGCCGAGGAATCCCATCATCATCGCGTTGGTAATAAAGCGGCACAACTTCCAACTCGAGCGTGCGATACAGCGACTCCGCATCGAGCGCGTCGATCTTCGAGACGTCCGCGCCATCGTTCCCATTCCCAATCGCAAAACCGTTCGTACCGTCGTATCCTTCGAGCCACCAGCCGTCGAGTATCGAGAGATTCAGCCCACCGTTAATCGCGACTTTCTCACCGCTTGTGCCAGACGCTTCCTGCGGCCGGCGCGGCACGTTCAGCCAGACGTCGACTGATTGGACCAACTGCCGCGCAATCTCCTGATCGTAGTCTTCAAGAAACACCGCGCGTTGTCGCACCGCGGGATCGTATTTCCAACGCGCCAGTTGCTGAAGCACGAGCTTCGATCCCTCGTCCTGCGGGTGCGCCTTGCCGGCGAAGACAAACTGCACCGGTCGCTCTTCGTTGTTGATGAGTCGCAGCAAACGTTCCTGATCTGTCAGCAACAAGTTCCAGCGTTTGTAACCCGCAACACGACGCGCAAAACCGATCGTCAACGCTGCAGGGTCAAACATCGTATTCGCAGCTTCGATGTAATCGGCACGTTCGCTCGCCATGATTCGCGTCTGCTTCGAGCGATAACGAATGAACGCGACGAGACGCTCCTTGAGACGCATGTGCGCATTCCACAACTCGTCATCAGGAATGCTCGCGATGGCTTCGGCCCATGCTTTCTGATTTCGAATCTTTGCGTCCCAATCGTGCCCGATATGATGCTCGACGAGGTAACGCAACGGCGACGACATCCACGTCGGCGCGTGAACACCATTCGTGATGTAAGTGATCGGAACTTCTTCGAGCATCTTGCCCGGAAAGAGTTGTTGCCAGAGCGCGCGCGAGACTTCTCCGTGCTTGCGGCTCACGCCGTTCGTCGATCGACACATGCGAATCGCAAGCGGCGTCAGACCGTAACGGTCGGATTTATTCACCGGATCGACGCGGCCAAGCGCCAGAAACTCATCCTCAGTCAGACCAAGCTCTTTGAAGTAGCCTGGTCCAAACGCGCGGAGCACGAGCGCCGCATCGAATTCATCGTTGCCCGCCGCAACGGGTGTGTGTGTAGTAAACACACATTGCTGCTTCACTCTGTCGATCGCCGCTGAGAACGGTTGTTGTTCCGTTTGGACGATCTCGCGCGCGAGCTCGAGCGTCAGAAAAGCCGAGTGGCCTTCGTTCAAGTGAAAGACGTGCGGCGACACGCCGAGTTTCCTCAACAACCGCACTCCGCCAATGCCCAGCAACATCTCCTGCACGATTCGCGTTTCGCGATCGCCGCCGTAGAGATGCCCGGTAACCCAGCGATCAGTCTCAGCGTTTTCAGGAATGTTTGTATCGAGAAGATAAAGCGAGACGCGGCCAACATCGGCGCGCCACACTTGGGCCAACACATTGCGCTCACGGATCAAGACTTCGATGCGCAGCGGTGAACCGTCGTCGTTGTTGACGAGATGAATCGCTTTCCAGCACATTGGGATCCTAAGCTTAGAATTCCACGTGGACAAGTTGTCGCGGCCGCTTCTATAGTGTCACCTAAATACTAGTGACTCCAGCGTAACTGGACTGGCCACAGTTAGGCCGCAAATGTAATCACACTGGCTCACCTTCGGGTGGGCCTTTCTGCGTTCGCGAGTGGACCCGATAAGCTCATGGAGCGGCGTAACCGTCGCACAGGAAGGACAGAGAAAGCGCGGATCTGGGAAGTGACGGACAGAACGGTCAGGACCTGGATTGGGGAGGCGGTTGCCGCCGCTGCTGCTGACGGTGTGACGTTCTCTGTTCCGGTCACACCACATACGTTCCGCCATTCCTATGCGATGCACATGCTGTATGCCGGTATACCGCTGAAAGTTCTGCAAAGCCTGATGGGACATAAGTCCATCAGTTCAACGGAAGTCTACACGAAGGTTTTTGCGCTGGATGTGGCTGCCCGGCACCGGGTGCAGTTTGCGATGCCGGAGTCTGATGCGGTTGCGATGCTGAAACAATTATCCTGAGAATAAATGCCTTGGCCTTTATATGGAAATGTGGAACTGAGTGGATATGCTGTTTTTGTCTGTTAAACAGAGAAGCTGGCTGTTATCCACTGAGAAGCGAACGAAACAGTCGGGAAAATCTCCCATTATCGTAGAGATCCGCATTATTAATCTCAGGAGCCTGTGTAGCGTTTATAGGAAGTAGTGTTCTGTCATGATGCCTGCAAGCGGTAACGAAAACGATTTGAATATGCCTTCAGGAACAATAGAAATCTTCGTGCGGTGTTACGTTGAAGTGGAGCGGATTATGTCAGCAATGGACAGAACAACCTAATGAACACAGAACCATGATGTGGTCTGTCCTTTTACAGCCAGTAGTGCTCGCCGCAGTCGAGCGACAGGGCGAAGCCCTCGGCTGGTTGCCCTCGCCGCTGGGCTGGCGGCCGTCTATGGCCCTGCAAACGCGCCAGAAACGCCGTCGAAGCCGTGTGCGAGACACCGCGGCCGGCCGCCGGCGTTGTGGATACCTCGCGGAAAACTTGGCCCTCACTGACAGATGAGGGGCGGACGTTGACACTTGAGGGGCCGACTCACCCGGCGCGGCGTTGACAGATGAGGGGCAGGCTCGATTTCGGCCGGCGACGTGGAGCTGGCCAGCCTCGCAAATCGGCGAAAACGCCTGATTTTACGCGAGTTTCCCACAGATGATGTGGACAAGCCTGGGGATAAGTGCCCTGCGGTATTGACACTTGAGGGGCGCGACTACTGACAGATGAGGGGCGCGATCCTTGACACTTGAGGGGCAGAGTGCTGACAGATGAGGGGCGCACCTATTGACATTTGAGGGGCTGTCCACAGGCAGAAAATCCAGCATTTGCAAGGGTTTCCGCCCGTTTTTCGGCCACCGCTAACCTGTCTTTTAACCTGCTTTTAAACCAATATTTATAAACCTTGTTTTTAACCAGGGCTGCGCCCTGTGCGCGTGACCGCGCACGCCGAAGGGGGGTGCCCCCCCTTCTCGAACCCTCCCGGTCGAGTGAGCGAGGAAGCACCAGGGAACAGCACTTATATATTCTGCTTACACACGATGCCTGAAAAAACTTCCCTTGGGGTTATCCACTTATCCACGGGGATATTTTTATAATTATTTTTTTTATAGTTTTTAGATCTTCTTTTTTAGAGCGCCTTGTAGGCCTTTATCCATGCTGGTTCTAGAGAAGGTGTTGTGACAAATTGCCCTTTCAGTGTGACAAATCACCCTCAAATGACAGTCCTGTCTGTGACAAATTGCCCTTAACCCTGTGACAAATTGCCCTCAGAAGAAGCTGTTTTTTCACAAAGTTATCCCTGCTTATTGACTCTTTTTTATTTAGTGTGACAATCTAAAAACTTGTCACACTTCACATGGATCTGTCATGGCGGAAACAGCGGTTATCAATCACAAGAAACGTAAAAATAGCCCGCGAATCGTCCAGTCAAACGACCTCACTGAGGCGGCATATAGTCTCTCCCGGGATCAAAAACGTATGCTGTATCTGTTCGTTGACCAGATCAGAAAATCTGATGGCACCCTACAGGAACATGACGGTATCTGCGAGATCCATGTTGCTAAATATGCTGAAATATTCGGATTGACCTCTGCGGAAGCCAGTAAGGATATACGGCAGGCATTGAAGAGTTTCGCGGGGAAGGAAGTGGTTTTTTATCGCCCTGAAGAGGATGCCGGCGATGAAAAAGGCTATGAATCTTTTCCTTGGTTTATCAAACGTGCGCACAGTCCATCCAGAGGGCTTTACAGTGTACATATCAACCCATATCTCATTCCCTTCTTTATCGGGTTACAGAACCGGTTTACGCAGTTTCGGCTTAGTGAAACAAAAGAAATCACCAATCCGTATGCCATGCGTTTATACGAATCCCTGTGTCAGTATCGTAAGCCGGATGGCTCAGGCATCGTCTCTCTGAAAATCGACTGGATCATAGAGCGTTACCAGCTGCCTCAAAGTTACCAGCGTATGCCTGACTTCCGCCGCCGCTTCCTGCAGGTCTGTGTTAATGAGATCAACAGCAGAACTCCAATGCGCCTCTCATACATTGAGAAAAAGAAAGGCCGCCAGACGACTCATATCGTATTTTCCTTCCGCGATATCACTTCCATGACGACAGGATAGTCTGAGGGTTATCTGTCACAGATTTGAGGGTGGTTCGTCACATTTGTTCTGACCTACTGAGGGTAATTTGTCACAGTTTTGCTGTTTCCTTCAGCCTGCATGGATTTTCTCATACTTTTTGAACTGTAATTTTTAAGGAAGCCAAATTTGAGGGCAGTTTGTCACAGTTGATTTCCTTCTCTTTCCCTTCGTCATGTGACTTGATATCGGGGGTTAGTTCGTCATCATTGATGAGGGTTGATTATCACAGTTTATTACTCTGAATTGGCTATCCGCGTGTGTACCTCTACCTGGAGTTTTTCCCACGGTGGATATTTCTTCTTGCGCTGAGCGTAAGAGCTATCTGACAGAACAGTTCTTCTTTGCTTCCTCGCCAGTTCGCTCGCTATGCTCGGTTACACGGCTGCGGCGAGCGCTAGTGATAATAAGTGACTGAGGTATGTGCTCTTCTTATCTCCTTTTGTAGTGTTGCTCTTATTTTAAACAACTTTGCGGTTTTTTGATGACTTTGCGATTTTGTTGTTGCTTTGCAGTAAATTGCAAGATTTAATAAAAAAACGCAAAGCAATGATTAAAGGATGTTCAGAATGAAACTCATGGAAACACTTAACCAGTGCATAAACGCTGGTCATGAAATGACGAAGGCTATCGCCATTGCACAGTTTAATGATGACAGCCCGGAAGCGAGGAAAATAACCCGGCGCTGGAGAATAGGTGAAGCAGCGGATTTAGTTGGGGTTTCTTCTCAGGCTATCAGAGATGCCGAGAAAGCAGGGCGACTACCGCACCCGGATATGGAAATTCGAGGACGGGTTGAGCAACGTGTTGGTTATACAATTGAACAAATTAATCATATGCGTGATGTGTTTGGTACGCGATTGCGACGTGCTGAAGACGTATTTCCACCGGTGATCGGGGTTGCTGCCCATAAAGGAGGCGTTTACAAAACCTCAGTTTCTGTTCATCTTGCTCAGGATCTGGCTCTGAAGGGGCTACGTGTTTTGCTCGTGGAAGGTAACGACCCCCAGGGAACAGCCTCAATGTATCACGGATGGGTACCAGATCTTCATATTCATGCAGAAGACACTCTCCTGCCTTTCTATCTTGGGGAAAAGGACGATGTCACTTATGCAATAAAGCCCACTTGCTGGCCGGGGCTTGACATTATTCCTTCCTGTCTGGCTCTGCACCGTATTGAAACTGAGTTAATGGGCAAATTTGATGAAGGTAAACTGCCCACCGATCCACACCTGATGCTCCGACTGGCCATTGAAACTGTTGCTCATGACTATGATGTCATAGTTATTGACAGCGCGCCTAACCTGGGTATCGGCACGATTAATGTCGTATGTGCTGCTGATGTGCTGATTGTTCCCACGCCTGCTGAGTTGTTTGACTACACCTCCGCACTGCAGTTTTTCGATATGCTTCGTGATCTGCTCAAGAACGTTGATCTTAAAGGGTTCGAGCCTGATGTACGTATTTTGCTTACCAAATACAGCAATAGTAATGGCTCTCAGTCCCCGTGGATGGAGGAGCAAATTCGGGATGCCTGGGGAAGCATGGTTCTAAAAAATGTTGTACGTGAAACGGATGAAGTTGGTAAAGGTCAGATCCGGATGAGAACTGTTTTTGAACAGGCCATTGATCAACGCTCTTCAACTGGTGCCTGGAGAAATGCTCTTTCTATTTGGGAACCTGTCTGCAATGAAATTTTCGATCGTCTGATTAAACCACGCTGGGAGATTAGATAATGAAGCGTGCGCCTGTTATTCCAAAACATACGCTCAATACTCAACCGGTTGAAGATACTTCGTTATCGACACCAGCTGCCCCGATGGTGGATTCGTTAATTGCGCGCGTAGGAGTAATGGCTCGCGGTAATGCCATTACTTTGCCTGTATGTGGTCGGGATGTGAAGTTTACTCTTGAAGTGCTCCGGGGTGATAGTGTTGAGAAGACCTCTCGGGTATGGTCAGGTAATGAACGTGACCAGGAGCTGCTTACTGAGGACGCACTGGATGATCTCATCCCTTCTTTTCTACTGACTGGTCAACAGACACCGGCGTTCGGTCGAAGAGTATCTGGTGTCATAGAAATTGCCGATGGGAGTCGCCGTCGTAAAGCTGCTGCACTTACCGAAAGTGATTATCGTGTTCTGGTTGGCGAGCTGGATGATGAGCAGATGGCTGCATTATCCAGATTGGGTAACGATTATCGCCCAACAAGTGCTTATGAACGTGGTCAGCGTTATGCAAGCCGATTGCAGAATGAATTTGCTGGAAATATTTCTGCGCTGGCTGATGCGGAAAATATTTCACGTAAGATTATTACCCGCTGTATCAACACCGCCAAATTGCCTAAATCAGTTGTTGCTCTTTTTTCTCACCCCGGTGAACTATCTGCCCGGTCAGGTGATGCACTTCAAAAAGCCTTTACAGATAAAGAGGAATTACTTAAGCAGCAGGCATCTAACCTTCATGAGCAGAAAAAAGCTGGGGTGATATTTGAAGCTGAAGAAGTTATCACTCTTTTAACTTCTGTGCTTAAAACGTCATCTGCATCAAGAACTAGTTTAAGCTCACGACATCAGTTTGCTCCTGGAGCGACAGTATTGTATAAGGGCGATAAAATGGTGCTTAACCTGGACAGGTCTCGTGTTCCAACTGAGTGTATAGAGAAAATTGAGGCCATTCTTAAGGAACTTGAAAAGCCAGCACCCTGATGCGACCACGTTTTAGTCTACGTTTATCTGTCTTTACTTAATGTCCTTTGTTACAGGCCAGAAAGCATAACTGGCCTGAATATTCTCTCTCGGCCGCCGCCGCCTTTTCCTCAATCGCTCTTCGTTCGTCTGGAAGGCAGTACACCTTGATAGGTGGGCTGCCCTTCCTGGTTGGCTTGGTTTCATCAGCCATCCGCTTGCCCTCATCTGTTACGCCGGCGGTAGCCGGCCAGCCTCGCAGAGCAGGATTCCCGTTGAGCACCGCCAGGTGCGAATAAGGGACAGTGAAGAAGGAACACCCGCTCGCGGGTGGGCCTACTTCACCTATCCTGCCCGGCTGACGCCGTTGGATACACCAAGGAAAGTCTACACGAACCCTTTGGCAAAATCCTGTATATCGTGCGAAAAAGGATGGATATACCGAAAAAATCGCTATAATGACCCCGAAGCAGGGTTATGCAGCGGAAAAGATCCGTCGACCTGCAGCTCACGGTAACTGATGCCGTATTTGCAGTACCAGCGTACGGCCCACAGAATGATGTCACGCTGAAAATGCCGGCCTTTGAATGGGTTCATGTGCAGCTCCATCAGCAAAAGGGGATGATAAGTTTATCACCACCGACTATTTGCAACAGTGCCGTTGATCGTGCTATGATCGACTGATGTCATCAGCGGTGGAGTGCAATGTCGTGCAATACGAATGGCGAAAAGCCGAGCTCATCGGTCAGCTTCTCAACCTTGGGGTTACCCCCGGCGGTGTGCTGCTGGTCCACAGCTCCTTCCGTAGCGTCCGGCCCCTCGAAGATGGGCCACTTGGACTGATCGAGGCCCTGCGTGCTGCGCTGGGTCCGGGAGGGACGCTCGTCATGCCCTCGTGGTCAGGTCTGGACGACGAGCCGTTCGATCCTGCCACGTCGCCCGTTACACCGGACCTTGGAGTTGTCTCTGACACATTCTGGCGCCTGCCAAATGTAAAGCGCAGCGCCCATCCATTTGCCTTTGCGGCAGCGGGGCCACAGGCAGAGCAGATCATCTCTGATCCATTGCCCCTGCCACCTCACTCGCCTGCAAGCCCGGTCGCCCGTGTCCATGAACTCGATGGGCAGGTACTTCTCCTCGGCGTGGGACACGATGCCAACACGACGCTGCATCTTGCCGAGTTGATGGCAAAGGTTCCCTATGGGGTGCCGAGACACTGCACCATTCTTCAGGATGGCAAGTTGGTACGCGTCGATTATCTCGAGAATGACCACTGCTGTGAGCGCTTTGCCTTGGCGGACAGGTGGCTCAAGGAGAAGAGCCTTCAGAAGGAAGGTCCAGTCGGTCATGCCTTTGCTCGGTTGATCCGCTCCCGCGACATTGTGGCGACAGCCCTGGGTCAACTGGGCCGAGATCCGTTGATCTTCCTGCATCCGCCAGAGGCGGGATGCGAAGAATGCGATGCCGCTCGCCAGTGGCTGAGCTCATGAGCGGAGAACGAGATGACGTTGGAGGGGCAAGGTCGCGCTGATTGCTGGGGCAACACGTGGAGCGGATCGGGGATTGTCTTTCTTCAGCTCGCTGATGATATGCTGACGCTCAATGCCGTTTGGCCTCCGACTAACGAAAATCCCGCATTTGGACGGCTGATCCGATTGGCACGGCGGACGGCGAATGGCGGAGCAGACGCTCGTCCGGGGGCAATGAGATATGAAAAAGCCTGAACTCACCGCGACGTCCCGAAGGCGTGGCGCGGCTTCCCCGTGCCGGAGCAATCGCCCTGGGTGGGTTACACGACGCCCCTCTATGGCCCGTACTGACGGACACACCGAAGCCCCGGCGGCAACCCTCAGCGGATGCCCCGGGGCTTCACGTTTTCCCAGGTCAGAAGCGGTTTTCGGGAGTAGTGCCCCAACTGGGGTAACCTTTGAGTTCTCTCAGTTGGGGGCGTAGGGTCGCCGACATGACACAAGGGGTTGTGACCGGGGTGGACACGTACGCGGGTGCTTACGACCGTCAGTCGCGCGAGCGCGAGAATTCGAGCGCAGCAAGCCCAGCGACACAGCGTAGCGCCAACGAAGACAAGGCGGCCGACCTTCAGCGCGAAGTCGAGCGCGACGGGGGCCGGTTCAGGTTCGTCGGGCATTTCAGCGAAGCGCCGGGCACGTCGGCGTTCGGGACGGCGGAGCGCCCGGAGTTCGAACGCATCCTGAACGAATGCCGCGCCGGGCGGCTCAACATGATCATTGTCTATGACGTGTCGCGCTTCTCGCGCCTGAAGGTCATGGACGCGATTCCGATTGTCTCGGAATTGCTCGCCCTGGGCGTGACGATTGTTTCCACTCAGGAAGGCGTCTTCCGGCAGGGAAACGTCATGGACCTGATTCACCTGATTATGCGGCTCGACGCGTCGCACAAAGAATCTTCGCTGAAGTCGGCGAAGATTCTCGACACGAAGAACCTTCAGCGCGAATTGGGCGGGTACGTCGGCGGGAAGGCGCCTTACGGCTTCGAGCTTGTTTCGGAGACGAAGGAGATCACGCGCAACGGCCGAATGGTCAATGTCGTCATCAACAAGCTTGCGCACTCGACCACTCCCCTTACCGGACCCTTCGAGTTCGAGCCCGACGTAATCCGGTGGTGGTGGCGTGAGATCAAGACGCACAAACACCTTCCCTTCAAGCCGGGCAGTCAAGCCGCCATTCACCCGGGCAGCATCACGGGGCTTTGTAAGCGCATGGACGCTGACGCCGTGCCGACCCGGGGCGAGACGATTGGGAAGAAGACCGCTTCAAGCGCCTGGGACCCGGCAACCGTTATGCGAATCCTTCGGGACCCGCGTATTGCGGGCTTCGCCGCTGAGGTGATCTACAAGAAGAAGCCGGACGGCACGCCGACCACGAAGATTGAGGGTTACCGCATTCAGCGCGACCCGATCACGCTCCGGCCGGTCGAGCTTGATTGCGGACCGATCATCGAGCCCGCTGAGTGGTATGAGCTTCAGGCGTGGTTGGACGGCAGGGGGCGCGGCAAGGGGCTTTCCCGGGGGCAAGCCATTCTGTCCGCCATGGACAAGCTGTACTGCGAGTGTGGCGCCGTCATGACTTCGAAGCGCGGGGAAGAATCGATCAAGGACTCTTACCGCTGCCGTCGCCGGAAGGTGGTCGACCCGTCCGCACCTGGGCAGCACGAAGGCACGTGCAACGTCAGCATGGCGGCACTCGACAAGTTCGTTGCGGAACGCATCTTCAACAAGATCAGGCACGCCGAAGGCGACGAAGAGACGTTGGCGCTTCTGTGGGAAGCCGCCCGACGCTTCGGCAAGCTCACTGAGGCGCCTGAGAAGAGCGGCGAACGGGCGAACCTTGTTGCGGAGCGCGCCGACGCCCTGAACGCCCTTGAAGAGCTGTACGAAGACCGCGCGGCAGGCGCGTACGACGGACCCGTTGGCAGGAAGCACTTCCGGAAGCAACAGGCAGCGCTGACGCTCCGGCAGCAAGGGGCGGAAGAGCGGCTTGCCGAACTTGAAGCCGCCGAAGCCCCGAAGCTTCCCCTTGACCAATGGTTCCCCGAAGACGCCGACGCTGACCCGACCGGCCCTAAGTCGTGGTGGGGGCGCGCGTCAGTAGACGACAAGCGCGTGTTCGTCGGGCTCTTCGTAGACAAGATCGTTGTCACGAAGTCGACTACGGGCAGGGGGCAGGGAACGCCCATCGAGAAGCGCGCTTCGATCACGTGGGCGAAGCCGCCGACCGACGACGACGAAGACGACGCCCAGGACGGCACGGAAGACGTAGCGGCGTAGCGAGACACCCGGGAAGCCTGTTAGGCGCTGAGACGGGCGCACAGCGGGCTTCCTGGGGCAGCGGGAAGGGTCGGCCGGTCCCCCGGTCGGCCCATTTCTCTTGTCTCGGTTTAGTTAGTTAGCCTAAGTAACAGTGACTCCGTCACCACAGCACAGCGGGGCGAGCCGTTGACCTGGGGGAAGTGATGCTGTGACGGAATGACTCGAAACACACATTCCTAATGACTTCTCATTGGGTAATCCAGACTTCACGCCACTTCATCACAGCGTCACCCGGGCGCCCTTCGCTGTGACCCCGAATCAGGTTGCCGACAACCTTCATATAGGTAGAGGGGTTTACGCGCCACGCATCAAGCACCGCTAAGGAACGGCGTCGAGCGCTACCCACTCAGGCCGGTCACTCCCCTGATCTCTCCCAGGGTTGAGCGACCGGCGTTGCCTCCCTAGCTCAGTTCGGTTAGAGCGCCTGTTTCGTAATCAGGGGGTCGGCGGTTCGAATCCGTCGGGGGGCTCAATGAGCGGATACACAATCGCTTGGCTCGCATGGCTTGCCGCGTTCGGCGTCATTGAGGGTCGAGCGCTCTTCAATAAGAAGCCGGGCGACACGCTGAGCGAACACGTCTGGTCATGGTTCGCCACGCAAAGCGGCAGTACAGGCAAGCCTTCGGGTTGGGTGCGTGCTCGACGCTTTGCGCTACTGGCCTTCATGGGTTGGCTCACTGCCCACTTCATGACGGGCGGTCGCTTCTAGCGCTGCCGCGCCCAGCCTACTCACGTGAGTAGGTAGGGGGGTGTCGACGGATAGGGGGGTGTCCCCGGAAGGGGGGGGGGGGTGCCCTATGCGTACCCGGTGTCTCGACTGTAGGGACTGGGCTACTCATGGTGGGCGCTGTGCTCAGCACCACGCCACCTATCAGGCACAGCGCAGTGTGAAGAGCCATGCGAAGCGGCGTGCTGCTATCGCCCGTGGGAACAACGCTGCGGCGAAGATGCGTCGTGCTATCCGTAAGGCAGTGGGCGCGCACTGTGCTACCTGCCTGGGTTGGTACCACTAGAAAGCTTCTCGAGCGGATCGATCCTGCAGGAATTCCCGGGCATAACTGTTCCACTTGTATCGTCGGTCTGATAATCAGACTGGGACCACGGTCCCACTCGTATCGTCGGTCTGATTATTAGTCTGGGACCACGGTCCCACTCGTATCGTCGGTCTGATAATCAGACTGGGACCACGGTCCCACTCGTATCGTCGGTCTGATTATTAGTCTGGGACCACGGTCCCACTCGTATCGTCGGTCTGAT
>JADMIO011288055.1_pt1 | contig 145731 bp, 120 predicted proteins | sample 8958161 | NCBI WGS metagenome assembly JADMIO01 (sample SAMN16585339, study PRJNA669376) | soil metagenome | isolation source: Crop rotation soil | place: USA: Cullars Rotation, Alabama | collected 2011 | reverse complement strand
GACAACTTGTCCACGTGGAATTCTAAGCTTAGGATCCCAATGTGCTGGAAAGTTGTATTGTTCGAGTTTGAAATAACATTCACCGCGATAAAATTCAGCTTCCGTTTTATAATGCCCTTTTGCGAATTCCTTCAGATAGTCGGAAAACGCAATTGCGGCAACGGTATACTCATTCATATCGTACTTCGTTTTTGCATAATTGTATTTTTCCTCATCGATCTGTGTTGCATTGCCAACTCCTTCAGCCGCATCTGTCTGCCCGGTTTCCCCAACAATATCAAGCAGCCCTTCAGCCGCATCCTGACCTTCAGGAGAGTTTGGCGACATTTCGTAAGCAAGCCTGTAATATTTTTCAGAGTTATTATAATCCTTCAGGTTGAAATAGATAAGACCGAGTTTCAAATACGATTTCAGAATATAGCTGCTGTTTGGCTTGCTGCTGATAAGATCTTTAAACGCAGCAATTGAATTTTGTGTCTGGTTTTGCACAAAATATGTATTTGCAATTTCATACATCGCATCGTCAATATAAAATGATGCGGGATATTTTGAAGTCAGTTGCTGAAGCGTTGTAATTTTGCCTGTATTATTTCCCTGCAAACCCGCAAGCATTCCTTTCTGATACAGCGCATAATCCACTCCTTTGCCATTATTGTCGATCACCTTTGCATAGCTTGATTCCGCTTTTTTATAATCTTTTGTCATGAAATAGCAATCTCCCAAACGCAATAAAGCATCCAGGTATACATTGTTCTGCATCTGATCGGTTTTGCTGGCTTTCAATGCAGTTGTTACCTTGCTGAAATAATTTGAAGAATTTGAATATGATTTCTGTTTGAAATAGCCATATCCGATTGTATAATTGGAATACGATATGGTTGTTTCTTTCGGCAGGTTTTTATTTATCGCAGCCAGTTCCTGGAATTTCACATGATTATTAATTGCAAGCTGATATTTCTGATCTGCATACCTGATCTCTCCGATCCAGAAATAACAGGCCGCCTGCAGGTTTCCGTCAACCGGATTTTCGAGCGACTGCATAAACATTTTTTCAGCTTCGCCGAAACTTTTCTGATTGTACAACTGAACACCGCTGTAATATGAAACTTTCTGATATGCCTCTTTCAATTTGGCAGTTTTCTGCGGCACTTTTTCAATCACTTCCATTGCAGCAACATAATCATTTGTTCCGAGCAATGCATCTGCCAGCAACTCCTGCGCTTCAGTTTTATGCTCTCCTTTCGGATATTTTTTCAGGTATTCCTGCAGCGATTCAACCGCAGGTGTATAATATTCTGCTTCATAGGATAATTTTCCGAAATTAAATAATGCCTCTTCATGAATTTCATCATCAATTCCCACACGTGATGCTTCAGAGAAAGCATTGCGTGCCTCATCCTTTTTATTCAATTTAAGATAACTGTTCCCATATAAATACTGAATATGCTGGTAGAGCGTATCGTTATCATCATCCGTTTCTTTTAATGAGGCAACGGCACCCGCATAATCAGCGGTCTTGTATTGGGTATAGGCAAGCTGATAGTAATCCTCATCACGGATATTGTTTGCCTTTTCAATATAATAACTGAGATAAGGCAATGCCTTATTGTATTGATTTTTTTGAAAATATGCCTGGCCAAGTATGCTGTTGATCTCGGCATAGTAGATCAGCTTTGTATTCGCCATCAGCGGCTCCGCATAGCTGATCACCTTGTCGTATTTTTTTTGTGCGTAATAAATATTGCATAAATAATAGGGCACTACCTGTGAATAGGGGCTAACATCTTTCACAATTTCAAAACATTCCAGCGCACTTTCATAATTACCCTCTTCCTGCAGAATAAATCCATAATAATAGTTAGCGGGATAATAAAATTTTGAATTCTGCTTATCCTTCAGTTGCGCAAACATGAGCTTGGCTTCTGAGAATTTCTTTTTATTGAATAAGCTGTAACCGTATTGAAATTTGTAAATATCCCGTTCTTCCGGCGAAAGATCCTTCACGTCCACTTTCGCAAACCACTCGATTGCATTTGTATATTCTTTCTTATTATAGTAGATCCTGCCAAGCTGGTTATAGGCGGATCCGATCAGCACATTGCCCGGGTAGTTATAAACAAAATCGAGCATGAGTTTTTCAGCATCGGGATTCGTGAGCTCGATAGCGCAGATGGCCGAATAATACTGGCTGTTTGAGACGTAAGTAAATATCTCTGTATCCGTCCCTTCAGGAACAATCTTCGCAACCTGATCAAATAATTCCTGTGCCGGTGCATACATCTTGTTTTCATAAAGCTCCATTGCATTTTTATACCCGGCATACACATCTGAATATATGAGTGTTTGCTGTGCAACGGATGTTTTCACAAAAAAGACCGACAACAGTATAATTAACCATAACCTGGACACATATTGATTTCTCATCATATTTCGCAACTGCATGATAAACGGTAAGTAATAATTTATTTATTGTTTCAGTTAAACAATATTATGCCAATTGTTCAAAGCGCCGAAAATACTGAAATTGTTGAGTAGAGAAGGTTAAACCATCGTAAAATGAATAAACACGTGAATGTTGATAATGGAAACGGTGGAGATCTGAAATTTAGTATGCAGAAAAGAAAAAATCAGGATTCTTTTGCCACCGGCATTGCATCACCGAGATAAAACCACCGCCCGTTGTATTTGCAGATTGTAAAGCTGTATTTATAAAACTGACCATCCAGATCAAATTTTGTTGTTGCCTTTGCAATCTGGAGAATACCCTCCTTTCCCAGGTCGGTATGTACATTTGAATATTTGGTGTTTTGCCAGTCCGCTACCATGTTTTGGACGGCGGTAAAATTTTTTTCGGCGCTGCTTAGCAACAGATCATACTGCTGCTCTTCAGCATCTATATTTTTCCACTCTTTCAGGATCTTGCGGTAAGTACCTTTGTCGGGCATGAGTGATTCAGATCTTTCAAAATCACCGTTCCGTAAAGTGTCAAAAAGTTTGCGTGCAATTGTTTCGGTATCGATCGCACCGTTATCGGTTTCTGTTTTCTTACATGAGAAACTCAGAAGGCATATCAGTATCGCGAAAAACGCAGGTTTCATACCCGGGTAATTGTGTGTTCAATGCAAAAATTATTCATTTTTTTTTACCGGACAAATAAATCTTCAATGTGTGCAAAATCCATTCACTTAAAAATCTATTTCTTTGAGTCAATTGCCTCATCTTTATGCGGTGATTGAATTGTTTACAGATGGCGCAGCAAAAGGAAATCCCGGACCTGGTGGTTTTGGCGCAATACTTCGCTACGGGAAACATGAAAAAGAACTTTCCGGAGGCTACCGGAAAACAACAAATAACCGCATGGAATTAATGGCAGTGATTGCCGGACTTGAAGCGATTAAAAAAGAAAACCAGCAGGTTACAGTTTATTCCGATTCAAAATATGTGGTGGATGCCATTGAAAATGGCTGGATCTATAACTGGATGAAAAAAGGATTTGCAAAGAAAAAAAACCAGGACCTGTGGGAGCGGCTGATGCGTACTGTTGCAAATCATAAAGTAAAATTCATCTGGGTGAAGGGCCATGTGGGCCATCCTGAAAATGAACGATGCGACAGGCTTGCTGTGGAAGCATCGGAAATGCCGGGGCTGCAGCGTGATGAATATTATGAGTTTAATGAGTCGAGAATGAAGGGAATGTTTGAGTGATAGCCAGGAATTAAGATAGTATCGGGTATCAGGATATCTTTCTAAGGATGATCCCGCTTACACGAAAAATTGAATTTGGATGATTATCAGACACGAATATTAAACCGCGGGCCGGCAAGCTCCTGCACATTGAACTTTGAACCATCAGCTTTGCACATTTACTTCTGTATATCTCTCCAGAAATTCTTCAATCTTGTCAACCATTTGAGACGAACCGATATAAAGCGGTGTTTTTTGATGAAGTTCTTTAGGCTCGATGTCCAGAATGCGCTTTCTGCCATTTGATGCGGCTCCCCCCGCCTGTTCTGCAATCAGCGCCAGTGGATTGCATTCATAGAGCAATCTGAGTTTTCCTTTTGGAGATTTGGCAGTTTCAGGATAAATATAAACTCCGCCTTTCAGCATATTGCGGTGGAAGTCGGCTACCAGTGAACCAATATACCGGGAAGTATAGGGGCGTTTGGTTTTATCGTCCTCCTCCTGGCAGTACTTGATATATTTTTTCACACCTGACGGAAAATGAACATAATTGCCCTCGTTGATCGAATAAATCAAGCCTGTTTGAGGGATGCGGATATCGGGATGCGAAAGACAGAATTCGCCGATCGAGGGATCGAGCGTAAATCCGTTTACACCAAATCCCGTTGTATATACCATCATGGTTGATGATCCGTAAATAATATAACCCGCAGCCACCTGGTCAGTACCTTTCTGAAGAAAATCTTCGAGTGTGGCCGGACCGGAAAGCGTCATGCGGCGGTAGATGGAAAAGATAGTGCCGATGCTCACATTTACATCGATATTGCTCGAGCCGTCAAGCGGATCAATCAGCACAATATATTTTCCGCTCTTCGAAATTGCACCGTCAAACCCGATAAATGTAGTTTCCTCTTCACTTGCGAACCCGCATACCTCTCCTCCCGCCATCAAGGCTTTCATAAACTGATTATTTGCATACACATCGAGCTTCTGCTGTGTTTCGCCGCTCATATTTTCGCTGTTCTCCGCACCCAGAATATCCACAAGCCCGGCCTTGTTGACCTCGCGGTTGACAATTTTGGCTGCGATGCTGATATCACTCAGCAGACGGGTCAGTTCTCCGGTTGCATACTGGAAATCACTCTGCCTTTCAACGATGAATTCTCCGAGCGTTTTTACCTTCATAAAAGGAGTGGTTGTTTCGCAAAGTTATGGATTTTGCCGCATGCTAGCTACTGCTGTCAACCGCAATTGCTGCCAACTCCTCCCCGCTCACTACCTTTACCATATGCATACTGTAATCCGCAAAGCAATAAGCGGCGACATGCCTTTTATTCACGCACTTGTGAAACAACTTGCCGAGTACGAACAGTCACTGGAAAGTGTGATCACAACACCTGAAATGTACCGGCAGGATTTTGCCGACCACCGTTTCGATGCATTTGTAGCCGTGCAGGAAAATGAAATCGTGGGAATGGCTCTGTATTACTGGGCTTATTCAACCTGGCGGGGAAAATATATCTGGCTTGAGGATTTTATCGTACGGGAAGACTTGCGGGGAGCGGGCATCGGAAAATCATTGTTTGATACCGTGATTGAAGAGAGCCGTCGTTTGGATGCGGCGCAGTTTAAATGGCAGGTGCTCGACTGGAATACGCCGGCAATAAGATTTTATGAAAAATATAATTCAGAATATCAGAAAGGATGGCTTACCTACAGGATCACATTGCAGTAAACAAAAACGAAACCTATTATAACCCGCTCGCCGGATCATAAGCACAACATCCAAACCCTACTACAGGGAGCAGCAGCATCCAGATGATATTGCTCACAAAAACATCCGGCCGGCCCTTGATCATAAATACGATCATCATAATAAAATTTGCCGCCGCAAAAAATATACTGCATACAAATCCCAGCAGTGTGTTATGTCCGATGGCGCATAACACAATAATGGCGGCCATCACCAGGTTGATGATATTGACACGTGCCGTTGTGATGATATGATTATCACTCATTAGATCAGCTTTAATTCTCTTATTGTTTCGAGATTGCTTTTCTGTTCATTGCGGTAAAATATATTCATCGTTTCAAATGGAATAATCCTGTTGCCGTGAACAATATGCACGCATGATTTCTTGATCGATCGCACATCAAAATTATAAGCATCAATAAAATTCATGATAATAATGCGGAATAAATTATTGTATGAGAGATTTGGTGCCTGCACAAGGGGCAGGCAGCACAGCAGTGAATGAACATCTGCCGCAATTGCATCTACCGAATTTGCCGTGCTGAACAATTTCAAAACATGCTGATGCAGCCGTTCATCCTCTTCATACACAATTGTATTCCTTGAATGATCCAGCAGATCGGCAGGATTGATATATCTCGTAAGCGGAAATACATTCCCATCTATCTTTAATGCATATCCCATTACAAGTGCATCAGGATTGCATGGCACCGGGATGAGATCATCAGGTTCAAAAATATTGCATTGATTTAAAATATCGCTGCGCACTTCCGTCAATGTATAACGCTCCTGTTTCGCATCGAAATCTTCATTTCGGCCCGCAACCTGCACAGGTTGAAATGTAACACCCCGAACACATGGCTGCTGCAAGGCATATTCAATGATCTTCCCGGTTTCATGTTCATTTACGCCACGCTGTACTGTTACAACAAGTGTTGTTGAAACGTTATATTTATTTAAATTTTCAATCGCCTGCATTCTGATATCAAGCAGATCGGCGCCGCGTAATTTTTGCAGCGCTCGGTTTTCAAAGCTGTCCCATTGCAGATAAATTTCAAAATCGGGCATGTACGATGCAATCCTTTTTACAAAATCTTCTTCACGTGCAATGCGAATGCCGTTTGTATTCACCATCAGATGTTTGATCGGTCGCTTTTTTGCCTCGTCGAGAATGGCAAAAAATTCCGGGTGAATGGTGGGCTCTCCGCCGCTCAGTTGAACCACATCAGGACGGCCTTCATTTGCAACAATCAGGTCAAGCATCTCTTTAATTTCATCCAGCGTGCGGTGGCGGCCATGATGCGGCGACGATGAAGCATAACAGGTTGGACATGTGAGATTACACCTGTCGGTTACCTCAATGAGTGTAAGGCATGAATGCTGTTCGTGATCCACGCACAAACCACAGTCGTAAGGGCAACCATAAATTGTGGGTGTATTAAACTTCAGCGGTGTTTCACTTCGCTTGTTGTAATTGCGGATGCGTTTGTAATAATCGATATCTGTTGCAATGAGATTTTTTTCAAATCCATGATCAGGACAATTTTTAAGCATAAAGACACTGTTATCCTCAAATACAATTTTTGCGCTCACTCTGCGCAGGCATGTTGAACAAATGCTGATCGTATAATCGTAGTAGATATAATCACGTTCGGGCATGGGAGAAAAATAATGTTCGCGGTTTAAGAAATGTCTTGTAATAATAAGCAAGTCCCGCGAGACAAACCAATTGAATGGTGCTCAATCCGGTGAAGATGATAATGCGGTCTTTTAAAAATTCTGTAAAAAGACGAAATATAAGATAGCTGATGATAAAAACTTTAAATCTTCCACCGTCTGAAAATTCATTCCGCTTTTCTATGAGTTTCAGGCTAATCCAGAATAATGCAGCAAACAGAATTTCGTACAATGGAAGCGGGTGCCGCAATTTTCCGTCGCCAAAATCAATGCCCGTAAAAAAAGCCGTTTCACTTCCGATGGTACCATCCTGTGTGCCTGCCAGGAAACAGCCGGTCCTGCCGATGATAATTCCGAGCAGGATCGGATATACCATCATGTCGCCTGAGGAAGAACGGATGTTCAATATCTTTTTCAGTGCCTCCACTGCAAATAATCCGCCCACGATTCCGCCGACAATCGTTTTATTTGAAAAAATATACCTGAATTTATCCGGTGCATGAAAGAATGCATGCGGGTCTTCAAATATCCCGGCAAGACGTGATCCTGTCAAAGCGCCGAAACAAACGGCGGCAAAAATATAAAGCCGCTGCAGGTCGGTGAGTTTATCAGTTGAATGCCGCCTGATATACCTGTAATAACGGATGCCGCAAAAAATTGCGAGCAATTCAAACACAAGATGTGCCGGTATCATGGTTTGGAACAGGTGAAATTCAACGGGGAATGTCAACGGATTCAATTTGATCCAAAAATAATTGTTTGAACTGACCAGATTATCTTTATCTGCAAAAACCTATGATCGATTCATTGCTTGATGGCAAATACCTGCTTGCAACAGTTCTGATAACAATCTTCTTTATTCTGCCATATATTTTCTATCTCATTTTCATGCAGGCAACCTTTCAGAAAATATCTGCGGCAAACAGGAAAATGAATCCTTCGGGTGTCTGGATTGCATTGATCCCGCTGTACGGTGCAATCTGGCATTTTTATATCGTTACTGCAATGGCCGATTCACTGCGTGCAGAATTGCATACCCATAAAATTCTGCTGCCCGAACCACGCCCCGGATACCAATTGGGAATTGCAGCCTGCATACTGCTCGCTGCTGCGGTAATTCCCGGAATGGGCGGTGCATTTTTTATTGCGGGATATATTATATGGATACTCTACTGGATAAAAATCAGCAGTTACAGAAATAAACTCAACATGTCCCACCGGCTCAATCTGATTGAGAAAACGGAATCAGAAACAACAGATCATTCAGGTCTTCTGTAATATATTCACTTCACACGTTTCCTTATTTTTGCACGCTATGAAAATTTTCAAATTCGGCGGAGCATCTGTGAAAGATGCGGAAGGAGTAAGAAATCTGGCGGCTATTCTCAGAAGGTTTGAGGCAGAACATATCGTGATCATTGTTTCTGCAATGGGAAAAACAACCAATGCACTTGAACTGATTGCGCAACTTGGCTATGAGGGAAAAGATTATTCGAAGCAACTCGAAGCACTGAGAGATTATCATCAAACAATTATCAATGATCTGCTGATCCATGCAGATATTGCTTATTTCATCGACCTTATTATTCAAAATGCCGAAGCTAACCGTGAATTTTCATTTCCAAAATATTATGATCAGATCGTAAGCGCAGGCGAGTTATTATCTACAACCATCGTCAGCAATTATCTCAATGCAGATCATATTACAAATGAATGGATCGATGCACGTGATCTGATCATAACGGATGATACATGGCGTGAAGGAATTGTGGACTGGCTGCAAACAGAAAAAAACATGCTTGCACATATCCCTCAAAAATTAAATAAATCGCACCTGGTGACACAGGGATTTATCGGCAAAACAAAAGAAGGTGATACTACAACGCTGGGAAGAGAGGGTTCAGATTATACCGGCGCTGTTTTTTCCAACATGCTCTCCAGCGAAGGATTGTGGATTTGGAAAGATGTACCCGGTGTGCTCACAGCCGATCCGAAAATATTTCCCGATGCAGAGAAGTTACCCGAGCTCACCTACTATGAAGCGATTGAAATGACTTATAACGGTGCGCAGGTGATTCATCCAAAAACGCTGCATCCGCTGCAGCAAAAACAAATCCCGCTATATGTAAAATCATTTGTGCAGCCTGACATCCCGGGAACGGTGATACAGTCCGATGATAAAATGATTATCTACCCTCCTATTATCGTGCATAAAAAAGACCAGGTGCTGATGTCTATAAAACCCAGTGATTTTACTTTCGTGAATGAAGAACATCTTCAGCATATTTATTCCGTCTTCGCAAAACATCATCTCAAAATAAACCTGATCCAGATTGCTGCATTGACAATTTCAGTTGTAGTGGACCGGAATGACTATAAAATCGAACCGGTAATAATGGAGCTGAATTCATTCTATAAAGTAAAAGAGAACAGCGGACTGGAACTGCTGACGATCCGCCATTTCAATGAACATGTATTATTAAAGCTCACAGAAAACAAAAAAATATATCTTGAACAATGGACGAGAAATACGGTGCAGTTTTTATATGAGATTTAGTTCAGGGCCCATGGTAACACTACAAATATCAATGCTGTGATGATTGTGGGATCTGCATGCTTTTTATTTTCAGCGCTGCTGTTGCTGAAAGATACATATCGAAGAGAGCCCGGTTATACAGAAAAATAAAATACGCTTTATTCATATTTTCTTTCGAGAATGATGCTGCCGATAATTGCATTGCGGAGATCAAGATCAAATGCAACGGCTTCTTCATCTTCCTTTACAGGAGCAAAAATCTTTTCTTCGAGGCGGCGCTGTTCTGCATCATGCTCACGGCGGCGTTCTTCTTCAACAACCCGCTGATATTCAAGTGACCGTTTCTTTTCCGCTTCGGTTACAAGATCGTGCTGCTGATATTTTTTTTGCTGCACAGGATTTTGCCTGCGCTGCATTTGCTGCAGCCGTTTGAGTTCCTGCTGCTTCTTTGCTTCCTGCTGAATTGTTTTCAGATCGGGATATGTTTCAGGTTTGGCCTCTTCCTTTTTTGCATACGGCGGAATGTTCTGTTTTTGCTGCGCATCTTCAATCTGCTTTTTCAGCTCTTTGAAAATATCCTGAAACGTTTGAGGTTTTTTATCGGGCTGTGCAGATGTTGTTTTTGATTTTTGATTTTGTTGATTTGTCCCGAAGATTTTTTTAAAAAACCGTCCGACGGCACTTACAATAAAGATCCAGAAAATGAGCATGAGCAGTGTTGGGATCAGTTCGGACATATTGCATGAGTTTAATGTTCCAAAAGTAATATTTTTTCCCACATTCTTTTTACCTGCGCATCACCAAAACCATATACCGGGAATCGTGCCGCAAATTCTTTAAATACATGATCAAAATCCGATATGCCCTTTTCACGGATATCTTTTAATGTTTGTTCCGGAAAATTCAAACCGCCTTTTATGGGTTCAAGCTGAACGCATGCGCTGATTACTTCGTGCAGATGTTCAAAATTACCCTCCGGCATTTCAATCCCCATTCTGTACAAGCTTTGCTGATTGTGCTGCGAAAATGCTTTCCATAACCCGGCTCCCCTGATTACATCATCGGCGGATAATTCAATCCGCTCCCCGTAACAGGTGAGCAAGTCTTTTTCTTCCATCCGGCCAAAACCATCCCAGATTCCGGCATTCAGTTTTTCAAGCGGTCGGATCCAATAAATATCAAATTGTTTTTGTGCAGATAACAGAAGCTGCAGGATAAACCACATATTCACCTGGCAGAATGCATCATATTCAAACCATAAATTAATTACAGCATGCTCAGGTATTGCATGTATTTTTTCAAATTCTTTTACAACGCCGTCGAAATATCTTTCCGGTTTTTCATGATACGTATTTACAATATATGCAGACCGCATCTCCCAAAGCGAAGCAATATCCGGCGCATCTGAAGGTCCGTCGATCAAACATTCACGGCATATTATAATTGCCGTATCCAGGTCTTTGCGGGGAAATTTTTCAGCTAATGCATCGCCGTTTAAAATATGAAACTCCATCGGTCAAAATTAAGGTGAAGCCTGTCCAAAATCAATAGTATTATTATCCTGTAAAAGAAGTGTGAAAAATTGATGAACTTCCATGCGAAGTTTGGAAATCAGCAACAGATTACAGAATTTAGCATATGTGAACCAGTTGCAGCCTTTTTATACGCACATTTCCCGCATTTCATCTACTATAAATTCCTTTTTTATCCGGCAAACCATTTTATCACACATAAAGCATACTTATGAAAATCTCACTACTTGGTATTTTAATTTTATTGATGGGCACCACCTTCGCACAGCCGCTGATACAGTGGCAGAATACGATCGGTGGCAGTTCAGAAGACTATCTCAATGCAATTGACCAGACAAGTGACGGCGGATTTATTCTGGGCGGCTGGTCAAACAGCAATATTTCATTTGATAAAACAGAGGCCACAAATGGCGGTTTCGACTACTGGGTTGTAAAACTTGATGCTGCAGGAAATATCGAATGGCAGAATACGATCGGCGGATCGGGCAGCGATAAACTCTATTCACTGCGCCAGACAAGCGACGGCGGGTATATTCTGGGCGGCACATCAGGCTCTGATATCAGTGGCGATAAATCCGAAAATCGTGTAGGCCCGGCAACAACAGATTACTGGGTAGTAAAACTTGATGCGTCGGGAAATATTGTATGGGAAAATACAATCGGCGGAAGCAGCACGGAAGAATTAAAATCTGTTCGTCAGACTTCTGATGGCGGATATATTCTCGGCGGCTGGTCGCATTCGGATATTTCCGGTGATAAAACGGAAGATAATATTGTTGAATTTTCTGCCGATTACTGGATCGTAAAGCTCGATGCATCAGGAAATATCGAATGGCAGAATACAATCGGCGGAAGCGCTTCCGATGAACTGACCTCACTTGAAATTACTTCTGATGGAGGATATATTGCGGGCGGCCAGTCGTGGTCAGAAATTTCAGGCGATAAAAATGACAGCCACCGCGGTGAAGAAGATTACTGGATTGTAAAAATAAGCAGCACTGGATCCATCGAATGGGAAAAAACAATCGGTGGTGCGAACGAGGATTTTTTAAGGTCGGTTCAGCAATCAACCGACGGCGGTTATATTGCGGCGGGCTCATCAGGCTCAGATATCAGTTTTGATAAAACAGAAGCAACATTGGGTGATGAAGATTACTGGGTTATCAAACTCGATGCTTCCGGGAATATCGTATGGCAGAAATCATATGGCGGAGCCGGATCAGATGATCTGTATTCGATCGCTGTTGCAACAGGCGGCGGATATATTATAGGCGGAGAATCGACTTCAGATATTTCGGCACAGAAAACAGAAAACACAATCGGCACCGGCGTCAGAAGCGATTACTGGATCGTGAAAATTGACAACAGCGGAACGCTTGTATGGGAAAACACAATCGGCGGCGATAAATTTGATTATTGCAGAGAAGTGATCAATTCCGACGACCAGGGTTATGTTGCTGCAGGCTATTCTGATTCGCCTGCATCAGCCGATAAAAATGAGGGTATAATGGGAGCCCCGAGTTATTGGGTGATAAAATTATTGCCTGATGTTTGTGTAGAGCCCTCAGGATTATTTGCAGACAATATCACACCATCCAAAGCAACTGTTCACTGGAATGCAATTACAGGCGCTGACACTTACCAGATTTGGTACCGTGTTTCAGGTACTCTTACGTGGATTAAGAAATCAACAGCTGTCAATTTCAAAACACTGAAATCATTATCTCCCGGAACGATGTATGAATACCAGGTGCGCACAAAATGCAGCGACGGAGAATTCAGTGATTTTTCTGAAATACAGACATTTTCAACGCTTACTCTCAGAGACGCCGGATTAACAGACAATTCAATTGTGCAGGTTTATCCGAACCCCGCTGCAAATGAATTATTTGTCGAATTGTATCGTGAGGATGCAACAGCTGTTGTTACAATCACAAATATGATGGGACAGCAGACAGAAGCATTTTCATATGCTGCAGATCATGACCTTATCAGAATTGATATTTCATCACTGGCTGCGGGCATTTATATTTTAAATGTATCTGATGGCAACAGCAGTTCATTTGCAAGGTTTGTCAAAAATTAAACTGGTTTACTGATTTAAATAAAAAGAGAACGCAGTTGTGTTCTCTTTTTTTTGTTTTCATGTGATCCCCGTTATGTTTCTGCAGTTAAACCATTCACTCTATCCTGCAAAGGCACAGCGGAACAAACTCTTCAGCAAGTACACCCGGAATTTTATCTCGCAGCAAAATACCTGTCGAAAGAGTAACAATTGCTGATGAGATCATCGTAATATTTCGGGTATTTGTTTCTCAGCTGCGTATAATATGTGTTTTCCTTAAAAAGCTGCTGATTGCTCCTCTGATCATATTTATAATTGCTTCTTCTCCATTTATCACCTTCTTTCCAGTCGAGGCTGCGGCTTTTGCATTTACCGGCCATGCGCAGGCAAAGCGCTGAAAACTGTTTGCTGCGGCTCACTGATTTTGCTTTCATATAATACTGAATTGCAAGGTCGCAGTTGAAATATTCCTGGTCATCACTAAGGCCGGTTGTATTTGCAGTCCTGGTCCAGTAATATCTGCGCATCATCCATGAGTTGCCGTAAAATGTCATATTGAAATAACAGTTTGCCACAAGGAAATAATAATAATCGCGGTCGCTCCTGGTTGTATCATTTGCTTTGTTGAGGTATGTGATCAGTTGTTTCGTTATTTCACCTTTATCATAAACAATTGTATCTGCTTTCGTGGGGCGGTGGCCACTGCCGAAATCAGAATAAAATGGATTGGCATCCAGATATTCCGCAAACGGAAAATTGCTTGTTAAATAAAATGAATCTTCCACCTGTTCAAAACTTTTCAATGCATGTATAAGGTCATTTTTGCGGATATATTTTGTACCGAGCAGATCATTGAGCCTGTCGAGATCCATTATTACATCGCTGTACAACCATTCGCTGAAATCATCCTGGTATTTTAAATGCGTTGCTGCATAAATCAGGTTGTTCAGCTGGCCTGTTGTGTATTGTGCGTCGAGATAAAAGAAATAATCATCATAATAATCGAAATATAATGTATGATGACGTTTCATCGTGCGCCAGTAAATCCTGTCCTCATCATCCCATTCATCAGGCGATTCATTGAGTTTTGACATCAATAAAGCCGCTTCTGTTGTATTGCCTTTGAATTCAAGCATTCGGGCAAGCCCGAAAATAAAACTCACATTATTTTTTTGCGCCTGACGTTTTACAACCGGTTGTATACTTCCGCTGAGATGCGCAGAACCATTTTCCTGCAACCCAACCACAGCGTATGCACGCAAAAATTCCAGTTGCTCCCATTTGGGGCTGTAGGATTTTAATTTTTTCTGCGAAATCCTGATCGTATTTTCAGCGCCTGCAAAATCCTGTGTCATGATCTGGAGATAAACTTTTGCCATCCGCCATGCAGCAGGATCACCTGTTTTTTCAACCTGCACTGAATTCACAAATGCAAGCACATGTTCTGCATATTGCCTGTCTGACGTTACTCTTTTCTCCAGCAGGCTATTCGAAACATCATCCGGTCTCCACCAATTCTCTCTTGTAAATGCCGCATTATAATACTGGAAATAAGGAGTATAGATCCAATATTCAAGTTTATTGATTTCGCGGAGCAAAATAAATGTGAGGCTGGATCCGCGGGGATCCAGTTGATATACTTTGCGCAGAGAGGTGAGTGAACGGCCGGGATTTTTCATTGCATCCATCATATACACTGCTGCACGTTCCTCATTATTTTTTGCGGCGGCAAGTGTTGTTGAAAGCGGGACGGATTTTTTATAATCCCAGTAAGCCATATATCTTTTATCTGCCGCATTTTTAAATATCATTGCGGCATTGATATTCCGCCTGGCAGGGTCTTCTTCAAACAAACCTGCAAAAGACAGGCTCCAGTAATAAAATAAATTTTTGTCTTCTGAGTTTTTAAAAAATTCATCGAAGATTTTCAGCACCAGACCTTTTTCTTCGCCATAAAATGCAAGCCGTACAGCCTGGAAAGCATATCGCTGTTTAATCTCATCATCATTGATTGTTTGCGCCATTTTCCATGCATGCAAGATATTTCGCATTAGAGAAGGCTCTGAATATTCGGATCTGCGTTCCCACGGATCGTAATATCCGTCGTTGAGCACCTCACAATCATCGGCAAAACTGAGATAATAAAGTGCTGTTGTATCATTGTGATCGATCAGGTATTTTACAAATGAATTCTGCGACGATTGTTTTTTGAATTCACCGTTCAGCACATAAACCGCCGCGTATACATCTTTCTGATCACATTGATGATGACATCGGTTCATCCACAGTTCAACGTTCTGATACCTGAATGTTTGCAGTGAATCCTGTGATAGTACAAAAGACGGCTCTTCCCTGTATAGTTCAACTGCATGGCCGGAATATGCGAAGAGATTAAACCCGGGCACTTCATAGATCCCCGGATCGATCATGTGAAATCTGATCGCTTCATTGGACGGATAAAATGGACCGCAGGCAATTCCTGTTTTAATTGCGCTGCATAAAAGCGTCGAAAAAATGATTAAGCGTATCTGTATCATATTTGCTGAGCATATCAGGATCGAGATGAAATAAGGTAACGGTGAGCGTATCATCATAATCAATATATTCATTGAGCAGGCCAATGGCATCCAGGATCATATCGGATGAAACTGTTTCATATTTGATTTGATCTCCCGGGCGTAAAAAATAATCACCTACTACGGTATCACTCTGCACTTCAAGCCAGTAAGGCTGATCGGATTTCAGTATTTCATCATTTACATACAAAGGCTCGTTCAATACCCCTGTGAATATTTTATTCTGATAGATCAATCCCCATGAATAAAGCGGAAGCGCAATATCGAGATGAAGCGGATAATCACCGGCAATGCGCAGGTATGCCTCGAGTTCCTGCAGGTCCAGTATTGAATTCTGATGCTGGTTCTCAAGAGCATTTACAAGATTATAGCACATGAGTGTTGCCCTGTCGACAGGCGGCACGCCCATCGTATCCGCATAGGCATAAGGGTAAAGCCGCAGCGTGCAGGAAATTTGTTTTCCGGATAAGGCTTTAAGCTTTTCAAGCAGATAAAAATATTGTGTTTTCGAGCTGACTGTCCAATCGCAGTCGATCTGAATTTCACGGATCGGGAATGGCGCCGAAACAAAATAGCTGGCGTAATATTTCCGAATCAGGAACCAGATATTATCCGCAAGTACATCGAGGTCATTTTCACCCAGGCCGCTGAAAATTTCGTTGCGAACAAAAACAGTCGGAATAATTTCCATGCTGTCGCAGATCCTGCTCAGGGATGAATCCCTGTTCATATAATTCCTGTAATATTTTCCGTACAGGCTGAACCTGGTTTTCACCGAAGGGATCGGTTGCTGCAGCGGCGAATTGCGTTCAACTTCAAAAAACCTGACATATAATTTCTGCGGCGCTGTTGCTTCTATATAATCATACATGCCCTGCTCGAAATAGCTTTTCCAGCAATAGTAAGAACGCTCAACAACAGGCGGCTTCTGTTTACATGAAAAGAATATGCAGCTGGTGAATAACAGGCAGGCGGCCCGGAAGAGGGGGAACATGTGTGCAGGTTTCAGATGATTGTACGCAGGAAATGCCGGCGCAGAAAATAAACGGCAAATTGTTTTATTCTATGATGCAGGAATTAAAATAATTTTTTCTCACAGTTTTATCCCGTTTCGCGTGATCTGCCATACCTCCATTTTCAGCTCTTCGCTTCTGTTTAAAACGTTGCCGCAACTAAAAGTTATCCACCATTGTTGATTTTAAATTTGCCGCAATTTTGAGGATGGCTCAACCGTTCGTTTACTTTGTAATCGAGGATAAAGACTATGAAATTATCAACGTTAGAAATTAAGGGGTTTAAAAGTTTTGCAGACAAAACCGTGCTGCATTTTAATGAAAGCATCACGGGGGTTGTAGGACCGAATGGCTGCGGAAAATCGAATGTAGTGGATGCGATCCGCTGGGTACTGGGCGAGCAAAAACCCACTGCACTGCGCACTGAACGCATGGAAAACCTGATTTTCAATGGCACCAAAGCCCGCAAGTCATCAGGAATGGCGGAAGTTTCGCTCACGTTCGAAAATACCCGCAACCTGCTCGCCACTGAGTTCTCAACTGTTACGATCTCACGCCATTATTTTAAAACAGGTGAAAGTGAATACCGCATCAATGGAGTTCCCTGCCGCCTGAAAGATATTCATAACCTCTTCCTCGATACGGGCATCAGTACTGACTCCTACTCTATCATCGAGCTGGGCATGCTCGACGATATCCTGCATGATAAAGACAATTCACGCCGCAGATTATTTGAACAGGCCGCAGGGATTTCAAAATATAAAATGCGCAAACGTGAAACCATGAATAAGCTCAGCGCAACACAGCAGGACCTGGACCGCGTGGAAGACCTTTTATTCGAGATCGAGAACAACCTGAAAGAGCTTGAGAAACAGGCCAAGCGTGCACAGCGCCACCAGAAACTGAAAGCAGAATATAAAGCAAACAGCATCGACCTTGCAGTGCTCACACTCCAGTCGCATAAAGATATTTTCAAACAGCTGAGCAATCAGCAAACTTATGAGAGCGATACGAAGGTTGCCATCGAAACAGAGATCGACGCACTTGAAGCATCCATTGCCGATAAAAAAGCAACGCTGATCGACCGCGAACATGCACTTTCAAAACTACAGAAAGATCTCAATCAGCTTATCAGCGATATCCGCACAAAAGAAAATGACAGCAACCTGAGCAGGGAGCGCATTAAATTCCTCGAAGAAAAACAGGAATCCCTGAAAAAAGCAATCGCTGACGCTGAAAATTATATCCGGGCCAATGAGGGAGATATCGCCGGTCTTGAATCCCGTGCCGGTGAAGAACAGCAAAAATTGCAGGCAATCAAACAATCGCTCCAAAAATTTCTTGAAGAACTTGAGATTGTAAAAAATGAACACAACACTGCACGGGAGCAGCTTGAAGAAACACAAAATCAATTTAAACAGGCAGAACGGGAACTGTATGATGTAGATAAAAAGATCGCCATCAATAAAGTGCGCCTTGAAAATTATCACCGTGAGCTGGGCAATATTAAAACTGACAAAGGCAGCCAGAGTGAACGGCTGCTTCCACTGAAAGAAGAACTTGAAAAATGGGAAGGCGAACGTACAACTGCGCAGACCACACTTGATGACCTTATTAAAAGCGAAAGCGATCTTAAAAATAAAATTGCGCAAACACAGCGTGATATTGAAAAAACAAGAACAGAATTAAGCAACGTCCGCCGCCGTCTCGATGCCAAGAAAAATGAATATAACCTCACTAAAAATTTATTCGAAAGCTTTGAAGGATTTCCTGAGTCGATTAAATACCTCAAGAAAAATGTAGCGGATATGAAAGATGCACCGCTGCTTTCAGATATCGTGAGCAGCAGCGAAGAATATAAAACAGCCATTGAAAGTTTTCTCGACCCGTGGCTGAACTATTATATTGTTTCAGATCTGGCTCACGCCATGCGTGCAGTCAATGAACTCGCATCAAAAGATAAAGGACGTGCCAATTTCTTTTTACTATCGCAGTTCACAGATTCAATTTCATCTTCAGATCCCGTCATTCCGGGAACGGTAAAAGCACTTGATATTGTGCAGGTGTCTGATAAATACGCACCACTCATCCGGCATTTATTATCGAATGTTTATGTTGTAGACGGCGAAGCAGCCTTTTCAAATATCAGCAATGCAAATCCTGAAATTCACCTGCTCGAAAAATCGGGAAAGCTGATCAAATCAGGGAAAACGGTTACAGGCGGTTCAATTGGATTATTCAAAGGCAAACGCATCGGCAGGGAAAAATCGCTGCAGGTGATGGATGATGAGATTAAACAGATTGGTGAAGAAGAGTCCAGGATGCAGGAAGAATTAAAATCCAGGCAGTCACAGTTATCGGAGTTACAGCAATCATTGCCCGACAGGGAAATTCACCAGTCGAGAGAAGCACTCAATCACGTAGTGCAGCAATATATTTCTACAAAAGCAAAAATCGAATCTGCTGAAAATCTGCTTTTGCAGATGGAAGAAAAGCAGGAAACATTTTTGCGCCAGATTCAGCAGACCGATGAAGAGAGCATTAAACTGAATGAAGCGCATGAAAAACAAATGAAGCTGAAAGAAGAACGCCAGTCTGCATTGCTTGAAATGGAAATTTCATACCGCGAGGTTGCCGATAAACTAAATGTTCATTCAAATAATTACAACCAGGAAAATATCAAATACCATCAGCAACTGAATATTTTCCAAAGCGTTGAACAGGATCTTACATACAGAAAAACAAGGCGTGATGAAACAATCCGCCAGATGGAAGCAAATAAAAAGTTATTTGAAGATGCCATCAGCGAAATTGAGGAAACATACCGGAAGGTAGAAGAATTCAAGGGTGAACTGCTGAAGATGTATGATGAAAAAACCGTGATGGAGCAATTGCTGTCACGTGAGGAAGAAACATATTACGGCAGCCGCGGGGAAGTTGCGGAAACAGAAGATAAGATTAAGGCGCTGCACAGAAAGAAAGAATCTGTTGACACGATATTAAGCGGCATCAAAGACAAACTAAACGATCTGAAAGTACAACTTGCCGGAACCAAAGAAAGATTATGGGTAGAATTCCAGGTTGAGCTTGAAAGCATTCTTGAAAATGAACCGCCCCAGGGAGTTGCACTCGAAGAACTGCAGGAAAAAGTGGATGCTGCAAAAAAGAGAATAGAAAATTATGGAGATGTGAATCCGATGGCGATCCAGGCATTTGAAGAAATGAAAACACGTTATGATTTTATCAAAACACAACGTGAGGATCTTGTAAATGCAAAAGAATCGCTGCTTACTACGATCCAGGAAATTGATGAAACCGCAAGAAAGAAATTTGACGAAGCCTTTATCCAGATCCGCGATAATTTTAAAATGGTGTTCCGTTCATTATTTAATGAAGAAGATGACTGCGACCTGATCTTAAAAGATGATTATGATCCGCTTGAAGCTTCTATTGATATCATCGCAAAACCCAAAGGCAAAAAACCGCAGGTGATTGACCAGCTGAGTGGTGGTGAAAAAACACTTACAGGCATGAGCCTTCTCTTTGCACTCTATTTATTAAAGCCTGCACCATTTTGTATTCTCGATGAAGTGGATGCGCCGCTCGACGATAACAATATCATGAAATTCAACAATACAATCCGGAAATTTGCCGATAAATCGCAGTTCATCATTGTAACGCACAATAAGCGCACAATGGCTGAAGTGGATATTATCTACGGTGTTACAATGCCTGAGCAGGGTATCAGCAAAGTGGTGCCGGTGGATTTCAGAGGATTAAGCAATTAAAGATTTTTTGCTGTTCATGAAACTAATTCATGGTTACTTAAAACCCGGTAAGCTGAAACTGCATGCCGGGTTTTATTTTTCGTATGTGATTCTGATTTTATTTTCATCCCGCCATGCGGACTCGCAAACCATCAATTGCAAATTAACGCCGCTGCATTCGCTTGATTTTTTCTTCGGAGATAAATATGATACAAATGTTATCTGGCCCGACAGTATTGTGAAAGAAATTGAATCATCACTTTCAGATACGGTCGAAAATGATGTTGCTCTTCAATTTCTTCCATTGGCAATGCTCGAAATGGATCATTATTTTAAAAACGGCATTACTCAGGAGGCATTTTACCGCATCATGCGCTATTCAAAATTATTTGCCGAAACATTCAATGACAGTTCATGGCTCATCAACATGCATAATTTCTGCCCGGTGACAGATCTGATGATCAAACGTTTTAACAGCTGGTATGAAAATGATACAATGATGAGCCGGTTAATGTTCACCACAGACCGCGGACCTTATTTTGGCGATGCCACCGTGCTGCCGTATATCAGCGATATTTATATTACAGACAGTATCGATTTTCCAATGCCGGGCAACAGGCTGTTTGCAGGTGTATATGACGATAGCCATTTTATTTTTACCAAAGACGCCTCTGGGGAGATTAAAAGTTTTTTCCGGGTATTTGAAAAATATCACGAAGAAGATGTGAAAACATCTTTTTCAGAAGTGAAGCTGATCCCAATCCCGGATTTCGGTTACAGCCTCCTGGTATTTGTTTCGGATGGTGTGGCAAGATTATATTTTGACGAAACAGGCAAATTGCGTTTTTATTTTATCTGGTAATTCACAAAAATGAAACAGGCTGCCACGATCATCTTCCTTATTTTCTCAAACGTTTTTATGACACTTGCATGGTATGGTCATCTGCAGTTTAAAAAACTCGGGTGGTTTCAGAACAGCGGTTTATTCATCATTATTTTGCTGAGCTGGGGAATGGCATTTTTTGAATACTGTTTCCAGGTTCCTGCAAACCGCATCGGCAGCAATGAATACGGCGGGCCGTACAGTCTTTTTCAGCTAAAAATTATCCAGGAAGTGATCACACTGATCGTATTTACGCTGATGGCCGTTTTTATTTTTAAGACAGACACCTTTAAATGGAATTATGCAGCTGGATTTTTATGCATGCTCCTCGCCGTTTACTTTATATTTAAAAAATAGATCACCATGAAGCGTTTATTTGTTTTTATGTTCTTCTTTTCTTCTGCCGGTTATTTGCATGCCCAGGCTCCGTCATTCGATACCGAATATGATTCTGCAGCACTCGCTGCCTTTCTCGATTCGATGGCTGTATTTTATGATTCTGTTGAAGCAACCATTGAATACCGTACAGGAAAAATTACAATCCCTGGTGGCATCGCCGATCTCACGATACCAACCGGTTTTAAATATGTTGCCGATGAACAGGCGAGATATGTGATGAGTGAATTGTACGGCAACCCGGAAGATCCGTCAATGATCGGCATATTGATGCCGGAAAGTATGGGCATTACCTATGGCGAGGGATATATTTTTGTTTTGTACTACCAGCAAATTGGTTATGTGAAAGACGACGATGCACAGGAAATTGATTTTGAAAAGCTGCTTGATCAAATGCGGAACGATGCATCGGAAGAAAACAGGCAGCGCATTGCGTCGGGACTGGAAACATACGGAATTGTGGGCTGGGCAAAAAAACCATATTACGACAGCAATAAAAAAGTGCTCAACTGGGCAAAAGAATTAAAATTTGAAAGTGATACGGAAATCAACACGCTGAATTATAATATTCTTATCCTCGGCAGAAAAGGAATTTTGACGATGAATGCAATCTCCACGATGAATGAATTGCCGCTGGTGGAAGATCAGAAAGAAAATATCATCCGCATGTTTTCATTTCACGAAGGATATCGATATGAAGATTTTGATCCTGAAACGGATGAAGTGGCAGCATGGACAATCGGCGGGCTTGTAGCGGGAAAAATCCTGACAGAGGAGAGCTCTTCAGGAATTGCGAAATATATCGGCCTTCTGCTCGCAGCGATTGGAATTGCAGGGATTGTTTTATGGAGATGGAGGGCTGTAAAAAATAAACATGCTGCATTCAATGCGGCGGATGCAAATGATCAGTAGTGATCAATCATCCATTTCTTCCCGTGTATCAATTCATTTTCTGTGAGATTGCATGCAGCCGGTATCTGAGACTGATGATTCATTTTCATGAATTGCTTTATGTTTTCTCTTCCATGTGTTTCATCAGACAGCGTTTCATTTTAAATTTTCAGTGTGGCGCACGTTTCGCAGGATCGCTACATTTTCGCAAATAATCTTTACATTTCAGAAAAAATTGTATGCGAAAGATTCAGTTATTTTTCTTCTTTCTTTTCATACTCACACACAATCTTTTTTCACAGGCTCCGGCGAAACCATTTCCCCAGCATGTTACCTACACGGCAGGCAGCATCAAACCGAATGTTGTTTCACAATCTGCCATGGATAAAAAAGTGAAACAGTTTTACAATAAATGGAAAGCCCGTTATATCGTAAACGGATGTGCACCGGATGAATACTATGTATTTTACAATTACGAAGGTTTTGCTGATCCGCCTGATGCAATTTGTGTGAGTGAAGGCCAGGGATATGGCATGATGATCACGGCCCTGATGGCAGGTTATGATCCGGCAGCAAAAACAATTTTTGACGGATTGTACAATTATTACAAAGCGCATCCCAGCATCATCGATCCCCTGCTGATGGCATGGCAGCAAACGGAAGGCTGTGAAGATGTGCCCGGTGCCGATGCAGCTACGGATGGTGACATGGATATTGCTTATGCATTATTGCTTGCGCATATTCAGTGGGGAAGCGGTGGTGGAATTAATTATCTGGGTGAAGCCGTTGCAATGATCGATGCAATTTATAATTCTGAAATTAATCACAACAATCAGGCTGTGAAACTCGGCGACTGGGTAACAGGCAGTGCATCGCCGATGTCGTACTCGACAAGGTCAAGCGATTTTATGCCCGATCATTTCCGATTATTTTCTGCAGCAGCAGATGATGCAAACTGGAATCTGGTAACAGATCGCTGCTATTCGGTTATTGACGATATCCAAAATGATTATAGTTCCGTAACCGGTCTAATGCCCGACTTCATCAAAAAAACAAATACTTCTCCGGTTCCTGCCCAGCCCAATTTTCTTGAATCTGAAAATGATGGGGATTATTCCTACAATGCATGCCGTTTTCCCTGGCGCATAGCAACAGATTATTTAGTGACCGGCGATACAAGAGCCCTGGATGCACTGACACTCATCAATACCTGGATCAAAACAAAAACAGGCAGCATACCCGCAAATATTAAAAGCGGTTATTCACTGGAAGGAGATGTATTGCCGGGCAGCAATTATAACGATCTTTCATTTCAGGCTCCATTTGGTGTAAGCGCCATGATATCATCTGCGAATCAGACATGGCTGAACAATTTATGGAATTATTACCAGGCAGTGCCGCTGAACCGCGACGGGTATTATGGTAATACAATTAAGATGTTATGTATGATTGTAATGAGCGGCAACTGGTGGGCGCCTGATCCGGCGGTGTTGCGAAGTGCCGATACAGTAAAAAATATAGGGATGCTTTCCGTAAATAATCCGGTAACGGATCAATTACAGGTTTCATATGATTCAGATATAACTACGTATGCTGAATTTTATCTTATTGCAATGGATGGAAAAGAATATTATCTCGGAAAGGAAGCAGTTACAGCAGGAATAAATCAGTTTGAAATAAATGTAGAAAGCGCAGCCAGAGGTTGTTATGTATTATGTGTTATAGCAAATGATCACAGGGTGTCAGAAAAAATAATCATACAATAATCATCCGGCGATCAAATTGATTTCCTGCCAAACAAGCTCGGGTTCATAGCCTTTTGAAATCAAATATCTTGCAGCCTTGTTTTTTGTTTCAAACATATTGCTGACTTTATATTTTTTGAGCGATGCATTGATAAGCTGCTTGAGTGTTTTCATATATTCATCCTCTTCAATTTCTTCCATTGCTTTTTTAATGCAGTAAGGAGATATTTTGCGCAGCTTCAGTTCGTTCAGAATTCTTTTCCTTCCCCATTTCTTCATCCTGAATTTCCCGCCGGCATAGGCTTTTGCAAAGCGTTCTTCATTCAGGAAATCCTCCTCTATCAGTTGATTGATCGCCTCTTCGAGATCATTGCCATACATTTTAAATGAAAGAACTTTTGTGCGCACTTCTTCGTGACAGCGTTCCTGGTAGGCGCAGTAATGCCTGAGTTTATTCAGAATTGCATCAGAGATCACGAAATAAAATTAGGGAAGTTTTTTGCTTTATTGTTTTTCATACGCACCGATATCTGAAGCTGCTCCCACCGGCCGTGGCTGCCCGAGAATATCGATATTGATTCCCGCCAATTCCACGGCTGCATCAATGGCGGGCGACGATTCTCCGGGAGCGTAGTTGCGCTCGCCTATATTTTCAAAATGCGGATCCGAATTAAAAATACAGGAAGTTGCATTCAAAAGATCCTGCTGAATATCTGTGCGTAAAATGCAATTTATAAAATTGAAATTAAATACGGTTGGTGTAAGAGATGTATCGATCACAATCTCATTTCCTTCCGGCAATGAACCGTAGACAATACAATCTGTGAAATCTGCTTTTGTAAGATCAGCCTGTGCGATCCAGTCTGTTGTAAATGCATAATAGTCGAGCAGCCCCAGCGTGGCTGTCTGATGTGTTAAATAGTCAGAACTGTAATTTGCAAATGTGCAGAATTTAAAATCATATTCCCCCCCGAGGAATAATGCCAGATCCGACAACCCGATATTGTAGATGAGCAAATTTGTAGCAGTGATCTTGCTGTTGAGCGAAAATATGCCGTTGCTCTGGCAGTCATAAATCATCGAATTGGAAATAGTGAGCTCAGGCCGTTCAACCAGGTAATCTGCAATATCTTCTTCTGTAAACTCATCATCCAGCTTTCCACCCAATGAAATTCCGTCGATCGAATTGAAAATATGCGTATAAGCAATTGAATTGCCGGTGCTGTTGCGCAACATGTAAATTCCGTTCCACTGCCCCGGCACATCTTTATAAAAATCTTCCAGCCTGTCGCCCTGTATGGTAACAATACTGTCTTTAGTTCCTTCAATGATAAGAGAACCCTGTGCAATAATGCTCGAATATCCATGCACATAAATATTGCATCCTTCGCCGATGGTAAGCGAGCACGAAGTGTCCACAAACACATATCCATAAATTACATGAGGCAGATCATCCTGCCAGAATTCATCACATACAATTTCACCGGAGTGGAAATGTGCATTTTGCCCCCACGCAACCAGCTTCACATCCTGGAAATTTCCATTTGTCTCAAACGTGACCGAATCTTCAATTACATAAGGCAGTGCATCCGCATTCGGATCGACTGTTACCTCGATAAAAATATAAATACTGTCGTTTGCAGGGATTTCTATATCATGAAAGAGCGTTCCCGGTTCGCCATCCACATTCATCCTGAATTGCGAAGCTTCGCCGCCGGCCAGTGCAATGGTTGAAATAAGGATCGGGTTGTTATAATCGTTAAAAATTTTAAGCGGCAGCGTAATGGATCCGACAGTAGAAAACACAGTATCGAAATGCACCGTATCCTCACTGAATTTCAGCACGGCATCAGGATCATTATAAAACACATCTCTCCTGCAACTTTGCGTGGTAAAAATGATGCCTGCGGAAATTATGAAAATTGCTGCAACAGCCAGCCGGTTCAATATCATGCGAGAATTTGATGGTAGTAACGCCAATACAACTTCAGTTCTTGCCTCAAAATTAGAAAAAGTTTTACACGCATACGCCGGTTCAGATTATTGAGGATCAGTCGCATTCGGATTATCTTCGCACAAATTCCATCTGCAATGAAAAAAATATCGATCTCCTTCCTGTTTGTTCTTTCTGCTTCCATGATGCTTGTTGCCTGCAAAGGAGGCAAAAAAGACAAAGATGATCTGAGAAATCTGCCGGAACAGAAACCGGTCACAGTTTCAGGTATGAAACAGGACACTGTTGAATTCCCTTCAGGAGATGGGTTGATGATGAGAGCGGTGATTTATGAAATCGATTCTGCTTCGCCTGTGATCGTAATGTGTCATCAGGCACGTATGAGCAATTATGAATATGCCGAAATCGCTCCAAAGCTCAACCAGATGGGTTATAACTGCATTGCATTAGACCAGCGTGCAGGCGGATCGATGGACGCACATGAAAATCTTACATACAACCACGCAAAAGAAAAAAATCTTCCCACCGAATATCTTGACGCCGAGCAGGACATTGTTGCCGGCGTAAATTATGCCTATGATAAATGGCACAGGCCGGTGATCCTCTGGGGTAGTTCTTACAGTGCAGGTCTTTGCATGAAGCTTGGAAACACCAGCGATAAGGTCCGTGCCCTGATCGCTTTCAGCCCCGGCGAATATTATGAGGGCAAGCTTTCAGTAAAGGAATCAGTAAAAGGACTCAATAAACCCACCTTTGTAACATCTACCGAAAAAGAGGCTGCCAGCATTGAGAAAATGCTCGCCGATGTGCCTGAAGGAGTGGTCACACAATTCTTTCCGTCCATGAAAGGAACGCATGGTTCGAAGGCACTCTGGAGCAGTGATCCCTCAAGCGAAGATTACTGGATCGCGGTAAATGAGTGGCTTGTTATCGACAGAGAGAGGAAGGAGTAGGTGTCGGAATTAAGTATGATCATTCCTGGCGGGAAATCCAGAGGTTCAACCGGTATTTTGTACCGGGATATTGTTCTGAATATGATTATTTGCATAGCAACAAATCCTGAACCTTGAATTTTTAAACCCCGAACCTTCCCGAACACTCCAACACATCATCCTCCCGCTTACCGAATTATTTCCTCCATTCGTCGGTATTCAGCACTGAAAGGCAGAATTTGTAAAATAATTTCACACCTGCTTTCGTCATTTGTGTTTGTATGAACGAAAGTTTACATCTGGGAACCTTCATGACTGAGCAGCAGACAAGGATCATTGAGCAGGCCGTTAAAAAAGAACGGACAAAGCTCTTTCGCTTTATCCGCAACCGTGTTTCGAATGAAGAGGATGCCCGCGACATTCTGCAGGATGTTTATTACCAGCTCGCTTCCAATCATGGAATTGTTGAATCGATTGAGAACATGGCTTCATGGCTCTACAGGGTTGCAAGAAACAGGATCATTGATCTTTACCGGAAACGCAAAACCGAATCAATCGACACATCTTCTTTTGATGAGGATGAGGAAGACGGCTATTTTTCGCAACTCGCCGGCATTTCAACGCTGAACTCGGACAATCCCGACGAAATTTATGAGCGTCAGCTTGTTTGGGAAACAATGTATGAGGCGCTGAATGAATTACCTGAAGAGCAGCGGGAAGTATTTATCCTTCATGAGCTTGAAAACAAGAGTTTCAATGAGATCTCTGAAATGACAGGTGTTCAGCTCAATACATTGCTCTCCAGGAAACGCTATGCAGTTGTTCATTTGCGTGAACGCCTGCAGCATTTATACAACGAATTTTTAAACAAACACTAAACAATATTTTATGAAACGAAGAAACCGCATCAAATACGGCGTTGGCTTCCTGGTTTTGGGGGCGGCAATGATAACGCTGATGGGCTTCGCCACAATGTATTTATGGAACTGGCTCATCCCGTCAATTTTCAACGGCGGCATGATCACCTTCTGGCAGGCAATCGGATTGCTCGCACTCGGAAAATTACTCACCGGATTTATGGGGTGGGGACGCCATAATTGGGGCCGGCATTATGGCTGGCATGGACGTCATGGAATGGACAGCGGCTACTGGAGAAAACGTTGGGACGAAAAACTTGAAAAAATGAGCCCTGAAGAACGTGAAAAATTCAAATCCTATTATTATGACCGGTGCGGCTATAAATACGGATGGATGAAAGATGAAAAAAATCAGGAAGCAGAAACAACTACCGGAGGAGCATAAATAATACATTTCACAGTTTGCCATCTCCCGCTCAAAGCGGGAGATTTTTTTGCAGAAAGCTGAAGGAAATTCTGCCGTCACTATTTCTGGTGAAATTTCCATAAAAATTTTATGCGTTAAAATTAATAGCTAACTTTCGGCATTATTAACATAAAAAGAACAATATGACTACTCCAGAACAAGTACTTGAATATGTCAAGCAATTTATCCAGAGTGTAGGTGTGGACCCCGCACAATGCTGGAACGAACAGAACAAAGCATATTATTTATACAAGGGCTCAGCGAAGGTTGAGATCTTTGTATCGAGCCATCCGGTTGAAGGTGGTGCAACCCGCAATTATTTAAGAGTATTTTCAGGAATTACAAAAGTGCCTGCAACCGGTAAAGAAAAATTCTATCGCCGTTGTATGGAGATAACTGATCAGAGCCTCGGCGTTAAATTAACTGTAATGCCGAATGCAAATCCTGAAAATGATTGGGTGTATGCAACTTATGAGCGTGATATCGAAGGCATGGAATACAATGAATGTGTAACATGCATCAGCGATCTCGGTTTATGGGCAGACTGGCTGGATGACCAGTTGAAAACCGAATTCGGCGGCGCCGGTCCTTCACAACCATAAAAAAAAATCAAATTATAATTTAAAACCTCTGCAAATTGCAGGGGTTTTTTTATGCATCGCTGCGCCACAATTTCTGCAACCGCTTAATCACGTATATTTGAAAAATTGTTGCTCTGAAAAATACAGATATCAATTGTCAGCCCAGCCCCGATATAAACCGCTTACACTTTTTGTAATAGCCGCTGCAGCATTGCTGCTTGCAGGCCTGCTCTCAGATCCCGATCTGCAGTTGATGCAAACGATTATTTTAACCTGGTGCGGCTTCTGCGGTGTATTTATCGTTTACCGTTTCAATGACCTTTCTGATAAATCCTATCTCAGGTATTCGGCCAAAAGAATTTTCAGCAACAGGCTGCATATTGCATTTGCAGTTCAGTTTGTGCTGATCACAACACCTGCTGTGTTTCTTTTCCTGGAACCATACAGAATTTTATTGCTCGCCATCAATTGCATGATTGGTATCATTTATTCGGTGGGCTTTCAGATCAATAAAAAATATTACAGGCTGAAAAATTTTTTTATTGTAAAAAATATGGTCATCGGTGCATGCTGGGGCAGCCTGATTCTAATTGGCGCCGGATACCAGGGTTACCACACTGCATTCCCGCTCTTCTGCTTTACGGCGATCCAGGTGATGATCGGCAGCACCATACGTGATATACCGGATATTGAACACGATACGGAACATCAGGTAAATACACTGCCGGTGAAAATAGGCCTGCAAAAAACAATTTTTATTCTGCATCTGATAAATATATTTTCCTTCATTACAGCATTTCTGGTCAGCACTGAAATAAATTTCCGGATCACAGCAGCATGCATTGTGTTATGGCGTTCATTTACGCTTTACAGGGTAAACCATGCACCGGAACAAAAACGGTGGACACATACCTTTAACCTGCTTACCTGCGTTCTTATTTTTGTAATTTCACTTATCAGCTATGCCTGTGAATACTATCAACGAAATTAATCCGTTCCATTTTTCATTGATTGCGCTGGGATCGGCAAGCCTCTTTGCAATTTTCTGGTTATTTGATTCTGTTACGCATGGCAAGCTCGTTCATACTGATATCACCGGCAAAGAACTAAATACACACCGCAATATTCTGGCCGCTTCATTTGTAATGGATGCAGCACTTGTGCTGATGTACTGGATGCCATTGCTGTCGCTGCCATTATTCATTGCGGCATTTATCACACGCACGGCACATGAGTTCATTGACGAACTTCATTTTCATGCTGACAGATGCAGCAGCTATGAAACAATGCTTCATCTTGTAATGTGGCTGTCGATCCTCACAAATACGGCTGCCCTCTTTATCTGGGGTTTCTTTAAACAGTATGATGGCATCGAATCGCTGCCCGTATTATTTTATATCTGGGGAGGAATATTATTTATTTTGCTGACATATATCAGTTATGTTGAATGGAAAAGATAAACTGAAACTGCACACCTGATGAAAAGCGCAATTATCATTTGTATTTTATTTCAGTTTTTACCTGGCTATGATCAGACACAGATTGAAAGAGGACGCCTGGTAATGCGTGAATCACCTGCTGAAATAGAGAAATTTATTTCAGACGGTTACCTGAATTTAGCAGCCTTAAGATCAACATGCAATTTCCTTACAAATCACGACATCAAAACTTTTAACGGTGACAGCATTCCCAGAAGAAAAAATGCATTTGTGCGCCATATCAAACACATCAATGAACAACTGGAAGAATTATATGTTGATCACGTTGCGGTGAATGCTGATATGAAAGAATTATTATATGAGCTTGCGGTCTTCGAAGCCTCTCTCATTCAGAAAACAAAACAAAATACACATCCTGATGTCACGTTTTCTGATAAGGTTTCGATGTGGTGGAACGGCAGCAGAAGCAATTGTGTGTTCGAATATCAACCCGGCATTACGGATCACGAGGCAAATAATATCAATGTGCAGGATCCACTCAAAGATCCGCCGGATTCACCGTTCTGGCATAAACCACCGGAGAATATTCTTCCGGATGAACGTTTTGATCAGATGGCTAAACTTAAAAAGATCAGGGCCAAAAAAAATATGGTTGTGCTCTTTGATAAATTGAGTTACGATGGCTCAGCCCCTAAAATTGATGTGCTTGATACCGATCTCGATAATGGCTGGTCATTAAAATGGGGCGATGAAGTGCACACCGATATAGCAGGATCAAGAATATTTGCTGCACTGGGTTATGATATCGACCATCCTTACTTTTATGGAGAGGATGAATTAACGCTTGTGTTTGACAGCCTCACCGGAATTAAAACTGCCGCAGACCTGGTTGCAGCCATTCAAACTATTTACAATATCGACCTTACACCATTTATTTCATCTTCAGGTTCCGTTACAAATGAAATGACCGCAGAAAATAAAAACCTGGAATTCTATTGCAATATGCAATATGTGCGGTTTAAAAAATGCGGTCTTGAAGGCCGGCCCGACAGAGTTAAACGGATCGGATCTATTTTGCCGGATGATTTTATGAATGAGGAACGCAGGGAATTAAGAGGCGCATTGCTTGCACATCAATTTATAGGCAACTGGGATACGAGAGAGCAAAATACATTAATCACACTCGTGCATATGGGAAATTATCAATACCGTATGTCGGGTGTATTTTCAGACCTGGGCACCAGCTTCGGTGTTGTGCAGCATTATTTTCCACCGGATTTTAAAGTAGGTCTTGTAAACTCATTTTCATGGGAATGTGCATCACGGAAAAATGGAAAAATAGTACTCGGCGAAGAAATAAATTCGATATTGCCCGCTTATGAATCGGCCACTTATGATGATCTATTGTGGATGGCAGACAAGATCATGTCGCTCGACAGCACAATGCTCCGCAATATTGTAAAGGAAGCGCATTGGCCCGGGCCTGTGGCAGAATTATATTTTCATAAGCTTGCTTCAAGAAGGGCTTCCATCATAGCCGCATTCGGTTTGGATGATCCGCATCCCATCTTATTTGATAAAAATCTGATGATCATGAAAGATGAAGAATACATTGTTAAAAACGGTGTATTGATGAAAGACATCGACGCTGAACATAACCCGGAAAGTTTTATTTCTGAAAAAGGAAGATTTGATAATTATGGCCACTGATAAAATTTTGATATCCATTTTATTATTTCTTACGGGGACAAATCTGTTTTGCCAGGGCGTCGAAGAGCAGCGAAAATATTCTGTACCTGATGAAAAAGGACTCAACGCATTTATTACCGGCTCCCAAAGCATCGCAGGTTTTTCAACACTACATCATTCCGATCTCGTCTATCTCGATATTTACCTGGATACGCCGGATCATCTGTTGCTGAATAATCAGTTATCGCTTCGTTTCAGAAAAAGAATTCTTGCAGAAGATTCAGTAAGCTACGGCATGCAGCTTAAAAGTGAGATGGCAGATGTTCATGGCATACGCATGGAAGTAGAAGAAACTGAAATCGATTTTTATAAGCTTCATACATCTTCGGGATGGATACCGCTTACAGATGCACTGGATTTATTATTTACGCAACTGGAAGAAAACCGCTTTGATCCGAATTCGGATGAAACAAAAGACGCTATCATGCTGATCCGGTCGTGGATCGATTTTAAATCCGGCAGCAGCATTACACCATTTCAAAAACTGTTATCGCTTCATATACAGGCACTGACGCCCGAAAAAATTTCACAGCTCACACCGGTGCTTTGCGGTATTGAAAAAAGAGTGAGGAGCCATATTTATATTGACACAATATCGGCGTTGCACACATCTGTTGGAAATAACCGTATTGCAGTTTCGGTTACGCCTGACTTTTTTATTGCAAATCCATCCTGCAACTGGATCATGGAAAGTTCGCTTGATTCGGCAGTGTTTTATCCCCTTTTTGATGCGGCAAAACCAGCAGTGCATATTTATGAATATGAAGTGGAGAATAAATATTTTATCCCTGAAACGGGCACGCAACTGATGACAGATTATGAAATTGCTCTGAAAAATAAATATCGCCTCGAAATTCACGCCGATTCAAAATATAAAAGCAGTATGGAGCAGTTTTTATCAGAATAAAAATTTCGGTATTTCTTTTATTCTGAAAGAGATGATAAATTTATACAATGAAAACCATCCTTATAATTCGCAGAATTACACGTATGCTTATTCCTGCCTTTCTGCTGATACAGGCAGGTTATATGAATGCTCAGCCATTTCTGGAAACAACTCCATCTCCGCCTCTCGTAATTGCACCTGATCACGACTGGCGCATCGAACTCGAGCCGGCCGGTTTTATCTATAAGGGTTTTGGCCTTCAGGCCAGCCGCAATATCACGGGAAATAACCTGATCAACCTCGGTATTTACCTGACGTCGCTCACGCTTCCCGACTGGACGAAATCATCGATGTTTGAACATGTAACTGATAGTGCCGATGTACGCCTCGGTTTTGAATTTGCGCTTGACCTTCGTAAAAAACTTGACCTGATCAGGAATGAATCTGATCCTTATGTGGGACTTATCGCAGGATGGGAATATTTTGACATCAGTCAGAATCAATTGCCCGAACTGCGCATTACAACTTTTCTGATAACGCCTTTTGCCGGATGGGAAATTTATTTCTACAGGGAATTTCTCTATTTAAATCCTCAGGTGCGTGGTGTGCTGTATGTCGGTGATCAAAGTTCCATCGATAACCGGCCGGAACAGCTTGCAGGTATTTTCATCCTGCCGACTTTTTCCGTCGGAGTTAGATTTTGATTCTCCGGTTTAAATAAATTGTAAACCGTTTTTATCCCGTTGTCCATCTTTCTAAATTTACAGAAAAAGAACAATGGCATATATCGAACTGAACAATGACCTGCAAGGCATCCGCGGATTATTAAAATATAGCCCCGTTAGCGCATACCCGCTGTTATTGCTTGCAGAAACACTCCTGCAGGGTGAATCAACACTTTCAAAAGGCGAACGTGAATTGATTGCCACTTATGTGTCCGGAAAAAACAACTGCAAATTCTGCCAGTATTCACATGGGGCAGCAGCAGCACATCACCTGCACATTTCTCTTGCAGAAATTGAAGAGATCAAATTTCACGCACAGCAAACACCGCTGCTGAGCGATAAAATGAAAGCGCTGCTCAATATTGCAGGTAAAGTGCAGGAGAGCGGAAAAAATGTGTTGCCTGAAGATATTGCGGCTGCAAAAACAACCGGCGCAACAGATAAAGAGATTCATGATACTGTATTGATTGCTGCCACATTTTGCATGTTTAACCGTTATGTTGACGGGCTCGGCACATGGGCAGATGATAATCCATCCGATTATATCGATGCGTCAAAACGAATGGCCGAACAGGGTTATTTAAGAAAAGAAACGATGGCGATGATTGGACGGGAAGTGGTTTAATTCATATTATTCCAGCCGTGCAGGAAGTCAGCTCAACTGTTTGTCAAAGAAATTAACCGTTTGCTGGAAGTGAGCTAAGGCCATTTCCGCTTATATATTTGATTTCATCTTTTCACGCCGGAACAAACTCGTATGAAGAAAATGAAATCACTACTTTATACAACTTTTTTCCCTGCAGGCATTGTATCAGCAATGTGCAAGCCTATCACATCACTTAATTACAACCGATAAGCAATACTGGTTTTGAGTCATTCAATACACCGGATAACTGCACAGAATCTCCTTCGAGTGTGTAGAGTTTAAAATCATGCACGAGTTCACCTGCAGGAGGTTCTTCAGGATTGGTAGTTACTTCAGGATAGAAATGCCTTCCATTGCAGACACGATGCACGCTTTACACTTCTTTTGAAGTGTTTACAAAACATTCAGGTAAGCATTATTCTGCCTTGTTAAAAAGTATGTGTATATACAAAAATCAAAGTATATTTGTTAGAGACCTTAAATGCAATTGAATGAAAAACAGAATGATTATTTCAGGCGTGATTGCCTTCCTGGCCGGAGTAGCTGCGTGCAAAAATGACTCGAGAAATGTCGACTGCGATCTTATTTCGGGAGCAACCTTTACTTCTGATTCCGGACAGATGCAGGCCATACTTGAAAACAGATGCGGTGTAAGCGGTTGCCATGCGCCCGGCGGTGAAGGTACAGATGAATGGACATATTACGACGAATACGACAGCCTGCAGGTACATTTTGAAGACATGTATCACGAAGCAATTGAAGAGGGTGAGATGCCACCCGATACTGCAACACAGCTTTCAGGCGATGAAAAAGATATTTTTGAGTGCTGGCAGCAGTCGGGTTTCCCGGAATAAAGACCGGATACTGACTTCTGATTGCTGGCGGACGAACGCTCACTCATCCCTTCCGCTAATCAAGCCTTCCTGCAAGCAGATATAATACAGCCATCCTCACAGCAACACCGTTTTCAACCTGCTGCAGAATAATTGATTGTTTGCTGTCGGCAACATCGCTTGTTATTTCCACGCCGCGGTTAATAGGACCCGGATGCATGATTACGATATCTCTGTCGATCGAATCGAGCAATGCTTTATTGATACCGTAATAGAGTGAATATTCCCGTAGTGATGGAAAGAATTTTATATCCTGCCGCTCCAGCTGAATGCGCAGCACATTCGCCACATCACACCATTCGAGTGTTTCTTTTACATTGTATGAAATACGCACACCCATGCTTTCAATATATTTCGGCATGAGTGTCGGAGGCCCGCAGAGGGTGATCTCAGCTCCAAGCTTTTTAAGACAGTGAATATTGCTGCCTGCCACACGTGAATGCAGAATATCTCCAATGATCGCCACTTTCACTCCCTGCAGGTCTTTCAATCTCGATGCGCCACCCAGCTTTTCCATCATACTGTATGCATCGAGCAATGCCTGCGTAGGGTGTTCATGCGTGCCGTCACCTGCATTGATGATATTCGCATCGATATGCCTCGATAAAAATGACGGTGCGCCGGGACTCTGATGCCGCATCACCACCATATCCACTTTCATAGCGAGGATATTATTGACAGTATCCAGTAATGTTTCGCCTTTTTTTACAGAGGAGCCCGATGAAGAAAAATTGACAACATCGGCACTCAGTCTTTTTTCTGCAAGTTCGAATGATATCCTTGTGCGTGTACTATTTTCAAAAAATATATTGGCGATTGTAATATCCCGGAGAGATGGTACTTTTTTAATCGGCCTGTTGAGTACTTCTTTAAAATTGTCGGCAGTTTTTAAAATGAGATGAATATCTTCCGGTTGAAGGTCTTTGATTGCAATGAGATGTTTTACGCTCAGGTTGCTCATTTATCTTCTTTAAACGGTATGATCCATACAATATCTTCTCCGCCGTTATCACTCCACTCGACACGTACTTTTTCACTTGTAACGGCATCAATTGTTTTTCCCACATAATCTGGTGAAATCGGCACATGCCTGCTTAAACGCCTGTCGATCAGCACCAGCAATTCGATTTTTGCGGGCCTCCCGAAATCGAGCAGCGCATCCATACCCGCACGCACCGTGCGGCCGGTATAAAATACATCATCAATCAGAATCACTTTTTTATTTTCGACAATAAAGTCTATATCTGTTGCTTTAGGTATCAGTGGTTTTTCCTGGTGACGAAAATCGTCGCGGTAAAATGTCGTATCTAAAACACCGTATTGAATTGAGATGCCGGGTAATAATCTGCCCAGGGTCCGGAGAATCCTGTTTGAAAGAAATAATCCTCTCGGCTGCAGGCCGATAATACATGAATTTGAAAAATCTCCGTGGTTTTCGATCAACTGATGACAAAGCCTTTCAATGGTGAGCTCAAATTTGCGGCTATCTAAAATGATCCGGCTTTGCATTAAAATGCAAATATAACGTATCTCATTCAATTTCAAAAGCCTGTGACAACAGGACTCCTGCCAGCGTTACCGCTTTTTAATTTCTGCGCAATACACGTTAATATTGTAGCAGTTCCGGGCAGCCAAACTGACAAAACCAGTAATTCATCAGCTAAAGCCTCTTGCTCAGCAATGTTCGACATTCCCGGAAAATATATTCAGTAAAAAGCTAAATAAAACACAAAAATGAAGACCTCATTTTCCCTGACCGCAGCACTCTTGGTGTGCCTGCTTTTTTCAAACCGGATCGATGCGCAGGACAAAATCAAACTGATCAATTCTCATGACCTGATTGTTGATGGCATCGCACTTTATGAAGATGGCAAATATGAAGAAGCATTAAAAAAATTTGATCAGATCGACCGGAATGATTCACTGTATATTTCAGCGCTGTCGGAAAAAAGCCTTACACTTCTGCGGCTTGAAGAATTCCGCGAAGCTGCTTCCGTAGCGAGAACGGCACTTGGCGCCACATCCAGGCCCATTCCCGAATTATATATCAATCTGGGAACTGCACTCGACGACGGAGGCGACAGCATTGCAGCACTGGCAGTATACGAAGAAGGCATTAAACGCTTTCCTAAAAATCATATCATGATCTTTAATAAAGCCGTGACACTTTATAAATTAAAAGAATACGACAAGACAATCGCAGCTTTGAAAGAAGTGCTTGAAATCCAGCCGAAACATGCTGGCACACATTTATTGCTTGGAAGTATCGCTACGATTGAAGGGAAATATGTACAGGCAATGCTTTGCCTCAATACTTTTCTGATGATTGAGCCCGCATCAGAACGTTCAAAAAATGCAATTACGCTGCTTCAATCTGTGGCAACCGAAAAACCATCATCGGAAGAAGCGAGAGGAATTAAATTATCCGATGGCGACGACTTCAGCGATATCGAATTATTGCTTACAAATAAAATTGCACTGAATAAAAAATATAAAGTAGACTGTGATTTTCAGTTTGACTTCATCAAGCAAAATCACCTGATGATGGAAAAACTGGAATACAATGCCGGCGATAAAGGATTCTGGATGAAATTTTATGTGCCGTTTTATAAAAAGCTCATGGAAGCAGGACAGTTTGAAAACTTTTCCTATTATATTTTACTGGGGGTGGAAGATGATGATGTACAGGCGGTACTGAAAAAAAATCTGACAGATATCAAAGAATTCGGAGCTTGGTGGCCCGACGCATGGTATGAAGAACATAAAATGCATTCATATGCACTCAACGGCAAAAAAACAGAAGCGCAGTTCTGGTACAGTGAAAATGGCAAACTGCAGTTGATCGGCAATATGAAAGCAGTTGGCAAGACAACCACTTTATATGGTGATTATGAAGCTTACAGCGACAACGGATGCATGAGCGCTAAAGGTTCGTTTAATGATAAGGGCCTGCGAACAGGTGAATGTCTTTTCTACGATGAGAATGGCTATTTGTCTGAAAAAGCAATTTATGCAGATGATAAATTCAATGGAAAATATACCGCCTATTACACAAATGGAAATATCCGCCGCGAATCAAATTATGCAAACGGACTGCTGGAAGGTGAATCAAAATTATATTATCTGTTCGGCGGCCTCAGTGAATCAAAAGTATTTAAAGCAGATAAATTAAATGGTGCATATGTCAGCTATTACCGCAATGGTCAGAAAGATTATGAAGCAACCTACAAGGATGATAAACTTACAGGCACGCTCATCAAATATTATCCCGATGGAACAAAACAAAAAGAAACCGCTTACAAAGACGACAAACCCAGCGGTGCAAGCACAGAATATTACCGGAACGGACAATTGTCATTAAACCAGACTTATGCCGACGGCTATGTGGAAGGAGCATATAAAACGTATCACAGCAATGGCCAGGTAAGTGCAGAAGGATCTTCGAGGAAAGGAACGAATGTAGGAGAATATAAATCTTATTATCCGGATGGAAAAGTAAAGGAAGTTTTTAATTACGACGAAACCGGAAAATTAAACGGCACTAAAAAAGTGTACGACCGCGACGGCAGTTTATATTATGAATGGGATTTTACCAAAGGTGAAATTTCCGGTTACCGTTATTACAATAAACAAGGGGGCCTCATCAGCGAAGGGAAGCGCAAACTCACGAAATTTCCGTTTACAGGATATTTTGAAGACGGCACAAAACGCTTTGAAGGAGATTATGACGGATCAGAACAAAACGGTCTCTGGAAATATTATGACCGTTATGGAAACCTGGCTTCAGAAGAACCTTATGTGAAAGGAAAAACAGAAGGGCTTTTAAAAACATATCATCCAAACGGCAAACTTGAATACCAGGTAAAATATATAAATGACGCCCGCGACGGTTATTATGAAGAATATTTTCCCAATGGAAAAATGGCCGAACAGGGCTGGTATAAAGAAGGAAATAAAATCGGCAACTGGAAACGCTACCATATGAACGGAAATCTGAGATGGCATATTTATTTTCTGGATGACCAGCAGCATGGCTGGCAGAGCTATTACGACGAAAAAGGAAAACTCGAAACAGAGTATTACATGGAGTATGGCCGTACACTGAAAATTGTAAACTTCGATACATCGGAAATGGCGATCGATACAGTTGATTTTCAGAAGGAAAGCTTCACATTAACTGATCACCATTACAATGGTGCTGTCTATTTTGCAGGTGAATATAAAAATGGCGATGCCAACGGCAGCTATAAATGGTATGGCGCAGGCGGGCAATTAATCACGGAGGGAAATTATATGGACGACGAACGGGACGGTAACTGGAAATGGTATAATGTGGAAGGAAAACTCACATCGGAGGGGTCTTACGATTATGGTGCCGCAAACGGTATATGGAAAGATTATTATGATAACGGCAAGCCGTCGTATGTGCGGCAATTCCTGATGGATTCACAGGAGGGTGAAATGACACGCTATCATAAAAATGGCCAGGTGGATATGCAGGGGCCATATGAAAGCGATGAACGCAACGGCGCATTTAACTATTACGACGAGTTGGGACAATTGCAGATCATTAAATATTATGCATATGGCAAACTGATCGGTTACAGCTATAACGGCACTGACGGCAAGCCGGTTAAAATGATCACAGTAACCGATGGCGATGCAACAGTTACATCCTATTTTCAGAATGGAAAAAAAGCTGTTGAGTATACACTTTCAAACGGTGAATACAACGGAAAATACACCGAGTATTTCTCAAACGGAAAAGTGTATGAAGAAGTGACTTATAAAGATGATGAGTGGAACGGCGAAAGAAAGGTATATTATTCAAGCGGAAAACTGCGTTTAGAGGAGTCTTACCGGGATGGCATACAGGAAGCAGCAGCTAAAGAATATCTGGAGGACGGCAAATTGAAAGAAACGGATGTTTACTATGGCGGTGACCGCTATGGCGAAAGAGTGATCTACGCAAATGGGAAACCTTCACGCACAATCATGTATTACAATGATAAAATTGTTTATGAAAAATAAAATGAAAACGAAAACTCAGTTTCTGTTAACTGCCGGTTTTATTTTTATTGCACAAATTTGTCTGCATGCGCAACCTGCTGATGAATTAAAAAAATATCAGGAAAAATTCCCGGGTGAGCCTGTGATTTATGTTGCCAATGAAGAACATGTTGAGATCAGCGTGAAAAAAGGTGTGATGGAGATCCTGACGCATACACATGAAGATATGATGCTGATGCAGGATAATGGCGCCGTTTACAGCGATGGGAATGTTTATTATTCGGGATGGACACCGCTGGTTGATGTGGCAGCCAAAACAATGGTGCCCGACGGTGCAAAATACAAAACGGTGGAAGTGGAAGATTTCAAAACCAATGATGTAATGGATGGCAGCATTTTTTATGATGATTCAAAAGAAAAGACATTTTATTACCCCTCGCTTACAAAAGGCTCACATATGGTGCTCGATTACACATTAAATATCAAAGAGCCGCGGTTTATGCCGCCATTCATTTTTGGCAGCTTCTGCCCGATTGAAAATTGCGCCTATACAATTACCTGCCCTGAAGATGTTGAACTGGAAATTGTTTACAATCATACAAGTGCAGATCAGTTAAATTTCACCAAAACAGTTTCAAAGGGAAATGTTGTTTATTCATGGATATGGAATGGCGTTCCCAAACTCGAAGCCGAGCCTTCTGCGCCATCATTCAGATATTATGCTCCGCACCTGGTTGTATATATTAAAAGCTATATGAAAAACGGCAAAAAAGAAAATATCATTACAGGCCTGCCGGATCTCTATAATTATTATTACAATTTCGTAGATGGAATCAATTCTGAAAACAGCCCCGAATTAAAACAGATCGTCGATTCACTTACAACAGGCGTTGCAACAGAAGAAGAAAAAGTAAAAAATATATTTTACTGGGTACAGGATAATATTAAATATGTTGCGTTTGAGGCCGGACTGGAAGGGTTTGTGCCGAGACACGCATCTATTGTTTGCTCAAAGCGTTACGGCGACTGCAAGGACATGGCGAATATTATTACTGAAATGCTCACAATGGCGAATATCGATGCGCATCTCACATGGATCGGCACCCGTGATATTCCATACAGCTATCACTCTGTTCCAACACCGTTGAGTGATAATCATATGATTGCCGCATATAAAACTGCTTCGGGATATTCATTTCTGGATGCCACAGCATCTTATATTCCCTTTGGCATGCCTACACCATTTATTCAGGGTAAAGAAGCCCTGATCAAAATTGACCGCGATCATTTCGACCTTGTGAAAGTACCCGAAGTAGATGCAGCTCAAAACGTGCTGGAGGAAGATATGCATTTAAGTATCAACGGTGATAAAGTGATCGGCAAATCCACCAGCCATTATACAGGTTATGTGGATATGATCTTTTCTGAATTATTTAAAAATGTAAAGCCAGAAGATAAAGACAAAGTGATGACCTCGATTTATGAAATAGGCAACAATACATTTACACTCGACACCATGTATGAAGAGAATTTATACCAACGTGATGAAGAGTTTTATGTGCATTATGCATTTAACCTGAAAAACTATGCACGCATTAACGGTGATATGATTTATATCAACCTTGCGCTCGACAAAGATCTTTCAAAAAATAAAGTAAAAGACGACCGCGAAATACCGCTGGAAGAAGAATACAAGCAAACGCTGAAGCGAACTGTGACATTCGATATTCCGGAAGGTTATGTAGTGGATTATATACCGGGCAATTCTTCCTATAATCACAACCTCTTTCACTATCATATCAGCTATGAAACGGAAGGCAATAAGATCGTGATGAATTCGGAAGCTGTTGTAAATTACCTGCTGCTCGACAAAGAATATTTCGGCGAGTGGAACACCATGATCAAACAATTAAACGCTGCCTACAACGAAGTAGTTATTCTTAAAAAGAAATAATATGAGAAACATCCTCCTTGGAGCACTGCTCCTTTCCCTCAGCTTTAGCTATGCGCAGGACGCAACCATCCTGAGCTACGACTGGGATAAAACCCCGGTTCTGCACACGCTCAGCGAGGCAGATCAAAAATTACCGGAGCTTGTGCTGAAAGATAAGCTCACCATGGAATTTGTGTATGATAAAAAAGGTGAACTCGAAGCATATAAACTGCACCATGTTATTATTCGTGTAAATTCAGATGATGCCATCAACAATAATAACAAGATCTATCTCCCTTATTATAATACAAGTGATATGGTGAAGCAGAAAGTGCGTGTGATCAACAGCAAGGGAAAAGTGATCACGCTTGATGAAAATGATATCAAAGAATCAAAAGATGAAGAATCGGAAAGCGTGCTTAGGTATTTCGCACTGGAAGGCATTGATCTGGGCAGTGAAATAGAATATTATTTTTTGCTTCGCTCCTATCCTACTTATACAGGCTCACAGATCGTAATGCAGGGATCATCGCCTAAAAAAAATGTAGAATTTACATTAATTACGCCCCCCAATCTTGTAATGGCTGTGAAATCATACAATGGTTTACCTGATATGGTTTATGACTCAACAAATGAAGAACAAAATATTCTGAACCTGTCTCTCGACAATATCAGCGGATTAAAAAATGAAGATTTTTCAAACCGCGATGCAAATCTTCAATACCTGATTTACAAGCTCGACAAAAATACATCCAACAATAAGAAAGATCTTGTGCGGTATGGTCAGTATGCAGAGGCGGTTTATACAGGTGTGTATGCAGAGCCGGAGGGATCAGTATCAAAAAAATTGCAGAAGATGATAAAAGAAATACCGCTGGCCGATGCAAAAACGGAAGAAGAAAAGATCCGTGCCGTAGAAGATTATGTAAAAACACATTTTCAGATTTATGATCTTTATAATCCTGTCCTTGAAAATTTATCCGACATCCTCGAAAATAAAGCCGCCAATGAAAGTGGCATGGTAGACCTGTTTGCTCAGATCTATACATTGCTTGATATCGATCATCAGCTGGTGATCACCTGCAACAGGTACGACACAAAATTTGACCCTGATTTTGAATGTTATAATTTCTTAGACAATTATCTGATCTATTTTCCAAAGATCGGAAAACATCTTACACCCGGCGACCAGTTTGCAAGGCTCGGTTATTTGGCACCGGCATTAAATGCGAATTATGGATTATATATCAAACCTGTAAGTGTCGGCGATTTTAAAAGCGGTGTCGGTCAGGTAAAATATATCGATGCACTGCCCTATGATAAATCGACCGATGATTTATATATAGACGTAAATCTTAATAACGATATCTCAAATCCTACCTATAAGTTACACCGTGAGCAAACGGGTTATTATGCGCAGTCGATCCAGATGGTTTATTCACTGCTCGATGCGGACCAGCAGAAAGACGTGCGTGAAAGCCAGGTTACATTTATCAGTGAAGATGCCGAAGTAACAGAAGTAACCCTTGAAAATGGATCAGGAGAATTATTCGGTGTCAAACCTATGATCACAGATGCGAAATTCACCACGCCTCAGTTTGTTGAGAAGGCGGGCAATAAATATTTATTCAATATCGGGTTGCTGATCGGACCGCAGGCAGAAATGTATCAGGATGAAGAACGAAAGCTTGAAGTTGAGAATGATTTCAACCGCTGGTATCACCGTGAATTATCATTTGTAATTCCAGATGGCTATCAGTGCACCAACCTCAACAATCTTAATATGGATGTATTCCAGGAAAAAGGCAATGAACGCTCAATGACTTTTACATCCAGCTATACTGTAACCGGCAATACAGTAAAAGTTGTGATCGATGAATATTATAAACAGATTATCTGGCCGATTGAAGAATTTGAAGATTACAGGAAAGTGATCAACGCTTCTGCAGATTTTAATAAAATATCGCTGGTGCTGGAGCCGCAATAGGTCAGCCGGAAAACCAGGGATATCGTTAAAGTTAATTGTTGTTGGCGTTTCAGTGATACCTGAGTATGCTGACACCCGAATACATTAACACGTTACTAAACAATCAAGAGCAACAACCATGAAGTTCCTCTTCATCATAACATTGGCATTCATTATTTCCTGTTCGCCGAAGTTTGATATGGTAAGAAGGGAAGCTTACACAATGAATTCTCCTGAAGGAACAGTATGGCTGCGTGATAGTTTATTTATCGGGCAATACGAAGTGAGCAACAGCGAATGGCGCAAATTCCTGAATAATAAAGATTTAAAAAACCAGGATTCCTTTATGCGCCGTCTTTTATTACCCGATACACTCGTGTGGCGCAAAGTATTAAATTTTGGTGAGCCCTATAATCTCTACTATTTCCGCCATCCTGCTTATAATGAATATCCTGTAGTTGGTATCACAAAACTGCAGGCAGCTATTTATTGTGAGTGGAAAACTTATACTGAGAATCAAAAGCTGTTTATAGCAGAAAAAAAATGGGGCGAAGTTGATCCGGATACGATTACAAACTTTCCAATTCATTTCAACTATCGCCTGCCAACTAAAAAAGAATGGGAATATGCTGCATCAGCAGGATTAAATATAGATAGTTTTCCATATGGTTATGAGCAAATCAGGACTGAAAAACGGAATCATTCTACAGCAAAGTTTAATTCAACAGATCCAATGATGATGATGTCACACAGCGACTCAATTACATTTCATTCTTTCAGTTTTCCTTCAGCGCCCGATGATTATCCGCCAAACGGCTATGGAATTTATAATATCATCGGGAATGTTGCGGAAATGGTTGATGAGACCAATATTGTTAAAGGCGGAAGCCATTATCAAATTACGGATGAATGTCAAATTAAAAATGATATTGTATTTAAAGAACCTGAATCATGGATTGGCTTCAGATATATAGCAGAAACTTTGAATGACGGCGTTAAAAGCACCGACATTCTGCTCACATTTAAAATTGATCAGGCAAGACTACGGCATCAGTATGATGCGTCTGACACTTCGATCACTATATCAGATCTTCCGTTGCCTCCGGCATCAAATTCAGGCGCTTCTCTTTATAAAATTCATTTAACTCAATTTAAGCAATGTAAAAATCTGCGGGATTTAATGATGCTGCCAGATGGTATCATTAAAGGTTATGAAATCATATGGTTCCCCGCAACGAATGATAATATTTACCTGGACACCCCGAACAGCGGCACATTTACCAAACTGATGCGGGACCTGCAGGCGAAATCAAAATCCGGGGATGTATTTTATCTCAATGAAATTAAAATTGAAAGTGAAGGAACGTATTTACATTACCTTCCATACAATTATTGCTGATTGAATGAGAAGTTTCTTATTTTATATGATCTTTTCATACCTGCTGTTTGCTTCATGTTCTTCTGCATATGATACAGTAAGAAATGAAGCATATGCCGTAGCAGCTCCAAAGGGAATGGTATGGCTGCGGGACAGCCTGTATATATCAAAAACAGAATTGTCGGTTTATGAATACAAACAATACCTGCACTGGCTGGAAATTCATTTCGGAAAAAATTCCACCGAATACCTCATCGCTTATCCTCATACCGAATACCTTCCATCCAATTTTGTATATACGGACACAAGCGGTGCAATCATTGACACAAATTATTTTGAAGCGCCCTATATGCTTTACTACCCTGTAACAAATCTTGATTTTGAACAGGTATTGCAATACTGCAAATGGAAAACATTTCATTCAAACGAACAATTGTATTACAGCCATTTTACAGATACTCAAAAACAGGATTCGGTGAAAGAATATCCGCTTGCATTTATTTATCGCCTTCCAACGTGGGAAGAATGGAAATACGCTGCATCGGCAGGATTAGACACCACAATTTATCCTTTCGGTTATGAAAAATTATCGGGCCGGCACAAAACCAGCAGCTTTAACTGCAATATAAACCTGGCAACAAATAAACCGCGGGGATTAAATTTTTATCCATCAGGCGTTTATAGCTATAAACCAAATAAATATGGAATCCGGAATATCATCGGCAATGTTGCCGAAATGACCTCATCGCGGGGCATTATAAAGGGAGGCGGTTTCTTTTCTCCTCCTGACAGTTGTAAAATTAACAGCACCTGGTATACTTCAGGCTCAGAAGCAGGGTATTGGATCGGATGCCGGCTGGTCGCAGAAAAGCTTCATTCCGATGCCCTCATATCTGATATTTATCATACCGAAGAACATGATGATCTGAAAATCAACATCGACAGCTTAAAAGAATGTTATTTTATTTATTGCGATGTTGTGCACCAGCTTCAAAAATTTTCTGATGTAGCAGAACTGAATTCATCAGACAAACTTTACAGTTTCGAATGCATCGTTGCCCCTGGCCGCGGCAGTGTATCGAGCGACGTAATGGAAGGAGATCAGTTCTCCGATTTCACGCTTGAAAGGATTCAGCATATTTCAACGCAGTCGTGGATTGTATTTCAAAATATACAGGTGATCAGAAATGGTGAAATCATAATGCTTGATAAATCAATCTGCATCAGGACCATTCGATGAACACCGGCTCAACATGTAATTGAACCGATTATATCACCGTCATTTTTCTCACAACACTCCTCCCGTCCTCTTTAATTTCAACAAAATAATTTCCTGCAGTAAATTGCTCAAGTGAAACGGAAAGCTGGTTTACATTCCCGGCAACAGTTTCAAAAACTTTTTCGCCCTGTAAGTTATAGATTGTTACAACCGCATTTTGAAGCAATTGATCCGTATGGATAAATAAATAATCAGAAGCCGGGTTCGGGTAAACGGTCATTTTTATTTCTGCATCTTCTACATGCTGTATAACCGGCGGCTCCTGCTCAGGCACGGCGATTTTCCATGCGCCCCTGCCGTAGGTGCCTGCAAATAAGGTATTGGTTTCTCCATCATAATAAATTTCATATACGGAAACGATCGGCATCTCACTTCCCAGTAACGTCCAGTTCTCACCATCATTAAATGAATAATAGCAACCCACATCCGTAGCAACCAATAATGTGGTGGTATCGCCGGGATATTTTGCGATCTGTATATCATTCACCGGAATATCGGGCATATCTCCCGAAATATTTTCCCATGTTTCGCCCGCATCTTCCGAGCGATAAATATGTGCCGCATCATCAGCCCATCTGAAGCCGCTGAAACTCACATATACAATCTCTGCATCATTGGGGTCTGTTTCAATGCTCATGCAATAGCGGTAGGGCAATCCATCCGTAATCAATTCCCAGTTATCTCCATAATCCTTGCTGCGCCAAACGTTTGCATCGTCGGTTCCCGCATAAATATAATTTGTATCGGCAGGCGCATTATGAATCGTAAATATTGTTCCGAACGTCAGCCCGATTCCCTGGTTGCCATTTGTAAGATCATCACTGATGGTTGTCAAATTATTTCCATAATTAATTGTGCGCTGAATTTTGCTGCCGCCAAAATATATCGTTGCAGGATTTAAAGGATTTACTTCGAGCGGACTCCGCCAGTTATGCCTGTCACCAAAATCATAACCCAGCATCAGCTGTTCCGCACCATTTACTACACCATAGTAACCGCCGTACTGATAATTGGCATAATAGGAAATAGATATTCCAAAAGGAACGAACCTTGCACTTACACCATCGCCCCCGTTTACTGAGAACCAGTTGTCCGATGGATCTTTTCTGAAACATCCATTGTCCTGTGCGCCAAAAATCAATTCTGAAGTATCGCCGGGATATACATCGAGTGTATATAACTGTGTGACCGGAATATTCTGATCGAGCGTATAGGTTGTAAAATTATTGGATGAAAAATTCAGTCCCCCGTCGCCGCCGAGTATTTTAAAATTATGATCGGTGGGTGAAATATAAAATGCCTGGTGATCCACATGCGTAGAATTTGCAAACTGCGTCCATGTATCGCCGCCATTTGTGGATCGTGAGCTTTCAAATCCGATCCAGAATACTTCATTTGCATTATTCGGATCCACTTTCACTCCTGCATACCAGAAATCTGTGGTGCCCACAATTACTTCATCATCGCAATTCAATCCGGCCCAGGTATCACCGCCATCGGTTGTTTTATAAATATCTCTCAGCTTTTCATTGGAGCCCAGCACTCCAGCATAAATCGTTTCAGGAGAAGAAGGGCATAATGCAAGACTTATCTTGCAGAGCTCCACCATTGGCAACCCATTCGTAAGCATTTCCCATGTATCGCCACCATTTTCACTCCGGTAGATCCTGCTGCCGTTTCCTGCATAATCTTTCCTGTAAAATCTGCGCACCCTTTCCCATGTTGTTGCATAAATAATATCGGGGTCATCGGGATTAATTGCAACATCGATGCCGCCGGTTGAATCATTTATGTATAACACCTGCTCCCATGTTTCGCCTCCATTTTCACTTCTGTAAATTCCCCGTTCAGAATTATTTTCAAATAAATTTCCAAGCATCGCAGCAAAAACAATTTGAGTATTTTGTGGATTAATTGCAATTCTGCCCGTATTGCCGCTTTCGCTTAAACCGATATTCATCCATGTTTCACCGCCATCTGTCGATTTATAAACTCCATCGCCGTCGTAGGTAACAGAACCGACACCGCAATCGGGTTCGCCTGTGCCGACATATACAATATTTGTATCCACGGGATCGATTGCAAGATCGCCGATGCTTAAACTTGTATTATCATCAAAAATTGATATCCATGAATTGCCTTTATCATAACTTTTCAAGACACCGCCGCTTGCAGTGCCGACGTAAATTGTATTATCATTTCCTGCAGGACAATCAATATCAGCGATGCGGCCGCCAATTGTGAGCGGTCCGATAAATTTCCAGTCTTCTGTTGCACCTTCCGTGCGTGCAAGTTTATTTTTCTTTTTCTGTTCCAGTGTATGTTTTACTGCAAGCTGTTGTGCATGCCTGTCCACTTTATCGTATGGAAATACTTTCTGCGCATAGAGCCACTCATCCGCCTCCCCCGGGATTTCTTTTTCACGAGGTTCATTTTCTTTATCGCGATAATTTGATTCAACGGAGGGATCGCCATTGCTGCGAATTAAAAAAACAGCGGGGAAAAAAGCGAGGAGGAGAAAATATTTTTTCATATTGATGATTTGGCTTCTAAATTTACGCATATCTTTTCAAAATCTGCTCGATCCTTGGAGCATAGCTGCTGCCAAAAAGATTTACATGAATCAACAGCGGGTATAGATTATATATATCAACCCTTTCATTAAATCCTGTTTCATGTGGAAAATATTGCTGGTAAGAAGTGTAAAATTCATCTGCAAAGCCGCCGAATAATTTTGTCATGGCGAGATCCATTTCCCTGTGGCCGTAATAAACTGCGGGATCTATGATTTTTGCATATCCATCCGGTCCTGTCATAAAATTCCCGCTCCAGAGATCACCATGGATCAATGCAGGAGGTTCGGGTGGTAAAAGTGCTCCGAGCTTGGAAAACAACTTATTAAATCGTCTTACAATTTCTACTGCTAAGCGGCCGCTTCCAACTGCCGGGTCCAGTTGCGTTTCAATCCGGTGGAGAATAAAAAATTCGGACCATTCATTTTCAAATGTATTTTGCTGCGGCAGGCTGCCCATATAATTATTAAATTCAAGTCCGAACTGAGAAGCATTGTTCCTGTGCAGCGCCGCCAGTTTTTCAGCAAAGCGATCCCAGAAATCAGGTCGTTTAATACCTGTTTCAATATAACTCAGGATTAAATATTGCCTGTCTTCATAAATAAAATTTGTGATGACGTCCGGCACAAAGCTTCCGGCAGCGGTTTTCAACAATTCAAGTCCTTTTGATTCCGCTTCAAACATGCCCGGAAATGCCGATGCCGCATTGATCTTCAGAAAATAATTGCCTGCATTTGTTCTCAGTGTATAACAATCATTGATGCAACCGCCTCCTGCATGTGAAACGGATTGAATCGTAACGGGTTGTTTCAGTTGTTGTGAAAGAAATAATTCCGCAACCTTCATGTATGCAAAATTATTAAACTGCAATTCATGAAAATTCTGATAAACTAATACTCCATATAATAGCTGCGGAAATTGCTGGTAGTAACCTCAATCACTCCTCCGGTTACATCACCGTATTTTGCGGGAATACCGAAATAATAGGTTTGAATCATCTGCAGCGAAATAAGAGGCACATGGAAATCGCCGATTACATCCACACCATCCACCATATATTTGGTTGCATCGCATCGTGAACCGGCAATATAAAGCAATCCATCGTCTCCCTCTTCCATTGAATAAGCAAGAGGGGTTAATTTATAAACAAGCGCAGGAATATCTCCTTTTGGAAACAAATATTTCACAGCAGCTTTTCTGATTTTTGTTTCCACCGCAATATAGGGATAGCTGCAAATAATTCTATCGACGTGCTCAAGCCTCTTTTGTGTGACTACAACTTCGTCGAATTGTGTAATTTGATTTGACATCCCTGGAAAATCAGCGCTATCCGGCAAGATGGGGTTGCAGTTCGCAGTATCGATCAATACATGCGAACTGCTATTTTGTGAAACTACCCTGAAAAAACTCATAACGCAGAACAGGGCAGCAAGTGTTCTCATGATCATGTTGGCGGCAATTAATAAATTCCTGCATATCCTTTCGTGATAATTTCCACGATACCGCCGGTCACATCGCCATAACTTGCAGGAATACCGCCGGTGATCACATTGATCTCTTTGATCGCTTTCATTGGAAGATATAAGCTGCCGATCACTTTTACACCATCAATTACATACAATGTTGCATCCTCTCTTGAGCCATTGATATACAACCCGCCTGTTTGTTCATTTCCAAGTACGCCATCTGCCTGAACAGCAACTTCACCCGGTGAAGTAACAGCCATGTGATTGATATCTTCATCTGTAAACGTATCAATTTTACCGGGCTGTGTTTTATCTACTAATGGTGGCCGCACATATACGGTATCCATAAGCCCGTTTCCACCGCTTGTAAGCAAACATTCAAAATATGTAAACCCTCTGCTGTCCACCTGAACATTTGAAAAAACTTTTACACCATATCCGAGATAACTGACGCTGATATCATAATTACCCGGCTTTAAAGGCTTAAATGTAAATTGCCCGTTTGCATCTGCCATTGCATCCATTACACCTACTCCATTCGATGAAAGCAGCATTCCTGCTCCCGGCAAAGTTTGTTTTGTAACGGAGTCTCTTACAACGCCTGTAATCTCTCCTTCAAATTGCGCAAATACGCCTGCAGAAAGAAATAAAATAAAAATTAGAATCGCTGATCGTTTCATGTTGTGTGATTTTATTGTCAAACATATTGCTGTGATGCACATTGATTGTCACCTCATTGCCATGATCATTTGTCTGACAATGCAATGACCGTTTATTTACACAACGATGAATAAAGAAGTGTTATTTCACAATCAGCTCATAAGGTAATCTTGCCTGTATCATGGGGCGTTCGAGCAATTGCTGAACAGCCTGATAATGCGGATACAAAATTCCGAGTTGCTCAGCTTTGATTTTAGTCTCTGTTTCTTCTGTCAGGCCCGATAACATATTTTCAAGAAGACTCTCTTCCTGTTTTGGAAATTCTTCGATGCGGTAATCTTTCAACCCTGCAATTTGTTTTGCCCCTGCCAGCGCTTCATCCATGCCCCCGATTTCATCCACCAAACCGATCTCTTTTGCCTTTGCCCCGATCCATATGCGGCCCTGTGCAATTGCTTCCACCTGGTCAACAGTCATATTGCGACCCTGAGCAACGATTTGCTTGAATTTTAAATAGGTTGAATCAACACCTGATTGCAGGATTTGAGATTCGCGTGAATTAAAAGGACGGATGATAGAGGGGAAATCGGCATGCGCCGATGTACTTGCCGTGTCGAATGTAATGCCGAGTTTATCATTCATGAAATCTGAAATTTCGGGAACGATCAGAAATACACCGATTGAACCGGTAAGTGTATTTGGCTGTGCATAAATTTTGGTCGCATTGCACGAGATCATATATCCGCCGCTTGCGGCATAATCACCCATTGAAACGATGACGGGTTTTGTTTTTTTTGTGATCTCGATTTCACGCCACATCACATCACTTGCAACGGCACTTCCGCCCGGTGAATTCACACGCAGCAGCACCGCTTTGATATCTTCATCTTCACGAATCTTCTGCATCGATTCAGAAAATGATTTCGAACCGAGGAAGGAGCCATTATCGCCCTCGCCGTCGATGATCGTACCGTCTGCATATACAATTGCAATTTTTTCTTTTACCGCTGCCTTGCCGGCAGATTTGCTGAAAGATGTTTTATATTCTTTCATCGTTACAAACTCGAGCTTTTTATCTTCCCCGAGTCCGCACCTGTTTTTCATTTCTGAAACTACTTCATCATAATATTTCAAACCGTCTACAATTCCGCTTTTTACTGCTTCTGACGGATACCATGCCAGCAGGCTGTCGGCAATGTGCCGATATTCCGCCACAGACTTCGGCCTTGTTTCATTTACTTCTTTTAAATTCTCATCAAAAAGCCCGTTTAAGAATTCCTCGAGCTGCAGCCTGTTTTCCTCACTCATTTTATCCATCCTGAAGGGTTCTGTTGCACTTTTGAATTTGCCATCATAGAATACCTGTGTTTTGATTCCGAGTTTATCGATCGTGCCTTTATAAAATGTAAGTTCTGCGCTTAATCCTTTAAAATCCACTGCACCGGACGGGTTCATATAAATCTTATCGGCAACACTGCCGAGATAATAGCTTGTTTGTGAGATGACTTCACCGTATCCAATTACAAATTTTCCGCTGCTCTTTTTAAAATCTTCAAGCGCATCACGCACTTCCTGCAGTGTTGCATAGCTGTTGGGGTTGATGCCGAGTTCCAGGTAAATGCCTTTTATATTCTGATCAGTTTCAGCGTGTTTGATATTTGCAAGAATATCATTTAATCCGAGGGTATGGTCAGCGCTCAGCGACAATAGTCCGAGTCCCGAAGGCAACCCGGATTGCGTTTGTTCGTCGACCGCATAATTCAGATTGATTTTCAGGATTGAATTTGGCTTTACGCTAAGCTTATCTTCCTCAAATGATTTCGAAATACCGGATATAATCGCAGCAAATAAAAAGATGGCGATCACTGTGAATACCACGATCGCAAGAAAGGAAGCAAAAAAGGAACGGAAGAACTCTTTCATATCACAATTCAGTGTTTAAAAATTTTTTCTTAAAATAGTAACACAATTCAAAAGATATCGTTACATTTCGGAGGATAACTCCTCAATACAAGAGATGATGACGGAACATAACGCCTATTTATTGTTAGGCACAAATTTAGGAAACCGCACAGAAAACCTATCTAAAGCTACCGCAGCAATCCGCATGTTTCTGGGCCGTGTCGACCAGCAGTCGCACGTATATGAAACCGAGCCGTGGGGCCGGCCACATCAGCCAACCTTTTATAACCAGGCAATCCAGATAGCCACGCCCTGTTCTCCGCTCGAAACCCTGCATCTTATCAAGCAGGTGGAATTTCTGCTGGGGAGAGACAATAAAGAAAAATGGGCGCCGCGGATTATTGATATCGACATACTCTTTTTCGACGATCTTTATATAGAATCGCCCGTGCTAACGATCCCGCATAAACACCTTTCCGAACGCAGATTTACACTGGAGCCTCTCAAAGAAATCGCTCCGCATCTCGTGCACCCCGAAATGAAAAAAACTGTGACCCAGCTTTATCTCGAGTGCCCCGATCCGCTTATCGTGCAGGAATTGAATGTAGTGTATCAATTTTGAGCGGAGCCAAAAACCCACCGTTGAGTTTTATTCAAGTTCATAGTTTCAATGCGTTGCTGTTTGTAACAGTCAATAATCTTCTTTTTAAATCATCCGCTTCGAAAGATATCCTGATACATGACTCTATGTTCCTGATTCTTAATTCCTACATTTGAAACATGAACTACCGCATTCTAACTGTAGAGGGAAATATCGGATCGGGGAAGACTTCTCTGGCCAAAAAACTGGCTGCGGATTACCAGGCGAAATTGATCCTTGAAACTTTTGCAGACAATCCATTTCTGCAAAAGTTTTTTGTGAAGCAACAGGATTATGCGCTGGGCATGGAGATGTTTTTTATGGCAGAGCGGTATGAGCAGTTAAAGGAAGAACTGGGGAACTGGGAATTATTTCAGGAGCGGATCGTAATTGATTATCTATTTACAAAATCGCTGCTGTATGCACGGGCTAATCTCGATGATACGGAATATGCACTTTATCAGAAAATATTTAATATCCTCAATCCCAAACTCCCGCAAACAGATCTGATCATTTACCTGCATTCGTCGCTCGACAGGCTCGTATCCAATATTTATACCCGCGGAAGGGAATTCGAGCTCACCGTGAAAAAAGAATACCTGCAAAAAATTGAAACAATCTATTTTGAATATTTTAAGCAGCATCATGAACAGCGCATTGTGATCCTCGATGTGACAGATGCCGACTTTGTGAACCGCGAAAACGACTTTCACAGCATTCAAACAATCATTGAAACAGAATTGCCGGCGGGTGTCCACAGATTTAAAATCGGATGAAAACAAGCCGCTTCATAATTCCTGTCATATTGCTGATGATCATTTCATGCACTTCTGCAGAGAAGTTATATCTGCATGCGCTTGATGATGCTTCACACCGGGAGCTGAAAGATATCAGTTACAGGCTCACCGTCGTTGATACATCCCTGCTCTATCCGAACCTGATGAAAATGATCGATGGAGAGGTTTACGTGCTGACAGTTGCCTGGAAAGCCGATGCCTCGTATTATCACAATGATGATTCGACAGGATTTTATAATACCGGCAATTATCCAATATTTGTCACTGTATTGCCCGACATCCATGAATGGGTGGATACACACTGGCGGGAAGTGGATCAGGATACGCTGCGGCTGAAACAACTGCTCGGATTGCCGCCTAATTCAATAAAAAAAGTATTCGTAGAATTTTGGGTGCGGCCGCAGGATCTTGTAAGGCCCTGCCCCGATGCAGAAATAAATGATATTGCATGCGATCTTGATTTCCCGGCCGCCGCCGATACAGGCCATATGCAGTGGTTCACAGCATTGAAAAATAATTCTTTCAGCGACACCATACTTTACAAGCGTTATCCTTTTACCGGTTTCGGTTATACATACGACTGGTCGCCAAAAAATAAATCACACCGTGGCCTGAGTGAATTTGTAATAGGCGGTAATAAGAATGTAGTTGTGGGCACGATCGCACCGACAGATGAATATTTAAATATAAAATACCTGAAGTTGGGAAGGATATATTAATTTTACAAAAAAATACACATATGAAGAAAATCCTGATCGTTCTTGTTTTAATCACATCCGCAACAGCATTCGGTTTTAAAAATGCAGAAACAACAGCAGAGGCTTACAAAGATGTGAAGCTCACAGTAAAATTTTCTTTTGAGAACATTGAAGAGGGTTATGATCACCTCACTAAAACAGAAGTTTATATTGACGGTAATTTAGCCGGCACTTCTACAACACGCAACCAAAGCAAAGATAACATGGTAGTTTGCAGCACCACAAAAGGCAATCATGCGGTCCGCATTATTAATTATGCATATTATGAAAACCAATGGGAGGCACATACCATTGCAAATAATTACAGCATAGACTGTCTGTATGAAGGTGATGTGAATCTGAAGAAAAAAAATAATAAGATCGAGCTTGTGTTCGATCTGGACAGCGGCACCACACGCAAGAAATAATTTCAGTGGCAAAAACAACCAATTACCTTCCCTGCCTGGCATGGGAAGGTTTTTTTTTAACAGGTTTTCACAGGTAAAAAAGTTACATTTACTCAAATTGCCTGAATGAAAATTTTACTTCCATTCTTTTTTTGTTTCATGCTTGATCAGATATCTATGGCACAGATCACCGAATTATACAAGAATAACCAGACACCCACCTACAACGAAATCGTCCAGTTTTACCAGCAGCTCGACAGAGAGAGCGAGTATGCAAAACTGGTTGAATGCGGACCGACTGATATCGGTGAAAATTTACAGTTATTCGTGATCGATGCCGATAAAGAATTTGATCCGGTCCTGTCCAGAAAAAAGAATAAATCTATCCTGCTCATCAACAACGGTATTCATCCCGGTGAACCAGATGGCATCGATGCATGCATCCGGCTTACGAACGAGTTATTGCACAGCAGCGATCTGAAAGAACAATTAAAGCATTTGACAGTATGCATCATTCTTGTATATAATATCGATGGATGCCTCAACAGGAACTCAACAACAAGGGTAAATCAGGATGGGCCGGAAGAATTTGGGTTCAGGGGCAATGCGCAGAATTATGATCTCAACCGTGACTTTATAAAATGCGACGCTCTGAATGCGCAATCATTTGCGCAGATTTTTCACACATGGGATCCGGATGTATTTGTTGATACGCATGTAAGCAATGGCGCCGACTATCAATATGTAATGACACTGATTGCCACCCAGCATTCAAAGCTCACTGCACCGCTGGGCGAATATCTTAAAAATAAAATGCTGCCGGCTTTATACAGCCAGATGGACAAAGCGGGTTTTCCGATGTGCCCGTACGTAAATGAAATAGATAAAATCCCTGATAATGGCATCACAGGATTTCTTGATCTTCCAAGATATTCTACAGGATATGCTGCACTGTTCAACACAATTGGCTTTATGCCTGAGACTCATATGCTCAAACCATACCCGCAGCGTGTGGATGCCACCTATGAATTACTGAAGATTTACCTGCGTTATGTAAACGATCATGCAGGAGAAATTCTTGTTGCAAGAAATCATGCCATTGAATTTACAACAAACCAGGTACAGTTTGCCTGTAACTGGGAACTGGATAAAAATAAACCGGAATATTTTTTATTCAGGGGCTTTGCCGCAAAATATAAAACAAGTGAGATAAGCGGATTGAACCGGTTGTATTACGAGAGAAAGGAACCATTTGAAAAAAATATTCTCTTTTACGACACTTACAATGTAACGGAGATGATCACTGCACCTAAATCATACGTGATTCCCAAAGCATGGCGGCACGTGATTGAGCGGTTGAAATTAAATGACGTTGCAATGGATGCATTACCCGGCGACACCATGATGGAAACGGAAGTATATTATATTGAGCGTTTCGAAACCACAACCTCGCCATGGGAGGGCCATTATTTTCACAGCAATGTGAAGATTCGCAAAGAGATGCAGAAAGTTCAGTTTCATAAAGGAGATTATGTGATTCATGTCAATCAGCCGTCGAACAGGTATATAATTGAAACGCTGGAACCGCAGGCACCGGATTCATTTTTTGCATGGGGATTCTTTGATGCAGTGCTCATGCAGAAAGAATGGTTCAGTGATTATGTATTCGAAGACCTCGCGGCAGAAATCCTGAAGCAGGATGATGCATTGAAAGTCATGCTGGAAGAAAAGAAAAAAACAGATGATATTTTTTCCGGCGATGCATGGGCTCAGCTTAAATTTATTTTTGATAATTCGCAATACCGCGAGATCACCTATAACCGTTATCCTGTTTTCAGGTTGAATTGATCCATGCATTGGAGTGATCACACAGAGGAATAAAAACTATGTTGTCAGAACCAGGACGAACAGTATTGCACATGGACCTCGACTCGTTTTTTGTATCGGTGGAGGTGATCAAGAATCCTTCACTGAAAGGAAAACCGGTAATTGTTGGCGGTACTGCTGAACGTGGAATTGTCGCATCCTGCAGCTATGAAGCGAGAAAATTTGGAATTCATTCAGCCATGGCCACGCTCACTGCAAAAAAATTATGCCCGCATGCGATCTTTCTCCCGGGCAGCTATCACGATTATTCTGATTATTCTGAAAAAGTAACCGATATTATTTCAGAACGTGTGCCTGTCCTTGAAAAATCATCTGTAGATGAATTCTATATCGATCTCACTGGCATGGATACATTTTTCGGAAGCTTTCAGCTTGCAAAAGATATTCGTGAGCTGATCAAAATAAAAACGGGTCTTCCGATTTCATTCGGCCTCGCATCCAACAAGACAGTTGCCAAGATTGCAACAGGAGAAGCAAAACCCGATGGTTTTCTAAAAATTGATCAGGGAAAAGAAAAAGAGTTTCTTGCAAAACTGCACGTGACAAAGATTCCGGGCGTCGGCGAAAAAACATACCCGAAGCTTAAAGAAATGGGCATTGAAATGGTGAAAGATCTGCAGGAAATGGATATTGCTCTGCTTGAAGAAAAATTCGGAGAGTACGGCATTGTATTATGGAATAAAGCAAACGGCATTGATCATAACCCGGTGGTTCCATATTCCGACCGAAAATCAATTTCCTCTGAAAATACATTCGACAAAGATGTGACCGATAAAGACTATCTCGAAACATTTATCATATCGCTTGTTGAACAACTCGCATTTAAACTCCGAAAAGAAAATTTCATCACTTCATGCATTGCCATTAAAATACGGTATCCGGATTTTGAAACACATACACAGCAGATGGCAATTCCTTATACGTCATCAGACAATGTGATCATTCCGAAAATAAAAGAACTGTATAAAAAAACGCATACAACCGATAAACCTGTCAGGCTGATTGGTGTGCGTCTCAGCAATTTAATCCATGGCAATCAACAGATTGATCTGTTTGATGACACAGAAGAAAACCTCAATCTCTACAAAGCGCTGGATAAAATCAATAAAAAATTCGGCAACAAAACCGTTCACCGTGCAAAAACAATCGATGTCGGACAGCGGAGTTTCAACCCGTTTAACGGGAGAAGCATCGATTGAATCAGTTACGTTATTTCACCTGCCATCAGTCACTTAGTGCATGGGATAAGAATAACGTGATTCAAAAAATTATTTTTTATATTTATATCATGTTACGCAAACTCCTCCTGCATGTAACATTTATGAGTGTTGCATGCATCCTCTCCCCTCTCTACACGCAGGTTCCGGTTGATATCGAAGTGATTGATGCGGGGCCGTTATCGTATGTAACGCCGGGCACGTATGCTGTCATTCCAACTGTAATCAACAATGATATTGATTATTCAATCAGCGATCTCAATGCAAACTGGCAACTCGACGGCGGAGATATTCACTCCTGCCTGATCGGGGATTTTATGCTGGGCTACGCAGATCTTTATCCGACATTCAAATCACGCATTGTGGTGGAAGATTCAGTAACATTTACAACTACCGGAATTCATACATTGAAAATATGGACCGACACGCCGGGTGGATATCCGGATACAAATCCATCGAATGACACATCGTGGTTAACAGTACATGTATGCGACAGCCTGCCCGAAAAAAATGTTTTGATATGGTATGGCACACATATCGACTGTTTTCCATGCGGAGGCTATGGTGAAAACATGATCGATTCGATCGACTCATTTTATCCGGACAATACATTTATGATTCGGGTTCATGACGAGGACGGCGACCCGTTTGTGTGTGATGAGAGCACCGATATCAATAATATTTATATCTGGCCGTTTTCAGGACATCCATCATTCGTTTTCGACCAGTTTGAGTTTCCGTACTTTCACGATATGGTGCCTTTCGAATTATACAGCATTCAATGGATTGGCGCCGAATGGCGGATGGATTACCGCTCACCTGTTGCAGTAACAGTTTCGGATGTGGAGATCGACAGCATTTCAAAAATCCTCACTGCAGAAATTCATGCAACCTTTTATGCTGATTATGAGGGACCTCTCACAATGAATGCAATTTTAATTGAAGATAGTTTATATGGATACCAGGCGGGATACCCCGGCAGCTATATGTATCATACACAGGTGATGCGAAGCATGAGCAACGGCGTGGAAGGTGCCGGCGGAATTATCCCTGTATCTGCATCAGCAGGCGAAACATATACGCTCACAATTTCCGAAGCGCTCGATACCGCATGGGATCAATCGCAGCTATACCTGGTTGGAGATGTGGCAATCGATGCTGCTGATCCGCTGCAGCGAAATATTTTAAATTCAACGAGAGTGAAGATTGATGAATTGAAAGAAGATTCAGATACAACACAAACAGCGCTGCATGAAATCAAGCCTGAATCACAGTTGCTTATTCATCCCAATCCTGCCGATCATGAAATCACTATCAATATGGATTTAAACGCATTCAATGCATATGATCCGGAATTGCAATTGCTGATTTATGCAGCAGACGGAAGATTGGTGTCAGGAGAATCTGCTCAGTTTTCCGTATCAAATGAACAACTCAGTTATCATTTCAATGCATCTGATCTGCCCGATGGAATTTATCTGGCAGAAATTCTTTCAACACAATCTGTGATTGCAAACGCAAAATTCATAATAGCGCATCAACGGTAAGCGGCTTTATTGTTTTATTAATTGCAGTGTTGCAACTGCATCACCCTGTTTTATTCTCAGCAGGTAAATGCCCTGTGGCAAGAATGAAAAATCCTGCTGCTGAATAAGCATGCCTGTCCACATCAATTGCCCGGTTGCATTCATCAGGTAATATTCTTCGTCACCAATTGTATTCATTAAGAGAATATGATCTGAAAAAGGATTTACATACACCTTATAATTAAATGCATTTTCAATTCCCTGCTCGATAATCGTTGATATTTCCACACATTCAGATGTATCTGAACATAAGCCATCATTTACAATTACGGCATACAATCCATTTACGGTTGCAGTAAAGCTTTGATTTATTTCGCCATCGATAGGCCCGGATGTAGTACAATCAATCCACTGATAAGATGCATCTGCGGCATTTGCTGTAATTGTTTCTTCGGATAATGATGTTGTAACATCAACCGCACACCATGATATTCTGCAATATCCATTTGCACCTGCACCCGGTCCGCCCCCGTTTCCATTGCCACCACCACCGCCGCCGCCATAATTCACACCGTTTCCTGCGGGATCTGTCAGGTTGCAGAAATCATCTGTAAACCCTGCACCTTTTCCTCCGTCGCCTGACGGCCCTCCGCCTCCAGCACCTGCATCGCCCCCGGGAGTATTGCAGATGCCTGTCCATGCAATGGTATTGCCGCCAAATCCGCCATTTCCTGAAGGACCTGCAGCACCGCCACCGCCGCCTCCAAAATAGGTGTAATATCCACCACCGCCCTGGCCACCAAAATAATTTGAAATATTGCCGCCATAAGATACGCCGCCATTGCCGCCGCCACCGATTTCAGGATTGGGCACAGAAACCCCGTTCTCACCACCCGTTGCCATCAGAAAACCGTCAACTTCTGTTGTTCCGGTTGCAGCATCAACACCTGCAGTGCCAACATATATTATAAGTTCTGAGCCGGGCGTCACACTGTAAATACCGCTTGAATAGCCACCGCCGCCACCACCGCCGGTTCCATTATATCCACCGGAGCCGCCGGCACCTACAACCTCCATAAATAATGATGTGACACCGGCGGGAACAGTAAAAGTGCCCGAGGATGTAAATTCCATTTCACCCGACTGGGAAAAAGCTGCGAACGAAAAACATGCAGCGAGGAGAGTAAAAAAGCTTTTCATATGATGATATATTATATTCTGTAAAATAAAAAAGAAGCCGGATAAACAAAAATTTCAACATGTGTATATGATTTGGGCCTCCGCGGTCTATCAAAGATTTGCCAGTACAAAATCTGTCATTTTTGTAAATAAATGCAGCCTGGTGGAACCTCCATAAATTCCATGATTGCGATCGGGATAAATCATGAGATCAAACTGTTTGTTATTTTTCACGAGTGCATTGATCCATTCAACTGAATTCTGAAAATGAACATTATCATCACCTGTTCCATGCACAAGCAAATATTTTCCTTTTAATTTATCCGCATATGCCATTGGTGCATTGTCGTCAAAACCAGTTGGATTTGTCTGCAGTGTTCCCATATACCGTTCGGTATAGATCGAATCATAAAATTTCCAGTTTGTTACCGGGGCGACTGCAATTGCCATTTTAAATACATCCGCACCGCGGGTAATGCAAAGGCTCGACATATATGCGCCATAGCTCCAGCCCCAGATACCGATGCGGCTGCCATCCACATATTTTTGTTTTGCGAGCCATTTCGCCGCTTCGATCTGGTCGTCGGTTTCATATTTGCCCAGCTGTTTATAAGTAATTGTTCTGAAATCTTTTCCTCTTGCACCTGTACCGCGATTATCGACACAAACAATGATATATCCTTTTTGCGCAAGCATCTGGTGCCACATCATATTGGTGGGATCATAGCCTTCAATTACTTCCTGCGAGCCGGGGCCTCCGTATAAAGTCATAAGCACGGGATATTTTTTATTTGCGTCAAAATCATATGGTTTGATCATATATCCATTTAATTCAACGCCCTCTCCTGTTGTGAATTTAAAATACTCCGGTTTTTTCACTTTCAGATCTGCAAGCATATTATTCAGGTCCTTATTATCTTCCAGCACACGTGTTTCCTTTCCTGAATTGTCGCAGAGGTTGATATACTCAGGCACCATCATGCTGCTGTTGGTATTGATAAAGTATTTAAATCCGTTGCTGAAATCAACACCATTCATGCCGCTGCGTGGGGTGATCTTCTTTTTATTTTTTCCATCGAGCGAAACAGAATAAAGATGCCTTTCAAAAATCGACTCTTCTGTTCCCATATAATACAGTGTTTGCGTTGCAGCATCATAGCCTTTAAATTCGGCAACATCCCAGTTTCCTTCGGTGATGCGATGAATTAATTTTCCTGTCATATCATACAGGTATAAATGATACCAGCCGTCGATATCGCTTTTCCAGATGAAAGAATTATTATCCGGCAAAAATGTGAGGTCGTCATTTATTTCAAGATAGGTTGCGGAAGTTTCATGAAACATGGAAACCGTATTGCCTGTTTCAGGATCTGCGAGAAATAATTCGAGGTCATTCTGCAGGCGGTTCATTGTAAAAACGCAAAGTGATTTACCATCATTTGTCCATTTGATCCGGGGAATATATTCATATGGTTTTGCAATATTCACTTTCCGGGATTTCTGCGTTGTGAGATCATAAATATAGATCTCCACTTTGCTGTTCTTCTCTCCTACTTTCGGATATTTAAATTCATAATTTACCGGGTAAAGCTGCCCGCGGTATGTCATCATATCAAATTCTGGAACTTCGGTTTCATCAAATCTGAAATAAGCGATCCGCTTGCCATCGGGGCTCCACTCAAATGCCCTGATGAGTGTGAATTCCTCTTCATACACCCAATCGCTGCCGCCATTGATAATATATTTCCATTTGCCATCTGCAGTTACCTGGTATTCGGTATTTGTATTGAGGTTTTTATAAAATAAATTATTGTCGATCACATAGGCGATATTATTTCCTTCCGGAGAAAAGTCGGCATACATCTGCTTGCCTTTATCAGAAAGCTTTGTTGTTTTTTTTGTTTTCAGATCAAATACATAATTCTCATCATACGTCGCCCAGCGGTAGCGGTGTTCCATATCAGTAGTGAGCAGCAATGCCGTTTCATCGTCGTTGAATGAATAATCAATAAATTGATCTACGGCTCCGTTTGTCTCTTTCACATCAAATACATTTCCGTTTTTATTTCCTGTTGCATATTCGTATTTCACAATTGCGATCCCATCTTCATTGAGTGTATAATGCAGACCGTCATTCATGCTGCGCAGGTCGTCGATCCCGGCTGCATAAAATTTATAATCACGCCAGATATCGTCCAGTGTAATGAGTCCGCTCTGTGCCGCAAGACTCAATGGCAGCAATGCTATCAAACAGATGATCAGCTTTTTCATGTTATGAGTTTGGGGCGAAGATAAATAAGATCAAATTACATTTCAGTGACGTTTAAGTTAAAAGCCCGCGATAACTATGCTTTAAACATCATCAATCATGAAAACCCGCTTTGAACTTACCGTAATCCAGCCACTTATCACACCCTGCAGTGAAAACTGGGATACCATGCAGCCGCATGAAAAAGGCAAATTTTGTATGAGCTGCAATAAAGCGGTTTATGATCTTGCAGATTTAAATGCTGAGCAGCTTGCACTCTATCTGGCGGCACATGAAAATGAATCGATTTGCGGCCATGTAAACCAGGATGCGTTAAAACATCCTGTACTGCTTGTTGAAAAAGAAGAAATCCGTTCATTTCATTTTAAGTTCATACTCGCACTGTTTCTTGCATTTGGCCCATTCCTGTTTTCATGCGATCAGAAACAACATGAACAGGTAAAGCAGGTTATTATGGAAACAATCAGCGAATCTGAACAAGAACAGGGAACTACATTTGAAATCACGGAAATAAAAAAAATAAAGCCGGCAAAACAAATTATTGCAGACGAACAGAAAATGGAAGAACCGAAAGACAGTATCCCGCAGGAAGTATTTCTGGATACTGTAAAAATTTGCCGCTCCGAAATAAACGAACGAATGCTGCTGTCGGGAGGAGCATGGACAACAATCCGTTATAGTACCATTGAATTTGATACAGTTGCCCCCGAGCCTCAAATAATAGAAACTGAACCGCATTTACCGCTGCTCGTATATCCAAACCCTGCACGTGAAGAGGTTACGATTCAATATGAAATTTCTGAAGACGGAACTGCACTGCTCTCCTGTTTTTCAGTAAATGGTGAAAAAATAAAAGATATCCTCAGCACGAATCAGGCAACACCTGGTCAATATTCTGATCAAATGAATGTAAGCGATCTTCCTTCAGGGATGTATATTGTTATTTTGATCAATAATGATCACAAAGAAATATTCAGACTGAGTGTGGTGAGATAATGAATAATAAGTGAGAAATCCTGATACAAGCTCAATTTTGGCTTTCATACTGGCGAGGATTGTAATTAGAACCATATCGCGATTCTTGATTCCTGTTCCCTGACTCTTGCCTCTTCATCGTATATTTACAGTCTACAATTTCTTTCTATGAGAATCTTTGTTTTCATCAGCCTGTTTGCTTTTTTTTCAATTCATGCAACTGCGCAGGTTACAACAATCCGTAACCCCCGTGAAATCACGCTTACACTGATCGGAAAATCGGAACCGGTTCGCACACTTAAAAAAGATAAGCAGGGGTTGTTCAGAAGAACCGTAGAAAATGAAAGTCTTGAAGCTGTAAATAAACCGCAATTCAAACAGGAACAAAAACCTGATCATGACGATGCGGCATTGCAGCGCACAACCGATACAAGCGGATCGGTGATTGAGGTACTGTCAAACTGGGAAGGCCTGAGCACCGGCGTCGACCCGTCAGATAATACGCTCGCAGTTAGTGCGAATTATGTGGTGCAGCTCACAAACAACTGGTCCAACTCTATTATGAATGTATGGGATAAGCAGGGGAATTTGCTCGTTGAAGAAGTAAATACCGGTGATCTTTCCGGTTTCAGTGATTTTGGCGATCCGAATATTGTTTACGACCGTCAGGCCGACCGTTTTATTTTTTGCTGCCTGGATGGTTCGCTTGGAAATAAACTCGTGATCTGTATTTCTGAAACAGGCGATCCTACCGGTTCATGGTTCGGGTATAAATTAAATTTCAATGAAGGTTTTCCCGACTATCCGAAAATTGCAGTATGGGGAAATTCATATATGCTTACAACAAATTCAACTTCGCCATCCATCTGGGCCATCAACAGGGATAAACTGCTTGCAGGCGAAGCAACTTCGGATGTGCAGGAATTCAATCTCGACCGTTTTGGCTCCATTGGATTTCAATCTGCATCTCCTGTTACACAAACAGGCGCAACAGCACCGCCTCCCGGTGCACCAGCACCTGTGATACGTGTGGGCGATGATGCATGGGTGGGTGAAACGATCGATCATCTCGAATTGTATTTTGTTTCGATCAACTGGGATGATGCATCCTTATCTGAAATAACCGGGCCTTATAATCTCACAACCATTGAATACGACAGCAAATTATGCGGTTTCGATAACTGGCAGTGCATTCCGCAGCCGGGTACTTCGCAGAAGCTCGATCCGCTGAGTGATATTGTGATGGATAAGGTGCAGTATTTAAATTTCACAGATCACGAAACAATTATTTGTTCGCATGTATGCCGTGCATATACTGCCGGTTACGCAGGAATACGCTGGTACGAATTGCGCAAAAACAGCGGTGAAACTGATTATTCAATTTATCAGCAGGGAACATTTGCGCCGAATGACAGCAATTACCGTTTCATGCCATCCATTACAATGAATGAAGAAGGTGTGATCGCACTTGGCTATAATATTTCAAGCTCGTCTGTTTATCCGAGTATCGGGCTGACAGGAAAAACAGAATGTGATTCATCCGGCATCATGGGTGCATCTGAGATTGTCGCACAGGAAGGCAGTAAAGCAAATTCCGGCAACAGGTACGGAGATTATAATAATATGGTATCCGATCCAGCGGACGGTTCATTCTGGCTCACTTCAAATTACAACCAGACCAGCAGCTGGAAAACAAGGGTCATTCATTTTTCAGTAGCTCCGTGTAAAATTTCACCCCCTGATTCTTCTGTTTCAATTTTCGGCAATCTAACCATCATGCCCGTGCCTGCAGATAATTTGCTGATGATATCGTTCAGCAGCATTTCAGATGAAGATCTCGATATTGAATTATATGATATGCTGGGGCAGATCGTAAAGCGTCAGCCTGCTGAAATCATAAAAGGCCAGAATTATTTTGAACTGGATACAAAAATTCTTGCTACCGGAAGTTATATTCTGCGTTTACAGGCTGGCAAAGAAGATACAGTAAAACAAATCATTGTGCAGCATGAATGATGAATAAGGCGTGATGATGCTGGACATACCTGAAGTTTAATTTATCTAAAGCATGCCGTCCTTCTGTCTTTGTTAGCCGCCACTGGAAATTCTCAATTCGCTTTATCGATTTAAAATAATATTGTAAGCCTGAGAAGATAAATGCAATAACCTCACTAAACCTGAAAATCATAATTCGTAACTGCGGGTAGCATGAAAAAAAGGCTGGCGGAGTGACATTGCAGCGCAGACAGCATCTTTTTTTCTTGATTTTTTTGGTTACTTTTTTTATCAAGAAAAAAAGTGACGATAAAATAACAGCTTGCGTCAGCAATTTCTCAAAACAATTTGAAATGACATCTTTTAAGTGATAATTTATTTGTTACTTTTTTCGCGAAAAAAGTAACCAAAAACGCTTTTCCCTGCAAGGCGTTTTGCTCACCCGCATCGCATCCTCCCATGTGTGCATTATTCCGGCAGAAAACATTTCGTTTCCTGTTATGATGATTGAAATATTCATTCTTTGCAGTTTTATATTATTGCCGGAAAAACGCAATGCAGGCCCTCACGCTTCGGGATGCTCCTACCGCACACGCTGCGCAGGGAAAATACTACCGCAGATTTGAAAACAAAAACCATTATCTACTCTCAATCAATTTCGTGGCAACTTTCCGTTTTTAATTTAGACATGAATTTTCAATTATCCAGCTCCGGCATTTCCGCAAAAACAATTTGAAAACGAAATCTTTCTCAATAAAACAGAAACATGTCTCTGATCTGCGGGTGGCATGAAAAAAAGGCTGGCGGGGTGGTATACATTCTTCACAATCGATATCATTTTAAAACCGAAAAAGTGAATTGAGAATTTGCAGTACAGTGGCTAACGAAGACATAGGCCGGCCTCACATGGTTGAGCCGGATACCTTAAGCGAAGCTATTTGCGCTGGCAGCGAAGCGTTGTGCGAAAAATGAAAGCAGCACCTCCTGAATGATACTGTTATCGATGTTTCAACTATAACTACTGAATATAAAAATACCAGAATCATGTGTGCCTTTTTCATTTGGCATAGCAAGCATTAGGTATCCGTGATCAGGCATGTGCAGCCTTGATCTTTTGGTTCTTTTGTATCAAGACAAAAGAACAATAAATTAAATAAAATGTTATTTGTTACTTTTTTCGCGAAAAAAGTAACCAAAAACGCTTTTCCCTGCAAGGCGTTTTGCTCACCCGCATCGCATCCTCCCATGCTGTGCATTATTCCGGCAGAAAACATTTCGTATTAATTTCAACTTTATTGAAATACTAATTCTTTTCAGTTTTCATCTATTGCCGGAAAAACGCAATGCAGCCCCTGCGCTTCGGGATGCTCCTACCGCACACGCTGCGCAGGGAAAATACGCCCGCAGATTTGAAAACAAAAACCATTATCTACTCTCAATCAATTTCGTGGCAACTTCCCGTTTCTAATTTAGATATGAATTTTTCAATTTATCCGGTATGAGTAATTCCCGCAAAAGCAATTGAAAACGAAATATTTCAGCTAAAAACGAAATTATGCCTCTGATCTGCGGGTAGCATGAAAAAAAGGCTGGCGGAGTGACATTGCAGCGCCGACAGCATCCTTTTTTCTTGATTTTTTTGGTTACTTTTTTCATCAAGGAAAAAAGTAACCAAAAACGCTTTTCCCTGCAAGGCGTTTTGCTCACCCGCATCGCATCCTCCAGCGCTATGCATTATTCCGGCAGAGATCATTTCGTATTAATTTCAACTTTATTGAAATACTCATTCTTTGCAGTTTTATATTATTGCCGGAAAAACGCAATGCAGCCCTCACGCTTCGGGATGCTCCTACAGCACACGCTGCGCAGGGAAAATACGCCCGCAGATTTGAAAACAAAAACCATTATCTTCTCTCAATCATTTTCGTGGCAACATTCCGTTTTTAATTAGACATGAATTTTTCAATTATCCAGCTCCGGCATTTCCGCAAAAGCAATTTGAAACGAAAACACACAACTAAACAGAAACATGACTCTAATCTGCGGGTAGCATGAAAAAAAGGCTGGCGGGGGTGGTATTGCAGCGCAGACAGCATCTTTTTTTCTTGATTTTTTTGGTTACTTTTTTCATCAAGGAAAAAAGTGACAATAAAAAAACGGCTTGCGTTGCCCGCCCGGATGAACCATTCGGACGGGCGCAGCAGAATAAATTTTTTGTAGAATTCAAGGGAATAAATTGCAGCCTTGATCTTCTTTGGTTCTTTCTTGCATCCAGGCAAGAAAGAACAATCATATTTAAATATTATATTGTTACTTTTTTCATCAGGGAAAAAAGTAACGCAGAACTAAAAGTATCAGAGCTTGCATTTCAGTATCTGCATGAAGTGCTTTTAAGGAATGGTGACAGCTTTCAAATCTATGCAGCATTTTCCCTGCGCAACGTGTGACCATGTCAGGCCGGGTCAAATATTACGTGGTGAAAGTTTACAATCAGAACGATCCTGATATCTGACTCCTGACTCTTGGTTCTTGAAATCAAATTTCCCAATTTTGACCCGATGAAGCTGCGCACCACATACCTGGTTCATATCCTGTTTACTCTCTGCTATTTCCTGGCCGCACAAACTTCCTATTCCCAGTCCGCAACAATCAAAGGCCATGTAACAGATGTTGAAACGGGTGAATCACTGATTGGTGTTTCAGTATTTATTACAGGCACATCGTTCGGGGCAGTAACAGACCCGGATGGTTATTATGAAATTGCAGATATTCCGCCGGGCGAATACAATATCCAATTTACATATATCGGTTATGAGAAAAACTTATTCACTGCCATCCGGTTAGATGGCGGGATAAAAACACTCGATGCAAAATTAAAATCAACCGTGCTCACATTTGATGAAGCAGTGGTGATCATCGGCGAAAAACCACTGGTGGATGTGGAAGATGCGAAAACCGGATCAACGCTCACTGAAAAAGAAATTGATGCACAGCCCGTGAGGCAGATTCAGGGTGTTGTAAATATGCAGACCGGCGTAGTGCAAAGCGCAGACGGTGTGCATATCCGCGGCGGCAGAAATTATGAAACGGGATTTTATATCGACGATGTTTCTGCAAAAGATCCGCTCTCCGGAACCGGTTTCGGGATCGATATCGGAACAAACAGTATTTCAAAAATAGAGGTTACTACAGGCGGAGCCGGTGTAGAATACGGCAATGCGACTGCAGGCATCGTAAATACAACCACCAAATCAGGGGAAGAAGAATTTGAATTCAATGCAGGATATAAGCGTGATAATCTTGGATTCAACAGCGGCGATAACAGCTGCTGGAATCAGCAGGTAATGGAAATTGGCATGGGCGGACCGCTTGCATTTAAAAAGAAGCTTACTTATTATTCAACGCTGAAATTTAATTTCAGCGATACGTATTTATTAAACCCCGCGGATCAGGTGATGTCGTCTTTATATCCCGATACATTCTGGACACCTTATGAAGATAATCGCTGGGCAGGCATGCTGAAACTTGATTATAAATTCTCATCTACAAAAAGGCTGAGCTTTACCTATTTAAAAAGCGTTACTGTGAACCAGGATTATAATATGCTGCGAATTACCGGCAATGATGTTTCATTTAATCCGGGTTACCAGTTTTTATTCCAGCTTGAGCCGGATCATGCAAATACATATACGCACGATACAAATCTTGAAACCATTAAATGGAATCATACCATCAGCAATACATTCAGCTATACCATTATTGCCTCACGTTTATTTGTAAAATTGCGGGCTGATGCAAATGGCCGGCCGTGGCGGCCCGATGTAGTGGATACGGAATTTGATCCCGAAAGCATTGTAACCTATCCGGCAGAAATATTTAATCCCGAAGATTCAATTGTATTTGTAAACCCCGGTCCGGGCTTATATAATAACGGTGGCATTGCAACACTCTGGCACGACCATTATGTGCTTGAATATACGGTGCGTGCAAGCGCAAATCTATATTCGAAGGATACACGCAATAAATTCTTTTTCGGCACTGAAATCAAACCGCAGGAATATCAGTGGATCGATATTACACGCCCGTGGATCGGTGCGCCGATATTACTGGCAGATGGAAATTATTCGCAGTCATACCGTCTCGGAGATATCAGTGATGTGTGGAAAGTAAATCCGCTGATGGGAGCCTTTTATGCGAGCAATAAATTAAAATATGGCGGACTGATTGCTGAGGCAGGATTGAGGCTTGAATACTGGTTTCCCGGGAAATTTCTGGATGATGCGGTAGCCAATCCTGCAACAACAATCGACGATGTTTTCAGGCAAGCATATTACGACGACAGTTATGGTTTGGGAGACCTCAGATACAAAATGAGACTATTGCCGAAATTTTCCGCATCATTTCCAATCAAAGAAAACCAGGTGATGTTTTTTAATTACGGGCACAGCACTGTGATGCCGCACCCCAGCTATATTTATACAGGCATGGATCCTTATTTTGCCGACAGGTCAACACTTGGATTTATCGGGAATCCTGACCTTAATCCCGAAGTGGACATTTCTTATGAGCTCGGATTAAAATCTTCCATTACTTCGGATGATGCATTAAATATTACAACTTTCTGGAAAGACAAATATGATTTCATCACTTCATCCACTATTTTAATTGAAGATATTACGGGACGTGAAGTAGCACGCACCATTCGCATCAATTCTGATTATGCGAGAGTAAGAGGAATTGAAATATCCTATTTAAAAAGGATACAAAAATGGTTCAGCGGCAGCGCCTCATTCAGTTACAGCATTGCAACCGGTCAAAGTTCATCTGCATCGGAAACATTGGGCGATATTCTTGCCACCGGAAATTCAGAAACATCGGTTGAAACGCCGCTTGCATGGGACAGCCCGATTGATGCAAAAGCATTTGCAATTTTTACGCTGAATAATGAAAATGGATTATGGGGATATCTATGGCTCAACAGGATGATATTTTATGCAGAAGCGATTTATCGCACAGGCAAGCGGTATACACCTTATGATCTGACAGGTTATGAAGCTGTATCAGGACGGCCAATTTATGAAATTGCTTCAGATCCTGAAAAAAGATATTCTGAAATAGGCGCTGCAGGATTCTGGCTAAATCTCACTTACAAAAAATGGTGGATGATCAAAGAAACCGAGCTTGCTTTTACAATCGAAATTACAAATGCGCTCAACAGTAAAAATACAGCCATTGTGAATCCTGTTACAGGCCATGCATGGGAACCGGGCGATGCGGTGCCCAGCGAATGGCGTGATCCTTCCTATATCGATCCGCGTGATGCACGCAGCTATGGCACACCTCCCGATAATCCGGCGAGATATTATGAGCAGCGGCATATTTTATTCGGATTGAGTTTTAAATTATGATTGGTGCTGAAATATATGGTTTATTACGGCATTGTTTATCCAAAAAACTTCTTGTGCTAAAACCATTATATTAGTAAATTCCGGTCATCCATAAAATTTCTATTTAATCTCTTTTTGACAGGGATCTGATAAATGTTTCCAAATAATTTTTAGTTTTGAATTATCAAATCTGATTATGAAATACATCTTACTCCTTTCCTCCATGATCACTTTCTCGATTTCGGCACAAGCACAAAATAACTGCTTCGATTATTCGATTCAATACAACCTCGACAGCATGGAATTCAGAACTGCCGATTTTTTTGATTACGGCGATTCAATGATCGTATTTTCCATGACAAACATCCATCCGACACAGGGCTTCGCATACCCGATGTCGAAACTTGTACCGGTTACACCGCTGCCGCCCGGCATGAGCATGAGCGACTGGCCATGGATTGTATTTGGATCTTCATGGAATGCAGGATTTACATACAATACCAAAGAATATTTTTTTGTGGATGAACCGATCCCGGTTAATTACTCAGTTACATTTGAAGTATGGGCTAAAAATCTCGAGCCGCTGCTTTCGAATACTGATTCCTGCCTATTTGATGAAACATTCACAATCAATCTGAATCCATTCGCCACTCCGGTGAAAGAAATAAAAGACCGATCAATTGAAATATATCCGCAGCCGGCAACGGATGAGCTTATAATAAAATACCCATCCTGCAATGGAGAGATAAAATTCCTGATTACAGACATCGCCGGAAATCAAATCATGTCTGATGACTTTGAAAATGTGCCGACTCAAAAGATTGATATCAGCAACCTTGCCGAAGGCATCTATTTAATAACGATTTCAGGGAACGGTGAGCCTGCATTTTTTTCAGGGAAGTTTATAAAAATAAAATGAAGCATCGCCGCTTTTGCAGGATTTAAGAAGCCAGGATTTTAAGCCGTTTGCTGTATTGATCCCAGATCACGACGCCTGCACTTACGGCTACGTTCAGCGAGTGCTTGGTTCCAAATTGAGGGATTTCGATCCAGCCATCGCACATCAGCAGCACATCATCACTTACACCGAGCACCTCATGACCGAAAATAAAAGCAATTTTCTCGTGCGGATCCGAAATAAAATTCTGTAAATGGATGCTGTTGCTTGTCTGCTCTATCGCGAAAATTTTATATTCAAGAGAGCGCAGTTTTAATATTGCATCGGCTGTGTGATCAAAATATTCCCAGTATACACTTTCTGTTGCACCAAGAGCTGTTTTCTCAATATCGCGGTGAGGTGGTTTGGCAGTAATGCCGCATAAACAGATGCCACGCAGCAGAAACGCATCTGCTGTCCGGAATACTGACCCGATATTATTCAAACTGCGCACGTTATCGAGCACAATTACAAAGGGTGTTTTTTCCGCATTCTTAAATTCTTCAACACTTAAGCGTGGCAAAGCTGCATTCGGCGTTTTATACATATACTGGCTGCACGTTAAAGAGTTACCATGGATTCCGCAAAATTAACGAAAGATCCAGCCTCTTATTTTTGAAGAAAAGTTAAAACACGCCCAGGTCGTAAAGCCCAAGTGCGATCATACCAAGTCCCAGCAGGCAGATCCCGCCAATAAGCACCAATTCACGTGTTTTCACCTCTTTCTGCCAGCGGGTATTATTGATATCTTCAATGATATGGTCGATGATCATCTGTGCACGCACATAAGCGCTTTCTCCTTTGATAATATAATCATACGCACCATTATCGATCGTATCGACAGCAACTTTCAGATTATCCTGTCCCGACATCATGATCACGTAAGTGTCAGCATTTCTGTCGCGGATCTTTTTTAATATATCGAGTCCATTTGCCGCATCGGCTTTGATGCCGTCGAGATAATAATCAAGAATGATAACGTGCGGATTCTCATGTAATTTTTCAAGACAGTTTTCCCCGTTTGAAAAAATATTTATTTTCAGATCATATTCTGATTTCTTTTCAAGGTGATTCTTAAGCATGATGAGATGCTTTGTATCATCATCTACGAGGAATACTTTAAATTCTCTTTTCTGCATATACGATTATTGGATTTTTTCAAGTTCTGATTTCAATTGTTCCATTGCCGAATGGCAGGCCAAAACTACTTTATTTACTTTTTCCGGCAAGCCCTGGAGGTTTGTTTTTTCTTTTGCCGATAATTCAATTGATTTTACAAGGTCGAGCATATGGCTCAAGCCCAAGAACTGCATGCTGGACTTCATTTTATGGGCAACGGCCCGCACACCCTCCCAGTTTTCATCCTGCAGAAACCGCTGCAGCTTATCCGCTTCATCGGGCGTTTCATCCAGCATGATGCGCATCATTTTCACTTTCAGCTCGGTATCATTCTCGGTAATCGTATGAAAATACCCCAGATCGAGCTTTGATATGCCGGGGCCTGTTTCCGAAGCTGCCTCTTTTTTTATTCTGTCAAAATAACCGGATTTTTTCAGAAGTTCAGATATTTTGCGGCAAAGCGTTTCAGCATCCACAGGTTTGGAAATATAATCATCCATGCCCGCTTCAATGCATTTTTCCGCTTCCCCGGTTGTAGCATATGCCGTAAAGGCGAGAATCGGGATGTTTTTTACAGGCTCCTTAAATTCTTTCCTGATGTATCTTGTTGCATCATGTCCGTTCATCTCCGGCATCTGCACATCCATTAATATCAAATCAAAATTTTCAGACTGCAATTTTTCTATGGCCGCCTTACCATTGTTCACAACTTCAACCGTTGCATACCGCCATTTGTTTTTGAGCATTTCAGTTGTAACGAGTTGATTGATAGGATGATCCTCAGCCAGTAGAATTCTGCAATAACCAATGTCTTCAATCACTTCCAAAGGCATTTCTATTTCTTCATATTTCACATTCGATTCTTTTATAACGGGAAAATCAAGCTCGAAAATAAATTCACTTCCTTCTCCTGGTTTGCTTTTAACCATAATAGCGCCGTGCAGCATATCAATCAGTCGCTTTACAATTGCGAGCCCCAGGCCTGTGCCGCCGTAAACCCTGGTAGTGTCTGTTGTTGCCTGTGTAAAACTTTCAAAAATTGTATTGAGCTTGCTTTGTGCAATTCCAATTCCTGTATCACTTACCGTAAATAATATTCTTGCTTTATTTTCAACCAGGTCAATCAGTTTTACGATTACACGTATCTCGCCTGTTTGCGTAAACTTGATTGCATTGCTCACCAGGTTCAGCAGGATTTGATTTAAGCGCAACGGATCGCCGGCAACATGTTCCGGAATGCGTGCGTCAATATTTAAAACAAGTTTCAGATTTTTATCATCTGCTTTGAAACTGATCGTCTGAATCAGGTCTTCCACTACTTTTTTTACTGAAAAATATTTTTCCTCCAGTTCCAGTTTACCCGCTTCGATTTTTGAAAAATCGAGAATATCGTTGATAATTTCGAGCAGGTTATCTGCCGAGGTGTCAATTGCATGCAGATATTCTTTTTGTTTTGATGTAAGATCCGTTTGATGGAGCAAATGCACCATGCCGACAATTGCATTCATGGGCGTGCGAATCTCGTGGCTCATATTTGCAAGAAATTCTGCCTTGAATTTATTTGCCTGTTCGGCAAGATCTTTTGCACGCTGCAGCGACTCGGTCTGTTTCTTCAGTGTAATATCCCTGATAATCCCCTGATATCCGATTACGATGCCTTTGGGAGAAAATTTTACGGAAGATGTTTCAAGGCAGTCGATAATCTCCCCATTCTTTCTTTTCAATTTCACCTCATAGTCGATCACTTCTGTACGCTCCTGGATGATCTTTGTAAATATTTCCCTGTCGTCCGCATTTTGATAAATGGATTCCGCCCGCAGCAATTTTAATTCTTCAGCCGTATATCCCAATAAATCGAGCGTGGCTTTGTTAAATTCGAGGAACTGACCATCGAGCGAAGTAAAATAAATTGCTTCTGTAAGCTGATCGAGCAGGTTCATATATTTTTCCTCACTGCCGTAAAGCTGTTTTTCAACTCCCTTGCGGTGAATAAAATCACGGGCAAGCAATTCACGCATCTTTTCAATAAAATCAAATTCACTCATATTGTAGTCTCCTGCAGCGGCATGAGAAGGCTGTAATCTTTTATATTTGCCTGATGTTACAAATCTCCGAAATTATTGAGTTAATTGAAAATGAATTGCGCAAATACCGGCTGCCTCAGCAGCCCTCAGGCCTTTATGATCCCGTAACATATATGCTCGGCATCGGCGGGAAACGCATCCGGCCGGCGCTCAGTCTGCTCGCATCAAATATTTATACAGACGACATTTCCGCTGCCATTAACCCGGCACTCGCAATGGAAGTGTTCCACAATTTTACATTAATGCATGATGATATCATGGACCATGCTTCGTTGCGCCGGGGTATGCCGAGCGTGCATGAAAAATGGAATCTCAATACGGCAATTTTATCCGGTGACGTGATGCTCGTAAAAGCCTATGAATTATTGTGCGGCATCCGGGATCATAATCTTCACCATGCATTGATGATCTTTAATGATACCGCCGCAAAAGTTTGCGAAGGACAGCAGGAGGATATCGAATTTGAAACAAAAAATGAAGTGACTGCCAGTGAATATATTTCAATGATCACAAATAAAACTGCCGTGCTGCTCGGCTGCAGTTTGTATTGCGGCGCTGTTGCCGGCGGCGCTTCGTTGCAGGATGCGAATCTTTTGTACGATGCCGGCGTAAATGCGGGTATCAGTTTTCAAATCAAAGACGATGAACTCGATTGCTATGGCGATGAAAAGACATTTGGCAAAAAAATAGGCGGCGATATTTTACTTAATAAAAAAACTTACCTGTTTGTCCGCACACTTGAACTTGCAGAAGCCGGCGACAGGGAAGCACTGATCAATCTTTACAGTTTGCCGGCGAAAGATGAAGGTAAAAAAATAACAGCGGTGATGAAGCTATTCGAAAAATATCATGCGGAGAATGAGGCCGGCAATGCGGTCAAAACATATTTTGATACTGCAATTTCAATCTTTAAAAAAATAAATATGGCAGAAGAGCGCAAACAAATTCTTTCTCAATTTTTGCAGACAATTTACGGGAGAAAATTTTAAATCATTAATTCCGTAAGCAAAAATTCAAGCTCGCTCAGGATAATTGCTGTTGCGCCCCACACCTTATGCTGCATGATTTCATAATAAGGCGCTTTCATGATTTGATCTCCACGCTGAATATCCATTATCCCCTTAATTGAATCATCCATCAGCACATCAACCGGTGACTCGATGATATATTCCACTTCATGCTGGTCGGGGTGAAAATCGGGTCGCTGTTTTGCGTAACCTAAAAAAGGGAATACAAAAAAATTGCTTGGCGGAATATAAACATTGCTCAACCTGTTGAATATGGTGATTTTATTTTCATCTACGCCAATTTCTTCTTTTGTTTCACGCAATGCGGCCTGCTCCGCAGTCTCATCTTTCTCTATTTTGCCGCCGGGAAATGCTACCTGCCCGCTGTGTACGCCATCATAACTCTGCCGTTTGATAAGTGCCATACAAATTGTTTCTTTAAAAGGATAAAACAAAATAAGCACGCTTCCTTTTTTGGCGGCAGGGTAATCATGCTCATCAAAACTTACAAGCGGCCTTGCCGGCGGGGCCATTCGCCGGTGTGCGATCATGCCCGGCAATCCGGCCGTGATCCTGTCGTTAAGCCTTTGAATAAATTGTTCTATCATATTTTTTACATGCCTGTTACAAAAGCTGCGGCGAAAGTATCCGTTTTTAGCTAAATTAGTGTTTTAAAACCTGCAACATGAAAAAGACAACTCTTCTTCCCATTTTGATCTCTTTGCTCAGTAGTCCTTTATTCGCCGGCAATCAAACAAATAATGGCGATCTGCAATTTCTCCAAAACAATGGCCAGTGGCAGCAGCCTGTCATATTTGCCGCAGCTGCGGAAGGTGCAGTTGTTTATTTTGAAAATAATGGCTTCACCTGGGATTTTTCAAATATGAATACATTGAAAAATTGCGGATTTGAATCAAACGTTCAGTCTGTTTTAAGAGGTCATGCTTTTAAAATGAATTTCACGGGCGGTAATTCACCTGCACAAATAACAGGAAAAAATGAAGTGTCAAATGCGGATGGAATTTCATTCAGCAAAATTCAATACAGCGAAATCTATGATGGCGTCAATCTTTCGGTTTACGGCGGGGATAATCTCATCAGTTACGATTTTATGATAGCGCCACATCATTTTCCCAGAAATATCCGGATTATGTTTGATGGTGTTTCAGATATGAAAATTGTGGAGGGAAATTTGGAAATCACGACATCGGTTGCTGTAATTACAGAAATAAAACCGCTTGCCTATCAGATCATCAATGGAGAAAGAATTGACATTACATGTCAATTCCAACTGGTGAACGGAGAACTTTCCTATATATTCCCTTACGGACATTATACAGATCATGAACTCATCATTCAGCAGTCGGCAAATGCAGTTTATGAATACAACACTTCATGTGGTTCCGGAATTATCACAGATTCCTATCCGGTATTCATGGGGGCCTATGAAAAGAACTGGACTGAAGAGATAATGGCAGATGCAAAGACCGACAAAGGTGGAATCCCGGAAGAATTACATTCGCTACTGCCTTCCGTTATTTCTATCTATCCAAATCCCGTTACAAATGGCTTGCTCACACTGCAGCTCAACTCACCGGAAGAAATGACAATTGACATTTTCGTTACCGATTCGCATGGCCGTGAAATCTATGCAATGAAAAGCAATCACATTCATACAGGCGAACAAATATTTCAAATCAGATTACCCGAGCTTGCATCAGGCATATATTTTATTTCACTCAGTTCAGATGCCGCCATTACAATAAAGCAATTTGTAATACTGAATTAATCCTATGAAAAAAATTACATTTTTTTTATTGACTTTTTTCTTATTAATCACTGCCTTTGCAGGCAATCAGTCAAAAACCGGCGACCTGCAGTTTATCCACAATGCAGGTCAATGGAACCCTGCTGTATTGTTTGCTTCAGACATTCAAAACGGAAAAATATTTCTTGAACAAAACGGGTTTACATGGAATTTTTCAAACATCAGTGAACTCGGTCAGTTGAAACATGCAGGCGATCAGCAGACAATCGATCATTTTATATTAAAGGGGCATGCATTCAAAACAAATTTTCTGAACAGCAATCCGTTGGTTCAGGTTGCAGGCAATCAGATGTTGTCAAATTATTACAATTATTACGCAGGCAATAATCCTGCTCAATTGCAAACTCAGGTGTCTGCTTACAGGTCAGTTGTGTATGACAACCTGTATGAAGGAATTGATCTTGTAATGTACAGTGAGAATAATTCCCTTAAATACGACCTGATCATATCACCCGATGTTTCACCAAACAAAATCCGGTTAAACTACGAAGGTGTGTCTGATGTTCGTTTAATAGATAACAATCTGGAGATTACAACATCCGTCAATACAATTACTGAAATTAAGCCTGTTGCATATCAGATCATTAACGGAAAAAAAGTAGATATTCCGTGTCAGTTCCAACTCATAAACGGCGAAGTCTCTTTTATTTTTCCGCAGGGGTATTTTACTGATTATGAACTTGTGATCGATCCTGCTGTATTGATATTTTGTACCTATTCGGGTTCAACAACAGATAACTGGGGATATGCGGCGACATACGACAGCGAAGGGAATGTATACGGCGCCGGGATAGGTTTTGCAAATGGATATCCTGTTACGCCCGGAGCATATCAGATGGAATGGGCAGATGGAGGGACTCCCTATATATGCGATATTACAATTTCCAAATTTAGCTCTGACGGAACAAGTTTAATTTATTCTACCTATCTCGGCGGTTCCAAACCCGATATTGCATACAGCATGGCAACAGACAATGATGATAATCTCATTGTTTTTGGTGTCACTGGATCTGATGATTTTCCTGTAACAGTTGATGCGGCTGATATCTCATTTAACGGTGGAGATACGATCGTGATCGATTATGTAATAAATTTTGAAAATGGAACCGACGCATTTGTTGCAAAATTCAATGCTGAGGGAAGCAATTTGATTGCATCAACTTATATAGGCGGTTCCGATAATGATGCTGTGAATCTGGATTCCACAAATTACAATTATGCAGACTATTCCAGATCAGATGTCAGCATCGATGATGAAGGAGCAATTTATATCGCTTCTTCTACCCGTTCATCTGATTTACCGGTTTCCGGTTCTTTTCAAACAGTTTTGGGTGGCGGGCAGGATGCCTTTTTAGCAAAATTCAATTTTAATCTTTCTTCTCTGCTATGGTGCAGTTACCTGGGCGGATCTGGAGCAGATGCAGCTTTTTCTCTTAAAAAAATAAGCAGTTCATCGTTTGCAGTCTGTGGTGGTACTGCAAGTCCTGATTTTCCTGTAACCGCCGGTGTGTATCATACGAGTTTCGCAGGCGGCCGAACAGATGGATACGTTACAATATTTTCATCAGATGGTGATGAAATTATTTCCTCAACATATCTTGGAACCGACAAGTATGATCAGAATTATTTAATAGATGCCGATGATTTTTCTTCCATTTATGTAACCGGTCAAACCCGCGGTGATTTTCCTGTAACAGATGATGTTTATTCAAATGAGAATGCTGCGCAGTTTATTACAAAACTCGATGCAGGTCTTACAACAATACAATATTCAACAGTTTTCGGCAGCGGGTCACATGAGGTGAATATTGCACCTACTGCATTTCTTGTCGATGATGACCAGCATATTTATATTGCCGGCTGGGGCGGAAATGTGAACCAGACCTATAATATCGAAACAGGCAATGTAGAAGACATGCCGCTAACGGCCGATGCATTTCAGTCAACAACCGATGGAAGCGATTTCTATTTTATTATTTTCGATACGGGTGCAGCCGGACTGATTTATGCAACTTATTTCGGCGGAGCCCAAAGCCAGGAACACGTAGATGGCGGTACAAGCTGCTTTGATGAAAATGGGGTTTTATATGAAGCCGTGTGTGCAGGATGCGGAGGCAATGATGATCTCCCTGTAACCACAGGTGTATGGAGTGAAGTAAACAATGCATCCAACTGCAACCTTGGTATTGTAAAATTTGATTTTAATGCTGTGGATACTGTGGGGGAGTTTACCGATTCATCTCCAGGCACGTCGTTTTCCATTTATCCCAACCCGGTAGCCGAAGGCTTATTGACATTACAGTTTTTTTCTCCTGAAAACATATCAGTAAATATTGTAATTACCGATTACCAGGGCAGGAAAATAGTTGAATTAAATAATACAGATCTTCATACCGGAAAACAGAAAATAAAAATTCAGATACCTGAGCTTGCAAACGGCATGTATCTTCTGTCTGTTTATTCAAGTTTAAATCGTGTAAGCAGACCATTTACGATTCTCAAATAATGATATGAAAAAAATTTTAGTTTTCTCCTTACTCTTCCCATTATTGATCACAGCATTTGCCGGCACTCATGCAAAAACCGGCGACCTTCAGTATATTCAGAACAATGGCCAATGGCAGCAGCAGATTGAATTTGCTGCAGATGTTTACGGCGGCAGGTTATTTCTTGAAAAGAATTCCTTTACATGGAGTTTTTCAAATACCGCCGAATTAGGCGATTTTAAACACCGGGGAAACCTGGAAGAGCTGAGCAATTTCATCATGAAATATCACGCCTTCAAGACAAATTTTATCGGCGCAAATACAAATGTGGAATTATCAGGAGAAGATCGTTTCTCAAATTACTATAATTATTTCCTCGGCAATGACCAGTCAGCATGGCATTCAGGAGTTTCTGCTTTTGACGCTGTAAGATACAGGCAATTATATCCCGGCATTGATATGCTGGTGCACAGCCAGAGCAATTCGATGAAATATGATCTGATCGTCGCACCCCATGCTGCACAATCACAAATTAAAATACGCTACAACGGATTAGATAATATCCGGATTATCGACGGCAATCTCGAGCTCGTCACTTCTATTGCTACAATTGTAGAATTAAAACCGGTAGCATACCAGTGGATCAATGCATCAAAAATAAATGTGAGCTGCGAATTCCGGTTAGATGACAATGAACTGAGTTTTTATTTCCCTGAAGGATATGATGAAAACTATGAACTTGTGATCGATCCCGCCACTTTGATCTTTGCAAGTTATTCAGGCGCAACATCCGACAACTGGGGCTATTCCGCAACCTATGATAATGCAGGAAATTTATATGGCGCCGGCATTGCATTTGCAAATGGATATCCTACTACTGTAGGCAGTTATCAAACCAGTTTTGCCGGTGGCGTCGGTTTATATGTGGCGGATATTACGATCTCAAAATTTACCGCCGACGGAACCAGTTTAATTTATTCAACTTATCTCGGCGGTACAAATGAAGATCTGCCATACAGCTTAATTGTTGATGCAGAAAATAATTTAATCGTGTATGGCGCAACAGGTTCGGATAATTTTCCGGTAACCGGCGCATCATACGACGACTCATTTAATGGCGGCACTGCAGTTCTGGTGGATTATGTGCTTTCATTTACTTCAGGCAGCGATGGTTTTGTTTCAAAATTCAACGCCGATGGAACCGATCTGATTGGTTCAAGCTTTATCGGCGGGACATCAAATGATGCATTAAATGATGCAACTGCTACCGCATATAATTATGGCGATCATGCACGCGGTGAAGTAAACGTGGATATACTGGGAAATATCTATATCGCATCCTGTACAAAATCTTCCAACCTGCCTGTATCACCCGATGTCTTTCAAACAACATTCGGCGGCAACCAGGATGGATTCATTGCCAAATTCAATCCTGATCTTTCCGATTTGGTTTGGTGCAGTTATATCGGCGGCTCTGCTGCTGACGGCGCCTATTCAATTAAAAAAATGAATGGCGAAAAATTTATTGTCTGCGGTGGAACAGCCAGCAACAACTTTCCTACAACACCAGGAGCATTAAATGAAGATTATCTCGGTGGCACCGCAGATGGATTTGCAACAGTAATTGAAAGCAATGCATCCGCTATTTTACATTCGAGCTATATCGGCACAAATAGTTATGATCAGACATTTCTCACAGAGATCGATGATTTCAATTCGATATTTGTTACAGGTCAGACAAGGGGAGCATATCCTGTGGTAGGCGATGTATACAATAACCCGGGAAGCTCGCAATATATTACAAAGCTCGATTCAACATTATCAGTCATTCAGTTTTCAACTGTATTCGGAAGCGGAACAACCAGTGTGAATATTTCTCCCACCGCATTCCTCGTTGATAATTGTCAGCATATTTATGTTGCGGGATGGGGAGGCGCAGTAAATACTTCTTTTAATTTCGAAACAGGTAATGTGCATGATATGCCGGTAAGTGATGATGCATTTCAGCCAACTACAGACGGTAGCGATTTTTATTTGATTGTTCTTGAGAAAGATGCTGACTCGCTGATTTATGCAACATATTTCGGCGGACCGGTCAGTGATGAACACGTAGACGGCGGTACGAGCCGATTCGATAAACAGGGAGTTGTATATGAGGCTGTTTGTGCAGGCTGTGGCGGCAGCGATGATTTTCCCACATCTGAAGGTGTTGTGAGCAACACCAACAATGCACCAAATTGCAACCTTGGTGTATTTAAATTTCAGCTCGCCCCCCCGATTACAACAGCAGTGATTGATGCCGAGCCGCTTAACGGATGCATTCCGCTTACTGTTGATTTTGAAAATAACAGCATCAATGCAGCAGGTATTGAATGGAACTTCGGAACAGGAGAGACTTCAACAGATGATGCGCCTACATATACTTACGATACGCCGGGTGCATATGATGTAACACTCGTTGCTGTTGTAGCGGATGTGTGTGGTGTGAATGATACGGATCATATTACAATTGAAGCTTATGGTTTTCCGACTGCAGATTTTGATTTTTTGCCTGACCCCGGATCAATATTCGTTGCTACAGATTTTACAGATATGAGTACCGATGCGGCAACATGGGAATGGGATTTCGGCGATGGCGGTTCATCAACTGAACAAAATCCGGTGCATCAATATCTTGTTGCAGGCAGCTACGAAGTTTGTCTTACAGTTGAAACAGAACACGGATGTGAATCGAAGATCTGCGATACGATTGATATCCTCGAAATATCATTGCTTGATGTGCCGAATGCATTTTCACCGAATGGCGATGGTGTAAATGATATTTTCTTTCCGGTGAATTATGGTCTTGCAAATTTTGAATTCAGAATTTATAACCGCTGGGGTGAATTGCTGTTTCTTACCAATGATCCTGAAAAGGGATGGAATGGAGTTTACAAAGGTGAAGAACAGGAACTTGATGTATATGTTTATGTAATTTCAGGTAATGGTCTTGATGGCGTTCCTTATTACAGGCAGGGCAATTTCACGCTGGTGAGATGACCGGGATGAGGATTAAAAGATGCGTGAGTGATCAGAGTTTTTGAAGGATATTTTTAACAATAGCCGGGCCTTCATAGATCATACCTGTATATAATTGTACCAGATCAGCGCCGCGGTTTATTTTTTCTTTTACATCATGGTAATTATGAATCCCGCCGACTCCGATCAGTGCAGTTTCATTCCCCGCTTCACGCCGCAGATACCATAATATTTCATTTGATCTTTCATACAGCGGCCTTCCGCTTACACCACCTGCGCCCATTTTTTCAATCACGTCAGCTCTTGTTTTTAATTTCGACCTGTCAGTGGTTGTATTTGTCGCTATGATGCCGTGAAGCTTTGTTTCCTTTACAATTTCAAGAATATCTTTTAATTGTTCTGTTGTAAGATCAGGGGCAATTTTCAGCAGCAGTGGTTTCTGTATGGGTTTTTTAAAATTTATTTCCTGCAGGGTGTTCAATATTTTCTTTAACGGCTCCTTTTCCTGCAATTCCCTTAAGCCTGGCGTGTTGGGTGAAGAAACATTCACTACAAAATAATCTACATGATCAAATAATTTTTCAAAACAGATCTTATAATCATTCCATGCGTCTTCATTTGCCGTGTCTTTATTTTTTCCGATGTTGCCGCCTACGATGATTTTATATTTCTGTCTCGCATTTACGGTTTTATGATCTGATAAATTGCGCACCATCACATCCACACCATCATTGTTGAATCCCATTCTGTTGATCAATGCCAGGTCATCTTTTAATCTGAATAACCTCGGCTTCTCATTGCCGGACTGCGGCCGGGGCGTCACTGTACCAACTTCAATATGTGAGAATCCCAGCTTCGCCATCAGCGGAATCCAGGCTCCATTTTTATCAAATCCTGCAGCTAATCCAATTGGATTTTTAAACTTGATGCCGAAAACTGTTTTTTCGAGTTCGGGTCTGTTGATGAGGTAATTTTTATCGTGCAGCAGTCCATACCCCGGTAATGCCAGTGCAGTCTTAAAAAGAGATAATGTGAGATAATGGGCTTTTTCGGGATCGATGCGAAACAAAATCGGTTTGAGGAGGGTTCTGTACATCGGTGCGAAGATAGGGGTTTGTCAGCTACCGGCTACTAACCCGCAGCTTTTCTTCCGGGTCATTCATACTCGTTCCTGGTTCTTAATTTTGCATTTCAAACAGAGTATCACATTATCACAATTAAATTTATGCCACAAATATCCATCAATATAAAAGAGGGTTCCATCAAACAGGAGGAAGTGATCGTGGGGATCGATCTCGGAACCACCAATAGTTTAATTGCAATTATCGATCGTGAAACGGGACAGCCTGCAGCATTGAAAGGAAAAACATTGTCTGCGATCGTTCCTTCTATTATTCATTTTGCTTCAGATGGAGCGATCATTGTCGGCGATGCCGCAAGAAATCATTTAATAGAAGATCCTGAGCATACAATCTATTCGGTAAAGCGGTTGATGGGAAAATCATATAAAGATGTAAAAGATTTTCAGCAGCATTTCGGCTATACAATTATTGACGATGATAATGAAAGCCTTGTAAAGGTACGTGTGAATGATATATTTTATTCACCCATTGAATTATCATCCTATATCCTGAAAGAATTAAAACTCCGTGCAGAAAAAGAACTCAATTGCACAATTACAAAAGCTGTGATCACCGTGCCCGCTTATTTTAATGACGCACAGCGGCAGGCAACACGTGATGCGGGCAAGCTCGCAGGGCTGGATGTATTGCGTATTGTAAATGAGCCGACTGCAGCAAGCCTGGCTTATGGTATCGGTTTAAAAGCCGGCGACGACCGAACCATTGCAGTTTATGACCTCGGCGGCGGTACCTTTGATATTTCTGTTTTAAAAATCGGCAACGGAATTTTTGAAGTATTGTCAACCCATGGCGACACTTTTTTAGGCGGTGATGATTTTGACCGCGAAATTGTGGAATTCTGGCTGAAAGAAAATAACCTTCAGAAAATTCATCTGGATCATCATCAGTTGCAGGAATTAAGATTAAAAGCAGAAGATGCCAAAAAATATCTCACTGATCATGAAAATTTTGAGGGCTCTGTTGCCTCAATTAAATGCACGATCCGCCGTACCACATTTGAATCGCTGATTGCCCCCTATATTGAAAAAACAATTCAAAGCTGCAGACAGGCATTGCGTGATGCAGAATTACAAATTGATCAGATCGATGTGGTTGTAATGGTAGGCGGCAGTACTAGAACCCCATTTGTAAAAAACAGTGTGTCAGAATTCTTTAAAAAAGACGTAAATGATTCACTCGACCCTGACGAAGTAGTTGCGCTGGGCGCAGCTATACAGGCTGATATTCTTGCCGGCAATCAGAAAGACATGGTATTGCTGGATGTAACGCCACTGAGTCTTGGTATTGAAACAATGGGCGGATTAATGGATGTGATCATTCCACGGAATTCCAAAATACCTACCGCCGCCGGCAGGCAATATACAACCAGTATCGATGGTCAAAGCAAATTATTGATTTCTGTTTACCAGGGTGAGCGTGATCTTGTGCGTGACAACCGCAAACTCGCCGAATTCATCCTTTCAAATATACCCGGCATGCCTGCAGGTTTGCCTAAAATTGAAATCATTTTTCAATTAAATGCCGACGGCATTTTAAAAGTGAAAGCAAAAGAATTGCGCAGCGGTGCTGAACAAAGCATTGAAGTAAAACCTCAATACGGGTTAACAGAAGAAGAAATGAGCCTGATGCTGCTCGACTCGATCAAACATGCAAAAGACGATATGCAGAATCGTGCACTCATTGAAGCAAGGGTGGAGGGTGAGAATATGATTGCCACATGCGAACGCTTCATTGCAAAAAATAAAGGCTTGCTGAATGATCAGGAATTGACAGGCACAAACGAAAAAATGGAAGCCCTGCGGTCAGTTTTAAATTCAGGAGACAAAGATCTGATCCATCAAAAAATTGAGGAATTAAATGAATTTACAAGGCCATTCGCAGAACGGTTAATGGATATGGCAATTTCTAAAGCGATGAAAGGCAAAGTGATTTGAAGGTTGAAAAGAAAATAATTATTGTTTTATCAAATTACCGAAAATTTATTTTCAATTGTCGGCAGTTGAACAGAATATACCTGCTAATTGAATGCTCCAACCATCCGCTCCACATATTTTCCGATTACATCAAATTCGATATTCACACGATCGTCAATTTTTAAATTCTGCAGATTTGTATGCTGCCAGGTATAGGGAATAATCGCAACTGAAAATTGAGTGTATTCATTCAAATCAGTTACATGCACAACGGTCAAACTGATGCCGTTGACGCAAATGCTCCCTTTTACGACAATATATTTTGCAAATTGTTTATCAAAAGAAAAAGACAACAGCCAGCTGCCGTTTTTATCTTCAACTGATAAAAGCCTGGCAGTTGTATCCGCATGCCCCTGCACCATGTGCCCGTCGAGGCGGTCACCAATCTTCAGGCACCGTTCGAGGTTTAATGCATCACCAATCTGCAGGTTACCAAGATTCGAGCGCACTAATGTTTCATCTACGGCAGTAACCCTATAGCAGTCGCCATTTATTTCAACCACCGTTAAACAAACACCATTATGCGAGATACTCTGATCGATCTTTAATTCACCGGCAATGGAAGATCTGATTGTAATATGTAAATTGCTCCCCTCCTTCCGCAGTTCAGCAACTTCGCCTGTTGTTTCAATAATACCGGTAAACATGAGCCAAAATTAGCAAATCAACCCCATTAGGACAGCTTATCCGCAGCTGCAGGATCAGCACATCAGCATATTAATTTGTCTTATCCTCACGTATCAGATGGATATATCCTTTTTTGGCTTCGGGGAAAGGACGGACACCGCCAATTGTTATTTCAAATACATTGCAGACATAATAATAAACTCCTTCCGCAGCATCTTTTCCTGTATTTGCATCCCTGCCATCCCAGCTCAGCAGCGGGTCTGTTGTTTCAAAAACAGGATTGCCCCAGCGGTCGAATATTTTCATATCCACATGATCGATAAACCGGTAAGGAAGGATGGGGGTAAAGAGATCATTGAATCCATCTCCGTTTGGTGTAAATGTATTCGGCAAAACATAATCAGAACAATTATCCACGCAAACAATATTGCTGAATACACTCTGATTATTAAATGAATCAACTGCAACAACTGCATAACATCCCGCAATCGACTGCAGGTTGTCATGAGTGAAAGTTGTATCATCTCCAGGTTGTACAATATCTAGCAACGTGAGCTGCTGTCCTTCCAGTGATGCATAAAATATCTGGTAAGAGATCACATCATCGGCACAACTGTGATTCGGATTTGTCCATACCAGATCATTCTTCAGATCGTTTTCATCCACGATAATCACACCATCTTCCTGGCAAACATTCTGAACGGTGAGCACCGGCGCACAAGGCGGTTCATTATCGATCGGAACAGCGCATCTGATCTGCGAAAAATTAATGAGTGTATCCGGTAAACTTTCAATTGTATATTGACCGTATGCTTTTACATAATAACAATATTCTTCGCCATTCACGAGCTGCAGATCCGTATAAGCCGGATCTGTTGTAGTTGTCAGGAATTCAAAATCGCCTGAACCGGTCGGCGTTTCCTTGTATACATCATATTTGAAATTCAGCCAGGGCACATTAAAATCCCAGGTCAGATTTAATTTATTATCACCGGGAGATGCATTTAAAAATACAGACGAAGCAGCTTCTGTCTGACCCAGAAAATCAAATGAGCCCAGGTTGGTGAAATAAAATTTGATTCGGTAATTCCATGCAGATGACAATGTATTTATCAATGTATCGATCACCGATGTATCATTCAATGCTGCAAATGTGGGTGCTGTAAAAGTTGCAATCAGGGTTTCAGTGCCTGTGGGTTCGAATCCTTCAGAACGGTAAACTTCATATTTGTAAGGCGGCAAAAAGATGGTAGTGTCGAGATCAACACCTGAAGGTTTGTACCATCCTACATATATAGATCCGTTGGTAGCAGATGTTGTTCGGACACTTGCATGGTTGATAATTGGCAAATCCCGTTTTAATTCAGCACATGCACTGTTTGACGGTGCGCTTGCAACCTGATTAAAGACAAAATCAGGTGCCACTTCACTATGTTCTCCAAATTCTGCAATCACGCGGTAGGCATATTCCTGCCCGTAGATCACAGCATCATCCATAAATGTATAAGCATCTTCTACAAAGCCAATTGAATCATAGCCGGTTCCTCCAAGTCCTCTCTGGCATTTATCAAATTCAATCGAATCGCACCCGATCTTTCGCCAGATCGAAAATCCTAAAAAATTAGCCGCACTTTCACAGGTATATGGTTCATCCCATGTAACCGTGATCTCATTTGCCGTTGCTTCTGCCTCTACATTCTGAACAGGCGGAGCAACAACATAGATCAGCCATGTTTCGAGGTCTGCCAGCGGCAGCTCTTCCGGACCAATCTGAAAATCATCCTCAACTTTAAAAACAACCTGATAAAACTGGTCACGTACATGATCACAGTTTGTATTCCATATAAATGTTCCCTCTACAAATCCCTCATCCGGGGTACTGAAAAATTCAGCGGGGCTGTTGGTTATAAAGAACGGGCCACCTTCTGCAGTCATCGTTAATGTTTGTGTGGCATCCGGATCAGTTCCTGTAATAAGCAAATTAAGCTCTTCCCCCGCAAACACGCAGGTGTCATTCAGATCGGCGATCACCGGTGCATGGTTCAGGTTCTGATCAACATAAATCTGCATATCACGCAGAATGCTTCCCATGCGTATGCCATTGCGGTATTCTGTGATATTGATCGCAATATTATAGTAACCGATATCGCATACAGGAACATCCCACACAATCTCTCCGGTTTCAGGGTTGATCGTAAAAACATCATCAATGCCGGCAGGACAATCGGTGCGGTCTTCCGGATATAAATAACCCGGCACATCGATGCCCGGATATTGCATCGGCACAACCAGTTCAAAATGGAGCGAATCTCCTTCGGGGTCGTAAGCATTGGGATTGTGCACGAACAACTGGCCGATATTTGCAAAATCGATTGGCGGATTGAGCAATACCGGTGATGAATTATAACCGAGTGTAAGAGGATCGTAGATCACAATTGTATCAACCAGACAAAAAGGAACATTTACAGAACCGTCTATATTTAAGACCCCCTCTACCCTGTTGGGGTCAACCATTGATACAACAAACGTCGCAGGACCTGAGTATGTATGACGGCCGATATATTCATTTTTCTGAATGGCATCTGTAAGACCTGTAATCGAAGACCGCAGCAAGGTATCTGCGGTGCCGTCGCCCCAGTCGATACCAAGTGATGCCCGGTCGGCGGGAGAATTGGGGTCGGTATAGGTGGTGATTGTGAATTCATATGTCAGGTCTACAATATGCACCCAGGTGATCTCACCTGCCCTGTTATGCGTGGCAAAAACGGAAGATGAGATCAGAAGAAGAGTAATGAGAAAACCTGAATACGCTGCTCTTTTCATACCATATAATTCACCCACTAATTTACGACAGAATGTGATTGATTATTGCCAGTGGAGTGTAAATATTTCGTGCGGGATGAGTAATGGTAATTGGTAAGCCGGGATACCCGATGATGATATTTACGGCCAGTTTCCGCCTTTGCCCCATTTCCCCTGATGGATATCCATTATGCACAGGAAAAATTAAATTATTTTTAAAACGATATCTTGGCTTTCGATTTCTGAACAAATATGCTTTCAATCGGCAATACACCACTTTTAAAATTAGACCGGCTTTCTGAACCGGGCTGTGCAGAGATTTACGTAAAATTCGAAGGCGCAAATCCGACAGGAAGTATGAAAGACCGCATGGCGCTTTCGATGATTGAAGGCGCTGAAAAAAGAGGCAAGCTTCAACATGGCGGGACTGTTGTTGAATATACGGGCGGCAGTACCGGCAGTTCGCTGGCAATGATCTGCGCTATGAAGGGATATCGTGCACACTTCGTTTCTTCGGATGCATTTTCGGAAGAAAAATTGCGCACCATGCGTGCCTTCGGTGCCGAATTAGATATTATTCCGAGTGAAAATGGATATATTACTGCCAAACTGATAAAAAGTTTGGTCGAACGTGCAGCAGAATTAAGCAGGCAGCCCAATACATTCTGGACCGATCAGTTTAATAATCCCGATAACAGAAATGCATATCACCGTATGGCGAATGAAATCATGGATGTTTTGGGAAATAATATCGACGAATTTATTACAGGTGTCGGAACGGGCGGTTCTTTTTCAGGAAATGCTGAACGATTGAAAGAAGAAATAAAAAATATCCGCTGCATTGCAATCGAGCCTGAGCATGTTCGTGCACTTTCAGGCGGCGATGTATCCGGCACACACAAACTGGAAGGCATCGGTTCAGGTTTTGTTCCCGCAATATGCCGGCTCGATCTTGCAGATGAAATCATTGCAGTATCTGATCATGATGCATATGAAACCGCAAAAAAGCTGGCGAGAATGGAAGGCATTTTCGGAGGCACTACATCGGGCGCAAATGTATGGGCAGCAATTCAGCGTGCAAGAATTATCGGGGCCGGAAAAAAAATCGTGACACTGGTTATTGATTCAGGATTGAAGTATCTCAACGGCGATCTTTATAAATAATATCCGGAATCTCTTCCTTGAAAAAACTCACATTCACGCTCGTTCTTCCTTTAGCGGTTATTTCATTTCATCTTATAATCATGTGGACGTATGCAGTGATCACAGATGCAACAGATGAGATATTTCATGGCTTTCCGCTTCCATATGCATGCAGAACACTCCATACTTCAATGGGAACGCAATTCTTTCTAACCGAAATGATCATTGATTTCCTGGTTTATTTTTCTTTCTGGTGGATGGTGATGTATTCAATGAACCGCATGGCAGGCAAATTAAAAATCCATGCATCGGTGTTGGTGTTACTGATTGCGGTTTCTTGCCTATTTTTATATTTCTCAACAATATTCACAAAAACATCCGGCGACCTGATCAAAAGCAGAAATCCATATGAATTAAAAATACTTGACCGTGGCGTTGAATATATATGGACCCATAAAGAGCATCCCGATTATTCTGAATATGAAACCGAAACACATCATCACAGATAAAAAAAGTAACGTTATACGAAGACAAAATAATTTTTTCAATGACGTTGAAAGCAATTTATTACAGGTTCCTCGGTTATAAAACATTTGATCAGCTGTTTAATGAAATGAAAAAAGGCAGACGGCAATCGATTGCGCAAAATGAGATTGAAAAAGCCCGAAAACTCGAAATAGCTTTATTGCCAAAAAGTATTCACTTTCCCGTGGACGGGGAAATTTATGAAGCGATTGCTGATAGCGGGGTATCATATCTCACACATCATATGGCTCCTTATACCGGAGGTGGCGATGCAGTTTTAGAAAAGGGAACACGCATCATCATCCGCAATCCCGGAGCTATGCGCTCATCTGCCGTAAATGCACATCCGGTGAACTATGATGATATCGAAAAAAAAATCATACCGGCAGACATAAAAGAAAACCCAAACTATGGCGGCTATAGTATTTCCGTCAGGATAAAAACTTTGCACAAACACTTTAAACGCATTCCTGAACCGGAAACTTAATTAAATTCTTCCAGTATATTTACATTGAATACAACACCTCTTGCAAACATACTGCACCAAATTAAGGCATATACTTCCCGTATTTATTGTTGTATCTTTTTCAACTGTAATTTTAATTTCATTATTGCGCTGGCTGTTTTCTATCCGGTTTCATGTAATCAATATCGATGAAGAAATCTGGCTTATATGGATACCTGTCATAGTCCCGTTGATCATCAGCATAATCTGGATTTATCCACGCATGAACATACTGGTATTCCGGAAAAATTCATTCAGAGGCAGGTTAAATTTTACAGCGCTTGCATCCTTGACAATTGCAGCAATGCTCATTGTATCACAGGATTATTTTACAACCGCTACAGGGAAACTTGTGACGCTGCCGGATATTACCGCATTTAACAAAGCTGAAGATGCCCGCTATTATAAAATCAATGAGTATTACGTAGATGCAAATTACCGCGGAGCTTACGCCAGTTCAAATGTGAGCGGGCGATATAACAGAGATCTGAACTTTGATGTCTATTTTGTTTTTCCAATCATAAATGATTCCGGTGAGGTCGAAATAAAAAATAACAATTGCTGGTATGGAATTAAATATCATAAGCGGATCAGCAACCGTTTAAACCGCGATGAAAAAAATAAACAATACCGTGCATTTTTAAATGACTGTACGGGCAAAACAGGATATTACGATTTTTACAGCGCCGATCATTTTGAATAGAAACCGAAATCATCTGAAAGATCTCATTTCCTGCTTGCTGTCGAAGCGATTACAAAACAGCATGCCGGCAGCAACGTTCATGTCATATTGCAACCGGTTGATTCAACGTATGAAGAACGCAATGGAAATAAATTCATGTGGATATTTGGCTCGTTTGCAATAGGCCTGACACTCCTGTCAGTTTTATTATTCATACCGGGCTACAGTGAAGCTGCATATGTAAAATACAAAAAGCACAACCGGTTGTTGCGGGCTGATGCTTTTAAATTTTTCCTTCCTCAAAAATCACATATTGCCGGCCCTGTTATTATTTATATCAATCTCATTTTATTTTTTATCATGTTATTTTCCGGGGTTGATATGATCAATCCACGCAGTTCTGAATTGCTGCGGTGGGGTGCACTCAACCGTGTACTTGTTTTAAATGGTGAATGGTGGCGCTTAGTTACCTGCATGTTTCTGCATGCAGGCCCTGTTCATCTGATTTTGAACCTCACAGCCCTCATAATTGCCTCGGTTTTCATTGAGCGTATGCTCGGCTGGAAAAAAGTTTTTACCCTCTATTTTATATCCGGCATTTGCGGCAGCCTTGTGAATATCTGGTGGCATGCTGATGGAGTTGGTGTAGGATCTTCTGCTGCAATTTTCGGATTGTTTGGCGGGATGATCGGGATTCTGCTGACAAGCAAATCTGCAAACCAATCGCATGGAGGATTACTGATATTTATTTCCATTTATGTCATTTTTAATCTGATCATCGGAATAACCGGTGGCGTCGATAATGCGGCGCATATCGGCGGGCTTGCAAGCGGAGTGCTGATGGGCGTCATGCTGTATAAACCCTGCCCTGCAGCCCCAAAATAAATCAACAGAATTTATCTTTGCGCTAACGATTGAATTGTGAATCCCGAACCGAAAATTGAGATGTTCCCCGGAAAAAAACTGATTGGCAAATGCCTCACGATGACAATCAATGAAAATAGAACAGGGGAACTGTGGCGAAGTTTTATGCAGCATCGAAAAGAAATTCAAAATATTGCCGGGAGTGAACTCTATTCCATAAAATGTTACGACGAATCTTATTTTCTCAACTTCGATCCTTCCAAATCATTTGAAAAATGGGCCGCTGCAGAAGTATTGAATTTTGACCACATTCCGGAAGCAATGGAAACGATTATAATTCCGGCAGGATTGTATGCTGTGTTTTCATATCAAGGCGCTTCCGGTGCAGGCGACTGGATCTACAGGCATATTTATGCTGAATGGATACCGGCATCCGAGTATATGCTCGATAACAGACCGCATTTCGATGTGCTGGGAGAAAAATATAAAAATGATCATCCTGATTCGGAAGAAGATATCTGGATACCTGTAAAAGATCGGTGAGTTCAGGATGTATGCTTCTCTCTGGTTCCGGTTTCTTACTATCTTCGAAAATCATTTAATTTATGATTTCAGAAAAGACCCGCGGCATCGATGAATATATTGCGGCATTTCCGAAAGATGTGCAAAAAATACTTCAGCAGATCCGTATTACAGTAAAAAGAACAGCGCCGGGATCCGAAGAAACAATCAAATACAACATGCCGGCTTTTATGCTGAATGGCAACCTCGTTTATTTTGCGGCATATAAACATCATATCGGATTTTATCCGGCACCATCGAATGAACCTGCATTCAAAAAAGATCTTGCACCTTATAAAACAGGAAGAGGATCGGTCCAGTTTCCGCTTAATCAACCCATACCATTTGATCTGATTACAAAAATTGTAAAATTTTATGCAAAGAGAAATGCAGAAAAAATTATATCCAAAAAATAAGGAAATGGTTCCTAAGCACTTATTGATGTTTTCTTTGATAAATAACCGTGCTCACATGTTAACCGCATTCATGTGCATGCTCGGTGCAATTCTTTTTCACGCCTGCAAAACCCGGACAACTCCGGAAGATCCGCAGCAATGGCTTGATGATATGAGAAGAATTATCATCGAGCAATCCAGTTTCTCAATCGACAGCAGCTCGACAGAAAAATATCCTGACCGCAAACTGCATATAACCAAATCATTTCATCAAAACCGGCTTATGATCGAAAAATGGTACCGCGAAGACGGATCGCCTGCAGTCGAAAAATATTATGCAGAAAATAATCTTTTTGAATATCGCCGTGAATTGTGCCTGGATGGTGAAATAGCATTTGAAGGCATTTTTTACAACGGCAAAGCATATGGTTTGTCAACCTGGTGGGACTGCAGGAAAAATAAACAGGAGCAGGGGGTCCGGTATGCCGATCAGAAAATCGGGATCTGGAAAGAATGGAAGGCAGATGGCACGGAAATTACCACCGATTACAGGCATCCGGAATTAACGGATTCACTTGAGCTTATTAAACAAATGCTTACAGAATCCGGATCATAACCCCGTAAAACTTAAATCATGAAAGATAAACATCATAATCCACCGCATGTATTTCAGGATTTCTATTTTTGCTTTTGATGGCAAATTCAAATCATAATCTGAAAATCCCGACAGACAGGGAAATCTTTGAAGGCGAAATCGCAACTTACTGGTTTGATGAAGGCGTGCTTGTCTCCATGTCAAAAAGCACCCGTCGTACTGTTGATGTGATCAGAAATAATGTTGCACTGGTAAAAAAAATAACTGGAAATAAACCCACTCCGCTGCTTATTTATCTGGCTGATTCGCCGGTGCCGGATAAAGAGACCCGGAAATATTCTGCGCTCATGCTGCCTGAAATTTATTCTGCCATGGCAATGGTTTCAAAGCCGGGGCTTGCGTTTCTCATTATGAAGATGGTATTTCATTTTTCACAACCTCCGATACCTGTAAAAAGTTTTTCAGATGACCGTGAAGCAAAAGAATGGCTGAAACAATATGTATAGAAAATTTGCAATTAATAATAATGATTCGTTAAAGAATTTCTTCCAGATACAAATATTTGCCGTCTTCTCCCGCTGTTATATATTGATTCCAGAAACTATCATCTTTTATGATTCTGTCATTAAATGTCCATTCGGGAATGTACTGGCGGTAAAATTTATAAATATCGGGGCCGGAGAATGACGATGTTATTTCCATGTTCTGCTTCCAGATCCAAAAACGGTTTGCGGTATCATTTTCGAGTTCAAAATAAAAAAAACTCACCCATTTTTTACCGTTTATATCTGTATGGTCTACTCCAATCAATGCTTTGCTTCGGTTGATAGACATTACATAACCATCGGTTTTCCCGATGCTGAGTGTATAAAAGAACGATGTATCTCTCGATCTGATTGCAGTGAGATTTTCTTTCATCCTTTCCCTGCATGAACCGATCGCTATTGAATTATATTTATACATTCCCCTTCCAACCAGCACAGGCATACCCTCATAAGCGGGATATAATTCCAGGTAATTTTCAATTCGCAGCGGCAGAAAATTTACGCCTCTCCCGCCCTTCACCCAAAATTCATGTCCGGAATTTCCCCAGTTTTTAAAAAATAATTCTTTCGAAAGGATGTAATATAAATAATCATCTTTAGCCACATGGATATCAGGATCATAAAATTCAATTTCATCATCTTTATCATAATACCATTTGCCTTCATATTGCATACCCCATAATGTATATCCGCAGTACACTTTTTCTTTTGGATCATCCATATCCCACTGAACCTGCACAGCACGGCCTTTACTTGTAATAATTTCAAAGTCCGGGCTAAGTATAGGAACAATAAAGAATGCAACAAACCGGGTACTGTCGGCAGAATACAGAAATTTGTAGCAATGCGATTGCATGATGGTTGTGTCGAGCCAGCTTTCTACCGCCAGAAGTGACTGCGGGATATTGTTGTAGATTGTTTTCATGCTGTCCCATTGCTCATCTGTGGGTTTGATGTCCTTTACTTTTGATGGCACCCATTCATAATACGGATCCCACTCTCCATCATATCCAGGTGGTTTCGGGTTATTAATTTGCTTCAATTGCCTGGCTTCATAAATATAAAGGCAGGAATGCAGTGAAAGCAATACCGGGATTGAGAACAGGAATACAACGAGGTGTTTTCTTTTCATGTAATTTTATAGTAAAGACAAACGAATTTACAAATTTGTCGCAACCCACCCTCTAAAGTGTCGCTTTTATACTTCGTCCGGCAGTATAACCGAAAGTATGTTTGCATGATTAATTCACAATTAAAAATAATCCAATGAGAAAATTAAAATTACAGGTTCAGATATCGGTTGATGGATTTATTGCCGGATCGAATAGTGAAATGGATTGGTTCACCTGGAACTGGGACGACCGTCTAAAAGATTATGTAAACGAATTAACAGACTCGGTAGATACCATTTTACTCGGCCGGAAAATGGCAAATGGTTTTATCGAATACTGGACAAATGCTGCGGCCAATCCCGAAAACCCTGAATTTCCTTTTGCAAATAAAATGGTAGAAAAACCAAAAGTTGTTTTTTCAAAGACAATTACAAAATCAGAATGGAATAATACGACTGTTGCAAATGGCAATCTCGCTGAAGAAATCATGAAACTCAAACAACAGGATGGAAAAAAAGATATTATCGTATATGGCGGTGCTAACTTTGATTCTTCCCTGATTGAGGCCGGTTTGATAGATGAGTTATATTTATTTGTAAATCCTGCAGCAATTGGCGGGGGATTGTCAATCTTTAAAAGTCTCTCTGAAACGCAATTCTTTAAACTCATAAATGCCATTGCTTTCGAATGCGGCATTGTATTGCTCCACTATGAGCCAAAAAAATAAGCTCAATTATGCCGCAAGCCGCAACGATGTATTAAAAAAATCAATTTCAGCAAACTTATTTTAAAAAAAAAATGACAACCTTACATTTTACAGTAATGATTGCTGCACCAGGAGAAAAAGTGTGGCAGATATTATGGGATGAAGCCACTTATAAAAAATGGACAGCGGTTTTCAGCGAAGGCTCTCATGCAATTTCCGACTGGAAAGAAGGAAGTAAAATTACCTTCCTCTCTGCGGGAGGTGACGGCATGTATAGTGTGATCGCACGGCTGATACCAAATGAATTCATGTCGTTCAAACACATTGGCGTTATCAAAAACAATGAGGAACAGCCGATTGATGAAGAAACAAAAAAATGGTCCGGTTCATTTGAAAACTATACGCTCAAAGAAACAAATGGCAATACCGAACTTATCGTTGATATGGATGTGGCAGATGAATACCTCGATTATTTCAACAAGACATTTCCAAATTCGCTGCAGGTTGTTAAAGAATTAGCGGAGCAGTAAATTTACGCTGTATGAAACTGAAAGAACTGCGTCCGATATTATGGACTGATCAACTGGAGGAAACAATTGATTTTTATCAGAATATCCTGGGCTTCACCTGCGGTGAAAAAAACGAGGATTGGGGATGGGCCAGCATGTATCGCGATGATGTAGAAATCATGCTTGCAAAACCAAATGAGCATACTCCTTTTGAGAAGCCGTTTTTTACAGGTTCTTTTTATATCCGCACCGATCAGGTCGATGCATGGTGGGAATTATTGAAAGACAAAGCACGCATCTGTTATGATATCGAAAACTTTGACTGGCAGATGCGTGAATTTGCGATCTACGACAATAACGGATATATCATTCAGTTTGGCCAGGAATCCGGCGAATTACCGGTATAATTCCAATTATCATTTATGACCCGCACAATCGCTACTTATGTTATGTTTTTATGTTTCATGCGATATTGCTGCGCACAGGACGACTCGCTCACTCGTATATCTTTTCTATATGAATGCGGCATTGAATATCTGGCTCCCACGAACAGCAACAGGCAAATTGATACATGGTCGGGAAATTTATTTGCAGGGGTTCAATTTTTTGAAAAGTGTCCGCTCAGGATTTATGGAGGGCTTACAATGACACATGCGAATGGCGAACAGCTCGATGATCAAAAAACGGGAGTTGTATATTACAACAACGTAGCTGGTGCCGGGCCGGTTTGCCATATGCGGTTTGAGCCATTTATTTACAAAGGCCTTTCATTTTCGGGTGATGCATCCGGCGGAATTATTTTTTATACGGAAGATTTTCCTGTCGGAGGTGATTTTTATAATTTCATGTGGCGGCGTGGATTCTCACTCAATTATCATTTCAATAATATGTTTGCACTGAATCTGAATTTTAAATGGATGCATGTTTCAAACGGACAGGGGCTCGGTCCGCAAAATCCATCTTATGAGGGTAAAGGTTTCGGTCTTGCGCTCTCGGGTTATTTTAAGTAGTTTGACTCTTGAAGTTCTTTGCTTCTCAGGAGAATAAGTGAACAGATGATACAGTAATGATCTGCAAATCATTATATCTCCATAAAAAAGCCGGCGAAATTTATATTGGAAATTCAAAAAATAAAAGCCCTGCTTTACGCCATGGCTTTTATTTTTTTTATGATCAGATCAAATCTTTTCTTCGCTGCCGATAGATGCAGATAAAAATTCACGGTTCAGCCTTGCAATATTCGCCACAGAAATTCCCTTGGGACATTCGGCTTCGCATGCATATATATTTGTACAGGATCCGAAACCCTCCTTATCCATTTGTGCAACCATATTCAATGCACGTGTTTTGCGTTCGGGATCGCCCTGCGGCAATAATGCCAGATGTGCAACTTTTGCAGATACAAATAACATTGCTGAAGCATTTTTACAAGCTGCTACACATGCACCGCATGCAATACACGCTGCAGCATCCATGCTCGCATCAGCCATGTGTTTTTCTACGGGAATTGCATTTGCATCCTGGGCCTGCCCCGTAGATACAGAAATAAAACCACCGGCGGAAATAATTCTGTCGAATGCCGACCGGTCGACACAGAGATCTTTAATTACCGGAAAACTTTTTGCACGGAAAGGCTCGATCGTAATTGTTTCACCATCCGAAAAATTACGCATGTACAACTGGCATGTGGTGGATAATTTCTGTGGACCATGTGCACGTCCGTTGATATACATGCTGCATGTTCCGCAAATTCCTTCACGGCAATCATGATCAAAAGCAACGGGTATTTCACCTTTCGAAATAAGCTGTTCATTTAAAACATCCATCATTTCGAGAAATGACATATTTGCATTTACGTTGTCAATTTCATATTCGGCAAATGCACCCTTAGATGCTGTATTTTTTTGCCGCCATATTCTGAGTCTGAATTTCATCTTGTTTATTTTGAAGCTATGATTTGCCACCGCAGGCAAAGCCGGCAGTCAGCCAAGCCAATAACTATTTATAACTCCGTGTTGCCAGTTTCACTTCTTCAAATACCAGTGATTCTTTATTTAAAACAGGTTCCTGATCACTGCCTTTATATTCCCAGGCAGAAACATAGGCGTATTGTTCATCGTTGCGTTTTGCCTCTCCCTCTTCCTGGTATTCAACACGGAAATGTCCGCCGCATGATTCATTTCTTTCAAGTGCATCTATGATCATCAATTCACCAAGCTCCATAAAATCTGCAACTCTGCCTGCTTTTTCAAGATCCTGGTTCAGTTCATCTGCGTTTCCCGTTACACGAACGTCTTTCCAGAATTCATTGCGCAGTTTACGCACCATTTCTTTTGCTTTTGTGAGTCCTTCTGCGCTCCGGGCCATGCCGCAATAATCCCACATGATTTTACCAAGTTCTTTATGAAAATGATCGACAGATTTATTTCCTTTTACAGCAAATAATTTATCTATCGTGCTACGCACATTGTTTTCCGCTTCCGCGAATGCAGGATGATCTGTAGAAATTGATTTTGTAAAGATTTCACCCGATAAATAGGAGCCGATGGTATATGGAATTACAAAATATCCATCAGCCAAACCCTGCATCAGCGCACTTGCGCCGAGCCTGTTTGCTCCATGATCAGAAAAATTGGCCTCTCCCAGTGCATATAACCCCGGCACATTTGTCATCAATTCATAATCCACCCATAAACCACCCATTGTATAGTGCACGGCAGGGTAAATGCGCATCGGAATTTCATACGGATCTTCAGCAGTGATATGCGCATACATCTCAAATAAATTCCCGTAGCGCTCTTCAATCACATCTTTTCCCAAACGTTTGATCGCATCTGCAAAATCAAGGTAAACTGCCAGTCCGCTCTCCCCTACTCCTCTTCCGTCGTCACATGCTTCTTTGGCTGCTCTCGAAGAAATATCGCGGGGTGCTAAATTTCCGAAAGAAGGATATTTCCGCTCAAGATAATAGTCCCTTTCATTTTCCGCGATATCTATCGGTTTTTTTCTGCCTTCACGAATCGCCTGAGCATCTTCTTTTGTTTTTGGCACCCATACTCTTCCGTCGTTGCGAAGACTTTCGCTCATCAGTGTAAGCTTGCTCTGGTAATCTCCGGTAACAGGTATGCACGTTGGGTGAATCTGAGTATAGCATGGATTGCCAAAATATGCTCCCCGTTTATATGCTTTCCATGCGGCTGTTACATTGCAGCCCATGGCGTTGGTTGAGAGGTAAAATACATTGCCATAACCGCCGGTGCATAAAAGTACTGCATGCCCGAAGTGTCGCTCGAGGTTTCCCGTAATAAGATCTCGTGCGATGATGCCCCTGGCTTTTCCGTCGATCACAACCACATCCAGCATCTCATGCCGGGCATACATTTTCACATTTCCCAAACCCACCTGCCTTTCCAGCGCCTGGTAAGCGCCGAGCAGCAATTGCTGGCCAGTTTGACCGCGGGCATAAAATGTTCTCGATACCTGTGCGCCGCCAAATGAGCGGTTATCGAGCAAGCCGCCATATTCTCTTGCAAACGGAACTCCCTCTGCAACGCATTGATCGATGATATTTACACTTACTTCAGCAAGCCTGTGAACATTTCCTTCCCTTGCCCGGAAATCACCGCCTTTGATCGTATCATAAAACAGCCTGTAAATACTGTCTCCATCATTTTTATAGTTCTTCGCCGCATTGATACCACCTTGTGCCGCAATGCTGTGGGCCCTTCTTGGGCTATCCTGAAAACAAAATGCTTTTACTTTATAACCCAGTTCGGCAAGAGTCGCCGCAGCAGACGCTCCGGCGAGACCGGTTCCAATCACAATGATTTCAAGTTTACGCTTGTTCGAGGGATTTACAAGCTTCACATGATTTTTATAATTCTCCCACTTTTCACTTAATGGTCCTTCAGGTATTTTTGAATCGAGCATGGTGGTTAATGTTCAAGAGTTGAATGTTATGCGATCCATCCTGCATAAATACTGATTGGCATTGCAGCGAAGACCAAACAGATCAGCACTGAAAATACAACACCGAAATTTTTTATGAAGGGGGTATATTTTTTATGATTTAAGCCGAGTGTCTGAAACGAGGATTGAAATCCATGTACGAGATGCCAGCAAAGCGAAATGACGCCCAGCAAATAAACTACCAGTAACAGGGGGCTTTGAAACGTAGCGATCATATCACTGTATTGATTGTGGACAGTTTTTGTTCCGATGGTTACTTCCGGTAATGGTTGGATATTTCCAATGCCGCCAAATCTCGACTGGACCCAGAAATTGCTGATATGAATTACGAGGAACAGGAGAATCAGCGTACCGAGCAATGTCATACTTCGGCTGTACCACTTGCTGTTCATTCCAGGCCGGTTAACGGCATACCCTACGGGTCGGGCCCGTTTATTATCGATTGCAAGCAGGTAAGCCTGAATGATATGCAGAATGATTCCTGCAAAAAGAACAATTTCAATCGTACGTACGATCAAATTGCTGCCCATGAAATGAGCTGCGAGGTTAAAAGTCCTTCCGCTGTCGTTGAAAAAAATCATTCCGTTCACAGCGCAGTGAATAATCAGAAATGAGATAAGAAACAAACCGGTGACCGACATCACGAATTTGCGGCCGATGGAAGAAATCAGAAATGTCCTGAACCAACTCATGCAACAATTTTTAAGACGCCTGCAAATGTAAAACACGACAGGGATAATTTAGTTGCTGTTGTTTAAACATTTTTACTCTCTTATTTTAAAAAACACGACCTGTGGAGTATCTTGCTTACAAAACCCTTCTTATGAAAACTAAAAATCAGGGTACTCGGGCTATTCTCGGCTTTCAGTCCGGGTTTATTTGCAGGTCTCCGGCAGTCAGCTTCATCCATTCGACCCCATCGGGAGTGTACTTCTCCCGCAACAGGATTATACTCATTTAAAACAGTAATAACTACAACTATGAAACCATTTAAAATCACACATTCACATTATTCAGCGCTGTCAGGTATATTTTTACTGGGGGGCGGTTCGCTTGCCAATGCACAGGTGATCTATACCGATGTTGATCCGGATATAGAACTGAATATAAATGAATCATTCCTGTTTGATCCAAATGATAACGGCATTCCTGATTTTGAGATCAGACAATTTTACGATGACGTCTATTCATCATTTTGCCAGGTCATTTCTGCAATCATGGGTTCCATTCATCCGCTCAATTACAGTGCATCGCTCAATGCGGATAATGAAGATTTTTCTTTTGCCCGTTCCCCTTTTGTGTATCAGGTATTCTTAAACGAAATGGGAGAACCAATCAAACATACTGATGAGTGGAAGGGATACTTCGACACGTATGAAACCTGGAATACTTTCCGCTGGGGGCTGCTTGGAGGAGTTGAACGGACTGATTCCTGCGGCACTACATTTTTCTGGGGCCCGGTGGGCGAATGGCCCGGCGCTGATTATAAATTTGCAGGCTATCGCATTGAAGAGGCCGGTTCGCATTTTTATGGCTGGATAAGATTATCGCTCTCAGACAATGCGCAAAAAGTTACCATCCATGATTATGCATTAAATACAAGTCCTGATGTAATGATAAAAGCCGGTGCAACAACAGATTGTTATCCTCCATCTGTTTCGGGGGTAAGCAATATCACATCATCATCCGCCAGAATCAAATGGGCACCCGTTTTTGAAGCCACAAAATACCAGGTTTACTACAGGATCGCCGGAATTCCTGCATGGACAAAACTGAATATCACAGGTGATGCGCAGCAAAAAACAATCGGAGGGCTTGCATGCAATACAACTTACGAATGGAAAATACGCAGCAGGTGCGATGCGGAGTTTTCTGATTTTTCATCCATCTACTCATTTACGACAGCCTCATGCAGGTTATTTGATAATCATTCTTTGCCTGCAGAGGTGAACATTTTTCCAAATCCGGCGCACGATTATTTTATCGTTGATATGCATGAATATATTGATCAGGATGTACGCATTGGAATATATAATTTGTTAGGTGAAACAATGTATGAAGAAAATTATATTGCAGATGAAGAAATCAAAATCGATGTATCTGCACTTCCAAAAGGAAATTATATTCTGAAAATAAATTCGGAAACAAAAAGGACCGTCGAAAAATTAATCATTCAGTAGAATTATTTTTTATGAAGGCAAATAGAATTACGCTTACGCAGTATTCAGCATTATCGGGTACACTTCTCATTTCAGCCGCAATGCCGGGAGGTGGTGGAGGAGGCGTTCACTACACGGATATAGATCCCGATGTAATTATCACCAATCCTGCGCCTGAGTATGGTTTTACAACTTATTATCTCGATATTGACGGTGATGGCGATGGCGATTATATTTTCAAAGCGGGGTATCAGACAGACACTACGGCATGGGCATATGAAACGGTGATATTAAATACAATCCGTGTCGGCATGCCGGGACCTGATGCCATACAAAGCAATCATGCATACCGCGACTATATCGGCATATTTCCCCTGGGAGATGAAATCAATGATGAGATGGAATGGCTTGATGCCGGTGTTTTCACAGAATCCATTTATCTGGTATACAATCAGATTGGCGGATCGGGCTTAGTGCCATTTGAAGCGATTGACTGGCTGGGCGCAAATTATAAATATGCGCCGATCAGAATTAAATCGGGTGGTGAATTTTATCATGGATGGATCAGGTTATCAGTTTCAGAAACAGGAAATCAGGTTATCCTTCATGATTATGCGATTCATACGACACCGGATATTCCGATACTTGCAGGTGAAACTGGTTTTTGTGATCATCCCATTATTTATAAAACATCCAATATCACTTCCGCATCTGCACGCATTACATGGGCACCTGTGCTCGATGCAACAAAATACCAGATCCGTTATCGCCCGATTGGAGGTGTAAGCTGGACTTCGGTCAATGCAATTCCCACGTCCACATCAAAAAAAATAATGAGCCTGAGCTGTGATACAGAATATGAAGTAAAGATCAGGGCTCAGTGCAGTGGTGAATTTTCAGACTTCTCTCCTCTCATCAATTTTACAACTGCATCATGCAGGTTGTTTGAAGATGCAGTGGATAAAATTCAACTGCGCATCTTTCCCAATCCTGCGGCGAATATCATTTATGCAAATATCCGTGAATTCGATACAGATGAAATAAGAGCTGAAATTTATAATATGTACGGTGAAAGAGTATCGGCAGAAAATTATTTGACAGATGAAGTTCTCGAAATCGATATTTCAGAATTGCCTTCGGGTAATTATATTCTGAAAATAAATTCGGAAACAAAAACTGCGACACATAAAATAGTAATTCAATAATATAACGTGTCCCATTTAAAAAAAAGGCAGCTCGCATGAGCTGCCTTTTTTTTATTTATGCTGCAGCAGTTTTTCTGCGCAAAATCAATCCGACTGCAATTCCGGTGAGCAACCACATCACAAGCGTATCAATGATCTCTCCCCACAAAAAATGCATCGGGTAGCTGAACCAGTTCATGTTCATTAAATGCGTATTGAATATCACGATGATTGCAACAACAAGTGATGCAGCGAGAATTCCCCCCATTGTTATGATATTCCCTTTTCTCAGCAACCACACAAAAAACCATACTGCAACCAAATTGATCAGGAAACCGATTGCCATATTTTTTCCCATATTTGATTCAAGTGCGGGATGATATATCATCATTGCCCAGGGTTTTCCGATGTTCGCTTCCATCAGCTTCTGTTCTTCACTCATTGACGTGCCGGGAGGTGCGTAAGGTAAATTATACATCCCCTCTTCCAATCCCGACATAGATTGCAGGATTGCATCCTGATGGTCGGTGTATTTGATAGAATTTTCGTGGGTCGGCAATATCATCCATGAAAGTGCCTGGTAAATAAACATGACGATTGTGCCGAGCAGTACAGCAATGATTGTTTTTTTCATACGAAGTGGTTTAGGTTATGAATGCGATGCAAGCTATTAAATAATCAGCAGAATTTTGAGAATTTTTAACAGGTTGCTGTAAACGATAAGGCATGGTTTTAGCGTTAATTCCGTAATTTTATCTTATGAAAAAAATCCTGTTCATGCTGCTTTTATGCGTAACTGTTGTTGTTTCGCATGCATCGTATATCCTCATCCCGATGGATCAATCGCAGAAAGAACATTTAAAAGCTTACGGGATTGCTTACTGGGTGCTTGAAAACGGCGGCAAGGTTGACTGGATGCTGAATTATCGCGGAGGCAGCTTCTGCCTTCAGTACTTTGATGCGTTTGAAAAAGAATGTCTCATCAGAAATGTGAGCTATGAAGTGATACCTGATGCAAGTTATAATAAAATTGTTGCTGATATCGCCAATCCCGAAGTGAATATGGATGTGATGAAGCTTGAAAAGGCGCCGAAGGTTGCAGTGTATTCGCCAAAATCAAAACAACCCTGGGATGATGCTGTTACACTTGTGCTTACCTATGCAGAAATTCCGTATACAGTAATCTATGATGAAGAAGTATTAAATGGTGAATTGCCGAAATACGACTGGCTGCATTTGCATCATGAAGATTTTACAGGGCAATACGGAAAATTTTGGGCAGCATACCACACACAAAAATGGTATCAGGATCAGGTTACAGAAAATGAGGCGATCGCAAAAGAATTCGGATACAATAAAGTAAGTGAACTCAAACTGGCGGTTGCATTAAAGATCCGCGATTTTGTTTCAGGCGGAGGATTTTTATTTGCAATGTGCAGCGCTGCGGATTCGTATGATATTGCACTTGCAGCAGAAGGAATCGACATCTGTGAAAGCATGTTTGATGGTGATCCCGCAGATCCATCGGCACAGGATAACCTCGACTATACAAAAACATTTGCATTTCAGAATTTCAACCTGAGCAGAAACCCCTATGAATACTCTCTTTCAAATATCGATGTATCTCATTCACGGGCTGTTCCGAAAGACCTCGACTTTTTTACACTTTTTGAATTCTCCGCAAAATGGGATCCTGTTCCAACAATGCTCACGCAGGATCATGAAAAAACAATTCCGGGTTTTTACGGACAGACAACTGCTTTCAATAAATCAACTATCAAATCAAGTGTGCTGATCATGGGAGAAAATAAAGCCGCAGGAGAAGCAAGATATATCCATGGCGAATTCGGGAATGGCACCTGGACCTTTTTCGGCGGGCACGATCCCGAAGATTACAAACATTTTGTCGGCGATCCTCCTACCGAACTCGAACTGCATCCAAATTCTGCCGGATACCGTCTGATTTTAAACAATGTATTGTTTCCGGCCGCGAAGAAACAGAAGCAGAAAACCTGAGCATGAAGCTGAGCGTAAAGCGCAAAGTTTGGGCAGACATCTTATAGTGAATTTCCGAAATTCTTCTTTATTGTCTTTTCGAAATTTAAGAACAAGTTGCTTTCTGCTAATAAAACAGCATCCAGTTCACACCTAATTTCACTCCACGCGGCTGCATGGGATAATTCGGAGTTTCATAATATCCTTTGCTGAAAAGCCCCTGTGCAACATTGTCTACTTTCAAGAAAAAACGGAACGTGCGGATATCAAAATTTGCGAAGACATCAATCACGGGATCGAAATGCAATGAATCAGTTCCCGGGAAAAATGGCAACTCATTGAATTGCCCTGTGATCATATTGTAAGAATGACCTGCATATGCATCCGAATACCAGGCATCAAAGCCAATTTGCGTATAGAGTGCGCTGTGGAATAAGTGTTTTTCAAAATACCAGGATATGTCTGCGAGATATTTCGGATAATTGAATATGGAGGAAACAGACTGGTATGCAACTGAATTATTCAAATGAAAATTTCCGAGCGTGAAATTTTTTGTGATGATCACCTGTAAGACTGTAATATCTTTTTCCGCCTGCACGGGAAAAAACTGATCGAAGTAGACGGCATTTGTTATAGTTGACAAAGAAGCCTTCAAATCTGTTTGAATAGCCGGCAGGTGAATGGCTCCGAACAGCTCCCTGTATCCGATGCCGTTGAAATTTGTTTCCCACCTGAATTTAAATCCGTAATAATATTCCTGTATCTGCAGAGGTGAATAGCTGCCTGCCCTGAAGCCGATCTCAGGCTGTATCAAAAATTTTGTGAGCCGTGCGGATGCAATTGTTTCATAACTGTTTTCAATGACATCATACGCACCGTCTGCATGCAGCATCAGCAATGAGTCAGCAAGATCTGAAACAGCAATCGAAAATCCTGCAATAAGATTTCGTTTGATTATTTCCCCGCTGCCATCACTGATCTCATGATATTGCTGAAGTCCGTATAATTCCCATCGCAAGCTGTGAACTGCAGCGGAATCACGTGTGATATACCTGAGTGGCGCATTTCCGATCGATATCCTGTTGTAAAAGCCATCCACATCCGAAAGGTCACGCAGTGTATCGCTGTCGTCGAAAAGTGAATTGTAAAAAATCGTATCGTACAAATCTTCGAATGCATAATCATAATCGTGCACACCGAAGATATGTCTCACATAAAATTCTGGTGCAAAATATCTTCCGGTAGTTGTATCATTTACCTCATAGATGACATGCCTGCCTAAATTTATCTGCTGCATGATCTGGCCCTGCCAGTTTTTCCATTCGGTAAATGCGTATGCACGGTATGGCTCTGCAAGATTTGGAAAAGGAATGCTGAATAATGTATCATTGTTAATGCCGCCATTCTCTTCATTTTTCATTCCCGAATGAATACCACCGGCATACATTTCATAAAATCCATTTTTTGTTTTATACCAGATTGTTGAGGTTACATTGATCGTGCTGTTATTCATATGCTGATAATAACCCACAGATGCAATTTTATCCAGGCCGATTGAGAAATTCAGATCCGGCCCGATGTTCCTTGTATGCAATACGCTGAAATATTGTTCGCTGTTACTACCGATTACATAATTCAGATCGGTGAAAGGAATATTGGTGCGATAATATTTCAGCTCACTGATATCCGTAAGGTAGAGATCACGCTCATGCCTGCCATAATCAAAACCCAAATAACGGTTGAATGAATACAGCCTGGCATAATAAGGGGCTCCCAGGTTCCCGAGATAAGCATCATCGAACAATTGTTTTCGCACCGGATTGAATTTCTGAAAGCCATCAAGAGAAGTATCCACCGGTTGATAAATGCCAATATGATCATTCATAAAATACTCAACCCTTGCACCGGATGCATCCAGATACAGGTCTTCTTCCAGAGAGTCAACTGAAATGCTGTCGATTGGTGTTTGGGCAGATAATGAGAGAGCGCATCCTGCAATTAAAAAAAACAGGAAACTGCGCAGGCAAATAAACAGTGGGCGGGAAAATTGATGCAACAACAGATATTTAAAATAAATCTTCAAATCATTTTATTTTATATCGAACGAAGATTCTACAGGCTATTGATCAGTTCTTTGAGGATGAGTGTCATATTCGGTTCTGCAGTTTTCGCAACTGCAATTACGCTTTCAACTGTTACCGGTTCAATTTCTTCAAGCGGATAACCTTTATCCGTGATTACCGATATTGCAAATACGGGTACTCCCATATGCACGGCTGCCAGAACTTCCGGAACGGTGCTCATCCCCACTGCATCGCCTCCGATAATATGCAGGTATTTATACTCTGCAGGTGTTTCAAGATTCGGGCCGGGCACACTTACATAAACTCCTTCCTGGCACCTGATCGTATGCTGCGCAGCAATTTTCAGAGCCATTGCGATCATCTCTTTGTCATAGGCATTGCAGAGATCAGGAAACCGCGGACCCAGTTCATAATCATTGGGGCCGATGAGCGGATTGGATGGCTGCAGATTGATATGGTCGCGGATGATCATGAGATCGCCTTTATTGATAGAAGGGTTCAGGCTGCCCGCTGCATTTGAAATAAATAATTTCTGAATACCAAGCATTTTCATTGTGCGCACAGGAAACACTACTTCATCCATCGTATAGCCTTCATAGTAGTGAAATCGGCCCTGCATGGCCACTACTCTCTTTGTTCCGATCATGCCGAATATGAGTTTGCCGCTGTGGCTTTCTACCGTTGATACCTGAAAATGCGGTATCAGGGAATAATTGATCTCTGCTTCGATTTGAATATGGTTGACGAGATTGCCGAGGCCTGTGCCGAGAATAATCCCGTAATCTGGTTGAAATTTTGTCCGCTGCCTGATAAACACAATGGCTTCATTCAGGCTCTCTATTAAATTATCCATGTAGTTTTTCTTTATGCCTGCAAAGATATTTCAATTGTTGTACGGCTTGTAGCGCAATATATACTCACGTACCAGTTGAGAAAAGGCTGTATCTCCATTAAAAAGGAATTTTACTTCAGCCGGGACTGTGAAAACAGACAAGCCTGCATGCAGAATGGCATGCTTCTGCTCCATCAGCCGCATGGCATCTTTTTCTGTTGTGAGTATATACTTTGTTTCACGCCCCATGCGGCTGATATCGCCGGTTGTAAAATAATGGTGGTCTGAAAATGACACAGAACGGATGAGATTGCATTTTGCTGCAACGTATTTTTTCAATTCCTTCGGATCAGCAATTCCGGTAATTAACACATAAGAGTCATTTTTGCCGAATATTGTTTTTTGCTGATCCTGAAACAATGGCTGCATATCGCCATAAGCAATTGTTGTAAAAAATAAATGCTGATCTCTGCCAAGATTTAATTTCTGTGCAATTGTATTTTTTTCTGATTCGTTCAACCCGGGGGGACATTTTGAAACGATCACAATATGCGCTCTTTTTTTTGCAGATGATGGTTCACGCAGATTACCTGCCGGCAGGATCATATCGTCTGAAAATAAATGCTGATAAGCTGTGAGAATGATTTGCAGCCCTGCTGTAATTCTGCGGTGCTGAAATCCGTCATCCATCAAAATTACATTTACATCCGGTTCGTCATTCAATAAATAATATACGCCATTCACACGGTTCTCACTCACTGCAACCTCCACTTCCGGAAATTTTTGTTTGAATTGTTTTGGTTCATCACCAATATCTTCCACCAGGCTTAATTCTGTAGCGAGTGCATAACCTTTTAATTTGCGCTTATAGCCCCTGCTGAGTGTTGCTATTTTATAATCCTTTTTTAATTCACGGATGAGATATTCGATATGCGGTGTTTTGCCTGTACCTCCCGTGCTGATATTTCCGAAGAGTATGATGGGAAAATCGAATTCAAAAGTTCGCAGCCATGCTTTATCATAAAAGTAATTCCTGACAGAGGTGAGAAGCCAGTATATCAGTGAGAACGGGAATAATAATTTTCGCACCGTGCGAAGATAAATAAAAAAGGCAGGTGTATGGTTCACCTGCCTCTGTTCTCAGATATCCTTCGCTTATTGCACGATAATATCTTTGATATAATCTTTACCTTCTACATTTACTTTTACAACTGCATTTCCTTTAAATCCATCAGGAAGCTTAATATCTTCCACAAAGTCCATACCCTCTACCGTGATGGCTTTTTCATAAATCAGCTTTCCTGTCAGGTCATATACCTGAACGATTACATCATCCTGATGCACATGTTCCATTACAAGCTGGAATTCACCTGTATTCGGATTCGGATAAACGCCCATTTGAGTAATGTGCACTTCTTCAGCAGGTGCCTCAGGCACTTCTCCCTTCATGGTAAGTGTTGTAAATGTTTGTGTTGGTGAAAATGCGCTTGACATTGCGCCGCAAACAGTTTTCACTTTATACTGATAGGTTGTGGATGCTGTAAGCCCCGGGATGTTCTTGAAATTGCTTGTTGCATTTACTTTGGTCCATGCAGGTGCACCGACTGCACGGTACTGAACCTGATATTTTGTTGCGCCCACTACTGCTGTCCATGTAATTTTAGCGCTGGTAGCAGTGATATTTGTTGCAGTAACACCGGTTGGCGTATTGCAGGTTGGAGGTGCGCATGAAACGGTGATTGAGCCGCTCATACCCAGGCCGCCTGCGCCGCCGTGGAAATCGCAGTAATAAGCATACGTTCCTGCTGTTGCAAGAACTACATCCTTATTAATAAGGGCGCCATTCATGGTAAATGTCGTCCAGGCTGCAGTTTCGGAAACAACTGGATGTGTACCGCTCACACGGTGAAACCGGATCGTATCATTGCAGTTAACCGTAAGTGAATTCGGGGTAAAAACAAAGTTTGATACGTTAATGATGTGGATCGTGGCGTGAACCTGTGTTAACACAAGGAGGAGTGTGCATAAAGTAATTAATTTTCTCATAAAATGATATTTGATGCCGAAATTAATCATGTTAACTGTAAATACATAGAAATTCTGTGTTAAATTATCTATGGTTAATCAGATAACTGACATTGTAAATTCCTGCTCACAGGAACGTTGTTATATGTGGTTGCTATTGATGAATAAATTCAACAACCATCTTCTCTGTGGAATCAGAAACATGCAAAAAGTAAACTCCCTTCGGCAAATTTGAAATATCTGCCCAAATCAAATCTTTCTCTTCACTGATCGTAATTATGTTTATCAGATTACCTGTGATGTCGAATAATTGTATGGAAACCTGTTGTAAACTCATGTAATCAATATACAACACATCTGAAGCAGGATTGGGATAGACATCAACGTGAAATTCAAATGCTATTTCATCTTCTCTTAAGGGCGATGTTGTAAAATTTTCAATGGATGAAAATTCACCCAGTGTTCCGTCAGCGCATGTTGTGCGCACCTTATATTCATACATTGTTGCAGGCGTAAGTGATTTAAGCGTTTTAAAATTTGTGCCTGCAATTTTCTTTGTCCATGCACCGCCGGCTGCGGGCCTGTACCAAACCTGGTAAGAATCAACGGAAGGGATGTCGGTCCAGTTTACGGTTGCTTTTGTTGATGTAATACCTGTTTCAAATAATTCCGCAGGAACCGGGCAAACGTCATTGAATATTATTGCCGCCATATTATTTACAGCCACGCCGCCATATTCTCTAAAATTTCCACCTGCCAGTAATTGATTGCCGTTGAGCGCCATTACATATATCCCCTCATTCAGCGGATATTCAGAAACCTGCGACTGGAATGTTTCATCCAGGCTGCCGTCGTTATTTAACCGTGCGAGTTTGCTGACTTCAATACCATTATATTCTTCAAATGCACCACAGATCATAATATACCCTTCGGGGGATATGATGATATAATAAATATTCTCACCAAAATTATTTGGATTGTCGGTGATAAATGTATTATCATAGGTCCCGTCTGCATTCAGGCGCATGAAATCATCACGGTCGGTGCCATATTCAATATCATCGCCTGCAATCACCACTTTTCCATCAGATTGTACTGCCATATTAATTACAGACCGGTTCGTTCCGTCTGCTGTTAAGCCCGCATCAAATGTCATATCGGGTGTGCCGTCCGCATTCAACCTGGCTATAAATCTTTTCAGGATGCCGTTATAATTCATAAAAAATCCGCCGATCATTATTTTACCATCGGGCAATACAATAAGCGAACGCACGGAACCATCGGGCCCGGTGCCCCCCGGATTGAATGTTGCATCAAGTGTGCCGTCAGGGTTGAGACGTGCAATATTGTTTGCAGTAACTCCATTGTATGTGTTGAAATATCCGCCGCATAAAATTTTTCCATCCGGCTGGACAGCGACCATGTATACATCGCCGTCAAACCCGCTGCCAATGTGAAATGAATGATCCAGGTTGCCATTTGGTTTTAATCTTGCAATTGAACTTTTGCCTGCACCATTTACCGTTTCAAAACTGCCTGCAATAATTATTTTATCATCAGTCTGTATGTCGATGTCGTAAACAAACTCATTGCCGCCACCCACATCAACATTCGCAATGAAAGAAGGATCTGCGGTTCCATCTGCATTTAATTTTGCGATCCCGGGTGTATATAAATTATCGGCAGCTTCAAATTTTCCGCCTATCCAGATTGTGCCATCGCCGAGGGGCAATATTTTCTGAACGCCGTAAGTTTCCCATCCACTTGCCCCGATATCAGCCGGCATTGCAGGATCTGTTGTTCCATCATTCAGCAAACCTGCAATATTTCCGGATACGTGATTATTAAACAAATGAAACTGTCCCGCTACAATATATCTGCCGTCAGGCAGCAATACAGCATCAAATATATTTGCCTGATTTGAGTTTCCTGACCCGAAAAAAGCATCTGCTCCTGAAAAACCGGGAGCCGTTGAACCATCCGGATTTAATCTCCCGATACATCCCACTGCGCTGCCGTTAAGCAATTCAAATTCTCCGGCAATTACGATGGTGCCGCTTTCTTCATAAATAATTTTATATACCTGTTCAAGGGCTCCGGCTTGCATCGTAGTCGCAAAAAAAGTGGGGTCGATTGTGCCATCGCTGTTCAGACGGCCGATATTATCAGAAGGGATGTTTGAAGCATCACTGAATTGTCCGCCGATCAATATTTTTCCATCCGGCTGCAATTCGATATCATTTATGAAACTGATATCTGTTGCTGCCGTCAGATTAAAAGTCGGATCATTGCTGCCGTCACTGTTCAATTTTGCAAAACCATCACAGGTAGCTCCGTTTACTTTTGTAAATTTTCCACCAATAAGAATTTTTCCGTCGGCAAGCAACTCAATATCATTTACGATTTCTGATCCCACAATTGTCAAAACAACAGAAAAATCATTATCGATGGATCCGTCAGAATTTATCCTGACAATTGCAGTCCGGGATGCACCATCATAAAACTGAAAGTCACCACCTAAAATTATTTTACCATCAGGCTGTACTGCAATTGCATATATGGCGTCACCGGATGAGGAGGCAAACCCTGACTGAAATGATTCATCCCTGCTTCCGTCAGAATTCAGCATTACGATCATTTTATCTTCCGGATCTTCATCCCAGAATTCATAATTGCCGCCTGCGAGTATGCGGTTACCGGGATATTCTGCCAGTGCATATATCTGCGACTGAAAAGGACAGCCTGATGTAAATGAAATATCCGGTGTGAGATCGTTATTCAGTTTTGCGATTCCTTTAATTGCCTGTCCCCTGTAATTCCGGAACATGCCACCGGCTATGATGCTGCCGTCAGACATCTGTATCATCGCATTTACATAGTCGTTAAAATACTGTGCATGCCCAAAAGACGGATCGAGCGATCCGGAAGTTTGTGAAAAGGAATACTCAGTGATGAGTGATGAGAGGATGGATGTAATGATAACTATTTTTGTTTTCATAAAATATTTTTACTGACGGATGAATTGAATTATTTGTTTTTTAGAGATTGTTGAAAGATGCAGGAAATAAATGCCTCCGGCCAGGGATGAAACATCAGGAAATAAATTCCATAAATAATAATTTGCGCTATAATCCTGCCGTAAACTTTCATCCATACCTCCGGGATTTTGTAAATAAAAAAGGAAAATGGTAATACACAAAGCAATACGGGGAAAAATGCTTCATAGCAATTTTATTGACGGATAAATTTTATCGTCTTATTTACTGATTCATTTGATATTACAAGAAAATAAACGCCGCTTGACAGGTCGGAAATATCGAACCGGATCAATTCCGTGTTACCGGGAGTAACTATTTTTAAAGTATTGCCGGTGACATCCAGAATTTTAAATTGGGCATTTTGAAAACCTTTATTCGATTCAATAAACAAGATATCAGATGCGGGGTTTGGGGAAACCGTGATTAAATTATTTTCGTCCTGTTCACCCTCGAGCCTGCATGATGCCGTTGTAAACGTCAGCGTTTCCGAATAATCGGAAAATTCAACACCGCATTTTGAACGCACTTTCCATTCATATTCAGTATTGCATGTCAATCCCGTAATATTTTTTGAGGTGCCGCTTACTGTTTTTTTCTGCCAGGGACCTCCGGATACAGGCCGATATGACAGCTGGTATTTATCAGCAAAATCAACAGCATTCCACAATAATTTTGCGCCCGCAGAAAGAATTGGCCCTGCACCGATTAAAACCGGCGGATTACAACCGGGCAAGCCCTCACCGGCAGTAACAGGATCATTTATTGTATTGTTGAATGCAAAATCATGAATTGTAATTGTATAATGGCTGGTGCCAAGATCACCGTCAATTTTAGATGCATGCGTTGTGCTCAGCCTGATCCATCCATACTGATAATTTGCGCCGCTTTGTTTTCTGATTCCGATATAATGACTGTTGACCACATCATCACCCCAATTCCCAAATCTCCATGTATATGTTCCGGGCCAGCTTGTTCCGATCATATAATTTGAAACATATAACAATGCATCCACATAATCTATCCATAATTGTGCAGGGCCGATCGCAGCGCCCGCTGCCAGGTTAGATGCTGTTCCTTCCCAATACTGATATGGATGGCAACACAATGTCCAGCCCAATGAATTGCCCAGCATTTCAAAATTATTATTCATTCTGTGCACAGAAGCGAATACTGCCGAAGCAGCATATGCAGATCCGCCGTAAGAGTAAAAATCATTGACCGTTATCTGAATATCGGTTGCTCCATTTGCATCCATGTCCAGGTTCAGTGTACCCGAAGCCGCAACACCGCTGCCATCACCTTCAAAAAAAGCATCCGGATCGATATTGGTGTATACAACTTGTCCTGCAGATGATTTAATTGCCAGCAATGCAATTGCAGAGGCCGAATAAGAGAGCATTTTTTTATTGTATTTCATAATTTTTCTTCAGGTTACATAAACCTACTGTTTGATAAACTTCTCAACTTTCGTGATCGATGAGCCGGAGATGATGAGAAAATAAATTCCATCCGGCAAACCGGAAATATCAATTTCTGTCAATCCGGAATTACTTATCGGTATTGATTTGATTTCCATGCCCGCAGCATTGAGCATTTTTATCCGGTCGGGCTGATAACTTAAATCAATATATAATAAATCTGAAGCGGGGTTCGGATAAATAACAGCAAATTCATTTTCAGTATCCGCATTTTTCAATGGCAGTGTTGTGAAATTTTCCAGTGATGAAAAATCGCTGAATTCTCCGTCGCTGCATTTTGTGCGGACTTTATATTCATAATTTGTTCCCGGAGATAAAGATTTAATTGTTTTGGAATTTGTTGCAGATGATTTTTTGATCCAGGTGCCGGCTCCCGTGGTACGGTACCAAACCTGGTATGTATCTGCGCCTGCTATTGCATCCCAGTGCAACGTTGCTTTGGACGGGGTGATATTATTTTCGAATAACCCTGATGGCAACACACATACATCGGACGCTATTTTTACGATCCAGAAGTCGGAAAAGGTCCCATGCCGCGGTTCTGTTTTATCTCCTGAAACCGGTGAATCGGAAGTACCGCCTACGAGGTAACCGCCGTCATCAGATTGTAAAATGATAAAAGGCATGTCCGACAGTACACCACCAATCGTTTTTTGCCAGGCAATATTTCCTGCAAAATCAATTTTTACGATCCAGTAATCATCCAGTCCAACCTGCGGTTCTGTTTTATCAAATGAAATTCCCGACATCGAGCGACCGCACACAACATAGCCATCGGCAGTTTCTATCACATCGTTCGGGATGTCATTTTCAAAACCTCCAATTGTATTTTGCCATTCGATAAGACCCGCCGCATTTAATTTCACTATCCAGTAATCCATTAAATTGCTGTTTTCAGTTTTATCTCCGCCGATATCTGAATTGGATTCACCTGCAAACAGATAGCCTCCCTCTGAGGTTTGAATAATAGCGCCGGAATATTCGATTGAGGGACCACCGATTGTATTTTCCCATTCAATTGTTCCAAGTGGAGATAATTTTACAATCCAGTAATCTTTAAATGAAGAACTGTATTCCGATTTATCGCCTGATATGCCTGATCCGGAATCTCCAATAAGGATATAACCTCCCTCCATTGTTTGATGTATGCAGGTTAAATTCTCATCGGTATCGCCGCCAATTGTATTTTCCCATTCAATGTCGCCGTTTGCATCCGTTTTAATCACCCAATAATCAGTGAAGAAAAGATCACCGATCGGATCTTCAGATTTTATTTCATTTGAAAAAGAGTTTGAATTACCACCCAGAATATAGCCGCCGTCTGATGTTTGTTCAAGAGAGAACAACCGGTCTGTACGCTTGCCCCCATATGCTCTTTGCCATTCAATATTGCCCAGCATATCCAGTTTCAATATCCAGTAATCGGGGTCCTCATTATCAGGTCCGTAAATGCCCATTGTTTTGTCACCCGAAATTTCAGAATATGAATAACCACCGATGATATAACCACCATCTGCAGTGCAATCAAGCGACGTCAATACATCTTCATCATTCCCGCCGATTGTATTCTGCCATTCGATGCTTCCGGCCGAATTGAGTTTAACGATCCAGTAATCTTCCTTTCCTGAAGCGCCCACATTCGCTTCGGTTTTATTATAAGAAATTCCTGATATGGAAGAGCCTCCAAGTATATATCCGCCGTCGGGCGTTTGCATGGCGGCAGCCAACTCTTCACGCTGATTACCTCCTATCACATTTTGCCATTCAATTGCGGGAGCCTGTGCGAAGGCGTTATGAGTGATGAGTAATGACATGGTTACAAGAAATAAGCAGATCTGAGTTTTCATAAAAAATAGTTTTACTGATGGATGAACTGAATGATTTTATTTTCAGATGAATTTGACACATGTAAAAAATACATGCCTTTTGCAAGAAAAGAAATATCAAGAGACATCACGTCATTTTCAGGGTTTGCACATATGGCATTGATTCTATTTCCCATGACATCATATATTTCGATCAGAATAATTTCTTCAGAACCGGAAGTTTCAATAAACAGCAAATTATCGGCAGGATTGGGATATACATTCACGATAAATTCATTTTGAATTTCTCCGCTGCGCAACGGCAGTGTTGTAAAATTTTCGGGTGATGAAAAATCGGTGAATTCACCATCGCTGCATTTTGACCGTACTTTATATTCATAATCTGTTTCAGGCAATAAAGATTTAATTGTTTTAAAATTTGTGGCAGATGATTTTTTGAGCCATGTGCCTGCGCCCACGGCACGGTACCACACCTGGTAAGATTCAGCCGAAGCCTGTTCATTCCAATGAATCTTAGCCTTTGTTGCTGTGATATGATCTGCAAATAACCCATCGGGTGCGATACATCCGATCGGTGAATAAATTCTTGCGATATAATCACGTGTAACGCCAAAAGAATAAAAGGTACCTGCTACAATCAATTTACCGTCACCTTGTTCACCGAATGAGAACATGCCCTCTCCGAGATATCCGTTCCATGTAGCGGGGTTCTGAAAATCAACAGAAGCATCAACGCCGCCATTATCTGCATCAATGCAAACAATTCCATTATAATCATATCCGTCAAATTCTGAGAACTCACCGCCAAGAATTAATTTTTCATCATCAATCGAAATTACCTGGTGTACATTATCTACATTTTCAATTACCGCATTATGAAATCCTGCATCCACAGAACCATCCGGGTGAAATCTTGCAACACCTGTAAACAAGGGCCCGCCTGTTAAAGAAAAATTACCCGTAACAATCATATCGCCATCAGCAAGCAGTTCAATATCCGATACGGATCCCGCATCAACCGGACTTGTAAATGTGGGATCAATGCTTCCGTCAGCATTCAATTTTACAACACGGCTTGCTGAAGACCCGTTGTAGGAAATAAACTCACCACCGACAATATATTTACCGTCGGGCGTGAGCACCACATCATGTATCTGGGGCGTATTTATATCATTGAATATGCCTCCTGAAAATGACGGATCGTTTGTGCCATTTGCATTCAGCCTTTTCAATTTGGCGAAATCATGACAGATAAAAATTTTGCCGTCGGGCTGATAACGCACAACATGCACCCAGTTTAAAGACGCTGTATTAAATAATTCATCGTTTGTGCCATTTGCATTCAGCCTGACAAGATTCTGATGAGACACCCCATTTACAATATTAAATTTTCCGCCTGCTATTATTTTACCGTCTGGTTGCAGAGCAAGGTCTCTTACATTCATATCTATTCCGTTATTGATCGTAACATGAAATGCAGGATCAATCGAACCATCAGGCAGCATCCTTGTTAAAAATGAGACCGGAATATTGCCATATCTGGTAAAATTCCCCCCTGCCAGAATCAAATCATCTGCGTCTACCAGTACTTTATTCACAACATTATTAAATCCCGGCAGGTTGTGCAGGAAAAGGGATAATTCGCCATCTGTTTCAAGCTGGCCCATATAGGGACATTTATAGCCGCCGAATTCCCTGAAATTTCCCCCAATGATGATCCTGTCATCCAGCGGCAGAATTGTGCGGACATATTTACTCCCATCACCAACCATATCGGTTGCATCGCCCGCATCAAATGATGCATCCAGTGTTCCGCCGGCATTTAACCGGATCATGCTTGGAACATGTGCCCCATTGTATGTATCATATACGCCGCTTGCCAATATTTTTCCATCGGCCTGAACCGCGAGCCCATAAATTCTGGTGCCATAAAATCCTGCATCATCACTTTGGAAACCCGATCCGGGATTAAAAGAAAGATCCACTGTTCCATCGCTGTTCAATCTTGCAATTTTGTGCCTGGTTGTTGTATTTACTTTACTGAAATCGCCTGCGATCATTATTTTACCATCCGCCTGAATCGCCAGGGCATAAATTGCAGCGGCGCCGGTCACGATTTTTATATCGCCAAACGTCTCATCTGTAGCGCCGTCCGCAAGCAAACGCATTAAATGTTTGCGTGAGAAATCTCCGTTGTAGGATAGAAAATCACCCCGCATGAGAATTTTATTATCTGCAGTCAGCGTAATTGAAATACCCGGCACCTGGTCTCCGTCGAAATGAGTTTCAAATCCGGTGTCTATTGTTCCGTCGGGAAATAATCTTACAATGCTTGTGCGTTCAGGGCTGCCGGGCAAACTGAATTCGCCGGATACCAGCAATTTGCCATCGGGCAACATTTCAATATCATATACACCACCTTCGAAACCGGTAAATGGATCTGTGAATGTAGGGTCAACTGAACCATCACTATTTAATCTGATCACAGATGGTACATCGTCATAGAAATAATTCATGCCGGCAATCACTTTTCCGTCGCTGCGCATCTTCGCTGTTGTAATTGTATAAAATGGAACTTCCGCCTGATAATAAAAAGAATGATCAACTGTAAAATCGCTGTTTAGTTTTATCACAGTTGAGCGGGTATTATTAAAACTTCTGAAACTTCCCGAAATCAGGTATTGTCCACCGTCCAGCGCCTGCACGGTTCGCACATCGGCATCAGCGAGCCATCCTGTTATAAAAGTGGTGTCTGCATTTCCCGGCTGTGCAATGGCATGCAGGTACATCAATCCTGAAACAAAAACAGCAATTATTTTTCTCATTGCAGTATGCATATTCGTATTTTTCATTATGAATGATTGAGGGTAAGAAGAATAGAGCCATGTACCTGTTTTCACCTATTTTGGGATTCTTAAAAATAAAAAAACTCCGGGGAAAATGCAAGCAAATACAATATCTTAATTTACAGGCTGATTGAATCAATGCGGTTGCATCTAACTCAGGCACCGCATACCTGCCGGTGAACAGAGAATCACTACCGTTCGTCAAGCCGATCGCTGCGTTTATCAAATTGCCGGCCTCACGGAACAGTTCTTTTGGTCTGCTGTTTTGAGATGTATTTACTGCAATTGAATGTTCAATGCTTACAGATGAATAAATTTCAGGGTTTTATTTTCAGAATGATCTGATATCTGCAGTAAATAAATTCCTTCCGGCAATTGCGAAACATCAATCCTGATCAAATCATCCTCTCCTGAAAATGAATAAGCATTGATTTTATTCCCGGTAATATCGAATATTTCAAATTGAATATTTTCCACAGCTTTGTTTAATTCCACTACTAATAAATCCGATGCGGGGTTGGGATACACACGCATACCCATTCCGGTAATATCTCCTTCACGGAAAGGCAATGTTGTGAAATTATCAAGTAAGCTGTAATCCGTATATCCTGCGGGGCATTCGGTGCGGATCTTATATTCATATATCGTGTTCGGGATCAGGCCGCTTAACGTTTTGAAATTCACCGTGGCTGATTTATTCTGCCAGGCAACGGCATCCACAGGCCGGTAACTGATCTGGTACTGAATTGCATCGGGAACAGCATTCCAGTGCGCCGTTGCTTTAGAAGTTGTAATCGCATCTGCAAATAAACCCGACGGATAATTACAGCCTGCCGGATCTCCATACAGCCGCACAAAATTCCTGCGGCAATAACCGTCATAAACAGTAAATGTTCCCTGTGCAATAATATTTCCCGTGGATTGAATGAAAAATTTTTTGATAGCAGAATCATGACCACTGCCCACGTAAAATCCAGGGTCAATTGTGAGATCGGCATTCAACCGGTACAATTTGTTTGTAACCAATACAGGGTCATGAATATCTACAAGTAATTTACCATCTGTGAGCAGTTCGAAGGCATTGACTGTAAATCCCGCCGGGAATATTGCCGGCAATATAAATGTATTATCAAGTGAACCATTATTATTAAGTCTTACAAGATTATTCACTGTGCTGCCATTGTATTCCGTAAATGTACCAAGCACGAGATATTTGTTATCCGGTGTAATTGTGATTTTCGTAACTTCTGATCCCTCTGTAAATCCGGATCCTGTTACAAATCCAGCATCGCGGGTTGCATCGGCGTTAATGCGCACAATATTTCGAGACAGAACCGTTTTGTATTTATTAAACTGCCCGCCCGCAATTATTTTTCCGTCAGCCTGTAAATGGAAATCCAGAACAGAGGCAGGTGTTTCAGTATATGTGAATTTCCCCGTTGGGAATGTTGCGTCTACAGAGCCGTCTGTGTTATATCTCATCAACGTTGGATTATTGCTGTAATCCAATCCCGCAGCGAGAATTTTTCCGTCGGGCTGAGGACGCAATACATAAATTTCCTCGGGATCGCCATTCGTTCCATTATAAAAAGTCGAGTCGACAGAACCATCCGGATTAATCCGTTGTATATTCATGTCTACGTAGGCTGAATAATAACCTGCGACGATAATTTTCCCATCCGCCTGCTGTGCAACGGTCTTTAATCCTAAATAGGGCACTTCTGCGTAATTAAAAGATTCATCAGATGTTCCATTTTCATTCAGCCTGAAGAGATCATCGTGTATGAGTATTTTATCATCCAGCGCCAGGCATGAAACCTCTCTGTCGAAATACGTGAAATAAGGGATTGCATTTTCCCTGTAATAAGATGTTTCCAATGTGCCGTCGGAATGAAGCAGGAGGAACCGGTAATTTTCTTCTGCATCCACACCATCAAATAAAATATGACCATCAGCCGTAAAGCAGATGCGATCAAGGTAATCATATGTTTTCTCCGGCACAGGTGTATTTGTGAAGCCGGCATCAACGGTCGCATCGGCATTCAGTCGTGTATATCTGTTGCAGTTCGTGTTTTTATATTTCGTAAATTCTCCTGCAATGAGTATTTTATTGTCAGGCTGCAACAAAATTCTGCGCACAACATCGTTAGCACCTGTTACTGTATTGAATGAAGCATCATACGAACCATCGCTGAGCATGCGCACAATTCTTTTCGAAATATTGCCGCTGTAATTGCTGAATCTGCCGCCTGCGAGTATTTTTCCATCCGGCTGCACTGCAATTGTGTAAACCTCCTTATCAGGACCTGCGCCGGGAGAAAAGGTTGCATCAAGGTCGCCTGCAGCAGAGAGACGGCAAATATAGTTTGCGGTCACACCGCCGTACTTTTTAAATAGCCCGCCGATCAGAATTTTTCCATCGGCCTGTATTGCTAATGATTTTATTTCCTTATCCGTACTTGAACCCGGATTAAAAGTCAGGTCGACAGACCCATCGGCATTTAACCGCACGATATTTTTACGGCTGACGCCATTGAATGAATTAAATTTGCCTGCGATCAGAATTTTTCCATCGGTCTGTTCAGCAATGGCACGCACATCATCACCGGCCCAGATATCGCCGCTGTATGCACCTGTGCCGGTATCAAATCCGGCATCAATTGATCCATCGTTATTTACTTTCGTGAAATTATAATCACCTTCGGGCAATATGCCGTAAATTATAAATCCCCCTGCTGACAAGGGAAGGATCAGATCCGCATCATCAGGTATTTCAGGATCGGGTGTAAATGTATTGTCGACACTCATATCGGCATTTAACCTGACAAGGTTATGCGCAGATGTATGATTATAACAGTCGAATCTGCCGAAGACATAAATGATACCTTCTGAATTTACGATCGCTTCCTCATTATCAGGATCGTTTGAAAACCATCCGAATTGAAATGATTCGTCGACCATGCCCGGTGTTTGTGCGATACCAATGGCAGCTATATTTGCGATCGAAATAAATAAAGTAATGATCTTTTTCATTGTTTCAATAAATTTGTTTGGATCATATAATCATCACCAGAGACAAAATTGGCCGCTGATTGTGTTTGAGGGTGGTTCATAAGAGGGCTTTTAAATCAGTTGAATAAGAAAGGAACCGGTCCTCAAAATAAGAAATTATTCCCGGAGTTTAAAATACAAACGAATTTGAGCCTGTTTATCGGCCTGGCCGCAGCACAATCAGGGAAAGGGGCGGGATTAAAAGCTTGATCGCATATGCTTCTTTTTTACTTTCATCAGGACTGTCAGCATCTTCAGCAATTTCAACTTCAGGTGAGAGAATATCTGCATTTACCAGGCCTGAGCCGTAATATTTTTCATCGTCGGTATTGAATATTTCGCGGTAGGTTGTATTTTCCGGTACTTTGATTTTATAAGAGAGATGTGTCTGCTGATCAAAATTGCCAACTATGATGAGATAATCTTTTTTTCGCCTGCCCTGTCTTTTTGAAATTAAAATACAGTCATCGCGGTGATTGATATCCAGCCACTGAAATCCTTCATCAACAAAATCGTTTTCATGCATCGAACGCTCCGATTTGTATAATTGATTCAAATCTTTTACGAGCTGCTGCATTCCTTTATGTGCCGGAAATTCTGTCAAATGCCAGTCGAGGCTCTGATCGTGATTCCATTCTCTTGTCTGTGCAAATTCACCCCCCATAAATAATAATTTCGGGAACGGATGCGTGAACATATAAGCAAACATCAATCGCAGGTTTGCAAATTTATGCCATTCATCTCCCGGCATTTTATATATGAGTGAGGCTTTGCCATGCACTACTTCATCGTGTGACAAGCTCAGCAAAAAATTTTCGCTGCGTGCATACCAGATGCTGAAGGTTAATTTATCCTGGTGATGTTTCCTGTAAATTGGTTCCTGCTTAAAATAATTCAATGTATCATGCATCCATCCCATCATCCATTTTAATCCAAAACCAAGTCCGCCGTCATAAGTAGGTTTTGAAACCCGTGGCCACGCTGTTGATTCTTCTGCAATTGTAATAATATCCGGATGCTTGCTGTATAATATTTCATTCAGCAATTTAATAAAATGAATTGCATCCAGGTTTTCATTGCCGCCATATTCATTCGGCAGCCATTCGCCTTCTTTCCGGGAATAATCGAGATAAAGCATGCTTGCCACTGCATCCACACGAATGCCATCGAAATGATACTGATCGATCCAGAATAATGCACTGCTGATTAAAAAACTTTTTACTTCGTAGCGGCTGTAATTAAAAATATAACTGTTCCAGTCAGGATGAAATCCCTTGCGCCTGTCTTCGTGTTCATATAAATGCGTGCCGTCGAAAAAAACAAGTGCGTGTGTATCATCCGGAAAATGGGAAGGTACCCAGTCGAGTATTACGCCGATATTTTCTTTGTGAAATGCATCGATGAGTAATTTTAAATCCTGCGGTGTTCCATAGCGTGAAGTAGGTGCAAAATAAGCCGATGTCTGATAACCCCACGATCCATAAAACGGATGCTCCGTGACAGGCAGGAATTCAACATGTGTGAATCCCATTTCTTTCACGTAAGGCACAAGTCTTTCAGCCAGCTCGGGATAAGTTAAAAATTTATCCGGGTGGTCGCCATGGCGTGCCCAGGAGCCCAGATGCACTTCGTAAACCGACATGGGTTTGTCGAAATTAAATTTCCTGTGTTTCGTAATCCATTTCTTATCATTCCATTCATAAGAAATATCCCATACAATCGATGCGGTTCCCGGCGATGTTTCGGTGCGAAATGCAAAAGGATCTGATTTTTCCAGTACGCTGCCGTCTTTGGCCGTGATTATATATTTATACATATCACCGCCCAGCGCCTGCTCGATCACGCCCTCCCAGATACCTGATCCATCCTGACGCAATGAAAGCACATTGGATTTTTTATCCCATCCATTAAAAGTCCCTGCCACAAAAACTTCTGCTGCATTGGGCGCCCATACAGCAAAATAAACCCCGCTTCTTTTCTCATCGTCAATAATATGTGCTCCAAGTTTTTCCCATAAATGAAAATGCTTTCCTTCTTTAAAAAGATGAATATCATAATCGCTGAAAAGTGAAAAATATGCCTGATCCGGTTTGGACATGAAGCAAAAATAAAGGAAAATTCAGGGCTGAACAGAGGAGATAAAAAGATTATTCCATATCTATTCCCAGCAATTGCAATTCATCCATCGTTACAGTTGGCGGCATTAAATTGCCTTTTATTTTCTGCTCAACCAACTGCGCAACTTTGGTTGCATCTTCTTCTGTTTTAAATGGCTTTAATCCGTTGATGGCCGGAATTGCCGGCTGATGGATATATTTTTCACCATTCACAAACACATCATAACCCCAACCGCCATCCTGCCCGAATATTTTGATTTCAGTCTGCAGTTCTTCAGGCGTTATTTCCAACTGGTTAACAGCGGGTTGATTCTCTTCAGAAGTATGCCTGCATGAAAATGAAACAATCATGAGGCAGAAACAGCAAAGTCTTGCAATTCTTTTCATTTCGCAGATATTGATCAGTCAAATATCAGGAATTTCTTTGTTGCTGAAAATTGTTTATTACGGACAGCGAAAAAATATGCGCCGGCCTGAAGGTTATTTATTGCAAAATTCAGAGTGGTGCTTTCTGCATTTGTATGCACGATCAAAATTTCACACCGGTCTGTTACATCATTTCCATTCATATCAAATATGCTGTATTGCACTGATGCGTCGTATGCACCTGCATATTCGATTAGAGCATTTTCAAAAACCGGGTTGGGGTAAACCGATATCGAAATATCCGGCATCGCTGTATTAAGAATTGCATCTGATGTATCAGGTGGAAGAATTGCAGTTGTATCGCCCCACAGCCAGACATCATAATAAAATGATGTATCGTAACCCATGCCGAAGAAAGCAAGTGTATCAACTGTAAATGCTACTGCATTTGCACGTTTGCTGCCCGGAAAATCAGGCATCGGTGTCCATGTATCGGTTGGCGGATCATATTCCCAGAAATCATTTCTGTTTGCAAGTGTCGTATCATATCCGCAAACAACGTAGCCCTTTCCGTTGAGCGCAAAACCCGTAGCTCCGTACCGCGGGCTGCCGGGAAACTCGTCGCGGAGAAACCATGAATTGGAAGGCTGGTCATATTCCCAGAAATCTTTTGTGAAAGCGCCATCGTCACCGGTACCGACATACGCTTTATTGTTGAGTGAAAATGCAGCGGCAAGCCGGCGGGCAGTTCCGCCAAAATCAGCCTTTTGTGTCCACGTATTTGTTGTTGTATCGTATTCCCACAGATCTTTTTTATAACCCGTTGCATCCTGGCCCAGGCCGATATATCCTTTTCCGTTGATTGAGAATCCAACTGCACAGCGGCGGCTTGTTCCGGCAAATGCCGATTTGATCGTCCATACATCTGTGAGATAATTGTATTCCCAGAAATCATTTAAAAACGGCGAGCCGCCCTGACCTGTTCCCGCATAACCTTTCGTGCCGATCGTGAAAGAGGCAGCTACATTTCTCTCCAGCCCTTCACCTACCGGGCCACCCATACTCGATACGGCCGTCCATGAATTGTAGACAGGATCATAGGCATAAAAACTTCTCCGGAAATCTGCCCCATCATAACCCAGGCCGATAAATCCATAGTCAGAAAAACTGAAAGAGGATGAAGAGCTCCTGCCATCGCCGGGAAAATCCGCTTTCTGTTTCCACGCAAGCTGCCCCGAAACGGGAACTGCAAAGGCGGTTAACAAAAGCAATATTAGGATGCAGTTAGTTTGTTTCATTCTTAAAGTAAAAAAAGTTTTCCTGTTGAACTGATTTTATTATTATGCTCATCAACTATTTGAATTTCATACAAATAAATTCCTGCAGGCAAATTGTTTCTTTCAAAATGAAAGGTATTGCCATCCTGTATATCCACAGCAGACACTTCCTGTCCATTCATACCCGATACCCTGATCCGGGCAACCTTCATGCCTTCCACCTCATCAAAGCTGATGTGCGCATCTGCATGAACCGGGTTTGGGTAAACGGTGCTTGATATACGCTGATCTGTTTCATCGGGCGCAAACCAGAAAAAGGGTTTGTATTTATAAAAGCTGCGTTTGATACCTGTCGGGCCGTCTCCAATTCCTACATAGCCATAATTCCCGATACTGAAGGCGACACATGAACGGCGTTCACTGCCGCCATAATTTGCTTTCTGGTGCCATTCATCGGCAAATGGATTGTATTCGTAAAAATCTTTCTGACAGCCGCCATCTGTTCCCATGCCGACAAAAGCTCTTCCCATCATGGCAATACCGGCTGGATTGAAGCGTGGAGATCCCGGAAAATCTGCTTTTTCATTCCACTCATCTGCCTGGGGATCATATTGCCACCAGTCGTTTCTGTAATAATTTTCATCCGATCCGCATCCTACATAACCTTTTCCTCCTACACTTACAGCAACAGCCCCATAACGGGCGCCGCCGGGGAAATTGTCTTTCTGATCCCATGTATTGGAAAGGGGATCATATTCCCATAACTCATTGGAATACCAGCTGAAGCCAAGTTTACCGCAAGCGAGATATCCTTTAGTGCTTGTTGCAAATGCAGAGGCAAAATAAATTCCCTGGCCAAAATTTCCGGGCCAGTCCGCTTTTTGGACCCATGAATTTGTAAGCGGATTATATTCCCAAAGGTCTTTTTTCTTTGTCCCCATCCATGCAACTGAATTGGTGATGCCGGTACCGACATAACCGCGATTGCCGATTGCAAAAGCAATTGCATCTCTTCTTGCCTGCGCAGGAAAGTCGGCTTTCTGTGTCCAGGAATTCGTTCCCGGATCGTATTCCCAGAGATCTTTTTTACAGGTATTTGCCGAATCAAGACCTGTGCAAACATAACCGCGTTCACCGATCGTAAAAGCGACTGCACGTTCACGTTCACCCCCTGCATAGGAGGCGATCTGAGACCATGTATTTTGAGAAAACAACTGCTGCGATAAGAAAAGCATCGTCAGCAAATAAAACGTTTTCAATGTGTTGCGAAACCGGTGGTAAGATTTTTCAGGTAAGTGTTTCATCATCATTCCAGTTTTAATTCCCAGAGATCTTTCATATTGGTCCCACTTGTCCCGAGTCCGCAATACCCTTTATTATTGATAGCAAAAGAGGTCATATATCTTCTTCCGATGCCGGGAAATTCAGGAACTGAATCCCATACATCTGTTACGGGATCATATTCCCACCAGTCGTCATAATTTGTCCCGCTTGAGTAGTCATCACCCGTGCCGATATATCCTTTTCCATTGATTGAAAATCCCGTGGCTTCCTGCCGTGTAGGTCCCGGAACATCCGCTTTCTGATCCCAGGTATTTGTAAGCGGGTCATATTCCCAGAAATCGCTGGTTGAACTGAAAGCATTACCGGTGCCGATGTATCCCTTATCCTTGATAGCAAACCCGACAGCGGCAATCCTTGCTGCTCCCCCGAAATTTGCCATTTGTGTCCATGTATCAGTAACCGGGTCATATTCCCAGAAATCTTTTTTATACGTTCCTCCCTGATCGCCGGTGCCAAGATATCCTTTGCCATTGATTGCGAAGCCCACTGCGCCATGTCGTGCCGCTCCTCCAAAGTCTGCAATTTCGGTCCAGGTATTTGTTTTCTGATCGTAGGCATAAAAATCCTTGTGTTCAGTAAATACGGGATCTCTCCCTGTACCGACATAAGCGATGCCATTGATGGTGAATGCTACAAGCTGCAATCTTTTTCCGCCGGGATAATTTGCTTTCTGCGCCCATGTATTTGTTCCGGGATCATATTCCCAGAGATCTTCAAATAATACATCCACAACAGAGTTGTAATGGCCCATTCCCATATAGCCGCGGTTGCCGACAGAGAAGCCGATTGAACGGTGACGTGCTTCGCCTCCGAAATTTGCCTTTTCCACCCAAACCAATCCCGAATAAAGTGGTTGAACGGCAATCTGAAGTATGATTGCCAGATAAAGCTTTGTGAGGAGGTGGTGCTTCATATCCGAGAGATGAAATGTAACTTGCACATTAAACCGGTGTTAAACATACAAATCTTTATCGTTAACTTAAAATCAGCACATTATTTAATAAGGCTTCAAAAATAGGTTCCCTGTGAAACTGCTCCAACCGGAAATGAGTGAAGCGAATGTGAGGGTGTGTGAAAGCTGCAGGCCGTTTAGGGAGCAAAATTTTTTTGATGAATAATTAGGTTTTTTGATGAAAACCGATAACTTTACATCGTTGTAATATTTAAGGGGTTAAATTAGCAACAAGCCTGAGGGGAAACCCGAAGGCTTTTTTTATGCCCTGACAGTTTCTTTCAAAACTTTTCTGAATCGGCCCCACTGACTTAGAAATCCAATCTGCCTGCAGGCAACTGGAGAGAATGATTTCATTTGCCGCAGATAAAATAAATTGCTATGCGGGCTTGTGCGTTTTTGATTTAAACCGAACCACTCGAATATTTTCAAGATCCAGTCCATATGCGGAACAGGTGTTGTAATCATCAATTCCCCGGAATCTTTTAACAAATAATAGCAAGCATCGAGGATATCATCATGTTCCACAACTTCAAAAGCAATGATCACATCAAATGAATTTTCTTTTAAGCCCAGTTGCCTCCACTGATTGATATCGCCGTTAATATCGGCGGGTGCAGAAATATCGAGGCCGGTATAAAATTTCCAGCCGTTTTGTCTCATATATTTCCCAAGCCATTGTGAACCGCTTCCGATTTCAAGCACGACAGCATTTTTCGGAATGTATTTCAGGAAATAGTCAATTTTCTTTTTTTGTGCGTAGTTGCTGAGTAAGGGCATATGTAATTCAAATGTTTACTGATATGATTCTGACACAGGGTTGATTTTACTTAAAAGTGATATTGCTTATTATCTCACCAGTGTAATATTCCCCTGCATGATCTGCCGTTCACCGCTTTGATCATATTCTAGCACGAATACATACGTGCCGATGGGTTGCGGCTCATTTTCATAGATCCCGTCCCACGAATAATTGGTGCTGTTGCCATCGTATACCAACTGTCCCCATCTGTTGAAAATAAGAAATGAATAAATGCGTGACGGTTCAACAACAATCACAGATAATTCATCATTGGTACCATCGCCATTCGGGCTGAAAGCATTCGGTACGGCAATGTCATCGCAAAGTATCACTTTCACCGAATCAGACGGATTGCTGCAGAGCAATTCAGAGCTCACCCAATAAGTGCCGGGTTCAATAATTGTGATTGACTGTGTTGTTTCACCTGTATTCCATTCATAATTCGGGAGATCAGTGCTAACTGAAATAATAAGCGAGTTAATTCCGCCGGGCGGACACAGGATCCGATCTTCTCCCAGTTCAATATCTGCATGGAGATAGGGATCTGTAGTAATCGTCATTTCATCGGAATATGTTTCGCATTCATTTCCGACAGTTACAGAATAAGTGCCGCCATGATCCGCGATGATTTCCCTCGTTGTTTCACCGGTGCTCCATTCGTATGTATCATATCCGTCCGGCGCCGAGAGTATAATTTCCCAGTCATCATCACAAACAAGTGTATCATTTAATTCCGGGTATATGCCAACAGATTCTGAAATAGCAATATCAAACGTATCGATAAATGTTGCACAGTCGGCGAAGCCGGTAACGAAATAAATTCCTTCTTCTGTAATTTCAATAGAAGATGCTGTTTCGCCCGTATTCCAGATGTATGCATCATAAGACGGCGATGCATCGATTGTGTAAGGTATGTCCCCAAAACAAATATCAAGTGCTTCGAGTGATGTATAAACTGAATCTTCTACAAATAATACGTCTGCCGTATCAGAAATTACAGCGCATGATGTAGTTGCCTGTACCCAGTAAGATCCGGATGCATAAACGGTAATTGATTCGGTTGTTTCGCCTGTGCTCCACAGATATGTATTTGCGCAGGGTGGTCCTTTTAATACAACAGGTGAACACACAACAGTGTCCGGCATATAAAACATTGAGTCTGCGGGGCTCACTGTAACATCATCAATGAATAAATAGACAAGTGATGCCGGGTCGCCTCCTGTATATGGCACGATCTCCATATCTGCATCTGTATGATAATTTCCGATGCACACCCATTCTTCACCACCTTCAGCTTCGAAATAGCCGCATATTTTTGTCCACGCTCCCGGCGGATCGATATAATTGCCGGTTCCGCTGTTTTCAATTTGCGGTGTATATGGCAATACGCTGTAGCCAAATGCATCGCCCACTTTGTCTGCGGAAAAATAAGCGCCGACTGCATCGGTTGTTGCGTGGGGTGCAAAAAAATCAGACTGTGTTGCGGGTGCACTCCAGAATTCAACAAAATAGCATTCACCCGCGATGAGCGGCTCTATGAGCTGTGCCTGAACATATTCACGATAATCGCCGCCTGTGGTTGTCCAGGAGCCGCCATAAGCTACGCCTGTATGCGCAGGCTGATCTTCGGAAAATAAATTTTCAGGAACGCCCACCCACGAACCGGGGCCTGCACATTCGTTGAAATAATCGCTTGTTCCACCATGGCCTGCATACCAGTCGGTTACGTAGGGATCATCACTCCAGCTGAAACCGGATATGCCACCCGGGCAGTCGCCGATCTCTTCAAAACTGTAGTTAGGCACAAGATTATATTGTGCAGAAAGCAGTAGTGTGTATGCAACAGGAAAAATGGTGAGGAGTATTTTTTTCATGCCAGCAGAATAATGAGCTAAATATAACCGGGAAATCTGAAAAGACCATTGCCGGGTTCGGTGAATATTTGATCGTGAAATAAAAATGACAATTGATTCCCTGTGGTAGCTGATCTATTGAGCTTTTATAAATTTTCCGGTATATATCCGGTTGTCGTTTCCCAATATTTTTACCTCATAAATTCCAGCGGGCAATTCATCGATTCCGATTCTGTCACCGGGATGTTCTGCGGTCAGGAATTCTTCACCCAGCGAATTGCAGATCACAAGATGCTGAACGGGATTGCTGCTTCGGATGCTGATATAATTATTTGCAGGGTTCGGATAAATATTTATTTCATTTTTCACAACTGTGCTGAGTGATTCCGGCATTTCAATCATACAATCAATATCGGGCGCATCAGCGATAGCAAGCGATGCTGCCATATCTACGAGTTCATACCAGATCGGATTGTGATATCCGCTGCTGTTTGTAAGAAGTATTACACCTGTTTGTGTTGCTTCATTGAAAAACATTTCGGTTGATACCCCCGCATCGCCACCGCTATGTCCCCACCATGTACCTGTATAATCAGTGTATGAATACCAGATGATCCCCTGTGTTTCATCAATTCCGGGTACCGCCGGTGTTCTGATGAGTGATACGGTGGAGGAATCAAGTATTTGCTGGCCCTCGAAATTTCCACCGTTCATATTCATCCATAAAAATTTTGCAAGTGAAATTGATGTTGTCCGCAATTGGCCGTCCGGGTAATCCGGATAACCGTACAAACCCTGATCATGATATTCACCGCCGGAATAAATATATGGATGTGCAATTTGAGATGTGTCGAGTTCACTTAAGAACCAGGCAGTGCCATTCATGCACAGCGGTTCAAAAATAAATTGATTGCAATATTCATTAAATGGCTGACCGCTCAGCAGTTCAACAAGGTAACCGCATAATGCAATGCCTTCATTGCAGTAATTATAAGCAGTAAGCGGCGCATAATCATAGAAATTATTTTCCGCATCGTAATAATCTCCGCCCGGTGAAAAATAATTCTCCATAAAACCGGCGAGTGATACGGGTGAATCACCGGCGACATACATTGTATTTAAAATGTCCCAGTTATCTTTCATGCTCGATGTATGAGTCAGCAGTTGGCGGAATGTGATCACTGAATCAATGAAGTTCGGATTATGTATTTCAAACGGAAGATATAAATTGATATCATCATCCAGCCCGAATAATCCGTCTTCATATAATTGCATGAGCGCTGTGCATACAAATGTTTTTGAAATAGACGCAAGCATAAATGATGCAGATCCGGTAACAGGCTGATTAAGTTCCAGGTTTGCAAGCCCGTAATTTCCTTCCCATGCCAGTTTTCCCTCTTTGATGATACAGGCGCTGATGCCGGGAATATGTTTCGATTCCATCTGACCGAGTATAAATTCATCGATGTCTGTTTGTGCCGAAATAAACCTGAGCGGCAGCATCCATGTAAAAAATAATTGCAGCAGTATTTTTTTCATATCACTTCAGCCGGATTTTTTCTTCTATCATTTTTATTTTTCGTTTGATGCTCATCAGCAATAAAATTCCAAATATGCCGAATGAACAATCGATCATGATATGAAACAACGGAATTTCTCTGATGTGACCAAAAATAAATGCAACAGGGAAGATTACAAGGCAATTGATAATGCCCCAGTCAACAATCCATTTATTGCGGACAGGGTGGCGGATCACGCCGATAAATAAAATTGCAATCATTACGTGCGCATATGCGAGCCAGTCGGTGCCGTATGCAATGAATGGATATTTTGCATCGGTTGCCGCAACTCCCTCCTGCACCCATTCTATCCATGCGCCCAATTGCTGAGGCATCAGGTGAATGTATTTATTCAAAAATGCAAGCTCAGATTTAAGCGGGATCGCCGTAATGCCGCTCAGCATCAATGCGGTCATAAAAACAAGGGTGCGTATCTTAATCTGGCTGCGGAGTGTGCCTTCATTCATGGAATAAAAATAAGCTCCTTTCCTGGAATAGAAGCTGTTGATGAGCATGCTGCCTTCGATTTTCAGAGTCCGCTCTCAGAGGCCCTGGACTCTTTACCCTGAGCCTGAATACATCGTCAACAGTGTGCATGTATATTATTTTTTTTATAAATAATCTCTTCTTTTTGAAAGTGAACGAACGTTCATTTATTTTTGTAGCTTCAATGAGATCAAGGGACGGGAATAAGATACTTGCCATCAAGCAGCATGCTCGTGAAATGATCGTACATGAGGGTTTTGACGGATTGAGCATGCAGAAGCTCGCACGGGCTGCAGGGGTTTCACCCGCAACGATCTATATCTATTTCCGCGACCGCAACGACCTGATCATGCAGTTATGCCACGATGCGAATCACCGCATGTCGGAAGCAACGCTTCAAAATTTTGACCCTGAATCGCATTTTGACGAAGGATTGAAAGTGCAGTGGATGAACCGTGCAAAATATTGCATGGAAAATCCGCTTGATATGCATTTTATGGAACAGATCCGCTTCTCCCCTTTTTATGCCGAGGCGCATAAAACAATGGACCGGAAATTTCTGGATGCCATGAAAACATTTGTACACAATGCGATTGCACGAAAGGAACTCGTCCGCCTGCCAGTAGAAGTTTACTGGAGCATTGCATTTGCACCGCTGTATCAGCTGGTGAAATACCACATGTCGGGCAAAGGGATGCCGGGCAACGAAAAATTTGTATTAAATGATTCCATCATGAGCCAGACACTGGAACTTGTATTAAAAGCATTAAAACCAATTTAATTGACAACAGAAAAAACAACCGCTGTTTATGCTGTATCAAAAAAACAATATAGATATCCTCGTGTTTAAAACAAATGTCTTCTCTGAAGATGATCTGATGAAAATTGCGGAATTGCTTGGTGGTGAACCCAATATTTTCAAATGGAGCATTGATACCGAAGACATCGATCATGTGCTGCGCATCGAATCAAAAGATCTTTCCGTACAGGAAGTAATTTTTAAAGTTGAAGCTGCGGGATTTTTATGTAATGAATTAACTGATTAATTAAATTATCAATGTCAAAAACAAATAGCGGGGAAAAATTATTTTCTCCTTACGAGATTTTTATGATTGCACTGCTTACCTTTTTGCAGTTCACGATCATTCTCGATTTTATGGTACTTTCGCCACTTAGTGCCATCCTGCTCGATAAGCTGTCTATCACAACTTCACAATTCAGCCTTGTCGTTTCAGCCTATGCGATCAGCGCCGGCGTAAGCGGATTATTTGCTGCGGGCTTTGCGGACAAGTACGACAGAAAAAAATTGCTGATCTTTTTTTATACAGGTTTTATAATCGGCACATTTTTATGTGGCTTTGCACCCGATTATAATTCTTTATTGCTGGCCCGGATCGTGACGGGAATTTTTGGCGGTGTGATCGGCTCTATCACATTTGCAATTGTCACCGATCTGTTTCCCATGCACGTACGTGGACGTGTGATGGGATATGTGCAGATGGCATTTGCTTCGAGCCAGGTGCTGGGAATTCCGGTGGGATTATATCTCGCCAATAAATTCGGATGGCATTCGCCATTTATTTTAATTGCCTCCGTAAGCGCTGTTGTTTATTTTATTGTATTATTCAAAATGAAGCCTGTAACGGAACATCTCAAAATAAAACGTGATAAAAGCCCTGTTGAACATCTGATACATACCATCTCACAAAAAAAATACCTTCGCGGATTTGCCGCCACTGTATTACTTGCAACGGGCGGGTTTATGCTGATGCCTTTCGGCAGTGCATTCAGCGTTCACAATCTTGGCATCGACCTCGACCACCTGCCGGTTATTTATATGATCACTGGCCTCAGCGCTATGGTTGCAGGACCGCTGGTTGGAAAATTCAGCGATAAGATCGGTAAATATAAAATGTTTGTGGCCGGCTCTGTTTTATCAATGATCATGGTTACAATTTATTGTAATCTCGGCATTACACCTTTAATTGGCGTGATACTGCTGAATGTGGTCTTATTTATCGGCATTACATCGAGAATTGTTTCAGCGCAGGCACTGATGAGTGCAATTCCCGATAATCCCGACCGCGGCGCATTTATGAGCATCAATGCTTCCATACAGCAGTTTTCGGGTGGTATTGCAGCGGGCATTGCAGGGTTGATTGTTGTGCAAACCGATTCGGGATATCTCGAACATTATAATATTCTCGGTTATGTTGTTGTTGCAGCCATGATCATTACAGCTGTGATGATGTATTTTATCGATCAGTATGTTTCTGCGAAAACAAAAATGCCACCGGTTCAGCACGCAGTTGAACATCCGCTTGACCAGGTGGGCAGTGCCGGAGAAAAACGGGAAATAATCGCAGAGGATAAATAATTTTCAGAAAAATGGATTGCTATTAAATTAAACACATTGAGACATAATTGTATAGCAAGACCATTGAGTATCTTTTGCCCTGTTTCCAGTTTGGAATAATTATTTACCGGATATTATTTTTTACTTCCGGATATTGCCTGCTTTATTTTTTCGGGCATTTCCCGGCAGGCGCAATGTTTTGCATGTTCAATATGCCATTGAATGCGCTGCTCCAGGCTGGCATTTTTGGGCATCCTGTGCGACTGATGCCATTCAGTATTGATTTTTCCTTTCATAACTGCTGTAAAACATGAAGTTACGCCGGCGGAATCATATATGCCCCATAAATAGTGGCGTGCAGCAATTAATTGCATAATATTGCCGTATGAAAAAACACATTTTTGTATCCCTCATATCTATTCTCCTTGCTGCAACTTCCCTCAAAGCCCAGTACAAATCCCTGCTGTGGGAGATCAGCGGCAATGGCCTCAAAGAGTCATCCTATCTCTATGGCAGCATGCATGTAAGCAATAAGCTTGCTTTTCGTCTTACCGACAGTTTTTTTGTCGCTATTAAAAGTGTTGATGCAGTTGCGACAGAAATCAATCCGGAATATTTCCTGGAAGGATATGTCAACAGCGGTATTTTCGACCAGACCATGGCGCTCTTTGGCCAGAATTACGGAAGTTCAGAAGATAACTTTTATGCTGCATCCTTTCATACAGAACTGCTTGATAAAAAACAACTGCTTTCCGCATTCAGTGAAAATTCAGAAATTATCAATCAACTGCTTTTCCGGAGTGTGTCCGGATCAGAAGATTATGAAGAGGGCACCTTCCTGGATCTGTTTGTATATCAATGCGGAAAAAAATTAAATAAATCCATTGAGCAGCTTGAAACATTCGACCAGTCGATGGAGATGGTAACCAAAGCATATTTACCCGATTCAGGAACCACACAGGAATCGATGTTTGAAGATTACGGAAATAATAAAAATGAAGGTATGGATGCGTTGACACAGATTGAAAATGCATACCGCGATCAGGATCTTGACCTGCTTGACTCGCTTGAGGATCTCATTTTTCCGACAAAGAATATGCGCAAATATCTGATCAATGAGCGCAACAAAAATTTTGCAAAAAATATGGATTCCCTCATGCATCTTAAATCGGTATTTACGGCAATCGGTGCTGCACACCTTCCGGGTGAGATGGGCGTGATTTCCCTGCTGCGAAGCATGGGCTATACGGTGCGTCCTGTGTATGGTGAAGCGTCGGGCAAAGCATCCAAAGAACAATCGAAACTGGAAACAATGCTGTCGCCGGTTACAAATCATATTTATACATCAGAGGATTCGGTGATTACTTATTCAGCACCGGGTCAATTGCTTGCCGTATACAATTTTATGAGCGACCCCTTTTATGTCTATGCAGATATGGCCAACGGTGCCTATTTTTATTTTCAGCGCATCCCGCTCAACCGGAGTCTTTCGGGTAACACAGAAAAAGAAGCATTTGAAATGATCAGTGATCTCATTTACGAGATCATTCCCGGCACAATCCTGAGCAAAGAAGAAATTACTTCGAATAATAACGACCCCGGTTTTGCCATCAGCACAAAAACATTAAAAAATAAGCTGGTCAATTACAGGATTTATGTTACACCGCTGGAAGTGCTCGTATTTAAAACCGGTGGCGCCGAAAATTTTATGACAACACAGGAAGCAGGTGTTTTTCTTGAATCGGTTAAATTCAAAACCACAAACACGGCATGGGAAACTTTTAAGCCGGATTACGGACAATTTGAAATAAAGATGCCCGCACACAGAATTTATAATGAAAAGATTCCTGCGCATGCAAATAGTTCGACAGGCAATAGGATCCTCACAGTGGAAGCAGCAGAACAGGATGATATCTATTTCCTTTCGGAAACATGGCTGCATGATATAACATATCTGGAAGAAGACTCATTCGAGCTGGAGCAGTTAGGCCGTGCATATTATTCCCAAACTGATTTTAAGCCCATCGACAGTGCTTTCACAACCATGGATCATCAGCCGGCATATCAGCTTACACTGAAAAATGATGCGGATGAATATATGTATGTGAAGGTGGTAATAAACGGCCCTTATTATTTTTTACTGTCCGGCATCAGGTCAGCGAACAATTACCCGGCAGCATTTTTTGATTCATTTCATTTTACCGAATTTGCATACGATAAAAGTTTTGAACCCTATACAGATTCAATGATGCTTTACACAGTCGAGACCCTGATTGCCGACACGTCGAAAAAAAGTAATTTCTTTAACTCCCTCATGTCGGGTAGCCTCATTAATAATGAAAAGGAAAAAGAAGATAAAAGTCATCTGAGTTCATCAAAGAGTGATCTTTATGTTTCCCCCGTATCCCCGGAAGCTGTTTCGGTGACGCATAAAAAAGAGCATTTATTTTTCACACTTGACAGTGTGCAGTCGTATTATGATTATTATATCAAAGGGGATATGCCTGCTTCACTGCATATTACATCAAGCCGGATCACACAGTTAAATGACAGCATCTGGACGATCGGTTATATGGTCAACACCGAAGGCAGCACAAGAGGCCTACTGAAAAAAGTATTTATTTGCGGAAGAAATATTTATACGCTTTCAACGGTGGTTGATACGCTTCAAAAACCTTCTGAATTTATTACAGGTTTTTTTGAATCTTTCCGTCCTGCAGATACAGTAACCAGCTTGTCTGTTTTCACCGACAAAACAAATCTGCTGCTCGAATACCTCACCGGAAATGATACGACTAAAAGAAATATTGCTCTCATTTCCTGGCCATCATACATAGACGAGCGTGATGTCCCGGATCAGCTGATTACATTTATCAATTCACCTGATTTTAAAAAGCTGCGGCAGGAACACCGGGAAAAGATCCTGGGGCATCTCTACTCATCTGAGCAAAACACGCTGCCGGTGCTTGAAAAAAACTATCTTGAAAATACGGATAATTCATCCATCCAGATTTCAGTACTCGAATCGCTGGCAATGCAGAATACAACTGCGGCTACGCAGAAATTCCTGGAGCTGATACAAAAGGAAACACCGCTTGCCTATGAAGATTACATGGTCTATTCAATTTTTTCTCCGTTTTACGACAGCATTGAACTCGCAAAAGCGCTTTTTCCTGCTTTATTTGATCTCACTTCTTTTGATGAATATAAATCACCTGTGTATGGATTGCTGGAAGAGATGCTTTCTGAAAATGCAGTGAAACCTTCATTCTATGAATCGGAGCTGAATAAAATTCTCATGAATGCAAATTCAGAATTAAAGCGGACAAATGCAGGATCGGAAGATTATGGAAATTACTGGTATGCTGTCACCAGGTTTTATAATCATGAAGAGCTCGGCCAGTGGCTGGGAGGCGGCGGATATTATATGGAGGAACCATCCATCCCGCCATTGTCCGGATGGATAGATGATTACGGTTATGACGATTACGATGACGGGTATTATTCAGACTATGGTTACAGCAATGAATATTATACTGCTGATGAAGAGGATGATTATACGGGATCCAATACATTGGATGATTATTCAAAATTATTGGTCCCGTTTTACAGTGATCAGAAAGTAAGAACTTACTTTGATAAACTGATCAGCAATAAAAATGATGACATTGTTTTTGCAACTGCTGTATTGCTCGCGAAAAATAATATCGCCGTGCCGGATTCAATATGGAAGAAATTTTCGGCAGATGAATACTGGCGCATCCCGGTTTATATTGTATTAAATAAATACAACCACGCATCGCAATTCGACACCGCTTATCTGAAAGCGGAATTTTTCAGGCGGTCACTTTTGTACGGTGCTGAACATATGGATGAAGGAGACAGTATTCTGTTTGTGGCAAAAAGATATGCAGAAACAAAAATGGGGTCCGGCTATGTATATTTTTATAAAAGTAAAAAAGAAGATAAAAAATCATGGCAGTTTGACTGCATCGGTTTGCTTGCAGATGACTCCACTCTCATCATTACCGACGCAGATTTCTTAAGCAATGGATTGAAATATGATAAACTGGCACCGGATGACCAGCAGCTGGATAAATTAATGCTGCAGATACAGCTTGCAGGAAGGAAGCGTGCAAATCCATCGGTGGGATCAAATAATTATGGCTATTATAATGATTGGGATTATTGAGCAGAGAATCGAGAGTCAGGGAAACATGCAGATAGCTTTGGAGGTAGTGAGATATTAAAAGTATAATTGCATATTCGGAAACATTATTTTAATCTGTCGAATAACTTCTTGCCTGCCTGAGGCGTTGCCTGTCCTTTTACCGTTGTGATGCCGAGTTGAAAAAGGATATCATTGAATGCTGAGCTCTCCGCATTGAAATATGCTTTTGCAAGCAGATCATAGCCACCTGTGAGCGATACAAGTTTTCTGATAAATTTAACATGATCGCCATAATGATGACCGGTATCTTTTGCTATTCCGAATTCGTCCAGTACCAGATCTGTGAAATATTGTGTGGCGCCTTCATTGAAAAATCCCTGATTATCTGAAATGAAAGTAGCATTCTTAAACCAGCCTGCAGACATGCGGTGCATCGTTTCGTGTAATGCGCTGCCAACCGTTCCGTCGGAGGGTAAGTTGATCGTATCCTTGTCACGCAGATAAAAACCCCCGATATTCACAATCTCCGCAGGTGTTTTTGCTGCGGTGTTATCACTCACAGTTTTGTGCCAGGCATGCTGCATAAATCTTTCATTGCTTTTCAGATCACCGTAATAATCATCACTGCGGTGGTGTTCAAAAATTTTCACGACCGAATTATCCGCAATTGTTTTAGAGTTGGGTCTTACATACGATGAAAGCCTGCTGCAATATGTTGTTACGGTTGTAAATGCATCAAGCAGGTTAGGCAGATATTTCGTAAACCCGGCAGATGTCTTTGTATTTCTTTTTAAAATTTCGACTGCAAGTGTGCAGAGGTCTTTTTTAACCTGCTTCACCGTTTCACGCAGCTTAACTACGTCATCAACTGCCTCTGCAGCTTCCGAAAGCACTTCATCGAGCGGCACTTCTGCAGGTTGTGCAACAGCAGGCTGCCGCTGCACCACGGGTTTAAAAAATGGTGTCGCATGAACAACAGGGAGTTGCTGATTTATTTTCTCGTACATGCAGTACGATATCATTGCAATACTACATAAGTTCAATTCAATTCATTGTCACCATTTATAGAATAAGGATGGACCGAAAGTAACCGGCAGCTTGCAGCCCTATCATCTGACTAAAACAATTTCGATTGTTTTCCATCCTTGATTTTTTTCCTGCCGCTGTCCATATCCCACTCCAGTTGAGTTCCCACTTTCAGGTTTTTATTTTTATCTCCTATATTACCCTTACCTTCTCTCTTCGGATCATCTTCTGAATCTTCCTTTAATTGTTCTTCAGCCTTCATTACTACTTTTTTTATTTCATACTGGCTCAGTCTGTTGCCCTGGCTTTTCCATCCTTTGATGTCAATAAATTCACTGAGGTCGATGATTTCTTTTACCTCTTCATTTTTTCTGCCCTTTACAATGGTGATTTCAATTTCGGGATGTACCGAAGTGGAAGCGACATATAATTTTGAACCGGTTGCTTCAGAAATGAATCCATATTTTTTATCGGGCATCATGGCTTCAATATAAAATCTTTTTGCAAACATCTGTCGCTGTGCGCCATCCCAATATGTTGCAGAGATCACATGGTTTTCATCGTATTTTTCAAGCAACAGTATTTCACGCATTTCAAACCGGTTGCTCAGTTCAAAATTTGTGAGTTCATAAGTTCCGTCTCGGTATATTACGAGCAGGTTATCGCCTGTATCGAATTCACCGAGATATCTGCCCCTGCTGTCTGTATTCAATCTGCCTACAGTTTCGTCGATCCATAATTTTCTTCCGCCGAGTGTCGAAGTACCTTTAGACTGCTGCGTGATTTTTTTCAGCGGATATTTGGTTACAGTAATACCTTTGGAGCCCCGGCCTGTGACACCGAGCACGCTGAAATCATAATCAAATATTTTAGTGTGTGCTCTCGCCTTTCCAGCACAGTGGGATCCGAAGCTTGGAATTCACGTGACTTGAAGTCGCGGC